>ENA-UOOI01000016-UOOI01000016.1-fermentation-metagenome-genome-assembly--contig:-NODE-16-length-209246-cov-6.890105_pt1 | contig 209246 bp, 191 predicted proteins | sample MGYA00245779_ERZ724027 | MGnify/ENA primary metagenome ERZ724027 (study PRJEB28704, sample SAMN03018318) | fermentation metagenome | biome: anthropogenic terrestrial biome; feature: soil...
GCGTTTCTGCTGTCTGCCCGAGAGGCCGAGCCCGCCGGGATGATTTCCAACGTATTGTACGGCTTGTTCCGACATATCCCGATTTTAGGGAAGAATATTATTTCACTTTTTGGAATGAACACCAGCTATCCTCCTCTCTACATCTGGATGGCGCGGAGGTATTCGCTGTATGCCCTTGGTGGCGGCCTAGCCTATATGCCTCAACTCGAGGCCTATCTCACAGGGGGGATGCCAGCCTGCCTGCTGTTTGGTGCAGTTTACGGCTTTATATTTGCCATGCCGAAAAAAGGCATCCTAAACTATGTTATTGTGGCTCTGGGATTTATGGTCGCCAGAGGATCCTTACAGGTGCTGCTGCAGCTTATGTGGCCATACGTTATTGTCTCCTACCTCCTGCATGACCAGTTCCTGCTAAGAATGCGATGGAGACACAAGGAAGAAAGGAGAACAGCGAGATGGCCACAGGATTCGTTAAAAATTTAGTCGGTTTTTCATCTGAAAGCATCATCAATTTCATTATCAGTTTTATCACGGTTCCCATTGCAACCCGGCTGTTCGCGCCGGATGCCTATGGCCAGGTGATCATGTTGCAGTCCGTGGTGCTTTTGTGCGTAGTGCTTCCACAGTTCGGTCAGGATCAGGCATTCGCACGGTTTTTCCATGAGTCAAAAGATAAAAACCGGCTATTGAATATTAATCTGACTGTTGTGTTGGTGGCATGGTCCTTCGTCATGATGGGCAGCGTAATTTTCTCCCGTATCCTGTCTGTAAAAATTTTCAGGGAAGTCAACGGTACTGCCATAATTTTGGCGGCCTATACTCTGCTTCCTATGTCTTTGATTCGAATGTCCCTGATGGTCTACCGGATGCAGATCAAAATCAAGTCCTACATTGCGCAAAGCGTGATTTACAATACCTTAATAAAGGCAGCGATTCTGTGCACCGGATTCCTCCGCTCAGATTACAACATGTATGCATTTCTCCTAGCCGGGATGATGACGGCTTTTGCCATTCTATGCCTGCTGGGACAGTATCGTAAAAACAAGGTTTCCTTTTGCGGAACAGTAAAAATGCAGGAAATAAAGCCGTTCTTGATATTTGGTTTTCCCGCAGTAATTGCTGCATTTTTGTTTCAGCTGCAAAGCTTTCTTCCCCGCTATCTCCTTTCGTCAAGCGTCGGCTTTATGGAGCTGGGTATATATAGTGCATCTGTCTCTCTGGCGTCCACCATTAATGTGGTGCAGGCGGGATTCTCCAGCTATTTTGGCCCGTATCTGTATGGGCACTATGAGCAGGATCGTGGGCAGATCAACTACATTCATCACACAATGTCCTACCTGTGCTTTCTAGCGGTGTGCGGGTTGACTCTGTTCAGCGGTATCATTGTTAAGCTGCTAGGCGAGAAATATGCCGGGGCACAGACCGTTTTCCCGGTTTTGTTGATTTATTTGATTTGCGTCACCCTTTCGGAGACGACGGTGTACGGCATAAATATTGCGAAAAAAATGTATCTCCACATTGTGGTCTCGGCATTGACAGTGGGTTCTGTTTTTGCATTTTGCATTATCTTGATTCCGAAGCTGGGCGTGCTAGGCGCGGCAATTAGCTACAGCGCTTCTGCCCTGGTTTTCTTGGCTTCCCGAACCTACTGGGGATTAAAATATTTCAAGCCCATCAAAAATGGCGGCGTGACAGTGGCCATGCTCGTGGCGGCCAGCGCGGTAACCCTTATAAACATATGGTTGGACGGTGAGACCTTGAAAAAGACGCTGGCGATCCTTGCAATTGTCGCAGTCATGAGCTGCGTATACCTGCCGCTGCTGAAAAAGAGACTGGCAGATTGGAAAACGCTGGAGAAGAAAAAATAATATACTGGGCAAAGCTTTTCTTGCTTTCGAAAGATTTACTTAAAGGCATGAACAGGAGTATTACCGTAGCATTTTGACTATTGGAAAAGACAGCGCGATCGTGGGCGGATGTAAAATCGACTGCCCCAAAATATCGCCATTGATCACGAGACCTTAATTAAATACGAAACCATACTGTCTGTATCTATTATTTATTGCGCGACCTTTTCATTAAAATTCTACCGCTGGCCATAACACCTATTAACGGTATGTTACTTATTTATTTATCCAAAATTGAAAAACGCCCTAATCTCGAATCAAAGTCTTTTACCATATAGTTAATATGATGCCAACTGAAAGATGACTCCGCAATAGAAAGAGTCAGCCGACTATGGAATAGAAGATAAAATATGTTCTTGGGCTTTTCAGGTCATTTTATATAAAAACCGAGCTGTTTCATTAATAACACCAATTTTACAATGAGGAAACAAAATGAACGGAGAATTCTTTAGTTCGCTTTCGAGAGAATTAGCTGTCCTCTTGGCGGCTGCCCTACCAGTAATAGAACTTAGGGGCGCAATTCCACTCGGCATCTCTTTAGGTCTTTCGCCATTATACTCGGCAATATTAGGCTTTATAGGAAGCATGCTTCCGGCTCCGGTTATTCTGTTTGCAATCAGACCTGTTTTCAATTACCTGAAAAAAACAAAACCATTTAGAAAAATAGTTGAGAAAATTGCGGACAAGTCTTTGAACAAAAACGGCCCCAAAATACAGAAATATGGTGCATGGGGACTTTTGATTTTTGTTGCAATACCTCTTCCTGGAACCGGAGTATGGAGTGGCAGCCTGATTGCAGCCTTGCTTAACATGCGATTTAAATGGGCGTTTCCATCTATTTTAATAGGCAACGCCATTGCAGGGTTCATTATTTACATCCTTAGCAACGGCATTATCCAAATTGTGAAGTGACCTCTCTTTTCCTTACAAACAAGGGATAAAGCCCCAAGTGCCGAATATAGACCAAATACAGTCCCGAGAGGATGAACTTATTATGAGGCGTAAGATTGCAGTCTTATTATTGTTCTCAGTACTAACCCTCTGCTTTGCCCCCTCGCTAACTGCATCAACCTACACCCTCGGCCCCGGCGATGAGCTACTCATCCGGGTCGAGAACCATCCCGACCTAACTCTTGAACTGGTAGTGGGCCCCGACGGTTACATTTCCTATCCCATGGTCGGTGCCTTCAAAGTTACCGGCCTGACCATTACCGAGGTTAAGGATCAGCTCACTGATATGCTGCAGCCGCACATTCCGAACCTGTGGGTTACGGTGGTGCTTTTAAAAGCCCGTCCAATTAATATTCAGATACTCGGTGAAATCAAAACCCCAGGCAAGTACAGTGTTCAGCAGGGTACTACCGTAATGCAGGTTATTGCCCAGGCCGGCGGATTGACCGAAAAAGCTGACCGGGAACATATCGCTTTGAACCGCAGTACAGGCGTTGTTGGAATTAATATGAAGGCCATCGCTGAAGGTGATCTTTCAGGCGACGTGGTATTACAGGATGGAGACACCATTATTGTCAATAAAGGCGTTATCAGAGTTGCTGTAATGGGCGAAGTTGTCAAGCCTGGTGTTTACGAGATCCTGCCCGGTTCACGCCTGATGGATGCGTTGGCGCAGGCGGGAGGTCCTACAGTCTCAGCTAATATCAAGAAAATCTCTGTTTACCAGGGAGTCGATTTGGACAAGCCCAATCCCAGCGGCGAAAAGCTGTTTCAAACCACCTTTGAGCAGAACCCGCCGATGCAGGAAGGGTATCTCATTGTGGTAGCCCGCAATCATTTCTGGGATATTAGTATCATCGTAAGCATTCTGACCGCCTTAGGGTTAATCAAAACCCTGATAGGGCTATAAGCTGTCATCCGAAGTCGAGCAGTGCTCCAGAAGTGAGGAACACTATGAAATCAAAAAATTTATCAATTATAGCGCTATCTTTATTGCTCGGAATAGTAATTTGTAAGCCAGCTGCGGCCGGAGAGACAACACTATTCGGGCACTTCTCATTAAGCCCGAACACAGTGCCACGTATTGACGAATTCAGTTTTTCAACTTCATATGGGCCTTTGGAGCTTAATATCGGGCGCCAGGAACTTGTTTTCGGACCTGGGCAAATCGGCAATATGGTGCTGGGACCGCAGATCGGGCTGGATGCTATTGAATTTAGCCTTACTTTCAAATGGCTGCAATACCGTCAGTTTTGGGCTCTGCTCGACAGCGCTACCGATAAAAAGCTCTTTGGCCACAGGTTGGAGATCTACGCGGGATCTGTTACGGTAGGTCTTTCCGAGACTGCGCTAATGGTTGGCGACATTCCCGCAGCTTTCTATATTCCCCTGCCAATGCCCTATTTAGTAACCCAATTGTTGATCTATTACCTTGATGGGGATATGCCAAATGCCAATGCTAACATGGTACTGGGCATTGATGTTCATTGGCAGCCCTACGACGGCTTGGAGCTCTACGGAGAATTTCTTGTTGACGACTATCCTTTTTCCGTTCCCGCCACCGCTCCGATGCGTACCGGCGGACTAGCCGGCCTGGTGTATCGGGATTTACCTGTTGGGGAACTGGTTATTGAATATGCCCGCATCAATCGCTTCACCTATTGCCATTATACGTCCAAAACGGACTATGCCTTTCTCGGCAAATCGCTGGGACATTGGGCTGGTCCCGACACCGATCTGGTGACTGTCAAATATACCTGGAACCCTACGGAAGATCTAACATTGGCACCTTCTCTAACGTTACAGCGCCATGGTGAAGGCATGTTAGGCGATCGCTGGCAAAAAAGCGATGGCCCTTCCCCGATCTTTCTTTCCGGAGAAATTGAAAACAGTGTAGGGTTGAAAATGGATGCCGCTTACCGTCTGTCCGATTATGCTGTTCTTTCAGGCTATCTGGGCGGAGCAGTACACTTCCAGGTGGGAGTTGAAGAAGCTATTTGGCGGGGTAGTGGCACTTTTGGCATTGAGTTGAGCGTGCAATTTTAAGGAATGATAGGAGATTATGCTATGAAGCGGATTTTGGCGCTAGTGGCCGCATTGCTAATTCTCGCAATACCCATCCCTGCCCGGGCTGCTGAAAGCAGGTTTGACGCTCAGTTTTCTCTCGTCCCGGCGGAAGCTCCCCGTATCGATCAATTATCTTATTCACTATCAGACACCAACTGGTCGTTGACATTTGGGCGACTGGATCTGAAGTATGGCCCGGGAGTCTTTGGGCAGATGGTGCTTGGTCCTGCCACAGGCCTCAATGGGATTGCTTACTCAGCTTCCCTAGGCGGATTCAGTTATGCGCACTTTTGGGCCGATTTGGATGGGACAGCGGATCGCAGATTACTGGGTCATCGTTTTGAATATAGCTTTAAGGCCCTTACGGTTGGCGCGTCTGAAACCATGCTGCTATATGGCGATTTGCCTTTCATTTTTTATTCGCCCTTGCCAATCCCGTTTTATGCCTTGCAGCATCTTTCCACAAAAGCGGGATATTCGAAAAACATGTATACCAATATTGTAATGGGCATCGATGTGCATTGGCAGCCCTATGAAGACATCGAATTTTATGCCGAGATCATGGCGGATGATTATTCGCTGTCAGTTCCGGCTACAGCGCCGATGCGTACCGGGGCTCTACTGGGAGCAGCCTATCGCGGGTTTGCTAATGGGGCGGAGTTACGGATCGAGTACGCCCGAGTTAATAAGTTCACTTATTGTCATTTTCAAGAAGCCTCAGACTATGTATACCACGGTTCTGCAATCGGCCACTGGGTTGGCCCCGATGCTGACATCCTCATTGCGCAATATGCCTGGGATGCCAATGAAAAAGTGCGTCTCGCACCAGCACTGGTTTTACAGCGCCAAGGTGAAGGTGCCTTGGGTGATCGTTGGAGTCGTACAGAAGATGGGCCGTCCCCGAAGTTCCTGACTGGAGAAATCGAGTATTGGGGTGGCCTCAAGTTGGGTACCGAATATCGTCTATCTGAACATGCGGTAATTTCGGGCTATCTGCAAGGCTCCCTAATCTATAAGGCTGCTGTTGTAGAGGCTGAGTGGCGTTTCGAACCCGAAGCCAAAGTGACGCTCAGCGTTGAGTTTTAGGGATCATTTATCTTTAATGCGATTTTGGGGGTTATCATGTGACCAGTCAGCAAACCAAGGTGATGTTCATCTATGGCACCCGGCCAGAGACAATTAAACTAGCACCGGTAATTAAAGAATTAAATAATGATAACAATTTCCAGACGATCGTAACAGTGACTGGCCAGCACCGCCAGATGCTTGATCAGGCCATGGACGTATTCGGTCTGCAGGCTGATTACGATCTCAATGTCATGCAGGAAAACCAGACCCTGTCGGGATTATCCCAGCGCATCCTGGCTGGCCTTTCTGATATCTTCGCCGATTGCCGCCCGGACATCGTGCTGGTACAAGGCGATACTACCAGCGTACTCATCGGGGCCTTAAGCGCTTTTTACCACGGAGTCAAAGTCGGTCATGTCGAAGCTGGCCTGCGCACCGCCGATAAACGCAATCCGTTTCCGGAAGAAATCAACCGCCGCCTGGCCGGTGTGATTGCTGACCTGCATTTTGCGCCAACAGCCGCCGCCCGGGGCAATTTAGTGCGGGAAGGCATCGACCCGTCAACCATATTCATTACCGGCAACAGTCAGATTGACGCCCTCTTGTCGGTCGTGGATCCCAACCTGAACTTGCCAGCAGAAGTCGCCCCTCGGCCTGGACGTCGCACGATCCTGATGACAACCCATCGCCGCGAAAACCTGGATGGCGCGCTCACCGAAATTTATCGGGCTGTGAAAAAAGCACTGGCGGATTTTCCGGATGTCGATGTCATTTTCCCCATGCATCTAAACCCCAAGGTGCGCTCTGTCGTCATGGAAGAACTGCAGCTCTCCGACAGGGTACGTTTGCTCGATCCGTTTGATTATCGTACCATGGCGAATGTGATGGCACGCAGCTATCTGGTGCTCACTGATTCAGGCGGCCTGCAGGAAGAAGCCCCCTCACTCGGCGTACCGGTACTGGTTACACGCACCAACACCGAAAGACCGGAAGGCATTGCCGCCGGTACCGCTCGCTTAGCTGGTACAACCGAAGCAGGAGTATCTGCCGCCCTGAACGAATTACTCGGCAACGCGGATACCTATCGCCGCATGTCGCAGGCTGTCAACCCTTATGGCGACGGCAAGGCCTCTTTCCGCATCAGGAAAGCGCTGCGCTACATCCTTGGCTTGGATCAAAGCAAGCCGGAAGAATATATCTAGAAAGCGAAACGCGAGGATCAAGTGCATAGCAATAATGAAGTAGCAAATCTCCTGTGGACGAGTGGCTGGGATTCTACCTACAGGTTGATGGACTTATTGTCGAAAGGCAGAACGGTCCAGCCGTATTATATCTGCTTCCGTTTGAGAAAGTCCACAGCGATGGAATTAAGTCGTATGGACGAAATTAGGGCATACCTTGGCAGGAAAGACCCAGCGCTCGTGAATGCCATTTTGCCAACCATTATTGTGGCCCAGAAATCAATCCGTAAAGTGCCAGCCATCAGGGAGAGTTATGAAAGCATAACCCAGGACCATTATCTCGGTAAGCAATACGTATTATTAGCCAGCTACGCTCTGCAAAGCGGCATCAGCAATCTGGAGCTCTCCATTCACGCCGATGATAAAGCCCGGCATGTAATCAAAGACGAGGTCGAATTTCGCGACGACCAGCATGGCGGCTATTGCAAAATAAGAGATGATGCCGACTCTCCGGCGGCTACCATATTTAAGAACTTCGTTTTTCCTGTGCTGCAGCTTAGCAAATTGGATATGCAAGAAAGTGCCGCAGAACGCGGCTTTTTGGACGTGATGGAGCTGACTTGGTTTTGTCATAATCCCACGCCCGATGGTCAGCCTTGTGGCACGTGCAATCCATGTAACTACACCAGAAATGAAGGTTTAGGCCGACGAGTGCCGAAAGTATCACGATAAAGATCGACTGCAGGAAATGAGAGAAAAAGACTGACTGGAAAGGGGCTTTCAAATGGCGCACAGAAAATCATTTAGACCCATCTTTGTCGTAGGCCTGATCGGACTTTTAACTGGAGGCTTCGTAGGCTTCCTTCTACGCCCAGCGGACGTGCTTGGCAATCAGTTGCCTTTTGCGGATGTGATCACCAGAGGGGCATCGATGGAAGGCTTAGAGAGCGCACTAATGAAAACATTGGCCGAAACCTCTTTTAACTACCTGGCCGCTGGTGCGGTAATCGGCCTAGTCGCAGGAGCCGTCATAGCCTATTTGCTGACCCGCAGGTAGCGGGGACGCAACGAGATTGGAAAGAAGAGGTCTGGTGATATGCCAGACCTCTACATTAGTTATCCCCTAGTTAATAATGATTGATATGCCACCGGTATCAACCGGCGTAACCTCAATGGTTGGAAATGTGTCGAAAGCAAAGACCAAGTCATAGTATGAATCTGTCACAGGTTGAATGTATCCCAGACCAACGCCATAAAGATACCATGTGCCAGCTACATCGGGCGCAATATCTTGGAAATCCAAGTCTACCCAGGAATTGGAGGGGAAGTTTGGGATATAATTTTCATCAAAGAATAGCCCATATCCATTTGCGTTGTCAAGATCAGTCGGGTTGTCAGTTAACACTGCGCAACAGTGATCAATATTGAAAGAATACAGTGAAACTGGGCTATATAGTGACAATGATACATCCATTAGACTATAGGCCGGGACTGTTGTAGGATAAGAGAGCGCATTGATTTGGAACTTATTCACGGTAAGTGTTACGGAAGTATTCGTTCCCGACGTTACAACGATGTCATCGGCGCGGCCCATTGCGATAGCGACATAATATTCATTCGCGGGTATTACTTCCACAGTATAGCCACTACCGACAGGAATATTGGTCACTAAAGCGCTGGCTGTAGTTTGCCCTGAATTAACAGATATTTCTGTTTCATATGACCAATTGGTGGTTTCGTTATATACGGCAAGGTCTATGTAGCGGGTTCCGGAAGGAATTGGACGCTGTCCGACGTCACGAGACAACGCACGGTCAGTTTCAAGAAGAGGGAAGTGCGGATATTCCGAAGTCCCTTGGGGTATGGAAAAAGTTAGTGTCAGGGTACCGGTCTGCTTGGCAGGTTTGGAACATCCGGTGAAAATCACGGCAATCAGAAGCAACGCGGCTAACAGGTACAGGCCTTTTCTCACAATACAACCTCCCTTTTGGGGAACCCTTTTCCTTTACGGGCAAATCCCCAAAATTTATTGATTGGCACTTGGAAGAATATTATGTCTGTCGTACATACAATTAAACACCAATCTTGTAAATACCTTCCTGACAATGCCAATCAAATAAAAATATTAGAGATAACACATTATCAAAGAAAAAGCTAAAGGCCTGGTGAGCCCACCAGACCTCTGTGATGTGCGCCACGCATGGCGATTAACTAGGCGGTGAGAGTCCGCTATGGGGGTTAGTAGTTACCAACCATTAGCCAAGGGCAAGGGCTGGTCGCAGACTGCGTCTGCTGCTCGCCTATGCATCCTAGGTTTCACCGCGAGATGGAATCAGAAGGAAGCCGGCGGCAAAATTCCGGCCCAAGGAACACGAACATCATTAGGCACAAGGCATGGGATGAGTTTGCATTTCAAAACGAAGTCCAATAAACTACGCGGACAGGCCAGTGTAAATGATGTGGGTAGATGGAAGGACCGTGGGAGGTCCCATGGACGTGAAGAGATGGTTTCAAATCACGGTTGAAACAAGATTTACCATGAGAAGTCAGCAGAGGTCATAGTACCCGTGAGGTCGACACCAACGGGGAAGGACTGAACCTTATAATTTCGGACTATAAACAATTGACGGTTATAACCAATCAGAGCCGTTTGGACAATGATCTTTTTTCAAGCGTGAAATCAGCAGTAGGAAAAGAAATGAAGGTTGTTGATTCTCGCGACTTTCATGATAGGTTTTGGATTTCGGGAAATAAAGGCTAAATAAGAAAATTAGAATAAAATGACTGGAGTATTCCACCTAGCCAAAACCTCTTTTAATTACCTGGCAACTGGCGCCGTGTCTTGACTTACGGCTAATCGTCATGTATAATCAATGTAGATACATTCTGCTTGGAGGCCGTCTTGATGCGAGCTAAAATTCAGAAGTGGGGAAATAGCATGGCACTGAGAATCCCAAAATCATTTGCAGATCAAGTATCTATTAGACTCGGTTCTTCAGTTGATCTCTCCATACAGGGGGGTAAGATTGTTATTGAACCTCTAAAAACAGAAGAGTACGACCTTAAGGTGATGGTTGAGGCGATTAACGAATTGAATTTGCATAGCGAGTACTTAATTGACAAGCCGAAAGGAAAGGAGATCTGGTGATCATGCCGGACCTTTACATTCCGTCAAAGGGGGATGTTGTCTGGCTTGATTTTTCACCACAGGCTGGTCATGAGCAATCTGGTAACAGACCGGCACTTTGCCTATCCCCAAAAGAATACAATGAGAAAACAGGATTAGCCATCTTCTGTCCTATCACATCACAAAGCAAAGGTTATCCATTTGAGGTTTCTATACCAGATAATATAACAATACATGGCGTTGTTCTTTCCGATCAACTCAAGAGTTTAGATTGGAGAACCCGTAACGCGAGATTTGCTTGCACTTTACCTGATAAACAATTAACTGAAGTATTAGGCAAACTGCGTACCCTGCTATAATTGAGGGGACACACGGGGGACGGTTCTTTTGTGCTCTTTATGCCCCAAAGCAGGAGCGTCACAAAAGAACCGTCCCTCTGTGTCCTTTTCCCTTCTGCTTCGCTACTCCTTCATATTCTCCACAGCAAAGAACTCATCTTTCACACCGGTGTTCACCCGCACATTACTGAACTCGACTTCCGTTTTCGATCCCAAGCCCTTATTGGACATCTCCATCATGGAATTAAACCAAGCGCCGGCCTTAACCTCAACCGGTTTGGAAGCCAATTGCACCTTGGCAACCTTTTTGGCTTGATCATAGAATTCGGCCTTGGCGCGTGTAAAATTGCTGGTGCGGATCCACCAGATCTGCTTGGAAAAGCCGCTTGCTTTCCGAATTTCCTCCGTGCGCGGCACCGATTCTACGACATAGACCTCTTCGCCGCCTAATTTCTCGGTGCGCAGCAGCCTGCTCTGATAATCCTCCGACCGGACCGTACCCATATCCTGATAGGAAAAGTCCGAACCCATAAAGCTACCCCCGCGTTCGCTGGCGGTAATGCGCTTCGGTTTACCCAGTGCAGGCAGATAAAGCCAGGTTTCATCCGCCTGCCCGGCACGTGTAATACTGAGCAAACTAGTACCTTTAATCAGCGCCGGCAAATCAACTTTTACAAAGAAGAATTGCGAGCCATCGGCTTTACCCTTGGTATACATGGTCATGTTGCGCACCTGGGTCTGACCGCTCTTGCTGGTGACGGTCATCCTCAGCTGACAGGTCATATCGTTGACGCCCTCCATCCGATCCATGCGGTTGAGAATCTCGTCAGCCGACAGCTCTGGGGCCGCACTGACCGCGATACCGCACACCAGCGACAGCAGCAATACGGGAATCAGAAGCCTCATTTTGTTATACATTACGATCTTCCTTTCGCCTTAGCAGCACTTTATCTCCAAAAACCCGGGCATTTAGTTTGATTACTGCCGGCAACAGGGTGATTGAACCGAGCGCCGTCAGTACCATGGACAGAGCGAGCAATCCTCCGAAACTGCGGAAGATGCCAAGACCGGAAAGTAAAAGCACACCAAAACCGGAGCCAACCGACAAGGCGTTGGAAATGATCGCCAGGCCGGAAGTGCGGCCGGTTTCGGCAACTGCCTCATCTATGCTTAGACCCCGCCGGCGTTCCTCTTTATAGCGTTGATAAAAATGAATGCAGTAGTCTATGCCTATGCCAGTCGCCAGACTGGCAATAATGGCCGTGGCGGTATTGAGCGGGACACCGGCCCAGCCCATGAATCCAAAAATCAGGATTACAGTAGCTACAATCGGACTGAGACAGGCGGCCCCGGCAATGAAGGACCGGAAGAAGATCACCACTATGAGCAGGACAGTGATCAGCGAGAGGACGATATTTTGAACCTGCTCCTCCCGGATGATGTCCATCATGACCATTTCCAGGATCGGGCTGCCGGTGACCCTGGCCTCCACATCGGCACCAAAGATAGATCCTGCCAAATCTTCAATCTTTTCCAGCAAGGCTGCGCGATCGGTAGTATGCATCACGTTACTGACACGCATCGACAGACGCGCTTCCGTCTGGTCAAAATTCATAAAGCGCATCATCTCATCAGGCGAACCTGACAGGGATAGCAGAAAGAGCAGTTGCGGAATGATGGCCGGATCTTCCGGAATTACTGCATATTGCGGATCATCATTGTGCAAAGCCCGGTTGGTCTTGATCAGTAAATCGGCAATCGAGAGCGGACGCTGCAGCCCCATCGCTTCGACTGCGTCCTGCATCGCGACTAAATTGTTCAAGAAGGCTGGATCATTCAAATCGCCCTTGACCAGGAAATCCAGTTCCACGGATCCGCCAAAGCCATCATTGACGATTGCTTCAGCAACGCGGTGATCGCTGTTGGTCGGCAGGAAGCCGCCCGGATCAAAGGTGGTTGTCAAGCGCGGCCAGCCTAGCAAAGCGCCGAAAACCAGCAGCAGGACGCCGAGAGAAACCAGGCCGTAGTGTTTAGCAGACCAGGCAGCCAGGTGCCCCAATGCATTTTCGGTGAAAGCGATAAAGCCGTTGCGACGCTTCGGTTTGGCGGTCGGCGCGGCTTCTTTGGCCGGCCTGTCAGGTAGCAGCAACAGGATGGCCGGGATAAAAGTAATCGAAATCAGGAAGGCGATGGTGACCCCGATAGCACTGAAAGCACCAAAGTCTTTAAACATTTCCATCTTCGAAAAGACCAGCGAGCCGAAGCCGGCGATGGTCGTCAGGGCTGCCATCCAGACCGCGGCACCGGTGGAGGTAATTGCATTGTGAATGGCCTCTTGGCCGCTGAGCCCATGACGGATACCTTCCTGATAGCGTGCCACGATGTGAATGCCATAGGCGGAACCCACACCCACCAATAGGACTGGCAGCACATATCCCAGGAAAGAGAGCGGCCGCCCAGCGATCGACATAATGCCGACGGTCCAAACCACGCTGATCAGGACTGTCGCCAGGGGTAGCAATACCCCCTGCCAGGAACGCAGGGTCAGGAACAGAACAAGCACAATGCAGAAGACGACCACTGGGATCAGCAGCAGCACATCCGTATTCAGAAAACGGTTGATTTGTTGCTCCATGACGATGGCACCGGCGTAGTGTATTTCCAGTCCATCATTGGCCTCGTCAACAGCGGTCGTAATCTGATCGAGCATCAACTTGCTTTCCTCAAAGACAGAGATATACTCCAAGTTGACAAGAATCAGGGTTGATTTGCCGTCGGCGGATACCACATTGCCGGAATACCACGGATTCGGCAAGATGCCCTCGCGCAGTAGATCCGCTTCAGCCTGGGATTGCGGCAGCTCCGGAATAATCGGTCCACTGGCTAATCCTTCTGGCGTGCCTTTCATATCCACCAGGTTGGTCAGGCTGGACACACTGACCACGAACGGCAGATCCGTAAGGCTATTCGTAATACGATCGATCGTTTGCATCGACTGCGGAGCAAAAATATCATCGGAACTGGCCACAACCACCACAGCGCGGTTGCTGCCGTATTCCTCCATAAATTCGAGGTATTCTTTCAGCCGTGGATGGCTGGAGGGAATACTGCCGGCGAGATCGGACTGGCGATCAATACCGGCGGCAAATACCCCGAATACGATCGTTGCGACAATAATGACTGCGATAATAAGGCGGGGAAATTTGTTGACAAACTTGCTGAGCAGTTTAATACGAATCACTCCTTTTCTGTCTGAACGTCATGCTTTGTCGGGCAGGACCTGCAACACTTCGTTAATCAGTGCCATCAAGCGGTTTTGATCAGCGTCTTCCAGGGTAGCCAGCATTTCTTTGACAACCGCCACCAGGCCCTGGCGATGCAGGTCAAAGATGTTGCGACCGGCTGGCGTCAGCGATATCGTCATCACACGCCGATCCTCCGGGAGCGGCTGTTTCTCTAGATAGCCCTTGTTAACCATGCGATTGACCATACTGGCCATGGTGGTAAACGGCACACCCAGCCCCGCGGCTAGCTCGGACATGCTGGCCGTACCCTGGCGGCTGAGGTGTTCGATCACAAAGATCTCTTTCAGTGAAAGGTCTTCGCTTTTGGAACCAAAGTAATGCAGCAGACGCCTGCCGATTGAGACGATCAAATCGTCAAGCAAAGCCGCTTCCGATTCTCCTTTCACCATTACCACTGCTCCTTTCTTTGAAGACAGGATAGTGCGTGATGAGTAATGAGCCACGTTCATTAGCATGGAATATTACGAATATGGTATTACGATAATCGTAATTATATTTTAGTATTGCCAGCTTATCCATGTCAATCCATTAATCTAAGAAAAACATAAAAAAGTGTGCGGAGTGGCTGCGGAAAGGTAGGTTGTTCCAGAAAAGGAAATCGTGGTAAAAGGTGGAATTAACTAAAAGACAATTGCCGTATACAGCATGAAGAGCGACATTTAAACCCGGCATAAGAATTAAATTATGTTTGGAGGTTCTCTGATGTGTAAGACGGTGCTTAGGTCAATCGTGGTGGTTTTGATTATTACATTGATTTCCGGTATAGTCGGCTGCAAAAAAGAGGATCCTTCCGGCACCAATGAATTTGCCACTGTTAAAGGGAGAGTCATTTTGCCAGAGGTTACGGAGGATGACTTCTATGATCCCGAAATGCTTGAACATGCGGTTGTCTATTTGGGAGGGCGCTATGTAGTCACCGGGGCGGATGATACTTTCCAGTTCGATAATGTTCCGGTAGGGACTCACGAAATTTTTGTCTATGACGGCTGCTATCAATCTGAGGTGCAGAAGATTACTGTGACAAAGCAAGGATTAGCGGATGTTATCATTGAGCCGTATCTGTCTTATGCGTTTCCGGGCGGAATCAACGATCTGACTTCCAATACTCAGGATTTATGCGTGGGTGTGCTTGTCAGTGAAGCACTTGGTGGTTATTCTCCCGTAGTGACCCTGTCTTATCTTAAGGATGACAAATATGTGGATTTGGGTTGGGCATCGTTCCTGGATGCTTATGTCGTAGATGTTACCGACGTACTGGAGGCCGGCAATGAATATACATTACTGTTCACGGTTAGATTGTCATACCAAGTGCGCCATTTTAAAAGGACGATCCATTTTGCAGAAAACCAGCTTGAATTGCTTGAGCCGGTACAACCAGAACCGGGAGCAGTCATTCCAATAACTGACTCAACGCCGTTCTTTAATTGGATACCGGTATCGGATAACGAAACCTATGAGTTAGTGTTGCTGACGCCAGACTATGCCTTGGTAGAGCGCGTAGCCGGCCTTACTGAGCCGCAGTATCAATTTCCGGACGAGGCTGCACTGACGGCAGGAGAATACCGCCTATGGATTATGGCCTATCAAAAAGACAATGCCGGTCATGTCATAGAAGCTTATCAGCTGGAGGCAATATTGGATTTGCCTATGGAATAGGGCAAGGGCTTCTAGGCAGAAGAAACCTCGCCCCAGGTGTGATGAAACGAAAAAACCCGCCGTTTGGGCGGGTTTTGGTTAGAGGCTGACGATTCGATTGAGTACATTAAACGGCGCTTGTCTCCGTATCTGATCAATGCCGGCTAAAAACGGTACTGCAGTCCAATCAGCGCAGTATACAGGTTGCCAGTCTCACCGGCAATGTGACTGTAGTTCTGAACATGGCTGTAGCTGCCGCTGGCAATCACGCTGAACGACCGCCAGACCGGCCAGAGCAAATCCAGGCTGACGGTGTTATAGATCTCCACCGTGCCAATGTGGCCGTCGACGGGCTGCAAATCATCATTATGAGAATACCACGGATGCGGAGTGGCGTCCGTGCAATCGGGATCGTTACAGGCACCCAGCTCGACTTCGCCTTGAATCATATGGAAATATGACAGCGAGGCTTGGACACCCGCTTTGGACAAGGTGCGGTAATACACCCCGTAATGGTCAAGGTCCGGCCCGTAGGTATAGCCCATGCAAAAATCCATATACCAGTCTCGGATGCTCGAAGAGTAGGGCTGGCGCTGATAGAACATCTGATACGGATAGAAGTGATTATAGGTCCAGGGGTCGACATGCGTGTATTCCAGCCCGATCATATGCCGCCAATTGTCGCCGCTGACCGGCAGGATGTAGCGTGCGCCCAGCTGCCAGGCGAAGGCGTTCGGCTTTTGGCTGCCGCCTTCACGGGGCAGCCGATAATCGTCCAGCATGAATTCGCCAAACAGATGCAGTCCCTTAAATGGGACGGCGGACACGTCGACTGATCCCATTACATTCTTGTAACCGTAGGCGTACGTGTTATGCCAGATGTTGAAAGGTAACAAGCACTGCAAATCAGGCTTGACACCACCCAGCATATTGCCTTCCGCCGCTCCGACCAGTAGCCAGGGAAATGGACGATATTCCAGGCGGTGATAGGTGAACGTTTTATATGGATCAGAGTATTGATCATGCTCCGGCGAGAATTCCCAGGGGGTTTGCTGAATCGTCTTCTCTTCCGGAGTCAGCCAGGGAAAGGATGTTCCATAAAGATAAAAAAACTTGAATTTGTCGGAGGAAGCCGTGAACTGAATTTGATCGAGATAATTGGCTTTACCGTTCAGTACGGTATTGCCAAAATAGCCATAACCGATGCCGCTCTGCAGTCGACCGGCCGTAAGGCTGAAATGACCATTACCAGCCGTGATAAAGCCCTCGCGCGGCGTGCTGGATTCCAAAAGATAAACCGGGAAAATGCTACCGCTGTTTTGGGCGATCTTGCCGGCATCAAAGCGCATGTCGACATTAATCTTCAGATAAAGCCAGTCGCCGACGGTGAGTTCGTCATAGACCTCAACCCACGGGGGCATGGACCAGTACATGGTGTTTGCGACCGGTTGAAAAGTGTCGGCCATTCTGTTGAACGGCGTGACCATCGTCAGCCCGTAAGCGCCGCCCACCGGCCGCAGGGTGAAGCCAAAGCGGTTGGCGGCAGGTGGTGGGGCCTGGGGGGTCTGATCTTCAGTAAGACCGTAGCCGGGGTAATTAGGGGACAAACTGTACCCATAGCGGCTCGTCAGCTCAGCCTGGCTGATCGGATAGATTGCGGTGGCGGGTGTCTCGCCATTACGGATCATTTCCCACTCCGCCCAAACGAGCGCCGGATCGTCGCCGAACAGCAGGGTGGCGCCGTTATTGGCCAGGGCCGGGGACGCCGTGAGCGCGCTGACGGCGAGGGAGACGGTGATGAGTAACAGGGCGGCTGCCAATGTCCGTAGGGTGGTGCGCAGAGCAGGCAGGCAGCGCCTATAGCCGGTAATCATCAGAATACCTCCCCCTTATTCAACGACAATTGTTATGGCACCAGTTTCAACAGTCTCAACCACAACAGCCGGAGGTGTGTCAAGGAGAAAGAACAGAGAATAGAGCGAATTTGTCACAGGCTGAGTATATTTCATACCTACACCCAGGAGATAATAGGTACCTACTACATCAGGCACGTTATCTTCGATATTCCAGTCTACCCAGGAACCGGCCGGGAGGCTCTGAGTAGTAGCCGAGAAGAGATCAAATGAACCGCTAATAGTGGGATTATCCACGTTGTCAACTAATGATGCACGAACGTTGGTTAGATCGGCCGAGTCCAGCGAAACCGGGCTGCATAAGGACAGTGATACTGCCAGAGGACTAAGCGGTTCGACTGTTGCAGGACAAGAGATCTTTAGGGCTTGGAACTTCGTTACGGTGAGTGTTGCGGAAGTACTTATTCCCGACTGTACAACAATGCCATCGGTGCGGCCCATTGCGATGGCTGTGGGAGCTGAGTCTGTGGGAATTACTTCCACAGTATAGTTGCTGCCAACAGGAATGTTGGTCACTTGTGTGGTCGCGGTAGTCTGATCCGTATCAACAGGGATAGCTGTTTTGGTTGACCAATTTGTGGTCTTGTTATACACGGCAACGTTTAAGGTGGTAGAGCCGGCTGGAATTGGACGCTGTCCGCCGTCGTGAGACAGGGCACGATCAGCATGCGGCGGCAAGGCGGGATATTCCGAAGTTCCTTGCGGTATTGAAAAAGTCAGGAACAGTGTACCGGTCTGTTTGACAGGCTTGGAGCATCCGGTGAAAAGTACGGCGATCAGAAGGAACGCGACTAGCAGGTATAGGTTTTTTCTCATAAGATGACCTCCTCCTGGGAAAGTTTTATTTGAATGGTTATTTTGGATACTAATCTGCAAAGTCCTTCCAATACGATGCCAGCCACCCAAATTAATTGCCGGGGATAACCGCTAGCCGCGCGATCCACATGACAACCAACATGATGATTAGCATTTTACCGGAGATGCGGTTGATCAAGGATAACAGCAGGTTTTCGCGGCCGCGGAGGCGCAAAATAACATAGATGACAAGTAGGCAAAGCATTATACCATAGAGGGGCGGGCCGCTCGGGTTGGCGAGGAAAGCGCGGCCAAGGGCGCCATGGGTCAGCAAGGCGAAACTGGTAGTCAGTCCGCAAAAGGGGCAGGGCAGGCCAGTGATTACCAGAAACAAACATGGAGGTAGATGCAGCCGGGTGTGCAGGCCGGAAAGGTTCGTGCCGGTGGTGCCAGGATCCAGAAAAAATGGTACAATTAGCGCGCCGGCGATGATTAGCGCAAAAAAATCATAAGGAGTACCGAATTTGCTTGGGGTTTTGGGCATCATTTAAGACCTCCCTATGACGGTGGCGCATAGTGCGTGGCATGGTGCTGGCATTTTGGCGTTGCGGTATTTCGGTGTGGCGGTCTCTTGGCTCCCAGCACTAAAATTATAACACGTACGGACGAAACAGGTAAACCTGCGTAACTCTGCCAGCTCAAAAGATGCGGGCGTAGATTGACATCCGGCGTGGGACTGTGTTAAAATAAATATCGCACTATGGATAAATACTACGGAGGAGTGTCCGAGTGGTTTAAGGAGGCGGTCTTGAAAACCGTTAGGCGCAAGCCTCGTGGGTTCGAATCCTACCTCCTCCGCCATTGTTTTCTGAGGTAGGGCAAAGCCCAATTTAATACACGGAGAGGTACCCAAGTCGGTTGAAGGGGACGGTTTGCTAAACCGTTAGTGGGGGCAACCCCAGCGAGGGTTCGAATCCCTCTCTCTCCGCCATTTTGATCGCAAAAGCTCTTGATGTTCAAGAGCTTTTTTGCTGCAGGGGGACACAAGGGGACGGTTCTTCTGTGTCATCCAAATGACACAGAAGAACCGTCCCCTTGTGTCGTCAGACATTTATTAACCTCTGGCAGGAATTTGAGATTGTTTGCCTAATTGGCAAATAAACCAAACCTTTGGTTTAATGTGAATTTGCGAAAAGGGGATGACCGGATTGAAAGGTTTACTTCGTTATAGTGCGATGGCGTTGATTCTGGTCTTTGTACTCGCGATGGCAGGCTGTGGAACGGATGTCGGTGAGGAATTACTTGACGGCGCGTGGTGGGGCGATCCGCAGCTTGACGGGGATCACTTTATGTACATCAAATTTGGGCCTACACGGGAAACAAAATCAATCGTTATCGGCAATGTCAGTTCCTATGAGGTGGAAGTAGCCTATTTCTATGACGTGACCGATCCACTTAATATCGGAGCATACACCTGGAAAGTACTGCTGCCCGGTTTAACCGAATCTGTAGCTCCAATCGAAATTGAGGAAAGCTCAGACACTCGGGTTTCCAAGCCGCTGATCGATTTATGCACTCTGACGTCAATTTTAAATAAACATACTTTTAAGATTAATGATCCCGGTAAAGATGGAGTACCCTATCTGGTCATGAAAGGCGAATACAACGAAAATAACGGCACCTTCATTCTCGATGTTTATGTTGGCGAGAACGAGAGTTATACCGGGGTTACATTCAGGCGCCCATAATAATAGAATGACGGTATTATCATCCGCAGTGCGGAGAATTCCAATGATATAGACTGCTATGCTGATGCGCCTTCTGGCAGCAATTATTGTTGCCGGAAGGCGCTTTTTCATTATTGACAATACAAATCCGCTTTCTGGCAGGAAATGCAGGGTTTGGAGAGAAATAGACAGGGTAAAACTGTATCTTCTGCGGGAGGTGCTCCCTTTGAAAAGGACACTCATAATTGTAATGGCAGGCTTACTCCTATTGCTGAATGGATTGGCCTTGGTACCTGTTGCTGCCGAAAACGAGTTGACGCTGGGTGCAGAAACAACGCGGATTCTTTCGCAATCGCAAGTTTGGCGGCATGAACTAACGGTCACAATTACGCCGCTCACTTCCAACGTCCTGCTATCACATCTTTATCTTGAGGGCGCGGACGCCAGCCGCATTGCCGATACCTGGGAAGGCGATATGAAGCGGTTTGGCACTGATAAATACAATTTGTTTCAGGTGAAAGTTGCCCGGATAGACGCGGGAAAGCCTAGTACCATAGCGCTGACCGATCTCTTTAAGTCGCCGATTATGATGATTGCAGCTGAAAGAATTAAGGGCACGGTACTTTTCCCTTTCACCGTTCAGACGCTCGAAAATGACGTCTATGACACGGCTATTATTGCATTCCCCAGAAAGGCCAGTCTCTTTTCCGAGTATATCAGCAAGAAAACCGAACTCTTCATCATCAGATTCTACGATCCTGATAATTTATTCGATGTCAATGAATGGGCGCAGTTCGAATATCGGTTGCCGCTGGCATACCCGCCCGAATTGATCGCGTATGAAGCACAAATGAAGAAACTGATCTCAAAGGCCGGGTCGATGGTGTCATCGTTCTAGACGCGTAGATTCTGAATGTCAAGGCTGCCGTAAAGGCGGCCTTTTCCTTTTGATGCGGGAGACGCGGGTGCGGGAGACGCGGGGACGATTCAGCTGTCTCACCGCCGTCCGCGTCTTCCCCTTCTATACACAAACCTTTCGATTTACGAAATAAAAAAGGATTTTTTACGCAGTTAGCGAAAATTCGTAGCAACATATTTTCTATGAAGGGGAGTGCGGGTATGTTAGCCATTAAGGGCGGAAAAGTGTTTACGATGTCCAAAGCCGGCGTGATCGACGGTGGAATCATCCTGATCGAAAATGGCAAAATCAAGGCGATTGGTAAAGACCTGGCGATACCGGAAGGGGCGCAAGTCATTTCAGCAGGGCGCAAAGTAATTACCCCCGGCATTATTGATGCACATTGCCATGCCGGTATCGGCGAAGAAGGGATCGGGTTTGAGGGTCGCGACTACAATGAGGTTAGCGATCCGGTAACGCCGCATCTGCGTACGATTGACGGGATTAATCCGGAAGATGTGGGCTTGCAGGATGCGCTGCATGGCGGCATTACCACTATCTGTACCGGGCCAGGCTCGGCAAATGTCATTGGCGGCGAAATGGTAGCCATAAAAACCTATGGCCGCGTAATTGACGAGATGATCATCAAGAATCCGGTCGGTTTGAAAAGCGCCTTCGGCGAAAACCCCAAACGGGTTTATGCGGAACAGAAGAAATCCCCGATGACCCGGATGGCAACAGCCGCACACCTGCGCGAAGCCTTTGTGAAGGCGCAGAATTACCTGAATAAGATGGAACGCGCCAAGAATGATCCGGAAAAAATGCCAGATCGCGATCTGCGCATGGAAGCCGTTATTCGTGTGTTGAAGGGCGAGATTCCTTTGCGGGCACACGCGCATCGCGCCGATGACATCCTGACCGCCATCCGGATTGCGGAAGAATTTGGCGTTAAAATCGTGCTGGAGCATTGCACTGAGGGCCATAAGATTGCTGATATTATCGCCGCGAAGAAAATTCCGGCTATTGTCGGCCCGACGCTGACGACGCGTTCCAAATACGAACTGAAGGACCGTTCGCTGATCACGCCGGGAGTGCTCGCTAAAGCTGGCGTCAAAATTGCGATCATGACTGATCACCCGGTAATTCCGCTGCATCTTCTGCCGATTGCCGTAGGTGTCGCCGTGCGCGAAGGGCTACCCAAGGAAGACGCCCTCAAGACGATTACGATCAATCCGGCCGAGATTATCGGTGTCGCGGATCGGGTCGGCAGCCTTGAGAAGGGCAAAGACGCTGATATCGTTATTTGGTCTGGCGATCCGACAGAAACAGCCACTAAGTGCGAGAAGGTCATTGTGAATGGGGAATTGGTGGTTGGCAAGAAGTAACGCAGTGTGATAGAGTTATTACGTTGTATGAAAAGGGCTGCCTGGATCAGGTGGCCCTTGCATTGTGCGACTGTGGTGCGCGGCTGCGTTGCGTTTGGCGGGCGGTTGTGCGCGGCCGCGTCTGAAGTTTGGCTCCACGGAGGCATCTGTTGATGAGTAAGCCCAGCAAATGGTTTGTAATTGCAGTCTTAGTCGGTGGGAATATTATTTGGGGCGCATCTTACAGCGTCGGCAAGTTTTTGCTGGGCCAGATGGGGCCCTTTACACTGATGTTTTTACGTTTCATTATCGCGGTTGCTGTCATGCTGCCGTTCGCGTGGCCGAAGAAGGATGAATGGCCAGCGCTACGGGCAGCATTCCCCAGACTGGCGGCGGTCGGTGGGATCGGCATTACACTTGTTTACATTTTTCAGTATGTCGGTATGAACTACACGACTTCCTCGGTGGCGGCCATTTTGAGCATTACCGAACCGGTGGCGCTGATGATCTCCGCCCGCATCCTCTTCAAAGAGCATATGGGCAAGTTCGGCATTCTCGGTACGATTATCGCGCTTGTCGGCGTAGTGCTGCTCTCGGTCGGCGATCTGCGCCAGTTTTCCTTGACGCGCAGCGATTTCTGGGGCAATATTTTTTTAGTTCTTTCCATGCTGGGATCATGCGGTTATACGCTGCTGAACAAGCCGCTCGCCGGGAAGTTGCCGGCATTTCAGATCACCGCCTGGTCACAACTGTTTGCGACGATCCTGGTAGTGCCTTTTACGGCGTGGGAAGTTTCTGTGCAAGGCTGGCCAGTCATTAATCTGCCGGGATGGGCAGGGCTGCTCTTTGTCGGAGTCGGATGCATGGCGCTCGGTTATGTAGCTTGGAATTACTGTCTGGCGCGCATGCCGGCTGGCGTTATGGCCGCAGCCATGTTTCTGCACCCGGTCGTCGGGGTAATCCTAGGTTATCTGTGGCTGGGCGAAGTGCTGGCACCCATGGCGTGGGTCGGGGGCTTGCTGGTGCTGAGTGGCGTGGCACTGACCTTCCGGTCGAAAATACAAGCGGTGGAGAGTGCATGAAATGCTCGATGGACGTGACGGGCGCAATGGGCGTGATAGGCGCGAGGTGAAGGAATTGCGCCTCGGTTTCAGTTTTAATCATGAATGGTGGGACGAGTGCGTCCTCGTGGAACTGTTTCCGACGCTGCGCGCATGCGGAATCACCGACATCGAAATTAACCCGCCGCCGGAACATATGTCGGAAGCGGCAGCCCAAGCTTACCAGGCCTTGGAGGCCGGGTTCCGCTGCCATTTTCATGCACCTTATCCCGAAGATTTTCCCATCTGCGATTACCATGGGGCTGGGAAGGCGAGGGCGGCCTCGGAAGAGATCTTCCGTAATTTGCTCGATCTGGCATTGGAATGCGCTGTGCGGCAGGGCAGCCCGAGTGTCATCAATCTGCATGGCGCGTCCGGAAGAGTGGATCGCTACGACGCTATTGAATTGCGCAGGGCCACCCGGGATTTTCTGCGCTGGGCAGTCGGAGTCGTAGGCGACTATCCGGTGAAAATCGCCCTGGAGACGATGGGTTTTTCGACTGCGGTCTATCGGGTCGGGCAATTTGGCGGCGAAATTCTCGATATTGTTAAAGAAGTCGCGGGCAAAGCGCTCGGGCTGGGACTTGATATGGGCCATTGCGCCAGAAACGAACGTGATCGGGGAGTACCATATGAACTGAACGACGATTTCATCAAGCGCGTCGTGCATGTGCACTTGCATGATATTGATCATAATGGAATTGGTCACGCGCCGCTGATTTATGGCACCGTTGGCTATGATGGATACTTGCAGTGGCTGGCGAGGCGGCATTATCAGGGCGTGGTAGTCTTAGAGTTGAATTATGATCAGATGAAGCGGGCTGGTGATCCGCTGGAAATGCTGCGCCTTTCTGCGCAACGAGCCCGCCAGGCATGGAAGGGAATTGGGCCCGGCGAGCGCAGATAATCAGCAGATAATCATTGGATTAACTTCTGTCGCTGAAAGAGGGCAATCGACGCGGCGGTGGAGACGGCGACAGCCACGAGTAGCACTGTGCCGACCATGAGGAGATTTTTCCAGGACATCGACAGTTCCACGACCCCGAACAGGACCGGCAGCGAAATGAGGAGCGATCCAAAAGAGCCGATTTGCTGGGCGATGCGTGCGGATTGGACTTTCAGCGAGATGAACAGCCCCAGATTGGCGACGAACAAGGTGACAATCCAAGCTAGCGGTCCCAGCATGAAGAGCGTTTCGCCAGGAAACATGAAGAAATGCGGGCTGCCGTCCGCAATGTTTACGACCGTAAGGACCGTTAGATCTATGGCGAACAGCATAGTGGCGGTATAGACAGAGACCGCGGCGAGTTTACCCAGGAAAATGGCGCGATCGGAAAGGCGCGTGGAGAGGAGCGTTTCCAACGTTTTGCGCTCGCGTTCTCCGGCAAAGGCGTCCGCGGTAGTGGTCGAAGCGATTAGTGACGGCAGGAAAAAGAAATAGAACACCAAAAGCTGGTTGGGGACTTTCCAGATCTCAACCTGCGCCAGCGGCAGGACTACGCCGAACATACCCATATATATCAGTAGATTGAAGACGATTGACGCCAGGCCACCTTTGGCATGCAGCCATTCCTTCATCTCTTTGCGAAAAACAATCATAATGTCACGCATGATTCTACTGCGAACCCCCTTTTTGCTGCGCAGCGGTAGTGGCGGCTGTGCTGGTGCCGGCGGCTGTGCCGGTGTCGGCGGCTGTGCCGGTGTCGGCGTTGGTGACGGTAGTGTGCGAAGGCGGGCTGCCTTCCTCTTGCGTCAGACTCAGAAAAACATCCTCCAAACTGGCCTTCACTTTATGAACCTCTTGAATCGGAATCTCAGCTGCGACTAGTGCGCGGATGATCGCCGGCACGCTGTCCGGGTCGGATAATTCGACGGAAATGCGGTTTTCAGCAACGAGGCCGCGGGTCGCGACCGACTGCTGCGCGACCGGTTGCACACCGCTTACATGCTTAAGGGCGGCCAGAGCTTTCGCGGCCAGGGGCGATGGCTTTTCCGCACCGCCTGCGACCTCCGGGCCGTCCGCGACCTCCGCAGCCCCTGCGCCACCACCGATGGTAATGATCACTTTCGGGCGGCTGAAACTACCCCGTAACTCCGACGGGCTGCCAGTCGCCAATAACTGTCCGCGATCAATTACGCCTACCTGATCACAGACCTTTTCGGCCTCTTCCAGATTATGAGTAGTGATGAAGATCGTTTTGCCAGCTTGCTTGACCAATTCCACCAGTTCATCGCGCAGCTGATGGGCGGCAGCCGGATCCAGTCCCGAAGTCGGCTCATCCAGAAAAACGAGTTCGGGATCGTGGATCAATGCCCGCGCGATCGCCAGCTTCTGCTTCATTCCTTTCGACCAGCTGCCCGCTTTTTCGTGGCGGCGCTCCCAGCAACGGATGCTCCCCAGTAGTTCTTTAATGCGTTGTTCCTTGACGCTAGCCTCCAGATGATAGATATCAGCAAAATAAGCCAGATTATCATAAGCGCTGAGCCGCTCATAAAGTCCGTGATGTTCAAGCAAAACGCCGACCCGCTCGCGGATGTGTCGGGCGTCATGCGCGACAGACCAGCCCATGACTTCCGCACTGCCTGCGGATGGCTGCAGCAATCCCAGCAGTAACCGAATCGTAGTGGTCTTTCCCGCCCCGTTTGGTCCCAGAAAACCAAACACCGTGCCGGCTTTGATGCGCAAATTCAAGTTGCCAAGCGCCGGTACATCCTGAAAACATTTTGTCAGATCGGTAGTTATGATTGCGTCCAAATGCGGCACCCCCAAGAGATAATTCTGCTAATATCATCTCCTTCCTGCCGGGTTAATGTTACGCCTGGCAGCTTGTTGTGATCATGGGCGTAGCCCATGACACATCCATGATCATACTCACGATCATTTTGAAAAAAAAAGTGGTGTCGCAATCGGTATGCATGCGACAATTCCATCAAATTGCTAATTAATCAGAGAATGCCTAGGGAGGAGAATGGAATCTATCGTAGAAATATAGCGACGTATATATTTAATCGACGGGCAGTTAATCTGCTCCCGTCAGCATTTTGAAGGAGGAAAGAGTAAAAATGGCAAAAAGACTCCTGTTGGTTTCTCTCGCGTTGGTTCTAGTCATCTCTTTGTCAGCCCTAACAGTCGCCGGAGCCAACTTCAAGATCGGAGTTGTGACCGGAACAGTTTCGCAGAACGAAGACGAGTATCGCGGAGCTGAGAGTGCGATCAAAAAGTATCCCGGCATGATCAAGCACGTCACCTATCCCGATAACTTCATGAATGAGCAGGAGACGTACATTGCTCAAATTACGGGTCTTGCCTCCGACAGGGATGTAAAAGCGATCGTTATTAACCAGGCCGTTCCTGGAACAGTGGCCGCAATCCGCAAGGTCAAAGAGCTCCGTCCGGACATCATTTTTGTTGTCGGCGAGCCGCATGAGGATCCGCCACTAATCGAAAAGTATGTTGATGTTTCTTTGATTCCAGACAACATTTCCCGTGGTACCACCATTGTTGAGCTTGCCAAGAAAATGGGTGCCAAAAAGTTCCTGCATTACTCCTTCCCGCGCCATATGTCCTATCAGGACTTGTCAAGCCGTCGTAACATCATGAAAGAGACTTGTGCCAAAATCGGACTGGAATTCGTCGATGTCACCGCTCCGGACCCGATGGGTGAAGGCGGACTCCCCGCTGCCCAGCAGTTCATTCTGGAAGATGTGCCGCGTCAGGTTGCCAAACATGGCAAAGACATCGCGCTCTTCTCGACCAACTGCGGTATGCAGGAGCCCCTTATCGTGGCCGCTCTGCAGACTGGTGCGATCTTCCCCGAACAGTGCTGCCCGAGCCCGACACACGGTTATCCCGGCGCACTCGGTCTGGAAATTACCGACGCTATGAAAGGCAATTTCCCGGCAATCTCCGATGCTATCGAAGCTGAAATCGTGAAGCGTGGCGGCGCTGGTCGTTTTGCGACCTGGCCGGCAGCAACCGGTTATCTCCACACCACTGCTGGTGTCGACATTGCGAAACGCGCAGTCGAAAAGACCATCAACATTAAAGACGCCGCAGCCATCAAACAGTTGGTGGAAGTCAGCTCCGGTAATAAGGCTCTGTCCTTCCGGAAACGTAGCAACAACGGTAATTTCTATATGTACATCTTCGATTCCATTATTTTTGGCGGTAAATAACTTCTGATTCTGATTCATAAGGAATCGCGAGGTGCTGGGCCTTGCCCGGCACCTTGTTTTATAACCTGCACATCCGTATCAGACTCGTATTGAGAGGGGAAAAAGCCATGTCTGACTCCTTCGTGTTGGAATTGAAAGGGATCACCAAAGCTTACTTTGGTACTACCGTTCTTAAAGATGTGAACCTTTCAGTCAGGCCGGGCGAAATTCACGCATTGGTCGGTGAGAACGGAGCCGGCAAATCCACCCTGATGAACATCTTGTTCGGAATGCCCGTAATCCATGAAACCGGCGGTTTTGACGGTGAAGTAATGCTTGACGGAGAAAGCGTCAGGATTGAATCTCCGCGCCGTGCCATGGAACTTGGAATTGGCATGGTCCATCAGGAATTTATGCTGTTGCCAGGTTTCACGATAACCGAGAACATTAAGCTGAACCGGGAAATCACCCGCAAGAACGTGGTCAGCCGCGTTCTGGGTGCCAAGATGGAGACGCTGAATGTACCCGCGATGCGCAAAGATGCGCGGGCGGCGCTCGAAAAGCTCAGTCTCTCTGTTGATGAATGGGCTCCGGTGGCAGGTTTGCCGGTCGGCTATAAGCAATTTGTGGAAATCGCTCGCGAAATTGATAAAAAGAATATTAAGTTGCTGGTATTTGACGAACCCACCGCCGTGCTGACGGAAAGCGAAGCAGAGTACCTGCTGGACGCGATGCGCCGGCTGGCTGCGGAAGGGATCGCCATTCTGTTTATTACGCACCGTTTGGACGAAGTGATGAGTATCAGTCATAACATTACCATCCTGCGCGACGGTGAAATCGTGGCGCAAATGCCCAAGGACGAAGCCAAAATTGAGCGTATTGCGGAGTTGATGGTCGGACGCAAAATTGAGCGCGCCAAACTGCCACCGCGCGGCTTCGAACCGTCGGATAGTGAGATCGCCCTTTCGATCAGCGATTTGCGGGTCGAAATGCCCGGTGAGCGGGTTAAGGGGCTGAATCTGCGGGTCCGTAAAGGCGAGATTCTTGGCATCGGTGGTTTGGCTGGCCATGGGAAAGTCGGTATCGCCAACGGTGTCATGGGGATGTATCCGGCAATGGGAGAGGTCGTCAAAGGCGGCATGGATGTGCCTTTGAATGATTCCAAAGCGGCCTTGCAGGCCCAGATGGCCTTTGTGTCTGAAGACCGCCGCGGAGTCGGTTTATTACTGGATGAATCTATCGAAATGAATATTGTGCTTACCAGCATGCAGGCTCAGAATAAATTTCTGTACAAGGGGCCTTTGAATTCGTTACGCCTACAGAATGGTAAGAGAATCCGTTCACACGCGCTGAAGATGATTAAAGATCTCGATATTCGCTGTACTGGCCCGATGCAATTAGTTCGGAGACTTTCCGGCGGTAATCAGCAGAAGGTCTGTATTGCAAGGGCGTTCACCCTGGAACCGGAAGTGCTCTGGGTATCAGAACCGACCCGCGGAATCGACGTCGGTGCCAAACAGTTGGTGCTTGATCTGTTGGTGGAATTCAACCGCACGCACGGTATGACCGTTGTGATGACCTCCAGCGAGCTGGCTGAATTGCGGAAAATCTGCGATCGCATTGCCATTGTCTACGAAGGCAAAGTGGTCGGTATCTTGCCGCCAGATGCCTCCGACGTGGAATATGGTCTGATGATGGCCGGCAAAGCCGGCAATGTAAAGGAGGTAGGTTGAGATGAGCAACGCCAATACAAATGCCAATGCAAATGCGCCAACGCCGGCTTCTTCCGGGAGAGTAGCGGAGAATAGGATCATTAAGGCTGTGGCTAACTTTCTTGAATGGTACGGCGTGCCGCGTCTGATCATCACCTGCTTCCTGTTGGCCCTGTTGATTCTGGCTGTGATCTACAGAATGGATCTCGGCAGCTTGCTGGGCGATTCGCTAAAACGTGTTGGCATGAATGGTTTGCTGGTGCTGGCGATGGTTCCGACGATTACCTGCGGTGCCGGGCTAAACTTCGGTCTGCCGGTTGGGATAATCTGCGGTCTGGTCGGCGGAGTTTTCAGTATGAGTATGAACCTCACTGGATTTACCGGGTTCTTCGTGGCAATTTTGCTGGCTCTCCCATTGTCCGTGATTGCTGGCTGGCTCTATGCTAAATTGCTCGAGAAAGTGGCCGGTCAGGAAATGATGGTTGGAACTTATGTCGGGTTCTCAGTAGTGGCCGGTATGGCAATTTTCTGGCTCACGGCTCCGATTAAGAATCCATCCATGATTTTCGCAATTGGCGGACAGGGGCTGCGCTATACGCTAACTCTGTACGATTATTACGCCGGTGTGCTGAACAACTTTCTCGCGTTTAATATTGTGATCGGAAACTTTGCAATGACGATCCCGACAGGCCTATTGCTATTTTTCGGTTTCTTCTGCGTATTGATGTATCTGTTTTTCCGCTCGCGGACCGGTTTGGCCATGCTGGCGGTCGGCTCCAATCCGGAGTACGCCGCTTCGTCCGGGATCAATATCCGCAAGATGCGTTATACCGGAGTAATCATGTCTACCGTACTGGGTGCGATTGGTATCATTGTTTACGCTCAAAGTTACGGGTTCCTGCAGCTCTATAACGCACCGCTCTATATGGCCTTTCCTGCGATTGCGGCCATCCTGATCGGTGGTGCGACGTTGCGCAAGGCAACAATCAGTCAGGTCATTATCGGTTCGATCCTGTTCTTCACGCTGTTGACGACCGCTCTACCGGTAGTCCAGACCGTTCTGGACGGATCCGAAGTCGGCGGCGGCATCAGTGAAATTGCGCGTATGATCATCCAGAATGGTGCGATCCTCTACGCCTTGACCAGGGTAGGAAGGAGGTAATCGTTATGCCGGAAAAAGTACCTGCTCAATCCGCAAATACCCCGAACGCGCAAACGCAAGCGCACGCGCATGCGCATGTTAACACGAAGAAGATTGGTGCGGTTTTAGGCAAAAATTCGGTTCCGATTTTCTTCCTTCTGTTGTCCATTGGCGGCATTATCGCGGCCGGTCTGGATATTAACTATTTGATCAACGAGTTACTCGGCCGGCTGGGCAGAAACAGCTTTCTGGTGCTTTCGCTGCTGATTCCGATTATTGCCGGCCTGGGTCTCAACTTTGGTATTGTCGTTGGCGCTATGGCTGGTCAGGCTGCGTTAATCATAACTACGCACTACGGTTGGACCGGGCTGGGGGGGTTTGGTTTAGCAGCCCTCATTTCGGTGCCAATTGCCATGGTTTTAGGTTGGCTGACGGCGCTGGTGCTTAACAAAGCCAAGGGCCGTGAAATGGTGACCGGCATGATATTGGGGTTCTTTGCCAACGGTGTTTATCAGTTGGTATTCCTGGTGCTGCTCGGTTGGGTTATTCCGATGAAGAATCCCGCCATCATGCTGCCATCCGGTATTGGGTTAAAGAATACGATCGACTTGTTCGATATTTCCTATGCGTTGGACCGCGGTCTTGATTTCATCTGGGACGGTTTCATCATGACTGAGGTTGGCTCGATCCCGATCGGTCCCTGGCGGATACCAATTTTGACGCTTGTAGTCACGGCGCTGCTCGCTTGGGCCATTTCATTCCTGATCCGCACACGTTTGGGCCAACAGATGCGGGCGGTCGGGCAGGATATGCACATTGCCGAGGTGGCTGGTATCAATGTGAACCGCACCCGCACGGTGGCGCTGGTTATTTCGACCGTGCTGGCGGCATGGGGACAGTTGATTTTCCTGCAGAATATCGGCACAATGAACACCTACAACAGTCACGAACAAGTTGGCACGTTCGCCATTGCGGCGCTGCTGGTGGGTGGAGCCACGACCCGTAAGGCGACCATCTGGAATGCGATTGTTGGCGTACTCCTCTTCCATACCTTGTTCATCGTTTCGCCGCTAGCGGGCCAGAAACTTCTGGGCATCCCGCAGGTGGGCGAATACTTCCGCGTCTTCCTGGCATACGGCGTAATCGCAGTGGCGCTGGCACTGCACGCCTGGCAGGCCAAAGTCAAGAGCAACAAAGAACTCAGAGGCGAGTAAGAAGACAAAAGCGGATAAAAGAAAATAAGAAAGCGCGCGAGAGAGCGCGAAAAGGAAAGGCCGCCCGAACGGGCGGCCTCGGCATTGATTGAAGGAACTTTGGGGACGGTTCTAAAAGTTCCAAATACCTAATTAACCGTGCCCCTTTTCGCATCCTGTTTTGCGTCCTGCTTCATGCGTGCTACTCCACTTCTATGCTCCTTATAATCATGACAAGGTCAGCGCACAAATCCTTACAGCCAGCGCTGCTAAGCTGGAATTAAATCGTGGCGGCGCTCCAGGAACATACCAATATCAGACCAAGCACTACAGCAAAAATCGAGTGTCAGTCCTCTCTCTTCCTAATGTTTTCTCCGTCAGCCTCATATTTGGAACCGGCGTGCTTGAAAACAACTGTACGACCAAGCTCTTTGGCGACTGAATTGGGGTCCAGCGGCGGCACTTCCTGCTTCACGGGAACACGCAAATTGCGCCGACCGGGATCCAAGGCTTTCAAGCCGCCTGGGGCCGAATCCTGGGCATATTTCTGGAACAGCTGAGCCTTTTCTTCCGGTTTTAACTCTAAATCGCGAAAACGTATTTTGTTCAAGGTAATCCCTCCCACCTGCGTAAACATTTCTTGCTTGATTTTTATTGTCCTGCAGTATACTGCTATCATAGAATAAATTCATCCGAGAAAACACGGGCGGCCAGAGCATGCTATAATAATAAATGATAAGAGAAAAGGGGTGGCGTGGATGCGTGATTATAATGTAGCGGTAGTAGGTGCAACAGGAGCAGTCGGCTCGGAGACAGTCAGGATGCTTGATATGCGCAATTTTCCGATCCGTTCGATAAAACTCCTGGCCAGCGGGCGTTCGGCCGGAAAGACCATGCCGTTTCGCGGCCGCGATGTCGTCATTGAAGAATTGAAGGAAACTTCCTTCGAGGGTGTGGAAATAGCATTTTTCGGTGCCGGTTCGGGCGTCAGCAAGCAGTTTGCCGCCCACGCCGTCAAAGCTGGCGCGCTGATCATCGACAAGACTTCTGCGTTTCGCATGCTGGCCGACGTGCCGCTGGTGATCCCTGAGATCAATGGGACTGAAATCGCGAGGCACAAGGGTATTGTGTCCAGCCCGAACTGCGTGGCGGTTGTTTTGACGATGGCGATCTACCCGATTCTGAAGCGTTATCCGATCAAGCGCCTGGTTGTCTCAAGTTACCAGGCGACGAGTGGAGCCGGTGCCAAGGCGGCCCGGGAACTGCTTAATCAGACCAAAGCCTTCTTAGCCGGGGAGCCGCTGCCGCGCGAAGTGTTTAAACACCAAATCGCGTTTAACCTTTTCTCGCATGATTCGCCTATTTATGATAATGGCTACAATGATGAGGAAAACAAGGTCATTGAGGAGACGCGCAAAATCCTCTCTCTTCCGGAATTGCCGATCGCGGTAACCTGCGTGCGCGTGCCGATTGTCAGGGCGCATAGCGTGTCGATCAACTATGAATCTGATCGGCCGGTTGACCTCGATGAGGTGCGTGCCCTGCTGGGTGCCGCTAACGGTGTAAAAGTGGTTGACGACCGTGTCAACAACCATTTCCCAATGCCGATCGAATGCAGTGAAAAGGACGAGGTTTTGGTCGGCCGCTTGCGCACGGATCTTTCGAACCCTAATGGGATTGAGTTGTTTGCTTCTGGTGATCAGTTGCTGAAAGGCGCGGCGCTGAACGCTGTTCAGATTGCCGAATATGCTGTCGGGAACGGGATTATCAAGGGATAATGCGGTGCCGATGATTGATGCTGATGATTTTAAAAGGCTGCCATTACGGCAGCCTTTGGCAGCTCATTTTGCGCTCGCTGCGGCCGTCTCAGCTGCCCCGGCTGTGCCAGCTGCGTTCGCCCCAGTCGCGGTCGCTGCCACCTGCATGTGCGACAGATCCCGCCTGATGATCCCTATGGGGGTCTGTTCCTTGCCTTGTCCCAGCGGGTTGTCACTCATGATCAGCCGGAGTTTCCGCCGATCGATCCCCGGGGTGGCGCCCAAGACTTCTGAACCAAGATCATTGACGTCCACGATTGCAGTCTGGCGACCAATCGCCGTGCTGATCCTGAGGGCGATGCCGTCCGGATCGCTGGGAGCCAAAATGACGCAATGATCATAGGGCGGTATATTTGAGGAGGTTGGCCCGTCAATGGCGGCTGCTTTGCGCCCGGCCACCTGATAGAAGACACCTTTCATTCCGACAGCTTTGGTAACAGCACCAAGTGCTGCAGCGCACAGGATGCGCGGCAGCCCCACTTCACGGATGGCCATTTCCATAGTCTCCGGCATGCTCAGGCCGATGCCGTGAGGGGTTTTGCGCACGAATTTGCTGAGAAATCCGGCCATGCGGGATGGGTTGATCTCGTCGAGCGGGATCGCTCTTCCTTCTGTTGCTGCCACAGCTTTTTCGCTGAGGACAACCCAGTCGCCCTCCTGTGTAAGGCCATCCAGATAATTGGTGGCAACTTGAACAATATCTTCCCCCGCAACAAGCAGGTGGGTGGAGACCGGAATGCGATCGAAGGACTCGTTTTCCACCTCAATAACACGGTTCTGGCATTTCCCCAAGAGTAATTCCCTCCCACAAAAGCCAGCGTCAGTTAAGGCGAAGGCATTTCCGCGACTTTATCGCGTTTTCACAGTGCATACCATAAATTCGGTAACAGGCATAGGTTTTCCTTTTTTACGCCGAAACATTACATTTATGGATGCTTGCGGCGGCGATCCATTGGCAATCCGGTAATGTTGGCTCGGAACGGTTCTCGGTCGTTGACCGGCCGAAAATGGCGTGATAATCTTGATATATTGGTGAACTGTCTTAACTATTAGTCTTCGCCTATTATCCTGGACGCGGAGGTGCAGTGCCTTATGATGATCAACTACAAAGTGATACCCTATGATCCGAAATATGCCGCTCGGCTGGCTGTGATGTGGAATGAAAGCATGGGTGCCTGGCCATTTGGGTTCGGCGGTGGGATTCCTTTTAATGAACAGCGCATGCTGGACTGGATGAAAGAGACCGCTGCCATATCGATTGAGCTGGCCCTGAGCGACGATGATAACACCATCCTGGGCTATTGCGAAATGGTGCGTTATGAAAAAGAACCGGAAGCCGCCTATATTTCGTTGCTGAACGTCCACCCGGATTTCCACGGCTGCAAGGTGGGTAAAGCCCTGCTGAAAAAGGCTGTTGAGCGGGCAACTCAGCTGCAGGTTAGGCGGCTGGATCTGAACACCTGGCCCGCCAATATGAAAGCCGTGCCGCTTTATAAAAAGACGGGTTTTTTCTGGGTTCCCGAAACAACGGTATATATGCAGAACTATATCCCGCTCATTGCACAACAAGGCCCGGCCAGGGATTTCTTTGCGCGCCATGATTGGTATGACACATACGAACGCTGCCTTGAAGTCCGTGAGGATGATGAAAAATGGCATGGCATGAAGGCTTTTCAATATACCTGGCGCGCCGGCAGCGAGTTTCTCAGAGTAGTGGTTGACCGCGAGGCTAAGGCGATCACTGCCATCGAAAATGAGCGCTGGTCAGTTGGCAGCACAATCAGCGACGCCGCCCCGGTTGCCGGCATGGACCATCAGGTCTGCTGGTTGCTGGAGAATAAAGCGGAGCAGGAGGTGCCAATTTACCTGAAGGCTTCCGGCGACGAGGCTGTGAAACTGAACGCCGAGTTTCAGCAGAAGCTCCAAGGAAAGACGGCCCTCGAGCATCGTTGCGATTTAAAAATAGGAGCGGAAGTCCCTCAGAAGGACAAAGACGAGGCGGCCAACCGCATTAAGACGATTGCCGTCGTGGGCACGGAGGCGATCGTGCTTGAAACCGGCATCCGCGTAAGGCAGCCGCTCACGATCGATCTCTATCCGGGAGCATTGCCGCCTTTCGTTGCGAAAGGACAAAAAATCAAGGCATACATTCGTCTGAAGAACAATCTCGATCGTCCGATTGCTGGCAGGTTGCAGATCACCCCGAGCCCGGGACTGACAGTCGCATATCAGGATCAGAATCAGGATCAGGCTCATCAGGATCGCGACCAAAATGGTCATTTCTCAGCGGATGCCAGGCATTACGCAGGCATACCGATCACGCTCAGTTGTGATCAGCCGGGGGTCTATCACCTCGATGCACTTGCCTTTTATAATGATGATGAAAGTGGCAGCGGTGGAGTTGGCGGCGACGGCGGCCGCGAGCGGTGTTCGCGCATCCAGCCTCTGACAGCGGTAATTGTCCCGCTTGGCGGCAGCATTGCCGGAATAACGGAAAAGGACGGTGTGCTGGAAAATGAAGCCCTCTGCCTAAAGCTGCGCAAACACGGGGGACACTTCACAATCATTGATCGCATGACGGGCGAATTGATTGGGGCGCAAGACATCGAATCCCTTGGTCCGCCATTCTGGCCTAATGAATTCGAGGCTCTGCCCATGACAATTGAGGCCCGCACAGATGCGCTGGTGGCAAGCGTTGCGTCGTTGCAGCACCCAGGCCTTCTTTTCGAGAAAACCATCCGTCTGTTGAGCGGCACTTTGATCCAGGTTACCTACCGCTTGTACAACAGCAGCCAAGAAACGCTCAATTTGCAGGCCCAGGTAGTTCCCGCCGGGATGACAACCCGGCGCAGAATAGCGCTGCCATATAAGAGCGGTTATCTGATCGAGGACATTATCTCCGGCGAATTTCCGCAAGAGGATGATCTGCCGCGCAAGGGCGATTGCTGGCAGGAAACCTGGTCAGCTGTAGAAGGCGACGGCAACGTACTTGGCGTGATCTGGCATCCCGGCAGTGTGGCGGAAGCACCGGCCTTTTCGAATATCGCCTGCCCGTTCCTGCAGTTCCCGGAAGTCAAGCCGGGACAGGTTGCCGAGATCGCGCCGCTCTACTTTTACGCCGGTAGCGGCAACATTGACAGCGTGCGCCGGCAATATTCATTATTGATCGAAGGGCGCATTGCTAAAGATCATGAGCTGCAGCCCCGCAGAGCAGTCGAATATGGCTTTGATCAGCCGGTGCTGCTCAATGGCAACCAAGCGGCTCGCAAACTTCACGTTTCCAGTATGCGGACCATGAAATCGATGACTGGTACGCTGCAGGTCACGATGCCGGAAGGCTGGCACTGTCAGCCGGATACGTTGGCTTTTGAAAACGTCCTGGCTGCCAACCCGGCCACTGCTGAGGCAATCGTTAGTGTTAGTAGTGTTGGCGAGGCCGGGGTGGCACCGCATGCTAATGGGGCGGGGGCGGCAGTGCCCGAGGTCGGTCTGGGGCGCGTGACCCTGAAAACGCGCGGCAGCGTGCAGACTTCCGAGTTTGCCTGCTTGAAGATCGGCGATGGTAGCGCCGTGACAGTCAAAGAATGTCCCGGAAACGTGAGAAGCTCTGCCAGTAACGCTTTGGCGGACAATAGCAGGAAGTATATCGTTGACAACGGACTGATGCGCTTCATTGTCGACCCGGCATTCTGCGGATCATGTCATGCCCTTGAAATCGGCGGCATTAATCATTTGTATTCCGCGTATCCGCAAGAAGGCACCTTCAAGTCCACCAAGCCATGGTTTGGCGGGATCCATCCCATTTTCTATAATGAGCGTGGCGGTGACGTACAGCTCTATCGGGATGCGTTTGGCGGCGCAAAAGCGGAACGCATCGGATTGGGCGGCCAGCTCTGGACTGGGGCGCGGACACGCGTGCAAAGCAAACGCCCAGGATTTGAAGGCTTGATCCTGGAAACGGAATACCTGACTTTGGGTGGCAGCCGCATTTTGGCGGTAGTATCGTCCCTGATCAACCTCTCGCAGGCACCTGTGCGCGTTGAGTCGGGTGCGATCGCTTATCTGCAGCCGGGCGGCGACCTTTCCAAAGGTATGATTCATAGCGAAATCAGCGGCCACATGTATCATCGCAATCGCCTGGCCGGTTATGCCTCAATCCACTCGCCGTGGGGCGCTGTTGAGAATACCGAAAACGGCTGGACGATCTTAGCATTGGCAGAGCGCAGTGAAATGTATATCCTGGATCGCACTGACGGCGGGGCGCACTTCATGTTAACCACCCCGTTTGAAGAAATCGGTGCTGGCGCAACCAATGTACACGTCTACTACCTTGTCATCCTGGAGCACTTCGACCAGTACAAACCCTACTTGACGCTGCTCTAAGGGGGCTGCTATGACCATGGGTCACGTTCAGGTTCGGTTGGAGCCCATTACTAAGAATAATTATCGGGAGTGCATGCGGCTGACCGTTGCAGATCAACAAAAAACTCACGTCGCTCCCAACGCCAAATCTCTGGGCGAAGCCTATGCCTTTTATGACACCGCGCGACCATTTGCGGTTTATCATGAGGATGCGATGATTGGCTTTGTGCTGTTGCGCGATCTGCCTGAACTAAGTTGCTACTACATCTCACAGTTCATGATCGATCAAAATTTTCAGCGCCAAGGATATGGCCGGCAGGCCATGGAGCTTTTAATCGAAATGTTAAGATCAGAGCATTTGTATCCTATAATCAGGCTGTGCTTCGTTGACGGTGCAGAAGACGCTAAAAACTTGTATCTTGGCTTGAAATTCCGGCTTACCGGCGAGATGGATGCTGGTGAGGTCATTATGGAGCTGGATTTGGATACGGTTGGCTGATGGTTGAAACGCTGATGTTTGAAACAATGATATCGGCACTTTGCATCGCGCAAGCGCAAGGCGCCGATACACAATTATTAACAGGATATGTCCGGACAAAGTGGAATTATTATTAGAACGTTAAAGCCGGAACAGAGGTGTTCAAAAACCCGCCTGTGTGCGCATTAGGCTGACTTTTTAGGCGGTTCTGAATGGAGGTTCTTAGATGGATGACCTCATCTTTGTTGGGGGAAAAATACAATTGCCAGGGAGGGCGCCGGTTAACGGGGCCCTTTCCGTTCGAGATGGACAAATTTCTGCAATCTGGACGGAATCGGAATCCGGCTCAGCGACGCAATCGCGGCTGGAGCCGGAACGGGAACGGAACCTGCAGGACGCCAGAGTGATTGACTTACAGGGAGCAGTGCTTCTGCCGGCCTTTATTGATACACACGTTCATATGACGGCTTACGGTTATGATCTGATCGGCCCAAACCTGCGCGGAGTTAAGTCGCTGGAGGAAGTGCTCATCAAAATCGCCGCCGCCGCTGCGCAGTGTCCGGAAGGTACATTGGTCTGGTGCAGCGGAATGGATCCTTCAACGATACCCGAAAAGCGTATGCCTACCCGGACAGAGCTGGACGCCGCTGCCCCCGATCGGATTGTGTGGGTTTGCCACGCGGAATACCATGCTGGTTGCGGCAACTCCGCATGTCTGCAATATGTGGGGATTGAAACCCCTAGCGGGCTCCCAATCGGCATGCCTGGCGGAGTCGACCGCGATCTGCAGACCAAGCGGGCTACCGGCCTCCTGACTGCCAAAGCGAACAGCCAGGCGCGCAATAAACTGGCGAACTTGGTTTCTGACCTCGTACGGCATGAGGCACTGCGGCGCACAGCCCTGGAAGCGGCGGCGCATGGGATTACCACAATTCACGCTATGGAAGGCGGTCCTCTGTTCAGCGATCAGGACGTGCGCGTATTGCAGGACATGATCACTTATGGTGAACTGCCGGTGGATGTAGTCCTATATTGGCAAACGACAGAGGTCGCTAAAGCTCTGGCTGCTGAACTGCCGCGTATCGGCGGATGCGTGCCATTGGATGGTTCGATCGGAACCCATACCGGCGCAATGATGGAACCTTATCGTGATCTGCCGGGTTGCATTGGCACCAATTACTTTTCTCAGGGAGAACTTGATGAATTCGTAGAGAAGGCGCACCGCGCAGGCCTGCAAGTTTCGATGCATGTCGGTGGCGATCGTTCGGCAGAGATGTTGCTGCAATCCTTTGAAAAGGCCTTGCTAGCATATCCGCGGTCGGATCATCAGCACCGTATCGAGCATCTGGAAATCCCACGGCCGGATCATTTTGAGCGGGCTGCCCGTCTCGGAGTGGCCGTGGCGATGCAGCCAGCATTTGACTACTATTGGGGACAACGGGGTGGCGATTATGAGGCCACACTTGGCCCGGAACGATGGTCCAGAAGCAACGCGCTGAAGTCCGCGTTGGAAGCCGGGGTCCTAGTGGCTGGCGGCTCTGATGCCGGAGTGACGCCACTGGATCCGCTGCTGGGCATCCACGCCGCTGTCAATCATTTTCGCGCCGACGAACGCCTGAGTGTGACCGAGGCAGTACGGCTCTATACAGAAAACGCTGCCCGCCTTGCGTTTCAGGAACATGATCGCGGCAGCATTACAGTAGGCAAGCGCGCGGATCTGGTCATTCTGAAAGAAGATCCGTGGTTGGTGGCACCGGCCAACATTAAAGATATTAAGGTTTTGGCGACATTCCGGGAAGGGCGGCAGACTTTCGGCGACTTTGCCTGCTAGGAACTGTCGAGCGCATAAATGGACACAAGACGTACATGGCGGAATGGCAGAACCGTGGAATGGCAGAATCGCAGAGGAAAAAACGGCCTCAGCGCAGAATCTCAAAGCAGAATCCCAAAAAAGAATGAGAGCAAAACCATCAAAAGGAGCGTGGGAAAATGGACTGGGATCTATCCATCCTTCAGTGGTTTGTGGATTTGCGCAACCCAATTCTGGACAAGATTTCCTACTACATAACCATGGTTGGCAGCGAGAACTTTTACTTGTTGGCGTTGACCGTGATCTTTTGGTGTATCAACAAGCGGTTTGGCTTCCGGCTGGGGTTGATCGTTATTTGCTCGGACTATCTCAACACTGCCCTTAAACAAGCCTTCAAAATAGCGCGTCCGGAGGGAAAATGGCCGGGCCTTGTCGAGTCGATGCACGCCGAAACAGGCGGAGGCTATGGCTTTCCGAGCGGACATGCCCAAGGGTCCGCCACTTTCTGGACTTTCTTAGCCACCGGGATCAGACGCTCCTGGCTTACGATCCTGGCGGTGGTGTTGTTTCTGCTAATAGGCTCCTCGCGCATCTATCTGGCGGTGCATTCGCCCAGCGATGTGCTAGTCGGATGGGTCGTTGGTTTGCTGGTTGTATTTCTGGCGCATCTGATCTTTGAGTGGTATCAGCGCAGTAAACTCAAGAACAGGCATAAGCTCAAGGTGTCCTGGGGACTTTCGCTAACTTTGGCGGTGGCGCTGCCGCTGATTTTGGTGGCCTTCAATTATACAATCAATGGCTTCAAATCCGTCGGTTTTATCATTGGGTTTTTGGTCGGCGGGCTCCTGGAAGACAAATACGTCAAATTTGACGTGAAAGCAACCTTCCTCAAGCATATACTAAAGGTTGTCATTGGGATAGGTGGCATCATGGCATTGCGCATCGGCCTCAAGCCGGTCTTGGCGGCCATTATCCCGGCAACTGGCTTTTTGGCGAATCCCATTGGGACCGTTGGGGCTCCGGAGCCGGCTACTTTGGCGGAAGGGATCGCAGGGTTGATTCGGTATGCGGCGATGAGCATCTTTGGAATCTATGTGGCCCCTTTGATCTTCAGGCTCTTGAAGTTGTCCGGGGTCGTGGCCGATGCGCCGAACGATACGCCTGCGCGAAGCATAGGCGTGTGAAGATTTGCATCGCGAAGTGCAGGTGCGAAGGCAGCACAGGTCCTGGAAAGAGTGTGATACCATGAAACAGGGACTGCTGGAACGGTTAAAGGAAGAAAAAGCGCTGGCGCTCGAAGGCGGTCTGTACCATCAGACCCAGGTCAAGCTCGCTTTTAATTCCAACCGGATTGAAGGAAGTCGCCTGTCCGAGGAACAAACCCGCTACATTTACGAGACCAACACCATCAATATCGAGCCTGATGAAACGGTCAATGTTGACGATATTATTGAAACAGTGAACCATTTTTCTTGTTTTGACTATATGCTGGCCCATGCTGACGAGCAACTGACGGAGGAAATGATCAAGGAATTCCATCGGTTGCTTAAAAGAAATACTTCTGGCGAACGTCAAGAGTGGTTTCGGATCGGGGACTACAAAGCCAGGCCGAATGTGGTCGGAGATCTGGAGGCAACTTCTCCCGCAAAGGTTGGCACTGAAATTCGAAAACTGCTGGCCGCATGGGGCGCATCATTATGTTTAAGGAGTGTCTCAAAAACGAGATCCTCCCTTTCATTGTTGATCATGAACACAAGCTGTTTTACTACCGTGGCTTAAGAGAATATCAAAATGAAAAGGGCTATCTTATGGGTACCTGCTTATCATCGCAGGATCGATACGCTGCGATGGTTTCCTACTTCTATCCAGACCTCGCGAAGGCCGGTCCTGAGATGGGCAAGGGCGACACGCCTGATTAGGCAAGGGCGACCAAATATAGGCATATAGGCAGCCAAATACCAGTGTCAGGCAGTCAATTACCATTTGCAATTGCCATACCCCTATGCTATAATGATATTTGCACCGAATGCGGTGTAACAAGCGCCCGTAGCTCAGTTGGATAGAGTGTTTGACTACGAATCAAAAGGCCGCAGGTTCGAATCCTGCCGGGCGCACCATGTTTGACAAGGGTTTCGGAGAGCCTGATGGGCTCTCCGATTTTTTGTATTACATTGTGTCATGGCCTGGCATTTTCGGATCAAAATATATTCTTGTTCGTGCTTTGATCATTTAATCCGGAAAATTAGCTCCTGATCAATTGTAAAGAATGCAAGGAGTTAATAAAGAATGGTCAAGAATCAATCTGTATCATTGGCGGGGCAGTTTGCGCAACATATAATAGAGTTAGCTTTATGGAATTAAAGCGGGTATTAAAAGCGCGAAGGAGCCATTACAATGGAAACTCGGGTTCTGGTAGCGCTGGCATTCGGTCGCGGGGTCTGCTCCAGGCATTGACCAAAGAGCATAAAGTCGGTGTGCTTTGCTTGGAGCCATGTAACTGAGACCCTTTCACCGACGTCAGGCGCAAAAATGAATACTAATTACTGTATCCCGTCGGGTGTGCCGTTGGGTATACCGTTGGGTTTCTTATTTCGCGCATGGCGTTGTGATTGTGTGCTTGGTTTGTGTTCGCAGTTTGCATCCACACTTGGGAAGCAGCGTTTTTTTGCTTCGTTTTCCTTGTGATCAGATGCCTGCTATTAATTTCGCTTAATCATGGCCGCAGAGTACGATCGATCGACTCAGCGGCTATTTTATTTTGGTTTGTTTTGATTTGGAGGTAATGATCATGAGCTTATTAACACTAGAAAATATCACAAAAGAATATGGCACCAGAATGGTTTTGGATGGCATCAGTCTGCGCATTGAGCGGGGCGAACGCGTGGCGCTGGTGGGTGCGAATGGCGCTGGCAAAACAACGCTTATCCGGATTGCGTTGGGTCTTGATCAGCAAGATACCGGTAACATTATCATGGCGAAAAACATTAAAATTGGATACCTTTCGCAGCAACTCGAAATTGCCGGTGGCAATGCTGTTGAAGAGACCGCTAAGGCGTTTGAAAATTTACTGGCTATTGAGCGCCGCCTGCGCGCACTCGAGAAGAGGATGGCTGAAGGCTCCGGCGACACTGGCGGCACTAGCGGCACCAGCGGCACCAGCGCCGGCGACAGCAGCACTGGCCCCGAACTCGAGAAGCTGCTAAATGACTATGGTCGACTGGCTACCGAATATGAACTGGCCGGAGGATATTCTCTGGAGGCGCGCATCAAATCGACCTTGACCGGGCTGGGCCTGCGCGAGGAAGCGCTGAATCTGCCGGCCGATCGGCTCAGCGGCGGCGAGAAAATGCGGGTAGCCTTGGCGCGCGTGCTGTTGAGCGAGGCGGAGTTGCTCATTCTCGACGAACCGACTAACCACCTGGATATTCCGGCCACCGAGTGGCTGGAGGGCTTCCTCAGGAACTTCCCGGGCGGAGTATTGGTTGTTTCACACGATCGCTACTTTCTTGATCAAGTGGCGACGCGGGTTATCGAGTTGCAGGAGGGCACGACTCTCGAACGCAAAGGCAACTATTCTTCATTCCTGGAGCAAAAGGAGCGCCGCCGGGAATTTGTCATGGATGAGCGTAATCGTCTGCGGCGGGAGGTGAAGCGCAATGAGCAAATTGCGCAGACCTATAAAGCGCAGCGCAAAATTAGTGCTTATCATAGCAGGATGAAGGTGGCAGAGCGGTTTCAGGCGGAGCTCGACCGCAACCGCAGCCTGGACCATGTAGCCCGCACCACCGGGCCGAAAATCGCGCTCGGCAAAGCCCGGCACATCAGCAGTGAAGTGGCTAGTGCCAAGAACTTCAGCAAGTCTTTTGGCGATGTCGTCTTGTTTGACAAAGCTGAATTTCTGATCAAAGGCGGGGATCATGTTGGCATCGTCGGTCCCAATGGCTGCGGCAAGACCACGCTGCTGCGGGTGCTCATGGGACAGGATGAGGATTATCAAGGATTCGCCCGCCTCGGTTACTGGGTGCGTTACGGTTATTTGGGACAGCAGATCGCTTTTGATGATGAAGACCGTTCTGTTTTGCAAGAGCTGCTGGCGGAGCATCCGGATCTGAGTGACGCCGCCGCCCGTGATTGGCTGGCGAAATTCCTGTTCTACGGGGATGACATCGAGAAGCGGATTGCCGTTTTGTGTGGTGGGGAGCGCGTGCGGCTTTACCTGGCCTGCATGCTGCTCAGCAATCCGGATTGTCTGATTCTGGACGAACCGACCAATCATCTGGATTTGCCGGCCCGGGAGGCGCTGGAAAAGGCACTGACCGGGTATGCGGGTACAATCATCGCGATTTCGCATGATCGCTATTTTCTAAATCGTTGCGTCAGGCGGATTTTGGCAGTTGAGGACTACAAGATTGTGTCCTATCGCGGCGGATATAACGAATACCGCGGCATCGGCGGGGCGGCACAGGTAGGAGATGACACGGCATCGACGGGCGCGGCAGTTGGGGCGGCTGGGGCAGCCAGAACCGCAGCGGCCACCGGTGCGGCAGCACGCACAACCGCGGCCGCGCCCGCGGCCACGGCCACCGTCTCCTCGCATTCGGCAAAAGAGGTCGCGCTCCTGGAGACGGAGATCGCCAGGCTGGAGGAACAGCTGCGCGCAACAGAAGCCCTGTTCGGAGAATCTGCTCCGATCGAAGTCTACCGCGACTACGAGGAAATTCGCACCGCAGTGGAACAGCTTTATCAGAAATGGGCGCAGCGAATGGGATAGGCAGTGCCAAAGGGTAGTGCCAAAAGCCCTATTTGACATTCGTCAGGTTACTTACTGAGCGAACACTTCATATTATGACCTAGTATGATCTAATTCGATGCTGGAAGGAGGGAACATGTTTGACCGGTTTTTGTGGAGTAGCCATCGATTTGTTCGATAATATCAATTTCCAAGGCAGTTTCCGGACCTTGATTGCGCCGCTGGCGGATTTCCGTAATATTGATTTCAATGACCGGGCTTCGTCCGCGATTGTGCGCCCGCTGCCTGGATCCCAGCCCGGCGATGCCGTGCGTCTTTGGTCGGATATTAATTTCCAGGGCACCCCGCTGGATATGGGTCCAGGCCAGTATCCTGACTTCCGCGCATTCAATTTTAATGATCTGGCTTCGTCGATGCAGTGTATCAGGGTGTCGCCGACAACCACTCCGACAACTACACCGACAACGCCTCCGGGAGTAATTGCGGAGGATCGTCAGATTGAGACGCTGAGTTTTAATCTGCAGTTGATACCGCCAGCTGGTACCACCATTATTGCGGTGCAGGAGAATCGGGTTCTGAACCTGCAGGCTGTCGGAAGGTTCACAGGGGCTATCACAGTGCAGGTTAATGGCTCATTCCTTGATGAGATTGTGGTTTTGTTGCGCAATAATGCGACTGGGGCAACCAGCACCGGAATCGGGCGCGTGACCATTCCATTCACTAAGAACATCACGTTCCCGCAGTTGGCTGGTTTGAACCAGGCGAACCTGAGGATTGTGGTCACGGCCAGAAACCCGGTTAGCAACTTCTCGTTTGCTAACAACATTCTCAGCAAGACCGTTCGGTTCGAGCTGATTACCCAGGTGATCAGGCTATTAACCTCATCGGCGCTTGAAGAAGACGACCTGTCGCGGACAGTGATCGAGCCCGATTTGAACATCCTTGATACCTACATTGTCATGATCGAATAATAGTCAAAGACAATGCCGGGGCGCAAACACCAGAGCGTCCCGGCCTCGATCTGGAACTTTGGGGACGGTTCTAAAAGTGCGCTTTTCCAAAATAAGGGATTTTGCACTTTTAGAACCGTCCCCAAAGCGCCTCCGCAGGATTGTTCCCACTCATCCCGAATAATGATTAAGATAAGTCTGTCCCCAATCGGATCATTTCGAGCCAAAAGCAAATTAACCTGTCCTCAACAGATCGCAGAAAAAGGAGTTGTTGCAGATGGCAGATCCCAGGATCACACGCATGGCAGATGTGCTAGTTCACTATTCGCTGAATTTGAAGAAAGGCGATCGCCTGATTATTAAGGCCCCCTATATGGCGTTGCCGCTGGTTCATGAGTGCTACCGCGCCGCCTTGGAAGCTGGGGCACATCCGGAAGTACATACATTGGTCGAAGGCTTGGACGAGCTGTTTTACAGGTACGGTAGTGATGATCACTTTGACGCTTTCTCACCGCGTGAAATGGTTGTTGCCCGTGAGTACCAGGCTTACCTGGTGATTTGGGGCGATTATAATACCAAACAGCTTTCCGGGGTGGATCCGCAGAAAATTCGCAGATCCCGCCGCGCCCGCACAGAGTTTGAGCGCATCTTTGACGAAAGAACCCTCAAAGGCGAGCTGAACTGGTGCGGCACACAGTTCCCAACCCATGCCGACGCTCAGGAAGCCAGTATGGGGCTGTTTGAGTATGAGGATTTTGTCTACAACGCCTGTCTGCTGGATAAGGAAGACCCGGTGGCGGAGTGGCGCAAGATTGATGCCATCCAGGCCAGAATTGTCAAATACCTTGATACCAAGAAACAGTTCCGCATTCAAGCACAGGATACGGACCTGACTTTTTCAGCGGCAGGGCGCAAATGGGTTAATTGCTCCGGTCAGAACAATTTTCCGGATGGCGAAGTCTTTACATCCCCGATTGAAAACACGGTCAACGGTAAAATCCGTTTTTCTTTCCCCGGGATCTACGCTGGACGTGCTATTGAAGATATCCAGCTGGAGTTCAAGGATGGCAAAGTTGTGGGAGCCTCGGCAGCGCAAGGCGAGGAGTTGCTCCAAACGGTGCTTGACACCGATGCAGGAGCACGCTTTGTCGGCGAAATTGCGGTCGGCACCAACTACGGAATACAGCGCTTCACCCGTAACATGCTGTTTGACGAGAAAATTGGCGGTACCGTGCACCTGGCAGTCGGCAACTGCTATCCCGAAACGGGCGGTCAAAACTTCTCCGCCATCCATTGGGACATGCTGTGCGATATGCGCGGCGGTGGCGAGATTACCGCCGATGGCGAAGTCATCTACCGCAACGGCCGCTTCTTGATCGGCTAGCGGAACCTTGGGGACGGTTCTAAAAGTGCCAAACACCATTATGTGGGAAACGGCACTTTTAGAACCGTCCCCAAGGGGCCACCCAGGGGGCCAAGGGGGCCCGTCCCCAAAGTTCTCAATTTCAAAGGGCGCTCCGCAAATCGCGGAACGCCCTTTTTGACCTTATCCTTACGGCAGAAATTACGGCGGAAATTCAAAACCCGAATTCTGCTTTCGTCCAGATTTTGGTGTAGTAATTTCCATCATCCACGACAATGACGATAATCTTGTCAGAAGTTTGAAAGAGAAACGCAGGAGTGCCATCTAGGTCGGCATACGCATTGACCGACATGCCGGAATGGCGCATGGCGTAAAGTCTGCCTGGATCCTCAGTTATATAGTACAGGCCGCCACGAGTATCATCGTTAACTAAATCAACAATTCCATTCCCCAATTGGCCGGTATAATGTAAATCATCGGTATATATTGAGCAGGCAAGAATCGAGCCATTGCTGACGATCAGTCTGGAATCATTGAAGGCAACCCAAGCTTTTCCTGGTTGGGAGGAATAACCGCTACTGGAAACAGTCATCTCTCCAGTATCGTAATTTAGCCGGATGCGGTACAGATAATTCAAACCGGGCAAATAGGCGGTATTGATCGAAGGATTCAACGCGCAGGCACTACTGGTAAGATTAGCGATGTTTTCTGTATCCACAACCATGCCTGTAGCGTTATTCCAGACTTTTAACATTCCCGAGTAGTTTTGCGCGTTGCTGACCAGGAGATACTTTTCCCCAAAGGGTAAGATCGTTCCAGCTGGCATCGCAAGATCCGCTATTTGCGTTGATTCCCCGGTGTCAATATCCAACGAATCAATGATACCGCTCGGGTAACCCACTAAGAGCGCTGTGTTATCCCAATTGAGCCGTATAGTGGAGGGTGTCTGTTCCAGAGCATAGTCTCTTTCACAGCTCATTGTGTCAGCGTGATAGGCAGTAATTTTATTGGCGACATCCAGGATATACAGCTTGCCGCTGACACTGTCCATTGCAAAGGCTTTAACCCGCTGGGGGATCAGTTTATAGCCGATCATAGGGTTGATATCAATGACAAACGAAATGGAACCGATGTTGGACTCGCCGTCACCGGGATCAATTCGGAGGTTGTACTGGCGGACTATATTGGCAAGAACTTCAATCTCGCAATCGCCGGTAAATATCATTGCCACCCCGTCGAAAACCTGCAGATTGAGCTCCCAGTAACCTTCTGCAAGGTCGTCGATTTGGCCCGTGGCGGTATTGTTGCTAATGGGCAGCTGGCGCGTGATGATGTCCTGCCCCTTTTGTCTCAGAGTGATAATCGCCCTGGTAATCTCAGATGGGTTCGGGGCGTCGGATTCAACAAGCGATGATAAATCTATGGAAATGCCGACGCTGCCCGTTCGCGCGCAACCAATAAATGTGACCATGATCATGAAGATCAAGAGTAACGCGATTAAAAAACGTTTCACACCCAGACTCCCCCTTATCATGCCCCTGGCTGATTGGCTGATATTGAGGTTTAAAGTCTGGAAACGGGTTAAGGCCGATATTAAATGCAATGGAGCCGGTAGTGGGCGGGTCGGTGCCTGGATCAACTAGAATGGTGACCTGTTGCACTAAACCAGCAACAATTTCAATATCGCGCTCGCCGGTAAATAGTGCTGTGGTACCATCAAAGACCACCACTTTCACTTTCCAGTAACCGGCAGCGAGGTTGTCCACTCTTCCGGTGGCCACGTTATTACTTACCGTAAGGTCCTGGATAATGGTGTCATAACCGGTGCGCGTCAAGGTCACAGTGACTTTGGTGATGCCAGCCCGGCTAACGGCTTCGTTTTTAAGAAGCGACGAGAGATCCATTGCAAAATCGAGTCTGCCCTTTTTGGCACTGGCACAGCCCGTGACAGCGATGAGGATCATGATGAGCAGGGCGAGCGCGACATAAGTGCGCTTCAATACAAGCCCCCCAAATGCAATGCCGTCAAAAAATTATCAAAAAAAAACCAACGTACTCCAAATTTCTGTTGCACCATGAAACACAATATGATATCATTCTAACGAACGTTAGATTAAACAAGTTTTTCGGCAAAACTGGTAAAACTGGTGAAACTGGCATAACTGGTAAGAAGGGCTAGACGATAAAGGAGAGGGGGGCGGTTAATTGTGAAAATCTATGTCATTTGCGATCTGGAAGGCACTGCCGGAGTGGTCGATCACCGTCAACAGTGCTGGTTTGACGGCAAATTCTATGAGCAGGCACGTCGTATGGCAACGCTGGAATTGAACGCCCTTGTTGAAGGTGCACTACAGGGTGGGGCGACCGAAATTGCGGCCTGGGATGGTCACGGCCCGTTCCCCGGAGGCATTGATGTGGAGTTACTGCACCCGGCCTGCCGTTTAGTAATGGGTGCCGGCGAAAGCGGTCCGGTAGGGTTTGAGGGTTTTGATGCCATGTTCCTGTTAGGCTTTCATGCCATGGCCGGAACACCGCGTGCTGTTTTGGCCCACAGCTTTACAGGCTTTATTTCTGAATGTCGCCTGAACGGACTCATGCTTGGAGAAATTGGTCTGAACTGTGCCACATTGGGAATGGCCGGTATCCCATGCGTCTTTCTAGCCGGTGACCAAGCTGCAGCTAATGAAGTTCGCGCGCTGATACCAGGCGTCGAAACCGCTGTCGTAAAGGAAGGGTTATCGCCATCGCCCGTAGGAGTTTTTACACAGGCCCCGCTGATTTCGCTTTCGCCTGTCCGTGCACAAGAAGTTATTCGCGAATCGGCTCGACGTGCCATGAACCTTGTCGGGAAAATAGCGCCATTCCGCATCGAACCGCCTTATACCGCACAAGTGCGCTTTACCGAAGAAAAATACGCCGATCAAAATGCTCAGAGGGCTGGCATCCTGCGGCTGGATCCTCTGACAGTAGAGAAATCCGGCAATGAACTGGACGGGATCATGCCTTTTTAGGCACGCTTTGCGGATGGGCCCCGGGATTGCATGATATGTCATTCTGCGCTATGATCCTAACGAAATGTTAAATGGAAGAGTGTGTGGCTATGACAGATAAAGAACTGCGAATCCGAATCAAAGAAATAGCGGTTGATCATTTTAACAGGCATGGCTATCATGGAACCACGATCCGCAACATCGCAAAGGATGTCAATTGTTCACTTCCGATGATTTATTACTACTTCAACAATAAAAAGGAGCTGTTTGATGAGATCATCAAAAAGGACTACTTCAGCCTATTGACCAGACAGGCTAAGCAGCTCCAGACTGAAGACATCGTTGATTTTTACACCCAGTATGTTTACGGGATGAACCAGTTAAGCGATTATGATAAAAAGGTATATCGCCTGGGTGTTAAGGTCTATTTATCCTTTGACGGTGATGATGAGCTGATGAAAATCATGGATGAATGGGAGCAGTCAATTCTGCCCAGGCATTATCAGTTGGTAATGCCGCATCTTAAGGGTGTGCAGGATGGGACGGTGATCGTGCGAACGCTGGTGCACCTCTTGGAAAACCTGATTGAGCAGATTGTAGTCAAGAACCGGTTCCTTTCGGAAGAGGAGATCCGTGAAGAGATTGCGATAGTGCTGCAAAGAAGCGGGGCCTAGCAAGATGATTTACATGGCAGTTTAGCATGGATTTTAGCAGGCGGCCTGACACGGGACTAGACGAGAGCATCCTCAGCGTAATGAGCGTAATCCAGCCCTTGCGAACTAGGTCTAACGAACGTTAAGAAAACAACCCAGATGAAACAAACAAAACTACAATAATAAAGGAGCGTTTAAAAATGGAACTTGAGAAAAAACTGGCTATTATGCAAAACACTTACGCCGCATCAATTGCTGAAACTGTTAATACCTATGAAAAGTTAAAGGTGCTTGAGCATGTTGTGGCAAAGAAAAAGGAAAGGCAGTCGCAAACGGCACCCTACATGAACCAGCAGTTAGGAATTGAGAATATTGAGGGAGTCTTTTCGAGACTGGCCGACACCTTCGGCTGCGCTAACTGGGCCTTAGAAAAGGCAGTAGACGGATATATTGCTACAGCAACAGTCTGCAAACTTTGTGCCCTCTCGAAAAGAATGGGTGGTGCCAATCCATGCCATGGCTGGTGCCTGGATCCTATGAAAGCAATGATCACGGCTGTCACGAACAATGAAGTCGAAAATGAACATATCACAGTGCAGAGTACGTTAATGGATGGAGATTGCTGCAAAATAAAAATAGCGGCAGTTTAAGGCAGAATTCGGCCAAAGAAGGCTGCTGAGTAGAGTAGCGATGAAGGCAGCCTACATGCAGAGACGAAGTCCGATCCGTCTGAGTAGTTTTATACTCCCCTTTGGGTAGTACCCGAAAAACAAAACTTCGGGTCTATGCAAAGGGGAGCTTTTTATTTAACAAACAGCCACAGCCACAGCACAGCCACAGCACAGCCACAGCACAGCCACAGCCACAGCACAGCACATCCACAGCCACAAAAACGGATTACCTTTGGCCAAGAACGCTGTCGCACTACACTCCCGCTCAGCTTTGTCCGAGGAACAACCAAAAATCTTCGACAAAAAGAAGGAGATTCACTAATGTATTAGAAATATAGCAGTAATATATTACAGGCATATCATAAATTTATTATGAGGTGATTATGTGTCGCTAGCTGAAAATGCAGCTAAAAAACCCCGGACGGCCAAACCGGGTTCGCTCAAAGAAAAAGCCTATCAGATCCTGCGCCGGATGATTCTGACCGGTGAGTTTAGGGGCGGGACGCAGGTAGTTGAAGCGGACTTGGTTACCCGCCTGCATATTGGACGCACACCCATTCGGGAAAGTGTTCTGCGACTTGAACAAGAAGGGTTAGTAAGGATTGTGCCACATAAGGGTATTTTCATTAATGAGATGTCACTCAAAGAAATCCAAGACCTCATCCAATTACGCTTTTGTCTCGAATTATTCGCGATTCGCGAAGCGATCAGCTACATTACCGACAATGATATCGAAGGAATGTCTCAAATCGTTGATCTCCAGGAGCAGGCTATGCAGGAATGTGATATGTACGAATACATGGAGCTCGACCAACGTTTTCATCAGAAGATTTTTGAGATAATCGGCAATGATCGGATGCTGCGCATCATGGGTAATCTGAGTGATCAGTTGGTAGCCTGCGGTATTCGCGGATTGCGCAGGCAAGAGCGTCTAGTCCAGGTGATTATAGAACATAAGGAGGTGGTGCGGGCATTGAGCAAACGGGATGCAAATGCTGCTTTCGAAGCTGTCAAATTGCATCTCGAACGTGTCAGGTGTAGCTTAACCGATCTGTAATGTGAATTACATCAAAGTGTCTGGCCGGAGGCTTTGGCACAGAAGGCGAAAAGGGAGGACATCTAATGGCTACGAAAAAATCTTTGAGAATTCTCATCTTGTTGGCCGTAGTATTAGTAATTGCAGCGGTTGTTATTGTGTCGCAAATGTCACGTACCAAATCAGAAATCGTTATTGGTGTAGTTGGCGCCCGTACCGGTGATAATGCTGCGCTCGGAGAGAAACAGGCCAATGGTGCCAAATTGGCGGTTGAAGAAATTAACGCCAATGGCGGAGTGCGCGGCACGGAATTGGTGTTAGCTCTGGAAGATTCCCAGGGCCTTCCAGCCCAGGCGGTTGCCTGTCTGGATAAGCTTATTTATCGTGAAAATGTTTTGGCGGTAATTGGTGACTGTCAGAGTTCTCCGACCCTCGCAATGCTGCCTGTAATTGCCAAAGCAGAGATCCCGTTGCTGGCGCATGGAACCAGCCTAAGCATTACACAACAGAATAATCCCTGGGTATTCCGTACCAGAGCAAATGATGTTGTTAAATTTAGTTCCCTGGTCGGCTTCCTCGTTGGTGAAATGAACTATAGCAAAATCGCTGTATTTCATGATTCAGCCGACTACGGTATTGGTGGTGCCGATGCCATTATCGGCGGGTTGGCTGAGCGCAGCATGGATGTTGTGGCTAATGAATCCTGGACCCCTGGAGATAAAGATTTCAGCTCCCAGTTGATTAACATCCGCAATACCAAACCCGATGTAGTTATTTTCATTGGCCCGATGGTTGATATGGGTCTGGCCATGAAACAAGCGCGCCAGATTGGCATCGAAGCCCAGTTTGCCGGCGGAGCTGGTATTGAATCTGAAACCACAGTAGGCGCTGCTGCAGGGGCTGCGGAAGGGCTTATTTTTGCGGCCGGATTCATTTCATCCAATCCTGATTCTAAGGTGCAATCATTCGTATCTAGTTTTGAGGAACATTTTGGTTACAAACCAGATGACTTCGCAGCTACTGGATACGACTCAATTTATTTGCTGGCCGCAGCCATTGAAGAAGCAGGTACCGATCCGGCCGATATTCGTGATGCGCTTGCCAATCTCGAATATCAGGGCGTAGAAGGTACCTTTGATTTTGACTCCGTCGGTGAAGGTCTCCATACAATGGCATATGGTAAAGTCGCTAATGGAGTACCGACTTACTTCGATCCCAATAACCAATAAGGGTGGCAGCTTTTCCAAACGCATGAGAGATAGAGGTGAATCACACCACCATGATAATCCAACTAATTATCTCCGGTCTGGCTATCGGCAGTGTATATAGTCTGGTGGCGTTGGCGCACTCCCTAATCTGGAGCGGTGTTCGGGCGGTTAACTTTGCTCAGGGTGAAGTATTTATGGCGGCCGCGTTTGTAGCATTAACGGCTTTGTCCGGGGCCGGCCGCCTGCCCGCCCTTCCCTTCGGGGCTGCTGTTCTAGTGGGAGTTGTTGCGGCTTCGCTGATCGGCTTGGTAATTTACAATGTTGCTATTAGGACCACCTCTAAAAAAGGGTTTCTATATGCGCTGGGCGCTTGTATCGGCTTTTCCACATTACTACAGAGCTCAGCCATTCTGATCTGGGGTTCAACAGGCGAACAGTTTCCGGCGCAAATTTCAATGGTTCCGTTGCGCGTTGGATCAATTTTTATTGCGCCACAAGATCTCTTTATCATGGGGATTAGTCTGACGGCCATGATTATTCTCTACTTCTTTCTTTCCAAGACTCGTTTGGGAACGGCGATGCGCGCAGCTGCGCAAAACCGTGAAGTGGCAGGTTTGATGGGCATCAGCCATCGCCTTACGGATTCATTGACCTTTATGGTCGCCAGTTGCCTGGCTGGCCTTGCTGGTATATTACTGGCTCCAAAATTCTTTGTAACACCTCAGATGGGCAGCATGATTAGTTCCAAGGGTTTTACTGCAGCCGTGCTGGGTGGTTTCGGGAGTATTCCTGGCGCGGTGCTCGGGGGGTTATTGCTCGGCGTTTTGGAAAATATTTCAGCAGGCCTAATTTCGTCGAGTTATAAAGATGCAATTTCATTTTTAATCATGGTTCTGATTATTATGTTTAAGCCAGAAGGACTATTGGGAGTCAAGGGGGGCAGAAAAGCGTGAAGGCGAGACATCATGAGAATTTCATCACCCATGTCCTACCCTTTATTCTTATAGGAGTTATTGCCCTGGTGCCACTGCTGACGAGAGATCCCTATCTCATGCATATTTTGGTACTGGGCGGTATTTATGTGATTCTGGCTATAGGGATGAATATCATCACCGGCTATTGCGGTCAAATCAACCTTGGAATGGCCGGCTTTTTCGCCGTTGGTGCCTATACTTCGGCATTGCTTACGACTAGACTGTCACTAAGCTTCTGGCTGGCCTTGCCTACCTCGGCACTTGTTGCCGGTGTTGCCGGCGTCTTAGTCGGAGTGCCGGCCTTGAAAGTACGCGGAGGCGTTTATTTGGTATTGATTACCACCAGCTTTGCCGGTATTGTTCAGGTGATTCTGAATCAGTGGGTTTCATTGACCAAAGGTCCGATGGGGATTGTCGGAATTCCGGCCCCGGCTATTGGTAACGTATTGATTTATGAACGTATACACTGGTTCTATTTGACTTATGCAATAGTTGCCGTGATAGTATTTTTGGCAATTAGGCTGGTTGGTTCGCGGATTGGTCGCAGTTTCGTCGCCTTGCGGGAAAGTGAGACATCAGCACAAAGCATCGGTATCAGCCCGGCATTCTACAAGGTGCTTGCTTTTGTCTGCTCCGCCGTCTTGGCTGGTATTGCCGGTTCTATTTATGCTCACTACATGACTACCATTAGCCCGGATGCCTTCGGTTTCAATCTTTCAGTATTGGCGCTGATCATGATCGTGGTGGGTGGTATTGGCAGTATACCAGGTTCGATTGTCGGTGGTGTTGCATTGGCGCTCTTCCCGGAATGGCTGCGTGCGTTAGGCCCATATCAATCAGTAGCCTATGCGGCTGGTATTATTCTGGCAGTTGTCTTTTTACCTAAAGGACTTCTTATGATGGGTGTGGATGCGGTCCAGCTCATCAGGAAATGGTTCCTCGCGCCTGATGAAACCAGCGAAAAGGAGGTGTCCTGACGGTGCTGCGCGTGCAAAATTTGACGAAACGATTTGGCGGGTTGGTGGCCGTAGACAATATTGACCTTCATGTGCGCGAAGGAGAAATCCGCGGGTTGATTGGCCCGAACGGTTCCGGAAAAACCACATTCTTTAATTTGATCAGTGGATTCGACAGGGCAACCTCCGGTAAGATCGAATTCATGGGTTCCGATATAACGGCCGGCAGCGCTCATGGGCTGGCACGCAAAGGCATAGCTCGCACTTTCCAGCATATCGATTTATTCAAAGGCATGACGGTACTGGAAAATGTGACTGCTGCCGCTCAATGCCATGCTAGGCCACGATTTTGGAGTTCATTATTGGGAACCCCCTCAGTTCGTAAGGAAGATCAGGCATTGCGTAACCTGGCTATGGAACAATTGGAGTTTGTCGGTATTGCTGATCATGCCGACGACTTAGCCAGCAGTTTGCCATATGGACTACAGCGGATTGTTGAAATCACCAGAGCGCTGGCGACAAGACCGGCGTTGCTTTTGCTGGACGAACCAGCTGCCGGAATGAATCCAACCGAAAAACAGGATTTGGTGGAACTAGTGCGGCGAATCAATGCCAGCGGCGTGACCGTCATCATTATTGAGCACGATATGAGGCTGGTCATGGGTCTGGCGGAAACGATAACTGTTTTGGACAGCGGCTCCAAGATTTGTGAGGGGCTGCCAGCGGAGGTACAGGGTAACCCGCGTGTAATAGAATCATATTTGGGTTCTGGCGGGGTTGGTAAAAAACAAACGCACGCGTACGCGGCAGAACCGTCGGGCGCTTTGGACGTTTCAGGTGCTTCCCAAAACCCGGCCGCCAAAGGCCAAGACAGTTTTATTTTAAGCGTAGATTCATTGAACAGCTATTATGGCAATGTGCGGGTACTAAAAGACATCTCTTTCAAGATGCGGGAAGGAGAATTTACGGCGCTGATTGGTGCCAACGGCGCAGGCAAGACTACCTTGCTGCGCACGATTTCCGGTATGATGTCTCCCCGCAGTGGGCGGGTGCTCTACAAGGGCGAGGATATTACCGGACTTTCTTCCGACCGTATTGTAGCCCGTAATCTGATATATGTTCCAGAAGGGCGCGGAGTGTTTCCGGCACTATCCGTGCAAGAAAACCTTATGATGGGGGCTTTTCGGCGTTCAGACAAAGAGGCCATAAAGGAAGATCTGGAATATGTATTCGGTCTTTTCCCCAGGCTCAAAGATCGCCGTAACCAAAAAGGCGGATCACTAAGCGGAGGTGAACAGCAGATGCTGGCTATCGGACGCGCGGTGATGAGCCGACCCCGGCTTTTACTTTTGGACGAGCCCTCTATGGGTCTGGCACCCAAACTGGTTGATGAAGTTCTCGAAACGGTAATGAATCTGCATGATGAGGGGTTAACGATTCTGCTTGTGGAACAGAATGCGCGTGCCGCACTGAGCGTTGCGGAACGTGGCTTTGTTCTGGAAGTGGGTAGCCTGGTTCATGAAGGACCGGCGGCCCAGTTGTGCGATGACCCCGCCGTCAAAGCCGCCTATCTGGGTGGCTGAACCGACTCGCAGCCTTTGCGGTACTATCGCAGAAAGTGTTTTTACTTGCATATAATTATTATGGAGGCTACAGCTATGAAGGATGGTCAATTAAAAGCAGTCATTACGGATTATGATTATCCTGATTTGGCAATCGAAACAGAAATTCTGGCAAAAAACGGGATTCAGGTCCTTGGCGCACAGTGCAAAAGTGAGGATGAGTTAATCGCAATCGCGCAAGATGCTGATGCCTTGCTGGTACAATATGCCCGTGTTGGCGAACGTACCATTAAAAATATGCCGGACTGTAAAGTTATCGCCCGTTACGGTATCGGGGTTGACATCGTAGACGTTAAAGCCGCCACCGATGCCGGTATAATTGTCACCAATGTGGCGCATTATTGCATTGATGAAGTCGCCGATCATGCGGTGTCCATGTTTCTTTGTCTGGCCCGCCGTTTGCGTGAGTATGATACGGCGGTCAGGGAAGGACGCTGGCATTGGAGTGCATGCGGAGCACCGATTTCCCGCCTGAAAGGACAAGTTGCCGGTGTGGTTGGTTTTGGACAGATCGGCAGCAGGATTGCCGCCCGGCTGAAACCATTCGGCATGGAAGTCGTAGTTTATGATCCTTATATCGCTGATGACAAATTAGCGGAATTTGGTGCCCGAAAAGTAAACATGGCTGAATTGCTGAGTGAATCCGACGCCATCTTTGTACAAGCTCCGCTAACCGATGCAACCAGGCATATGTTTGATGCGAAAGCTTTCGCAGCCATGAAGACGAGTGCTATTCTGGTGAACACCTCCCGGGGTCCGATGGTTGATAATCAGGCTCTTTATGAGGCGCTTGTTTCCGGACAGATTCGCGGGGCGGCATTGGATGATCTTGAAGACGAGCCGGCCAAGAAACGCAACTGGCAGCCAACTAATGCACTGCTGAAACTGGGCAATATTCTGGTTTCGCCGCATGCTGCGTATTATTCCGAAGAAGCCATTATCGAAGCACGCAGTACCGCTGCTAGTGAAGCCTCCCGGGTGCTAATCGGGCAGATGCCGCTTAATGTAGTAAATAGGGAAGTGCTTGTCTCACGCAAATTGCGGGCAGTTAACCTGAGAGAACGCTGCGGCGCATAACGTGGCGCATGATGCAGCAGCTCATAATGATGCGGCGCATCAATAGGAAGATCAGAATTGTAGAAGGGGAGAAATGCTATGGCCAATACCAACAATAATGATAACAAAGTCATGCCGGTAATTCATCCACATGCAGCTGTTGATTCGGACCTAATTGCGGGATTTCGCGAGCTCCTGAAAGTATACAGTCCTTCGTGCATTATTTCGGATTGTCAGGTACGCGAAGGCGTGATGAATTCAGATATTAAGCTGCTTGATCGCAAAACCAGGTTTGCCGGACCGGCATTAACCGTAAAGCTATATCCCGGAGACTTGGTTGATTGTCTACATGCTCTGGCAGTAGCTCAGCCAGGGGATGTCATTGTGGTTGATGCAGCCGGCGAAACTGAAACTTCAATTTGGGGCGGCCTGATGGCCGGTTTGTGCAAAATGAAAGGTGTGGCTGGAGCGGTTGTGGATGGATCCATTCGCGACACGGATGAAATTAGAGACCAGGGATTTCCGATTGCTTCCAAGGGGATCGTCCCCCGCTCCACCCATTCTCCTTACTCAGGCCGTCTGGATACGCTTGAGATTAACGGAACGATTACTTGTGGCCGCGTAGTCGTACGTCCGGGTGACATTATTTTGGCTGATGAAATTGGTATCGTTGTCGTCCCGCAGGAGGATGCGCCCGCAATTCTCAAGAAGGCGCAAGCTCAGGCGGAGCAGGAAGAAAAAACACGTGCCAGGATTAAAGAAGGCAAATCGGTTGATGAGTTGCTAGCCGAATTTGGTCGACTTTAAGGAACACCTGCAGTAGGATGTGAAAACGATGCAGCAGACTGAAGTAGTTCATGTACCCTATGGACGCGGTACCGTGGAGATTAAAGTTCCCAAAGAAAACTTAATGGGAGTCTTCGCGCCTCCCGGCGGCCCGGCAGCCCCAGACCCGGAAGCGGAAGTTGCCGACGCAATCGCCAACCCGATTGGCTGCAGCCCGCTGGCGGAGCGTCTAAAGCCCGGTATGAGTGTCTGTATCTTGGTAAGCGATATTACCCGACCTGTACCGTATCAGTATATTCTACCTCCGTTGCTGGCTTATTTAAACCGCGGCGGAATTTCCGATCAGGATATTACTTTGCTGGTTGCAACCGGGCTGCACCGGCCTAACACAGATGAAGAACAAAGGCAGCGCTATGGCGCCGATATCGTGAAGCGGGTGCGGGTTGTTAATCACTGTTTTAACGACTACGATCATTTGGTCTCGCTGGGGGTGACCAGTTTCGGGACCCCAATTGAGGTAAACCGGCTGGCGGTAGAGTCTGATATTTTGATCTCTACCGGATATATTGAACCGCATCAGCAGCTGGGCTTTACCGGGGGACGTAAAAGTTTATTACCCGGCATAGCCAGTGAGCGGGCTGTCATGCACAACCATAGCGCGGACATGATGGATCATGAGCGTTCAGTCAATGGATTGCTGGAGGGGAACCCCCAGCATGAAGATTCCATGGAGTTCGCACAAACGGTCGGAGTCGATTATATCGTCAATGTGATTTTGAACCAGGAAGGCAAGCTATACCGCGCGGTGGCGGGTGATTTAAAAGAAGCGTATTTGGCTGGCGTAGCCCTCTCTCGTGCTATTCGCGAGGTCGTCTTTCCAGAGCTTTGTGATGTGGCGATTACGGCAAGTGGTTACCCGCTTGATCAGGTGGTTTATCAGGGACCAAAGATCTCATCATCAATTTACCGCATTCCGCGCCCAATCATCCGGGAAGGCGGTACCGTGATTATTCCAATGGAAGCGACAGAAGGCATTGGCTTCCATACAGAATTTTTTGACTTGATGAGTTGCTGTGGCAATAATCCGGAGGCTCTGATTGCCAAAATGTATGCAGAGCCATCTAAAGATCAATGGGGTGCTCAGATATGGGCTCGTATGCTACAGCACCTGCGCATGGTAATCGTCACCCGTAATATGAGCGCATCTCAGGTTGAAGCCATGGGCATGTCTCATTTTACATCCCTGCAAGCAGCAGTGGATGATGCTTTGGCCAGGTATGGCGCCAAGTGCCGTCTGGCAGTTTTTCCAGAGGCACCCAGTGTATTACTGCGGCTGGCAGAGGATTGAGTGAGGGGGCATACACCATGAGCAGAAGCTATGTCGTCGCCATTGATGGCGGTACGACCAATACCAGGGCCCGCGTATTGGCGGATGGCAATAAGGTATTGGCATCCAGCAGTGTTGCTGTTGGGGCCCGCAGTACATCCGCCCTCCCGGGCGGGTGCGATAATCTGAAACAGGGTACTGCTGATGCAATTTGCAGTGCTTTGCGGCAGGCGGGTATTGAAGCATCCGAAGTGGCTCTGGTTGTTGCTTCAGGTATGATTACCTGTGAGGCGGGTCTACTGGAAGTACCGCATATACCCGCGCCGGCAGGTATCAGTGACTTAACCGCGGCGGCAAAGGCGAAGTTAATCCCAGAGGTGTGGCCGGAGCCGATTATCTTTATTCCCGGTGTCAAATGCGTACCACAAAGGCAAGAGGAGCCAGCACCGGTGCTTGCGTCCGGATCCGCGCTGCCGCGTTTTTCTTTTGAGGATTTGTCAATCAGTGATATGATGCGCGGCGAGGAAAGTGAGTCTTTTGGGATTCTTGAGCTTACCGGCACACAGGGACCTCTTTTGCTGGCCCTGCCGGGATCCCATTCTAAATATATCCTGATTGATCGGGAGAGGCGGATCGTGGCTTCAACATCAACTTTGGCTGGCGAGCTGGCCGGTGCGGTGGCTTCGGGGACGTTGTTGTCGCGTTCACTGGAATCGGGTATTGCTTTAGATGACTTTAGACAACCGGATGCGTTAGCCGGATTTGAGGCTGCCATGCAGCAGGGGCTAACCAGAGCGCTATTCATGGTACGCTTGCTGGACCGGATTGCCGGCGCTCCGCTGGCTACACGCCGCAGTTTTCTCTGGGGCGCCATCGGTGCTATGGATGTGATGGCATTGCTCGGTAATCGGGCAATCCGGCCATATTTAACTGAACAGAAGCATGATTTTCGGATGTTAATCGGCGGTTCATTACCTTTGCGGCAGCTGTTTGGCTTTTTGATGCACAACTGGTTTGGCCGGAACGGCGAGATCGGAATCGAGGTTTTGTCGTCCGATGTTGCTGATCAGGCATCCGCAGTGGGAGCCGCGCTAATAGCCAAACCACTCATTGCTGCTTTCCCACGGGGGTAGAGGCGGATTACGGATTAGCGTAACCCCTTTGGAACAAGGAGGGGACTATAGAAAATGGATCAAACAGCTTTATATCAGAGGATTAAGGATGCCGGTATTGTCGCCATCATTCGGGGACAGAAACCCGAATTGGCCGCGCCGATTTGCGATGCATTGCTGAGCGGCGGCGTGCGGGCGGTTGAAGTGACCCTGAACACTTCCGGAGCATTGGATATGATTACATGGCTGGCGACCCATTATGGTCAGGAAGTGATTGTGGGAGCCGGTACTGTTTTGGACGGAGCCTCTGCCAGGGCGGCGATTCTTGCTGGCGCGTCATTTGTGCTGACACCGGCGCTTAACCCGGAAACGATTACTATGTGTCACCGCTATTCTATCCCTGTCTTTCCGGGAGCAATGACGCCCACCGAAGTGTTGACGGCCTGGGAATTAGGGGTTGCTGCGGTTAAAGTATTCCCGGCAGGCCGCCTGGGACCAGGCTACTTTTCGGATTTGCGCGGTCCGCTTCCGCAGGTTGATTTGATGGCAGTTGGGGGAGTTACTATCGAGAATGTCGGCCAATTTATCAAGGCCGGTGCAGTAGCCCTGGGAATAGGCGGCGAACTTGTGAGCCGCGCCCTAGTTGAAGCCGGCGACATGAATGGTATTGCGGAAAGGGCACGCGCTTTTGTGGAGGCTGTTCGCGAAGCGCGCAATTAAGTGGCAGGCGCAGACTCTTTTGGCAAGCCCTGCTTCTTTTCATTGCCGGATGAGTATGTTATAATATAGGTTGCAGCGGCCCCGTAGCTCAGAGGATAGAGCAGCGGTTTCCTAAACCGTGTGTCGGAGGTTCGACTCCCCCCGGGGCCGCCATAACATGAATTGATGAAACCTGCGTAGTGACGCAGGTTTTTCCAGTTCCTGGGGATGGGGACAAACCACAATGAAGGCGATCGTAGATCCAACAACTCCTTTAGCAAAGCGGCAGTCTCTTCAGCAGTTCTCCCGGAACTGAGAACAATGCGATCGACATGGCCGCTGCATCTCATAATGTACAAAACTAGCATTACAATTTTCTTGCCTTTATGCAAAAAGAAAGTGGAAGCATCTTGGCCTTTTTGGTTTTATCGCTGATATCTTCAGCATTTTCCATTGTCTCTTTATCAGTCTGTTCAGCCATTTGCTCAACGACAAATCCTGCTTTTGCTAAAGCGTTGATATACGATGATATTTTTCGATTGCATAATATTATTTCACTTCCATCAATAGGCATGCTAAAGTATGATTCATCAAAATAGCTTTTATTAAAAATCAAGGTGTTATTTTCTATAACATCTTTGCGTTCGTTGCATGACCAAGCCACACAGTAATTCAATGTATGATGCCAACTGAAAATAAATATACCATTTTTCCTTAAATAAGATGCTATCTTTCTGAATGTACCTTGCAGGTCTGTTGTCCAACCAATTCCATATATTGAATAAACAAAATCAAAGTAATTTGTTGGGATATTTAATTCTGCTTCCATAGGTGAACAAATAAATTTCGCTGTATATCCGTGCTCTTTCAAATACGCATCAGCATTTTCTAGTTGCTTGTGAGAAATATCCACTCCCCACAATTCAGCGGCACCTTTATCAGCGTGGTATTTTAGGGAGTGACCACTGCCACAACAAATTTCCAATAATTTTTTTCCAGAAACATCGCCAAATAAATGTAGATCATCTTCTGTCACAAATTTTACTCCATATGTTGGGAGCGCCGTAGTCCCAAACCATAAATCTGCCTTTGAGTCCCAATACGTTTTATTGGTTTTTAGTATTTGTTCCATATTCATAAAGCGCACGTCCTCCTATTTAATAAATAGATCAGAATCACCCCGACATTTTGTCGGGGTGATTACTCTTAGAAAGGGGACCAGCATACTTCTGCTTCGCTTTGCCCAAGACCGGATATTGGATTGGGTAGACAGATCATTCCTGTTCCATCCGAATTCATAATGTAGATTTCAGATAACCCCCTTGGGTCATCGCCGTAAATCGAATAGTACATCGAAAAAGCAATTTTCTTTCCATCGGGAGACCATGAGGGACCATACGCATCACATTCCAAATTCGTCAACTTGACTAAGTTTGATCCGTCTCTGTTGATCACATAGATTTGAAACGGTGTGAAGTTCATTCCGTCCTTACCGGCAGAAAACACGAGTTTCTGCCCATCTGGAGACCAGCGGATATACGTCATGGCGAAATCAGTCTGCGCGGTAACAGGATCTTTAGATGTTATTCGGGTGAGGCCAGTACCATCCGGGCGCATGATGTAAATGTCGTATTTCAGAGGCGGCGTCAAAGTCGGCGTGTCCTGATCGGGTGCTGAAAAAGCAATCCAGTTACCATCAGGTGACCATCGGGCTGCTGAAGGCAAAAGTCCGCTTAGGGGAATATCATGTCCGGCTAAATTTGAGTCATATATATCGATAATGCGCAAATAGCCCATACAGCCATCATCAGGGAAATTCGGACCTAATGCATAAAAGAGCAGCCTGGCTCCATCAGGAGACCAGCTTGGCTCCTGAAAAAGGAAACCCTCTTGGGCAGCAATCAAGGTTTTATCAGTACCGTCCAGATTCATAAGCCAGATTTGGCTATCAACCCAGCTATCTCCATAAACCACATATGCAATTTTCGATCTATCGGGAGACCAGGAAGGCTGGGCACAGTTTCCCGAGAAAGTAAGTTGATTCCTATTGAGGCCATCCGGATCCATTACCCAGATGTCATTGCGATAATCTGTATCATCGTATTTTGTAAAAAGAATCCGGTTACCCAGGTTTGAAGTAGCAAGAAAATTAATAGTGGCCGACCGCCTAACCTGAACTGATTCAGGAAAGAAGAACCATCCCTCCTTAGCGGGGGTTATATTTACTCTTCCGGATACCTCCGTTTTGTTCCACGAGCCATCTGCAAGAGTCTTGGCAGTACCGAAGCCATCGAATGCAATTGTGACATCGGGGATCCCTATGTTGCCATAAACCGTCCTTATATTACCTTTAAGGCTATAAGGCTTACCGCAGCCCAATGCTGTCAGTGCCAGAAAAACCAAAAGTAGCACTATTTTTGATTTATGCCACATTCAAAGTCACTCCCCCTGTTTCCAAAGAAGTCCGACATTAAGGTATGAGACCACTTCATATGAAGCATGTGATTCTGCCCAAATGTGGGAAGTCCTTCCTTGGAATATTAATGCAAAGATCGGTTTTCTGGTTCTAGTCTCTAAAAGCCCAGGCGTGGCAGGCCACCGGTAGATGGGTGATCAGCATCTCCACAGGCATACCTACTGCAGGAAACGACTGGGAAATGCCGAAGTAAACATGAAATGCCAGATTTAGAAGAGTTTTTTGAAGAGCAAAAGATTTGCTTCACAATTAGTTAGGAGCGATGTGTGATGCCCCTTGAGACTGGTATATGGCGAATAAATGATAATACAAAGCCAATCCGCATTATTCCAACGGCAATGGATTTTGAGAAGCGTCTTGAAGACATTCTCGAGGAAGACATTTCGATTATCTCTGAACCGCGCAAGTGGATGATCATTGGACGCCAAGTTCAGACCGCCTATTCGGGTCGCATCGATTTACTCGCAATCGATCAGTCGGGTGCGATTATTATTCTGGAGCTTAAGAAAGATAAGTCGGATCGCGAGGTTGTGTCGCAAGTTCTCGATTACGCCGCTTGGGTTAAGGAGCTTGCGTATGAAGATTTGGCCACTATATTTAGTAATTATGAGGAACAGAAAAAGAATGGTACATCGAATCCTCTGGAAACTGCGTTCAGAGACTCCTTTGGGATTGAGATTCCTGAAGAGATTAACACAAATCACGAAATGGTCATTGTTGCGTCAGAGTTGCACCCTGAATCTGAGCGAGTCGTTCGCTACCTACAGAAAAACTATGGCGTTCCCGTGAATGCTGTTTTTTTCTCATTTTTCAAAGACGGTGATGCCGAGTATTTATCGCGTTCATGGTTGGTTGAACCATCTGTTGGCGAAGAGTTGGACCAGGTAAAACCAAAACGCTGGAATGGTGAATACTATGCTTCCTTCGGCTATCAGCAGGATGTAGTGGAAGCAGGCATGAAGTATGGCTTTCTGGTTGCCGGCGGGGGTGATTGGTACGCCAGATCGCTGGATATGCTCAACCCCGGAGACCGTGTCTGGGTTCATATGGGAAGTGGAAAAGGGTTTTGTGGAGTTGCGACTGTAGTGGAGCCTCGTCAACCGGTTGATGATTTTATGGTTGATGATAATGGTACGCAGAAGTCAGTACTTAATGTTGTACAAACGAGACTTCTTACTATCAGGGAGAATCCTGACAAAGCGGATTATGCAGTGCGCCTTAAGTGGATAAAGAAGATCCCCTCTTACAAAGATGGCATTTGGGAAAAGGGATTTCTCGCAAATCAAAACTCAGTTGCCCGCCCAACTTCCCCAAAATGGGATTATACGGTGGAGCGACTTAAGACAATATGGGGGATTTAGAGCGCATACGGGCATCTATAATTCCCGGATTGAGTCCGGACACGTCACTGGTAATGACCGAGATATCACTGCCATAACCCGTACTGTGCCATTTTGCAAAAAGAGTCCTGCTACCCGAGCTTGGAGTAGCAAGAACACCTGACTTGACCCCCATAGCAAAAAGTCGAATTCTGAATCCCGGAAACCATTATAAATGGACACCCTTTTACTGAAAACAGGAAAAAGTGTGGTCACTGATTGGTCAAATCAGGCATAAACAAAGGAGCCTACGCTGTGGTGGCGCAGGCTTTTTTAATCATGAACACCTGTTCCAGGAATATGCCGATCAATTCACAAAAGCAGTAGAAACCTTGGAAAACGGACTCGAGGGTTCCATTTCAGCAGTTTTTCGCGGTGCGCAAGAAGCAAATCTGCGACAGCAAGTACTTCACAGTACGGGAAAGAAGAACCATCCTGTATGGCCTACCGCAACCCGATGCTGTCAATGCCAAAAAACCTAAAGTAGTACCACTTTTGGTTTGAGCCACATGTAACACCGTACCCTTTATTATATAGATAGTTCGGCATTAACGCATAAAGCAAAAATGCAATTCTGTTCAAAATGCGCCTGTTCAGATGCGGGAAGCCTTCCCCATTATGTGTTCGCAGTTGTAGAGCGTTTCCTATTCGCGATACGATCGATCACTGCAGCAATCAGGAAGATTGCCGCACCGATAGCTGCAAGATCGGTAGCTGACACTAATCCGACAACGCCGATAAACTCTGCGATAAAGTAGACCGCGCCAAGGATCAATCCTAAGGTTTTATTAAGCCAACAGAGTATGCCAGCCACAATCAGGTAGGCCGCAACTATAAAATAAACTGCCGGATGCGCGGTCAGCAACTGCTGTGATGATTGATCGAAGAAAATGAAGATCATCGCGACTCCGAGTAAAGCGAGGTAAACGCCCACAATTCGAGGGTACAGACGATTCATCTAATTCCTCCTTTATCCATCATAGTTATCTATTAACAATTGTAAATCATTTCAGGCGAATTGTCCATCTTGAGAAAAAAGGAAAAGGCACTTACCGCATCACTTTGTCATATGGCTTTCCCTTCCGGTAATCTGCAGCATGTTCAAGCGCACTACCTACCGCACATCTTCCTCCACCGCATCAACCACTCATACTGCTCATCAAAGCCCGCGTCTGACATCCATGACGTCCCCCTGAGCGGCAGGCGGTATTCTGTTATTGTCGCATTCAGCTCATAGTGTCTGATCGCGATAAAATCGAATATTGCTTCCGCTTCGCGGTCACTCAAAGTTCTTTCACTGGAGTAGCCCTGATAAAACCGCTCAAACATGCGCCGGGTGTTATCGTAAGCGGAATCATCCAAGCGGTTGAAATTGGTTCTGTCACTTAACGTGGCGGCATCAATCACCGGGTAGGCATGAGAGGCAATATCAAAATCAAATAAAATGAATCGTTCTCCGGCCTTAATCATGTTACCAGAATGCAAATCCCCATGGCAGAATCCGTCCGGAAGCTGCTCCATACTGCGCCACAGCTTGTCTCCGTAATCAGCAAGGTCGCTGACTTTAGCATCACTATAGCCATATGCTTTCATTAAATTAATATAGCGGTCTATATAAAAGCTCTTTCCCCGCTTGATCAGCGGCTGGCGATAATCAGCCATCAAATTATGCATTCTTCCGATCTGCCGCCCCACAGCGGTAATGTCGGCTGCAAAGTTTGGTACCATCCCTTCCAGAAATTCGTACAGAATACCTGCCCGCTTACCTTCAGGCATTTCCAGCATCATATATAGCGCACCTGACTCAACCGATTCCGCCATCGGCACAATGGGTACTACCGGATAATCCAAATTCCGCAAATAGCTTATTACTTCAAGTGATTGCAGAGCCTCATCAGTGGCTTCGCAGCGGAAAAGCTTAAAGACATATCTCCGATCATCGTTTTCAAGAAAATAGACACTGCCGATCATATCCCGATACAGATAGAGTTTGGTTGCGTTAATGCGGTAATGGTTATTGATGGCCGCCAGCAGGCTGGAACACTCCGGATAAGAGTGAAATATTGTTATCATTTTGACATATGACTTTCCTTTCCGGTAATCTGCAACAGGTCCAAGCGCACTACTGCCACATCCGAAACGGCCTCTGGGCTTCCGAGGAAGCGTTTAATGACCGGTTCTGGATTGGGCTCAAAATGCCTGATCATCAGAGTCAGGGCTTCTCGCTTGGCTGATTCTTCCTTCACAAAGGCTGCCTCGGCCGCGAACTGCACCGTGCGGAACCGGTGATCGCATTCGCCTTCCAGATAACCTCCATCTATGAATACCTGCCCCCACACTTTGGGGTTAGCAGACAGATAATCGAATTTCTTACCCTGCCCGGCACAATGAAAATAAATGGCTGTCCCAGCTTCATTAAGTGCATAGTTCACCGTGACAAGGTATGGTTCGTCATTGCGACACATGGCCAGAGTGACAACGTTTCCCTCGCGGAGAACCGTCAGTAATTGATCGCGATCAGTAATTGCTTTTTCGGGGCGGCGCTGATGATACTGCATTTATGTGGCATCCTCCCATCTGCTTTTGAACACCAAAAAATTCGCTCTCAGGATATCGTTTTCCTTTCATTCGCCGTATCAGTTGAAGGCGCGCTTCATGCAAAGGGTATATGTGGGAAACATACGTTCCCGGCATCATCTGACGGAATCGGATGCTATATTAAAGTCAGGAAGTGAATAACCCCCATATTCACGCACCTTACTTTATTGGAGGTGGTCTTTTTGAAAAAAGTATTGCTAATTGCGGTATTAGTGCTTGTTTTTTCAACGACTTTGTCGACTGAGGCATTCGCTGCTCCCAGTATCGCAGTTAAGAGTGGTGCTATGGCAGGACTAATTGGCCTGGAAATGGGAATTGCCACTTCTCAAAACTTCAGTATTATGCTGGTCGGCGGTTTTATCGGTAATGGCGCTTGTATTAGCGTCGGAACCCGCTACTACTTCCTTCCCGAAGGTTGGCGTCCGTTTCTTAGCGGATATCTAGGAATGGTAATTTTCGGCGACCCATATTACGGCGTGTTGGCTGGCCTTGTCACGACGTTTACTGGGGGAGTGGAACATGTTTCTGATTCAGGATTCCTATTCACTGCGGAGCTTGGGATTGGCATGAGCGGCGGATATTTCGCCCCGGCGCTGGGACTCTCACTGGGGCGCAAATTTTAGTGCATTCGAGTACATTAATGATGGCGGCATTCGTAGAGCGTGCCGCCATCTACGTTTCGGATGACATTCTCAATAAAAACGGGCAAGGCATATTTCGCCAGTAACAAAACTTAATCATGCGCCAGACGCAAGACCATGCGCCAGGCGCGCCGCCACGCGCCTAACGTGCTGACATCCACATATCTCACATAGAGGAAAACGCTTTGCCTGACAGGAATAAGACTCATATAAAGACGATAGTTGCCGGTAAATCGAAAGGAGAGTTGTTATGAAAGCAAATCGCTCTCGCACGTCTCGGCCAACGGCTACGCGCCTGTCCACCCCCGTGTCCGCTTGCACACGCACATCCGCCTCGGAACGGCTGATCGTGCTCACTCAGAAATGGTGGTTTTACCTGATTATCGCCCTGTTAACATTCCTACCGGCCTACACAGCTAAGCCTTACGACTCCAGAGAGTCCGCCGGTGTGGTAATAGCCGTCTTGTCTAATGCCATGGTCTATTCCTGGAAAGCATTGCTTCCGGTATTTAAGATATTGCCCTTGCTAATCTTCGGAATGCTTGCAGTATGGAAAGATAAAGCCACCCGCGTTTTCTACTGCTATGGCGCCCTAATTTTTCTGATAACCGGGCTATTTGAAAACATGGCAATTACGTCCGAATACGGGTTTGCTGCGCTCATTGGTAATATAGTCATCTGTTTGATCATCGCGGCGGCCTGGCTTTGGGAAGCTATTACTAAGCATAGCGATTTTAACAGGGTCTAACTGAGTTTCAGTCGTCTTTGGGTTATGCCTCTGGCCTTTATGGCGTTCTGGTATCCCGTAAACATGGACACACTCCAACCTGATTTCGGCCTGCATTACCTGATAACCTCGGAAGCCGGTCTAACATTCTGTATGATGCTTCCGGTCTACCTGTCTGTCATGCTTTTGTTTTTTCCCGATGTCAACCTTGTAACCTTACGTATTAGCAGCTTCGCGGGGGTTCTGATCGGGCTTTTGAGTATGATGCAGTTTTTTGTATTTAATAAGGGCATGGAATGGATGGGTATCCTGCATCTGCCTTTGCTGATAATCTCCAGCTACGCCTTTGTCTTGTCCTTTAGGAAACGGTGCCGGTGATCACAACTTGCCCCGCGCACCATCAAATGCCATGCTAATAACGTTTTATTAAATTGACGATAAGCGCTACTAATGATAAATTTAGAGTATAGGAAGTTTTGGATCCCGAATCAGCTGGAGGTTGTTTTAATGGCAGTTCCACAGGGAACGCTTGGACCTCACGGACCGCAGGGGCAACATGGAGAGCTCGCAATCAAAGAAGCTCGCAAGAATGTAATTCATCTAGCTTGGCCAGCTGTTTTTGAACAACTTCTCATTCAGTTGTTCAGCATGGTGGATATGATGATGGTCGGCGGTGTCGGTCCGGCAGCCATTGCTGCGATCGGCCTGACAAACCAGCCGGTCTTTTTGGCGATGGCCGCCTTTATGGCTTTGAATGTTGGCACAACCGCAGTAGTGGCGCGGTTTATCGGGGCCGGCAAAGTGAACGAGGCTAACGCCGCTGCCCGGCAATCGCTTTTGATTGTCGGTGTTTTGGGTGTTCTGGCTACAATTCTGATCTATTTCACGGCCAGGCCGATTGTGGCGTTCATGGGGGCGGAGGCTGATGCCATTGAATATGGCGTAACTTACCTCAAGGTAATTGCTTTAAGCTTCATTCCGCAGACGATCGGTATGACAGTTACCGCGATCCTGCGTGGTTCCGGCGACACCCGCACTCCGATGCGCTATAACATCATTGCTAATGTAGTGAACGTCATTGGCAACTTCTTGCTGATTAATGGTTATCTGGGCTTTCCACGCTGGGGTGTCTTCGGGGCGGCGGTTGCCACTGCCATCGGCAGGGTGGTTGGCATGTTTCTAGCGCTCTACGCCATTTCCAATGGAAAATCTATTTTACACGTTTCGTTCAAAGATAAGTTTGTCCCCAACTTTGATCTAATAAAGCGGATTGTCAAGATCGGCTCTCCGGCAATGGCTGAGCAGCTCATGATGCGTCTGGGTATTATTACATTTACCAAGGTAGTAGCGGGCTTGGGTACCACAATTTATGCCGCGCATCAGATCGGCATTAATATAGTCGGCCTTTCATTTACTCCGGGTATGGGCTTTGGTATGGCTGCCAGTTCACTGGTAGGCCGCAGCCTGGGGGCCAAGCGTCCGGATTGGGCGGAGCTTTATGGCTGGCAGACGCGGCGGGTTGGCATGTATGTAGCGGCTTTCATGGGACTGGTCTTTTTCTTCGGTGGGGAATATTTGGCGGCGCTTTATACCACTGATCCTATTGTCATTAAAAACGCAGCTCTAACGCTGAAGATCATTGCCTTTGTGCAAACCTTCCAATCATCGCAGTTTATCCTGGCCGGCGCGTTGCGTGGTGCCGGCGATACGCGCTGGCCGTTGATATCCACTATTGTTGGAGTGGTAGGGGTACGGGCGTTGCTGTCGATCCTGTTTGTTAACGGATTCGGATGGGGCCTGACAGGTGCCTGGGTGGCAATGGCGCTTGATCAGTTGACGCGCTCGGGCTTCATTTACTTCCGCTACAAATCAGGGCGTTGGAAGACGACGAAGGTATGAGAAAAGGACACAGAGGGACGGTTCTTCTGTGCTATTCCGGTTTTTGCGCTCCGGCAGCACAGAAGAACCGTCCCTCTGTGTCTTGCTTGACAGGGAGCAGTTCATCTGTCACTGTCTTCTTATCCCCGTTTCAATCGGGTGTTATTGTGGCGTATTTCGCAAATACGGGTAGCCGTCATTAATGGCCGGGCTGATATCCCAAATCATCCCAAAACCCCACCCGCTATAATTGTCGGCATTTTGCATTTCCGCAGTAGTCATAGGTTCGCCTTTGCCTGTATCAGAACATTGGGAAGTCTCGCTGTCGTAATAGCAGTCTGTAATAACTGCCTCAACTGATGTTGACCTGTATCCGACGAACCCGCCACGATCGGCAAATGGAACTGGAACTGAGCCTGTGGAATAGCATCGTTCAATTATTGATCGAACTAGATAACCACAGAAACCCCCAAGATCCTCTCGCCCCTCCACATCGCCTCTGCTGTAGCAATCCGCAATTTGGCAGCCATAAGCAAGATACCCGACAAACCCACCGATTGCAGTGTTGAGAGCATTTCGCGGAAGGCGTATAACATCGCCCAAAGCGTAACATTGATTAATGGAAGAATCTGTAGCGCTGCCTAATAGCCCACCAAATTTGTTGTTACCAGTAACGCTCCCGATCGCATAGCAATGGGTAATGGTTGCACCCGCGGCAGAACCAGCAAAACCGCCAAGATTAAAAGAGTCATCGTTTATTATTATTGCCACTGTGGTTGTATCAGTATGACAATTGCTAACGGTGCCGCTCAAGCGGCCAAACATCCCGCCTGTAAAAATGCTCCCTTTAATAGCGCCTGTGACGGAGCAGTTATCCGCTAGAAAGGTAGGGACATCCTTGACTTCGCCAACCAAGCCCCCGACGCGGTTATATCCCGTAATATCCACATCAGCTAAATTCAGGTTTTTGATTTGCACAGCAGTCGTGATTAAGCCGATAAAACCGACATATTCCTCATCAGGTCGGTAGATATAAAGATTGCTGATAGTCTTGTGATTGCCGTCGATTTGTCCCTTAAAACTAGCAGTACTCTTTTGCCCGAGCGGCAGCCAGCCCTTGCCGCCATTATAACTTGTGGCAGCGGTGGCGCTGGCGTCAATATCTTTTGCTATGCGGAAGCAAGCATCCAGATGCTCCCCGATAAACTCCAATCCGTAAAGGTTATGAATCAGATAGGGATCCGTCGGGGCCCCGGCACCGGCCACATCTACGGTGAAGCCCTTTTTGATGCTGGTGAGATTAGTAGAAGAGAAAGTCAGATTATAGTTGCCTTCGTAAAACATCAGATTCTCAAATACGGCGACACCATTTGCATCGGTTTGTGCTGTTTTGGTTCCTTGAAAGGGTTGGCTTTTGTTTTCCGTGAGATTAATGGTAATGTTGGGGATCGGACGCTCGCCCGCTTTTACGGTCATCGTAACATTGAACGCCTGCCCGGCGCGGATAACACCGGGTCCGGCGGTCACTTCGAGCGCCGCCTTGGCGAAATGGGCCGTTATGTTCTTATCAGAAGTGATTAGTAGCTCCACAGGGTTATCTGGCCCGCTTAAATCGCCGCTCCATTTGACGAAGTAAGTGCCCGCTTGATTCGGAATGGCAGTCAGACGGGCGGTCTGACCGTGTGGGAATCCGATTTTGCCTGCATCTGTTACCAGATCAACCTGAACATGGCCGGACATGACAGGGTTAATGTTGATATTAAGCGGGTGGTTTAGCGTGGTAAATACTGCGGTGATCGATTTATCACTATGCATGAATATCTTATTGTCAGTTGTGACGGAATCGGCATCCCTGCCAGCCCAGTGGTCAAAAACACTGTATTTGTCAGAAATCGTTTGCAGCTGCACGAAAGTATCTTGTTCATAATTATGCTGACCTGGCTTCGGCAAGGTGGTTCCTTCACCCTCAACCGCAATTGTCAATGTATATTGTTTTTTACTACAACCGGCACCCAACAGTATCAGACACAACATTAGCAACGGAAGAGCTGTGCCACGAACTGTGCGCTTTAGTCGTTTCATGCAGAAGCCTCCATTCTTGTTGAGTATCAAAGGATCAATGAGACGCCAATATTCCAATATTTGGCATACTCTCGCTATTTGTTTATTCATTCATGATGATAATGCAAATTCCTTTGAGAAAAAGAGGATAAACCAGGCCGGCTATGTCACTGCCAAGTGCAATAGGATTGGTAAGATTGATCGAATTAAAAGAAACCCCCGGTTATGCCGGGGGTTTTCGGATCATCGAATCATTATCATCGCATCTTTCTGCTCTGAGGGTTGCGCACAGCAATCATTCTGCTGGCGTGTTCCGCAAATACGGATACCCATCATTAATGGCCGGACTGATATTCCAAACCGCCGTTAAATCCCACTCGTTATAATTTTCCCAATCCTGCATTTCCGCGGTGGTCATGGGGTCGCCATTACCAGTATCGGAACACTGGGAAGTATCACTGTCGTAATAGCAGTGTGTAATACTTGTAATACCATAGGTTAAGGCTATAAAACCACCATGGGTGCCAGAAGATGTAACAGCACCGGTGGAATAGCAGCGCTCAACTGTCGAGTCCGCTAATTGGCCGCAGAAACCGGCGACACTGTTTTTCCCATCAACAATGCTTCTGCTATAGCAATCCGCAACAGTACTACCCGCCTGAAGCCATCCGGCAAAGCCCCCAATCATAGAGCTTTCAGCAACTTCTGTGAGGGAATTAACATCAGCAAAAGCGTAGCATTGATTGATTGAACAGCCTTCCGTGGTTCCTAAGAGTCCCCCAACAGCATACTGACCCGTAACACTCCCGAAAGCAAAGCACTTGGTGATAGTCGCTGAACTGGCGAAACCGGCCAGACCACCAGTATACCAGGCACCAACGCCTGCTGATACAATTGTATCAGTATGACAATTAGTAACGGTACCACGTAAGCCCCCAAACATCCCGCCTGTGGAACTCGTTCCGGCAATATGACCTGTGACGGAACAGTTTTCAATTAGCGATGTATCGTCTGCTGTTATGCCGCCAATCAGGCCCCCAACATATTCTCTGCCGATCATGTCGACACCGGTTAAGTGCAGGTCCTTGATCAGCACTTGTCTGATAGCAGTCCTGATTGATTTGATAAATCCGACAAAATCCTGGTTTGGCCTGTTAATATACAGCCCGCTGATAGTTTTGTCATTCCCGTCTATTTGTCCAGAGAAACCGGTTTCGGTTTGTCCGATCGGTAGCCAGCCCTCTCCGCCATTGTAAGTCGGATCTGCAGTATCACTGGCATCAATGTCATTCTCGATACGGAAACAGGCATCCAGATGAGTCTCGATATACATCAGCCCGTAGAGGTTATGAATCAGGTAAGGGTTCTCTACGGAGCCGGCTCCTGCCACGCTTACAGGGAAAAAGTCTGATTCAATATTACTAAGGTTATTGGAGGAAAACACCAGCTTATAAGTACCTTCGTAAAAGACAAGGTCATTAAAAACAGCCATGCCTTCAGCATTGGTCAGTACAGTTTTAATACCTTGGAAAGGCAGCCCGTTCTTTTCTGTAACATTAATTGCAACATTAGGTATCGGCGTCCCATCCGCCTTTGTTGTTACTTTCACTGTCGGAAAACCACCCAGGGTTTGTCCGGCGATACTGGCTGCAGGCTGAGTTACAATTTCCATCTTCGCTTCCGCAAAATTGGCGGTAACACTTTTCGCGGAATCAATTAATAGCTCCGCTGGGTTTTCCGAGCCGCTCAAATCGCCGCCCCAGTCGGTGAAAAGATAGCCTGCGGTGGTCGGAGTGGCGGTCAGCCGGACAGTCTGGCCATGTTCGTAATCTTTGCCTGCTTTGGTTACCAGTTCAGGCGTGACTGTGCCGGTGCCTTCCGGGTTAACGGTGATATTCAGCGGATATGTAAGTTTGCTGAATACGGCCTTAACAGATTTGTTGCCATTCATTACGATCGTATTCGCACTTGACACAGATGCGCCGTCCGCTCCGCCCCAATGATCAAAAAGGCTGCCGGCGGCGGGGATCGCTTTCAGGGTTACCACCGTATTTTCCCCATAAGTATACTTGCCCGGTTTCGGCAGAGTGGTCCCATCACCTTCAACACCGATCGTCAGGGTAAATTGCGGCTTTTGGCCACAGCCGCTGCTCAGTAAGATCAGGCATAGCAGGATGATCAAAACACTTGAGAACAATAGCCTTTTCATGCGCATGCCTCCGTCCTTGGTCATGTTGTACTTTGCCATATTGATTCACTACATTAATATAAATTCCCTTCCGGCCTTCCATGGCAAAATAAATTTCATGTATGGTATATTATAAGTGAAAAGTAACATATGAGGGAGAGATTACATTAATATGCCGGTCTTCATTGGCAAAAGAAATTTAGGAGCGTCTACTTTGCTCGTACTCACACTGATGGCGTGCCTGGCCGGGATTGTATTCGAAAGCACAGCCGTAGCCGCCAGTGGCGCAGACAATGCGAGCGTTGCAACGCAAAACCCTTCTGGTGTCAGACTAATAAAAGTGAGTGACTCTGTATGGGTCCATACTTCGCATTTCAACTACAATGGCTGGCCCACGCCATCGAACGGGATGATCATTGAAACCGCCACAGGGTTGATTCTAATTGATACACCCTGGACATGCGAGCAGACTGCTGAATTGCTGAATACGACCTGGCAAATGTTTCTTAAAAAACCGGTATTGGCAGTGATCACTCATGCGCACCAGGATCGCATTGGCGGGATCGCCGTACTTATCGCTGACAACATCAGGGTAATCAGTACTCCCCAGACTGCCCAGTTGGCTGAAGGAGCAGGCTACCCAAGGCCTGAATCCGCCATTGACCAGGAAATGATGCCTATTACAGTCGGGGCGTCCGATTCCATTATCGAAACATATTATCCCGGCCCGGCTCACACAGCGGATAATATTGCAATCTATTTCGCCGCCGAAAAGGTATTGTTCGGTGGATGCATCGTTAAGTCGCTGGATTCAAATAACCTCGGGAATATCTCGGAAGGTTCTGTTGCCAACTATCAACAGGCAGTACAAAACTTAATCGATCGTTACAGTGATGCCAGTATCGTTATCCCAGGCCACGGCAGCTGGGGCGGCCGCGAGCTTTTGACTCATACTTTAGACCTCGCCAAAGCTGCGTATTAAGATTAGCTGCGTATCAGGACTACGTTTTATGGCTGCGTCTTAATGCCGCATCTTGCTTCCGCTTCCTGAAAAACCGAAGGGGCGGACGCTGCCTTATACCCAATATAAACTACCCACAAATATGCAATTGTCTTCGGAATCATAAGGATCCCAATAAGGCTGAAGGTATTGGCAAAAAGAACAACCGGCAAGTAGCAGGCAAAGGATATGATAACGGCTATGCCTATCTTCCTGAAAACATTGTCGCTGTGCCTTTTAGCTTCCTTTAGTGAAATGTAGACAATTATCGCGCCAAGTATTGCAAACGGAATGTTTCTGTAAATACCCCAATCAAGCGGTGCATTGTAAAGTGTCCACTGATTCTGTGGCATAAGGCTTAAAACTAATCTTGCAGCAGCAAGTACGCCAACCGCTATTCTTAATTTTTTGTCGTCCCTGATATTGAATCTTGTCTCCCAGATTAGGAAGAGAAGTACATAAAATGCTGTCATAGTAATGGAGGTAATCGCCTTTCCAATCCCAAGAACTGCAGCGTTTGCCTCAAGCCCTGTAGTCAAAAGCGCGTAAATCCTTGGCACCAGGTGGAAGGAATCACCGAAGCCCAAAATAAATCCCATGTATCCGAATAGCCTGACTATCCTGCTGTTCTTGCCCCACTTGATCATTTTAATTGACATATAGAGTACTGAAACCAAGTACAAAATGCTAAATAACACTTCAAAATACTTCATGAAGAACGCCTCCATATTTTTTTGTTATCCGATCTTCGTAAGCTTCCAAGTGAACACTGTTCATTTGTGTTCATAAGAAAATCATATCCTCAAGATCTCAAGATATGATTTAATCCAAAAGCTTCCTAAGAACATCCTCAAAGAAGTCATAATCATAATTCCTGTTCTGAACCATTGACATGAAGTTTATTACTATAAAGGAAGCCATTTTCTTAGCTTCAAATTCCGCTTGAACTTTGTCAGGGGCCTTTTCCCCAAGCAGTTCTTCAATCATGGCAGTAAGCCTTCCAACGTAAATGTGCTCCCTTTGGATACCTCCTTCCACATAATCAGGAGATTCATAAAACTCCCTGCTTAGCCATACTGATTTAAACCTGCCTACAAAGCTAAGCACCTCCTGAAATATGCACCTTAACCTTCCATAGAAGTCCTCCCGAGATTTAATAATTACCGCTGCTTTATCCAAAAACTCCTGCCAGTAGCTGGTCATCATCTCAAGGATCAGTTCCTTCTTGGTTGGAAAATAGTTATAAATAGTCCCAATAGAAATGTTGCACTCTTTTGCAACCCTTCTGATGCTTACACTGGAATATCCTTCGTTATAAAGGATCTTTCTGGCCTCGCCAAGGATTAGCTCTCTCGGATTATCAATCATTCTTGACAAAATTCAAAACTCCAATTCGCAAATGAACATCGTTCACTTAACATATTACCACCATGTAAACTGTTTGTCGAGAACTTGTTTTAAAGCCAGGTATCATCCTCAGAGCAATAAAAAATGTTGATAACTTATTTTTATCAGCGTATTTTAAAGCAGGCAGGAAAGTATTACCTGTGGTGGAAAATATAATTTAATGCGACAAATAGAAAAAGTCGGGGGGATCGGAATTGAAAAACTCCAGGTGTTGGGCTTTATTAGCCATTGTTTGTATGCTGGCCACGATTTTGATTGGATGCAAAGAGGTTACTCCAGTTGTTTTGGAGGCTTCAGGGCAGCTACGCCAAATCAGCCTGAGTTGGACAGAGAGTAAGAACGCTGTCGGCTACAATGTCTATCGCCGCACCGGGTCAACCGGTAGTTTTGTAAAAGTGACCGGGACGCCTTTGGTCAAAACAGTCTATGCCGACGCGATCCCGTCTCCTGCGGGCGATGGCGTTTTTTACTATTACTATATCACTGCCATTTCAAAAAAAGGCGAAGAAGTTCCATCCAATACAAGCAGCCCCCTCTAATATCGGTCCGTCCTGGTAAGAGCGTTAAATACGAGTCCCTTTTTAAGCATGTCAGCACTGAAGAGCCGTCCCCTTGTATCATAAGGGTAGGAAAGGGCAGGACTTTCCGCAGGCGTCGGCGAAAATCCCGGGAAATATGGGAATATCGACTATCAGTACTGGGGGGATTGCTATGGGAAAAATATCGGATGTAGTTTTATATACTGAGCGGTTGATCCTACGACCCTACTGCCCGGAAGACGCGGAAAATGTCTTCAGGGTCGTCAGCCGCAAGGAGATTGCTGCCACTACTTTGATGATTCCGCATCCCTATCCGCGCGCCAAGGTCGATTGGTGGATCAACTTCACCAATAACTGTCGCCAAAAAGGAACTGCTTGCGAGTTGGGGATTTTCGTGAAAGATACGGGTGCCTACATTGGCAACACAGGGTTCCCGGCGATTCTTCCGGAACACCGCAATGCGGAGATCGCTTATTTCATTGATCCGGATCGCTGGAATCAAGGTTACGGCACAGAGGCATGCCGGCGCGTGGTGCAATTTGGATTTGAAATGCTTGAGCTGGAACGCATCTATGGCAAATGCATGTTCAAAAACGTCGGTTCCAGACGCATTATGGAGAAAAGCGGTCTCCTTCTGGAGGGGATCGCCAGACATGGAGTTTGCAAATGGGGTCAGTTCGAAGACATCTGCCATTTTGGGCTGATCCGTGCAGATTGGGCAAGACAAGGGGACGGTTCATGCGTCTGAAGACACAGGGGGACGGTTCTGCTGTGCTGTTTTTGGCCCATAACAGCACAGCAGAACCGTCCCCCTGTGCGCCCCAACTGTTACTCCTCCTTCGGACTCCAGCGCACGATCAGCCAGCCGCAGGCGACACCAAAAATGGTATTGGCGATGAGCATCGACCAGTTAGTGCCCAGATCTGATGGGGCAATGGATGGCCCTCCCAGAGCATAAAAGTATCCATAAATAGCAATAAACATGATCGTATTGGCAACCAGCATTCCTTTTAGCCAGGAGTAACTTCGTCCGGTCCAATGGATAATATAGCAAGTTGTTATGCCCAGGATAGTACTGGCAAACTCCCAGATAAGAACGCCGAAAACGGCACCCCAAAAGGTTTTAGTCAGATCAGCAGGAAGGTACACTCCGGCAGATAGTTCAAAGCCGTAGTACTGACTGAGGCCAATTACCACCGAAACGGCCTGAAAAATTAGTTGCGGTATTGTTGCCGCAATACTGGCCAAAGCCCCGCGGGCTATTTTATCCTGAACCACCAAATATGTATCCTTCCCGTCAAATTACTCTTAGTGTAGTTTATCCTGTGACGGCAAGCAGTACACCGAAATATTGCATGGTGTTTTTATAATCGGCTGCTACATACTGGAGGGCATACAGAATGACAAGTTGCACATCACCACCATTAATCAGTACCGGAAACCTCAAGCAAGGCTGTTTGAGTGGCCAGGTTGCTGTGGTCACCGGTGCCGGGAGAGGGATTGGCTTTGAGGCGGCCCGCGCCTTGGTTTGGCTGGGGGCGCGCGTCGCTATCGCCGAAATTAACCCGCTCACTGGGAAAAGTGCTGCTGACAGCATCAACTCCGAGTTCGGCCCGCCGGGGAAGGCGTGCTTCATCCGTACTGACGTAGGTAACGCCAGAGATGTACGCCGGCTGGCGAAAAAATTGGCTGGCACATGGGGGGGACGGGTTGATATTGTCCTGAACAACGCCACCCTGGCACTGGTCGGCCCGATCCATGACACGCCGATCAGAGATTGGGATTTGAGTTACCGGGTAAATATGCGCGGGCCAGTCTTGTTAGCGCAGGCCTTTTTACCCGGCATGCTGGCCCGACACTCAGGAACTTTTGTTTGTGTTTCCTCCACACCGGGACCGTTCATGGGGCCTTATGAAACAATGAAATCCGCTCAGGCTGAGCTGGCTAATATCGCAGCTGGGGAAACCGAAAATAGTGGGGTACATATTTTTGCGATCGGTCCAGGTATTGTCCGTACGCCGGCGCTTGCGGATGCAATGCCCAAGCTTGCGAAGCTTTACGGCAAAACGGTTGATGAGTTTTTTGCCATGAGTGCAGCCCACGAACTATCTCCTGAAGCAGCCGGTGCCGGATTTGCGGCCGCCATTGCACTGGCCCCCCGTTTTCACGGACAAGTGCTTGGATCGAAACAAGCGCTACATATAGCGGGAATCGATCTTCCCGAAAACAAGAAAGGGCAATCCGTAGTTACGTCTCCGCCACCAGCTCCCGAATTTATGGAACAGGCGGCTGGCCTATGTCGTGAAGTTCGCGCAACATTGGAGGAACAGTCGCAAGGGTGGCAGGAACGCTCGATGTTCGAACGCCAGTGGGTGGTGCGGGACTTTCGTAAAGAAGCGGGTATGCCTGCGGAACAATGGCTGGAAGCTCTGGCGAGACTGCAGGATCTACTCTCCGGGGGTGACTGGCAGGGTGCCATTAACCTTAGGGTGCCACTACAGCAGTTGGCACACTATTATCAGCACTTGGCCAAGCTGGCTGAGGGTTACGAGAAAGATCCCGAAACACGGCGAAAGAATATGGAGATTGTTTTGAATTGGGAAAAATCGGTTCTTCTGCTGGAGGCACTGTTTAATGGAACAGCAAAACCCTGGAACAACCTGCCTGATCATTCATAAGATGATACAGGCAGTTTTTATTTAGGAAGGTGACATGGTTGTCCGGTTCATTTTTACCACCCGAGTTTGCAATACTTCCTGTAGCTTTATACAAATCATTGCAGGGAAAATACTTTGTTGGCTATGCTGATAACCTGACAGCCAATCCCGGGAAAAATGCCTGGGCTGGTCTTTTTAACCCAGTGGGTTCTGGCGTCATTCTCTACGTCAACGTTATTACAGTCACAAATGTGATGGGCATTCCCTTCGCGGGTGAGTTTTGGTTTAATGCACTTTTCCCTGGTACACCAGTGCGTTCTGAACTGGTTACTCCATCAAACACTGCTATTCGTCCCCTCCCAGAACCGAAGGTCGCCATTCTGGAATTATCTGAAGCATCTCCTGTTGATCCGTCTGTCGGAACGAAAATCTATTCGCAGCTGGTCGCTGAGGAGTCGACGGTTGTTTTTGAAGAAAACGGCAAGTATATCTTTCCCGAGGGCGGATCGTTGGTTGTTCGCCTTAACGAAATTGCGAGCGAAACAATCGGGCGGGTGGCTTTCGGCTGGTGGGAGGAACCTTGCTCATGAAGGAGGAGACTAATAATATGAACCTGCCTGAAATTGCCGGAATCCCAATCGATTTGTACCGTTCCATGCAAGGACGATTTTTTGCCGGTCTTGCGGAAGATCTGCAGTTTGGCAATGGAACAAGTGCCTGGGCTAGCCTGACTAATCCCATGGATTCAGGAGTTAACCTTTTTGTCTGGGCTTGGGCTATCACTGATGTACTTGATACAGCCTATCGGGTTCAGATTTGGATGAACGCCATGATGCCAGGGATACCGCGCATCTCACTCAATGTGGCACCAACCAATACCGCATACATGCCGCTTCCGGTTCCCCGGGTCAGGCTGGAGTATGCTTCCATGGCAGCAGGGGACCCTGTTGGCGGGGTTAAAGCTTTCGTAAGGCGCGGCCAGCCGGGGGTCTCCATTTACAGCGTGGAAGACGGTAAATTTATTTGTCCGCCGGGAGGATCCTTCGCCATATTTCTATCCGACCCGGAGACTCCCCAGATACGTGCTTCCGGAAAGATCTTCTATCAATGGTGGGAAGAAGAAACCGTCGGGATTTAACCCGACGGTCCCTGCTTATTGCCATATCAGGACACAGAGGGACGGTTCTTTTGTGCCATTTTTCGTTCCCAACAGCACAAAAGAACCGTCCCTCTGTGTCACTTTACATACTTACATCCCGGAAGCCTTCGCAAGTATGGCCTGGCCTATCATTTTGGCCATATCAACAATGCGGCAGGAATAACCCCATTCATTGTCATACCAGGCGAAGACTTTCATGTAATCATCGTCGCCCATGGTCATCAGCGAGTCAACAATCGCTGAGCTGGGATTATGGTTAAAATCGGATGAAACCAGCGGTTCAGTACAATACTCAATATAGTTCTTCATGTAAGTTTCGGAGGCTTCGCGCAGAGCTTCGTTGACGATTTTTACGTTGACACTCTTTTCAAGCAATACCGCGAAGTCAATTATTGAAACGTTCGGTGTCGGAACTCGTAAGGCAATACCATCCAGTTTGCCAGCCAATTCTGGCATTACGATGCCGATCGCCTTCGTGGCACCGCTCTTGGTGGGGATAATCGATTGGCCGCAAGCCCGTGCCCGGCGCAAGTCTTTATGGGGGTTGTCTAAAATCTTCTGATCACTGGTATAGGCATGAAAAGTAGTCATAAGTCCGCGTTTGATACCGAATTCTTTATTTAATACAAGTGCTACAGGAGCCAGACAGGTTGTCGTACAAGAAGCTCCGGAAATAATGTGATGTTCTTCCGCGTTATAAAGGTGATCATTGACCCCCATGACCATCATGAGATCAACGCCGTCAGCAGGCGCGGTGATCAGCACTTTTTTGGCGCCAGCTTTCAGATGCTGTCCAGCCAGTTCAGCAGTACGGAATTTGCCGGTAGCCTCAATGACAACATCGATGTCCATCTCGCTCCAAGGCAGGCGGGACGGATCGCGGTCGGCGGTCAGCCGCACACGCTTCCCGTTTACCAACATACTGTTTTCGTCAGGTCGGATATCGGCTTCGCATCGACCGTGAATAGTATCATACTTGGCCATGTGTGCCAGAATTTCAGGTGAATAACTGGCGTTCACGCACACAATTTCAAGGGTCGGATCTTGCAGAGCTCTACGAAACACCATGCGGCCGATCCGTCCAAAGCCATTGATCGCTAACTTGACTGGCATAGTAATCCCCTTTCCCAAGACTTATGATCCTACCTTGATCTTATGATGAGTATCCAGATCTTACAAGCGCTGGAAAAGGGCTATTTTTCGGTTTAAATCAGAAAGCGGGACGTTTTCTGTCCCGCTTACCGGATAGCTCAAGTATGCGCTGAAATCGGGCTAGGCTTGGCAGAAATCGCAGAAGTAGACACTTCCGCCAAGATAGGCCTCTTTTCTTATTCTATTGTCACAGACCGGACAAGCAGTTCCGATAGTGTTTTTACTGAGGACGGTAACATAGCCCCCAAAATTCCCAAACAGGTCACGCTCGGTATCACGACCTCCCAGCTCGGTCATTTCCCGTAGTATCGATTTAACGGCATCATACATGTTTCGCATCTCCGGTGCAGAAAGGGTTGACATTTGGCGTTTTGGGTGGATACGCGCCTTCCAGAGTATATCCTGCAGCACACCATTACCAAGGCCGGGAATGCGTTGTTCTGTGGCAAGAAATGCCTTAGCGGAAAGATTTGTTGCGCCATCCTGCAATAAAGCGTCGAAATAAGTCCGGTCGAACTGCATCGTTAGCGGAGAGGGTTTTTTCATGGCGGCTGCTATATCGAACATTCCACCATCTTCACCGTCCCGGAGACAAAATAGGACGCCCCACATATGAATAGTGGCAGTCAGTGCCGTGCGGTCATCTAATTCCAGCAACAGCTGATGTTTTTGGGGCAGGCGCTCTTCAGGTCTATGCCAGCGCAGACCGGTACTCACAATGATGATCATTTCATCGGCTGCAATCGCGACGTGACCTCCATAGGCGACGGCTGTGCCTATAGTCTTACCCGCCAAACGCTCGTTGTAATCGGCAGGATCACCTGTGTACCAAGCGAATTTATGCGGCGAGTGATTGGCCGTGGTCGAGATAATTCGCTTGCCTGAAATGTTTTCATTAATCTGGCGGGCCAGGACGACCGCTTCGGGCAGTTCGAGCATAGAAATCCCCCTTTGCCGGATTACTGTAATTGCTTGTATCTGCAATCATTATAGCGCAATGTTTTGACAATAGTATGTCAGTTTTACGATGTGTTGCAGCTGTACGTCATCCGTTGCCGTCCAACCACAGTCTGCCGCCGATGTCTATATTTCCGGAGGAAATTTACACAGTGATATGGAAATAACTGCAGTAGCAGCCGGTTGTATTCAGCGCCAGCCGGAAGGCTCAAAAGGAGGGCAGCGATGAGCAGTTATAAATTAATCATTGGACTGATTCTCATTGTTATTGTTTTGGGTTTATCGCTAACGGCAGTTTATTTTTTGCAGAATGGTTTTGTGGTGCAGGCGGTTACCCCGGATTACAGTACTGCCCAAAGTCTGGTGACCGCTACTGGCGAAGTACGCCTGATTTCAGAAGCAAAAATCACTGCCCCTAGTTCAGGGATTATCGAGCGCGTATTGATTTCTGCCGGGGATTTGGTAGAGGAAGGGCAGGATCTTTTAATTTATGCAGTCGATAACTGGCAGGCCGAGCTATCCCAGAGCCGGCTGGAGCTTAAAATACTGCAAGATAATCTTGCGCAGCTGGATCGGCAAAACCAGGAGAATCTGCGTCGTATTAATACGGAGATCACCCAGAAAGAAGCGCAGCTTGCTGCGGCGCGGCTCCAGGAACGTGAAATGGAACAGACGCTTGTAGTACAGGAGAATAATCTCCGGAAGAATCTTGCCGATCAGCAGCTTGCCGTGGCAGAACAGGAGCAGGAGGTAAGCGTCTTAGGACTTTATTTGAAGCGGGGGCAGTCTCCAAAAGAGATTATGACAAAGCACTTGAAAGGCTGGAGTTGTTAAAAGTTGATCTTAGTTGGGCTGAAGAAGAGCTAACGCGGTTTCGGGAAGAAACCGTTCCGCTCAAGCGGCTCTCAATGCAGGCACAGCTGACTCAGATTCAGCTGGCTTTGCAGGAAACACGTCAGAATCTGCAGTCTCTGGCTAATCCGGAAGACCAGAAAAGACTGGATCGGGAACGGATTGCCCTGCTACAAAAAGAAGCCAGCAGTCTGGAGCAGCTAATTGGCCAGGCACATGTTAAAGCGCCTTCTGCCGGGCGTGTTTTGGATATCAAAGTTGCAGGAGGAGACCAGGTAACCAAAGGCTCTTTATTGATGGAAATTGGCGATATCAATAAGCCGCAGATTGTCCTTTTTGTCCCGGCTGAATCGTTTCATTTACTTGCAGTGGATGCTGTCGTACATTTGAATTTTGAAAAGCGCAGCCCGATTATGGGAAAGGTGTCCCGGATTGCCCACCAGGCCGAGAATGGCATGGTTGAAATAGCTGTAAATGTTGAGGCATGGGAGATAACACTGCTTCCGGGCACAAAAGTCAGCGGTGAAATCGAAGTAACTCGCCCGGACATCTTATTGCTTCCGCCCCAGGCGGTTGTTGCGCGTAAAATCCCAAAAACATCACCAATTCTTCGTACCGGTGAAGATACAGTCTATTATGTATTTGCCGTAGATCGAAAGACCCGCAAAGTAACTCCCCGGCGCGTCCAAATTGGGGAAACCGGTAATGGGTTTATCGAAGTTCTAAGCGGAATTGGCCAAAACAATGATATAGTCGTTGGAGACGAGGCAGCTCTGGCCAGACTCAGATCCCAACTGGAGCAGTGGGAAAGGAAGAATGTCAAAGAGATACGGGCTACCTTTGCGCCGGAAGGATAATTTGCCGGCTAGAACAGCTTGGATATACGAGGGTGTGTAGCAATGTATGGATATCTGATACGCCGTTTTTTGACAGTATTGCTGCTGATGTGGGTCATGACAGTTATTATTTTCGGGCTGGCTTCCATATCCGGGGGCGGAGTCGACAGACTATTTCCGGTTAACGCCGTGACTCCTTTTGACATTGTGCGCCACAAAGGCATCAATGAGACTGATACATCACCTGCCCAACAGTATTTCACTTGGCTGAAAAACGTTTTTTGGGGCAACTTCGGCAATATTGCCAGCTTCCGTGGTGATACGGTTTTTGATTCCGTCTCCGAAAAGCTTATTCCAATGTTCAATGCCAGTTTGCTTTTGGTCGGGACCGCGCTTTTATTTTTAGTAATCCTCGGTTTCTTATTGGGTACTTTTGCCGCCGTAAAACCGGATCATATTGCTACTAAAATAATTAATTTTTTCTGTATGGTGAATACCTCGATACCTGATTTTGCCATTGCCATTATTTTGATGATGGTTTTTGCTGTGAGGTTAAGGCTGCTGCCGTCTTCCGGGATGTCGGATCCGCTGCTCTACGAGTCGAATTTTTGGCAGCACTTTCTAGACAGACTGCGTCATCTCATTTTGCCGGCGATCACGCTCTCTTTCACTTATGTGGCCTCTTTTACCGAGCATGTCCGCAAGACGATCAGCGGAATACTGCAGCAGGACTACATCCGGACTGCCCGTGCCAAAGGCCTTTCAGGACGGATCGTCTTGTCAAAACATGCGCTGCGAAACGGCCTGGTTCCATGCCTGGCTGCCGTTTTCGAATGTTGATTGTTGGAGGAATCGTGCCGGTAGTCTTATACCGCGTGTATTTATACAGAATTTATGAGAATATCGGCAGTTTGTCTTGGATACTGGCTGGAATGGGAGCATGTCTACTAGGTGTCAGTATTCCTCTGCAACTAAAATATGCGCGGCGTAAGAAAGACAACAATCTGCTGAAAAACGGCTTGATTTCGGCGGCTGCGGTGCCAGCCGCGGAGCCTCATTCCTGGTTTCGGCTTAACTTTAACTTGCGGCTTCCCGGCAAGAATCAGGTGGCCTCATTCTTCAGCCGCCTGATGAAACCGTCAATTATAATCGGGCTATTGGTTATCTGGGCATTGGTGCTTGGCTCTTTTTATCCGGTGTTTCTCGGTTTTCAGAAGGCGGAGGATATGCCTCTGCAAATCGGAAACATGCTGAAAGCACCCTCATGGCAATATCCTTTTGGAACTGACGGGTATGGGCGTAATTACCTGCTGGTCATTCTTCTGCTGGGCCGTCAGACTTTGGGGATTGCATTTGGCGTATCCCTGATCAGTACAATACTCGGGACGGCAATTGGTGTGTTATGCGGTTTCCTGCAGGGGGTCTTTGACCGCGTTGTCTCCGGTATCCTGGATCTGGTCTCCTCCATTCCGAGTTATTTTTTTATCTTTTTGATCATTGGATTGACAGGAAGTTCAACCAGCATGATTATGGTTCTGTCTATTTTCGGCGTCGCCGAATTATGCCGTGTGGTGCGCGCGCAGGTTCTCGCCATACGCAACTTCCTGTTTGTCGAAGCTGCCGAAGCTATGGGAAACTCTGCGGTGCAGATTATTGTGCGCCACTTGCTGCCTAATCTCTTGTCGCTGGTTTGGGGACAAAGTATGATCTTGGTTGGACGGACAATGCTGCTGTTATGCAGCCTTGGGTATCTAAATATACTTAGCTTCCCAACCTGGGGCTCGCTGGTCGCTGAATCTGTTAAGAGTTCACAGTACCTGTCAAGCTGGTGGACCAGCATTTTTCCGATTGCCATGATTTTTGTGGCGGTGTCGGCTGTATATTCGGTCGGGAAAGGAGTGTTGAGATCCTTTGACCCGTTTGCGCGTTAATAAGACCGTTATTTTACTGGCAGTCCTCATTTTGGTTAGTATCATCATCCATATTTTTCTGGCCGGTGGCGCAACAGACGCGAAAGAGGATTTCGCGCTGGCACCATGCAATGAGGTCGGCCGCGAGGTGATTCTCAATCAGCGCCCGGCCTGGTTTTTGGATGCCCAGGGCCGCATCAATCTCTTAACGCTTGCGAAGCACAATCAGTTGGAGTTCAACCTCCTGACTACGCGGGGGCAGGTGGCTGGACGGCATACAATTGCTTTTAATGAAGACACGGATATTGGCTATATTGCAGGTCTAGGCACCGCACCTTTGGGGGCTGCCTTTCTGATCACTGAGAAGGAGGATGGCTTGTACCGGCCCAGCCTTGTCTGCATTATGGCAGGCACAGGTACTGATGTTGGGGCTGGCACAGACACAGGCACCCGGGAGAAGAATGGCAGTCACTCAGTCAGGCCGTTTGATCTTTTGCTGGAATGGCCGCGCGACATCGCCGGGGTACTGAGCGGCGGCGAATTACATTTAGCATATGTGCTTAAAGATATTGAATCGTATAAGCTTTATTATCAGAAATGTATCTTGGGCGAAGGGCCTGCATCAGGTGCGAACAGGAGCGGCGGGGACGACGAAAATGCATCTGGGCGCGCCGCAGCAAAACCACAACTGATTTCCTCTGCGGAGATGCTGGGACTGCCCGCCATGATTAGAGATCATTCCGGCCGACTGCATATCACCTGGAAAGAGAAAAATGGGACCGGGACCCAGAGCTTTCAGTATTATGTTGCATTGAATCCGGAGGCTGAGGCGGAGACACAGGCGGGGGCGGCGCGGGAAAAACTAAAACTGGGCCAGGCGGCAGTCTATTTCGGGGGTCAGGACGGTCAGCGTTATTATTTTGAGGATGTCGGCCCTTCCATGAGCCTTGACCCCGACGGCGCAGTTTATATCACCTGGAACTTTTCTTTCTGGCATACATTTTTCAATACCTTTGATTCCAAGGCATATTTAGCGAAAGTAACGCCGAATGGCACTTTGGCGGATTTGTGGACCTTTCAGGGTAAAAATGGATTTGCAGTCGCCGGTGACGTGACGGTTAATAGTCAGGGTGAACCGGTTGTTTTCTGGGAAGACTTTAATAACCGACGGGTTTTTATCTATTGGTCAAGGTATGATACAATTCAGGATAAGTTTTCTGAGCCAGAGCGGTTCATTCCGTATTACGGAAGCCATCGTCTGGTTTCCGCGGGAATGACAGCAGCAGGCGACATGCTGGTTCTTTGGAAACAGCTTGGCTCGCATGATAAGATCTTTATGCGCAACAGTAGCCAGGCGATACTGCCTCAATGGGTTAATCATTGGTCGGCATGGATCGTTTCTGGGGGGGTCGGCGGCGCAGCCCGGGAAATCATTTTTATTGTGCTGTACAGCCTGGCCGGTGCGGTAGCCTTTCTGGGCGTTAATATTCCAGTATTAGCGCTGTTCTTACTGATCTATTTTCTGCTGGAACGCTATAACATACTAGTCAAGGTCAACTTCTTGCTGATGCTCTCCATCTCAATAATTCTACTGGTTTGTCTGAAAATTGAGGTGCCGGCCTTCTATGCCAGCGCGACATCTGAAACTGGAATTATGCTGATTGCGATTTTGACAGCAACCCTGGCGGCTTTCCTGGCCGGTCACAGACACTGGTTTGAAGGCGGCGAAGAAATAACCTACCTGAGATTCATAGTTATCTGGATTTTCTGCGATTCATTCTTGTCAATACTAAGTACGGCACCAGGGATGTTTGCGCCGTAATAGAACGGAGCCGGGCATGTGCCCGGCTCTGCCGATAATGTGCGCCATTAGTTCGATAAACCGTATTAATTCTTATGACCCTGCAGGAACTTCCCATGTGGATCACGGCCAAAGGCCAGCCGCTTGGCCCAGGTGCTCGGGTAGGAATGTAACTCCCTGGCTGCGAGCGGCATGGGCGGTCTATTAAGGCGCAATCCGCTCTCTTTTAGAACCCTAAAGATCCGTTCGGCACCTTCCTCCAGCGACCAGCCTTGTTCGGCAAGAGCACCGCCGTTCAGGCTGATTTCCAAACTGGCCTGCAGGCGCATGATGCGGAACAGACCGCTGATCAGCGCGGCGTCGCCTGTCAACAGCCCGGAGAGCAGGCTGCCCCACGGGAAGTTAATGGTAACCCGATCCGCCAGGTTGGTCAATTCGCCGGGCAAACTCAGCGCATTGGCAATTACAAACAGCGCGTTCTGCGGTGCTTTGCGCGAGTTATCGCATAGGTTGCCGCGGCAGGCGTCGATTCCGATTACCAGCCTGTCGGGCGTTTTGGCCGCGGAGTGCCTGACAAAATAGCCATCTCCGGTGCCAATATCAATCAGGACATTTTGGTGTCCTGATATCAGATGATCAAACTGATTATTATCTATGACAAGGGTTTGTTTACCCCTAATGACTTCCATCGTTCTCCCGCTCCATTCTGTAATGTCTTTTAATAACACGACAGAATGAGTGGTGGTGCACGGGAGCGGAAGAGGACGATTTGGCGAACAACGCAAAATAGGGCGCTGCGTCAAGCACCGTCCAAATCATCGGGAGTCGGTTTCAGATTTACTTTTTGGTTGCTTCTGGCCTGATCATGAGTGACTTTGATAACAACATTGATCAGTTGCTTGCGACGGTACAGTCCGGTCATGGCAAAGGCCAACCGGGGAATGCCGCTGCCTAAAGCTTAACAGGGAGGCCTCGCCAATTGTTTTGGTCTGTTCATTTTAAATGAACCCCTTTCTAATGCAGATTTCCTTCTGCATGCCAGCATTATACCACAATATTGCAGCGCGAACTTATGAAAATGCAAACCCGGGTGCAATTGTAGTTGTCACAAGGAAGGTGAGCGAGAAACCTGGTGTAATTATCTGGCAAAAATATCCGGTGTGATCATAGTTGACAATGCGAGAAAGGCGCAGTATATTGGATATGGATAGACAATAACGCGGGTCGTCTACTCTATCTATAGGCAGAACATGAGGTGTCTATTTTGGACTTATCCAAGAAATTTTGGGAAGCAGATCTATCCGACATCAGGCGCGGCTATTATATTGATGTTCAGAAACAGACACAGTCACTGTCTCAAGTGCCGGCACTGGCATCTGCACTGGCGTCGGCAAAGTCGTATGTCTGTCTGATCTGCGGAGCGGTTTTTGAAAAAGGCATTATTTATCCCATGGAAGGAGTGCTTTATGAAGCTGAGCGTGCAGTTCAGGCGCATATTGCCGCGGAGCACGGCTCGCTGTTCGAGTACTTGCTGGGCGTCGCAGCCAGCAGCGGCGGGATCACCGAATTGCAGTCCGAATTGCTCAGACAGTTCCATCAAGGCACTGATGATGCTGAGATCGCCAAATTGCTGGGTCAGGGAAGTACCTCCACAGTCCGAAATCATCGTTTCAAGCTCAGGGAAAAGGAAAAACAGGCCAAGGTGTATCTGGCGCTGATGAGCCTTGTCGGAAAACAGGAAGGTGCCGACGCACTGGTCGGAGTACACAGAGGTGCAAAAATGGTTGACGAACGCTATGTCTTTACCGAAAAAGAAAAAGAGCAGATCATTCATAAGTACTTTGAGGATAATGGGCAAGGGCCGCTAATTGACTGGCCGTCAAAAGAGAAGCGCCGGGTGGCTGTTGTGCAGCATATCTCGGCGAAATTTGAGCCCGGACGCCAATATACTGAGAAAGAAGTTAACGAGATTCTGAAGCAAGTCTACGAATTAGATTATGTGATCCTGCGTCGCTACTTAATCGAATACGGCTTTTTGGATCGCACCCGCGACGGTAGCTCGTATTGGGTTAAATTGTAAAAAAGGGACGCAAAAAAAGAGACCGGGGTTGCCCGGTTTCTTTTTTTAAGTATGGCAATTAAGCAATAATACTTCTATCAAGCCTCTTAATCCGTAATTCTATCAACACAGCTAACCTCCATATAATACTTGGCGGTCGTTTCAGGTGTGTATTTCATACTGTTATCAATCCACCATTTAACTGTTTCGGCAAAGCTGCCTACGAGATGGTTTAACACGAAATCAGCAGGGGCATTCACATTTGTCCCATTTAAATACTTGGAGAACATCTCGGTAAGGTATCCTTTAAAATACTTCATAAAGAGTTCGCCGCTTTCGCAGGATAAAATGCCGACGATGTTTTTTTCGCTGTCCTTCAAATGATGGAGAATATGCGTGAGCTTTGTTTCAAGCCCATTGTTATTGCCTGAAAAATCATGGGTTTTTTCTGATATGAGGTCATCCGAAAATACATGGCTGAAGATGTCGGTACACATTGCTCTGAGTAACTCGTCTTTGGTATCAAAGTGCGCATAAAAAGTGCTTCGGCCAATGTTCGCCTCATCAATAATTTCCTGTATCGTGATATTGCCGTACCGCTTTATTTCAAGAAGTGTACTGAATGCCCTGAAAATAGCGCCTCTTGTTTTCTGTTGCCTTCTGTCCATTGCAGTTATTCCTCCCGTACAAATAAACTAAAACGTTCGGTAACGTACATAATAGTCATTTTAGTTATTGAATATTGCTTCGAAAAGCCATATAATCATGACGAACAACATGTTCGGTAACGTACTAATTGTAACATTATTTAACCAACTAGGCAACTGGAGGGCTTTATCTGATGAAAAGAATCAGTGATTTTTTAGCCGGAGTACCTATGACGATCGTTAGCGGCGTGTTTCTAGCTGCAAGCCTTATTCTTATGCTGATGAAAATGGAAGTTCCTGTTGATCCGGCATGGGTTTCAGTGATTATCAGCGGGATTCCACTGCTATATCTGGCAATATGGAGAATTATCCATAACAAAGGAATGAGCAAGATCTCTTCTGCACTCTTGATTTCCATAGCCATGATTGCAGCTGTCGCTATTGGAGATACTTTTGCGGCCGGAGAGGTTGCATTTATCATGGCGATTGGTGCAATTCTGGAGGAAAAAACAGCTGAACGATCTAAAAAGGGACTTAAGGAGCTCATCAGCCTTGCTCCGCAGCAAGGACGCAGAATTAATAATGGAAATGAAGAAATGATTTATGCGGAAGAAATCAAAGCAGGCTATATTCTGCGAGTTCTTCCCGGAGAAACCATCCCCGTTGATGGGAGAATCATCAGTGGAAATACATCAGTCGACCAGGCTATCATGACCGGTGAATCACTGCCTGTGGACAAGGAAGTAGGCGACAGTGTCTTCTGTGGCACCATCAACCGTTTTGGTGCAATCGACATGGAAGCAACTAATGTTGGTGAGGACAGCTCATTACAGAAGCTGATTCGGATGGTTCAGGACGCAGAAAACAAGCAAGCGCCAATACAGCGCATAGCAGATAGATGGGCAACTTGGCTTGTGCCGGTAGCATTATTAATTGCTATTGTAACGTATTTCGTTACGCAGGATATCGTTCGTGGTGTTACCGTACTGGTAGTGTTTTGCCCTTGTGCTTTGGTTCTGGCTACCCCCACCGCTATCATGGCTGCTATTGGGCAGGCTGCCAAACATGGGGTCATCGTTAAATCAGGCGAAGCTCTAGAAAAGATGGGCAAGGTGGACACCATAGCCTTTGATAAGACCGGGACTCTTACATTCGGAAAACTTGAAGTTAGTGACACGATTCCTTTCTCGAAAGAACTGGATGAAAATGAGCTGCTTGTTTTGGTAGCTTCAGCAGAATCCCGCAGTGAACACCCTCTAGGAAAAGCTATCGTAACACATGCCAGGGGAGAAGACCTCGTCTTAAAAGATGCCGCAGGGTTTCGAATGGAAGCTGGCAAAGGAATCTGCGCCAATGTTTCTGGACGAAATCTGTTCTGCGGCAGTGAGAAACATCTAATAGAAAAAGGAATCGATATCCCGCAACAGGTTAGTGATACTCTGCATGAGCTACGCAATGAAGGCAAGGCTTTGGTTTTGGCTGCTGCAGACGGATTTTGCCTGGGCGTGATTGCACTCTCCGATGTACTGCGTCCCACGGCAAATGCGATGGTCGCCCTGTTGGATGGGATGGATACACAGACGGTACTGCTTACCGGTGATAACAGCAGAACGGCTGATTACTTTGCAAAACAAGCGGGTATTACCTCTGTGCAGGCGGAATTATTGCCGGAGGAGAAAGTACGGCACATCATACAATTGCAGCAGGAGGGCAAGTCCGTCTGTATGATTGGCGATGGCGTAAATGACGCTCCTGCACTCAAAATGGCATCTGTAGGTGTTGCGATGGGAGTCATGGGCAGTGACATTGCCATAGAGGCTGCGGACATTGCCCTCATGAGTGATGACATATCCAGGATTCCGTATCTGAAACGCCTTTCCAATGCGACCGTGCGCACCATAAAATTCGGCATTTCTCTGTCCCTATTTATAAATTTCGTGGCAATAATAATGTCATTTATGGGATGGTTGACCCCTACAACGGGTGCATTGGTGCATAATGCCGGATCCATATTTGTAGTATTGATTGCAGCGTTGCTGTATGATAGGAAGTTTGAATATTGTTGGTAAGGACATGAATGTCCTTACCAAATTCCTGTTCCAGTTTGGTCTGCTAATTGACATCAAGGTCGGCTTGTTCAAAGTGTTCGGCCTGGAAGATATCAAGTACAGAGTTTTGGTGCCGACACTAATGTCGGCACCAAAACTATTATCGATAGAGGAACAACGATTATAATGAAAGAAATACTCCATAATAAAGAAACTGCGAGGGGCAGCGAGCAATGATAAATGACCAGCCCGATAATACGACTGGGAAAAGGAATTCTGTTTTGATTAAATCAAAGCATCGTGTGCAAAAGCACGGTGAAGTCTTCACGCCTCAGTGGGTGGTTGATAAGATGATGGCTATACCGGGAATCAAGGAAAAGGCCGAAGAAGTCTTTGCGACGTTTCTTGAACCGAGCGCTGGTGAAGGTGCTTTCCTGCTTGCCATCGAAGACATGAAACTGCAATTTGTTACCGATAATCATAGCGGACATGCATGGAACATGTATGCCCTTTGGGCGCTATCAAGTATTTATGGCATTGAGTTTCTAGAGGACAATCTCGAGGCTGCCAGACAAAATATGCTTCAGCTGTTTTTAGATTTCTATGAAACCGCGCACGGTGCTCCGCTGTCTAGACAATCAGATCTTTATAAGTCAGCCCGCACGATCATTCGGGCAAATGTCGTACAGGGTGATACTCTTACGCACAAGAATAATTCCGGTGAGGAAATTGTCTTTAGCCGGTGGAAGCCTGTCGAGGAGTCTCCGCGGCAGGTAAGGCGCACCGCCTTTTCTTACTCGTCGCTATTTGGGGATGATGATATCTCAAAAAGCGGCGTGCAGTTAAGCATGTTTGATGAACAGGGACAATTTGAGTTTGATGGTATGAATGCTGAGGGAAAACCGGCTAACGACTGGCAGGAAAGCTTTGCGGTCGCGGATATCGAACTGCTATGGAAAGAAGAGAAGGACATGTCTGCTAGGAAACCCAGCAAATTCAAATTTGATGTTGTGATAGGCAATCCTCCGTATCAAGAGGAAGTGAAGGGAACAAGTGATAAACCCATTTATAATTTATTTATGGATGAATCTTACAAGATCGCCGAAAGGGCCTGCTTCATTACACCGGCACGTTTCTTGTTCAATGCAGGCAAAACACCAAAAACATGGAATCAGAAAATGCTTGAAGATGAGCATTTGAAAGTCGAGTTTTTTGAACAAGACAGTTCCAAAGTGTTTGGGAATACCAGTATTATTGGTGGGGTCGCCGTTACCTATCGTGATTCCGATATGAACTTCGGAGCGATTGGGACATTCACTACTTTTCCGGAGTTAAATGAAATCCTGAAAAAGGTAGTAAAAACGAATAGCGATAGTTTTAGCAACATCGTTTTTGGACAAAACATCTATCAGTACACCGATAAATTGCATAAAGATTATCCAAATGCTGAAAGCTTATTGAGCAAGGGGCATAAATATGATGTTACATCTAATGCCTTTGACAGATTGGCTTTTGTCTTTCTTGATAAAAAACCACATGATGCTAATTTATATATTCAAGTATTAGGCCTACAAAACAATAAGCGTGTGTATAAATGGGTTCGCCGTGATTACATCTCCGAACACGTAAGTTTACCCAAATACAAAGTGTTTGTTTCAAAATCCAACGGCGCTTCAGGAACGTTATTTGATGCAGCTGCCAGGATGATAAGTTCGCCGTTATTAGGCACTCCTTTTGTAGGTACGACACAAACGTTTATAACAATTGGGGCATTTGACACTAAAGGCGAAGCAAATGCTGTTCTGAAATATATATGCTCCAAATTCGCCCGTGTTTTACTGGGAGTATTAAAGGTAACACAGGACAACACATCTGAAAAATGGCTGTACGTCCCGCTCCAAGACTTCACCCCCGCATCCGACATCGACTGGTCGCAGTCAATACGCGAAATTGATCAGCAACTATATAAGAAATATGGGCTCGATGAGACCGAGATAGAATTTATCGAATCGCATGTAAAGGAGCTGGAATAATGGCTAGCACAGCGATTAAAACCATCGACCAGGCGAGCCCAACCATCTATGCATACATAACTCCGAATGATGTGTCCAAAAAGGGCTGGGTCAAGATTGGTTATACAGATCGTGATGCTGAAACGCGCATAAAGGAGCAAACACATACCTCGGATACAAAGTACGAATTGCTGTGGTCTCACGACGCAAGATATGACGGCGGCGAATATTTTACCGATGATGACTTTCACTGGTATTTAGTACAGTCCGGCATTGAGCGGGGGAAATTCGAGAATACAGGCAGGCTTTCCGAATGGTTCTATTTTGGCGAAGGCAATGAGAAACAGGCGGAGGAGCTTTTCAGGAAATTTATTTTCAGAGATTACGGCCAGATTCAAGACCCTGCCGCAGGAACACAATACCAGCTTCGAGAGGAGCAGGCCGATGCCGTTAAGCGTACACTTGCGTATCTGAAATCCGGGAAGGAACCGGCGGACTTCCTTTGGAATGCTAAACCGCGTTTCGGGAAGACTCTCGCGACCTATGATTTCATTCGCAAAGGCGGATTTAAGAATGTCTTGATCGTCACGAACCGTCCGGCTATAGCAAATTCCTGGTACGACGACTTCATGAAGTTTATCAAGTGGCAAGAGCCTCATATGTTTTTCGTGTCTGACAGCGATTCTCTAAAAAACACAAGGGTATTATCCCGTCAGGCGTACTGCGACATCATCATAAACTCCAATGATGAGCAAGAATTCAAACAAATAGCCTTTGTCAGTCTGCAGGATTTGAAAGGGTCAATCGCATTTGGCGGTATATATGACAAGCTAAAGTGGGTCGCAGATTTAAGATGGGACCTTCTCGTCGTTGATGAGGCGCACGAAGGGGTGGATACATCAAAGACCGACTGGGCATTTTCAAGAATAATAAGGAAGTTTACGTTGTATATGTCTGGTACGCCCTTTAAGGCCATTGCCAACAGTAAGTTCAGTGCGGAACAGATATTTAACTGGTCATATGCTGATGAACAAGAAGCCAAAAGAAGCTGGGATTTTAATAAGGGCAGTAATCCATATGAACCATTACCACAGCTCAATATGTTTACCTTCCAGCTTTCCGCGATGATTGAAGAGAAGCTCCTTGAGGGGCAGACTATCGGGGAAACCACGTATGATTTTGCGTTTGATCTCAATGAGTTTTTCGCTGTTGAAGAAGGAAAGACTACCTTCAAACACGAGAAAGATGTGAAAAAGTGGCTGGAGAGATTGACAAAGAACGAAAAGTACCCATTCTCAACTCCTGCCCTGCGTAAAGAGCTGAAGCATACATTCTGGCTCCTCGACAGAGTCGCCAGCGCAAAAGCGCTGGCAAAACTACTCGAGAACGATGCGGCATTCATGCACCACAAAATAACAATTGCTGCCGGGGATGGTAAGGATTTGAACGAAGAGGCGGAAGACTTCGTTTCAAATGAAAAGAGCTATGATAAAGTACGCAAGGTCATCGCTGAAAACGAGTACACAATCACGATCAGCGTCGGACAATTGACTACAGGTGTAACCATCCCTGAGTGGACAGCAGTAATGATGTTGAGCAACATCGCCAGCCCCGCTCTGTATATGCAGGCCGCATTCCGCTGCCAAAACCCATATCACTACGAGAAAAACGGCAAATACTATAAAAAAGAAAACGCCTACATATTCGACTTTGCGCCTGACCGAACGCTGGTGATGTTCGATGATTTTGCCAACAAACTACTCGGCCAAGGCAGCGTGAGCGACAAGGATCGCCCGGAAAATATCAAACGGCTGCTTAACTTCTTCCCTGTCATCGGAGAAGATGAGCACGGCACTATGGTACCCCTCGATGCTACGCAGGTTCTCACAATTCCAAGAACCATCCTGGCGACAGAGGTGGTTAAGCGCGGATTTATGAGCAACTTACTGTTTGCCAATATTTCCGGGATTTTCGCTTTACCAAAAGAGATCGTCGACAGCATCTTAAGCGAGCTTCCAGTGGAAAAGCAGGGCAAGAAAGACACGTCTGCTACCACCATAGATTTATCGGGTATTAAGATGGATGAAGACGGCAACGTGGTTGTGCCAACCGAAACCATTATCAGTAAGAAGAATGAGTTATTTGGTGACAAGGTGTATGATGTCTCGGCCATGACAACTGCCGTGGAAACAGCTGTTGGCGGAATCTCATCGGAAGCACACGTCCCCCTGGATGTTACCGCTAAGATCGTCGATGTTGCTATGGACCTGGCGAAGCCAATTATAGTGGATACGGTCAAGACCGGCTTTGACCTGACAAATACACAGGCGGACAAGATCGAAAAACAGGTCAAGGAGATTATTACCGAAAAGGTAAAAGCGGTCGAAAATGATAATTATAGAAAGCAATTCGAGGTCAAGCAGAAGGCCGCAGAGGAAATCAAGATGGTAGAGGAATCGCTCGCAGAAGATGAGATCGAGACAGCCATCAAAGAGATAGAAGCCAAGCAACGAAAGGAATTCGAAAGATTGCGGGTTGAGTTCACCAAAAACCTGAATGAGACGATCAAAGAAACGATTGAGGAGCAGAAGACTGTTCAAGTCGAAGAGCAAGCTCAGATCAAGGCAAAGAAAAACAAGGATTCCAAAGAAGAAGAGGTACGCGGACACTTGCGCGGATTTGCCAGGACCATCCCGAGCTTCCTGATGGCATATGGCGAGCGCGGTACAAGGCTGTGCAATTTCGATAACTATACCCCTGAGGAAGTATTCCTCGAGGTAACCGGTATTACTGAAGAGCAGTTTAGATTCTTGCGAGACGGCGGTACGTATATCGATGACATGACCGGAGAGGAAAAACACTTTAGTGGCGGCCTATTCAATGAAATAGTATTCGATGAAGCGATCCAGGAATTCCTGAATATACGCGAAAGACTCGCAGATTATTTTGATGAATCCCATCAGGAGGACATCTTCAATTATATCCCGCCGCAGGAGACCAACCAGATCTTCACGCCGAAACAGGTCGTAAAGATGATGGTACAGAAACTCGAGGATGAAGACCCGCATATATTTGAAGACCCGGACAAAACCTTCATCGACCTTTTCATGAAGTCCGGCCTTTATATCACGGAACTGGTAAAGCGCTTGTTCAATAACCCCGTGATGAAAGAGAAGATACCGGACAATGATGCGCGGCTGAAGCACATCCTTGAAAAGCAATTATATGGGCTTGCACCCAGCGATATCATCTACCATATCGCCACAAATTATATTTTCAGCTTCGATGCAGAAAACAGGATTAGCCGAAAGCACTTCAAGAGCGTCGATACCAGACCTGCTGTCAAGGAGGGGAAACTCGACGAGCTCTTGGTTGCGACTTTCGATGACTTGAAATAGTCAAGCTATGTACCTAATTTCTCGACCTTCCGCATAAGGCAGAATCATCCCTTGCGGTTGATAATCTTCCAGAAACCTGATCTGTCTGAGCCAATGCGCCAAATGATTCCCGAATCGCGGAGGTTTTTGATTTCCCTCGATATCGTACGTGTCGATAAGCCCGTAGCCTCTGCCAGTCTCTTTTGCGTAGCTTTCGGCTCGGCGGATATGGCATTGAGAATTTTCTTGGAATTGGCTTCTATGTCTGTGTCGCTATCATCGCGAATATCATCGCCATTATCTACGCCATTATTTACGCCAGCTTCATCGCCGCTCAGCGAACGCCAGCTACTTGAACGCGCAGAATGTCCTTGCCATCGGCGCGGAGCGGTTCAAGAACAACAATGACAGCGGGCTCAATACGAGTCTTTATTAGTTCGCTGACTTGCTCGGCGACCTTTTGTATACTCTCAAGCCCGATGGCGATCATCTTCCGACACTCCGATATATATGCTGCCGCCTACGCCGTTGGCAAATGCACTGACGGTTCTCAGCCAACTGCGCGGTCTATTTGCCCCGACGGAAGATTTGAACTCATATTCAGTTGCTTCGGCAACTAGTAGTTGGCTAAGCGTCGACATTCATTTCACTTTCTCAGGCTCCGGATACGTCTGGCCGAACAATTCCATGGTAATCTTTTTGATGCGCTGATCCTGAACCGGGCGATCCCCGGGACCGCGTTTGGCGGCCGCAATTGCCTGTGCATGTTCCATTCCGCTGCTTACTCGGCCGAAGGCGGCATAACCACCATCCAAATGGGGCGAGTCACCAACCATAATAAAAAACTGCGAACCGGCTGAATTCGGGGATTGGCTGCGTGCCATCGAAAGTACGCCGACAGTATGTTTCAGGTCGTTTTTAGCAAACCCGTTGTCTTTGAACTCACCTTTGATGCTGTATCCGGGCCCGCCTACTCCGGTTCCGTTCGGGTCGCCGCCCTGAATGACGAATCCAGGAATCACACGGTGGAAAATCAGACCGTCATAGAATCCTTTGTTTGCGAGCGCGATGAAATTATTCACCGTATTGGGAGCTTTGTCGGGATACAGTTCGGCGGTGATTATACCGCCATTATCCAGCTCAATAGTTGCGACAGGGTTTTTCAATCAGATTCCTCCATTTCAGTTGGCTGGCGTGCCGGCTGGCAACTTGTTATGATTATCAGATTCAATTCAGCATCGACGCCATAATTCCTTTTGCCTATTTGTCCACGCTTATTATGCATCAAAGGAAATTAAATAATGGCAGAGAAGTAGAACAAAAAAGTCGCGGTCAATTAAGGAGGCGGGGGATGGGAATGGTTATGCACATCGACGGCCGCTGGTTCAAAGAAGAACAGCAACGCACCTTGATTCTCAGAGGTGTCAATCTGGCGAGTAATGCTAAAATTCCGGTCCGGCCCAATGGTGCCACGCATCTTCGGGAGCACGCATTCGAGCATCAGGATGTGTCGTTTGTCGGCCGTCCGTTTCCGCTGGCGGAAGCTGATGAGCATTTTGCCCGCCTGAAATCCTGGGGTTTCACATTTTTGCGTTTTCTGATCACTTGGGAAGCGGTTGAACACGCCGGCCCTGGAATTTATGATCAGGAATATTTAGATTATGTAGCGGCGATTGTGGAGAAGGCGGGCACATATGGGTTTAAGCTTTTTATCGATCCGCACCAGGATGTCTGGAGTCGCTTTTCCGGCGGTGACGGCGCGCCCGGTTGGACCCTGGAAGCGGTTGGCTTTGATATGACGAAATTTGGTCCGTCCGGAGCGGCCTTGCTGCATGCGGTGCATGGCGATCCGTTCCCGCGCATGCACTGGCCGACCAACGGTTCCAAACTTGCGGCCGCCACGATGTTCACTTTATTCTTCGGCGGCCATGATTTCGCGCCCCAGACCAAAATAGAGGGCGTCAATGTTCAGGAGTACCTGCAAAGCCACTATATCAACGCTATTAAGCAGGTGGCGCTGCGGCTCAGAGGCATGGAGCATGTCGTCGGGTATGATACGCTCAATGAACCGGGTTCAGGCTTTATTGGGAAAGATGACCTGCATGCGCACTGTGGGCTGCTGGAGTTGGGCGAAAGCCCAACCCCATATCAGGCGATGTTGCTCGGGGCCGGTTATCCCCAGAAAGTGGCGGTGTATGGCATTCGTCCCACTGGGTTGCGACCGGTCAGCCAAAGGGTTATTAATCCGGACGGTGTCCGCGCCTGGCAGGAGGGGTGCGACTGTATCTGGCGGCAAAACGGGGTTTGGGATCTGGATGCCGCTGGAAATCCGCAGTTGCTGAAGCCGGACCATTTCAGCATCGTGCGCGGGCGCAAGGTTGATTTCACCAATGATTATATGACTCCTTTTGTGCGGCGTTTTGCCAATGAAATCCGGGCGGCCGACGTCGCTCCGCGGGCTTTCATTTTCTTTGAAACTGAGCCCAATCATTTTCCGCAGGAGCTGACGGCGGATGGTGGCGATGCCAGGGGGGAGGGGTCAGACGTCGCAGGCTTGGTGGAGCAACCGGAGCAACCGGAGCAACCTGCGCAACCCCAGCAGTATCTGGTGCATGCCCCGCACTGGTATGATGGCGTAACCTGCTATCTGAAGCGCTACCTCCCGTTTGCCGGTATTGATGTTCATAATATGAAAGTGGTGGTCGGGCGGCGCCGGGTACAGCAGTCCTTTATCACACAGATGCGGCGGCTGCGGGACAGCAGTGGCGGGCTCCCCACCCTGATCGGCGAGTTTGGGATTGCTTTTGATCTAAATAATAAAAGGGCTTATGCAACAGGAAATTATCAGGCGCAAATCAAGGCGATTGATCGGAACTTCCGGGCGATGGAAGCCAATTTACTCAGCTACACGCTGTGGAACTATAACCCCGACAACACACACGCCCGCGGTGATCAATGGAATGGTGAGGACTTTTCCATTTACAGCGTTGATGATGCCGACGCACGCAATGCGGCGGCGGGCGCGGGCGACCTTAATGCTGGTGGGCGGGCCTTGGATGCCGTATTAAGGCCCTATGCCATGCGGACCGCCGGCGAGCCCCTTTCAATGGAATGGGATTACCGCAAGAAGGTCTTTAAATACACATTCCGTCATGACTCGCAAGTAACGGCACCCACAGAGATCTTCGTACCCGAGTGGCATTTTCCTGGTGGTGCCTATGAGGTCGAGGTTTCCGATGGCAGCTATAGCACAGATGCGGCCAACCAGCGCCTGATCTACCGCCATAGTGGGGAGCGGCCGGAGCACCACATCATAATTAAGGCTGGGCGCTGCTCTTGCTCGTGAAATACTTGCGGTCCAGCCAGGTGCCTAAAATCAACAGCCCCATAAAGATCAGGCCGAAAATGGGCTGCTGGGTAATGCGCGGCAGGAGCGGGTAATCCATTGATCCATGCGCGGCGGCAACCAGCCAGAGGTTACCACTGAAGGCGTAGATTGTCCCCAGGATGATCCAACTGATGAAGTTGAGCCCCATGCGTCCGAGCGTGGAACCGGCTGCGCGCCCTGTGGCAATATAGCCCGGCAGGTGCCAGAGTGCGAATAACAATGCGACAATCAACACGACCAGCCAGGTCTTTTGCGCGGGTAATTTTTTTTCCAACAGTTTATAGATTACACCGGCAAAGAGTAGTTCTTCGCCAAAACCGGTCAGCACCCAATTGTTGAGCAGAGGGCGCCAGGAGTAACTCTCCCGCAGGAGCGCCTGATTAGAGCCAAAGATTAAATCGGATAAAAAGCCGATTATCAAGGTCGCAACATAGCCTGCTAACAAAATGATCAGTGCTTTGACAAACTTGCGCCAATCCAAACCCATTGTCCCTATATATGCTTTGAAGAGAATAGCTAAGGATAGAGCGGTCATGAAGATCGCACCTTGTGCCATAACTAAGGTTGTCTCATTGTAGCCGGCTTGCTGGTAAAGGACAAACCAGACAAAGAAAATGGTGCTAAACGCGAAAAACAGGGAGATGATCAGCGGGCCATATTTTTTAATAGCCGGCGCAATGAATTTGACAATCCGAAGCATTTTAGCTGTACTTTTCATGATTATTTCCTTCCTATGCGAAATACGATATCATTTTTGTATCACGTTTTGTTAGATTACGCAACTGAGTTAAGGTGGATTCCTGTAGGTGCGCATACGGATGCGCACGCAGATGCGCGTAAAGACTGCTCAGAAAGTTTTTGACATTAGTTCTCAGCGTCCAGTGTTCAGCAAGTGTCAGCTGGTTTTTGGCAGCGCGTACCGCGTCGACCATCATGGCGAGCTCCGCGGTTACCTGTTCTTCAGAAAGACCGTTCTCAACTGCTGATATGACTGGTATAACCGTGCGTTCATCCTCATTATAAAGGTAGGCAATTTTATGAGTACAGATTTTCTGTAGCAACACATGTAAGAGATTCTGCAGGTGTCCCTGGTTGCCACTGATTAAGCGGTGCGCAATCAGGGAGTGAACTGCGTCTGCCGAATGAGCGACGCTGTGCGCCCAACCTCTGCCCTCGACATAACCGCGTAAGTCTTGTTCTTGACTGATTTGCCGGATTAATAGATCCCTAAGAGCAAGTACCGTGTTTGCGCCCATAAAGTCAAGGCGACAATCAGCCTCAATCAGCAAGCTGAGGATTAGCAATGAAAAGGTTCTGGCAAAGACAGTGTCAGTATCTGATTCGCCTAGACCGCAGACCAAATGATGATCATCAATGATAATATCCAGCAAATTCCGCAGTTCGGCTTTGGTCAGCAAATCATTATTGATGATTACATAGAAGGCCTCGAGGACTAGGTCATCCCGCAGTTCGGGGTCAGGTGATCCGATGAGTGGCGCCATGGCGAGGCATAATGGAAAGAGCGCCTTTTCATCTTTGAGAGGCGCAAAGTCAACCGCCCTTAATTGCCGGAGTTTCAGTTTCAGCTGGTATGTGTCCATTTGGAGTTCATCGGCTCGAAATGCTTCCATTTTGATTCCTTTCGGGACTCGCTGCATTTGGTATGATAATGCAAAGCGGTAATGCGCGGGACGACTTACGCTATAGATTAATTATAAGAGAAAACTGCCCAAAGGAGAATAGCGAATGTTGCTAACCTGGGATGGCAAGCGCAAACCTGATTGGTCCGATTATAATAATCCCCGGCCTGCCATGTTGAGGGAGACATTTGGGGGCGGCGGCGAGGGCGATTGCGACCTTAGAGGCGGCCTGCTTTTCGAGGGCGATAACCTGGCGGTTATGGCTCGGCTTCTTGCTGACGGGTACGCTGGTAAGGTGCAGCTAGCTTATTTGGATCCGCCGTTTGGGTCGGGTGCGAATTATGTCAGGAAAATCAGGTTGAGAGGTGATCAGGTTGGTCGCGCTGAGCGCGATTTGGCTAAGTTCGAGAACGGCTCTATGAATCAGCTTCAGTATACAGATCAATGGTCGGAAAGCAGCTATTTGCAGTTTATGTACGAGCGGTTGTGGATGGTCAAAGAGCTGCTGGCTGACAATGGCAGTCTCTATCTGCATCTGGACAGCAATGAGGTACATGCCATCAAGCTGATCTGCGATGAGATATTTGGGCGGGAGTGTTTTCAACGCCAGATAATCTGGCGGATTGGCTGGATTTCCGGTTATAAATCGGCTGCCCGCAACTGGATTCGTAATCATGATACGATTCTTTTTTATTGCAAGGATCCGGGCAAAATGATTTTTAACAAGACTTATCTGCCATATCAGGAGGGGTATCTGCGGCGGGGCAGCGGAAGCTCTTCTGGCAAGAAGGACCGTCCAGCAGCAGGCAAAGGCTATCCTTTGGAAGACACATGGAATTGCAGTGCCGCTGATCGCATGGATTCCATTCAGATCAAAAGTTTCAGCAAGGAAAAGACCAGTTACCCAACGCAGAAGAACGAAAGCTTACTGGAGAGAATTATCCTGGCGTCGTCCAACCCGGGCGATTTGGTAATGGACGTTTTCGCCGGGTCCGGGACCACCGCTGCTGTAGCGCAAAAAACCGGGCGGCGCTGGATTGCTTGTGATGCCAATCATATCGCGGTGCAAACAATTAACCGGCGGCTGCAGGCGATTATTGGGGCGAGTGGCGATGAGATTGCGGGCGCGAACCCTTCCTTTTCGATTTGGGAAATGGGCGGCGCAGGTGGGGATGAAGGCGGCGGCGGCGGTGGCGGTGGCGGATCAATCGTATCTGTAGACTGCCGCAGGGATGGCGCGGACGTAATTGTTGCGATCATGGGATACTCTAATCTGGAGTTGCCAAAATTGACCAAAACGGACTGGCGTTCCCTGATCGAATGGGTTTCTTTGGATCGCAATTATGACGGCCGCACTTTTAACGTCTATCTTTCGGACATCCCGAAAGATATCAAGCAATATGTCAGCGGACGCTACACAATCCCTAATGTTCCGGGCGGAGCAGTCATTGCCCTGAAAGTCATCGATATCTTGGGGCACGAAACCTTGTGGGTGAAATAGCACAGAGGTGGGACGGGAACTTTGGGGACGCCAGGGAACTTTGGGGACGGTTCTAAAAGTGCCAAATAAGTCCGCACCTTTTGGGGGCGGCGTCGAGGGAGTGTATGAAACCATGGCAGACCGCGATCGCAATCACAGTAATGTTTTTTTCGTCCCGCTGGCGGACAACCCCTCTGCTGCGGAACAGGCGGCAGCGGTGGTGAAACTGATCGAAGCGGCCGATGCGCTGAGGATCATTGAGCAGGGTGATTTTACGGCCATCAAATTTCACGTGGGTGAAGAACATAATACCACACACATTTGTCCGGAAGTAATCCGGGCCATAGTGCAACAGTGTCATGCGAAAACGCCAAATGTATTTCTAACCGAAACTTCCACGCTCTATAAAGGAGAACGTGAGAACGCGGTCAAGCATTTGACACTTGCGAACAAACACGGCTTTAGCTTCGAAAACATTGGGGCGCCTTTCATTATGGCCGATGGCTTGATCGGTTCAGCCGAAATTGAGATGCCCATTCCGGGCGAACTGGACCAGTCGGTGCGCATTGCACGCGAGATTGCTTTCACTGATGCCCTGATCGCGGTCAGTCATCCGACTGGACATGTGGCGGCCGGTCTGGGGGCTTGTCTCAAAAACCTGGGAATGGGTTTGGCGAGTCGGGCTGGCAAAATGAGGCAGCATTCCTCACTGTCGCCACGCGTGAAAAGCAAGGAGTGCCGCTTGTGTGGCAAGTGCATTCGCTGGTGTCCCAAGAATGCCATTATTGAAGGTGAAAAGGCGGCCCGCATCGATCCGGATAAATGCATCGGCTGCGGGGAATGCATGACTTTATGTCGCCACGATGCGATCGACTGGAATTGGGGTGTCGATGCCATCACGATGCAGAAGAGCATGGTGGAACACGCTTACGGCGTCATTAAGGACAAGCCGGGCAAGGGCTTTTTCATTAATGTACTGGTGGGGATGACTGCTAATTGCGATTGTATCGCGCGTAATCAGTCTAAGCTGATGCCAGACTTGGGGATCCTGGGGTCGTTTGATCCCCTGGCAGTAGATATGGCGACGATGGATCTTACCGCTGCCGCCGATGCCGAAGGGCGCCCCCTCCCAGCCATAGCAGGGCGCAAGGTCGGCGCGCAGGCACAGTTGGAACATGCGGCCCGGTTGGGACTTGGCTCCATGGAATATGAGCTCATTCGGCTCGCTTAGATCTAGAACAGGCGAGCTGGAAGGACACAAGGGGACACAAGGGGACACAAGGGGACGGTTCTCCTGTGCTGCAGAGCGTCATAACCAGAAACAGCACAGGAGAACCGTCCCCTTGTGTCCCCCCGTACCTGTGTCCTTAGAAGACGGCGATGATTTCGGCGGCTTTGGCGCGCTGGTTTCCTTTGCATGAAATGTTGCGCCGCACTGCGATTGTTTCGGTGATGTGTTTGCCGTAAATTTGGCGGGTTTCAGGCGTATCATGATTAGAGACGACAACTGTCGCGCCGCGCCTGGCAGCTTCGCCAGCACACAGCGCCAGATGTGCCTGTTCTTCGCTCCTGAACGGGGCGGCAGGCGCATACGCCGTGAAGGAAGCGGTGGCGGAAAGCGGCACATAAGGCGGATCACAATAAACGACATCCCCGGCCGTGCATTGTTCCAGAACCGCTTCGAATCCCAGCTCTGTAAGGCGGGCTTTTCTCAGCAGCGGTGCTGCTTCTCGCAGCTCTGCCTCTGGAAAGGCAGGACGGCGGTATCGGCCAAAGGGAACATTGAAGCTGCCACTGGCACTAAAGCGGCACAACCCGTTGTATCCATGTCGGTTGAGATAAATAAAAAGGGCGGCTCTCTGCAGAGGGTCGCTCTCATTGTTGAAGACCTTGCGCCAATAATAGTAGCGCTCAGCGGTATTGTTTTCCGGCACAAACAATCCGGCGCATATCTGCACCAGAGGATCCAGTTCAAAAGCAGCCACCCTGAAAAGATTGATCAAATCGCTGTTGATATCATTAAGCCACACTTCATCAACTAAGCCTGCTGCAGCTATGGATAAGCTAAAGACCGCGCTGCCGCAGAAAGGCTCCACGACCCGCCTGGCAGGCCATTGCGCTTGCGAGGCCAGCAGCGGGACCAGGCGCCTTTTGCCGCCGGGCCATTTCAGGAAAGGCCGATAATTCGGTATCGTCATCTATCGGTACACCGCCATCATGCATCGCTCTCAGAAAAAGAAGGACAGCTGCGTGAGCGGCCAAAAGCGGACGAATGCGCGCCCAATCATCAGGTCCTTGGCGAGGAATCCGACCGAACCGCGGCTGTCGTTGCTATTATTACGGTTATCTCCCAACACAAAGAAAGTATCTTCCGGCACCCAAACCGGTCCGTAATCTCCGTAAATGGGCTCTGATAAATAAGGCTCGTCAAGGAGTTCGCCATTGACCCACAATTTTGTATCACGAATCTCAATACAATCTCCGGGCATGCCAATCAGCCTCTTGATGAGTGCTTCATCGCTCCAATCCTGTTCAAAGACTACAATGTCACCTTTTTCGAAATTGTTCAGATGCACTGAGACTCTTTCGACCATGAGACGCTCACCGGTATGGAGGGTTGGCTCCATGGACGATCCGACAACAATGCACGAGCGCCCCACATAGGTCAGGATGAAGGTAGTTAAAATTGCAGAAATGGCTAAGGTTTCGATCCAGTCACGTAGCCACTTCATAAAGCGGGTCTCCATAAATTGCGCCTCTTTTCAATGCTATTTGCAGACAAGCCAGAAAGCCGGCATAATCGCCACCAAGGCATTAAATATGCCGGCCTTTTAACTCCGCATTTATTACTTCTATTGCTGCAATGTGATGATCGCGGCAATTGATTTATAACTTCAACTGCTTGATCTTTTTCAACGGCGCATCCATTATTCCTTCAGATTATAGCTGGTTTCCAATTGAGCGCTTGGCAAACACGCTTTCCTTTACCTTTAAGACTGGAAACGCATCCATTTTTCCACCTCAAAAGGATATTGAAGATCTTGTATAGAAAAGCTTTATCTACATCAAATCGAAATATTTACCGAAATGCTTTATCATCGAGAAATGATCCACGTTCCCCCGTTATTATAGCATAATAAGGTTCAATTACTAAACTGTCAATTTAACCTTTAAACTACGGGTGTAATCAGCAAATCAACCTTGAGCTAAAACTAAATGGAGGTAGTAACAATGCAATTCCGGAAATTTGGGAAAACAAATTACAGTCCTTCAGCACTGGGGTTTGGGTGCATGCGCTTCCCGGTAATCGACGGCGATTCCGCCAAGATTAATGAAGATGAAGCCATCGCGATGATTCGTTATGCGATTGATCAGGGAGTCAACTACGTTGACACAGCCTACAATTACCATCGCGGGAATAGTGAAATTGTCACTGGCAAGGCACTGAAAGACGGGTATCGGGCCAAGGCCAAACTGGCTACGAAGAACCCGGTTTGGAAAGCCGAGGCACCTGAGGACTTTGATAAATTTCTCGACGAACAGCTACAGAAGCTTGATACTGACTATATAGATTTTTACTTATTGCATTCGCTGAATAAGAATGTCTGGGCGAAAATTAGCGAACTAAAGATCTTTGACTTTATTAATCGCGCGCTGAAAGACGGGCGTATCAAACACATCGGTTTCTCTTTCCATGACAATCTCGAGACCTTTAAGAAAATCGTAGACGCTTATGACTGGCACTTCTGCCAGATTCACTACAACTTTGTCGACCGCGATTATCAAGCCGGTCATGAAGGGCTGCAATATGCCGCGAATAAAGGACTGGGTGTCGTCATCATGGAACCGCTGCGCGGCGGCAAGCTCGTGACCAAAATACCGGCAGAGGTTGCACAGATTTGGAACCGGGCTGCGGCAAAACGCTCTCCAGTAGACTGGGCCTTGCGCTGGGTGCTGAATCATCCAGAGGTGTCGCTGCTGCTGAGTGGCATGTCGACCATGGAACAGGTTCAGGAAAACGTCCGCGTCGTTGAAGATGCACTGCCGAACTCACTTACTGATCAGGAGTTGGTATTATTCGATGAAGTGCGGGCAGTTTATCAACAGAGGATCAAGGTAAACTGCACCGGATGCGAGTATTGCATGCCCTGTCCGCAGAAAGTTGAGATCCCGGACCTTTTCAACCTTTACAATGATGCCCATGTCTATGGGACTGTTGAGGAAGGCCGTTTCTTTTACGGAATGCTAAAAAAAGGCGAAGTCGATGCGTCGCATTGCGTCGAATGCGGAAAGTGCGAGTCGATCTGCCCGCAGCAACTGCCAATTATCAAACATCTTAAAGAAGTACGCGAAATGCTTGATGAGAAATAAATTTGCCTGCCGCGCCAGGTTTATCCGGAGGGGTTCATATTTGACAGGCGGTGGCTCTTTACAAACCAGTGTGGTTTGTGATAAATTATATTGTGCGGTCGGTGTCTGATGACTGACGATTTTTTCATGCGCGCCGCATTGGCGGAAGCTCAAAAAGCATATCAGGCGGGCGAAGTACCTATCGGAGCAGTTATAGTGCGGGACGGCGCGATATATGCCACCGGGCATAATCTGCGGGAAACCGGCCATGATCCAACCGCCCATGCTGAAATTGTCGCGATCAGGAACGCCGCTACCAGGCTTGGGCATTGGCGCTTGAGCGGAATGACGCTCTATGTGACCATTGAACCTTGTCCGATGTGCGCCGGAGCTCTTGTTAACGCCAGGATCGCGCGGTTGGTCTTTGGTGCGGCAGATCCAAAAGCCGGGGCTGTTATTTCACTAATGGACCTGGTGCGGGATAAACGCTTGAACCATCGTATGGAAGTCACCGCCGGCGTGCTTACAGAGGAATGTGCCGACCTAATGTGCCATTTCTTCCGGATGCGTCGTGGGGAACAAGCCTAAAACACAGTTTCGCAACTGTGATTACGAGACCAGACAGTCCATGGAGAGATGGCTGAGCGGTTGAAGGCGCCCGCCTCGAAAGCGGGTAGGGATTTACGTCCCTCGCGAGTTCGAATCTCGCTCTCTCCGCCACTTATATAGCTGTTACTGAAGAGCCAGGGGCAGAACTAAAAAAGCTTTCAATTGCACAAACTGAATATGTTAGATTTTGCGGAGAGATGGCCGAGTGGTCGAAGGCGCACGCCTGGAGAGCGTGTAGGGTGCAAGCCCTCGCGAGTTCGAATCTCGCTCTCTCCGCCATTTATTTACTTTTGGCCGTGCTAGATGGGGAGGTAGCGGTGCCCTGTAACCCGCAACCCGCTATAGCGGGATTGAATTCCGTTTCGCGGCGTCTTTTCGTGGGGTCTTGGCACGGACACGTGGCGTTGACGATTGGGTCCTGCGCAATAAGACTTTGTGAACCCCGCCAGGTCCGGAAGGAAGCAACGGTAAGCAAATGTTTTTATGTGCCGCGGGGTTACCTGGTTTGAGCTAACGATCCGGGTACCGCCCGGGAGAAGCCGTCAAAAATCGGTGCACGGTCAATTTGTAAAGGCTGTCTCAAACGAGGCGGCCTTTTTGTCAATATTTGTGTTCTTGTTATTTTTTCTGATAGGGCAGGAAATTGATTCTTCTTATGGAAGGTTTCATAAATAGACGGAGTGTGATTGGATGTATGTATCCCTTTACAGGCAATGGCGGCCCCAAAATTTTGATGAATTTGTAGGGCAAGAACACATCGTCAGAACACTGACACACGCACTTGAACAAGGGCGCACCACTCACGCTTACTTGTTTTGCGGACCACGCGGTACAGGCAAGACTACTACCGCGCGCATCTTAGCCAAGGCGCTGAATTGTCACGATCGCAAAGGAGCTAAACCTTGCGGCAAATGTTCTTCCTGCCAGCAAATTACGGATGGCAATTCTTTGGACGTTTTTGAAATTGACGGTGCTTCCAACCGGGGCATCGATGAAATCCGCAATTTGCTTGAAAAAGTGCATTTCGCGCCTGGTGAAGGCCGCTTCAAGATCTATATCATCGACGAAGTCCATATGTTAACCAATGAGGCGTTTAACGCCCTCTTGAAAACTTTAGAGGAGCCGCCCGGGCACGTGGTTTTCATATTTGCCACAACAGAAGCCCACAAGCTACCTGCCACAATCATTTCCCGTTGTCAACGCTTCGATTTCCGCCGCTTTAGTCTGAGTGAGATTACCGATTCTCTGGAAAAGATGATTGCGTCTGAAAATCGTACCGCCGAACCGGCCGCATTGGCGATTATTGCTGAACACGCCGATGGCGGAATGCGTGACGCCCAAAGTTTGCTGGATCAATGCTTGGTTTTTAGCTCAGGCATCCTGAAGGCCTCCGATGTACAGGAAGTGCTAGGCATCATTGATCGACGCACTTATATTGATTTGGGCCAGTTTCTGGTTGCCCGCGATATGCAGGCGGCATTTGTGCAGATCGAGCAATTGAACGCGATGGGCAAAGACCTGCAGCAATTTGCGCGGGGCGCCGTATCATTTTTCAGGGATTTGTTGTTTTTCCAGACTCTCAAAAGCGCTCCTTCTGATGCTTATCCGGAATCAGAACGCGCTGACATGAGAATGCTTGCCCAAAACCTGGCCCCGGATGTAATCGTGGCTGCTTTGGATGCTTTCATACATGTCGAGCGGGAGGCTAAGGATCTGGGTGATGCCCGTTTGGCGCTGCAGCTGGCTGAAGCACGGCTGTTTGTCAGACAGCACGACAGTTTGGGTTCGGACGGTAGGAGCGATGGTTCAACAGCATTGGCATCTGCGCCCGCGGCATCCGCGCCGGTAGCATCCAGAAAGTCCGCGAAGTCCGCGAAGTCCGCGAAATCCGCGGCGGCTGATATGCCCGCAGCCGCGTCCACAACGCAATCAGCGACTGCGACGCACATGTCACCCGCGATGCCGGTGATTAGCCTGAATGAAATCCGTGATCAATGGCCTGCTATTATGGAAATGCTAAAAAGGGAACGTATCTCATTGCAGGCTTTTGCCTTGGAGGCAAGGGTGGTCGGCTTAGAGGGAAATGTCCTGAAACTTGGTTTTGAAGAAAAATATGCTCTTCACCGCGACAAGGTTCAATCCGAAAATAAGCTTGTGGAGCAAGTTATTCATAAAGTTACTGGCGTACCTTTGCAGATCAACTGTGTATTACTGTCAGAAACAGGTAAGGTGGATACTTCCTCCGGAAATACCTCCTGGCAAGGAGAACCGGCAGTTAAAGCAGCACTTGACGTTTTTGGCGGAGAAGTCAAACAAAGCGGAACTGGTAAGGACGGTAGGGGAGGAAACAAAAAATGATGGGTAATGTTCAGAAGGCACTGAAGAAGCTGCAACAGGTTCAGGAAGAACTCGGAAATATGACAGTAGAAAGCACAGCGGGCGGCGGAGCAGTCAAGGTCGTCTTTACAGGATCCCAGGACTTGCAGTCGATTACCATCGATCCGGGCGCTGTTGATCCGGATGATGTGGAAATGCTCCAGGATCTGATCGTGGCTGCTGTCAACGAAGGGTTAAAGGCCTCGCGTGACCTGGCTCAGAAAGAAATGGGCAAAGTGACCGGCGGGTTAAATATTCCGGGCATGCCGGGCGGATTATTTTAATTATCTGAACTGGAGGAGAAAAGTTTGTTTTATGCCCCTCCGATGGCCCGGCTGATTACTGAATTGTCCCGATTGCCGGGGATAGGGCCAAAGACAGCACAACGTCTGGCGTTTTACCTGCTGGGACAGGACAAACAAGACGTACAACGCCTGGCGGATTCATTGATTGAAGCTAAAGAAAAAATGTCGTTTTGTCCGATTTGCGGACACCTGACGGATGTACACCCCTGTTCCATTTGCACAGATGCCTCCCGTAATGCGTCTATTATCTGCGTGGTGGAAGGGCCAAGCGATGTGATCGCACTCGAAAAAACACGCGAATTTAAAGGGCGTTATCATGTCTTGCACGGGGCAATTTCGCCACTGGATGGGATTGGCCCTGAAGATCTGCGCATTCGGGAACTTCTGTCACGTATTAACGATGATATTAAAGAAATAATTTTGGCGACCGATCCTAACATTGAAGGGGAAACAACAGCTCTTTATCTCACTAAACTGCTGCGCCCGCTGAATCTCAAAATTACGAGACTCGCGAGAGGAATACCTGTTGGCGGGGATTTGGAATATGCCGATGAGGTCACACTTATTCGTGCTTTGGAAGGCCGACATGAGGTTTAAATAAGGCAAAACGTCGAATGCGACTATAGCGTCTCGGATGACGCTAAAAATAGAGGGGGAAAGGAGGCCCCAATGTTTGAATTTTTCAGGCATGTTTGAGAAATACTAGCATGGACGAAAGTTAAAAGGAGCGTATCTTATCACTATTAATTGTAAGGAGTGTCAACATGAAACGGTTATTAGAACAGACTAGAAAACTCAACAGACTTTTGCAAAATTCTGCACGTGAAAAAGTTGAATTTGTGCAGCTTACGGATGTCTTAAGTGATGCAATGAAGTGTAATACTTACTTATTTGATCGTAAAGGAATGCTGCTTGGTAAAACATTTGCAGCTGGCTTTTCGTGTGACAAACTCAAGGATATAATTGATTCCAACAATATACCCCCAGAAATGAATGAATGGCTGATGAGCATTTGGGAAACACGGGCGCTGGATCAGAGCCGGTCGAAGCAGTGTCTTCTTTCTAACGATGATTGTGATCGTGATATGTATCATCTCATTATGCCAGTAGGCGGCGGTGGTCAGCGTCTGGGAACCTTCATCCTGGCCAGAGCTGGCAAGGAATTTGACGAGAATGACATCGTGTTGGGCGAATATGCGGCCATGGTTACTGGTATGATGCTATTTGTTGAGAAATCCGGGCGCGTTGAAGAGGAAGCCCGTAAGCGCGCGGCGGTTCAAATCGCCACCAGCACGCTTTCGTACTCTGAAATCGAAGCGCTGCAACATATTTTTGATGAACTGGGTGGCGACGAAGGGCTGCTTGTAGCCAGTAAAATTGCAGATGATGTTGGCATTACCCGTTCGGTGATTGTCAATGCTTTACGCAAACTGGAAAGCGCCGGGGTTCTGGAATCCCGTTCGTTAGGTATGAAAGGCACTTATATCCGGGTGCTCAATGATTTGCTAATCAGTGAAGTGAGAAAAGCACACTAAAGTCATAATTACGGCCCGTCCGCATAACAATGTACCAGGGATAAGCTGCGAGGTGCGGGGTGATTGAGGTGGACGGGCGGATCATTATCGGGTATGTCGTTGCGATTCTCTTTTTATTCATAATCGGAAGGTCATTCTTTAAACCACTTAATACTGTGGTGCGGTTGCTCTTGAATTGCGTTGCCGGTGTGCTGGTCCTTTTTGGCTTGAACGTCGTCGGCCAAACATGGAGTCTGGGACTTCCCTTAAATCCCTTTACTGCGTTAGTTGCCGGGTTTATGGGCCTACCGGGCGTTGCTTGGTTACTGGCCCTGAAATACGCCATTTTGCCGTAACGGAGTGAAAACAAGTGGTGGATGCAGTCGAGACCTGCATGATCTGCGAAACACCAGCGTATTCTGGAATTACCTGCACCGGCCATCGAATTTGCGAGAACTGTCTCTCCCGAATCGAGGTTGCAGATCCGGCCAGTTTCGAGTACAGTATGATTATGCAAAAAATAGGACAGATGTGGCGCGATTTGGGAATTGCGGAGGAATGCCAGTATCGGGAAGAAGAATAGACAAGGCGATTTAGCAAGGCGATTTGGTGGGGCGCTGAACAAAGCGCTGATAAAGGCGTTTGACAAGGCGTGAGAGAGCTGTCCATGAGGGCGGCTCTTTTTTATAGGGGTGCGCAAGGCGGGCGATACTTGGCTGGCGATGCTGATACGCTCGCGGCGGCGGCAGCAGCGGCAGCGGCGGCGGCAGCGGCAGCGGCAGCGTAGCGTCAAAATCCATCCTGAAAAGGAGTCGCCGCCAGAGGCGGAGAATATAAAAAGATAATCTGAAATGGGTTGCTTTGAACTGGGTTACTTGATGAGATCGAAAGCCGCGATAAATTTGGTTAAGGTCGAAACAAAAATGAGTAAATTTAACGAGGCGCGTAGTCAGACGCACGCGCCGCTGGCCGAGGCGATCGCTCAGTATGCGGCCGCGAATACAATTCGCTTACATACGCCCGGGCATGCCGGCGGACAGGGGTGGAATGCGAGTTGGCAGCGCGATTTTGCCACTGCCGGAGCTTGGGACATTACCGAGCTGACTGGTTTGGCGGACGGACACTCGACCGAATACTGGGTCAGTGCTGCGCAGGAATTGGCCGCAGAAGCATTTGGCGCTAAGGCGACTTTTTTCCTGACAGGCGGCTCGTCGCTTGGGATACAGACGGTGCTTACGGCTTGTGCTGGTCCGGGAGACGAAGTGCTTCTGCCACGCAATGCGCATCAATCGGTTATCCATGGATTGGCATTATGTGGTGCCACTCCCCGCTTTATTCCGGTGCCGAGTTCTCCGGATGGTATTCCCGGAACCATTACGCCGGAGGCTCTGGAGGCGGTGCTGCGCGCAACGGTACGCCCTCGGCTGGTCGTACTGTTAAGTCCGTCCTATCAGGGATTCTGTCCTGATTTGGCAGCGTTGGTGGCGGTCGCACACCGCGCAGGCGTTCCGGTTTTTGTTGATGAAGCCCATGGCGCTCACTTTCCGTTTCATGCCGCTTTTCCGCCTTCGGCTGGCCGGTGCGGCGCAGATGCCTGGGTACAGAGCGCCCACAAAACACTCGGCGCTTTTACCGGAGCGGCACTGCTGCATATTGGGAATGGGGCATTTGCACCGGATGCAATCCGGCGCAGCCTGCAGATACATGCTACGACGAGTCCATCTTATCTTTTAATGGCTTCGATTGATGAAGCGCGGCGTATAATGTCATTAAAGGGGCAGGAGCTTTGGGGTCAGGCGATCCACTACTGCGAGCAGATTAGGCAAGCGGCCGCTGGTCTTGAATATATGCAATTGGCCGAGCTGGCGACAATGAGGGATTACGGTGCCGCCGCCCAGGATCCGACCAGAATAGTCTTTAGGGTTCAGGGACTCTCCGGAGTAAAGGTCGCGGCTGCGTTGCGGCGCAATAACATTACGGCTGAATACGCTGATAACCGCCATGTCTGTTTGATCATACCTTACTCGCTTACGGAGGCTGCGGCGCAGAATATAGTCGAGGTTATCACAAAGCTGGTGGAAGTAGTGCCAGTGGACTCGGGAGAATCGTCCCCGGGAGGAGAATCGTCGCCGGGACAATCGCCCCCGGCTGCGCAAGGCAGGGGTGCGGCCATATCATTCCCGCCTCTGGCCCCGATGGTCATGACTTTGCGGCAAGCATTAACCGCTCCATTTGAGGAAGTGAAGCTCGCCGTAGCAGTCGGCCGGATTGCAGCTGCGATCGTGGCATTTTATCCGCCAGGCATCCCGCTGGTTATCCCTGGCGAAAAGATCTCCCCGGAGATTGTCGAATACATACAGGAAATGTCCCGTCAAACAGGAAGTTATCCGGGACCGGCCAGCGAGGGACGGATCTGGGTTGTTGCTGAAAGTGCGGTGAAAAGCCGATGAACCATAGACCGATGCATGGTCTGTTTATTGTCCTCGAAGGACCAGACGGTACTGGTAAGAGTACGTTAGCTAAGTTGCTCGTCGCTGACTTGCGAAGCCTGGGTCATGATGTGGTTGCTACCCGTGAACCGGGCGGTACGCCGCTTGGCCAAAAGATCCGAGAACTGATCCTGAATAGTAAAGGACCGGATTTGGGCCATTGTTCGGAAATGCTGCTTTATGCCGCCGACCGGGCGCAAAATATCTCTGAAATCGTGCAGCCGGCTCTGGCACAGGGGCGCGTCGTTCTGGCTGAAAGATATGTCGACTCTAGTCTGGCTTACCAGGGTTATGGACTGGGGTGGGATCTGGAGGCCATCCGGAGCGTCAACGAGATTGCGACGGGTGGGTTAAGACCGCATCTGACGATTTTGCTGGACCCCGGACCGCATGGCTTGGAGGAATCGCTCAGCCGCGCAGTTAGTGTTTCGGACACCGATAGTGACAGCGATAGTGGCGGTGCCGCAGGGGGAGCCGGGAAAAAAGAAAAAGGCGGCGACCGCATTGAAAAGCGCGGAACGGCCTTTTACCGCCGGGTTCGGGAAGGTTATTTACAGCTGGCGGCCCAAAACACAGATCGCCGCTATGAGATTGTCAATTGTCACGGCCTATCAATAGCCGAATTGCAGAAGATCTTGCTTGATATTATTGTCCGCGTGATTGCCGAAAAGTCTGTCTGAATGCCGGAAGAGGTGTTTGATTACCGGAAGGAGGAATTGGCATGCGTTTAGTTATTGCCGTTGTGCAGGATCAGGATGTGCATCGATTATTAGCACAATTAAATGAAAAGCGTTACAGCGTGACCAAACTGGCCAGTACCGGAGGATTTTTGCGTCAGGGTAATACTACTTTGCTGGTGGGTGTGGAAAAGGAACAAGTCGCCGAGGTAACAGATATCATTAAAGAAACCTGCAAGGCTCGTGAGCAGCTGGTGACTCCGCTGGCGACCATGAGCCGCACGAGTAGTTACATGCCGGCCCCGATCGAGGTTACCGTTGGTGGTGCCACTATTTTCGTGCTTGACGTTGAAAGTTTCGCCAAAGTATGATAGTGATGATGCTAATGTGGCAGGTCTTTGCCTGCCGGTGCGTCAAACCGTGGGAGTGAGCGGATGTTTGCCGCATTTAAAGATATCTGGGGTAATCAAGCTTTGTTGGCTGGCCTTGGCAAAGCAGTGGAGACCGGCAAACTGGCACATGCTTACCTGATTATGGGGGCGGAAGGCACTCAAAAGGAAACGCTGGCGCATGCCATCGCCTCTGCCATTCTTTGTGACGCGCCCACTGCAACCGGTGGAGCGTGCGGTCACTGCAGCAGTTGCGGATTTCTTCGCGGCGGCGGACACCCCGATTGCCACGCTATTTATCCTGACGGACAAAGCTTAAAAATTGAACAGATTCGTGCGTTACGGGATGAGGCGTCCTTGCATAGTTTCATGTCGGAAAAACGGGTGTTCCTTATTTTCCAGGCAGAAGCATTGACAGATCAAGCTGCCAACGGTTTTCTGAAACTTCTGGAGGAACCGCCTGCTGGAACGCATTTTATTCTATCCACCGGCCAGGCGGCCCGCCTTCAGCCGACCATCCTTTCACGCTGCCAGATACTGAAGATCGATCGCTTAGGTATTGCGGAGCTTGGGGCGGCACTGCACGCCGCATTTCCGGATCTTCAGCCGGAAGAAGCGGCGGAGATCGCCAGGCGCAGCCAGGGTCTGCCAGAAAGAGCCCGTCAGGCGGCAGCCCCCGAAGCATTGGCGCGTCGCCAGAGCGACTTAGCCCTCCGGGAGCGGATTATGCATGGCGACTTGACGGACTTGTTCAGATTGGCTGAGGAAATGGAAAAGAACAAGGATGAGGTGGAAAGACTATTAATTAATCTCTCGGATTGGTTTGGCACTGATCTGGGGCTGGGACAGGCAGACAGCAGCTTTTCGGCCGGGCGGATCCGCGCTATTGCGCCACTGTTGGAGGAGATCGCGCTTTCCAGGCAGTTAATCAAGAATGTTAATGCACGTTTGGTACTAGACGTGCTGTTCATCGAAATCCTGCGCTTTCGTGGGGTTTTACAGGGTGGCAGGGCGTCATCATAAAAGGGATGTGTCATATTTGTATAAAGTCGTAGGAGTCCGTTTTAAAAGGGCTGGCAAAATTTATTATTTTGATCCGGTCGATATTCCATTGGCGGTTTCTGATCCTGTGATTGTTGAGACCGCCCGCGGCATTGAATTTGGCAATGTGACGGTTGGCCCGAAAGAAGTTGGGGATTCCGAAATAACCCAGCCGCTAAAAAAGGTTCTGCGGCGGGCGACGCCTGAGGATCTTCAGATTGCTGAGGAAAACAGTCAGCGCGAGAAGAAAGCCTTTGAGATTGGGCTGGAGAAAATCGCGCATCACAACTTGGAAATGAAACTAGTCGACGTAGAGTTCACCTTCGATCGCAGCAAAATTATCTTCTATTTTACGGCGGATGGCCGCGTGGATTTCCGCGAACTGGTCAAGGATTTGGCCAGTGTGTTCCGTACCAGAATTGAGCTGCGTCAGATTGGGGTGCGTGACGAGGCAAAGATGATCGGCGGTCTGGGCCCGTGCGGACGATCATTATGCTGCGCGACTTTCTTGGGTGATTTTGAACCGGTTTCCATTAAGATGGCCAAAGAGCAAAACCTCTCATTGAATCCAGCCAAAATTTCAGGGATCTGCGGCAGACTGATGTGCTGTTTGAAATATGAAAGTGACTGTTACAAGCAGAATAACGGTGGCTGCAAGGGTTGCCGGAACAAACAGGAATATGCCTCGGAGACTGATGAAGATCCGGAAGACGCTGTCGCTGAGATCCCGGAGGATTGACTTTATGGCTGATATGACCGATCCAACCGCCCGGATCAACAATGGGGCTGCGGTGGCGCTTGCTCCAGAAGAAAGGATCGATGCGCTGCTCGATGGGCGACTGCGGATTATCCAGCATCAAGATGCCCTGCGGTTTTCTTTGGATTCGATCTTATTGGCTGATTATGTAACCCTGAAAGTCGGCGATCAGGTGGCGGATCTTGGCACCGGTGGCGGTGTGATTCCACTACTGCTGGTCGGTAAAAGAGGTGCTGCCTATGCTGCCGGGTTCGAGATCCAGGAGTTTGTGGCAGATATGGCCCGGCGGAGCGTTATTTTGAACGGACTGGAGGAGCGCATCGCGATCTTCAACCGCGATTTTAGGCAAATCCCGCAGGAATTATGGAATACTTTCAATGTGGTGGTTAGCAATCCGCCTTATCTGAAGCCCGCCGAGGGGCGGTTTAATCCCAAAAAGGCGGTGTCGATCGCCAAATATGAGTTGGAATGCACGCTCGAGGATGTGTTGCAGGCAGCGGCTCGTCTGCTGAAACCGAAAGGTCGCGCTGCTTTTGTCTACCGTCCGTGGAGGCTTCCGGAACTGCTGGCCGGTATGACGCGCTTTCATCTGCACCCCAAACGGTTGCGGATGGTTTACTCCTGTGCCGATGAAGAGGCCGCCCTGGTGCTGGTCGAAGGGCAGTTTCAGGGACGGCCCGGGCTGGCTGTCAATAGGCCGCTGATTGTGCGCACACCGTCAGGCGACTATACGTCTGAAATGAAGGGAATATACGGCAGAGAGTGAGGGGTGGGCAGATATGGGCACTCTTTTTTTATGTGCGACACCGATCGGCAACCTTCAGGATGTTTCGCTGCGTTTGCTGGCGACCCTGAAGGAGGTTGATCTGATTGCTGCGGAGGATACCCGCCATACCAGGAAGCTGCTGACACATTTCGACATTCACAAACCGCTCGTCAGTTACCACCGTCATAGTACTTCCGAAAAGGGCGATCAGATCCTCGGCCAGCTGAGCGCAGGTAAGAATATTGCTTTGGTTTCAGACGCGGGCATGCCCGGCATTTCAGATCCCGGGACAGAATTGGTTGCGGCCGCGGTTGCTGCTGGTATTACAGTTGTGCCTGTGCCCGGGCCGGTGGCGGCGATTGCTGCCTTGACCGCCTCTGGCATGGATACCACCCGTTTTTGCTTTGAGGGTTTTTTGCCGCGCTACCGGCGTCAGCGGCGGGCGGCTTTGGAGCGCCTTAAGGCGGAAGAAAGGACCATGGTATTTTACGAAGCGCCGCATCGGGTTTCGGAGACGGTGCAAGATCTGCTGGATATCTTGGGAAACCGCCGCATCGTTTTTGCCCGGGAGATTACCAAAATCCATGAAGAATTTTGGCGGGGAACCATCGCAGAAGCACTCGTTCACCTTAAAGAGCAAGGCGAGCGCGGCGAATATACTCTGGTATTAGAAGGCTTAGAGGCATTCCGGATGCGAGACGCGAGCGGAGGGCAGGATCTTAGCGAGGCCAGCCGTGCCGCAGGTAGCGTCAGTGTCAGCGGCACGGCGACCAGTGCCAGCGCCAGCGCAGCACGGTCAAGTGCCGCTGGGTCAGCCGTTTTTGAGGCAGAAGCGGCAACCCCGCCACTTTCAGTGGGCCAACGGGTCGCAGCTCTGATGGCGCAAGGGTTTTCTGAAAAGGAGGCTCTGAAGCAGCTGGCCAGCAGTGATGGCGTGCGTAAGAGTGATTTATACCGCGCTTTAATGCGTGAACGCGGCGCATGTAACAACTAAATTTAAAGGACAACCTCTGAAAGGTTGTCCGAAAGATGCAGAACACGCAATAGTTTTTAGCCGACGTGTTTCATTTGCTCGAAGCACTCACGGCAAATGTTTTTCTCTTTAAAAATGCGGACACCATCTGCATTGCCGCAGAAAATGCAAGCGGGTTCGTACTTTTTGAGGATGATACGCTCACCGTCAACATAGATCTCGAGAGCGTCTTTCTCATCAATTTGTAGGGTGCGGCGCAACTCTATCGGAATAACAACTCTACCGAGCTCGTCCACCTTACGTACAATTCCGGTTGATTTCATGATTCAAAAACCCCCTTCCGCTAATATTCGACATTGTTCTACATTGATAATTGTACCTAATTTTCCATTTCAAGTCAACTAGTAATTGTAAGTTTTTGCTTGTCCCCTAGATTTTCCAACTGATACAAAGAAATTCAAACCTGTAAAGAAATTTTTGGCTATAATTCGGTTTCCTTGACAATTTTCGGCCCATTAGGGTATAGTATAGGATAAGCATATTGATAAACGCGATGAACAGGAAGAGTACTGCGCGAATTCTTCTTAGAGAGCCCGGGTCTGGTGCAAACCGGGTGGGATGAAACGCAGGAACATGGCCTGGGAGCGGCCGAAATGAAGGTTAGTAGTTTCGGACGGGGTCCCGCCTACGGGAACAGACGCCCGTTAAAGCGTCAGGGTATAAGGCCACGGCCGAAGAATTGAGGCTGCGGTCCGTACTTGGCAAGGTGCCTGTCGCGAGACGGGTGCAAATTGGGGTGGTACCACGGGAATTTCCTCTCGTCCCCTAACAGCAATGTTGGGGGTGAGAGGTTTTTTATTTTGTTGCCAATGCCCACAATTGATCAGATTATGAAGAGAGAGGGAGATAATTTTGGGGAAGTTCTACATTACCACGCCGATCTATTATCCCAGTGACAATCTGCATATCGGTCATTCCTATTCAACAGTTTCCGCAGACGCCCTCGCACGCTATCACCGCTTGAAAGGTGACGATGTCTTTTTCCTGACCGGCACTGATGAGCATGGTCAGAAAATACAGCGGCGGGCTGAGCAAACAGGGGTAACCCCTCAGCAGTACGTTGATCATGTTGTTGACGGCATTAAGCACCTTTGGAAAGTACTCGACATCAGTTATGACGATTTCATCCGCACCACTGATGAGCGCCATATCCGCGCGGTACAGGCGATTTTCAAACGCCTTTATGATCAAGGCGACATTTACAAGAGCGAATATGAAGGCTGGTACTGCACTCCTTGTGAAACCTTCTGGACGGAACGCCAGGTCAAAGACGGCAATTGCCCGAATGAGGACTGCTGTCGCCCGGTAGAGAAGGTCCGCGAGGAAAGCTACTTTTTCAAGGTGTCGAAATATGCCGACCGGCTACTGGAATATATCGAGTCGCATCCGGAGTTCATTCAGCCGGTATCCCGTAAGCATGAGATGATCAATAATTTTCTCAAGCCGGGCCTGGAAGATTTGTGCGTATCGCGCACCAGTTTCAGCTGGGGTATTCCGGTGAGCTTTGATGAGCGTCATGTGGTCTATGTCTGGCTGGATGCGCTGTCAAGTTACATCTCGGCACTCGGCTATCCGGAGGCGGGGGTAGACCCGAACAGCCTGTTCAACAAGTTCTGGCCGGCCGATCTGCACCTGGTCGGTAAGGAAATTGTGCGCTTCCATACGATTATCTGGCCGATCACACTGATGGCACTGGGGTTGCCGCTGCCGAAGCAGGTCTATGGACATGGCTGGTTGCTGTTGGAAGGCGATAAGATGTCCAAATCCAAAGGAAACGTCATTGACCCGGTGGTGCTGGCTGAGAAATATGGCGTGGACGCCATCCGTTATTACTTGCTGCGGGAAGTACCGTTCGGATCAGACGGCCAATATACTGAAGACGCTTTAATCAATCGCATCAATGTTGATTTGGCCAATGATCTCGGCAACCTGCTGCATCGCACCGGTGCCATGATTGAGAAATTCAACGGTGGCCTGATTCCGGATCCAGCCGCGAGTGAAGCGTTGGATTTGGATCTGCAAAAGACAGCCGCCCAGGCGGTGGCGGACGTGAATCATCAGATGGATCATCTGGTGATCAACGAAGCCGTCGTCGCAATTTGGAAGCTGGTCGGCAGAACCAATAAATATATTGACGAAGCTGCCCCCTGGGCGCTGGCGAAAGATGCGTCTAAAAAAGCTAGGCTTGGTACGGTTTTGTATCAGATGGCCGAATCACTGCGGATTACCGCCGTATTGCTGCAGCCTTTCTTGACATCCACCCCTGATAAGATTTGGGATCAGCTGGGGTTACCCGGTTCGCCTGCGCAGGCTGGCTGGGAGAAGGGCACCCAGTGGGGCGGAACACCTTCCGGCATTAGGATTCGCAGGGGCGATCCGATCTTCCCGAGAATTGAAAAGGAAAAAGAGGAAGCTGAAGTTGCGGTTGCGTCGGGGAAAATTACGCCGCAGCCCGCGCAACTTAAGCCGCAGCCTGCTCAGTCCGCGCAAACTGCGCAAGATGCGCAAACTGCGCAAACTGCGCAAGATGCGCCGCCCAAGCAGCAGACCGCTGCCGCTGGTGTCACCGCCACCGCCACCAAGCCGCTCGTCACGATCGATGACTTCGCCAAACTTGATCTGCGGGTGGCGAAGATCCTTTCCGCCGTCAAGGTGGAAGGAGCAGATAAACTGTTGCATCTACAGGTAGAAACCGCCGGTGAGCAACGCTCGATCGTGGCCGGTATTGCCCGTCACTACAGTCCGGAAGACCTGGTCGGGAAATCAGTTGTCATTGTTGCCAACCTTAAGCCGGCCAAATTGCGCGGACACTTGTCGGAAGGGATGTTGCTGGCGGCATCCACTGAAGACGACGGGTTGTTGGCGCTGGTGACGCCGGAAAAGGAACTGCCCAGCGGCAGTAAGGTGAGGTAACGGAGGGAGCGGTATGTTTCTCGACTCACATGTCCATCTGGATGATGTCCGGTTTGCCGAAGATCGGGAGCAAGTGATCCAGCGGGCGCTGGACGCCGACGTGACGACCATGATCAATGTCGGCGCGGATATGAAATCTACCCGGGAGAGCCTGCGGCTTGCCAAAGGCTATCCCGGGATTATCTATGCGGCGGTTGGTATTCATCCGCATGATGCCAAAAGCGCCACAGAGAATGATTACAGCGAGCTGGAGGGTTATCTGGCGCAGCCGGAAGTCCTGGCAGTCGGCGAGATCGGCTTGGATTACCATTATGATTTGTCCCCGCGTGAGGTGCAGCGCACAGTCTTTGAGCAGCAGCTGAAACTGGCGGTGGCGACGGATAAACCGGTGATTATCCATATGCGCGAAGCTACCCAGGACACCTTAAATCTGCTGCAGCAATTTACCGGCAGGCTGCGGGGCGTGATGCACTGTTTTTCGGGAAGCTGGGAAACAGCCTGTGCCGTGCTTGATCTCGGCTTACATCTAGGATTCGACGGGCCTCTAACATTCGCCAACGCCGCCAAACTGAGAGAAGTGGCTGGCAAGGTACCCTCAGACCGAATTCTAATCGAAACGGATTGCCCATATTTAACCCCGGTCCCCTACCGTGGAAAGCGCAATGAGCCGGCGTATGTGAGGGAAGTCGCGGCTGTTTTGGCCGAATTGAAAAAAGTGGATCTGGAGGAAATCGCGTCACTAACGGCGAATAACGCGCGGGACCTATTCTCAATAATATAGCAGCATATCAGAAAACGCAGAACGCACGGGAGGTTCAGGAATGACCATTGCTTACAGCATCGGAAAGAATTTGTATTTGAACATCACGAACCGCTGCCCCAATGATTGCGTGTTTTGTATCCGGCAGAACGGCGAGGGGATCGGAGACACGCAGCTATGGCTGAAAACTGAACCGGATGTGGACCAAATACTACAATCAGTCGGGGATCCGACCGGGTACGAAGAGATTGTATTTTGCGGGTATGGTGAACCGATTACGCGCTTGGACGCGATTGTCGCTGTAGCCAAGGCGCTCCGGCCTTTTGGAATCCCGATTCGTCTTGATACAAGCGGGCTGGCGGATCTAATTCACGGCCGGGATGTCTGGCCGGATTTGGCTGGTTTGCTGGATGCGGTTTCCATCAGTCTGAACGCGCATAATGCAGCGGAATACGATAAACTCTGCCGTTCTAAATGGGGCGAGGATGCATTTCGGGCAATGCTTGATTTTACCAATCGGGCGAAAGACTATGTTCCAAAGGTTATTTTAACGGTCGTCGACTATCCGGGAGTTAATCTGGAAGCTTGCCGGAATATTGCCGACGGCATGGGTGTATCATTTAGAATTAGGCGTTATGAGGCACCGCCGTCGGCATGCAGTAAAGCGGCGGCGCAAGACTAGACAGGACAGGGAGGCGCTATGATATGCGACTGGAGCATTTACATTTACTCCGGCAGATCAGAGTCGAAGCCCCTCTACAGAATCTGGTGGCGTTTATCAAGAAAAATAAGAAGGCGGCGGTCAGCGCGGCGGGATTGCTGATGCTGGTGATCGGCTGTTCGGTTTATCTGTTGGGCCTGGTGGATGTGACTGTGGTGGCCGATGGGGTTGTCACAGAAGTGCGCTATTGGGGCGGCAGCGTCCCGAAGGCTTTGGCGGCCGCCGGGGTAACCTTGGTGCCTTTTGATGAAACCATCCCGGCTGCTGACTCTGATTCCAACGCCAATATTAAGCTGCGTGATGGCAGTGTATTGCAGGTTTTGCGCGCAGTGGAAATGACAATCGCGGCCGATGGCACCACCCAGACAATCCAGACTGTTCCCGGAACGGCTCGTACTATTCTGGCAAAGGCGGGCATTACCATCGGTGAATATGACCGCGTGTTGCCGGATAACGACCAACCGGTGCCAGCTGGTACGCCGATTCGTGTTGTTCGAGTGGAAATAAAGGAAGTAACAGCACAAGTGGCGGTCAGTCCGCCGGTGGAAGAACGCCCTGACCCTGAGTTGGAGCGGGGTAAGGTCCAAGTGTTAGAGCCAGGCAAGGCCGGAGTTAAAGAGCAGACGGTCCGACAAGTTTTTGAAGACGGGAAGCTGAAGACCAAAGAAGTAATCGCGGAGCGCATTATGGAACAGCCGCGGCAAAGAGTTGTCAAGATTGGCACCAAGCCGCCGGTTTATACGCTGACGACCTCGCGTGGCACCTTCCGCTACAGCCAAGTGGCTACCATGTCGGCGAGTGCCTATTGTCCCTGTAAGATTTGCTGTGGTCCCAAAGCGAACGGCATAACAAAATCAGGCAAGAAAGCCGGTTATGGTGTGGTAGCGGTTGATCCGAAAGTCATCCCGCTAGGGACGCAGTTCTATATTGAAGGCTATGGTCCGGCGGTTGCGGCTGATATCGGATCCGCCATTAAGGGCAACAGAATTGATTTATGCTTCGAGACTCATCAAGAAGCATTGAATTTTGGCAGAAGGAAAATCCAGGTTTACATTTTGGTCGTCAATTAATTGTCAATTAATTACGCCAGGCGCAGGCTGATATCCATCGCGCGGGCGGAATGGGTGAGCGCCCCGATGGAGATAAAGTTCACACCAGTTTCAGCTACCTGGCGCAGATCCCGTTCGCCCATATTGCCAGAGGCCTCGGTGAGTGCGCGGCCATTGATGATGCGCACCGCTTCCTTCATATCTGACAAGCTCATGTTATCCAGCATAATGACATCAGCTCCGCAAGCAAGTGCTTCTTGAAGCTGCGTGAAATCTTCCACTTCCACCTCAATCTTTAGCAGATGGTGCACGTTGGCACGCGCCTGTCCCACGGCGGCAGTGATGCTCCCGGCGGCGCGGATGTGATTATCTTTAATCAGCACGCCATCAAACAGGCCAATGCGATGGTTGAGGCCTCCGCCAGTCCTTACGGCATATTTCTCAAGTCCCCGCATGCCGGGAGTGGTTTTGCGGGTGTCGACAATGTGCGCGCCCGTACCTTCCACCTGCGCTACGGCGTCGTGTGTTTTGGTGGCGATACCGGACAGACGCTGCAATAGGTTGAGGGCCGTGCGTTCGCCGGTTAATATGCCGCGCGCTGGTCCACTGATGGTAGCGATAATATCCCCTTTTTGCACCAGGGCCCCTTCACCGACATGGGCTTTGATGACAATGCGCGAGTCAATCAGCTCAAAAACGCGCGTTAATATTGCCAGACCGCAGACGATGCAACTCTCCTTGGCGATAAAGCGGCCGCTGCTGATGGCGTCTTCCGGCACCGTAGAGAGGGTGGTCACATCACCCATGCCGATATCTTCGGCAAGTGCCGCGCGCAATAAGTTATCTGTACCCGGAATTTGCAGGTTCAAGTTTATTCCTCCTCAAAACTCGCTGTGGCCATCGTGGTCGCCAGCACCATGGATGCTGTGGCAGAGTGTGTCGTCGCCATTACCGGGGTGATGCGGGGGAGCGCCGTCGCTGCGGTAATGTGCACCGACACTATCTTTGCGCGCATAGGCGGCTGTCGCCACCGCCAAAGCAATCTGTGCAATATTTAAAGTCTCCACAGCCGCGGTTGTTCTGATGGGTGCGGCCAGCAGTGTTTCCTCGAATTCTTTTAAGCTGGCGATGGCGCGGCTCAGCCCTTCGGCATCGCGGGAAGCGCCACAATAAGTACTCATGATTCCGCGGATGGCCTCACCGGTTTGAACGTAATCCAGTAGCGGTGGTGCCGCAGGCACAGCCCTCGTCGCAGGCGCTTCAGGCACAGTCGCCGCCGCTGCCTCATATTGCGCCTGCGCAGCGGGTAGCATTAGATCCGCACAGTGCTGCGCGGCGCGGTTGCCAAAGACAATGCACTCCAGTAAGGAGTTACTTCCGAGACGATTGGCACCATGTACGCCGGTACAAGCAGTCTCGCCGCAAGCGTAAAGCCCGGGCAGTGCCGTCTCCCCAAACAGACCGGTTTGGATGCCGCCCATCATGTAATGTTGGACAGGATGCACCGGGATCGGTTCGGCGGGAATATCGTAGCCCTGGCGCGTGCATTCGGCATAGATCGTGGGGAAGCGCTTCTCCAAATAGGCACGCGGCTTATCAGGGAGGCGCAGATATACCTTGCTTTCACCGGTGCGCCGCATTTCGCGTAGAATGGCGCGCGCCACGATATCACGCGGGGCCAGATCCGCCATGGGATGCACGTCCTGCATGAAATATTCGCCCTGATTATTAATCAGTTTGCCACCTTCACCCCGGATCGCCTCCGAAATGAGGAAGGAACGTCCCGTTTGATCCGCTCCGACGAGAGCCGTGGGATGAAACTGTACGAACTCCATATTCTGTAGCGGCAGGCCGGCGCGTGCGGCTGCCGCCATGCCGTCGCCCGTGGCGCAGGTGGCGTTCGTGCTGGCGTTATACACCCGGCCGATGCCGCCGGTGGCAAGTATGACGCGCCGAGTTTCAAAAATCGTCGGCATATCCTCGCAAAGGGCAAGCACGCCTGTGACACCGTGTGCGTCATACAGAATATCAGTCAGTTGCGCTGCATCATAAAAACGGATATTGGCGCGCTGCTTAGCTCTTTCCAGCAGTGTCGATGTCAAATGCAAACCTGTAGCATCGCCGCCGCAATGGAGCACCCGCCGCTCAGAGTGGCCGCCTTCGCGCGTGCGGGCAAGGTCACCGTTTTCTCTGTCAAAGGGAACTCCCAGCGCAATTAGACGCTCGATATTGTCGGCGGCTTCTGAGACGAGTACTTGCACGGCGGCCTTGTCGCAAAGCCCCGCGCCTGCCGTAAGAGTATCAGCGACATGAGATGCGCGCAAGGGTTCGCTGCGCTGGGTTACTGCTGAGATGCCGCCCTGCGCATACATGGAATTGCTAATGTCCGGATTGGTTTTACACAAAATCGCGCAGTTCAGGCGGGTATCCAGGCTGAGGGCGGTGTAAAGCCCTGCAGCACCACAACCGACAACAACCGCATCAATGCGTATGCGGCGCATAGGAAATTGGCGTGCCTCTAAAATTACTTTGTTCATGATGCTTTCCTTTCAAACTATACAGATGCAGCGAACATTCTTTCCAAACCTGGCAGCGCTTTGCGGGCAAGCTCTTCATCAACAGTGGTGGCGTACTGTAGGTGCTCTAAAGCGGCCAGTACGTCATCAAGTTGTGTTTTTTTCATATCGGGGCAGAATGCTCTGTCACCGTCCAGACTGAAAAACCTCTTTTGCGGGCATAGCTTGCTCATCTGGTGCAAGACACCGGCTTCGGTGACAATCAGAAATTCTTCAGCCGGGGATTGCTGTGCTTTTTTAATGATTTGAGAAGTGCTACCTACGAAGTCTGCCAGTGCCAAAACATCCGAATTGCATTCCGGGTGGATTAGCACCTGCGCCTGCGAATGCGCGGCCCGGAAGGCATCGATTTCCTGCGCTGTGATTCGCCAATGGGTGGGGCAATAGCCCTGGGCTAAGATAAACCGCTTTTCGGGCAGAGCACGAGCTATGTATCCGCCCAAACCTTGATCGGGGACGAAGATGATTTCCTGCTGTGGCAGGGACTTGGCGATGCGCAGTGCGTTAGCGGAGGTGCAGCAAATATCGCTAACCGCCTTGACATCGGCATTTGAATTGACGTAGCACATTACGGCTGCCTGTGGATGGGCAGCTCTTAACCGGAGGACGTCCTCCGCGGAAATCATATCGGCCATCGGACAACCAGCGTCCGCTATGGGAAGAAGTACTGTTTTGGTGGGGTTTAGCATCTTGGCGGTCTCAGCCATAAACTTGACGCCGCAGAATACAATGACATCGGCCTGCGTGTCCCGCGCCGTCCTCGCGAGTTCCAGTGAGTCACCCACAAAATCGGCGAGGTCTTGTATTTCCGGCTGTTGATAATAATGGGCCAGGATGATTGCGTTCCGTTTATCTTTCCAGAGCTTGATAGCGTCGGCTGAATGCATCTGTTTTAGATCCCCCAATCGAGAATTTTGCAGAGTAGCATTTTGTATTATAACATATTGTTGGCAGTGTGCCTTGTCCCATCCTAATTTGTTGTCGAGAGTTCGCGCTATTCGCTTAGAATACCTGCTTTTTGCAGCGCCTGCTCGATACGATCGAGGCTCAGCTCGTTGGGTGCTTCCACAGTGTGCATATGTGAACCACATGTCATGCTGGAGAGCATCTGCACGCCGGGTCGTCCCAGCCGCTCAATCAGCGTTTCCACATCTTCAGTGGTACGCAGGAGCAAAGACCCAGTAATTTCTCCATAAACGGGATGATCCACGATGATGTCGCGCACGGTACCGCCAGCGTTCACCATAATCAAGAGTTCTTCCCGTGCTTCGGAGAGCTCGGTGTGTTGGCAGGTATACACGCGCATGGGCAAAGACGGCGATGCTTTTTCCAACCAGACATAGCCTGCCGGTGTCGCCATAATGGGCAGTCCGCTCTCACGCAATAGGGCAATATCCTGCACTACAACTTGCCGTGTTACCTTCATGTGTGCAGCAAGTTCACTGCCGGTAATCGGCCCTTCAGAGGCCCGGATAATCTGACCGATCGATTTGCGTCTTTCAAGGTTACTGTTGTTATTGATGCCGTTTCATCCTTTCCAGAGTCGAATCCATTATAACCAGCCGAAAAAAAATAGTCAACAGCTGTATATACACCTGTTGACTGGGGGAGGGAACTTTGGGGACGGTTCTAAAAGTGCCATTTCCCATTTGATGCCATAAATGCACTTTTGAGTCTGCCCAAAAGTGTACATGGCACTTTTAGAACCGTCCCCAAAGTTCCTACATTTCGGTATCGGTTTGGGGGTATGGTTCATTAGTTGAAATTTGGTCAATAGCGCCTAAGACGGCCCGGGAGCGAAAGGTCTTGTTAGAAGTGAGTAATAATATGCAGATAAAGAGTAGGAGACCGAGGAGACCAAATAGCGTTGGAATGGGCATTACTTCCCCCAAATAACCGGCCGCAGCCGTTGATAAAGGAAGAGCTGCCAAGACAAGTGTACTCATTACGGCTGAAACCCGCCCCATTTTGTCCGCCGGCGTATTACGCTGTATAATTGTATGCAATCCGGCAGAAGCAACTGGAACTCCGAGTCCCAAAATGCTGATACAGGCAATGACTGCTAGTATACTTTTGGCAAAATACATTAAGGCATACCCGCCGGCAATCAGGAGCAGTCCTGAACGTAAAGCCCATCGTTCTCCGATTCTCCTCACTATGTAGCCGACCATTAAAGAAGATAGCAACATGAAAACTGTTTGGACCAATAAGGCCTGCGAAAGCCCTGTAACATCCAGGTTAAGGTTAACTTTGACGAAAACAGGTAATAAAACATTGATAGGCCCAAAGAAGAAATTAGTCAGACAGGCTAGAATTACGCAGATTACAATGATGCGGGTACTCCTGACGTAATTAAGCCCCTCGCCTAAATCCTTAAAAAACTGCGCTACAGTAAGGACGGAACCTTGGCTGTCCGAGGCGGTGGGGGACGGTATTTTTATCGATGAGATCAAGAAAGCTGAGATCACAAAAGTTAGAAAGTCGATTAATAAGGCTCCTCCGATACCAAGCGTCGCTATGATTGCTCCGGCACAGGCCAGACCAATCATTTGGGCGGCATTTTCACCGAAGCTGTGCATTGAATTAGAGGTGATCAAATCTTCAGTGCGCACGAGTGATGGCCTAACTGCCATTCTGGCCGGTTGCTGAGCGGTTTCAAATACAGAAGTAAGAGCAGTGACAACAAATATCATCCAGACGGCCAGATGATCTGTCATAAACAGAAAAGCCAACACCGTGACTAACAGACCTCGCGCTATATCGGAGATAATCATCAGCCTTTTCCGGTTAAGCCGGTCGGCCAGTACTCCGGCGAAAGGGCCCAACAAGATATTTGGCAGCATGTTGCATACCATTACAGTACCCATCAGCAGTGTGGAACCCGTCAGTTCGAGAACCATCCACATTATGGCGAGACTATCGATACTATCCCCGATACGGCTGATGGTGTTGGCAATCCAATAACGTGTGTAAGAAGGATATGCACGGAAAAAGGCTAATCCACTAAGACCTTTAGTTAGTGTTGTCATGATCATGTCCCCTTCTTTCATCAGTAGGATAGGCGCTGGAAGCGTTCTTCAAATATACCAAATTGTATAAAAATAGTCAAAAGGCAAATATACGCCTATTGTCTCCGCGCTTACTGGGCGCTTGCTGGCCACTGTTGTTTATGTATCTGTGGCAAGTTTGCCCGCAGCGCCTAAAACAGTATTGGAGCGAAAAGTCCTGTTAAAGGTGAATAAAACTGTAAAGAACGCCACTAGCGAACCGAGCAGGGCAAACAGCGCTGGAAGGGGTATCACTTCTCCCAAAAAACCGGCGGTGGCCGTTGATAAAGGCATGGCTGCCAAGCTAAGTGTACTCATTACGGATGAAACACGGCCCATTTTATCCGCTGGTGTATTACGCTGCATGATGGTATGTAATCCGGCAGAGGCAATCGGAACACCGAATATTAATATACTGAGACAGACAAAGACACCTGGTGCGCTTTTGACAAAATAAAACAAGATGGAACCACTGGCAAGCAGGAATAATCCAGCGCGTAAAGCCCAGCGTTCGCCAATTTTCTTAGTGATAAAACTCACCACTAAAGAAGCTAGCAGCATGGAAATCGGCTCAGCGAGAAAGACATATGAGAGGCTGACCACATCCAGATTGAGATTGACTTTGGCGAAAACCGGCAACAAGACATTTAAAGGAGCAAGAAGGAAATTGATCAGGCAGGCCAGGACTGCACAAATTACAATGATACGGGTACTGCGGACGTAATTCAGTCCTTCACCCAAATCTTTGAAAAACTGCGCTACGGTAAGGTCGGATCCTTGGCCGTCAGAGGAAGTGGTGGACGGTATTTTGATCGATGAAATTAACAAAGCTGAGATTATAAAAGTTAGAAAGTCGATTAATAAGGCTCCTCCGATCCCAAGCGTCGCTACGATTGCCCCGCCGCAGGCCAGGCCAATCATTTGAGCGGCGGTTTCACTGAAACTGTGCATTGAATTAGAGGTGATCAAATCTTCGATACGCACCAGTGATGGCCGGACTGCCGCTCTGGCAGGATGCTGGGCGGTTTCAAATATCGAAGTTAGAGCGGTAACGACAAATATCATCCAGACGGCCAACTGATCGGTCATGAACAAAATGGCTAATACGGTAACTAACAGACCTCGCGCTATATCGGAGAAAATCATCAGTTTCTTCCGGTTGAACCGGTCGGCCAGTACTCCGGCGAAAGGCCCCAGTAGAATGTTAGGCAGCATGTTGCATAGCATCACAGTGCCCATCAACAGTGTGGAACCGGTTAGCTCGAGCACCATCCACATTACGGCGATGCTGTCGATACTATCGCCCATGCGGCTGATCGTGTTGGCAATCCAGTAACGTGTGTAGGAAGGATAGGCCCGGAAAAAGGTCAGCCCGCTAAGACTCTGAACTTGACTCTTTTTTGTCATGTTCGCACCCCTTTTTCTCATCAATACTAGGATCAACATTAGCAGAGTCCTTCTCTGTTGATCCGCCAAAAAGAAGTGCCATGTAGGGCTCGGGTTGCAGACCCGGGCGCTGGACGGTATATGGTGCCAGCAGGGCATCGACCTTGGCGGGTAGATCGTCCTTCTCTGCGGCAGTGATATACAGTTCCTTCAGTGTGATCATAATGGAAGGATGTTTGGCAGCATTTTCTGAAATCATATGGTGAATATGGTTCAGGACAGATTGGCGTGTCTGACTAATGGCGGTCCGCCATTCTTCAGTGTCGAACATATTAGTCGCAGCTTCAAAGCCCGGACTAGAGAAGCTATATAGTCGTTCCTGTATTCCATTGATTATGCGTCCTTCCACTTCTTCCAGAAAACCGTGTTGCACAAGCTCCCGGACATGGTAATGGACTTTACCGTGCGGCTGTTCCAGCCGCTGGGCAATCATCTGAACAGACAGCGGCTCCGGACCTGAAAACAACTGAAGGATTTGCAGACGCAGAGGGTGCGTCAAGGCCTTCAGTTGCTGAAGGGACTCGAGCTGGAGTGGTGGTTTGGTCATACCGATTGCCTCCTTTTTCCTAAATCGTCAAATAAACCTTATACGTCTAATATATATTGGACGTTAATAGTTGTCAAGTAAATAAAGACGCGCGGGCGAAACGCGGCAGACGCGGAACTTTGGGGACGGTTCTAAAAGTGCCGTTTCACATTTACTGCCATATGGCACTTTTAGAACCGTCCCCAAAGTTCCGCCCCTTCCATTTTTTTACCTGCGGACCGGACATTTCCGAGAGGATCAGCGCCTGCTGCGACGAACCATATTTAGTTGAAAGGATTCGCTTTTGACACCTGACGCACGAAAGGGGAAAGTATGGAGAACCTGACTTCGCCAAAGGTGATCCGCGAGATTTTGGCTCGTTTTGGGCTGGAGGCAAAAAAATCATATGGCCAGAATTTCCTGATTGATGCCAATATCCTGCGGAAAATTACCGGTGCAGCCCAGTTGTCACGTGAGGATCTGGTGTTGGAGATTGGTCCAGGACTCGGAACGCTCACCCAGGGGCTAGCCGCTCAGGCTGGAAAAGTAATTGCCTTTGAATCCGATTACCAATTGCTGCCGGTATTGCAGTATACGCTGGCGGAATTTGAGGATCGCGTCACGATCATTCCTGGGAACTTTCTGACAGCCGATCTGCCAGGCCTGTGCGCTGGCGCTCGTGCTGACGCTGAAGCTGGCGCTCTCGCCCGCGCTCGCACTTCGGAAAGCTTAAAAAATGTAAAAGTAGTGGCTAATGTGCCATATTATATTACGACCCCGATTCTGATGTATCTCCTGGAATCCGGGATCCCTTTCCAGACGATGGTCTTTTTGATGCAGCGGGAAGCTGCCGACCGCGTCATGGCCTGCCCCGGCAATAAAAACTATGGTATCTTGTCAGTGACGGTACAGTTTCATTGTATCCCCGAGATCGTCGCGGACGTACCTCCGATGGTTTTTATGCCGGCACCCAAAGTCCAATCGGTCATCCTGCGTCTCACGCCGCCCGCCCAACCCCGCACAACTGTAAAAGATGAGGGGCTCTTGTTTCGGTTGGTGCGGATGGGATTCGCACAACGTCGCAAGACGATGATCAATGCCGTCCAGAATTCCGGATCATGGCCATTCAGCCGCGCCGAATGGCTGGCCATTTTTGAAAAGTCCGGCCTGCATCCGCAATCCCGGGCTGAGATGCTTTCCGTTCATGATTTTGCCGTTTTGGCCGATGCTGTCCATGATTTCAGAGCGAACTGCCAGTGAACTGCTAATCCAAAAGGAGGTGCGTTGCATGTACTTTTACAGCCCCACATACGGTCGTATGGGATTCGAAGAAATGTTTCAGGACATTATGGCATATGTTGCCGCAGAACCTGAACGCAAGTACCGTCTGATTATCGGGACGGATTCGCAGGCGCGCGATGAAACATGCTTTGTGACCGCGGTCATCATTCACCGGGAAGGTAAGGGCGCGCGCTTTTTTTATCATAGAGAATATGAAAAATTTAAGCAGGGATTTAAGCAGCGCATCTTTTTCGAAACCGCTAAAAGTCTGGGAGTGGCGTCCCGCCTGGCAGAACGATTGTCCGAAAATGGCTTCAGCCATCCGGATGTCGAAATCCACTTAGATGTGGGCGAACAGGGGCGCACGAAGGAATTGATCCGCGAAGTAGTTGGCATGGTAACTGGCAGTGGTTTTGACGCCCGTATCAAGCCAGATTCCTTCGGTGCTTCCACAGTAGCTGATAAATTCACCAAGTAGCCCGAAGCGTGGCGTGGCCCTATGCGCCTGCGCTGCCTGAAGTTGTGACTGCGACATAAAGCAAGACCAGCCCCTCTCTCATAGGATGGTATTGATTCCCATGAGAGGGGGCATGTCTTTATGTCTGCGATTAAAGCGGGCGATTATGTCGGCCGCAAATCTTATGGCATGGATATCGTATTCAATGTTAAACGGATTGAAGAAACAGAGTCACGCGGGGCGAAGACAGGCACAGCAATAGCCTTGCTGCGGGCTTTTGAATTCCGCCTGATGGCCAGTGCTCCTTTGGACGATTTGGTAGTGCTCGAGCCAGAGCGCTTTAGAGAAGTGATCAGTCGCTCCGAAGCGAATATGAGTCGCCGAACCGAATGTTGCCTGGGGAGGCGTACTCCCCTGAACCGTGCGCCAACACCCGGCTCCGAAAGTGGCTCTGAAAGCGAAGCCGACGCAGCCGCTGCAGTCAAAGACGCGCCGGCTCAGATTCCGGGGCGTGTGTTGCATATCGATGGGGACCAGGAATACCTGGACTATTGTCTGAAGCATTACAGCAAACTTGGCCTGGAAGCCTATGGGGTGTATGTGCCAGAAACCGAGCAGCCCAAGCAGGTCAAGAAACTGATCGCACAATACCAGCCAGATATGATCATTATGACCGGTCACGATGGTTATTCCCGCAAAAAGCGGAGCGGCAATGAATTGGATCATTATTATCATTCCAAATACTTTGTGCAGGCGGTGCGCAACGCACGCTTGCTGCGACCGGACAAGGATTCATTGGTGATTTTTGCAGGCGCATGTCAGTCACATTATGAAGCAATTTTAGAGGCTGGAGCCAACTACGCCAGTTCTCCAGAGCGCAAATTGATCAATTGCTATGACCCAGTGCTGGTGGCCGAAACAGTCTGTTTCACGCCCCTGGGGAAAACGGCTGACATTGTGGCAGTGATCGGAAATACGATCACCGGCCGAGAGGGAATCGGTGGAATAGAAACCCGGGGTCTGTTGCGCACCAGTTTGCCTGCGCCAACACACAGCAACCACTAAATGGTAATAACGGCCGATAAAATATTTTTTATCGATTTTTCCCTGATTTATTGCGGTTATTTTCTTGACAGTAATAGATGGCTTTGTTATAATAATAAGCTTAGTTTGACAAAGCCCTTGCTCTGTGCTATAATTAGCTTAGTACGGTGCGAGGAAGGTGAGGACCAGTGCAGCAGTTGGGGGTTCTAGATCGAATCCGTGGCGATTTGGAAAACTTCGTCGGTCAGCGCATTAAAGTGAAGGCTAATCGCGGGCGGAAAAAAGTCATGGAAGCGGAAGGTATCCTGGAAGGGATTTACCCGAAGCTATTTGTGGTACGTCTCAATGAACGGCAATCCGAACGCCGCGTTTCATATAGTTACGCTGATCTTCTCACTGAGACAGTAGAGCTTAGCATTGAAGACACTCGAATCGGGTTAGGAGAAGCTACAGGTTAAGCGGCTTTCGTTTTTGTCACGTACGTCCTGTTTTTAACAGGACGTTTTTTTATTTGCGGCGAAGTATGGAAGAAGGTATTGGCTTGAACTTCTAAACCGGAAGCGGGGGGTCTTTTTAAATGAAAGCCTTTGTGAGACATTGCGCCATCATTGCTATTAGCAGTATCATGTTGTGTATGGCGGTACCTGAGATGCTGCTTGCCGCGGCCGGAGAACCGGAAATCAGGGTCGGGCTGGTCTCCATTAACGCGGCGGTGATCGAAATATCCTGCCCGGCCGGTCTGACGGCGGAAATGCACAAGGCATCCATTTTTGGAGTATCCAAAGAATGGCGGACGCTGGAAGGTACGGAATCCTGCGCGCTGCAGAGCTTCACCATTTCGGTCAGCCCGCAAAGTACGGAGCTTCTGGTGCGATCATCGGCCGGATTTGGCGTTAAGGTGGCCGGGCCGCTTCGCTTTACCGCCGCAGACTCCAAAGTACCACTCCGGATCAATAACAAGGATTATTTTGGCAGCGCTGAATTTGCGCCGCCCAAAAATAGTGGCGTGGGCGGGTCCGGGTCAGGCGGTGGTCTGACGGTGGTCCTGAATCTGCGGCTGGAAAAATACCTGGAAGGCGTTTTGGCGGGCGAAGTCCCCGCATCTTGGCCAGCGGAAGCCCTCAAAGCCCAGGCGGTTGCCTGCCGTACAAACGTGATGTCATGGGGTGAGCGGCATAGCGGCACCGACTTCGACATTTGCGACGGAACACATTGTCAGGTGTTTAAGGGCGCCGCGACCAGCGCCAGCATTAGTAAAGCTGTCCAGGATACGACTGGTGAGGTCATCCGTTATGGTGGGAAGTTGATCAATGCCTATTTCCATTCTTCCAGCGGAGGTCGCACCGAAAATAATGAGGATGTTTGGCCTGGCAGCGAGCAAAGCCCTAGCCGCGCGTTGCCCTATTTGCGTGCGGTCGATGATTACGATCAGGCCAGCCCATATTACTCATGGGCGGTTTCCAAGTTCTATACGATTGATGAATTCGCTGCCCAGCTCAAACTGGACGGGCGCGGGGACTTGACTGTCGAGACGATTGCCGGTGCGAATCAGGTGCCAGTAAGATACCGTTTTGCCAGGAGTGGCGGGGCTGCGAAAACATATATGCGCGAAGAGCTACGCAATCTACTGTCATTGCCGTCACCACGTATGGAACTTTTTGCGATCACGCCAGAGCAAATTGCCGAGGCGCTACGCAAGTTGTCGTTGCGCGGACCAGTTGTTTTCGAAGGTGTACAAAGTGATTCTACTGGAAGTGATGGCGGGGCGGGAACGGGCAGTGGTGCCGGTGGTGGCGCGGGAGCCGGTAGCGCGAGTTTGATCCTTGATCTACGGCTGCAACTGGGTATTGAAGTCTTTCGAGAAATTGGCAATTTTGCCTTCAAAACCGGTTCATTCATCGTCATCGGCGGACGCGGTTATGGGCACGGGATTGGGATGAGCCAGTGGGGCGCTAAAGGTATGGCCGAGCAAGGCTTTGCATACCGCGAAATCTTGAGCCATTATTATCGCGGGACTAATGTTGAGAAGGCTTACTGAGGGCGGCGATCAGCGGATGCACCGATCAAGGCGAAATCCCATATAATAATCCGGTTGAACGTGCTTTTGGCACGAACCGGAGGGATTGGATGCTGCCGATTAGAATACTGTCAGCCGCCAAATTGCCGCTGGGAGCAAGGAAAATAAAGCGTGGTGCCTGCGGGGCTGACGTAAAAGAACTGCAGGAAATGCTGTTGCAGCGCGGCTTTTTTCCGGCGGAACCGGATGGATGCTATGGCGATATTACTGATGAAGCCGTCAGGGAGTTTCAGGCTGCCCACCGGCTACGTTGTGATGGCATCGCCGGTCCGAAAGTCGTCGATGCGCTACTGGGAACTGCGCATGATTACGGTGAAGTCTACGTAGTTAAGCAAGAAAAAAACCTCAGCGAAGTAGCCGCCAAACTTGCCATTCCACTGGGAACTCTGGCGTCCTCAAACCAAACCTCTGTCTCTGCGGCGGTATACCCCGGGCAACGTCTCAAAATCAACCGGCGCATCCTTGGTGCCTGGCTGGAAAAATGCGGTGCATATCTGCGCAAGGATTTTCCCGCCATATCACTGCTGATTTATCCAGCGGTTACGATCGGGACCGACGGCGGTCTTGTTCAGGTTAGCCCAGCACCGGCATGGGGGGTCGGTGGTGCTGGCGGTGGCCCCACTCATCTGGCATTGGCCGCGGCCTTTAGCACCCCAGACGCTGTTCTCTGGCAGCGCTTCCTAAAGCGACGTGACTGGTGGAAAACATGGGCATCCGGGTCTGTTCCTGCTGCGCTAGTCTTTGAAACAGTCGCCCCGCGCAAATCGGAAAGACGTAGAATTTTGAGATTCCTGCGCTTCCTCAGAAGCAGCCGCGGCAAAGAAGGGCAGCCGGGGCCGGGCAAAGATGCAAAGCCGAATAATAGCAGCAATCATGTTGTCTTATCCTGTATGCTGAGTGGCGCTAAACCTGCAGTAACAGTCGATTGGCTGCAACAGCTCACTAAGTATTGCGACTACATCATTCTGTGGTTTGATCCAAGTCTATCCGTTGAGCATATGCGCCGGGTCTTGCGGCGGATTATCGAAAAGGTATCTGCCGGCAAAGTGCTCTTGGGGATCGACTTGGCCGCCCGGGAGACTGTTTTTAATGATGACGATGACACAGTTGTAGCGCAAAACCGTCTCGGCTACTTTGAGGCTCAGGCGCGGGCGGCCGGGGCCATGCGCTTGACAGATGAAAAGAGAACCGTCCACGCACCTTCTTCCAAACAGCACAGGAGAACCGTCCCCTTGTGTTCGTTGTCTCATTCATTTCGTTATCGGATGAAGGGGCAGTGGCGTACGGTCGAGTTATTGGATTATCAGGCTGTGATCACGCTGTGCAGCTTGGCGGATGAGATGGGGCTGGCGGGTGCGGTCTTGCGGGGGCTGGAGCAGGGCGACACGCGGCTGTTCCGGGCGCTGTCCCAAATCTATGCCCTGGCGGATCCAGGCTGGGGGTGGGAGCGGCGTTGAGAGTAACGCTTGTCATTCCTACGCCAGTCCTGCCTTGCGGAGTTTTTGAATATACTGCCACGCTGGCCGAGCACTTGAGCCGCTGTCCTGCGCCAACCCAAGTACAAGCGATCTTGCAGGCGACCGTGCTATCCGGAAGCCATGCGCACATTTTAGACAGACTGCGGTCTGATCCTACTACTGACCTGCTGCATCTGCAATTCGGCTACTACCTCTATCCCCCTGATTATCTAACGCAAATTCTGGAGCTGGCTCGCCGGCAAGGATGGCCGTCGCTGATTACGATGCACGGTTTTCGTCCGGATATGACCGCGCACCACGAGATCATCCGCCGCTATAGGATTCCGTTTATTGTTCACAGTAACTCCATGAAACAAGGCCTCATGGCCTGCGGCATAGCTGAGGAGCGGATTGATGTGCTGGCGATGCCATGTCCAGATCCTCTGCCGCCGCGTCAATTGCACCAGCATCCTCAGCAGCCGCCACCGTCGCCGCCACGCCTGCCGCACCAACCACACCAACCACATCAACAGCGTCGCATTGGCTATTTCGGATTCCTACTGCCCCATAAGGGACTGCGAGAGCTATGTTGCGCCTTGGGGCTGCTAGTGCCGACCTATCCGGACCTCACAGCAACCATTTTATCCGCCCGGGCACCTTTCGGTGTTTCCGGAGAATATGCGACCGTTATCGAGCATACCTTGGCTGAGGAGCGCTTGCGCGAGCGCATCAGCTGGCACACCGGTTTTCTCAGCGAGCAACAGATCTTGACCGAGCTGGCCCGCTGTGCGGTAATCGTCTTACCCTATCAGGAACATACCGAAATCGGGGTCTCTTACGCGGCCAGCGTCGCGTTGGCGTCCGGGCGGCCATTGATCACCACGAGAGTAAGCTTTTTCGAGAACCTGAATGGTGTGGCCAGCCAGACCACCAGTAATCAACCGGATGAATTGGCGCGCGCTATTAGGGCGATGCTGGATGATCCGGCCCGCCAAGCAACCTTTGCCGCACAAGCGCGCAGCTATGCTTCCCACAATACTTGGGCCAACGCGGCTGCCGCCCATAAGGCCTCATATGGGCACCTTTTGACGCACCTCAGCTAAAGATTTTCGGATTGTTTAGTAGTTTTTTCAAATGATAGGTCAATTTTGGGATGTCCAGGCATATGTATTACGGAGAATACACTATTCTTGTTTGGGGAAAGGGGGAGAAGGATGAGTCTCACCGTGCAAAAGGAAGTTCTCAAGGCTGAGAACATTGCTGCTCAGCACGGCACACGCGTTGTGATCGAGAAAAAGCTGGTATTGTCAAACGGGGCTGCTCCGGACAAAATTATTTTGTTTATGGCAGAAGCACAAAAAGTTCAGGGTGAAGCCGGTAATGGATACGTGACCGTCACCGGCCTGCTGGAAATGGAAGCATTGTATTCAGAAATTAATCCTGATGGACAGCTGGAACTTTCAGTAGCCAGGTGGTCGGAGGCAGGTGGAACAGCCGTTCCATTTGAAACCACGGTGGAGCTCCCCGGCGCGGCTTCGGGCGGACCTATTCAGACCTGGGTTGAAGTCGAGCAGGCCGGCGCAGTGCCGGGGGACGGGGATTCGCTCGATGCCTGTATCACATTGTCAGTAAACCTTCGCCAGAGTAGGCAAGCTCAGTACACGGTAGTTAATGATCTGCTGGCGACACCACCGGTTCAGCTGCGCAACGAGCACTGGGAGTTTGAAAGCCTGGAACCGGTCGGAGCCAAAAACATCGAATGGGCGATTGATGAGGAACTAACGCTGCCTGTCTCGATGCCGGATGCCGATCACATTGTCTGGTGGCAGATCCGGGTGACCGATCTTGAGACCCGCGTCGGCACTGATACGGTGTATCTGAATGGGGCTCTGGCTTGCGAAGTGCTATATGTTTCAGCCGTTCCCGAAGACGATGAAGAAGAAACCCAGCCGGGGATGCTACAGCTGGCGCGCTGGTCGGAAAATACCGCCAATGTAATTCACTTTACCCATGGACTCGAATGGCCGGGATTAGATCCGGAATGCGTCCTGAACGCCACCATCCGTTTTAAAGGTACTTCGGTGGAGGCGTTTGATGCCCGCAAGCTGCGTTTACAGGCCAGGGCAACTTCGCGGTTGGAGGCGGCGCTGCCACAGACAGTGGCACTCCTTGAAAATTGCACTGCCGAAACCGGGGAAACCATTGATCTGCAGAAGAAGCCGGCTGAAATTACGCAATATCTCTACACTGATCCAACCGAACATGTGATCAGAGATACGGTAGCTTTGCCATTTGATGTCCCAGAAATCGAAAGAATCTTTACCGTGCTTGGCCGACCGATCAATGTCACAGCTGAGCCAGCTGATGAGAAAGTGTTGATCGAGGGAGCACTGGAGCTAACGCTGCTTTATCAGGGTGGATCAGCAGAAGTAGCAGAGGCCGGGGTAGCCACTGCGGTGAGCTGGATCGGCGACGAGGCATTGCCATTCCAGATGGCCATTGATGTTGACGATCTAACACCTGATGCTTTGGTGGATCCATTGGTGACCCTGAGGGATATTGACTACGAAATGCTTGGTCCGGATAAAGTACATATTGATGCCCTGCTGACTGCGACTGTTAAGGCTTCAGTCAACCGCAGATTCATGGCGGTCACCAACGCCGCTTTGATTACCGCAGACGTTACTCGCCGCAAAGCATCGATGCTGTTCTATTTGGTGCAGACCGGCGATACGCTTTGGGAAATTGCGCGCCGTTACAATACCACGGTCAGCCACCTTGCGGAAGCCAATGATGTGTCGGAAGATGACGCGGTGCAACCGGGGATCAAGCTACAGATACCTAAGGCGTAGACTAAAGGTAAACCAAAGCTAGTTGAGCAACTTTACAGCCTGCCTCCTGCCTAATGCCGCAAAAGCCGGTCTGGAAATTCCAGGCCGGCTTTTGAATTTGCTATTACCTGCTGTTGTAATGCATTGTTGCAGGACTAAATTAAAGGCTGTAGAACTTATTAAAAAAGCAGCGCCAGCAAGTGCGGGCAAGTGCGGGAGGTGTTGATATGGAAGAGCTGACCGGATCCGTGTTAGCTGATCTTCGCAAAATTGGAACTGCCATCCAGCAGGGCAGATTGCCATGCCCGATGCCGAAACCCGAATTAATGCCGGAACTGATTAGGCGCTATCCCTCTTTGAGCGAAGCGCTGGAGCGTTCTACGACAACGTTGAGAAACGTTAAACTGACCAGTGTCCTGGGGTGTTCTCTGCCCAAAGAGATCTGTGACATTATGCATTTCCTGGAAGAGTGGTCTCAAAAGACGGACGCCGATGAAAAACGTGACGATGCCAGTCTCATCGTAGACCTGTATGGTAATATCAATGTTCACACAGCGATGACCGTAAAGCAGTATCGTGATAGCGGTGTTTTTAACCTCTGCAAGTGTCCGTTTTGTACAGAGTTTTACAGCGGTGCGTAAGGGCTGACATGACACTTTCAGGAAGTCTTATGATGGTTGGCAAAGGAATAAGTAGTACATATCCTGACTTTCGCAGCAAAACCAACAAAAAAGAGCCCGCAGCAATTGAGAATCAATGGCTGGCGGGCTCTTTATTTCCCAAATATGGTTGACAAAGGAATAAATGGTACATATAATAAGAATATGGTGAATAATGGTATATGGATTTATTATGTGGACTATCTACTTGGAAAGAGTAGATTTGGGGGCGTTGTTTTGTTTCTATCATATACACATAATGTCTCTTGGCAAACCATTAATGATGTTCTTTACATCGTTGATGAACGCGATTCATCGATTTACTCGCTAGGTAATGCTGGTAAGGATTTTTGGGCTTTAATAGGAGAATTACACGATTATCGCGTTATTATGTTATCTTTACTCAAACGCTATAATGTCGAAGAACAAGTGCTGAACGTTGATCTGCTGCAATTAGCTGAGGAATTAGAGCATATGGAATTTGTAAATTGCTTAAGTGAGGATGAGATATGATAGATTCGACTCGGGATATTCAAAAGTTATCACGTGAAATGGATATTCCTCTAAACGCAACTATTGAGTTACTAACAGAGTGCAATCTTCGATGCATACATTGTTATATTCCTAATCATAGTGAAAAAGGGCTTGAAGACTATCAGCTATTTAGTCTGTTTAGAGAGTTAAGAGAGATGCATACACTCTATTTGAATCTAACTGGAGGAGAGATATTTCTTAAAAAGAATATTATGGGATTGCTTGAGGAAGCCCGAAATATGGGCTTTAGTGTAAGCTTATTAAGCAACGCAACTCAGATTGATGAGCGCATTATTCGGAGGCTTGCCGAGCTCCGGATCTCGTCATTTGGCACGACCTTGTTTTCTCTGGATTCTTCAATACATGATGCTATAACGAGAGTCAGCGGTTCTTTAGAGAAAGCACTCTTAAATATTGCGCTATTAAAAGAATATAACATAAAAGTAGAGATAAAAACGCCCATTATGAGGCAAAACCTGCTCCATTATGGCAGAATAGAACATTTTTGTGATGAGAATGGCTTTCTCTTCAATCCAACTCCAACGATCACTTCCAAAAACGATGGTGATAATTCTGTAAAAAAGTCGTGTGTTGATGATGAGCAAATGGATGCTATTGCTGATATGATCTTGCGCAGAACTTCAGAAACCGCTGAAAAAATACTAAAAACGGATAAGGAAGATAAAAGTTTATGTCCAAACACCAAAAATAGCGTCTTTATTGATGCTTACGGAGACGTTTTCCCCTGTATAAACTTTCGATATAAGATTGGAGATGTATTTTCTGCAGACTTAAAAAACATATGGCTAGGTCTAGAAAGAAGGTACTTGTTATCTTTAGATAAGAATATGTTAACGCATTGCCGTTCGTGTAATCTTCAACAGGAGTGTTATCCCTGCCCCGGATTGGCCTTACTGGAAGATGGATCGATGTTTGCTTGTTCTTCTTCTGCTAGAAAAATGGCGGAAGCTGAGCATAGAAATAAAAAGAAAGGAGGTTGAGGTAATTGTTTCAAGAATACAAAAAGCCGAAGTTAACTACGGTTTCCAAAACAGCACCGATCGTTGTCCAATGTGGTCACGGAGGTAAATGTAATGGTAAGGATAGAACTATTAATTAGCGTAAGTATGGCGGACAGTGTACAGCTGTCCGCTTAGAATTGGCGTTTGGGAATGCCGATAAACATGGTGAAAAGATGAATATCTTTAAGAATGTACGATTTATTAAAATAGTATGTAGTTGCAGCGTCTTATTAACAACAGGCGTGGTTTTTTTGCGTCTGATCGCGGCTGTGATTCCTTCAATACAGACGATGATCATCGCTGGATTGCTTGATGCTTTGCCGCGGTCTTTGCCAAACAGACAGTTCGCGGGTGTGCTGGGGCCACTAGTCGCCCTTTTTGCCATCCTGCTATCCTCTTACCTTGTTCAGGCACTGAATCGTTTTTTAATGCTGAAACTGAGCATGCGCCTGGAAGATCACTTTAAGCCGGAGTTTGTTGGAAAAATCAGTCGTCTTTCTTATGAACACATTGAAAATGACGCGACTTATGATTTGTTGGAACGCGCAGGAACTGATCTTCCAGAAAGCATAGGGAGTGGATTTGTCAACTTAATGGATCTGGCGGAAATAAGCCTGCGCATCCTGGGTCCTGTTCTGATCATTGCCCGGTCTTCTGCACCTGTAGCAGTTATCTGCCTGCTTCTGATGATCCCGATTGCAATACTCGCCCAAAAAAGCGGTACTGAAGCTTATCAGGCTACTGCCCAGATAGCACCCCATGCCCGAAAAGCCAAATATCTGCAGTCTCTAATGTCTTCACGGGAAGCTACAGCTGAACGTAAGCTTTTTGGCTATGCGGCGAAAATCAATGGATACTGGAACAATGAGATGCGCCAGAAAATAGCTTTAGATTATGCAGCTGACAGGAAGATTTTCATCAGAGCGAAGGGCATCAGCATTCTGTTCACAGCACTTTTGCTGCTAATCACCCTGATCATGATTATGATTGTAAGGCAGGGACTGATGACGGCAGGCACCTGTATCAGTCTGTTTATTACATTTTCGCAGCTGGTGCATGTCTTATCATGGCAGTTATCAGATTTACTAAAAGAATACACCAATAAGCGTTTATATCTGGAAGATCTGGACCATTTCCGGCAGCTGGCGGAAAAGCCGGCCAGTGATGGCATTCCGGATAGAGCTATTCTTGATATGCCGTTTGAAAGTCTTATTTTCGATCATGTCAGCTTCACATATCCGCAGACCGAACGGGAAATTTTACATGACTTTTGTCTGAACATTTTTCCGGGAAAGCAGTATGCTTTTGTTGGCAGGAATGGATGCGGAAAGTCAACGGTGATTAAGCTGCTTACAGGGCTTTATGACAATTATTGCGGCCGGATTTTACTGAACGGCAGGGATATTAAATCTTACAGCGCCGCTGAAATAAAAGCCTATCTTGCCGTTGTTTATCAGGATTTCGCCAAGTATCAGCTGTCGGCTAAAGAAGCATTGCGGTTGGGTAATCAGGACCTTGGGGAACAGGAATTGGTGGTTTTGCTTGAACAAACCGGACTGGCCCGCAAAGTGGAGTCGTTTACTAACGGTATTGAGACTCCCTTAGGCAAGTTGGAGTCGGGCAGTATGGAGCTGTCTGAAGGACAGTGGCAAAGGTTGGCCCTGGCACGATGCTTTGGCAGAGGGGCCAGGCTTTTGGTGCTGGACGAGCCTGCGGCTGCCCTTGACGCTCTGGCTGAAAGTAAAATCTATCAGGTGATCCGCAACATCGGTGCAAGGAGACACACATGTACGTTATATGTCACGCATCGTTTGTCGGCGGCCCGAACGGCGGATGAAATCATTGTCATGGAGGATGGCCGGGTTATTGGGCAGGGTACCCATCAGACTTTGCTGACACAGAATGCGCATTATGCAGAAATGTTCCATACTCAACAGAAGTGGTATTTGAAGAAAGAAGCGGCGGAAGCATGAGTATAGCGAAAAATGTTAAGCAAAAGGTTGCGCAACGGGCTGCGCGAAATGTAGCGCAGAGATCTGCGCGAAATGCCGTGCGAAATGCTGCGCGAAAAGAACGACTCCCGAAGCTTGTTTTTAAAACGCTGCCCTTGGTTTTTCGGGTGTCACCTGCTCTGTTTATTCTTGAATACACGGCCACTTTATTCGATGCTGTGCTGCTGGTATTGACGACGATTTCCCTTCAGAATTTTTTTGAGCATGTCACCAAACTGGCAGCTGGTGAAACTTCATTTAATGCGGTATTATTGGCGTTGATTTGGTTTGCTCTTTTGAAAATGGCGGATGAAGCGGCCGATGGAGTCGCGAATTTTCTTGGAGAGCTTTACGCAAGTAAAAGTAATCAGGTTATGCTAAATGAACTGAACCGGAAAGTGGATCGGTTGGATGCCCTGGAATTAGAAGATCCTGAGATATTGACTCAGATCGGCCAGGCCTACCGGGGTGCCTATGATGTCAGAAATCTTATTCATGTTGTGATGGATATTGCCTGCCTGTATGTCCCCTACTTTGTATTTATGGGACTCTATTTATGGCATGTCGAGCCCGTGCTGCCCTGGATCCTGCCGCTGGTTTTCATTCCGGTTATTGTTATGCACATGTTGCGTTCCAATTACTATACGAGACTGGATGATCTGTCCGCTCCGCTGCGCCGCAAAGAAGAGCACTATAAAGAATGCATGACAACGCGCCCTTTCTTTAAGGAAACCAGAGCGCTGGGAGCTGGCGGGTTTTTTCTGGCGCGCTATACTCAAACATTCAAAAGGATTCAACAGCTGCGTTACCAGACTGAATTGAGAAGCCAAGGCGTTGAAATTGCGGCGAACGTATGCTCTCTTGCCGGATATATTGCTATCATAGGATTGTTGATTGCACTATTAATGCAGGGGAGGATTGCGATTAGCTCATTTGCTGCAATCCTGGCAGCGATGTATGAGATGTTTGCGTTGATGACAGAAGTTTTCGATTACAGGCTGGGCGAATTGTCTGCCAGCATGGGACAGATTCATAAGTATTTCAGGTTTCTCGCTTTACCGGAACAAAGGTATGGCCAAAAGCAGATTAGCAGCCCAAAAACGCTGACGCTCGAAAAGGTTGGCTTTTCCTATCCCGGTACAACCCGGTCAGCCCTACGCGATATCTCTGTTACGATAAACCCCGGAGAAACGCTCGCCATTGTGGGTGAAAACGGTTCCGGAAAGACGACACTGGCCAAACTCATCTTAGGATTATATCGGCCAGAACAGGGACAGATTCTGCTGGGCGGAATTCCCCTGAGCGAACTGGCTGAGGAAAATGCATATAAAAACGTGTCCTGTGTCTTTCAGGATTTCCAGCGTTACCAGCTGTCGCTGCGGGATAATGTGGCGATCAGTGATTACGCCAAACTGGCGGTCACCGATGATGCTGCAGTGCAGGAGGCTGCCTCAGCCGCCGGGTTTCATATTAATCAACAGCAGATGGTGCAGGGAATGGACACAATCCTCAGCAAGGAATTCGGAGGGACCGATTTATCGCGCGGCGAATGGCAGCGGTTATCAATTGCCCGCGCCTATTATCGAGCATATTGGCTCATAGTGCTTGATGAGCCCACCGCCGCGATCGATCCTTTTGAAGAAGACCGCATCTATCGCGATTTCATGGCATTAAAGAAGAATTGTACTGCCATTATCATTACGCATCGTCTAGGTGCGGTACGGATGGCTGATTGCGTTCTAGTGTTGCGGGAAGGCCAAATGACAGCTATCGGAACTCACGAACAACTGTTAAGTGAATCCCGGTACTATCGCAAGCTTTGGGCGGCCCAAAACCGGTATATGAAATAAGGGCGAATAAGGGCGCATAAGCGCGGTTTTCCTACCTGCGGTACCGCAGTACCACGATACCGTCTTCCCCCAGTTTGGCCTGGATCTGTCCCAGTAGTACCGGCTCTGCTTCCGATCCGCCCCATGAGAAGACGACCTCGGGAGCTCCGGGGCATAAGTCGCGCGCCAGTTCGAACCTGCCGGCTCGGGCGCGGCCGCGGTTAATCAGGAAGACGTAGGTATGCGCAGGAGTGGTGCGGTAGACAACTTCTACAGGCAGTTCGCTTTTAGTGCGCGGGGTTAGGCCCCATTCCGCCAATAAGTCTCTGCAAAACTCGCACAGGGTTCGTATCTCCGCTTCGCTCAGGCGGTAATAATGCGGAAGCATCAATGATCCGCCGATCACGGTCCCCAAAACGGCACTCACTCCCTGGCCAAAGGGCATCGCATAGCCAAGGATTTCCGAAGAAGATGGGCTGAGCAATAAAACGTGCGCATCTGCTCTGGGAACGAAGACAGTATGCTGGATGTCGCCTCTGATATAGCGTCCGGTGGCGTCAACCATTGGCATGGCTGGCAGGTGTGTTTTCAGGATCGGTTCCAACTCTGCCCGCATGTACATATTAAGGCTCATGTCTGCGCTCATCTTCAAACTATCACCCGAGGCGGGGTAGTCATTGCGAATAAGCTCAGGTTCATACTCGCCCTTAGGCTGAGATCCGGACTTAGGCTCAAAGAAACGGAGACGGGCCAGATGCCAAGCCCAGGCAACCAGTAAGCCGAGGCGGCCTACACTTTTATGATTTTTTTCAGGGGTGGCATACAGGGCAGAAGTATCCAACGGTTTGCCAGAAAGGTCATATTTCGGATGCACCGGCAAGGTTACCAGGACGCCACCTGCTTCAACATATTGAACCAGTTTGTCATAGGAATCGCGGTCGATGTAGCCGAGATTCGGGAAAAACAGGATCCGGCAGCGCCGCAATTCAGACTCCTCGGCGTTTTTCAGGTCCATAAAACGCGGCCGGAAGCCAGAGACTGCCAGCAAGGCATAAACTCCATAAAGGCCTTCGCGGCGGATGAATGCGGATGGATCAATTGCATAGCGACCCAAAAGAAAGTCCTCGGGATAAAGTTGTTGATTAGGTTCATAGCACAAGATGCCAACGTTATCCAAAATAGCGGTGGCGGCCAAGAGTTCTTGTTCATAATGCGCGATAAATCTGGCCGTCGCTTGGATGGCACTCCAATTGCGATCGGTTTCGCACGGATTGGAATCGGTAGCAGTTGTCTCTGCTGATGATGGCCTTGGGATTTGGAAGCGCCAGCTGCCGAAAGCTTTGGTGCCATGCGCGATGGCGCTGATGGCCGCCTGAGTCGCAGTGTTGGCCGTGATGTTGCTGTTTTCGTCCAATCCGGCGCAGTCAAGGCGGGCGGCGCATGCCGGAGATGCCAGACGCATGGCGGCAACATCGGATGTCAAGGCCGCCCGAAAAGGAAAGTCTGCGGCATAAGGTGTATCTGAATATTTGGTAGTCAAATCATAGCCGCAATAGAGCGGGACAGGCAAAAGATTGTGGGCCAGATCGGTCAACCAGTCCAGCAGTTCGCGGCTCCATTGCGCGCCAAATTCCTGCCAGTCATGCAAAGCGTCCTGCTTGAGCGGCGGGGTAAGCGGACGGATCTCCGACCAATCCTGCCAAGATGAACCCCAGACCTGATTAAGCGCCTCCAGGGTGCCATATTTATGCTCCAGGGAGTGCCTGAACCGCGCGGCCACCTCCAGATCGTGATGATAATCTTGATGATGATCAGGGCACGCGGCTGCACAGTCAATTTGCACGGCAATAATCGGATCCGCTTGATACTGCAGCAGGGCGGCGCCCAGACTTTCGTACCAGCGGACAAGCTGTTCACGCTGATGCGATTGTCCCAAAGAAAAAAGCTGTCTCTGGTCAAAAGGTCCCGGGTTAATTACAAGTGGCAGACTGGCTGTGCGGCATGCCTCTATAAAGCCGATCAGGTTCCGCGAGGGATGACTGCGGCCGTCAAAGTCATAGACTTGCTCTTCCGTTACATGCCGAGACAAAGAAACCGCTGCCGAAACACCGTTTAGGCCCGATTTTTTGAAGGATTCGAGCAGGATCGGCCAACGATCGGGCTCAATCTGTGCATAAGGAATTATACCAAAGCGTGGGAAAAAAGGCTGATCATCAAGTTTGAACAAGCCGTTTGCTGCCGTAAGAAACATCCTTGAACCTCCAGAATACAACCTTTATGTACTATGATCATATGCGGGCCAATCAGGGAATACGTCCTGCAGCAAGCAGCAGATCATTATTGGTACCGGGAATCGTAATTAATGTCCGTGATTCTCCATAATAATCGCCGGTGTTGATGGCCTGATCGAAATTGCTATCGATCCACACTGTTAACAGCCACTGACCATCTGGGCAATGCGGAAACTGAAAACTGGCATCCAGGTTGACGGCTAGCGGTCCGGCTGCCGTTACTCCGGAAGGGGCGGCCCGTAAAGACACGCGGGCGAATGGTAGCGCCACCGCGCTCAGGGCATCGATCCGCCCAAAGCCATACTCGTTGTCTTTGCCGGAAGCGCCACGGTCGATGGCCGTTTCCTGGATCCAGGAGCGCAAGGCGTCAGGATCGGAAATGCCAGCCGAAGCCAGCAGTGCAGCCAAGGCGGAAACATGGGGTGCCGCCATTGAAGTGCCGCTCAGATAGCCATAGCCGGGCGTACCATCGGGTTTGACGATTGTGCTGAGAATACCGTGGCAATCCTGCGGAGAACTATAGTATTCCGTTCCAGGCGCGACCACGGCAATTTCCGGACCGAAATTCGAAAAGAGGGCGCGCTTGTCATTCGCATCCACAGCGCCGACAGCGATCACGCACGGGTGGCAGGCCGGATAGAGGACGGGTTCATTATCTTCGGCACCGTTGCCGGAAGCGGCCACCAGCAGGACCCCGCGATTGTAAGCATATTCGATGGCTGCATCAAGCAAATCATTATTGAAGGTACCCAGACTCATATTGATGATATCAGCGCCATTGTCCACCGCATCATAGATCGCATCCTGGATTGCCAGGAGCGAACCATCGCCATTATCGTTGAGAACCCGCAAAGGCATCAGCCGAATCTGCGGTGCGATACCGACAACTGGTAAGTCGAGCGCGGCGGCGGCGACGATCCCGGCGACATGTGTGCCGTGTGATGCATTTGCACCGGCGGGATTGTCGACGGATGGGTCTGTATCCTTCATGACATAATCATATTTAAAGTCAGTCCATTGGCCTTGCAGGGCCGGATGATCCAGTTTGAAGCCGGTATCAATGATGGCGACCGTAATTTCAGAATCGCCACTGGTAATATCCCAGGCACCTGGTACGCGAATGCGGCTCAGGTTCCATAAATTAGCGGGGATAGCCTTGGTTGCTGCCCTGGCGGCTGTGAAATTCTGGGTTAGCGGCTGTAGCGGCTGTAACTGCGGCTGTAACGGCTGTAGCGGCTGTAGTGCACCGATACTAAGCGTACGCACTAGATAGTTGGGTTCGATCGCAATGACTCCGGGTATCGCCTGCATGCGCTGTCTGGCAGCCGAGGCGGTGGCGTGATCAGGAAAGCTGAAAAGCGCCATTCCCGGTGACTGGGAGCGGCTGACGCGGGCGCCGGACAGAGGTTGTGCCGCTGCCTCAGCCAGTGTTAAGGCTTCCGAAAAGGCATAGCGGACAATAAGCTCATTGGGGATCACCCACTCAGAAAGATCACGTTGGTTGTTAACTGCCAACTTAGAGAGACTGCGCGGCAATTCAGCGCCCGCAGCAGCAGTTTGGGCGTATTCACGGGTGCCACCGGCAATTATGACAGAGCCGGAGACCTTGTTGTTTTTTAAACATCCAGTTGGCAATAGAGATAGCGCTGCTATTGCGATAATAAGCAAGAACGGTCGCCAACGCACGCTGCATCACCTCTAACCCCATATATTCAACATTACCGCAGGGGTACCTTTTTAGGGCAGCGTTTTTTCGAAAAAGATATTGACAAAAGAGAGTGCGCATTATAGGATAATACCATAGGGGGTATGGTATATAGGGAAAGGGTGTAACGCTTGACTCAAATAAATGAGCACCTTAATCTTAAAGATGAACAGGTTCGCAAAGATCTAATCCAACGGCTGAAACGCGTCGAAGGCCAGATCCGCGGCATTCAGAACATGATTGAAACGGGGCGCAGTTGCGACGAGTTGTTGATGCAGCTGGCTGCCGCTAAGGCGGCAGTGGTTAATGTAGCCATGACAGTACTGGCAAGCGAAACGTGCCGCTGCCTTGAAACCTCAGATATGTCCAACCCAAATGTGAATGCTGTCTCGGACCGACTGGCACAGGTATTTCGCAAGTTCTCCTGAGAAAGCGCAAAAGATAGGCTTGGCAAAGACGTTAAATTGGCGGGCTCTGCCAATGTGAATGTGAGGAGGAAAAACGAATGACGATGCAATTTACCAACAGCAATTTTAAGCAGGAAGTTCTGGATGCTAAGGGGCTGGTACTCGTTGATTTTTGGGCACCCTGGTGTGGTCCCTGCCGGATGGTCGGGCCAATTATCGATGAAGTGGCTGGCGACTACAACGGCAAGGTCAAAATCGGCAAGCTGAATACCGACGAGGAAACGGACCTGGCGGCCCAATATCATATTATGTCAATTCCGACGATGATGATCTTTAAGGATGGTAAGCCGGTCGATAAAATAATGGGCGCTGTACCTAAGCCGATGATCACCAAGAAACTGGACGAGTGGCTCGCCAAATAACTATCTTGGCTGATCCAGGCTGGTCTGGGTTGAACTGGGCTGCTTCGCACACGCGGAGCAGCCTTTTTTAATTTTGGGTGATGTACGCATAGCTTAAATATGAGCTTTCCCCGCGGGGCAGGATAAGATCGAAAATAGTAAACGCCTGATCCAATATTATTAAAGCCATATGGGGAATAGGAGAGAGATGAGAATGAAAGTGCCACAGAAGCTGTCGGTCAGGGTAGCAGCTCTCATTCTGGTTATCGCGGTGGTGCTGGTCATGGCACCGCGCCCGGGGGGCAGGGCTTATGCGCTGGAAATCAAGGCCCGGGCGGCGGTTTTGATGGACTACGAATCCGGCAGAATCATTTTCAGCCAAAACCCGGATGTCCAATTGCCACCGGCCAGTGTCACCAAACTGATGACGATGCTGCTGATTGCGGAGTCCATCGACAGCGGACGCGCCAAGTGGGATGATCTGATTCGAACGAGTAAAAATGCTGCCGGCATGGGCGGGTCACAGGTTTATCTGCGCGAGGGCGAAGAAATGACGCTTGCCGAAATGACGAAAGCAATCGCGATGGTATCGGCCAACGATGCCAGCACCGCAGTGGCCGAGTATCTCTATGGCAGCGTGGAACTTTTTATCCAAAAAATGAATCAACGCGCACAGGAGCTTGGCCTAAAGAATACTAATTTCCAAAATGAACACGGGCTGCCTGATCCCAAGCATTATAGCAGTGCGCATGATTTGGCGCTCATTGCCAGAGAGCTGATCCGGCATCCCAAAATACTGGAGTGGACGTCTACTTGGATCAGTTATTTGCGTGACGGTGAATTTTTCTTACGGAATACTAATGATTTAATCCAGAGTTATCGCGGGGCTGATGGACTAAAGACCGGACATACCGAAGAAGCCGGCTATTGTTTGTGTGCGACTGCCGAAGTCGAAGGGCTGCGTTTTATCTCGGTAATCATGGGGGCCGAGACTAATCAAGTGCGGGTTGATGAGTCGACGAAGCTGCTCAACTACGGTTTCCGCAATTTTGCGCGGGCGGCCGTCGCCTCGCAGGGTGAAAAACTTGGGACAATCAGGGTGCGTAGAGGTAATCCGCAGGATGTTCCGGTTGGTACCAGCACTGATTATGCAGTGTTGGTGGAACGCGGCAAAGAAAGGTTCATTGAAACAAAGTTACTGCCGGAGGAGCAGATCAAGCTACCGCTTAAAAGGGGCCAACAAATAGGCACGTTGATTGTTATGTCAGGGAAAGAGGAAGTTGGGCGCACTGCGGTGGTGGCGCTTCAGGATGTGAAGCAGGCCAATTTTGTGGTGCGTTTCTTCCGGTGGTTGGGGGACGTGGTGCGCGGCTGGTTTGGGAGGGGCGCGAAAGGGGAATAGCGAGGGCGCGAAACTTTGACGGTGAAATTAGAAAGAGGATTTTTGCATGAGACGGGAAATAATATATAGCTAATCATTGTTTGGCAATGCTGAGTCAGATTCATTTGGGCGGGATGCAGTTGCTAGTTCTGTCGGCGCATGCGAAGGTTAACCTGTGTCTGGACGTTCTCAAACGCCGACCGGATGGTTACCATGAAGTAGATATGATTTTGCAGAGCATTGATTTGGCAGATGAAGTCATGCTTGAGCAGATCGGTATCGAATCAATCGAGCTTGGCGGAGCGCTGGCGGGAACCCCCTGCGGTCCTGAAAATCTTGTCTGGAAGGCAGCTATGCTGCTGGCATCGCACGCGGAAGTCTGCGGGCGGGGTGGCGGCGGTGGCAGGCGCGGAGTGCGCATCACGCTGAATAAGAAAATTCCTACCGCCGCAGGACTCGGCGGTGGCAGCGCTGATGCTGCCGCGGTACTGGCAGGTCTTAATCAATTGTGGAACTTGTCTTTATCGTTATCCGAACTGGAGGCGTTGAGTGCCAAACTCGGGGCGGATGTGCCGTTCTGTATCAGTGGTGGCTGTGCGAGGGCCCGGGGGATAGGTACTGAACTGGCTTTTCTTCCTGGTGCTGGTGGCTCGCAACAGGGCGCACCGCCATTGAATCTGGTTTTATTTACGCCGCACATTTCGGTTTCGACCGCTGCGGTTTACCACAATCTTAACCTCGATCATTGCGCGTGGCATCCCAAGGTGGCATCGGTCTGGGAAGGATGCCGGCTTTCTGATATAAATTTGATCACTGGACATTGGGGAAATGTGCTACAACCAGTCACATTCAACATGCATCCTGAACTGGAACGGCTGAAAAATCGCTTTGAGAGTCTGGCAGGCACGCCGGTCATTATGTCAGGCAGTGGACCTAGCTTGTTTACTATTCAGCCTGACGTCACTGCGGCCCAAAACTTGGCGGCTCAAATGCGGGATTGGCCAGGGCAGGTTTTTGCAGTCAAGACTTTTCCCTGTGGAGTTGATTTTGGGGGGAACACGCTTGTCAGCTCTAAATCTTAGCCCGATCAAACTTGATAATTATAAGCCACTGCGCGAACTAGTCTTTGAATCTTTACGTGCAGCCATTATCGAAGGATTGCTGCGTCCCGGTGAACGGTTGATGGAAATCCAGTTGGCCGAACAGTTAGGTGTCAGTCGCACGCCGGTACGGGAGGCGATCCGCAAACTCGAGCTGGAAGGCTTGGTCGTGATGATGCCGCGTAAAGGGGCTTATGTAGCGGGGCTGTCAATCAAAGACATTTCGGACGTATTTGAGATTCGCAAAGCACTGGAAGGTTTGGCTGCTGAGGTTGCTGCGGACCGCATTTCCGATGAAGAGATTGAAAGCCTGGAACGCTTGCTGCATCGACTAGCCGAAGCAAGCGACAGCAAAAATTACGATCTGTTTATCGAAATCGACAGTGAGTTTCACTCCGTATTATTTCAGGCCGGTCGTAACGATCGCCTTAGCCAAATGATCAATAATTTGCGTGAGCAAATTCATCGTTTTCGTTCAACCTCGCTGTCGATGCCTGGCCGTATGTCCGCTGCTGTTGAGGAACATCGCAAAATCGTGGAAGCCGTTTCGCAACATGATGTCGATGCGGCCAAGCATTTGGCCCAGGAACATATCGAGAATGCCGAAAACACCATTATGGAGATGATTCGTAACGGCGAAACGGATAAAGGAGTGGATCAATGACTGTGGACGTTATTGTACTGGCGGGAGCCAGAAACAATGGGCCATTGAGTATGGCGAGTGATGCCGCCTATGAAGCGGAGATTGAAATTGCTGGTCATCCAATGGTTTGGTACGTCTTAAAAGCGTTGCGCGAGATTGCCGCGATCGAGAGGATTGTTGTTGTCGGTCCCGTTCAGCAGCTCAGTGAGCATTCGCGGGAGATGGGCTGCGAAATCGTGGAGGGTGGCAAGTCGATGGTTGAAAGCCTTGAAAATGGGCTAACGGCAATCGGGAATTCGAGCGCAGTATTGGTGACGACTTGTGACATCCCTCTGATTACGGCGCAGGCTTTGGAGGATTTTCTCAAGCGCTGTGACGAACGTGAGGCGGAGTTATATTACTCCGTGGTTTCCCGGGACGATAACGATAAGGCTTATCCGGAGGTGCAGCGCACTTATGTGCGTCTGCGCGACGGTGTTTTTACCGGTGGTAATGTTGTGCTGGTGAAACGCCCCGAAATGGTAGGGGAATTGAAGACGATTTTGAATCAGGCGGTCGCGTTCCGCAAACAGCCGGTTAAAATGTGCCGTCTGTTAGGCCTGTCTTTTCTCGTTAAGCTGATCGCAGGCAAACTGACGATTGCTGAAATCGAGAACCGCGTCCGGAAGATGCTTCATTTAGATGGTGCCTGTATCATATCGCCATATCCTGAGATTGGCATTGATGTCGACAAGCCGAGTGATCTTGAATTGGCAAAGAAAGTACTGAATAGCAATTAATCAGTCGGATAAAGTCATTGACGGGAGGGCTTGTTTTGAAACAGACAGTTCATACTCATCAGGCTCCGGCCGCAATCGGGCCGTACTCGCAGGCAATTCGGGCAGGTAATTTGATCTTTTGCTCCGGGCAGTTGCCGATTAGCCCGCAGACGGGTCAGCTATTAACCGGATCAATCGCAGAACAAACCGACCAGGTTATGCAAAACGTGCGGGCGATCCTGACAGCGGCAGGTGCCAGCCTTAACGATGTCGTCAAGACGACGATTTTCTTGGCGGACATGAATGATTTCGCGGCAGTCAATGAAACATATGGCAAGTTTTTTCAGGTGGATCCGCCAGCCCGGTCGACAGTGCAGGTGGCGCGCCTGCCAAAGGATGCCCGGGTGGAAATAGAAGTAGTAGCAGCTGTGAAATAAGCACAGGGGGACGGTTCTGCTGTGTCATTCTTCGGGAACGCGACACCAGATGACACAGCAGAACCGTCCCCCCGTGTCCCCCCGTGTCCCCGTGTCACCCCCGTATCAAAAGTAAGGCCTTTTCCAAAATGGAAAAGGCCTTTAACGTTGTACGAACGATGCTGGGCATCGAAGATGCTTTCTTTAAGTGCAGATTATTCCGCAGCTTATGGTGCAGGAATGGGCGGAAATACCGGATTCCCTCCGGCCAGTAATTCCAGAACATAGTCGATAATGGCGCTGCTGCGGTTTTTAGCGAGCTCAGCGTCGTCATAGTTGCCAAAGTGCGGCCCGATATGCAGCCAAATCCAGGTGCGGCCACCCCTAGTGACGCTGTAGACAATAATATCGTCGGCATATCTGGTGGAACTCGCCTCCAAGACAGTCGGGAAACGGGTAAATCCTTCGACCTCGTCCAGACTATGATAAACCTGTGCATCTGAGTAAGCGCCGATTTCCTCGCCGATTACAGGGTAAGACCAACTGAGCATTCTGACGGAATCATAATCCCAATAGACTTCGTAGCTTTCGTCGTCGCCTGTCATACCAAGCATTTGATCAAGGAAGTCGTCCACACCGCTGTCGAGAGTGACGATGACTTTGCCAGCAAAATCCGTTACGGGGAATTGCAGATTAAAAAGCTCATCGATCACCAAAACATCATAGCCCGCAGGGGTGATCGTAGGCTCCTGAAATGAGTCGGGATCGTATTCAGCAACAAAAGCTTCGGATGGCATGAACCCTCCGGTAACATAGCACCAGGCAACCGTAGGATCCTGCGGAATGGACGGCAATTCTACAGGAGTAAACACCGCTGTTATGGCTGTTGGTTCTGTGAGAGTAATCTCTTTCGGACTGGCGGAGCCGGTAATCGCTCCCTCCCAATGGCTGAACTGCCACATGAGGGCTGGTTGTGCGGAAAGAGTCACAACACTGTCTTTACTATAGGCAGAACTGGCTTTGGAGGTGAATAGCTGGTGCACGACGCCCTGACCTTTAATTGTAATCGTGAGCGGCAGGTCTTTTTCGCAGCCTGTGGCTGCACTAAGTGTCAGAGCCAAAGTTAACAACAGCAACGCGAAAACCAAACGTTTTTTCATTTTAGTAGCCTCCCTTTTTTCCTGGCGGTGCAAATATTCTGGCAGTAAATGCTAGTCTGGCATGTGAATTTGACATTTGCATTAAAAATCCTCTACAATGTAGAATATAATATATAATTAATTGCGAATACCTAACAATAAATCGGGCATGGACAAGTTTCGACATAATAGCCGATAAATCGTCGCAAACAGTGTACTTCCGAGCGCTTTTGCTCTTGGCATTGAGCGCGCTACCTGTTAAAATATAGAACTAGAAGACGGTGACGGATCGCCTCATCCAGAAAAGAAAGGTGGTCGCTCATTTGGAAATTACTGATGTGAGAGTTCGGAAAGTTAACACGGACGGGAAAATGAAGGCAATTGCCACCATTACTTTTGACAGCTCATTTGTAGTCAGAGACATTCGCGTGATTGAGGGTCAAAACGGTTTGTTTGTGGCTATGCCGAGCCGCAGGACGCCGGACGGGCAGTTCCGCGATGTGGCGCATCCGATTACTCCTGAAACCAGAGAATTAATCCAAACCGCAATATTGAAAGAATACAACAACTGTGATGAGAATGCGGTTCTTCTGGCGAAGCAAGCTTAAAAATTCGGGTCTGAGCAAAATTGAGCCGGTCGGCAAGACCGGCTCGGTTTATGTTTCTGCGCGCTGCCGCCAGCTAATCTGTCACGGGAACAGGCGCGAATTGCGAAGAGTTGCGCACAATGCGAACCACTGGTAAGGGCGTGATAATGTTGAAAAAGGTATCTTGTCTATTTGCGGTTTTGACTTTGATGGTTTTGCTGGCGTGTCCTGCTGCAGCGGCCCCCCCCCGCATTGATGGCATTTCCTCTGGATCCGTAACGGATTCAACGATTGATAGTTCTGCAGCGCTGTGGAACCCGGCCGCAATCTTATTCAGTGATCGGACGCTGTCGTTGCCGCCTATGATTTTTATCCAGAATCCAATGATATACCCGTGCGCGAAGATTATCCTTACGAATCCGCCCGCTCACCCCTAATGTTTGTGGTAGAGTCATCCGAAGGGCGCATCTATAAAATACTGCTGGATGGCAGATGGTTCACTTATGCTGAGATACAGCCTCTTATTGCTACTGATGTTGGTCATAGCTGCCCGTCCTGCCGCGGCGGCACCGCGGATCAATGCAATCTTTGGCGGTTCAGTACTTGAAACAGTGAACACCGGCATGTCAGCCTTGTGGAATCCGGCGCTCAGTGCCTACAACGAGGACACAATGGTATCGGTCTCTGTCATGATAATGGAGACAGCGTAAACTTTGCGGAATGGAGTGCGCTGGCGGAACCATCGTGCTCCCGGTTTGATTTGATTCTAAGGCAATGTGGAGAAGTTTACCCAGCTGAATTCTATACAGAATGTCCATATGGATATCTTGAACTTCCAAAGGAAATGTTTAATTTCGCCGGCTATCATTTTTACCCGGAGTCGAATAATTTGCCGCGGAGAGGTGACATTTTTGACAGCTTCGACGAATTCGAGGATTACTTCATACTAGTGGAATCTTCAGAAGGCGTCATTTTTAAAGTTGCGATTGAGGATTATTGCATTGACGTTATTGAAATGGAGCGCCCTGCTTCTTAATACACCTCGGGAACTAGTTGCAGGGAAGTCCCCTTGACATGTCGAATTCAGCGACGGGATCAGTTCAGGAGGTAATCGAATGACAAACATCAACGCGCAGGACATCAATGCGCAAGAGTTCAACGCTCAGGACTTCACTGCTGTTATTTTGGCAGCTGGCCTCGGCAAAAGAATGAAATCGGATTTGCCAAAAGTCTTGTTTCCATTGTGCGGCCGGACATTGATCGAGCATGTTGTTGATCATGCGCGCCAGGCGGGTTTTGAGAAAATTGTGGTCGTCGTAGGGCATGGTGCTGATCAGGTCAAAGCTGTGCTCGGCGACACCGTGCAGTATGCGCTACAGGCTGAACAGTTGGGCACTGGTCATGCTGTCATGATGGCCAAGGATCATGTGCAATCGAAGCATGTGATCGTCCTGTCCGGTGATGCGCCACTCTTGACCCCGGATACGCTGCGCGCCATGGCGCGCCATCATTTGGATCGAAGCGCCGCTGCCACTGTTCTGACAGCTGTAATGGAAAACCCGGAGCGTTATGGCAGAATCCTGCGCGAAAATAATGCGCCGGATGGCAGGGTTACCGGCATTGTTGAAGAAAAGGATGCCAATCCGGAACAGCTCATGATCAAAGAGATTAATACCGGCACTTATTGCTTCGAAAGCGGCGTGTTTAGTCTATTGGCTGATTGCGGCCGCAGCGGGTCGGGGCGTCAAAACGCACAAGGCGAATATTACCTGACGGATGCTCTGGCAGCCTATTATCAGGCTGGTAAAACGGTTACGGCGGCAATATTGGCAGACCCCCATGAGGGCGACGCGCCGAATAACAGGGTGCAGTTAGCTGAAACCGCCCGGGTTATTCAACAGCACATTCTGGAAGAATTGATGCTGTCCGGGGTATCCGTAGTGGATCCCCATAACACCTATGTGGATATCACCGCTAAGGTGGGCCGGGATTCGACGCTCATGCCGGGTACCATTATCGAAGGCAGCACGGTGATTGGTGAGCATTGTCAGGTTGGCCCGTACACGCATCTCAAAAACGTCCAGATCGGCAATGATGTTGTGGTCCAGCATTCGGTGCTGATCGATTGTATCGTCAAAGATCGGGTCAACATCGGGCCGTTCGCCTACATCCGACCGGAATCAGTTATCGAGCAGGGCGCCAAAATCGGCGATTTTGTAGAGATCAAAAAATCCATTGTCGGTGAAAACAGCAAAGTACCGCATCTCAGTTATGTAGGGGATACGACCATCGGCAAAGGCTCCAATATCGGAGCAGGCACCATTACCTGCAATTATGACGGCAAGCACAAACATCATACTGAAATCGGGGACGGCGTTTTCATCGGGAGTAATAGTAATTTGGTGGCGCCGGTAACCATCGGTCACGGTGCGTATGTCGCCGCCGGTTCGACAATTACGGATCAAGTTCCGGGTGATGCGCTGGCGATTGCGCGGGCTCGGCAGGTTAATAAAGAAAACTATGTCAGCAAGCAGAAGTAAATGTTATATTTGTGATATAATAATGTCTGACCCTGGCAGGCCGACACGGGGCCGACTGGGAGACATACTGTTATATAAAAGGGGAGGGCCCAACGTGACGGACTACTTGGTAAAGGCTATTCGTCGGGATGACAGCGGGAAAGGTGCCAACAGGCAACTGCGCCGCGAAGGCAAAATCCCGGCAGTTTTGTATGGTAACGAAGATGCTCCGGAAAAGCTCGTTATTGAGACGCGCGATTTTGAGCGCTTGTTGAAACAAGGGGCTTTAGGGAAACTGGTCAATGTAGAGTTTAAAGCTGGCCGTTCTAAAAAGGCTGTTCCGGCGCTTTTGAAAGAGGTCCAGACGGAACCGCTCAATGGCAAAGTCATGCATGTCGATTTTCAGGCAGTCGATATGAAACAGGAGATTGGAACGATCGTCGCGATCCATTATACTGGTGAGGAACGTCGTGTTAATGATGGCTCTGTCATTCAGCCGCTGTTAAGAGAGGTTAATGTCACCTGTCTACCGGACCGCATCCCGTCGTTCTTTGAAGTTGATATTTCAGGCCTGCAGGCTGGTGAGTCCATTACTGTGAGTACACTCAAACCTGAGGAAGGCGTTACGATTCAGACCCCTGCAGAAGAGGTCCTGGTAACGGCGGCACTGGTCCATCAGGAGGCTGAAGCCGAAACAGCTGAGGGTGCAGAAGCCGGAGCTGAAGACGCTGGTGCTGAGGCTGGCGGAGAGGCCAAAGAAGACGCAGGCAAGTAAGCATGGAAAAATTACTCCTGGCCGGCCTGGGCAATCCCGGGACGAAGTACGAGTATACGCGGCATAATATTGGGTTCCAAGTGATCGAGCTTCTGGCACGCCGGGCCGGCATCCGTGTGAATCGCCGTGAAATGCAGGCGTTGGTCGGACAGGGTGTGCTGCGTGGCCGGGGGATTATTTTAGTTAAACCCCAGACTTACATGAATGCGAGCGGTGAAGCGGTGGGTCCATTGGCCCGCCGCTACAATATTGCCACGGATTCGCTGCTGGCGATTGTCGATGATATGGATCTGCCGCTCGGGAGAATTCGGCTGCGGGTTTCAGGAAGCAGCGGTGGTCACAATGGTCTCAAATCGCTCATCGCGCATCTGGGCAGCGAGGATTTTCCGCGCCTGCGGGTTGGGATTGGCCGACCGGTTACGGGGGCGGTTAACTATGTCACTTCGATCTTCAGCAAGGAAGAAATGCCGCTTTGGTCTGAAAGCGTGCAGATGGCGGCTGACGCGGCCGAATGCTTTATTGCCGAAGGCATTCTGGAGGCCATGAACCGTTATAACGGCATGATTATTGGTCAAGATAAATAGATATGGATAGATGGCTATACAGTTAGCCCCCGTGGGTCTCACGCCCGGGGGCCTATTGCCATATCATAGCGCCGGAGTAGACGCCGGAAGAGGCGCCCTGGCGCCGCCGGAGGCGGAGGGGTATTTTTTGCTGGAATCTTTGCTAGACGCTTTCCGTTCGAATCCAGAAATTATTGAAACCAAGAAGGCACTGCGGCAGGGGGTTGTCCGGCAGCTGCTGTCAGGAATCGGTGCATCTCAAAAAACCACCATCATGGCGTCGCTCTGGGATGGGAACGAGGGGAGCCGCCCGTGGCTACTGGTCACCCATAACGCTTATCAGGCGGTCAGGATCTATGAGGATTTGGTGACACTGCTAGGGCCGCAGGACATTGAGCTTTTTCCGGCGATGGATACCTTGCCTCATGAAGAAACGTCTGAGTTGGAAAACCAGGGGGCGCGGGCCAGAGTGCTGGCCAGGCTCGTAATGGGTGAGCAGCTCATCGTGATTACCCATTTCTCAGCTTTGAGCAGAAAAACGATGCCGCCTGAGTTGCTGCGAAAAGATACTCTGCGCCTGTGTTCCGGCCAGGAAATTGCGCCTGCGGAGTTGGTGAACCATGCCGTCAATTTGGGCTATGAACGGGTGGATCGGGTCGAGGGACCAGGCCAGTTTGCGCGTAGAGGCGGCATTTTTGATATTTGGCCGCCGACCACCGGCGAGCCTTACCGCGTGGAGTTTTTTGGCGACGAAGTAGAATCAATTCGAACATTTGAGCCAATTGGTCAGCGCTCTACCAGCCAGGACACAAAGCTGCTGATCTGGCCGACCCGCGATAGTGCCGGAGATGTGGATGGGTATGCCATTGGCGAACTGGTGCGGGAAAAAGCTGCGGTGCAGGCCATCGCGTTACGCGGGGCGGGCATGGCGGAAGCCGGCGACCGCCTCGAACAGACTATGAATGAAATGAGTGAGCGGCTGGAACAACTGGGCCATTTTCCGGGACGGGATCAGTTTATGCCGTTCTTCTATGATAAAGCTGGGGCTGGCATGACCACGCTTCTGGACTACATGCCAGAGGCGCTGGTTTTTCTGGATGAACCGGTTCGGATCCAGGAATATGGTCAGGCGGCGGAGCGCGAAATCGCCGAGACCATCATGGCGAACATTGAACGCGGCTTTACACTCAGAGATGAATTGGACATCTTCGCCGGTTACGATGAGATCATGAATGTGATTGAGTACCATGATACGATCGCCATGGCGATGCTGCCTACGCAAACAAGGGGGCAGCGTCCCGAACGAACAGTGACCTTTCCAATTCGAACGGCCCGATCATTTCAGGGCAAAAGTGACCGTCTGAAGGAGGAACTGCAGCGCTGGCAGCAAGACCGCGTGGCGGTGCTGCTCTTAGTACACGATTCCGAGCAGGCGCATCATCTTAGTAATATGCTGCGTGAGGAAGGCATTAACGCCTTCCATGACCCGGAATGCCGCACCCCGCTTGAGGGTGGTATTACAGTGGTCTCGTTCGGCAAACTGGAATCAGGTTTTGAATGCACGCAACCGCGGCTGGTGGTGCTGACGGTTCATGAGATTTTCGGGCGGCAGGAAAAGAAAAAGCGTGCCCGCTTCGCCAATGAGGGCATTAAGATCTCGACCTACACTGATTTGCGGGCTGGCGATTATGTGGTCCATGCTAATCATGGTATTGGACAGTATCTGGGTATGAAGACCCTGCTGGTGGCCGGGGTGCATCGTGACTATATGCATGTGCAATATGCGGGGGGCGATGCGCTTTATGTACCGGTCGAGCAAGTCAATCTGTTGCAGAAATTTGTGGGCTCCGGTGATGACGTTCCTAAGCTGCATAAATTGGGTGGCACCGATTGGCAGAAGACGAAAACGCGGGTTAAGGAATCTGTCAAGGAAATGGCAGATGGCTTACTGAAGCTTTATGCCGTACGTGAAACGATGCCGGGGTTCGCCTTTGCACCTGATTCGCCCTGGCAGGCGCAGTTTGAGGATGCCTTTATTTATGAAGAAACGCCTGATCAGGTGAAGGCGATTGCCGAGATTAAAGGCGACATGGAAGATTCCCAAGCGATGGATCGTTTGCTATGCGGCGATGTGGGCTACGGAAAGACCGAGGTTGCTATCCGGGCGGCTTTTAAGGCCGTCGATAACGGCAAGCAGGTGGTGGTGCTGGTGCCAACGACTATTCTGGCGCAACAGCACTACCAGACCTTTTTGGACCGGTTTGCCGACTTCCCAGCTATCTCAATCCGGTCTCTCAGCCGGTTTCAGTCGCCGAAAGAGCAAAAGGAAACGCTGAAACTGCTGGCACAGGGACGCGTGGATATTGTCATCGGCACGCACCGCCTCTTATCGAACGACATAATCTTTAAGAATCTCGGGCTGCTGATCGTCGATGAAGAGCAGCGCTTTGGTGTGATCCATAAGGAACGTATCAAAGAAATGCGCAAAAACGTGGATGTCCTGACCTTGACAGCGACCCCGATTCCGAGGACGCTGCATATGGCATTGGTTGGTGTGCGCGACATGAGTGTCATTGAAACGCCACCGGAAGATCGCTTTCCAGTACGGACTTATGTTACGGAATATAACGATGGCCTGATTCAGGAGGCCATCCAGCGTGAACTCGCGCGCGGCGGGCAAATCTATTTTGTCTATAACCGCATCGAGAGTATTGATCAAATGGCAAATCATCTGCAGGAATTGGTGCCGGATGCGCGGATTCTCATCGGACACGGCCAGATGTCAGAAGATATGCTGGAACGGGTCATGCTGGACTTTATCGACGGCGAGGCTGATATTTTGCTGTGCACGACGATCATTGAATCAGGCATGGATATTGCCAATGTGAACACACTAATTGTGTATGACGCGGATCGATTGGGGCTGGCGCAGCTTTATCAGCTCCGTGGCAGGGTGGGCCGGTCGAACCGCATCGCGTATGCCTACTTCACTTTCCGGAAAGACAAGGTCGTCAACGAGGTGGCGGAGAAACGGCTACAGGCAATTCGCGACTTTACCGAATTGGGGTCCGGCTTCAAGATTGCCATGAGGGACCTGGAAATCAGGGGCGCCGGCAATTTGCTCGGCGCGGAGCAGCATGGCCACATTACGTCGGTCGGCTTTGAGATGTACTGTCGCTTGCTCGAGGAGGCCGTCCAGGAACTACGTGGCAATTATCAGCCGGAGCCGCCTGATACAGCCGTTGAATTGCCGCTGGATGCTTATCTGCCGGACACCTATATTCCGGATGTCAGGCAGAAAGTGGAGATGTATAAAAAGATCGCGGCGGTCCGCAATGCGACCGAGGCGGAGCAGTTGGCGGTGGAGATGAAAGACCGTTTTGGGGAACTTCCGGAGGAAGTGGCCAATCTGGTAACCTTGTCAGTCTTCAGAGCGCGGTTTCGTGCTGTCGGAGTGCAGAGCATCAGTACGGAGCGCGATGCGCTGGTGATCCGCTTCCATGAAGGGGTTACACCGGACAGCGCTAAAGTGCAGCAATTGCTGCGGCAAAAGCGCCCGCGCGTCACTTATCATACTGGCAAAGGGGTTCAGCTGCGGGTGCATGGGGCGGTGGCGATGGCACAGGTAATGGGCGCGGGTGCGGCGGCGGCGGGACTGGTCAAAGTGCTGCAGCATTTGGCCGATGCCTTGGGGGCCTGACTGCTGTGCTGCAAAACAAAACCGTCTACTGTATGAATTAATACTATTTGGGAAAAATAGTTTTGCCAACAATTCCAGCTGACAACGAAGCCGTATGTGATCATTGGCAGAAATGAATAATTCTGCTAATCGAGTTATATAATATCACCAAGGAGGGGCTGCGTTGCCAAGGCTATATGAAGGGAGAGCTCGGGGATGAAGGCGACGGGGATCGTACGAAGGATTGATGACCTTGGACGAGTGGTTATCCCCAAGGAAATCAGACGGACCCTCAGAATCCGCGAAGGCGATCCGCTTGAGATATTCGTGGACCGCGAGGGCGAAGTCATTCTTAAGAAGTACTCACCAATTGGCGAGCTAGGCGATTTTGCCAAGGAATATGCTGATTCACTATACGAGTCCACAGGTCATATTGCGTTAATCGCCGACAGAGATATGATTGTGGCAGTGTCAGGGGCTCCTAAGAAGGAGTATCTTGATAAGTCGATTGCTCAGGCCGTTGAAAAAGCAGTCGAGGAGCGCAAAGTTGTTTTGATGTCGAAACCTGGAGATCACAAATACTGCGACCTTTGCGCTATCAAAGAGGATAACGGACAGTGTAAGTTTACTGCCCAGGTAATCGCTCCGATTATTGCGGAAGGTGATCCAATCGGCGCCGTAATCTTGGCATCGCGGGAACCCAATGTTACCATGGGTGATCTTGAGATCAAGATCGCCGAAACAGCAGCCGGTTTTCTAGCCAAACAGATGGAGCAGTAGTGGCCGGCTGAGGCAGTATAGTAGCGTTCAGTTCAGGAGTGACCAGCGTCCCATATGGTGTGGGGCGCTTTTTATTTTGCGTGGGGGCCTCTTGTCGATTGACGCTTGACGCTGAAGAGCGGTTATTGTAATATAGGGAATGTAAATACTGACAAAGGAGGGGCTCGGGATGTGGCATAAAGGGGCTGAAAACGCCGGCTTTATTGAAATCCAGCGTTTTTCACATTTCCAGAACAGCACCAAGGCCGTAGTGTACCCTTTTGCAGAAATCCTGAGTCCTGAATCTGGTACGGCTTGGCTGGCGGCAGTATAGCTGCTGACAGTGCTGTGCGCTTTGTTTGATCAGGTCGCAGGTGTTATGCCTGCGGCCTTTTTTGATGTGATGAGCGCCGCCGCATCACTGGGCTGTGTGGCGGCTGCGGCAAAAATCAGGATCCTATATTTTGTATCCGAGGTGTTCAAAATGCGAAAATACCTAATTACCATGCGTCTTTCTGCCTCGCGGGCATTTGACGGTGGCCTGCTCTACATTCTCAGCGGTTATCTGTTGAAATCGGCTTGTCTTTTCATATTATTGATGCTATGGAGGGCTTTGGCGCAGCAGGGGGCGGATTTGGGGGGACTGAGCCTGGATCAGCTGCTGACCTATACTTTACTGGCGGCGATCTTCGGCGAACAGTTGAATGTGCTCACCCCGGCTACGACGGCCTTTTGGGAAGGTGCGATTATTTCTCGCTATATGCGGCCGCTGCCTGTTTTGGCGCAGTTGATGGCTGAGACTGTTGGAAGCTGGCTGCCTGGGTTGTTACTCTATTCAGTCCCGACACTAATCATTGCAGCCAGCGCCGGTCTTAACCCGGGGATTGCCTTTCTGGCTAATGCAGGTACCGGCTTTCCGGCCAGAGGGTTGTTGTTTTTGATCAGCCTGTTGCTGGCGATGGCACTGGGCTTTGCCATGGACTTTATCTTTGCGTCACTGGTGATCTATGTGAAAAACGCCAGCTATCAGGCTTATCAGATTAGAAGAGCAATCGTATCATTGTTCTCGGGAGCGCTGATTCCTTTCACCCTCCTGCCATGGGGGATGGGGCGCGTGTTTGAATTGCTGCCCTTTGGATCGACCGCCAGTGCTCCGCTGCTGATCTTTGTCGGCACCGGCAATCCGGCCAGGTTGATTTGCTTGCAGATAATCTGGAACCTGATCTTTTGGGCTGCGGCGCTGATCTTATTCCGTCGCAGCGAGGAAAGGCTGGTGTCCTATGGTGGGTAATTTGCTCGAAAGGATTGTGCTTTACAGTGGATAACATTAGGCGCTTGATTCAGCTTTGGGGGATCTCCGCCAAACTGGATCTGCTTTGGTTCCTGCGGGATACCAAATATTGTATTCTGACCATACTCGCCGATATTGCGGCCAGTTTGTCATCAGTCACTGGTGTTTTCCTGCTGGCGGAACGCTTTGGGAACATTGGCGGCATGAGTAAGGATCAGGTGTTATTTATGCTTGGCTATGCCAGTATTGTCAATGGTATCATCGCGCTGTTTTTCAGTATGAACAACACTGGCTGGATTAGTCGGCCAGTTGGCAGAGGTCAGATGGATCACAAACTCATCCAGCCGGTGCCGCTGTGGATGCAGTTGCTTACCGAAGGATTTATCCCGGTCTCAGGCAACAGTCTGCTGGTATGCGGCATGGCCATTACCGGATATGCGGCGGGACAGCTCGGTCTAGCTCCGGGATTATTATGGATTTTGCTTTTTGTCATGTTGACTATCTGTTCGGTGGCGATCATCCTGGGCTGCTCATATATCGCCGGTAGTCTGGCCTTTTATGCTCCGGTGGCCGCTGAGGAAATATCGACAACCGTGATCAGTTTGTTTAATGATCTGATGATCTTCCCAATCGGGGGTCTTAGTGCGGTTCTGCGCATGGCGCTTTGTACAGTGGTTCCGGTAGGGCTGGCAGCCTGGTTTCCGGCCAGCCTGCTGCTAGGCCAAAATGGCGTGCCGAAACCTGATATACCGGGCGTGATCATATTAATAATGACAATCACAGTGGCAATGCTAGCTGTCACATCGTTCAGGAAAGGAATGAAATATTATGCTAAACGTGGTTCGACAAGATATCATAACCGCGGGCACCGCAGTTAACGCCGCACGCACGGCGGTTACTAGCGCGGGCACCGCGGTTGTGCCAGTTGCTAACGCAGGTACGGCAGTTAATCTTGAAGACGTCTCGAAAGTGTTCACCCAGTGGCAGCGCTCTGGCAAGTTCAAAGATCTGTTGCGCAACTTGGTTAAGCCTGAGAAGAAGGTTGTCGCTGCTCTGGATCATGTTTCACTAAAGGTTAATAATGGTGAATTTGTGGCCTATGCCGGTGCTAATGGGGCTGGTAAGAGTACCACCATTAAGATATTGTCCGGCATTTTGCAGCCGACTTCGGGCGCAGTGACGGTTCTCGGGATGAGTCCCGAAAAATCAAGGGTTGAGCTGATGCGGCGCATTGGCGTGGTCTTCGGACAGCGTACGGAATTATGGTGGGACCACCCCATATCAGTCAGCTTTGAGTGGAAAAAAACCGTCTGGAATATTCCGGCGGAGGTCTATCGGCATCAACTGGAGATGGTCACCGAGCTGCTGGATCTGGGGGACCTGCTTAATACTTTCGCGCGCGAATTGAGCCTGGGGCAACGCATGCGGGCCGATCTGGCTATGATGCTGCTCCATAATCCGGAGTTGATTTTCCTGGATGAACCGACATTGGGGCTGGATGTGCTTGCCAAGCGGCAGATGATCAATTTCCTGAAACGGATCAACCGCGAGCAGGGGACGACGATTATTGTCACCAGTCATGATATGGATGATCTGGAGGAGATGGCGCAGCGGATTGTGCTCTTGTCACGCGGGCAGATTGCCTTTGACGGGAGTTTTGACGAGTTGCGTCAGCTGACCGGGAATCTGTGCCGGATTCGGCTCGTGTTTCAGGGCGCGGGAATGGAAGCAGGCACGGGTGCAGGTGCGGGTTTGCAAACGGGTGCGGCCCAATCGCAGGGGCGGATGGCGGATTTAATGAACGGCGGCGATGGCGGAAGAAGCGTCCGGCTGCTTGCTGCAAACGGTAACAGCTGTGAGTATGAGTTTGATACTGCTGAAGTGCCTGTCAATGTCATGTTGCGTCAAATAGCGCTGCTGGACGGTATCGTTGATATCGAGATTCGTAAAGCGCCGATTGAGCAAATCGTGGCGGAGCTATACACCAAGTGGCGCGGTTAACAAGGCGCAGCTGACGTGGCGCGGTTGTCGAGAGCGGGTGGATAACAGTGGAAAGGGCCAGGTTAGCGTCAGACGATCTTCCGCCCTCGACCGGCCTCTTTCAACAGGTAATCTTCAATAAACACGGCCAGACCATCTTCGTCGTGATGACCGATCACTAAATCGGCGACTTCTTTGGCAGCAGGCTGAGCATTGCCCATCGCTACGCCAAGTCCGGCGAATTCGATCATGTCCAAGTCGTTAATATGATCCCCGACAGCGACCATTTCTTCCGGTTGAATGCCGAAGTATTCACCCAGAAAACGCAATCCGTTCGCTTTAGTGGCTTGCGTGGGATAAAGTTCGTAATACCAGCTGCCATCATAGTGGTTGCTGAGAAGTGGCCGGATGTGTTGTGCGTCCAGAAATGGCTTCGCCAGGTCACGCGCATAGCTTATTTGCTCTTCAGTATCGTTGACAGAGAGGCGCAGTGGATTCCAGTCGGTGCTTTCAGCCAACGAATAGACTTTGGCGATGTTTTCACCCTCGACCTTAATGTACTCCTGAGATTGGGGTATGGAAGGATCAAGATCGTAGTACATATCGGGCGGGTAGGCAGTGCCACGGGAGGCAAATGTGGTCAGACCGGCATTCCACCAGGCCCGCATAATGGGTTCGACTTTGGGGCGATCCAGCGCAATGGTATGCAGCGCTTGGAGCGTATCCGGCGTGGTGATGTTTCCGCCATTGAGCGCCACCAGTGGAGTATCCAGCCCAATCTGATCTGAGATGCGCGCCATTGAACGGGGGCGACGGCCGCTGACCAGGCATACCTTAATCCCGGCTGCGCAAGCCTGGCGCACAGCCGCAACGGTACGAGCGGCAAGCTCGCTGCGGCTATTAAGCAGAGTCCCGTCAATATCCAGCGCTAGTAATCTATATTGCATCCAATCCCGCCTTCCTCTTACTATCATAACATAGATTTATTAAGGTGAGATGATCGATCAATTGGGGACTGTCCCCAATCAGGCCATTTTGATCCGTTTGGGGACAGACTTTATTCCATCTGCGTGATCTGCGTGATGCGAATAGAATATTAGAGCGGATATTACCATAGATCATTAGCACAGACAAAAGAGCATGATGTTGTGTCGTGTATGTGTGGAAGCGCGTGCCGCGTGCATTGGAGGGAATGCTGTTGCCATTGGAGGAAAAAAAGAGGCCATGTACGCAAGGAAAATTGCCGGGAGTGCCGCAGATACAGGGAACGCAGACGCCGGGAACAGAGTCGTTTTTGAAGGGCACCCTCTTTTTGACAGGCGCGGGATTGTTCAGCAAAGTCTTGGGGTCGGTCTACCGGATACCGCTAACGCGCATGATTGGGCCGGAAGGAATGGGACTTTTCCAAATGGCTTATCCGATCTACCTGATCTTTCTGGCGCTCTCCACAGCCGGTTTTCCAGTCGCAGTTTCAAAACTAATTGCCGAGCGGGTCGCCCTTGGTGATCGCAGCGGTGTCAAAACAGTGCGCGGAGCGTCACTGCTAATTCTGACCATTCTCGGCGCGTTGAGCGGGGTGGCGCTATTTTGGGGGGCACGGCCTTTGGCGCGTGCTTTTTATGATCCCAGGGCCTTCTACACAATTGCGGCTTTTGCCCCGGCGGTGTTTTTCATGTCCGTGATGTCTGCCTGGCGCGGCTATTTCCAAGGAATGCAGCGCATGGCGCCAGTCGCTGTTTCACAGGCGATTGAGCAAATTGTGCGGGTGTCGACAATGCTCGCATTGGCCGCGTTCCTGATTAAGGATGGGGTCGAACATGCCGCCGCCGCCGTAGCCTATGGTGGTGCAGCCGGTGCAGCGGCCGGGGGCGTCTATCTGTGGGCCGTTTATTTTTCTTCCGGCAGGAATTTGGAGCGGAAAATTGGAAAGTTACAGGGACAGACACAGGCACAGGCACAGACACAGACACAGGCACAGCGGTCGCAGCGACAGTCAGGACAGCCACAGCACAAGGCCAACGCCAAATGGGGCCCGGCGATCCGAAAAATCATATCCCTGGCTTGGCCGGTAGCGCTCGGGGCCGTTTTGGTGCCACTAACGCAGGCCGTTGATTCGCTGATTGTACCGGCGCGCCTTGCATTGATCGGGCTAAGTCCGGAAGCGGCCAGCGCTGCAATGGGTCACCTGGGCAATGCTTGGGCATTAGTTATGTTTCCGACTGTGATCACCGGGGCGATATCAACGAATATGGTGCCGGCTGTATCGGCCGCACTGGCTTGCGGGGACTGGCATCGGATCCGCGCGCGTGTAAATGATGCCTTCCGGATGGCGTTTCTAGTCGGAATCCCCTCTTGGGTGGGGTTAGCCGGCTTAAGCAAAGAAATCGCGGCCTTACTTTTTTCAAGCGCGGGCGCGGGTGCGGCAATACCATTAGTCTGGCTGGCTCCGGCCTCCTTGTTTTTCGGGCTGCAGCAGGCTACAACTGGGGCTTTGCAGGGGCTGGGGAAGCCACGGTTGCCAGTGAGGCATTTTTTAACCGGTGCAGTGGGCAAGATTATTGTAACGGTCTGGCTGACAGGCATGCCAGGCTTTGGTCTGCGCGGCGCAGCGATTGGAACGGTGATCTGCTCAGTCTTAGCGGCGCTGCTCAATAGTGTGGCCCTGATCAGAATCATTAACGGGGTGGAGCGGGTTCGTGTCGGGCAATGCAAAGGTCGTTCTGGTGCGGGGGAACTTGACGCAAGGCGGCTTGATGCAGGCGCAGAAGCGGGTCGCTTGACGAGTCCGACCCTGACAAAGACAATTTGGTTCTCGGCTTTAGGCGGCCTGGCGATTGCATTGGTCATTGCCTGGTGCCGGCGCATCATGATGCGCATGGCGTTGCCGGCGGCAATTATGGTACCCTCGATTATTGGGGCCTCTATCATTATTTATGGCATAATCTTGATTAAGACCGGCGCAGTTGGTCGCAATGAGATAAAGTCGATTGCGGCCCGCGGAAGTAGCAGCAAAGCCGGAGCCGGGCGGAGGTTTGCGGGTATTGGGACAGGAGGAACATTCAATGGATCATGATGAGTTGAGCCCATTTCAGCGGTTGGTGACCATTATGGGACAGTTGCGCGCGCCGGAGGGAGGCTGTCCATGGGACAGGCAGCAGAGCCTTGCGAGCCTGCGGCCTTATGTTCTTGAAGAAGCTTACGAGGTAGTACAAGCTTTGGATCGCGGAGATTACGCCAACCTGTGCGAGGAACTGGGCGATTTGCTGCTGCAAATCGTGTTTCAAGCTCAGATAGCGCAGGAGTCTGGTGCATTTGATATTGATGATGTCTGCAACGGGATTGCGGACAAGCTGATCAGGCGCCATCCGCATGTTTTTTTTAATGATCATGAGCAGGTAAAAGTGGATGATGCCGCTGGCGTGGTCGTCAACTGGGAAAAGATCAAGGCGGCCGAAAAGGGTAAAACAGAGCCTTCCATTTTAGACTCCATACCGGCGGCACTGCCAGCACTAATGCGCGCTTACAAGCTGCAGGAGCGGGCCGCCAGAGTGGGGTTTGATTGGCCGGACGTGCGGGGGGCGCTCGTTAAAGTAGATGAAGAAATGGGCGAGTTTAGGGAATTGATCCCAGATGATCATTTGGAAGCGCCAGAAAAATCCGATCGGGCATCTGCTGATCAAAGATTGACCGAAGAATTTGGTGATTTATTGTTCGCGCTGGTCAATGTCTCCAGATATCTCGGTATTGATCCTGAAGTGGCGTTGTTGGGTACTGCCAGGAAATTCGCCTGGCGCTTCGCGCAGATCGAAGAAGGTGCTCGGAAAGAAGGTCGCAAAATGGAAGAGATGACTTTGGAAGAAATGGACCGCTATTGGGATGCAGCGAAAGCAAAAAAAGGCTGAGTTACCGTAAAGTCACTTGGGAAGGTCTATCAAGAACTGCATATGCGCCACTCCCTCCCGGCAAGCTAATGAGGCAGGGAGGGATTTTTATGCTCAGGAGGAATGGAGCCAGAGGTGGGGGCGGGAGCAGGAGCGGGAGCGGAAGCGGGAGCGGGGCTAGAAGCAGTTATACGCGGTTGATGTTGTCCCTGGTCGCGGTCGCGATCGTGGCCGCGGCCATAGCTGCGACAATGGCGGGCTGCCCCGGTCCGGAGCAGGAACTGGCCGAACGGGTAGTCGATAGGTTTTCGAGTGAGCCCAAGCTAACACTATACTCACATAAAACGGACAAGAAAACGGAGATTGGGCTTGAAGAATATATAACCGGTGTTGTGGCGGGCGAGATGAAACCGGAGTGGCCTAAAAATGCCTATGCTGCTCAAGCAATCGTTGCCAGAACTTTTACTTTGGAATTGCTTTCGCGGGGCGGTACCAGGGACTTGCACGGCGCGGATATCTGTGATAATCATGTGCATGCCCAGGCGTATAATCCGGATAATATCACACAGACCATTAAGGACGCTGTGCGTATGACCAGGGGCGAAGTGATGATCTATCGTAACCGCTATGTTAAAGGCTGGTTTTCGGCGTCTTGCGGCGGCAGAACGACGAATGCCAAGACGGGGCTGGCTTATAAAGGTGAGGAGCCAGCTTACATCAAATCGGTGAGCTGTAAGGAAAGCCGCATCACGCCTCCGGAGGTCAAGAAGTGGAGCGCCGATATCGATTCCGAAACGGTTTTGCAGGCGCTGAAGAAGCTTGGTAAGCCGTTGCCCAATCTGAGCGGGGCGCAAATCGCGAAGAGGGTAGATAACAGGGCGGCGGTGCTGCGTTTAAGCGGTGGCGGAAAGAAAGTCGAAATCGACGGGGCGGATTTCCGGGTGGCGGTAGGGCCCGAGAAGATGCGTTCGATCTGGCTGACTCAATTTGAAGTAAAGGATGGCCGATTAATCACCTCGGGGACAGGCTTTGGCCATGGTGTTGGTTTGTGTCAGTGGGGAGCCAATGAGTTGGCCCGGGAAAATAGCAGCCCGGAGGAGATTGTCAAGCACTATTTCCCGAAGGTTACAATTAAGAGGCTTTGGCGATAATAGAATAGGCGGTGGTGGCGCGGCGGCGCGGCGGCGCGGCGGCGTGGCGGCGCGATGCAGGGCGCGCCAATCAAAAGGTTGGCATATTTGCTCCCGAATAGGCATATCTTCAACTGGCAATGTATGTTCGGGAGGGAAGTCCGATGGCTGAAGAAAAGCGCAAGAATGTCGGAACAGCGACCACTCCCCATCAGGTTTTTCTTAATGAGCGGCAGCAACTGAAAGCCGAAGGAGTTCTGAATGTGGACCATTTCAGCGATGCCGAAGTCACTTTGGAAACCACTGGCGGCGTGATGGTTGTCAAAGGGGAAAATCTGCATATTCAGCAGCTGAACCTGGATGATGGGCGGTTATCAATGACGGGAACGGTGCATTCGCTAGTCTATGCAGGGGACGGGGCGCTTAAGAAGAGCAAGGGTTTGCTGGCCAAAATGTTTAAGTAGATCGTGCGGCAGGCGTGGGTGGCGGGGCGGTATGCGGCGGCGGCGATGCCAGCTAGCAGGCACCAGGCGCAACCGCAGGCGCAGGCGGGCGCAGGCGGGCGCAGGCGCAAGCCTGGCACCGAAGTTGTGGCGTCGAAGAGGGGACGACGTCCGGGCGGGCGGATATCCTCTTCTTGGGGCTGTTCCGAAATATGGGACAGCCCTTTTAATAGTGTTCCGGGCCGGGGAATCGATGGCGCGTTGCGCTGTGGCGCGACCCCGGGCTCTTGGGCTTGGGCTAGATTCGCAAAAGGAGGAGAAGCGGGACGTTTTGGCGAAGTAGGTGCCGAAAAATGGGCAATGACAAAGTCAAGGGCAGCTGACCAGAGAAAACCGAAATCAGCAATGACAAAAAAGGAATGATCATATATGGTGGCGATGCTTCAACCGGCGGTGTTCGGCGCTGAAATTGGAATTATCCTCGATACAATTGAAGAGGGTATTCATGTCGTGAATGAAAATGGTATTACCGTGCTATATAACAGACGGGCGGCCGAGCTGGATAATCTGATCCGGGAAGAAGTACTCGGTAAGCATCTGTTGGACGTTTTTCCTTCATTATCATCCGTGTCCAGTACGATTTTGCAGGTTTTAGCCACGGGGAAGCCGGTTGCGGATCATCAGCAGACCTTTCAGAATTTCAAGGGCGATCAAATAACCACGGTCAACTCAACGAGACCAATTTATCATCACGGGGCTCTCATTGGCGCAGTGGAAGTCAGCCGCGATATCACATTATTAAGAGATATGGCGGAAAAGCTGGTCGACCTGCAGGCAGAATTGTATGCGAAAAAAACGGTCAGTTCGCGCAAAGTGCCAGGTAAAGCCCGTTATACATTTGATGATATTATCGGCCGGTCTGCAGCCATGGAACCGGTTTTCGAGTTGGCGCGTAAAGCTGCCCAGACGTCTTCAGCTGTTCTGATTCATGGCGAGACTGGTACTGGCAAGGAGTTGTTTGCCCATGCCATTCATAATGCCAGGGCCAGCACCAAACCTTTTATCGCCCAAAACTGCGCCGCCTTGCCGGACACATTGCTGGAAGCGATTTTGTTTGGAACGATCAAGGGCTCTTTTACCGGAGCGGAGGACCGGCCGGGATTGTTTGAGGTAGCCGACAAAGGCACCTTGTTTTTGGACGAAATCGATTCGATGCCCTTGGATTTGCAGCCCAAATTGCTGAGGGTGTTGCAGGACGGAATGGTGCGTCGCGTTGGGGCTGCGACCGAAAAAGCGGTGGATGTGCGCCTGATCACGGCATGCCGGCTTAATCCGCGCACGGCAGTAGAAGAAGGATTGCTCAGAGAAGACTTGTTCTACCGGATAAACGTAATCAGCATCGGGATTCCGCCGCTGCGCGACCGCATGGAAGACATCCCCGAGCTGGTGAGCGCTTTTATCAAAAAATACAACGCGCGTCTTGGACGGGCGATTACGGGGGCAACGCAGTCAGCGCTGAACAGTCTGCACCTGTATTCCTGGCCGGGAAATGTCCGCGAACTGGAGCATTTTGTGGAGGCTTCCATGACGATGCTTGACAAGGATGATACGGTGATCGATCCGGTCGACTGGAGCTGGAATGATCGCCTGCCTACCGGCACTGGCATTAGCACTGGTGGCAAAGTGGCGAAAGCGGGTGGTGGCAGCGGGGGCGGGGCAGGCGCAGGAGCCGGCGTAGGCGTAGGCGTAGAGCTCGAAACGACTGGTGAGACCGCGCTGCGCACGACCCTGAATGAAGTGGAAGAAAACTTGATTCGCCGGACCATGGCTGAATGTCGGGGTAACGTTTCCGAAGCGGCACGACGGCTGGGAATCCCACGCCAAACCCTGCAATACAAGCTCAAGAAACTCTAGGAACTTTGGGGACGGTTCTAAAAGTTCCAATATACAATAAATGGCAAATGGCATCCGATGTGATATCCGATAACCGATCTAATATGGTTTGGGTAATCCAACAAAATCAAGATTTCGGTTTCATGGAGCAAGCCTTTTTAACAACATTCAGCGAAAGACCACAAAGATTGGCGATTCGGGAGTAAGTCGCGCGGGTTTCCTCTCTAACCTTGATAATTATGTAATCGCGCTCAGAACGATTCATAGCCAATAAGTCTTCAATTGGCCTGTTGCCCAGCAGGCTCGCAAGAACTGATTTTATCATTTCATCAGAAGCTGGTAGCAGGTATTCGTTCTGATGCATTTCTTTATTTACCTCATTATTGAATTTAACAAAATCAGCTAGTCCATCAAACATTTCAAGAGCGCGGGCCGTGCTGACGAGTCCTGAGAAGACTGCTGTTTTGGGCGTGACGTAATCACTGTAACTGCTCCAAAGGTAAGTTGCACAGCTTGGTGCCAAACTGCCCTCGACCGGGTTTTGATGAATATATTGCAGGACCTTGATGAAATAGGAGTCTTCTTCGACAGTTTTGCTCAAAAACCGATCCTGAAATAGATGGCCGACCCGTTGATATTTATTGTTGTACCACCTGACGTAGGAAGAGCCGATGCGCTTCATGACAAGGCCGATGTCCTCGCCATCTGTTTGAAGTAAGAGGTGGACATGATTGGGCATCAAACAATAACAATGGACGATGCAATTGCTGCGTTCTTTAATGCGCCGCATAACTGTCAGATACTGTCTGTAATCTTGATATTCCAGAAAAATGTCTTGTTTGTTTATGCCTCTAACCATCACATGATATATTCCACTACTGCTTAATCTGCGTGCTACTCTCGGCACGAAAGATCAACTCCTTCAAAAGGCTTCTCTCATTTGTCTTTTTGATTGAGCGTGCGGATCTCACACAGCATAAATTATATAAAAAGGTAAAAAATCCTTTTATTGTAATAAGGTCGGCATCCACTTCTTTTGTCGTTACCAATAAATGGGAAACGGCACTTTTAGAACCGTCCCCAGAGTTCCAAGAATAGTTTTTGGTACTTGTGGAAATGATAGCCATATGTGAGCGGGTTTGCTGCTCGGCGAGGGGGACGGCGATGGGTTTTCGCAGCAGGGGTGGCATGACGCCAATAGGACCAGATCCAGTGGGTAATGCCGCTAATGTCGCTAAAGCTTTGGGCCGGGCGACAGATTTAGTCATACGGAAAATTCCGAGAGACGATTGCGTCAAAGGCGACGCCGCCGCGGATGCCAGAGACGGTTCATCATCCGTGCGCGCCGTAGTGTTGTTTCTGGAAGGTCTGGCCGATGAGGAGGCGATCCGCAGGCATATTATCACCCCGTTACTTGCCGATGCCGCCACCGCCGCCGCCGCGGCAGGCACCGCCACCGCCATCGCCCACTTCTCCGCTGCCAACGAGCTTAGCGCCCTAAAAAGTTCCACGCACGAGACATTGGAACCGTTGATTGACGCCCTCTTGGAGGGTCAAGTACTTCTCTTTGCGGATGGGTGTCACACGGGACTGGCTTTCGTCATGCCCGGCTGGTCCCTGCGCCCGCTTTCCGAACCACCGTCCGAAAAGGCGATTCGCGGCCCACGCGAGGGCTTTACGGAAACTCTGCGCGAAAACATTGCGATGGTGCGGCGCTGGGTGCGTGATCCGGAGCTCCGCGTCACCAAAATGCAGATTGGAACGCGCACGCACACCGATGTCGCCATTATGTATCTTGGCGATGTTGCCAATCCAGACATCGTGGCGGAAGTGCGCAAGAGGCTTGCCGCTATCAAAATCGACGCTATTTTGGAAGCCGGCTATTTGGAACAGCTCATCACCGACAGTCGGACCACGCTTTTCCCTTTGACGCAGGCTACAGAACGCAGCGATAAAGTCACGTCCGCAATACTGGAAGGCCGCGTCGCAATCATAGTCGATAAAAGCGCTTCCGCCATTATCGTGCCAACTACGGTCAACGAGCTATATCAAAGTCCCGAAGATTATTATTACGACTTCTGGCTGGGCACTCTTTTGCGCGTCATCCGCCTGATCGGGAATAACCTAGCAATCGCCCTACCCGGACTTTATATCGCCCTGGCCGCGGTCAATAGCGAACTTCTACCGACGCAGCTGGCGCTTAATATTGCTGCCTCTCGCCTAGGAGTGCCTTTTCCAATTTTACTCGAAGTATTGTTAGTAGAACTGACGATCGAAATTTTCCGGGAAGCTGGATTGCGCCTCCCCTCCACAGTAGCACAGACATTAGGTGTCGTTGCAGGCGTGGTGCTGGGGTTTGCCGCCGTTCAGATCAGCATAGTATCCAACGCGACTTTGATAGTATCGGTAACCACCGCCGTTGCTTCCTTCTCCGGGCCTAACTTCCAGGTGGGGATTTCATGGCGTTGGCTTAAGTATTTCATGATCCTGGGCGGGGCCTTTATGGGACTTTTCGGGATTGTCGCAGTCGGATGCTTTATAGTAGCCCATATGGCAACGTTACAGTCTTTCGGGGTATCATATCTGGCTCCGTGGGCACCTTTACAGCCGGATGCCCTCGTCGATGCTCCGTTAAGGCAGCCACTTTGGCTGAAATTCAGGCGGCATTCGACCTGGCGAACTAAAAACCGGCGACGCATGGGAGACACAAGAGGGGAGGATAACCCATGACATTTCCGGAGAAAACGTCGCTACGCCCCAGCATGTATTTAGTGCTTATTTTCACAGCCATTATCGGTTATGACATGCTGTCCAACCCGCTGGTATCAGTAAAGGCGCTCGGTAACTCGGGATACTTTGCTCCATTGGCCGCTGCAGTTCCAGTCATTGCCATTATTATTGCCATGTTTGCGCTACAGAAAAGATTTCCCGGAAAGAGCGGTGTGCAATGTGCTTCCCTGATAATCGGACATGTGCCGGCCGTAATTATTAATCTGCTGCTCATCATATTCTGGCGGGTTTTTGCCGCTTTATCTGCCCGTGACATTATGACGCTTGTTTCAACACAGATGCTCCTAAAAACGCCGTTATGGTTTTTTAGCACCATCGGCTATCTTGGAATCATGTATCTGGCTTATCATGGAATCGAAAGCATTTCCCGTTTTGTCGCGTTTACGTTTATACCGGCCACCATTATAATAATCATCGTCTTCTGCGCGGCGTTTCCTTATATTGATATACGCCAGTTACTACCCGTCCTCGACTTCAGCATTACTGATCTGATCAAAGGGGCATTCAGCATGAGTTACCTGTACTTTCCTTTGATACTGCTGTTTTTGATCACACCTTACACTAAAAAGTTGCCTTCTGCGCGACGATTTACCATGGCAGCGCTGGCATTAAGCGTCTTGGTCTTTTTAATCCAAAACATTTGTGCGATCGGCATTTTCGGTACCTCCGGGCTGAATCGCTATACCTGGCCGACTCTGGAGTTTGCTCATGTGATCAACATTCGCTATATAGCGCTGGAACAGATCGGCGTAGTGCTACTGACTGTCTGGCTGGTGCTAACATTCGGGGCGGCAGCCTTCAACTATTGGGGGACCGCACTAGCCTTATCACAACTATTTCCCAAGATCAGTTATAAGATGGCTGTACTGATTTTAGCGCTGCCAACCGGATTAGTTCTATTACTGCCACAAAACATCATAGATACCCGCTTTTACCTGCTCATTTTTGAGCGATGGGGTGTTTTGGCGTTCTTTGGCCATCCGCTGATTTTATGGCTGATCGCCGTGATTCGTCGTCAAGGGAAGGAGAGCTAAGCGCATGTCAAAGATTAAGCAATTGCTGCTGTTGTCGTTTATGATACTGCCTGTCTTTCTGCTTTCCGGATGCTGGGATGTCGAAGGATTAGAAAACCGCGAGCTATATACGGCGATTGCCATTGATGGCGCGGAAGACGCGGCCTTAGAAGACAGATTGAGGGTGACGGTGCAGATTCCGCTGATCAAGAACATCCTGCCTCCCGCAGCCGGGGCGGGTGAGAGTCAAGGCCCAAAATTCTACACCATTTCTGTTAACGCCAAATCAGTCGGTGAAGCGCTCAACATGATTAATGACCAAGTTAGCGGGGTATTGGACAACGGCCATGTTAAGTTAGTATTATTACAGGAAGATTATGCGCGGGGCGGCGTGGCACAGGAGTTGGACTTCGTGACCCGCATTCCACAACTGCCCAAGCACGCTAATTTGCTGATCACACGCCAGACCGGGGAGTACATCCTTAATCAGACTTCTCCGAAGGATTTACTGCCCTCTCTGGATATTTACCAGCAGCTGCAACTGAAGAATTCCGGACGATCACTGGCTGTGGCGGCCTGGGAGTTTGTCAAAAAGCTTGATGAGCCGGGCCAGGATCCATATATACCCGTTCTTGAGTATAATGAAGACAATAAAACTTTTGAGTTGAATGGATTGGCGGCGTTTCGGCATGATAAGCTGGCTGGCATTTTGGACACAAACCAAACGCGCTTCATCAGTATGCTTGATCATAGACGTAATGATTCTGGCCTTGAGATTCCTCTCCCCGGCGGCAGAGAAGCCGTTTTTAGGGTGGTCAAGGCCAGCAGCCGGATCATTCCTCAAAACCGACAAGGCAGCAATTTTTTGATTACCTTGAAAGTGCATGCTTCGATTTCGGAGTTTAACTTTGCCCGGCCGAAGCTGACGAAAAAAGAGATGGAGCGCTTGCAGGAACAGGCGGCACGTTTTGTGAAAGAAGAATGTCAGCAGGTGCTGAGTAGTATTCAGGCATTACACGCCGACGTGCTTTTGCTCGGACTAAGTTGTCACGCCAAATATGGCAAAGACTTCAGCTATGTAGACTGGCGGGAAAAATACGGCCGGGCAGACATTGATTTGGAGGTGGATTTCACCATCGACCGGGGAGAAGCGTATTTCTAGAAGCGGATGCCCAAAAACCGGCACCACGCCTCCCGTTTTTTCCGCCCAAATTTGGGCACCCAAATAGTCCAATCACTTCTAAATGCCGCCATGGCGCGTTTTGCCATGGCGGCATGCTTTTTGCATATGATCATAGTTAGATTACTGGCTAATCTAGACTAGCCAATCCAATTTTATGATTATGGAGGGACTAATGATGCGTCAAGGTTGTAAGTATGGTACCCATAGAGTTCTGGAGCCCCAAGGTGTTTTACCTCAACCGGCCTGGAAGATCGATAATACCATGGAGATTAGTGATAATGAGATTCTGGTTGACGTGCAAACGCTAAACATTGACGCCGCCAGCTTTACCCAGATCAAGAAAGATGTCGGCGATGACCCCGAAAAAGTGGCTGCCCGTATGAAAGAAATCGTGGCGCAGCGCGGTAAGCACCATAACCCGGTAACTGGTTCCGGCGGTATGTTCATTGGCACCGTGCGGGAAATCGGTCCGAAACTCAAAGATCGCGACCTGAAGCCCGGCGATCGTATTGCCAGTCTGGTATCGCTATCCTTAACCCCGCTGCGTATTGATCACATTAAGCAAGTACACCTGGAACGTGATCAGGTGGATATCGAAGGTCAGGCCATCCTCTTCGAGAGCGGCATTTACGCCAAACTACCGTCAGATATGCCCGAAAGCCTTGCCTTAGCGGTACTGGACGTCGCCGGTGCCCCGGCGCAAACTGCCAAACTGGTTAAACCGGGCGACACAGTCCTGATTATCGGTGCCGCTGGTAAATCCGGTGTCCTTTGTCTCTACGAAGCCAAAAAACGCGCCGGCATCAGCGGGAAAGTCATTGCCCTCGGGCACAGCGAGCGCAATGCTGAGCGCATTCGTTCACTCGGCATGGCGGATGAAATCATTACGGCAGATGCTTCCAAACCTTTGGAAGTCATGCATGAGGTTGAAAGAGTGACCAACGGCAAACTGGCTGATGTCACCATCAACGTAGTCAACATTACCGGTACTGAAATGAGCTCTATCCTTGCGACCCGCGACAACGGGATGGTCTATTTCTTCAGCATGGCGACCAGCTTTACAGCGGCAGCCCTGGGTGCCGAGGGCGTTGGCAAAGATGTCACCATGTTGATCGGTAACGGTTATACCAAAGATCATGCGGAGATTTCCCTGAATGTCCTGCGTGAGTCGCCCAAACTGAGAGAGCTGTTTGAAAAGCTTTACGTATAGCCTTGTTGCATTGTTATACGTCTAGTCTTATTGTTAGAAATTTGACCGGTTGGGAGGTTATTTAATTGCGTCATTTTAGAGAAATCCCCATCTGGAAAAATGTCACCGATGAGGAATGGAATGATTGGAAATGGCAGTTCCGTAACAGGATCATGGATCTGGATGTGCTCAAACAGGTTGTGCCTCTCACTGCCGAAGAAGAACAGGGCGTGGCGAGCTGCCTCGAGCATCTGCGCATGGCCATCACCCCGCATTATGCGTCCCTGATCGATCAGGATGATCCAAATTGTCCGATCCGTAAGCAAGCGATTCCGCGCGCACCTGAATTGGACATGGGTGAAAACGACATGCTCGATCCGCTGAATGAGGATACTGATTCACCGGTACCCCACATCACGCACCGCTACCCGGATCGGGTGCTGTTCCTGGTGACCGATGTCTGCTCGATGTATTGCCGCCATTGCACCAGAAGGCGTTTTGCCGGCCAGCATGATCAAGCCATCCAACAGGCAGAGTTTGATCAGGCGATCGAATATATCCAAGAACATAAGCAGATCCGGGATGTCTTGATTTCGGGCGGAGACCCGCTGACACTTTCCGACGCTTTCTTGGAGGTAATTATCAGGCGCATTCGCGCAATTGATCATGTCGAAGTGATCCGGATTGGCACGCGTGTTCCGGTAGTCATGCCGCAGCGCATAACCAAAGAACTGGTAGATATGCTGCGCAAATATCATCCTATCTGGATTAACACCCATTTTAACCATCCATCCGAGATGACGCCAGAGGCACAGTGCGCGCTGGCTATGCTGGCCGACGCTGGTATTCCGCTGGGGAATCAGTCCGTCTTGCTCAAAGGCGTCAATGACTGCTCCGTCATCATGAAAAAGCTCGTGCATGTGCTGGTCAAAAACAGGGTGCGACCCTATTACATCTATCAATGCGATCTTTCGAGAGGCATTGAGCATTTCCGTACGTCCGTCGCCAAGGGAATCGAGATTATTGAACTGCTGCGTGGCCATACGTCCGGATATGCGGTACCCACTTTTGTAGTGGATGCACCGGGCGGCGGCGGGAAAATCCCGGTCGGCCCGCAATACCTTATTTCGCAGACGGATCGCAAGGTGATCCTGCGCAATTACGAAGGCGTGATCTGTACTTATACCGAGCCGATCGATAAGATCAGCGAGTGCAATAATTGCGGCTTGTGTGATGGCGAAAACGGTCTCGATCTGGGTCTGGGGCGTTTGATCAATGGCGGGGAAATATCTCTGGAGCCCAAAGGTTTGGAGCGTCTGGCACGCCGGAACAACGGTTCGAAAGAGTAAGCGCCATGAATTTGGATTTATTTAAACGCATTAGCGCTAACAGCACAAGCAGTCTGTCAGTGACTGGCATGGCGAAAAACTGTGGCAAGACCACGGTGTTGAATTATCTGATCCGCGAAGGCGCAGCGGCACAGCTGGTGCTGGGCATTACTTCAGCTGGGCGTGATGGCGAAAAGATCGACATCGTCACCGGGCTGCCGAAACCTGCCATTTATGTGCCGCAGGGTAGTTTGGTAGTGACGGCGGCTGAGACGCTAGAGCAGAATGGCCATGAGTACGGGTGCGAGCGCGGGTACGGCGGCGGCGACGGCGATTATGCCGATATTGCGCTGCTGCTGCAGACCGACTTTATGACACCGCTTGGGCCACTTGTTTTGGGCCGAGTGCGGCGCGCTGGGAAAATTGAAATTATCGGCGGCAACCGTTTTCAGACGGCTCAAGCCGCCATTGAGTTGCTCCAACAGAACGGAGCATCGTTGACGTTAGTTGACGGGGCTGCCAACCGGGTTTTCCTGGCAGCTCCGGCTTTGGTCGAAGCAGTAGTACTGGCCACCGGGGCGGCAGTGCATCCATCGCTGGATAAGGTCTTGGATGAAACCGCCTTTGCGCTGGAGGTTTGGAAGCTGCCGCAGACAGAGAGTGCCGCAGTTCTGAAGGCTGTGGCCGCGGATGCGGCTGCGGTGGCGGCTGCGGAAGCGTCTGCTGGAACTATCGCCGCAGGCATCGCCAGTTCCGGCGGTCCCAAAACCCCTGTGATCTTTACCGAAGATTGGGATTTGGAAGAAGCGGATGTGCCAACCGTCCTGGGACATGAGGGGACATTGGCGGCTCGCGTTGGCACGCATGCCAAAGCCTTAGTGCTGCCTGGTGCACTGACCGATGAGCTGTTGGAGCGCCTTAGTGCGGTGCGTCGCCGAAAATTGGGCGGTTTCGAAATCGTGGTCCAGGATCCGACCCGCGTATTAGCTTCGGCAGTGGGGTTGCACCGTTTTCAAAGGCGCGGTGGAAAAGTCTCCGTGCTGAAACCGGTGCATATGGCGGCGGTCACGCTCAACCCGTATTCGCCATACTGGCCGGGGTTTGACGCCCAAGAATTTTTGGAACGCGCAGCTGAAAGATTTGCCCCTTTGCCGGTTTATGATGTTGTGTTGGGTCGCAAAGGCTGACATTGCGACGTCGCATAATCGCACGATTGCACAATGAAAGTGGGAGGGGAATAGCATGAAACTCGATCTTGATCAGGCTTTGATTTCGCGGGCCCGTACTGCGGCAGCTTCGATTGCCGACGGCGTCATGGCGGAAATCAAGCCTTGCACGACTGTCGCTGTCGAACGATCGATTCTAAGGCTCCTGGGAGTAGACGGCGTTGATGTTGACGGGGTACCGCTCCCCAATGTAGTGGTAGACCGGATGGCCGAAGAAGGCCTGCTTGGTCTGGGCGCCGCCCGCGTAATGGCGCGCGCCATGGCCGCCACCGGTGACGACGTGAACACCATTGCCGCCAAAATCAGTCGGGACGAAATTGAGCTGGCGGAGCTGCCAACAGCTGGTGAAGCCGCCGGTATGGCCAAGATCAGTGCCATCGCCACTAAGAGCGTGGCGCGCATCGCAGCCAACCGCAATTACCGCGAAGAATTCATCGCCAAACACGACGAAGCACCGACTCCCTGGCTTTATGTAATTGTGGCCACTGGGAATATTTACGAAGATGTCAAGCAGGCGACGGCGGCCGCTCAGGCAGGAGCTGACGTCATCGCGGTGATTCGGAGTACGGCGCAAAGCCTGCTGGATTATGTGCCTTATGGCGCTACTACGGAAGGATTCGGCGGCACCTATGCCACCCAGGAGAACTTCCGCATCATGCGGGCCGCCCTAGACGAAATTGGTCAGGAGCTGGGGCGCTATATCAGATTAGTCAACTATGCTTCCGGGCTGTGCATGCCGGAAATCGCGGCCATGGGCGCTTTGGAACGCCTTGATATGATGCTGAACGATGCGATGTACGGCATCCTTTTCCGCGATATTAATATGTTGCGCACCTTAGCGGACCAGCACTTTTCGCGCATGATCAACTCCGCGGCCGGCATAATCATCAATACTGGAGAGGATAATTACCTCACCACTGCCGACGCCGTCGAAGCCGCTCATACCGTGCTCGCTTCGCAGTTTGTCAATGAGGCGCTGGCCTTGCGCTCCGGTCTGCCGGAAGAACAAATGGGACTCGGCCACGCGTTTGAAATTGATCCCGCCATGGAAGACAGTTTGCTGCTGGAAATCGCGCAGGCTGAGATGGCGCGTGAGATTTTCCCGAAACATCCGCTGAAGTATATGCCGCCCACCAAATTCATGACCGGTGATATCTTCCGCGGTCACTTGATGAACGGGATGTTTAATTTGACCGGCGTGTTAACGGATCAGCATATTCAGCTGCTGGGTATCCTTACGGAAGCGATCCATACGCCGTTCATGCAGGATCGGGATCTGGCAATTCGCAATGCCAAGCATGTCTTTAATTCAGCCAGGCACTTGCGGTCAGAAATTGAGTTTGTCAAAGGCGGGCGCATCCAGCGCCGGGCGGCGGAAGTGCTCGGTTTGGCAACTAATTTGCTTGAGGAAATTGCCGCCTCCGGGCTGATGGCGGCGATCGAAAAAGGTCTGTTTGCCGAGATTAAGAGACCGCGCGATGGCGGCCGCGGTCTGGAAGGGGTCGTCCGCAAAGCAAGCGGTTATGTCAATCCATTCGAAGAGTTGCTGCAGAAAGAAATTAACGCGAGGAGGGTCGGCCAATGAATGCGATGAACATCGGCACGGTCCGGCCGTACGGCGATACCGAAAACGACGGCAAGATTCAGTTATCATTCACTCTGCCGGTCCCTGCCGGGGCGCGCGCCCAAGAAGCGGCCCGCCGCCTGGTGTTGAAAATGGGTTTTGAGGAAGCCGCCGTGGCGCACATGCGGGAGATGGGCAAAGGCTTTACCTTTTTCGTAGTCTATGGGCGTTGTCTGCATAGCGTCAATTATGATGAGATCGAAGCTGCGGAAGTGCAGGTCGCGGCCATGAGTCATAAAGAGATCGAACAGTTTATCGAAGAAAAGATCGGTCGCCCGATTGTGGTAGTCGCCGCCTGCACAGGAACCGACGCCCATACGGTTGGAATCGATGCCATTATCAATGTCAAAGGCTACAATGGCGAAAAAGGGCTGGAAAGCTACAACTGGTTTAAGACCTATAACATGGGCAGTCAGGTGCCGAATGAGGCTCTGATCGCCAAAGCAGTGGAAGTTGGGGCAGACGCCATTCTGGTTTCCCAGGTGGTCACCCAAAAAAATGTCCACATTACAAACCTGACGCGTCTGGCCGATTTACTGGAAGCAGAAGGCCTGCGCGAAAAAATCATCACCATCGTCGGCGGACCGCGTGTCAGCCACGAGTTTGCGCTCGAGCTGGGCTTTGACGCCGGCTTTGGGCCGGGGACGATCCCGACCCATGTTGGGTCCTATCTGGCACAGGAGTTGGAGCGCCGTCAGGCAAAGTAGCGCCGTCAGGCTAAGTAGCGCGGCCAGTCAGCAACGCCAGTAGGTTAACCGCGCTAAAGGAAAAGGGCAAATGTATCGCGAATTCAAAAAATCTACAACAATAGGAGGCTGATCCAAATGGAAGTGATAATTCGTTTGCGGATGAGTCAAGCCGACGCACATTACGGCGGGGATTTGGTGGATGGGGCCAGGATGCTGGCACTGTTCGGAGATGTCGCCACGGAATTGCTGATCCGGCGCGACGGCGATGAGGGCTTGTTCGTAGCCTATGACAATGTTGAGTTCAAAGCGCCGGTCTATGCAGGGGATTTCATCGAAGCCGTCGGACGCATTGTCAAAGAAGGAAATTCTTCCAGACGCATGGAATTTGAAGCCCGTAAGGTGATCACCTCGCTGCGTGATCCCGCCAATCCCTCAGCCGCTGATGTGCTCGCGGAGCCGATTATTGTCACAAAAGCCAGCGGCACTTGCGTAGTCCCCAAGGATAAACAGCGCAAGTAGTGGCGGCCTTGACGCTCGGCGTGCGATGCTTGGTGCGCATTCGCGCATGATCAGAAATAATAAAAACCGTTCAAGACAGGAGGTAATTACTTTGGATAAATTAGTGATTGTGGCGGCCATGACTGGCGCCGAGACCACCAAAGCACACAACCCGGCCCTGCCGGCTTCTCCGGAGGAGATCATTCGCTCGGCGGTGGAATGCCGCAAAGCGGGTGCTTCCATGGTGCACCTGCACGTGCGCGACGACCAGGAACAACCCACGCAGGATGTTGAGGTTTTCCGGAAAGTGGTCGAAGGCATCCGCCGCGAAACGGACTTGATCGTGCAGATCTCAGCTGGCGGGGCCGTGACTGCAACCGCCGACGAACGCTTGGCCCCACTGGTTCTCAAACCTGAGATGGCTTCGTTGACAACTGGCACGGTGAACTTTAGTGATGATGTTTTCATGAATACGCCGTCAATGATCGCCACGTTCGCCCAGCGCATGAAGGAACTCGGCATCCGGCCGGAAGTGGAAGTCTTCGAAGTTGGCATGATCAACAACGCGCTGCGGCTGGTCAAAAAAGGTTTACTGGATGAGCCGCTGCACTTTGACTTTGTCATGGGGGTTCCGGGAGGCATCCCTGGGACAGTCAAAGACCTGCTCCATATGGTGGAAAGCATCCCCGCGGGCAGCACCTGGCAAGTGGCCGGTGTCGGACGTGCTGAATTGACACTCGGAGCAATGGCCATCATGATGGGCGGCCACGTCCGGGTGGGCTTCGAGGATAATACTTATTATTCCAAAGGCGTGCCCGCCGAGAACAACGCGCAGCTGGTGGCCAGAATGGTCAGGCTGGCGAACGAATTTGGACGCCCCGTTGCTGAACCGGCGGAGGCCCGGCAGATTCTTAAATTGAAATAAGGTACGCCAGGTAGGCGTAAGACATAGCGTAAGACATATTATAAAAGTCTATTGGAGGGAAGGCTGTGCAAAAACGCGTTTCTATTGAGGAAGCACTCAAGCATGTAAGGGACGGTATGACCATTATGGTGGGCGGCTTTTTAGGAGTAGGATCCCCTGAAAAGCTGATTGATGCCTTGGTTCGCAAAGGTGTGAAAGACCTCACTCTTATATGCAACGACACTGCTTTTGTTGACCGCGGTGTTGGCAAGATGGTCGTCGCGCACCAGTTCAGAAAGATTATTGCCTCACACATTGGGACTAATGCTGAGACAGGCCGGCAGATGACTGCTGGCGAGACGGAAGTTGAACTAGTGCCGCAGGGGACCCTGGCTGAGAAGATACGCTGCGGCGGAGCCGGCTTAGGCGGCTTCTACACCCCGACTGGAGTTGGAACCGTTGTTGCCGACGGCAAAGAAACGCGCGAGTTCAATGGTCGCCAGTATTTACTGGAAATACCACTCAGGGCCGATGTAGCGCTGGTCAAAGCACATAAGGCGGATGAAGCGGGAAACCTAATTTACCGCCGTTCTGCGCGCAATTTCAATCCGCTTATGGCGATGGCTGCCGATCTCGTGATTGCGGAAGTTGATAACCTTGTCACAACCGGAGAGATCGATCAGGATCATGTCATGACGCCTGGTATCTTTGTGAACCACTTGGTTAAGGAGGATGACGAATGGACCGCGCAGAACGCCGCGAACTGATTGTCAAATGGATTGCCAGACAGCTCCAGGATGGGCAGTTAGTCAATCTGGGGATCGGAATGCCGACCATGGTCGCAAACCACATTCCCGAAGGCATTAACATCACTTTGCAGAGTGAGAACGGCTTTTTGGGCCTGGGAGCTGCGCCAGAAGCGCATGAGGTAGATCCGGATGTGACAAACGCCGGAGCACAGCCTGTCACGATTTTGGCGGGTGGCGCCTGTTTTGACAGCTCCGTTTCATTCGCCATTATCAGAGGCGGACGCCTGGACGTGACAGTCCTGGGTGCGCTCGAAGTTGATGAACAGGGCAATCTGGCGAACTGGATGGTGCCGGGTAAAATGGTGCCTGGCATGGGCGGCGCGATGGACTTAACAGTCGGCGCTAAAAAAGTCATTGTGGCCATGGAGCATACCACTAAAAAAGGTGAGCCTAAAATTTTGCCGCAGTGTACCTTGCCGCTCACTGCCAAGCAGGAAGTCGACTTGATCGTTACGGACATGGGTGTAATCGAAGTTACGCCGCAAGGGCTGGTGCTTAGGGAAATTGCTCCTGGTGTTACGGTGGAAGAGATTAAGGCTGCCACCGCGGCCGCTCTGACGATTGCACCGGAATTGAAGGAAATGACGGCTTAAGAGTTCGTCCCAATGGCATATCATATTGGGTAGGGGGGTGGCGAGGTTGATCGAACGCATTCTGGTCGTTGGTGCTGGTACTATGGGAAGTGGCATTGCTCAGGCAATTGCGGAAGGCGGACGGCAGGCTCTGTTAGCCGACGCGATTCCAGGTGCCGCCGAAAAGGCCAAAGGCCGCATCGCCGTATCGCTTGATAAGGCGATCGCTAAGGGGAAGATTACTCCGGATGTTAAGGAAGCCGTATTGGGAAGGATCACTGCACTGGGTGATTTCAAGGAAATCGCTGCGGGTACGGTGGTCGATGCAGCGGTTGATTTGGTTATTGAAGCCATTACCGAAAACGCCGCTGTCAAAAAAGAGCTTTTCAGCGATCTGGACAAAGTGCTGGGACCGCAGGCCATCTTTGCCAGCAATACCTCCGCATTGAGCGTCACCGAACTGGCGCGGGCCACGAGCCGTCCGGAACGCTTCATTGGGATGCATTTTTTCAACCCCGCGCCGATCATGAAACTGGTCGAGATCATCCGTGGGGCCGATACTGCGGAAGGCACATTTGAGGCGGTGCGCGTTCTGGCGGAGCAGCTCGGGAAGACACCAGTCACTGTAAACGAAGCGCCCGGATTTGTGGTCAATCGGCTGCTGGTCCCCATGATTAATGAAGCGGTCTACGCGCTGATGGAAGGGGTTGCCTCGGCCGAAGATATCGATACCGCCATGAAACTGGGTGCCGGCCATCCAATGGGGCCGCTGGCACTGGCTGATATGATCGGTTTAGACGTTTGTCTGGCGATTATGGAAGCACTTGATGCTGAGTTTGGCGATCCCAAATATCGTCCGTGTCCCCTGCTCAGGAAGATTGTCAGGGCCGGGCGGTTTGGCCGTAAGAGTGGCAGAGGGTTTTTTGACTATCATCAATGATGCTGGAACGCAAAAAGTAGATCGCTAACCGGCCAGATATGATAATCTAGGATTGGATCAACAGCACGACCCGGCTTTATATTCAGAGCCGGGTTTTTGCTAAAATGGGGCGTACCATAGCGTATGAGGGGGAATTTCATGACTGATCTGATCAAGCTGGAAATTCGTGATAGCCGAGTGGCTTTAGTAACGATTAACCGTCCGGAAGCGCTGAACGCCTTAAATCGCAAGGTGCTGCAGGCGCTGGACGAAGTGCTGTCGATGATCGAGCAAAATAAAACAATCAGGGCGGTTGTCATTACCGGAGCCGGAGAAAGGGCGTTTGTGGCGGGAGCCGATATTGCCGAAATGAAAGAGATGAAGCCTGCCGAAGCCGAGGAGTTTTCGCGCTGCGGTCAGGAGATTTTTACCCGCATCAAATGTCTGAATCAGGCGGTGGTGGCGGCGGTCAACGGCTACGCTCTGGGCGGCGGTTGCGAACTGGCGATGGCCTGCGATCTCAGAGTGGCCTCCGAGAATGCCCGTTTTGGGCTACCGGAAATCAATCTGGGGATTATTCCGGGCTTTGGCGGTACGGTGCGCCTTTCGCGCTTGGTTGGCCCGGCCAAAGCGCGTGAAATGATCATGACTGGTGCGATGATTACGGCGGAAGAGGCATTGCGGATTGGGTTGATCAACCGCATGGTGCCAGCGGGGACGGGCCAGGCGCTGGAAGCGGCTTTGGCTTTAGCCGCAGAACTGGCTGCCAAACCGGCGGCGGCGATGGCCATCGCCAAGGCGGCCACTCGCGAGAGCTGGGACGTTTCGGTAGAGGAAGCCATGCGCATGGAATCAGCCCGTTTCGCGGAAACATTCAAATCACCAGACCAGCGTGAAGGCATGACTGCCCACCTCGAGAAAAGAAAGCCAAACTGGCAGTGACACAAGGGGACGGTTCTCCTGTGCTAAAAAAGAGACGCGGGGACGGTTCGGCTGTCTTGCCCCTAGGCAATGGCCTTGAGACAAGGCAAGACAACTGAACCGTTCCCGCGTCTTCAGCATAAGACACAGGAGAACCGTCCCCTTGTGTCTTATGCAGTTGCGCAGCGAATTTCGTTGATTAGTGCCGGTAAGACTTCATTGACATCACCGACAATGCCGTAGTGGGCCACGGTGAAAATCGGGGCGCTGGCATCGCGGTTGATGGCCACAATAACATCCGATCCTTGCATGCCGGCAAGGTGCTGAATTGCTCCCGAGATGCCGCACGCAATGTAGACGCGCGGTGCGACCGTTTTACCGGTTTGCCCCACCTGATGATCGGCAGGCATCCAACCCGCATCGACCACGGCACGCGAGGCGCCAACTGCTCCGCCAAGCAACTCGGCTAACTCGCTGACCAGAGCGAATGATTCCGGTTTGCCCATGCCGCGTCCGCCGGCCACGATAATCTCCGCGTCCTCTAAATTCACAGATTCCTTCAAGGACTTAATGCTCTTGATCCACTTCACTCTGCTCGTGGTCGCCTTCGTCTTGGCCCGCACAATGGTGCCGGTGCGCCCACAATCCGGCTCGGCCCGCTTGAAAACACGCGGCCGCACTGTGCCCATTTGCGGACGATGATTGGGGCACAGGATGGTGGCCATAATATTGCCGCCAAAAGCCGGGCGGGTCCAAGCGACTAATCCGGTTTCAGTATCGATCGACAGACCAGTGCAATCGGCGGTCAGCCCGGTCTTGATGCGGGCCGCCACACGTGGTGCCAGATCGCGTCCGTTATGAGTAGCGCCCAATAAAATCACGGCCGGGCGATAAGTATTAATGAGTTCGGTCATGGCCGCCGTATATTGGTCAGCATCATAACGGCCGTAGCACGGATCTTCAACGAGGTAGAGCCGATCGGCACCATTGGCAAACACTTCATTAGCCAGATCAGCGACGTTGTCACCGAGCAACACGCCAGCCAGTTCTTGCCCCATCTCGTCAGCGAGCTTGCGGCCTTGCGCCAGCAGCTCCAAAGCTACCCCGCGCAACTGGCGGTCTTTGAGTTCCAAATAGACCCAGACGCCTTTGTAACTATTGAGATCATGCGCATCGCCGCCGTTGTCGCTGCCGGATCCCGCTTGGATCGCTTCGAACGAACAAGCACTGGCGCAGGCGCCGCAGTCAGTACAAGCGTCAGTTTTTTCAGCCTTATTGCCTTTTATAACGAGTGCTCCGAAAGGGCAGGCCGCCGCACAGGCGCCGCAACCGGAGCATAACTCAGAATTAATCTTCATAATCTTAGCCTCCTCCAGTTCAGCGCGTTCAGCTGCCGACTCCAATAATCCTTAGCTCGCGCAATTTGGTCGCGACCACTGACGCTGCCGCGCAGGCGTCGCCGGGGATCATCTCACAACCGCAGCGCTTGTCAGGCGAAAAAATCCGCCGCACTTGCGTGGGTGAGCCCTTTAATCCCAGAACATTGCGGTCGACCTCCACATCATTGACAGACCAGACGTCAACCTCAGCGCGGAATGCACGACGTATCCCTTTGACAACAGGAAGACGCGGTCCATCGCCGTAGTGTGTTACGGTCAGCAAGACTGGCAGCTTAACCTCCAGAATTTCGGTGCCCTCTTCGCCGTCGCGGTGAACTCTGACAGGCGCGCCGTCGGCGCCCGCCTCAACCTGCGAAGCATAGGTGATGTGGGGAATACCAAGATGCTCGGCCATTTCCGGGCCGACTTGGGCCGTGTCACCATCGATCGCTTGCTTGCCGCAAATGATCAGGTCAAATTCGCCGATTTTGCGAATACCGGCCGCCAGCGTATAGGAGGTAGCCAGTGTATCAGCACCGCCAAATGCTCTATCACTAAGGAGGACGGCGTGATCCGCTCCCATGGCGAGACATTCACGCAGTGCTTCCTGGCTTTGCATCGGGCCCATGCTGAGCACGGTGACGCTGCCGCCAAGTTGATCCCGCAGGGACAATGCCATTTCCAGAGCATGCTTGTCATGTGGATTGACGATGCTCGGCACACCCTGGCGCATCAGCGTATTTGTTTTTGGATCAATTTTGACCTCGGTTGTATCCGGAACCTGCTTGACGCAGACTACAATTTTCAATGTTCTTTCCTCCCTTGGATCTGCGGTTTTGGGCCGAACATCCTGTTCCACGTCCCTCACCTTAATATCGCGGCTGAGACGACCATCTGCTGCACCTGATTAGTGCCTTCGTAAATCTGTGTAATCTTGGCATCGCGCATCAGACGTTCAACCGGGTACTCCCGACTGTAGCCATAACCGCCAAAAACTTGGACTGCGTTGGTAGTGACCTGCATGGCAGCATCCGAGGCGAACATTTTCGCCATGGCAGCCTCTTTGGAATAGGGCTGGCCTTGATCTTTTTGATAAGCGGCACGGTAAGTCAGAAGCCGGGCTGCTTCGACCTGAGTCGCCATATCAGCCAGCATGAAACTGATCCCTTGGAAAGAGCTAATCGGTTTGCCAAACTGGCGTCTTTCTTTGGCATATTTCACAGCTTCGTCCAAAGCGCGCTGGGCAATGCCAAGGGCTTGGGCGGCAACACCAATGCGTCCACCGTCCAGCGTGGCCATGGCAATTTTAAAACCGTCCCCTTCGCGTCCCAATAAATTTGTCTTGGGAATGCGGCAGTCCCGGAAAATTAGCTCCTGGGTAGCGGAGGCACGAATGCCCATTTTGCGTTCGACAGCGCCAAATGTGAAGCCGGGTGTGTCTTTTTCCACGATAAACGCGCTGATACCCCGGGTGCCTTTGCTACGATCGGTCATCGCCATGATCACGTAAATCTCCGCTTCGCCGCCATTGGTGATGAAAGTCTTCACGCCGTTTAGGATATAATTGTCGCCATCGGCAGTTGCGATTGTTTGCTGTGCGGCAGCGTCTGTACCTGCGCCGGATTCGGTCAAACCGAACGCGCCCAGTTTCGAACCATCCGCAAGCGGGGTGAGAAATTGCTTCTTTTGCTCGGGGGTGCCATAAGCCAAAATCGGCCAGGCTGCCAATGAGATCGAAGCCGAAAAAGTGATGCCTGTTGAGGCGCAGGCCCGTGAAAGCTCTTCGACTGCGATAATATAGGTGAGATTGTCCCATCCCGCACCGCCATATTCTTCGGGGAATGGGATACCAGTCAGTCCTAAGGCACCGACCTTGTTGTAAATATCCCGCGAGAATTGCTCGTCCTCATCACGCTGGGCCGCAGTCGGCGCAACCTCTTTGGCGGCAAACTCCTGCACTGTTTTGCGCAGCATTTCCTGTTCTGCGGTTAACTTAAAATCCAATGCCGTCCCTCCTTGCCTCCTGATCATATTTGTGAGCGGTATGTATTTATATAATTGCACAATCCTCCAAAGTTAGATTACCGGAAATAGCGCACTGGTGGCAAGGTTGCCCAAGGTCGCCAAATCGATTTTGCGGGCATTTGTGGCTGGAATTGGCCGACATGTGCGCAAATCCGCCAATATGCTCCTTGATATGAATAAAGTAGAGGTTGAAGGAGAATAACCAAAACTTCACTTGTGTGAAGTAACAGAATATAGGCTTACTGAGCGGTAGTTCGAGGCGGAGAGTGCGGGCGGAACGTGCCAATTGAAGGGGATTAAGGAATTTACGGAAAAAGTTTGGTTTGCTGGCAGGACAATTAATTTATTCGACGAATAAAGAAAGTGAAAAAAGCACAACGGGTTATTGAAGACGCGGGCAGACGCGGGGACGGTTCTTCTGTCTCCTGTCTGGTCCCATTTGCCGACAGAAGAACCGTCCCTGCGCCTTCTCACAGCGAAAGGAGGGATGGCTGTGCGTTCATTGAAGGAAGTTTCAGGAAATAGTCAGGTGATGAAGGTACGCAATAAGATTTTGGTACGCAACTTGATCCGCACAGAAAGTCCTATATCGCGCAATAAAATCGCTAAGATCACCGGCTTGAGTCCGTCTACTGTCACCGGTATTGTCAGAGAGCTGATGGATGAGGGAATTGTCTGGGAAGTCGGGAGTGACGCATCCACCGGCGGCCGCAAACCTGTCAATTTAGCCATAAAATCTGAAGCTGCCGGAGTAGTTGGTATGAGACTTCAGCAGGGTTATGTTGTTGTCGGGATCATGGATCTGAATAATGATGTCAGAGCTCAGCGCCGGTTGGCCATTGATACCAGTCGGCCGGAGAAGGTTGTGCGCTTGATTAGCAATAGCCTGCCGGAATTGTCTCTGGAAGCAAACATACCACTGGACCGTTGTTTGAGGGCTGGCCTGGCCTCGCCTGGACTGATCAATATTGAGACCGGTATTCTGGAGCGGTCGGTTAACTTAGGCTGGCAGAATATTCCGATACGTTACATGCTGGAACAAGCATTAGGAATGCCGGTCTATCTGGAAAACGTTTCGAACGCTGCGGTGCTGGCACATCAGTTGTATGGGCAGGGTATCGGACATAGTAATATGATCTATTTGACACTGAGTGTCGGTATCAGCGCCGGTGTGATTATGAATGGAGAGATTTTTGGTGGTAAGGGCGGTTATGCCTGTGAGGTTGGACATATGGCAGTCTCTACTGCGGATGGCTTTGTCTGCAATTGCGGTAACAAAGGTTGCCTCGAAGGGCTTTGCGGTCTGAAGAACATTCTGAAGCTCATGGCGTCCTACAGTTCTCGATTTAAGGGGGCGACCGTCCCGGCCAGTCTGGAAGAGATGGTTATTGAGGTAGAAAACGGCAATCCACTGGTGGCCGCGGTGCTTGAAGAAATAGGTGCATGGCTTGGCATTGCAATCGTTAATCTGGTGCATTTGTTCCATCCTGACGTTGTGATCCTGGGTGGAGAACTGACCCTTTTTTACGAAAGGTTAGCGAAAAGTATGCATCAGGTGTTGGTCCAAAGAATGCTGCCCGAATTTCGGAGCCGGACACAAATTGTCGTTTCAGAAATGCTTGACCCCGGTCTGATAGGGGCTGGCGCAATTGCTTTGCAGCATGTGCTTAACAAAGAAACGATTTTGGAGCAGGTGCCCTGACAGGCGACCTTGGCAAGGCATGCCTGCAATGATATTTACTTGAATCGCGGGGAGGAAACTATTATGCCGGTCTCGGGAATACGGTTGATTAACACAAATATTATCACCCCAAACCGCTTAATCCGTGACGGTTTCATCGATCTGGAGGCAGGAAAAGTCAAGGCGTTGGGGCGTATGAGCGAATGCGTCGCCGCCGTAACAGCCTCCGCAACTGCCGCCGCAGCGGTGCCCGCAGAGGTGATTGACCTCAAGGGCTGCTACACTACGCCAGGTTTTATCGAAATGCACTCGCACGGTGGCGGCGGCGCAGATGTTATGGACGGTACCAGCCAGGCGATTCTGACATTTGCCCGGGCGCACGCCAAGGCAGGTGTCACCGGAATATTGGCATCGACCCTGACTAGCTCAAGATCAGATCTCCTTAATGTGTTACAGGTTTTTAAGGAAGCCAAAAAAGACAATACGGATGGGGCCGCACTGCTTGGCCTACATCTGGAAGGCCCCTATTTATCTCCTGAGATGAGCGGGGCACAGGATCCACGCTATCTTAAGCACCCTGTTCCCGATGAATACCTGCCGTTGCTTGAAAACCCGGATATTAAACGGTGGTCGGTTTCCCCGGAATTACCTGGTGCCATGGAACTTGGGCAGCATCTCAGGAAAAGGGGCATTCTGGCGGCGATGGCTCATACCAAAGCCACTTATGATACGGTGCTTGAGGCGCTGGACAACGGTTACACTCATATCACGCACTTTTATTCATGTACATCCACGGTAACCCGCGAGCGGGGGTTCCGCATCGCCGGAGCCTTGGAAGCCGGTTTTCTGGACGATGACATTACCATTGAGATCATTGCCGATGGCAAGCATCTGCCGCCGCCATTGCTGAAACTCATCTACAAATCCAAGGGTTCCAACCGCACGGCGCTGGTTTCTGATTCCATGCGTGCCATGGGTATGCCGGAAGGCGACTCGATCTTAGGCGGTCTTCGGGATGGCCAGAAGGTGATCGTTGAAGACGGCGTGGCTGCTTATCCGGATCACAGCTCATTGGCTGGCAGTGTGGTCGGCGGCAATCAACTGATTCGTAATGTGGTCAATCTGGCGGATGTTCCTTTACTGCATGCAGTGCGGATGATGAGCAAGACGCCGGCCAGCATCCTCGGCATTGCGGATCACAAAGGCACATTGGCGCCTGGCATGGATGCTGATGTGACGGTTCTGAACAATGACTTGGATGTTATTCTGACAATCGTCGGGGGGCGGATCGTCTACGATGGCCGCCGGACCCATTCTTTACATTCTTGATCAAAGGGGAGAAACAGATTGAGGTTGGCAATTGCGGGTGCGCAACACTTTCATGTCAATGAGATTCTGGATTCCGCCCGATCTGTTCCGGGGCTTGAAATAGTGGGCGTAGCGGATGCAGAGGGTGCCGTGCGCCTCAGAATAGCTGAAAAGTATGGCATTCCTTCCTTCGCCACCTTGGACGAGCTGCTGCAATCAGCCCGGCCGGACATGATTGGCTGCTTTGACGTGCCATCCCAAAGGGCCGAGATCATTGCCGCCTGTCTAGAGTGCGGCATCAGCGTCCTCTCTGATAAGCCAGCCGCGGTAACCGAGGCCCAGCTGGACCTGATCCGCCAAGCCGCCAACTGCGCTCCGGCCAGTTATCCGGGCGGTTTTCGACCGGTGTTTTCAGTAATTCTCAGCGAAAGATACAACCCACCGGTAGTGACCATGAAAAAGGTTGTTGACAGCGGCGTTCTTGGTAAAATCGTTAACTTCACCGCTTTTCGTCCCCATAAGCTGCGTAAGGCTTCCCGTCCGGACTGGTTTTTCCGGCGTGCGACTTACGGTGGAATTTTGGTGGATATGGCAATCCATGATATCGACGTTTTTCAGTGGCTGACCGGCAGCAAGCCGGTGGAGATCACCGCCTACAGCGCCAATCATACTTGTCCGGAGTATCCCGAATTTGAAGATAACGGGCAGATGCTTTTCCGGGCGCAAGACGGCACCGTCGGTTACATAAAAGCGGAATGGCTGGCACCGGAAGCACATCCGGCGCACGGTGACTGCCGCTTCTTTATCACCGGCACGGAGGGCAGTCTGGAAGTAAGCACTGAGGGCGATCTGGCGGCGAAAGGCGGTAAGGTTACGCTTTGCACGCATAAGACGCCGTCCCGGAATTTGCCGCTGGAATCACCATCCGGCACACTATTGTCGGATTTTATGCAGGCGGTTGCTAATGCGCAAGCAGGCAAAAACAATGGCGCAGGAATATTTGAGGCAATCCCGGCGAACGCGGTACTGGATGCCACCCGTGCCGTGCTGGCCGCTCGCAAAGCTGCTGACAGCGGCTGCCGGGTGACATTGCAGTGGGAAGGGGGCGCATAAAGTGTCTGGACTGACAGTTGGAATTATCGGAATGGGATTTATGGGATCCGTGCATGCGCGGCATTATCGTGATAATGGGCGGGTTGACCGCTTGCTGGTGGCGACCCCGGTGGAGCAGGAGCAAAAAATAGCCCGTGAGCGTTTTGGGGCGGAAGTTTTCAGCGATTATCGATCCATGATCCAGCAGGGGCAACCGCAAGCAGTCAGCATTTGCACGCCCAATTTTGATCATTATGAGATTGCCTCTTGGCTGATGCAGGAAGCCCCAGGCATCGCGATTTTGATCGAAAAACCGTTGGGGGTTAATGATCAGCAGGTTGCAAAATTGACGAAACTGGCTGCGGGGCACCAAAGCCCCATCCTGGTAGGGCATTCGCTGCGCTTTGCCGGAGCCTATATCAAAGGTCGTGAGCTGCTGCGGCAGAATGCAATCGGTAAGCCCTGTTACTTGGAGGCTCGCTACAAGTGGTTTAAGGATTTTAGCAAATTCCCAGCCTGGAAACGGGATCCCGAACTCAGCGGCGGCGGGTTTCTGATGCAAAGCGGTTTACACATGTTGGATTTATTTGTGTGGTATGCGGATTCCCCAGTTGTGGAAGTGACAGGCCATGCTGAGGATCTGTATTTCAAGGACTTTCCTGTGGAAGACACATTCTTTGGTACCGTTCGGTTTGCCAATGGGGTAGCCGCCCATTTGGTCGGTAGCAGTGCTACCAAAGGATTTATCGATTATGGGATTGAGGTTTATGGGGAGCGCGGCGCGATCAAAGTCGAAAGCGTGGCGGTTCCAGGCGGGTTGGATATTGACAATCATTCCGTCTCGCTCTTTACGGAAGAGTCAGCTTACAGCCCGAGCGGCGCTTTAGTAATCCCGTCGGCCCCCAAGAGCGATTTTTGGAAAGACGAGATTAATCATTTTGTCAGCTGTGTGCTGGATGGCACTGCGCCGATAGTCACACCTGCGGACGCCAAAATAGTCATGGATGTCTGTTTCGCGCTTTATAAAAGCGCCGCGCTAGGCGGAAAAACAATACGCCTATAATCAGTCAAGCCAGCCGGAGGCGATGCAAGCCGGAGGCCATGTAAGCAAAGCCGGAGGCGATGCAAGCCGGAAACCATGCAAGCCGACGGCCAAACTAGCCAACACAAGGAGGAATTGCTATGAAGTTCGCCGATCTGGAAATGAAAAACCCCATCGTGATCGCATCGGGTCCAGTAACTGCGACCATTGATCAACTTAAGGAAGCAGAGAAAAATGGGGCTGCGGCAGTCAGCATCAAACAGGTTATGACCAGACAGTCATTTCGGGGAAACCTGCGGGCCTATTCTGTACCGGAAGAAGTCATTATCTTCCCCATTGATAAGCGGCTGGATGTTGAAGAGGGGTTAGCCCTCACCCGGCAGGCCAAAGAGCAAACCTCCCTGGTGGTCATGGTCAACCTTTCCAGCCAGGAAAAGGATATTGAAGAATATGGCCGCCTCGCCAAACGTTTTGAGGATGTCGGTGCGGATGCCATTGAGATTAACATGTGTTGTCCCAACTTCAGTCTGAGCAAAAGACAGCTCGGCATGGATATTACGGAAGAGGATATTGAGACGGGTGCCATTACTGGGCAAAATCCGAAGCTGGCTGGGGAAATTGTCAAAGTAATTAAAGATTATGTCAAAATCCCGGTCATTCCGAAATTGACGCCCACCGCGCTAGACATCGGAGCAGTCGCGGAAGGATGCGTGCGCAATGGTGCGGATGGGCTTTCGCTGGTCGGCGGTCCTTCCTTGGCAGCACCTCCTGTTGATATCTATAATGGCGGACTGCCGCTTTATCCGCTGATGGACCCGGGTGCCTTCGGGGCCATTAACGGGTCGGCTATCCGCTATGCCACTTTTAAGGTTACCGGCCAAGTTGCTCAGCGGGTGAGTGTGCCGCTGGTTTCGTCGGGCGGAATTGATACTTGGGAACACGCTATTCAGATGATGATGTGGGGTGCTTCCGCGGTCTCGATGTGTACATCCATTATGTGGCGCGGCTTTGAAGTCGTCGACCGCATCCGTAAAGGTATGGAGCAGTTTCTTGAGGCGCAGGGCTACCATTCCTATGACGAAATTGTGGGGCTTTCATTGAAGCATATTTCTTCCAGTGATCATTTGGGGCTGCGGCCGGGCTATGCACAGATCGACCCCGCCAAGTGCCGTAATTGCGGCATCTGCACCAAGCCGGGCCATTGTAATGCCGTCGTTCAGGAACAACATTATTGCCGGGTGATCCCGGAACGCTGTTTGGGCTGCAGTGTTTGTGTTGGACTTTGCCCGACCAGAGCCATCACGATGGTGGAAGCCCAGGAGTGAGGTTGGATTCTGGTTTGCTGTCGTCGATTGCGCCGTTTGCATCAGGAGATTAACAGCAGAGAGGTCCGGCGAAGGAGGTGTTGTGTGAATCGCGGAATAGGCTTCCAGCTCATTGTAAAAAACGCGAGGGAGTGGATTGGATCGTGAAAAAGTTAGTATTTGCATCGTTAGTCTTGGTGATCGTCCTTTCCCTGTCTGGAATTGGCACGATCGCTGCCTCCAAAACTATCGTTATTGGCACTATCCAAGATCTGAGCGCCACGAACGCATTGTGGGGCCAGTCGCAAAAACGCGGCATTGAAATGGCTGTTGAAGACTACAACAAAAAGGGCGGACTTCTGGGCAGACAAATCGTACTCAAATCTTATGACTTCAAGTTGAATGTCCAGGAAGGTATCAACGCTTACAAACGTCTTGTTTCTGAGGATAAAGCAGAGTTGGTGCTTGGTCCGCCGATTTCCAACCTGTTGCTCGCATTGGCCCCGATTACGGAGACAATGAAGGTGCCTATCGTTGGCGAAGCCAGTGATACTCGCGCTACTTCGCAACGTCCTGGTAAGCCATGGACGTACATGTTTGCCTCGCAGCCGACTTGTGAGGATTATGGCGCGACGATGGCTGCCTACGCTATGAACGAGCTCAAAATGAAGAAATTCGCCGTGATCTATAACAAAGGCAATGCCTGGGCCTCTCAAATCGCCGGTGCGTTCGTCAGTTATGTCATTGCCAATGGCGGCGACATGGTGGCTCAAGAAACCTTTAACTGGACCGATACCGATTTCCGGGCACAGCTTACCAACATTAAGAACCGCACTCCGGAAGGCATGTTCGTTCCAGAGTATCTGATGCAGGCGTCCCAGATCACCAAACAGGCACGTGAATTGGGCATGAATATGACGATTCTCGGCCCGAATTCTTTCACACCGCCGATGGTTGAGTTGATCGGTGCGGCCGCTAATAACATCTACTTCGTGAACAACTGCGCCTTCGATGCCCCGAAAGCAATTGAATTCACGAAGAGATTCCAGGCCAAATTCAATGATGCTCCTACTGTTAACGCATTCTTCGGCTATGATAATGCCGTCATCGCTTTCGAAGCGATCAAGCGCGCCAAAACCACCGATCCTGCGAAACTGGTCAAGGCGCTTGAGGAAACCAAGAATGTGGAAGGGTTAATTTACAATTACACCTTTAACCCGACCACCCATCGTACGGTGGAGTTTATCCCCACGATTATCAAAATCGAAAATGGCAAGTACATCACTGTAGGACCTTATCAGAGATAACTTGCCGAAAAGATGAGCAGTAAGGATTTATCGGGCATGGATGCCAAACATGGATGCAGGGGGGCAGGGTCTTTTGCCCCGCCCCCACTTCTTTTGTACATTAGTATTCATCAGCATCGCTCCTTTTCCCGTTCCCGATAGAGTAATTTTGCCATGGCCTTAAATTTACGTGCATCTGCGTGCATTTTATTGCGTGATGTTTCATTCCATAGATCCGCCCGGATTGCCAAAGCAGTGAAATGGTGGTGAAGCTTAAATGATCCAGCAATTTGTCAACGGCTTATCATTAGGTGCTGTTTATGCGCTAATTGCAGTGGGTTTCGCTCTGGTTTTCAGCATCCTGAAGTTTTCCAACTTCAGCCACGGGAGCGTAATCATGCTGAGCGCCTATTTCGGGCTGTGGCTGTCCAGCACTTTTAAGGTGGGTCTTTTGCCGACCTTGTTGGCCAGTATGGTCGTAGGCGGCCTGATTGCCGTAATTATTGAGCGGCTGGGTTTCCGGCCTATCCGTAAGAAGAACGGCCCGCTCATCTATTTCTTTGTCAGTTCGATAGCCATCTCAATGTTCTTCCAATACTTGATGACGGCCTTGATGGGCGGACAGTTCTTTATGTATCCCGACTTTATGAAGACTTCTTCAATTAATGTGGGTGATTTGACAATCCCGGTGCTGAATATTTATATGCTGGCGATCAGCACAGTCACCCTGATCGTCTTGCTGTATCTGCTGTACAAAACGAAGATTGGCATTGCCATTCGTGCAGCGTCCAGCGATTTATTAACCCCGAACCTAATGGGGATCAATACGGACTTTATTGTGTCAGTGACCTTCTTTGTCTCGGGTGCGCTGGCCGGCATTGCCGGAGTCTTTCTGGGACTGAGCCTGAGCGTTTACCCGCAGCTGGGTAGTCTGGTCCTGAAAGCGTTTATCGCGACCGTGATCGGGGGCCTGGGCAGCCTCGGCGGTGCCGTCGTCGGCGCATTCTTGCTCGGATTGGCTGAGACTTTCAGTACGGCTTATTTGGGAGGAGATGTCACTCCCATGATCACGTTTACAATCATGATTCTCTTCTTGCTATTGAAACCGGAGGGCATTGCCGGTTTACTCGG
>ENA-UOOI01000017-UOOI01000017.1-fermentation-metagenome-genome-assembly--contig:-NODE-17-length-207826-cov-7.096245_pt1 | contig 207826 bp, 196 predicted proteins | sample MGYA00245779_ERZ724027 | MGnify/ENA primary metagenome ERZ724027 (study PRJEB28704, sample SAMN03018318) | fermentation metagenome | biome: anthropogenic terrestrial biome; feature: soil...
TGGTACTCTTTAAAACATTGTACTACCATTTTACACAACGTTATGGACTTGACTTGGCTTTTCTTCAAGATCCCATACACTTTTACTATCTATATTTCTGAGCTTTCCCTTCCTAATCCAATTTTCATCCTGACTTAATTATTTCCTTTATTTATACCAGTAATTATTTACTTTAATCGATAAAATTAATTGTAAAACCAGAGAAAAAATCAAAGGTTGTCTCATTTATACCTTATTAAATTACCCCCTGAAAAAACACCATCTGTTAGCAAAAAATGATTTTTAACAACAAACTATAGATATGAGCTTTCTAGCTAATATATTACTTAATACCAGTCTTTATCTATCACCACTAATACCTCTACCTAGAAGGACTCTGCACTGTTTGCTAGAAGAAAATACAGCAAACAAACTTAAGGAGTGGCAAAATGGAACATGTACGTCATTTTGATGTCGTAATAACTGGTGGAGGTGCAGGGGGTGTCTCTGCTGCTTTAGCCCTTCTATCACGGGGGAAAAGTGTGCTTGTTACGGAAGAAACCGATTGGTTAGGTGGACAACTCACTAGCCAAGGAGTCTCTGCACCAGATGAGAACCAATGGATAGAATACTTTGGTGCAACCGCATCTTATTATGCTTTTCGGGAAGGCGTCCGTAATTATTACCGAAAAAACTTTCATTTATCTGAAAACGCCAAATATGTTGCTAAATTAAATCCTGGTAACGGTTGGGTAAGTAGGCTTTGTTACGAACCTATCGTGGGAGTTAAGGTTATAGATAATTTACTTAATAGATATCTAGCTTCCGGCCAACTACAAATTTTATATAATGCAATTCCTTTTAAAGCTAAAGTAGACGGTGATATTATCAAAATTATTACTTTCAAAGATCACCTAAACCAAGAACACACATTTAGTGCTGATCTATTTATCGATGCTTCTGAAATTGGCGATTTACTACCTATAGTTGGGGCTGAATATGGCATCGGTGCTGAAGCAAAAGGCGAAACAGGGGAGCCACATGCTCCCGAAAGACCTCAGCCCAAGTGGATCCAGTCTTACACCTATACCTTTGCCATCGAATACTGCCCTGGCGAAAACCACCTTATTGAAAAACCTAATAACTATGAAAAAAACCGTGATAACCAACCTTATACTTTGGATGTTGATTATGGTGGTGATGTTGGAGTTCTAACCTATTTAATGTTTGGTAAAACCCCACAAACCTATGGCTCTTTTTGGTCATATCGTCGCTTAATCGATAAAAACAACTTTGCTGATCAGAATTACCCTAATGATATAGCTATGATTAACTGGAATGGGAATGACTACGTTGGTGGTGCTTTTATTGATGTATCTGAAGCCGAAAGAACACGTTTATTAAAAGAGGCTAAAGACCTTGCTTTAGGTTTTTTGTACTGGCTTCAAACAGAAGTTAAGCGAGACGATAATAAGGGTTATGGTTATCCTGAATTCAAACTTCGTAAAGATATTATGGGTACAGAAGATGGCTTATGTAAATACCCCTATATTAGAGAATCACGTCGTATTAAAGGGTTATCGACTGTCATTGAACAGGATATATGCGTCGATTTTCTTACTGGCCCCAGAGCTCGTTTCTTCCGCGATGGTGTAGGTCTTGGCAGATACTTTATCGATATTCACGCCTCTGGCTATAAAGAAACAGCTAAATCTTCCCAGGTTTACCCCTTTCAAATCCCTTTAGGGGCATTAATTCACCGAAGAGTCAAAAATCTGCTTGCAGCAAGTAAAAATCTATCAGTTACCCATATTACCAATGGAACTTTTAGACTTCATCCTGTAGAGTGGTCTATTGGCGAAGCTGCTGGTACTTTAGCTGCTATTGCACTTAACGAGAAAGCTCTACCTCACGAGGTTTGGTTAGATGAAAAATTACTCAGAAAAACTCAAGCATCTCTTATAGATCATGGTGCACCTGTCTTCTGGTATGTTGATGTTCCAATTGGTGATCCTCTTTTCACGGCTTTACAGTTTACAGCTGCTTTTGGCACTTACCAGTACGACACTAACACTGACCTAAAATTCCATGCCGAAAACGAACTGACAACAGAAGATTTACAAAATTATGCTAAGGGACTCAAAGACGGAGCTGGCTTAAACGTTTCTGCCACCTCTGCTAGCGACTTTATCGGTTCACTAGCCACAAAACTTGGTATAAAAGCCCCTACTTTACCTGAAAAGGTGCACCGCGAAGATTTCGTCATTGCCTTAGATACTATTTTGCGTTCTGCTTATTTAAAGTAGTTATTAACTTGCTTACAACATTTTTCTTCTCTAATAATAGCAATATTAATAATCGGGTAGGAGGCTGCCCATTATTTGAGTAGCCGACCTCCCACACCACCATGCGTACCGTTCGGTACACGGCGGTTCCCTTGTTTATGCTGTAACATGCTGATAATAATCTGAAAAGTTTATGAAACCTAATTTCCGTATAACATCGTAGGTTAAAGTTTTCTTTAGAACAGGGCTATTGGAGATTCTCCAGTAGCTCTTTCTTGTATTCGCATTCATCCATGCTTCTTCTTCGGGTATTCCATAATGTCTTAGCAGCCGAAATTTAGTCTTTATCCGTTTCCATTGTTTCCAGTAGAGCATGCGAATACGTCTCCTCGTCCACTCATCAACTTCGGCTAGTAATGATTTCATGTTTGCTAATTTGAAGTAGTTAACCCACGCCATAATATAGCGCTTTATCTTAGTTATTCTGTCTTCATTACACATTCATTTACTACGAGAAGTAAGTTCCTTGACTTTGCTTCTCATCTTAGCAGCTAACTTTGGATGCAGTCAGACCTTCGTTGTTCTTTTGTTCCGGTAGAACCCAAAACCGAGGAATTTAATCTTTCCTACATATGTAACTACAGTTTTCTCTCTATTCATCTTTAGAAACAGCTTTCCTTCTTACCTTTTGCAAACAATGTTTGCACACATTCAATCCTCACGGATGACACCCTTGCTCTTGGCTAATGGTTGGTAGCTACAAACCCCCATTGTGGACTTTCACCACCAAGTTAATCGACATGCATGGCACACAACACAAAAGAGCTGAGATATTTAGTATCTCAGCTCTTTCACATTAATCTTAACATCGCCTGGCTTAAGGTTGAATCAGTACCTTACTGTTTTAGTTGCTGCATAGTTTTTTTTGCTTTTATTACTTTGCATAATCTTTTCTTGCATGATCTGCGAGATATCCTTAGCACTCTTTTCTGAGCGTACAGCTAATTTACGAATCTCTGAAGCCACAACAGAGAATGTCTTTCCATATTCCCCTGCTCTCGCTGCTTCTATGGAAGCATTTAAAGCTAATAAGTTGGTCTGTTGAGCAAGATCATCAATCACTTCTACCATTTGTTGAACTTCGTCGTAGGCTGCATTTAATCTTTCGGACTGTTGAAGATCAATATAACTCTCAATAGCTAGCTGCATATCAAAATTAATTAGCTTAAAAAAAGCAATAATTGCGGTTTGTAGTTCTTCATAATTAGGTTTGTCCGCTTTTTTTACCAAAAAATCAAAAAAGTAATTAGTAGCTTCGTTTATATATTGTTGATAGGCACCTAAGTACCATTTAGGCTCTAACCCAATTTCATTGTGTACTGCACCTATTTTTATACGGTGCTCAATATAACTATCATTGATCTCTCCCGAAAATAGCCGGACAAAATAATTATATTGAAGCTTTTTAAGCCTCTCAATTACTGTATTTTTTTCGATAATTAGCTTTAGTTCAGGTTCTTTAAAAATGCGTTCGTAAAACTTATCTACAAAAGATGTCGCCAATGTTTCCATATCACCTTTATATTTGGCTAACACTGCTAGTTCAGCGTCTGTTAGTCCAATAAAAGCAACTTGACGCTTTCTCATCTCAGCTTGGGAAACATTTTTAATATCTATCAATCTTATTCCCCCTCACAACTACCCAGGTATATGAATTCTTTTTTTAGTAATAAATCCCTTGCTTAATTTGATAAATCGGTATCGTTAAATATTTTAGGCTTATGAAATACACTAAGTACCTCAGACAAGCTGATACTTTTAAATGCGACTATAGCTGCAGCTAAACGAATAAACGAAGAAAGCCAAAACACTTGCCTAGCTGTGAGAAATTTAAACAACCAAACCCCAATTGAAGGACAAATAACTCCTGTTAAACCTAATAAAACATGAAAGGTTGCTACTGCTGTAGGCCGATATTTCTTTTCTGAAGAACCTAGTAAAATGTTAAAATAAGTAATGTTGTAAGCTGCCATGGAAAAGCCACCTAGCGTCTGCAGCAAATATAGAGACAAAACACTCTTTGATAAAGCAGCCCAAGCAGTAACTAAAGAAATTCCTATTAAAGAAATCGTAAAGACAGATTTATCTCCACTTCTTTGTATCTTTTTTCCCCAATAGAAGGAAAAAAAAACAATAATTGCGTTATTGATTGCACTTAAATTGCCTATTTGAGACTGGGTCATGTGCATTTCTTCTACATAGAAAATAGTCCAAAGGGCAGCTGGAATGTTAAACCCCATATGCACAAGAACAACACTAGTTAAAAACCTTTTAAATTGAGGACCTAACTCGGGGTTAGCAAATATTTTTTTAAGTCTTGTTAGATAAGGTTCCTGGTCAGATTTCTCAATTACTTGTTCTTGAATGGGTTCACGGAAGCGGCTCATGGTATACATATTAATTAGACCAAATATAGAAGCTAAGGAAAACACAATTAAGTAATTATAAGGATAAACAATATTATCTAAAAGTCGACCTGCGATCATTGTGGCGACAAATGTTAATAAACCTACTAAAGCATTTTTTGCACCAAATACTTTACCACGTTCTCTAGCAGGAAAACTTACAGCTACAATGTCAGTATAAGAAAGGCCAGCCAAAACTCCAGGAATGGTCATTAAAGCTAAAATAAACAAAAACCAGTAGGGAGATAAACCTAAAAATGCTGTTAGCCCTAAAAAGAAATACCCTACACGGTTTCCTAATATCCCACCCACACAATAGTTTAATTTCTGGTTACGTCTTTCCAAAAAGCTAGCTAGGGGTACCATAAACATAACGTTAATTAGATTAGGTAAAGCTGTTACCATACTTAATTGAAAGGCACTAGCACCCATTTGCAAAGCCATAACACCTAAAAATGGTGCTGTCATTCCAGCCATGAGGCTATATGTTGAACCTTCCCAAAGAACTACTTTGTAATTATTTACCATATCTTTCTTAACTTTTTCGCTAGCTGATTGTTCCATAACTTTCACCCCGCTTCCATCCTCTCTTTACAATTCTATCATTCCTTTTCTAAAAGAAAAAGCCGGAGATAATCCGGCTACGGCAGAATTATCTTTGGCTTTTCATCATTGGGCTTAAACAACAGTATTACTCGACCTAGCACATGAATTAATTCTGTACCAGGTAATCTCTCCAAAAGAACCATAGCTAGATCCTTAGGCTCATCATCTACTGTCTTTAATACTCTTATTTTTACTAGTTCTCGAGCAGTTAGTGCTTCATCGATTAGGCTGACCGTTCCATCGGTGATACCATCTTTACCAATTTGTATAATTGGCTCAATGGTGTTAGATATTGAACGCAAATAAGCTCTTTGTTTGCTACTCAGCAAAAATATGCCTCCCTTTGGAATTAAAACTTAGAAATGTATTCTTCTACATTCATCTTACGATTGTAACAGAGAGAAAGATTATGAGCAACCAATGTACTAAATATTTTTGACGAATCTTTCGAATTCCTTTTGTTTACGTTTCATTTCGTCTGTCATCAGTTTAGCAGCTTTACGGATAGCTTTTTCTGGATCTTCTTTCTGGAGAACTACTTCCATAACAGCATTAGTCATATGTCTTGTCCCTATAATTGAACCAATACCAAAAGCTGGCCAAGTTCCTACAGAGACCTGTTGCCAAATTATCTTCCTATCGTTGGTGGGAATCTCCGCTTTAGCCAAAGCTTTTAGATTAGCTGAAAGATAAACTGAATTAGCGATAGCTGCCATCTTTCGATTAATATATGCTACCTGAACATCTTCAGACAACCACCATTTAAGAAACTTGAATGCTTCGTTTACATTTTTAGACTTTTTGCTAATACCCCAGCTCGCATCATGAACCCAAGCAGTATTGTTTAATTTTCCATCTTTCATTGTGCCTGGTAAAGGGCCTAATTCGAACTTATCTTTAAGCTGTGGAGCACCAAAACGTACACTAGCATAAATCCAGTTTGCATGCAATAAAATTGGCATTTCGCCACTTATAAATGAAGTATACCCAGAGACTTCAGCTGGTACACCATGTTTGGTAAAGAAGTCGGTAAATTCTTTAAATCCTTTGATAGCTTGCTGTGAATCTAACGCCGAAGCCTTTCGATCTTCTGTGATCATTGTTCCACCGTTTTGCCAAGCAAATGTGGCTACCCCAAACCATTTAGGAGCTAAATAGCCATCAAAACCAACGCTAAGATTACGAGCTTTTAGTTTAGGAAGTAAAGCCCTAAGATCATCCCAAGTTACTGGTACAGAAAACCCTGCATCTTTTAGAATATCAGTTCGATAAAAACCTAGTTGCGGGCCAACTCCTTCTGGTAGCCCATACCAAGAACCATTATATGAATGTGTTTTCCAAGTTCCTTGGGGTAAATTGGCCACAAGGTCTTCAAACTCTTTACCAAAGCGTTTATTTAGGTCTGTTACAATAGCTCCGCGAATAGCGAAGTCAAATAATTGTTCAGCGCCAGTCATCAAAACATCTGGTGGATCACCTGCGGCTACCGCTAACAATGCTTTTTCAAAGTGGTCTGCCCAAGCTGCAATTTTAATGTTAACTTTAATACCTGTTTTAGCGGTAAAATCATTCTCGATAAGCTCTTCGGCTACTTTAATTTCCTCATTAGAAGCAATCCACCACACTTCAATTGTACTCGCTGCAGCAAGTATTGGTAAAAGTAATACCAAACACCAAACGTAAAGTCTTTTCATTAGTTACCCCCCCTATTTTTTCTCGTATTGTAAAATATTTTATACTAAATAGGTTAATAACCGTTGACTTATAAGGGCTTATATAAAAAAGACTTGCCACTCCCTTTAAATCTGGGATAATTGAGGTTATCACACCATAACAACCCAGATTGGAGTGAACAAGTCTGTGCCCTCAATTATTAACCTATTTATGCGAATTTAACAAGTACCAAAATGAGATTATCAAAATTTTACTGATCCTTTTAATCGGTAAGAGCATGTTTAATAAGCCTAAAGAAAAGACGATAAGTAAACTTTAGCGAAAACTCCAGGTAGACGAACTTTCCATTATTGAAATACCATAAAAGTTTAACCATTAGATACTATTAAAAGAGTACCTTAAAATTAATGAGAGACCACTTAAGCCTGTTCGTAGACATGCTTCTACCAAAGTGAAAGTACCTTCTCTTCTGAACTGTCCTAGGTTTGGTGCTCCTTCGGAATTTCTTTATGCAAACAATGGGGGCAAAGGACAATATCAATGCAAGGTGTGTTCATGCTTATTTAGCCAAAAGAATCAATATTTGAAAGAGGCCATTTTGCGATGTCCTAACTGTTCGAGAATACTTGAAAAAATCAAAGTATGAAAAGAGTTCGATATCTACAAACGCACAAATAATCAGTGCTCTTACTATCAAAAGAACTTAAACAGTCTGTCAAAACAAGAGAAAAAGCAATTTTAGGAAGGCTACGTCTATCTGGCGATGTCTTCATCTTGCCTGATCTAGATTTTCCTTATGTATAACATTTTCCCTTTTTTTCTACTATAGACGACATTATTTCATTAGCTTTAATTAGTATTACCATTAACAGAGCCTTTTTATTTATAATAACTAGATAGAAAAACGACTAGAGCTCATGCGAACTCTAGTCGTTTACAAAAACATAAACACCAAAATAACAATTGAAAAACCGTAGTTTCTAGTTATCAGTATTTATTTTTAGTGAAGCATCACTAGGGGTAAGGGGTAAAGATAAATCTTAGAGCTTATATATTGCATCACAAGATTTACTCCCAAATCTCCCTCAGACGGAAACTTAGGGCGAATAAGCTGTCACTAATATGAACATGCTCAACAATAACCCCAGCAGGTACTTCTAATTTTAAGGGCGCAAAGTTCCAGATCCCCTTGATACCCTCTTCCACTAAAATATCGGCTACTTGTTGGGCTTGAGTGGCTGGTACTGTAATTACCCCGATATCGACACGGTTTTCTTTTAATAATGATCTTAGTTCACTCATCGGTTTAATCTCTAGTTCACCAAGTTTTTTGCCAATAACCTCGTCGCGAATATCAAATGCACCAACTAAATCAAAACCTCTATTACGAAAATTAGTATAGCTAGCAATAGCTCTTCCTAAGTTACCTACACCAATTAAAATCATAGTATGCTGTTTTTCCAAACCAAGAATCTTGCTTATCTCCTGTTGCAAATAACTTACTTTATATCCATAACCTTGTTGACCAAACTCGCCAAAATAGCTTAGATCTTGCCTGATCTGTGAGGGTGTAATCCCCATCATTTCGCCTAACTCTCGTGATGAGATTCTTTCTACACCACCTTGGTCAAGCTGAGAAAGAACACGATAATACATTGCTAATCGCGAAACAACCCTTTGAGGTATATGTTTGCCCTCATTCTTCTTAACCATAATTTTCTATTACAAGATAACTAACTAAACCACTAAAACCTACTTTAAATATTACGGCTAGGTATATTTATAATTAAATACTTTTTGGTGCTTAAAGACACTGTTATCGATCAACCCATTTAGAGAATATCAGCTCGATGCTTTCTCTAAGCCTTAAAAAACGATAATAAACAACAATTCTATGTGTCTTGTTATCTCTAAGGAAAACTTACCAACCAAGCCTTTATCTACCACTTAGCCTAACTCTAAATGATGATTAGTATGTTTATAAGGGCTTTTTCTCTAACTTCGTATTAGTGTCTTTAACGCAGGTTTTAGTTGTTTTTTATCTTGTAATAGTCTTCACCACCTTCCAAGAAAATTAGTCTAAAACTTAAGTATAAAAGTCAATCGGGTAGCTTTCTTTGTAATTATTACCCAGTTATCTATTACTTTTTTGTCGAACTTACTAATTTGCATATTCACCTTACTTAGATAAATTCCTCGCAGGAAAACCCTCTTTTCAGGCCGAAGATTCGCAAGAGAGGTGAATAAAATTGAACAAATTTCCAATCAGAGGTGTCATCGAGGGTTTTTATGGCTGTCCCTGGAACCACAACGATCGTTTAAATATGATTGAATTCTTAGGCAATTTAAACATGAACACTTATGTTTATGCACCTAAAGATGATCCTTATCATCGCCACGAATGGCGAACACCTTACCCTAACGAACAAGCTACAAATTTTACTAGTCTACTAAAAGCTGGTGCAAAACATAATGTCTCCCTAATTTGGGCGCTAAGTCCCGGTTTATCTATGATTTATTCTTCAGCAAAAGATTACTCCCTCCTGCAGAATAAATATAAAGCAATGAAAAACATTGGCTTCAACAATTTTGGCCTTTTCTTTGACGATATACCTCTGCAACTTGTTCACCAAGAAGATCGAGATACCTTCAACTCTCTTGCTGAAGCACAAGCTAAAATAGCTAACGATATCTATATTTCTTTAAAAGAAGATGCCAGTGATATACGCTTGTTCTTTTGCCCTACCGAATATATGGGAACTGGAAATAGCGAATATCTACGGATATTAGGTGAAAAACTTCACCCAGAAATAGAAGTTCTTTGGACAGGACCTCAAGTCTGCTCACAGAATCTCGATCCAAATAACGCTAAAACTGTTACTACTTCCTTGAAGCGTCAAATTACCTTTTGGGATAATTATCCTGTTAACGATGCCTCTATGCAGCCTGAACTGCATATTGGCTCCTATATTAATCGCGATCGCTCTCTACTGGAGTATAGTAAAGGTATACTCTTAAATCCGATGGAGCTTATCGAATCCTCTAAAATAGCTCTCTTTGCAGCTAGCAAATTCTTAAATAACCCCGATACCTACGAACCTGAATCTGCATGGAGAGAAGCTATCGAGAACCTGGTAAGTCCTGAACTGGCTCCTGCATTTACTCGCTTCGCCAAAGCAAACTCCATAAGCTGTCTTGAGCCAGAGGCACCTCGTTATCTTTTAGAGGCCGTAAAGCGTTTTGAAGATAGTTTAGCAGTAATGGACTGGGTAGGGGCCTTAACGAACGCTAGTATCTTTTTTAAACAACTAGAAAGCGATCTACCCTTTCTCTACAATCTCACTCCTTCTCTTTTAGAAGAAATTAAACCTTGGCTTGATGAGTATAAAGCTTGGATTAGTATAGCTCTTAATGCCCTTACTATCCTCATTGAATTTAGAGATTTAAACCAGGAAGGTGCTGGACTAAAAGTTAAAGAAGCTCGACTGGCTGTTCGTGAAGGACTAATAAATGCTGTAGAGTTTAAAACTAATTGTTGTGGTGATGTGATCCGTAACTTTGCTCAGAAAGTATACCGTTCTACTAGCTATTTCCTTAAGGGTACTCCCTGGAGTTAATCACTTTTTTGCTAGTTTAATAACAAAATTTGAGAGATTGCATTAATTAAAACTGCGATCTCTCTTTTTTTTGCAATGAAATAGGAACAGCTTCATATGGCTACCTTAGCTAGGTAGCATAATATGTGTTGAGCATAGCTAATAAAGCTATGTAGCTTCTGTGAAAGGTGAGCGCATATGGTAAATAACCAGCAATTCGAACCTGTAACAGGTTGCCCTGAATATATCGAGCCATCTCGTGCTTGTATTAAAGTGCAAAAAGTTTACGATGCTAGACGTACTAGACTATGTGAATTACGTCAATTTGACGCCACACCTCCTGTTCCAGTAGGACATGGACCATATACTGTAATTTCCTGTGAAATAGTTCCTCACAGCGAACACGTAATTTCCACATCTATAGTCCCAATCCCAGGCACCACACCTCCTCTGGCCACAGTTTCTGCAGTCATTGCTTGCAACGCAGAATTTGTAGTTGAAGACGCATCTGGAAATATCTACACATTTATTAGGCCAGTACCATTTTCTGTAAGTGTAATTCTCTATACCCCTGATCCCAATATGATTGTTCAAGCTGAAATTAAGTGTGTTTGCCTAGATCAATGCCTACCTCCATTTGATACTGGGCACGATGTTGTTGTCTCTTGTTATTTCGGTGCCTTTATCCAAATCAAGGTTCATGCTGAAGCTGAACTTTGTGTCCAAGAATTTGGCGAGTGTCTATGGCCAGAAATTTCCACCCAGGCACCTAATCCTTGCATTGACTTCCTTGATCCCCTTGTTACAGAATTCCCACCATTTAATCTACCTCAACAAGAAGAATTCACAAACTAATTACCAATTACTCAGGTTAATTTATTCTTCCAACCCTAACCAGAAGAATTTAACTGAAGAGGCAGGTCTGCTCAAGCGGACCCGCTTCTTTTTTTATAACCAAAGAAAGACTTTACTCTCCTTATTTGGTATGCCTATGAAAGATAATAACCTTTTAACCTATCTAAAGAGACTGCTAGGAGCTTTAAAGCTAGCTTACTTCAAAGTGATACTGCTAGTTTGTTTATCCCCTCTATCTCCTCTATACTTAGCTTTGTTAGAACCAATAGGAGGTGAGATTCAAGACTATGCTAATGCAAAATAATAGGACAAGCTTATTCCTAAGGTCCTACAGTATCTTTACTATTCTTGCTGTTTTGATCTTTACTCTCGGTTTTGCAACTACAACCTCAGCAGCAACATTACCAAGTATTACACCAACATCCTTGTCAAGTAATGAGCAGATAAGTTTAAGTTTAATCAATAGCGAGCGGGCTAAAACTGGTGCTAAGCCTTTGCAAAATGATCTTACTCTTAATGCTATCGCTGAAGTAAGAGCTAAAGCTATGCTTGCTTCTGGGCGTATTTCGCATATTATTCCTGTCCTTGGGTCACACGGTACAACTTTAAGAATGTATAATGTTAGCTATAAAACCGCCAGTGAAAATCTTCAATATGGTGCTAGAAGCCCTTACGAAGCTCACATGTACCTAATGCAAAGTTGGAGCCATCGCAATAATATTTTAAATAGGAACTTCACTCATGTAGGTATCGCCATTATCCCCAATGGTCGTGGTGGTCAATTACAAGTTCAACTGTTTGTTGGTCGATAATTGTTAGTTCTTAAGGGTATTATTATTTACCCCCCTTTTTAAGCAGTGTTTAACTGCACTATACCCCCCTTTATTTAAAGAGAGCCTGCTTAGGCTCTCTTTCTCTATATATTTAAAACTAGAATTTCTTCATCTAAAGGACTTTTGGCCACCTTCGCAAAATGTGGTAATGGTTCTGTATCTAGATAACCTAAACCTTCGTTAGCTCCTCTCACTAAAATCGAGCTCTGTCCATAAAACTCCAACCCCAAGACTGAGCCAGTTAGCATAGGATTTATTACTACATTCGCAGCAGATTGCACCATGTTATGGGCTCCTAATAACCAATCTATTTGTTGTTCTTTGGTCCAAGGACCAGGATTAGCAGATGGTTGGACAATGATATCTGCTCCAGTAACTTTATCAATAACTGCTTTTTGAAAACCATCAAAACAAATAGTGATAGCAATATGGCCAAAATTTGTGCCCCAACAACCTATATTATCAATAGGTGCAGGGGTAAGCCCTAACCCACCCTTATCTTCCAAAGGAATCAGATGGGTTTTCCTTTGGAAGATACCAATTCCGCCTGGATCATAACCGCGCGATTCGTTATAGAGTGATCTTCCTTCAGCAATTAAACCACTACCAGCTATAATCAGACAATTATAGTCTCTAGCTGCTTTCTTGAATGTTTCAAAATACTCTTCCATTAAATTACTACATCTTTGAAAGATAGCTGGAACCCAATTTCTCATTTTTAATCTTGGGCCTAATAACTCTAAAAAATTATTCCTTACATAGGCCTCTAAAGCCACTTTTAGATCTGAAGCTGAGATATTAGCTGACATTAGTTCAGTAAGAATACCGAAGGTAACAATATCCTCGGGAAACGCAACAAGCAGATCACTCTTACGTTCTTTAGCTGCTTCATCCATAACATAACAGAGCTTGTCACGAAACTTACCCACACTTTTATAATCTGCTTCGTTAAGTTGCCATTGCACGGCAACTATTGTCTTGTTGTTTAATGACATAAAAATCGCTCCTAAATATTTTCCTTATGGGCTATTTCCCCTCTTGTCTTTTTTTTCCTTCTCACTATTGTTAGCCTGTTTTTATTTACGGTTGACAATATTGCTAAGCTTTTCTATAATTAAGCCATATTGGTCTTATAAAGAAACAAAACTATTAGTAGTACTCTGTAACAAAATAGGAGATGGTATTTTTGTCAACAAAACGACTGACCTACATTGCTCTATGCTCAGCATTAATTGCAGCATTAACCTTCTTATTCATTCCTACACCTTGGGGTGTCCCCATTACAGGTCAAACCCTTGCGGTCTTAGTAACTGGACTTATCTTATCTCCCTTAGATAGCTTTTTCGCAGTAAGCTTATATTTATTGATGGGAATAATCGGCTTACCAGTTTTTTCTGGTTTAAAAAGCGGAATTGGTATCTTGTTTGGCCCTACCGGTGGTTACCTTTGGAGCTTTCTTTTAGGTGTTCCCATCTTAAGTTATTTTGCCTCCCAACAAAAGCGCTTAAGAGGTACTATCCTGTTTACAGCAATTGTTTATCTGTTTGGTTGTTTTCAACTCGGATTAACCACTAATAAATCATTTTTAGTAGCTTTTAAAATAGGTATGTTGCCTTTTATTCCTGGAGATGCTATCAAGATTTGGCTGGCACTAATTATATCAAAAAGGCTTCTTCCTTTATTGAACAAGAAAAAAATTTAAGCACAAAAAGGAATGCCCAAAGCTCTTCTTTTTAGATGAGTTTTGGGCGAATTTTCTATTTGTCTAACTTCTTTAGACTGAAATTAGCAATAAAGAAGGCAACTATTGTTAGTACAGCAGAAAGTACAAAAAGAGCACCTACCGCTTGGACTATAGCCTCTGCACCACCAAAGTAATCATAGATATATCCCATCACAATCGAACCTACAAAGCCACCTAAACCTAAATTAATTGCTGCATACAAACTTTGAGCACTTACTTCCATACCAGAAGGAGCTAGCTTTTTAACTAACTTCACGATAACAGCATGCAAAGCTGCGAAGGTAAAGCCATGAAGCCATTGTAAGCTAAATATGACCCAAGGATTATTAACATTAGCATAAATTAACCAACGTGTTGCTGAGAGTGCTAAAGATAATAACAAAAGTTTTTTGGTACCTATTTTTCTTAGCCATCTTTCTGAATTATAAAGGACTAATACTTCACCTAAGATAGCTATAAACCATGTGTTACCTACAACAAAAGTACTCGCTTGTAATCCTTCAAGATACATGGCAAAAAAATTATAATAAGGCACAACCGCCACTCGTGCTAAAAAAGCAATTACCATCAGTCCGGCAAAAGCAGGATCCTTAATTAACCTAAAAAACCCCTTACGTAGAGCGCTAAAACTGTTATTAAGAAATACTTTAGTGCTCACCACATCCTCTGGTAATCGGTAGACGAGCAAAATAGTTAAGATAATAAATGCCAAGGAAACAAGAAATATAATACCAGGATTCCCCACATAATTATAAAGATAAGGCATTAAGGAAGCCAAAACAGCGTAGCCTACAGAGCCATATAATCTAATATTGCCATAACTACTTTCTGAAACTTCTGCAGCTTTTAAGGCAATGCTATCAAGAAGTGGTGAGATAGGGCCATTGGCTGAAGCATAAATCAATGTTGCTATTAAAAGAAATAAAAAATTATGGCTATAATAATACAACCCTAGTCCTAAAGCCATGCCATAAAGGGAGAGAAGTAGCATTTGTTTTTGCCATTTTTTGGCATCTGCTATAAACCCCCAAATTGGAGGAAGAAAAAGAGCTAAAAGTGCAGTTAGCCCTTGCAAAAAGCCGATTTCAGTACCACTTAAGCCAACCTTGCTAAAATATCTAGAAATATATGGACTAAGTGCTCCCCAAGAAAGATAATAGCTAAAAAAAAGAAGTTTTGTTAACGATAAGATATTATTCACAAAGTCACATCCCTAAACCTAGTAAGATTATAGCTGACATTTTATAACTTAATAAAAGGAGAGACCCTCTTAGGATCCCTCTGTAATTAATTTTTTACATTTCTACATTCGCGGCAAATACCATAAAACTCTAAACGATGCTCTTCGATAATAGCTCCTAATGATTCTGCTACTAATTTATCCAAATGATTTACTAAATCTAGATCAACATCATACATTTTCCCACACTTGCGGCATTCAAAATGATAATGGTTATCTGGGTTACCATCGTAGCGACTATAGCCACTACCGAAATCTAGTTCCATTATTTCTCCAGCTTCGCTAAGAACCCTTAAATTGCGATAAACTGTGCCAAGGCTAATATTGGGCATTGTCTTGCGTGCTTCTTGATAGATCCAGTCAGCTGTGGGATGGGATTTAGTGCTACGGAGGATCCGTAGAATCAAGGCACGCTGTTCTGTCATTCGCATCATGCTATTATTCAAATAGATACACCTCTTAGTAATAACTATTATTCCCACCCAATCTAATAATACCATTGGGATTAAGTTATTGTAAAGCTAAAGGACCAACCGCTATAATAATTTCCATAAATAAGCTACAACTGGCTTATTTTAATTATCACCTCCTAAAACTAGATGTGTTGGCAAGAAGGACAAAAGTGACTAGAACGTCCCCCTACTTTAATTCTCGTAATAACTTCGCCACAATTGGGGCAAGATTGCCCTGCTTTTTGATAGACTTGCAAATGAGCTTGCATGTCTCCTTTTTTCCCATCACCACCAATATAATCTCTAAAACTTGTCCCACCATAACGGATTCCATTATCTAACACTGTTCGTATAGCTTTTAATAGCTCAGTTGCTTTTTCTTCCGATATATTATTACTCTGTGTTTCCGGGTGAATCTTAGCTAAATACAAAGCCTCATCGGCATAGATATTACCAATACCAGCTATAACTTGTTGGTCTAAAATTAACCCCTTAATGCTTCTCTTGCTTTTTAACTTGTCCTGCCAGTACTTAAGATCTATTTCCCAAGGCTCAGGGCCAATTTTCTTTGCTCCAGAAATTGCTAAACCTTGGCCCTTTAGAGTTAGATATAAGCGGCCAAACTTTCTTACATCTCGGTAATAAACATATTTATCATCACTTAGTTTTAATACCCAGTGTACATGATCTTTAGGTGGTTTAGCTGGATTAAAATGAATTTGTCCAGTCATTCTTAAATGAATAACTAGATCGAAATCGTCTAATTCACAAAGAAGATATTTGCCTCGACGACAAATGGCCTGTACACGTTGGTTATGTAAAAGCGAAATATTAGCAGGCTCAGTCACAATAACTGAACCTGCCCAATTTATTTTTAAGGTATCTATCTTCTCTTTTACTAGATGAAGGCTAAGATATCTTTGAATTGTTTCAACTTCAGGAAGCTCTGGCATAATTATCTCTCCCGTGGGCTTTTCGCAATTATTTCCTCGATCCGAGTCGCAAAAAATTCATTAGAGTGCGCAGGTCGTACTACAATAGCACTATCAGCTCCATTACTTCTGCCTCCAATAGCTATAACATCTTCTCCGTATGGTATTAAACCAGCGTCTAAAGCCATTACAGCTATTTCCACGCCTACTTTCACACCTTGTCCAAAAAGACGTAAAGTATTAGCTACTATTTCACCTGGATATAAACCACCAAACTGTTTCCGAACAGATCGATCAATACCTGCCATTAAATGGGTAGCGGTATATACTTCGATACCTAATTGCTGTAGTTTTTCTCTCATCGGTTTACCCATTTCATCGATACCTGGGCCGGTAAACCCTACATGGTGTGTAACACAGATAATCTTTTTATTGGAGGCTTCTTTGTATAATTCTAAAGCTGTTTTTCCTGTATTCGAAGCTACTACCAAGTAATTTATACCTAACTCCTCAGCTCTTTTGGCTACTTTTTCGAAGATCATTTTGTTCTAACTTCTTTCCCTTCCTCAAGTTATAGATTTCAATAATAAGTGGTATGGCAAAAAGTATGAACATATAGGTTTGGGTAAGAGATAACACTTCTGTAGCCATTGGTGTATCTCGGAAAAACTCTACAATAAAGCGGACCACAGCAAAGCCCATTAATGTTTCTAAAAATAATTGTCCGCCAAACTTTGTTGATTTGCCTCTCCAGTAGATAAAGCCAAATAAGCCTAGTGTCAGTAAAGAATCGTAAATCTGCACTGGATGCCTAAGTCCATCGGCAAACCTTGTTCTGACAGCCCAGACTACATCAGCCTCCCTACCCCAGCAGCAACCATTAAAGAAGCAACCTAAACGACCAATTGCATATCCAATACTAAGTGGCATTGCTGCTGAATCGGCTAGTTTAGGTAGGGACAACTTATAGCGTATAACATAATAAAAGCCAACAGCAATGGCAGCTATTAAACCTCCGTGAAAAGCTAAGCCGCCTTCTCTAACGTTGATAATAGCCAGCCAATTTCCTTTATACATTGACCAGTATTGTATAACCCAAGCTATTCTAGCTCCTACAATTGCCATTACAATAGCCCAGAAAGCAAAACTACTCGCAACATCAGGATTAATACCTCTTTTTTCTGCTTGTTTTTCAAACAACAAAAGACCTGTAAAAATCCCTAATGCTACCATTAAACCATAAGTATATATAGGTACATTGCCAATGGAGAAAAGTATTGGATACATATTGTTTTCCTCCTAGCTTAATCCTGTTCTTCTATATATTTCAGAGCAGAAACAGCTGCTACTGCTCCATCAGCTACCGCTGTAACTAGTTGCCTAAGAACAGTTTTACGAACATCACCAGCACCGTAGACTCCGGGAATATTTGTTCTTAGATATTCATCAGTTATTAGATAACCTTCTGGTGAAAGGTTTAGTTTAGCTGGAAAAAGTTCTGTCATGGGATTTTGCCCTACATAGATAAAAACGCCATCGCAGGGTAAAGTACTCTCTGTTCCAGTTTCTCTATTCTTAAGCTTTACTCCTTCAACTACCTCATCACCAATTATTTCAATAACTTCGCTATACCAAATAAAGTTAATTTTAGGGTTAGCAAAAGCTTTCTGTTGAGCAGCAGCATGAGCTCTGAGTTCGCCACGACGATGAACTATTGTCACAGAAGAAGCAAAACGGGTTAGATAAAGGCCTTCTTCAACTGCCGCGTCTCCGCCACCCACTACAACTACTTTTTTATCTCTATAAAAAGCTCCATCGCAAGTAGCGCAATAACTTACTCCCCGGCCTCTTAACCTCTCCTCTCCAGGGGCGCCAAGCTTACGTGGTTCGGCTCCTGTGGCTAAAATAACTGTTTTACTAGCCAATACTTCGTCGTTAACTACAATTTTTTTTACTTGCCCTTCTAGTTCCATACTCGTAATCTCACCAAATACATATTCAGCTCCATGTTCCATTGTCTGCTCATACATCTTCATTGCTAAATCTGGACCTGAAATGCCACCAGGAAACCCCGGGTAATTAGCAATATCAAACGTGGTTGCAGCTTGCCCTCCAGGCATACCTCTTTCGATAATTAGTGTCTTTAACGATGCTCTAGCTCCATATAGACCTGCTGTCATACCTGCTGGGCCGCCACCAATAATTATTAGATCGTATTCTTTCACTCTAAATACCTCCCTGTATCTTCCTAACTCTATTATACCCCTATAGGGTATGTTGTGTCACAAAGTTTTTTTACTACTTCGTAAAAGATACAAGAAAAAGGGTGCTCCTAACAGTGAAGTAATTACTCCTACTGGTAATTCAGTAGGAGCTAGAACAGTTCTAGCAATACAATCTGTTACAACTAAGAGCAACCCTCCACCTAAAAGACTTGCAGGTAACAAAACTCGATGATCAGATCCCATCATTAGTCGCAAGATATGAGGAACCATCAGTCCTACAAAACCTATCACACCGCTTAAAGATACAGCAACTGCTGCTAAAAGCGAAGCTACTGTAAGGATAAAACGAGTCTCTTTATAGACATTGACACCTAGATTCCAGGCAACCTCTTCGCCTAAAAGTAAGGCATTTAGTTCTCTCGCTCGTATTATTAATAATAAAAACCCTGGTATTAAGTAGATAAAAAGTAAGCTTACGCCCCTCCAAGAGATTCCCGATAAGCTTCCCATCATCCACATAATAACCTTGTCCATTGACGAACGATTTAACACCAAAATTAGAGAAACAAAAGAGGATGCGAGCGATCCCATAGCAACACCAGCCAAAAGTAGATCCTGCATTCTATGCAAGATACCATTAGAGGCCAGAGAGTAAACTGTAAAAGTCACAGCTAATGCTCCACAAAATGCAGCTAACGACCAGGCTATTACAGTATTACCCCAGGGGAATAAAGACATTATAGTCGCTCCCAAACTAGCACCAGCTGAAACACCTAGAATGTATGGATCAGCTAAGGGGTTTCTTAAAACCCCTTGAAAAGCTGTCCCTGATAATGCTAAAGCTGCTCCAACTAAAAAGGCTCCTAGAACACGTGGAAATCTAACCTGCCAAAATATAAGTGACCAATATTCTGGCCCTTCTGCTGGTAGTCTAAGAAGGGTCTTAATAATCCATAAGCCAGGTAATCTTACTGCACCCAAACTTGCAGAAAGTATTAACGCTCCCAATAACAAAATTATAAGAATTACAAATACCCTACTGTTTTGCTTCGAATAAACCATAAAGTACCTCCAACCCATCCCAAAGCCGTTTTGTGGGGAAGGTAAACAAGCCAGGATCAACTTCAATTAATCGCTCTTTTATAGTTTCATATCCTGTCCTGGTTTTGGCTTCAGCTAAATTATAATTAGTCAGGATAACTAGATCAGGGTTCTGTTTAAGCAACTCTTCTATACTAAAAACTGGATAGGCACCTGTCCCTAAAGAGCCAATATTTTCCCCGCCTGCAGTGCTAATTAAGCTATCCCATAAGGAACCTTTACCTGCAGTCATCAATGGTTCATGCCAAATCTCCACAAAAACCTTAGGTTTTTTGGCAAGTGGTTTTATTTTATTTTGTCTTTCTTTTAAAGACTGAACCAATTCATTGGCTCTTTCTTCAACAAAACAGACTTTACCGACTAAAAGATAGGTGTCTATAGTTGATAATAAATCGGTAGGATTTATTGCTAAAACGGCTACTCCCAGTTTACGCAATTGTTCAATCTCTTTAGGTACCAAACCGGCATTGGCTAACACTAGATCAGGTTTTAGAGCAATTATCTTTTCAAGATTAAGTGGACTACCACCAATCTTCTCTATTTTGGTAACCTCATTAGGATACCCAGCCCAATCATTAACTCCAACTACACTATCACCTAGACCTAAATCAAATAACATTTCTGCGTCTGATGGTACTGCTGCTACAATACGGGTTGGCTTGCTGGTAAATTCCTGCAATAAACCAGTGGCATCGGTAACTTTAATAGCCCCAGCTAAAACAGTAGCGATAAGAAAAATAAGCACAACAAAAAAAACTTTATTTACTCTCATTTTGACACCTTCCCTTACGCGAAGAAGTGTATTTTAGTTCAAGCAGGTCTCCTGACTCCCGGTTCCTAGGTAACACTGGAGGCCTTCCTAGAAAGAATGTACTATCTTTAACGTACTAGCTCTTACTAGTGGCCAGCCAACCTCCCCGGATACAGTGGCGCGACCGTGCAGTTTAGCCATTACTGGCTCTTGCTTCCCTATTCTCTCATAAATGAGCACTTGAACCTCGTTAATAATTCCCCTTATATTGGTAAATATCCTTCTCCTCTTACTAAGAGCTAAAACTAGCCCGAGATGAATAATAATATATTACTTTTCTTGTTACAGCTATCACTCATGCAGGAAAAGGGGCTTTTATCTTGTATTAATATAATAAAGAGGGTACTGTGGGTCAGGTACTCTATTTAAATGAGAAGATATTCTCCGGAGGTGTTTATATTGGTAGAAGAAAAAAGAAAACTAGGCGACGAGGAATTTTACCGTCGCAAGTGGAGAAAAAAAGCACTGCAAATTAGTATCATTGCAATAGTTATCCTAGGTATAGCATCTTTCTTCCTCGTTAAAAGCCTTAATGCCAGTCGTGCTTATAAAATTGGTGTACAGCTGATGGAAGAAGAACAATATGAAGATGCTATTTCTTCGTTTGACAAAGCCTTGGAAATTAGACCTAATTTCCCCGAAGCTAGTGCCAAAAAAGGTCAAGTTCTTTTAGTCTTACAAAGATACGACGAAGCTCAAGAAGCACTCTTAGTTGCTAATCCCGAAAAATTAAATAATAAAAAGTTAGCATCTGATATGCTTAACCTTCTTGGTATTGTCTCTTTGAGACAACAAGAGTACAGTGCTGCTGTTGATGAGTTTGAAAAAGCAATCGCTTTACAACCTTCTGCAAGTTCCTACCTTGGTTTAGCTGAAGCTTTAGTTAAACAAGAAAAAGATCTTGATAAAGCCATTGAATATGTAGATGATGCTATCGAGCTTAGACCAGATCCATCATTGTATACCCGTCTTTATAACATGAAAGGTCAAGCTTATCTTATTTCTGGTAATAATGAGTCTGCCAACGAGGCTTTCCTAGAGTCTCTATCTTATAACGATAATTATATTATGTCTTATTACTTCCTCGGCATTTCTTACGAACAAACTGGCAATATTGCTAAAGCTAAAGGTGCTTTTAGCAAAGCTATTGAACTCAATCCTGATTACGACGAAGCTTTTGACGCATTAAAAGCTCTGGATGTAGCCTATCCAGATGTACTACCAGAAGCTGTTCGTTAATAATTTGATGAGGTGATCTTACTAAATTTAGACCACCTCATTTTTTTATTATAATCAGAGAAAAAAGAAGTGGAAAGCTCTTCGCTTTCCACTTCTTTTTATCTTCCTGTAGCTACTTCTCGCAAAGAAGAGGCGGCAGTTTCTTTAGTAGCATTATCGTCCTTTAATTCGATCATAATGCCTTCTAAAACCATTAACCAACCTTTTAATTCGGGAAGAGCTGCAATAATGTCTCTAGCGTTGTACTTTTTATATACTCTATTTAAATCAGTATAAAATTCATTAGCAACCATTTCTTTTATCTTGCTTTCTAATTCGTTACTGACCTGTTTACCTAGGGACATCTCTTTAATATTACGAACAACAGGATTTAACTTTTCTATCTTTTTGAGTTGAGCTTGCTCTTTAATAAAATTAGTTCGCTTAGGATCTTTTTGTAGCTTATTCATTTTTTTATAAAGCCTAGCTACATCCATAGCATCATTTAAAGCTCGATGAGCTTTGCCAGATTGTTTAATATTAAAAAGATCTAAGGCATCAGCTAAACCACATGTTTGCCAATCGAACTTTTGACCAAATACTTGCTGATAATCAATGTACGACCTTTCTAAGGCATCTATTAAAGGAGTTTTAATTCCCTTAACTTCACACTCTTTGATTATCTGTCTATAATCACTTTCATTCCAAGAATATATTCCCTCAATCTTTTGATATCCGTTAGCCCATTCGCACATTTGAACTAAAATTACTTCAAGAGGTAAAGCATTTTCTAATTTGCCTTTACTAATACCTGTAAGTTTCAAACAATAAGGCGACAGTCTCTTTTTATGAGTAGGCCTAACGAGCTCACTAAAGGTATTAAGTATCTTTTGGTCACTATCCATTAACACTGCACCAATCTCAATAACCTCACTACATAGCCCACCGGAAACATTTTTCCAAGTGTTCATTTCTAAATCAAGAAAAAGATACACCCAAGTCCTCCTCCCCTAAAAACAAGGTGGCCTAGGTTTCTAAGCCGGACTCTTATTAAATATTAACAGAAACAACATCTCGATCTATTAACCGAATTGCTTCACTAATTTTATCAGCTAGCGAAACATCACCACTTACTGTATTACGTATCTGTCTTAAGATATCAATGCTTCTGCGAAAAGCAGCTACTAAATCGCCTTCAGGTACCTGACCATACCTCAATATCTCTTCAAAAGTTGCTCCTTTAGCCCAAAGGTATGCTTGTCCGGAAAGGTAAGGATCATATTTAACTGTTGTATCACCGAGATAATTAATCTCTATTGTTGCCAACCTTTCTGCAAGTTGCATCAATGGTTCTACCTCAAAAAACTGGTGCTTAAGTCCTTTGACATCTCCACGACGCCGATCAAAATCGATACCTACTACAGCCGCACAGATCTCAGCGACATCAGCATCATTGAAATAGCCTGAAGCAATGAGTTCTGTGACAAAAAGTTCTTGGACATGAATATCTAGAGCAATTTTACCTCTTGCTAAAAGCTGTTCACCTCGGAGATAATCGAGAGCATCTAATACTTGCTTTTTAGCTACATATTCTTCTTCAATACGTAACTCATTTAATAGCTCTCTTCTAGCTTTTTTAAGCTTTTTAATTTCGCTTTCATAAATACTTTGTTCTTTTTTTAGTAATTGACACTTCTGCTTGTCCTTATTGTTACAACGTTTAGTCGGCTTTTGTAAGCTTGCTTCCAAGCGAGCTTTCTTCTCTAGTAAAGCCCTCTCTCTAGCTTTAGGATGTTTATATGCTTTCGATGTTTTTATCTTTCTTAATACTGTAGAAAGCTTATTTCTTAAACGTTTTTCATCTAAAGGACATAACTCATTGTCAGCTAGCTTACATCCATAGTTTTCTAAAGAATTATAGTGTTCTTCTAAAGCATCTATCGCATCTTCAACTAAATATAGATCTCGATTTCTTAAGTAGGCTGCAAAACTTTTTTCCAACAACATCTGAGTTATATTTTCATCTTTACCATCTACTAAGTGCAAGATCGTGTTGTAAGAAAGACGGAAGCGACTCTGCAGTTTCTCAACATTACTTTCTTTGAGATGATTATAATCTTCAACATTATAATGAAAAAGATTAACAAGGATAAATGAATGACCTTCTTTATCTATGCCTCTTCTTCCAGCTCTACCAGCCATTTGGAAATACTCTTGTGCTTGCATGGGACGAAAATCTACGCCATCATATTTCTCTACAGAATCAAAACAAACTGCTTTAACAGGCATATTAATACCTACAGCAAAGGTTTCTGTACAATAGAGAACTTGAATTAATCTGCGAGAAAACAGTTCTTCAACAATATCCTTTAACACAGGCAAAAGTCCAGCATGATGCACACCAATACCTTTAGCTAGAAGTTGGCGCATCCTTTTAACACTAGGAATGTCGTTAATATTATAAGGTTCTATCTGTTCGTCAAAGTAAGCAAGAACCTGCCTTTTCTCTTCTCTAGAAAGAAAGTTAGAGTTTTCTGCTAGTTCTTTAGCTTTAATCTCACATTGTTTACGTGAAAAAACGAAATAAAGGCAAGGTAGATATTGCCCTTTAATAGCTTTAATCAGATCTAAATGACTAGCCACAAATCCTGAATATTGCATTTGGTTGCCAGAAATTATTGTGTCTACTTCTTGGAGAGAGGCAATACCAGCATAAGGAATATAAACTGAGTGTTGTAGAGGTACAGCTCTTTCGGTATGAGTAATTACCTCAATCTCTTCTTTACGAATATATCTAAGCCACTCAGCCAACTCACCTGCGTTAGGTATTGTCGCGGAAAGACCTAAAAGACGCATATTCTCAGGCATTAAAATTATAGCTTCTTCCCACACAGCACCTCTATCTTCATCGCCAATAAAATGGACCTCGTCAAATATCACATGACTAGAATGGCTAAAATCTTCTGGTCTTGAGTGTAAGATATTGCGGAAGATCTCTGTAGTCATGATCTTAATTGGCGCTTGGCTGTTAATAACTACATCGCCAGTAATAATACCAACTTGGGCTTCACCAAATAACTGTTTAAATTGTTTAAACTTCTGATTACTCAAAGCTTTAATAGGTGCAGTATAAATAACTTCTTGACCTCGTTTTTGACAATCCTCGATTAGATAGTCGGCAATTAATGTTTTGCCAACGCCAGTTGGTGCTGAAACCAAAACTGACTTACCCTCTAAAAGCGCAGAGATGGCTTGTTTTTGAAAATCATCCAAGATAAGACCTCGATAGGTTTCGATAGGTGTGGGCAACTGTATTCCTCCTCTGCCTTGGTTTGGGCTTACAATTAATTTTAACACAGTAAGTAATCAGATACTACCTCTTGAACCTTCTGGGATAGACTTGCGAAACATGATATAATTTACATATAAATGCTTAAGGGGGCATTAGTATGAGCAAATTTAAAGTTAGAACTCTGTCAGTTCTTGTATTTATCGTTTTAGCTGCTATGTTGTTAAGTGGCTGTGGTAAAAAGGCTAATGATTCTAAAGATGATGCTACTTATCAATCTCCTGTCTCCACAAATGAACTTGATCGTTTTAAATCGACTTTAGACTTTGGAGCTAAACAATACGAAGACGTTCAAGGTGTCCCACTCTATGTTGGATCTAGTGAAGAATCTCGTAGTATAGGTGGTAATGTTCTCACTGTTATCTTTAATATTAATGCTACTCCAGAAGAATTTACCACATTCTATGAAAGAGAACTCCCTAACTTTGGTTGGGATATTGTCAAAAAGGCTGTTGATGAAAGCTCCATCAAGCTAGAAGCAAGTAAGTCAGGACGCTTAGCTACAATCCGTGCTGAGATCGTCGAAGGGAAGATTTCTACTTATAAAATTATCGCTGACTGATCTTTTCTCTCTTCTTAATAGTTTTTTAGACGGTGACCTACCAAAGGTCACCTTTTTTAATTTACACATGTTGCCACTGTTTATACTTTCCTGGAAACCATTTAATAACCTTTTATCTTCTATATAGAGATCGACAAACACCCTAGTAAAATAGTTGGTAACCTACTCTTCGTTATCCTCACCTAGAAACACCTTAACATAACTTATTTTATCTATGTAATAAAGCTATCGTTTGATGTTTTAGAGACTTTCTGTCTTTTACCAATCTTCTTCGAAAGTACTCCAAACACCTACCCTAGCCTTTATTATATTCTATAAGAGCGTTTAAACACTCTTATAGAATATTCATTATCTCTGTATAGGCTAAATCAAAAAACAATACTACCTGTTCCCAAGGAGTGTCTTTCTTTTCGTCTAAGGCTAAGATAGCTTGATCTAGTTTATCTTTAGTTGTTACCAAAATATCTCCCGAGATGCTTGCGCTAGCTCCTTCAGCAACTAATATACCTTTACCACCTGGTTTTAACAAAGATTGTATCTTCTCTGTCTGCCTAACTGTTCTCTCTTCGTTGCCAAATTGAGCACTCTTTTTCATAGCTGAATCATAGGCAATCACTAAGTCAGCTCGAGGAACATCGGCACCACACTGCTTGTTATATTCATTCTCTGCTTCACATTTATCACCTGTAAAACAATGAATAGTTCCTTTTCCTGTTGGTACTACATAAACAGTTTTATCACTACTAATAATGGGATTGGCGCCCATTTGCTGCGCCTTTAATATTTTCTTACCAGTAGGCTTATTGACAGTCTGTATTTTACCATAAACCCAACTGCCAAAGAGACGACGCATTTCATCAGCTAACACTTTCTTTTCGCCTACTACTCTTATCGCCAGATCCACTTCTTTAATACCATTCTCAGTTAAGTAAATTACTATTTCTGCCACCGCATCACTTAAAAGTGCTACATCATATTTAGAATTAGCAATCACTATCTCATAGTTGTCAGGTTCAAGAAAACTTAGGTCATATACTGGTTTATCTACTCGCCACAGACCTGGTTGAAACATAGCTACCTGGCGCCATTCATTTTTACCAACTCTAACTGGGATATTATCTTTTAAGTGCCACTGCATGCTAATCCTCATCTTCTTGTGCCTCCTAAAAGAAAAAGCCCCATGGAAGACCATAGGGCCAATTGTTTTAGCGTTTGGAGAATTGTGGAGCTTTGCGAGCTTTCTTCAAACCGTACTTCTTACGTTCCTTCATGCGAGGATCGCGAGTAAGGAAGCCAGCTTTCTTGAGAGCTGGGCGGAATGAAGGATCAGCCACCTGCAATGCTCTAGCTAGGCCATGTCTAACAGCGCCAGCCTGTCCGCTATTGCCTCCACCTGTGACGTTGGCAATAATATCATACTTACCCTCAACACCAGCGGTCACTAAAGGTTGTTTGACAATAGTCTGTAAAACCTTACGTCCAAAATATTCATCAAGTTTTTTACCATTTACTTTAATAAGTCCCTGGCCAGGCTTCACTCTAACACGAGCTACTGAAGTCTTTCTACGACCAGTTCCATAATAAGCTAATTGAGCCACGTTGCATCCTCCCTTCGATTAATTACAAAGACAGAAGCACTGGTTGCTGAGCTTCATGAGGATGCTCAGTACCGGCATAAATCTTAACTTTACCCATCAGCTTCCGTCCGAGCCTATTGTGAGGAAGCATACCCCAGATGGCACGGCGCAGAACTTCTTCGGGCTTAGCTTGTAGCATCTGCTTTAATGTTCTCTGCTTTAATCCACCTGGATAACCTGTATGATTATAGTAAATCTTGTCATTCATTTTATTACCAGTAACATGTATCTTATCAGCATTTATAACAACGACAAAATCACCTGTATCGGCATAGGGCGTATAAGTAGGCTTATTCTTGCCACGAATAATCATAGCAATCTGTGAAGCAAGTCGACCAAGAGTTTGACCCTCTGCATCGACAAGGTACCATTTTATCTCTACATTATCAGAGTTGCCCTGAAAAGTCTTCAAATCCTGTCCCTCCTTCAGACACCTGTATCGCTGCCACGATCCTGAAGGCATTGGGGCTCTAATGCCCAAAACCGCTGACATGATACCACAGATGTTATTTTAAGTGAAATAACCAATTATGTCAAGATTATTCCGCTTAAGTTCGATACTATTCTGGTTGCTAACAGTCGATTGGTGAGAATTTTTATTAAACAAAAATTCTAACTCCTGGTGATAATAAACTTGGTAGAGGTATAAACCAGTTGCAGGAGCTGTTGTACCAGCTCTACTCCGATTAAGGCTTTGAATAATCTCTGGTATAATATTCGCACTAAGCCGTTTCCTACCTACCTCTAAAAGTGTGCCCATTATTATCCGTACCATGTTATATAGGAAGCCATCAGCTGTTATCGAAAAAACAACTAGATCACCAATTTGTCTAGAACCAGTTTGATAAACAGTTCGAATAGAACTTTCTACTGAACTACCTGTCGAACGAAAACCTTGAAAATCATGGCGACCTTCAAAATGTTTCAGTGCTTCTGCCATAGCGGTAATATCTAAAGTCTCAGAAAGCCATAAGGCTTTAATTCCAATGGGCGATGGAGTTTCACTTAGCCGTAACCAATAATGGTATTCTTTAGCTTTGGCACTTTTTCGTGCATGAAAATCCTTTGAGACAAAAGCTACTTTTTTGACTTTCAAATCATCTGGCAATAAGGTATTTAATCCTTTGAGGTAAGCTGAGACTGGTAGATCTTTTTTGCTAAAAAAATTAACTACCTGCCCTACAGCATGCACCCCAGAATCAGTTCTACCAGCGCCATACACTACAGGTATTTCGCCTTCTAATCTACCAAGAGCTGCTTCTAGTTCACCTTGAATTGTTCTTTGGTTAGGTTGTCTTTGAAAACCAGCAAAATCACTACCATCATAAGAGATGGTAAGAGCGATGTTTTTCAAAATATAAACACCACCAGCACTAATACTGGCAAGGTTACTCCTAACACTAGATAGTCAGCACTTTGCATCGCTAGTTCGTTAAGTCTGGTTCGACCTTCGCCGCCCTTATAACAACGGCTCTCCATAGCAGTAGCTAAATCATCTGCTCTTCTAAAAGCACTAACAAAAAGTGGAACCAATAAAGGAACCATGTTCTGGGCTCTCTTTAGCAGATTCCCTGATTCGAAATCGGCACCACGGGCCATTTGTGCTTTCATAATTTTCTCAGTTTCTTCTAGCAGAGTGGGGATAAACCGTAGGGCAATAGTTAACATCATGCTCAACTCATGTACAGGAAATTTAACTTTTTTTAGTGGTGAAAGCAGATACTCTAACCCATCGGTAATGGCTAAAGGCGAAGTAGTCAAAGTCATTACTGTTGTTGATAAAATAAGTAGGATTAGACGTATACCTAACAAAATACCTTTTATAATGCCTTCGTTAGTAATCCTAATAAATCCCCACTGCCATAAAATAGTACCTTCTGTAAAGAAGATATTAAGTATAACTGTAAGTAAGATAATTACAGTTAAAGGTTTTAGCCCTCTAGTAATACTTTTTAGGGGAATATCTCCATTAATAATAGCTAAGAAAATAAAACCTGCTATCCAAAGATAACCGATAAAACTATCAACCAAAAAAAGTACCACTATTAAAGTAAGAGCCATGACTAACTTTGTTCTAGGATCTAATCTGTGCAGGAAAGAATCTCCCGGCATATATTGTCCCAAGGTCACATCAAAGGCCATGACGCTCACCTCCAGGGCTCTTTTTTAAAGCACCAAGAATTTCTTGGGCAGCTTCTGGCACTGTAAAAGCACCTTTTTCAACTGGCCAACCTCTCTCTTGTAGGCCACTAAGAACCAAGCTTACTTGAGGTACTCTAATGCCAACTTCAGCAAGCTTTTTAGCCTCAGAATACACTTCTTTCGGTGTACCATCTAAAAAAACAGTACCTTCATGGAGTACGACAATCCGGTCAGCAAAAGCAGCAATCTCTTCCATATTGTGAGAAACTAAGACAATACCTCGATTGGGATTTTGCCAATTAACAAGGAAGTTTAGAATATCTTTTCTACCCCTAGGATCGAGTCCAGCTGTTGGTTCATCTAAGACCAATATCTCTGGCTCCATCGCTAAGATGCTAGCTAAAGCTACTCTTCGTTTTTGACCTCCGGAAAGTTCAAACGGTGAGCGTTCATAAAGATCTTCTGCAATACCTGCATCTATCAATGAACGTTTAACTCTTTTTTCGATCTCGTCTTCAGAAAGGTTCATATTTCTGGGACCGAAAGCTACTTCTTTTAAAATTGTCTCTTCAAAAAGCTGATGTTCTGGATATTGAAAAACCAAACCCACTCGGAAGCGGAGCCTGGTGAGCGGTAACTCTCCTTTTTTTACAGAGAGACCATCCACCAGAACATCTCCTTCCTGTGGTTTTATTAAACCGTTTAGGTGTTGTAAAAGGGTTGATTTACCTGACCCTGTATGTCCAATAAGACCAAGAATTTCCCCAGTCTTCACAGTAAGATTGATGTTATGCAATGCAGCCACAGGCAATGGACCTTGGTAAGTATACGAGATGTTTTTTAATTCAATCTGCATAAAGCATTCACCAACTCTTCAGGATTAAAGGCATAATCAATCTTTAACCCATTTTCTCGCAAGAGACTACTTAAAGCAAATACCTGTGGGACATCAAGACCTAAACTGGTAACAAGTTCAGTGTTCTTAAATAACTCTTTAGGGTTTCCTTCAGCAGCAATTTTGCCTTCTCCCATTGCCACTACTCTATCTGCTAATACCACTTCATCCATATGGTGAGTAATTAAAACTACAGCCATTTTAAGTTCGCGGTTAAGATAGGTAATAGCTTCGAGAACTTCCTGTCGACCCATTGGGTCTAGCATAGCAGTTGGTTCATCTAGCACCAGGACTTCTGGGTGCATAGCTAATATTCCAGCAATAGCTACACGTTGCTTTTGACCACCTGAGAGCTGATGAGGTGATCTTTTACGGTAATCGTACATATTAACCCACTTAAGGGCTTCGTCAACTCTAGTACGAATCTCTGGACTGGGAATGCCTAAATTCTCGGGTCCAAAAGCTACGTCTTCCTCTATTGTAGTAGCGACAAGCTGATTATCTGGATTTTGAAAAACCATGCCAACAATTGCTCTAATTGTCCAGATATCATCTGGGTTATTGGTTGAAAGATTTTTCACCAAAACCTCTCCACTAGAGGGTAGCAGAAGACCATTTAAATGTCTGGCTAAGGTAGACTTACCTGAGCCATTGGCCCCGACTACAGCTAAAAATTCGCCTGGATAGACATTCACAGATACACCTCGTAAAGCCTCTGTGTCACCATACTGGTGGTATATATCTTTTACTTTAATTATTGGTTCCATGGGCTACACACCCCCACCTAGCACAAGCGCAGAGAACCCGTTGGGTCTCCGCGCCCTGATGATTAAACAAGTTCGATGATCGCTTTAGGTGTAGCATCACCACGGCGAAAACCAGTTTTGATTATTCTGGTATATCCGCCTTGACGCTCTTTATAACGTGGAGCGATCTCTTTGAATAGCTTCTCAATAGCTTTCTCGTCAACAAGAAAGCTGGCAGCTTGGCGTCGTGCGCTTAGAGAGTCTTCTTTGCCAAGGCTGATAAGCTTTTCCACGACAGGGCGCAAGACCTTGGCCTTGGCCTCAGTGGTTTCGATTTTTTCAGACAGGAAGAAGGCGGTCGACAGCGAACGGAGCAATGCTCTACGCTCTGCGGCATCACGCCCGAGTCGTCCAGTACCACGTTTCATGGGCAGCACCTCCCTCTTTGGAGAATCATTCTTCCTCGGATCGCAGAGCTAAGCCATAATCAGCCAGCTTAGCTTTAACTTCCTCTAGTGACTTTTTACCGAGGTTGCGAACCTTCATCATATCTTCCTCTGTCTTCTTGGTCAGTTCTTCAACAGTGTTAATTCCAGCGCGTTTTAGGCAATTGAAGGAGCGAACTGAAAGATCCAATTCTTCAATGCTCATCTCCAATACCTTATCCTTTTCCTTCTCTTCCTTCTCCACCATAATCTCGATGTCGGAGGCAGAGTCAGTCAAGTCAACAAACAGGCGTAAATGTTCGCTCATGATCTTGGCAGCAAGACTTACAGCCTCATCAGGCTCAATACTACCATTCGTCCAAGCTTCAAGGATTAGCCTGTCGTAATCGGTCACATGACCTACACGGGTATTCTCTACAGCAAAGTTTACCCTAGTAACAGGTGAAAAAATAGAATCGACGGCAATTTCACCAATAGGCATGTTTGACCGCTTATTTCTTTCCGCAGAAACATAGCCACGACCACGCTCAATGCGCATTTCAAGATTCAGTTTACCGTCTTCTTCTAAGGTTGCAATAACCAGGTCAGGATTGAGAATCTCAACTTCAGGACTAACAATAATATCACTAGCCCTTACTTCACCTGGCCCTTCCTTCTGAATCCTGCCAGTCACCGGCTCGTCGGAATGGAGAACAACTAGGAGCTGTTTTATATTAAGCACAATATCTGTGACATCTTCCACAACTCCGGGGATCGTCGAGAACTCGTGCAGAACCCCATCCATGCGGATGGAGGTCACCGCTGACCCTGGAAGGGATGAGAGCAGGATCCGCCGCAAAGAGTTTCCTAGGGTTATTCCATACCCACGCTCGAGCGGCTCTACGACAAATTTGCCATAGTTGCCGGTTTTCTCCTGAATCTCGATCTTTGGCTTTTCTATCTCGATCATTGCCACACCCTCCTTCTTTATACAGCTTTAGCTTGCCATGGTAGACAAGCAAATAGCTGCATCAATAGAACTCGACGATGAGGTGTTCTTTAACATCCACATCAATTTCAGAGCGTACTGGCAAATGCAATACTTTACCCTGAAGATTATCAGCATCAAGTTCGAGCCATGCTGGTGCTTTGTACTTGCTGAGGAAGTCGGCAAGACCTTGGAATGGAGCCAAACTCTTGCTCTCAGCCTTTACTGCGATGACCTCACCTTCCTCTACTAAGTAAGAAGGTATGTCGATTTTTTTACCGTTTACAAAAATGTGACCATGACGTACTAATTGTCTGGCTTCAGATCTAGAACGAGCAAAGCCTAAACGATAAATCACGTTATCGAGACGACGCTCGAGGATTTGGAGAAGCATTTCGCCAGTTACACCCTTCTTGGAATCTGCTTCCTTAAAGTAACGGATGAACTGAGCTTCTAAAACACCGTAGATACGGCGAAGCTTCTGCTTTTCTCTCAAGTGGAGAGCATATTCAGTAGCTTTGCTTCTGCCTTGACCATGTTCACCAGGTGCGTAAGCACGACGTTCTACAGCACATTTTTTTGTATAGCAACGCTCACCTTTCAAAAAGAGCTTTTGCCCTTCTCTACGGCAGAGCTTACAACTAGGTCCAACATATCTAGCCATATACTTATTCCACCTCCTACCTTAGCAAATTATACGCGACGGCGCTTGGGCGGCCGGCAACCATTATGGGGAATAGGAGTAACGTCTTTAATAGAAGTGACATCCAGACCAGCGGCTTGCAAGGATCTGATAGCAGCTTCTCTACCAGCGCCAGGGCCTTTTACCCATACTTCAATCTCCCTCATGCCAACATCCAAAGCTACTTTTGCTGCTGTTTCAGCTGCTAAACCAGCAGCAAAAGGTGTGCCTTTTCTGGAACCTTTAAAACCCATATTTCCAGCGCTAGACCAGGAGATTACATCGCCTTGATTGTCTGCGATGGTCACAATTGTATTGTTAAAGGTGGAGCGTATATGTGCTACACCAAAGCTAACATTTTTTCTTTCACGTCTTTTTACACGCTTTTTAGCCTGGGCTTTAGCCATTAATCCTCAATCCTCCTTCCCGTAGTTATTTACTGCCCTTCGATGGGCCTTTTCTCGTACGGGCATTGGTTTTGGTTCTCTGTCCGCGGACAGGTAAACCTTTACGGTGACGTAAACCACGGTAGGAGCCAATATCAATCAATCTCTTGATATTTTGGCTTATTTCACGGCGCAAGTCACCTTCAACCCTGTAACCTGAGTCAATAGCCATACGAATCTTGTTGATCTCATCTTCGGTAAGATCCTTTACACGAGTATCTGGACTTACACCAGCTTGAGCAAGAATCTTTTTAGATGCTGGTAAACCGATGCCATAAATGTAAGTTAGGGCAACTTCAACTCGCTTCTCGCGAGGAAGATCTACTCCTGCAATACGTGCCACTGTGGAAACACCTCCACTTCCTGCTAATATATACTTTCTCAGCCTTGTTTCTGTTTATGCTTGGGATTTTCGCAAATAATCCTGACAATACCTTTGCGTCTAATAACTTTGCACTTCTCACAGATTGGCTTAACCGATGCTCTGACCTTCATACCTAAGCCTCCTTTGCATTACTTAAACCTATAGACAATGCGGCCGCGGCTGAGGTCATACGGAGTCAGCTCCAAGAGCACTTTATCTCCTGGCAAGATTTTAATAAAATTCATACGTATCTTGCCGGAAATGTGGGCAAGTACAATGTGCCCATTTTCCAGTTCAACACGGAACATGGCATTAGGCAGTGTCTCAACTACTGTCCCCTGGACCTCTAGGACGTCCTTATTGGCCATTACTGTAAACCACCCTCCTCAGTTTCTGTACGCACAAAATCCTCAAGGGCCTTTCTGATCTCGCGATTTATCAAACTGTCTTTCGTTCCCCAGTCTGTTAAATTATGCGAGTCAATCTGACCGACTAATTTTAAGTGACGATGGCTTTTCTTCTTTGGTTCGGCGACAGCCCGCTTACGACCATCAGAAACCAAGCAAAACCTTGGTGGTAGGATATCTACAACAACATATATTGTACCTCTATCCCGCCCTTTTGTCGACAGGACAATGTCGCCTCGTTTTAAAGGAATACCAGAATTGTCACTTTCCCCTTCGTCTTCTCTCTTAGAAAAAAACCGAAACATTATTGTTCCTCCTGAGCGGTTAAGACTTCGTTACCTTCTTCTGTTATGAAGACTGTATTCTCGAAATGAGCCGACAGGGAACCGTCTTGAGTTTCAACGGTCCAGTTATCGCTGAGAGTCTTGACCGCGAATTGACCAACATTGACCATTGGCTCGATGGCTAAAGCCATACCAGCTTTAAGTCTGGGCCCACGGCCAGGCTGACCGAAGTTTAGTACTTGAGGTTCTTCGTGCATTTTTCTTCCAATTCCATGACCCACATACTGTCTGACAACACTTAAGCCGTTTGCTTCGACATGGGTCTGTATGGCATGCCCGATATCTGAAAGGCGGTTGCCTTTGACAGCCATGGCTACGCCCTTATCTAGAGCCTCTTTTGTAACTTGGAGCAGCTTAACGGCAACAGGCGATATCTCTCCAACCCCAAAGGTCCGGGCAGCATCACCGCAGTACCCCTCGTAAAAAGCACCAACATCGATACTGATGATATCTCCATCCTGAAGCACTCTCGAACCGGGGATACCATGCACAACTTCTTGATTCACTGAAGCACATATACTAGCGGGGAAACCGCCATATCCTTTAAACGCAGGTACACCACCCAATTTTGAGATGAGATTCTCAGCAATTTCATCTAACTCTTTAGTGGTAACCCCTGGTTTAATCTTTGCTTCTAGTTCTTTAAGGACAATGGCCACAATCTGACCAGCTTGTCGCATTAATCCCCGTTCGTGCTCGCTCTTAATGACAATCATTAGCTCTTAGGCTCCTTGTCTCCAGGCTATTTATGATCGCTTCATAAACTTTGGTTATATCTCCTTCACCATTAATTACTAATAGTGTTTTCTGTTCTCTATAATAGCGGAGAACAGGCTCTGTTTCATGATGATACACAACCAAACGTTCTTTAATAGTATCTTCACGATCATCGTCTCGTTGATATAGTGGACTTCCACAACGATCACAGATACCTGGTTGTTTGGGAGGCAAGCTATCAAGATGATAGGTTGCACCACATTTGCTACATACCCTCCTGTTTCCTAGCCGTCGAAATATCTCTTGTTCCCCTAGTTCAAGGTGTAACGCTGCATCGAGTGCTAAACCTTTACTTTTAAGAATTTTATCAAGACCTTCGGCTTGTTTAACAGTGCGAGGATATCCGTCTAGAATAAAGCCGAATTGGCAGTCCGGCTCTTCAATTCGCTGTTTAACCAGCTCAATCGTAATGGTATCGGGGACCAACCGCCCATGACTAATATGGCGGTCGGCCTCCTTCCCTAGTTCGGTCTGGTTTTTTATAGCCCTGCGAAAAATCTCCCCGGTCGAGACATGGGGGCAATGGTAATACTCTGCCAGTTGAGACGCCTGTGTCCCCTTGCCTGCTCCTGGAGCTCCTAATACTACTAGTCTCATCTGGCTTCACTCCCTAGAACAGATGCTGATTATTTTATAAAGCCTTCATATTGATGCATGAGTAGTTGTGCTTCGAGTTGTTTGATAGTATCTATAGCAACACCTACGACAATCAGCAAACTGGTACCACCGAAATCTAGACCACGAATTCTAGTTAAAGCTTGCAATATAAACGGTAAAACCGCTATAAAAGCTAGGAAGAACGCACCTGCTAGAGTAATACGTCCTAACACTCTATCTAAGAACTGTGATGTAGGCTGACCAGGTCTGTACCCTGGAATGAATCCGCCATACTTCTTAATATTCTCAGTAATCTCTTGAGTATTGAAGGATACTGCTGAATAGAAGTAAGTGAATACTATTACCAATAATGCATAAAGAACTGCATATACAAGGAAATATTTATCAAAGAAATCGCTTATACCTTTCAGGGCAGGAATGAACTTCGCCAGAGTGATGGGGAAGCCTAAAACAGATGAGGCAAAGATAATTGGCATAACACCTGCTTGATTCACACGTAGTGGAATGTAGGTGCTTTGACCACCATATACTTTGCGACCAACGACCTTTTTGGGATATTGCACAGGGATTCTACGCTGACCTTCAGTTATATAAACTACAGCAGCGATAATCGCTAAGGCAAAAATCATAAATAGTAACACTGTGAAAATCGAGATACCGCCCTCACCTATAGAACCAATTAAGCCTAGGGTTTGAGCTGGCACTCTAGCCAATATACCGGCAAAGATAAGTAGTGATATACCATTACCGATACCTTTTTCAGTGATCTTATCACCGAGCCAAACAACAAGCGTTGTACCTGCTGTCATAGTAGCAACTATAGTGAAACTAGAGAAGAATCCAGGGTTTCTAATTGCACCCATGCTACTAATCCAGGCCACTAATCCTAGGGACTGGATTACTGCTAAAACAATCGAACCATAGCGGGTGTACTGAGCAATCTTTTTTTGACCATCTGGCTCTTTGCTCATCTCTTCAAGCGAAGGAATGACCATTGCCAAAAGTTGCAACACAATGCTGGCTGTAATATATGGACCAACGTTCAGTGCAAAGATGGACATGTTGCTGAGAGCACCGCCAGTAAAAAGATCCAAGAGGCCTATAACCCCACCCTCGGCACCTAAAGTAACTTGGGTAGGATCAATTCCTGGAATAACTACATAGGCCCCTAGGCGATAGATAATCAACAGCCCAAACGTGTACAGGATCTTCTTGCGCAGATCGGGAATGCGCAAAGCATTCTTAAGCGCGTCCAGCAATTAGATCACCTCGACTTTTCCGCCAGCTGCTTCGATCTTCTCAACGGCAGCCTTGGAGAATTTCTGAGCCTTGACAGTCAATGCCTTCTCTAGCACACCATTGCCTAAGACTTTTATATCCAGTTGACCTTTAACCAGCCCACTTTTCTTTAGTAACTCTGGAGTTACTTCAGTACCTGCATCAAAGCTGTTTAGGTCATCGATGTTAATGATGGAATATTCCTTCTTGAATATACTAGTAAAGCCTCGTTTAGGTAGACGGCGTTGCAGTGGAGTCTGGCCACCTTCAAAACCAGGGCCTTTGCCACCACCAGAGCGTGCCAACTGTCCCTTGTGTCCTTTGCCAGCAGTTTTTCCTGATCCAGAACCGGTACCACGACCCACTCTATTTACGCGTCTTTTGGAACCCTCGGCAGGTGCTAGCTCATGAAGTCTCATATTGCCACCTCCTTGCTTCTGACTTTTCCGTATCTATTACTCTGCAAACCTTTCAACCTCGAGACCTCTTTTACGAGCGACCTCTTCTTTAGTTTTCAGGTTTTTCAAAGCTTCAAGTGTTGCCATGGTAACGTTTATTGCATTGCTCGAGCCTAAAGATTTGGACAAGACATCCTTGATGCCGCCAAGCTCTAATACAGCACGAACAGCGCCGCCGGCGATAACACCAGTACCTTCGGAAGCAGGTCTTAAAAGAACCTGGGCTCCGCTATACCTCATAGTAATGGCATGGGGAATTGTGGTGCCAACAACAGGAACCTCAATGAGATTCTTCTTGGCTTCTTCCATGCCCTTACGAATAGCGTCTGTAACCTCTCTGGCCTTACCTAGACCAACACCTACATAACGCTCGCCATCACCTACAACTACCAGGGCTCTGAAGCTGCGGTTTTTACCACCCTTAACGGTCTTTGAAACCGGGTTGATACTAACAACGCGTTCTTTTAGCTCCAGTTTGTTGGGATCTACCTGCGCCAAATCGTTTCCCTCCTTTGCCCTCCATATTAGAAGTCGAGACCAGCTTCTCTAGCACTTTCTGCTAGAGCCTGCACACGACCGTGATACAGGTTGCCGCCGCGATCAAATACAACCTTTTCAATGCCCTTTTCCTTGGCTTTTTTGGCAATAAGTTCGCCAACTTTCTGAGCGCTCTCGATATTGCCGCCATAGGAGATTACATCTCTAAGTTCCGGGCTCAGAGTTGATGCAGCGGTTATGGTTGAACCAGAAGCATCATCAATAATCTGGGCATAGATGTGCTTTGCACTGCGAAACACCGCCAAGCGAGGCCTTTCAGGAGTGCCAATAACTTTTTTGCGGGCACGCACCTGGCGACGTATTCTGGCTTCTCTACGATTAAAAGCCACGAGATACTCACTCCTTTCGTACGGTAGACTTTATGTCTTATCTTTCAGCCTTAAGCAGCCGGTTTACTTCTTAGCACCGGTCTTGCCGGCTTTACTCCGCACGACTTCGCCTTCATAGATAATACCTTTGTTTATACCACGATCAGACTTATAGACGCTTGGTAAGCGAACTGCTCTGATCTTGGCGGCAAATTCGCCAACCTTTTGTTTATCTGCGCCTTTAACAATTACTTTTGTTGGTTCAGGCACTTCAATTTCTAGGCCTTCATAAGGTATCATCTCAACAGGATGGGAATAGCCTACGTTTAGAACGAGCTTCTTGCCATCCTTGTTGGCTCTGTAACCGACGCCTTGAATGATAAGAGTTTTTTGAAACCCTTGGGTCACGCCAGTAACCATATTGTTTACCAGAGCACGGGTCATGCCATGTAAGGCACTTTGTCCGTCGTTCTGGCGGGTAAAGTGAAGTTTGCCGTTTTCTAAATTCATATCGATTCCTTCGGGCAAAACTTGATGGAGAGTCCCTTTTGGGCCTTTGACTGTAAGTAGTCTCTCATCGCCCATTTTGACCTCCACGCCACTAGGAACCGTGATTTCCATTCTTCCTATACGTGACACAGCAACTACACCTCCTTGCCGTCAAGTTTACGCCATTACCAGATGAAGCAGAGAACCTCTCCGCCTACTCCGAGCTTTCTGGCTTCTTTATCTGTCAATACGCCCTTCGATGTCGAGATAACAGCGGTACCTAGTCCACCGAGAACCTTTGGAATCTCAGTTGAATTAGCATATACACGCAAGCCAGGTTTGCTGATTCTTTTCAAGCCAGCAATAATAGGCTTCTTCTTCTCGCCATACTTCAGGAAGATTCTGATCGAGGACTGATTGTTCTCGCTAATGAGTTGGTAATCCTTGATATAGCCTTCCTCTTTGAGTATCCGGGCGATCTCTGTCTTTAGCTTCGATGTGGGAACATCGACTTTATCATGGTAAACTGCACCGGCATTCCGGATTCTCGTCAGCATATCAGCTACCGGATCAGTTGTGATCATCCTAGCATCCCCCTTCCTTTACGAATCTTTAGCAAGGATTATGCCACATGTCACCAGCTAGCTTTGCGCACACCTGGGAGTTTGCCTTCGAGTGCTAGCTTGCGGAAGCAGATGCGGCACATTCCAAATTTACGCATATATCCACGCGGGCGACCACAAATATTACAACGATTGTGAACCCTAACTTCAAACTTCTGGGGCCTTGCAGCGCGGATTCTCATTGACTTTTTGGCCACGCTCTTCCCTCCTCCGTGAGTATTAGTGGCCTAGGTGCCAAATAAGGACTTATGCCGCCCTATATGGCATTCCTAGTAGCTTAAGCAACTCGTAAGCTTCTTCGTCAGTCTTTGCAGTAGTGACAATGCAGATATCCATGCCGCGGATAGCATCGACTTCATCGTAGCTTATCTCTGGGAAGATAATCTGCTCTTTTATACCAAGAGTATAGTTGCCGTGCCCATCAAATCCTTTAGGTGAAACACCGCGGAAATCGCGGATGCGTGGTAAACCAATTGACAGCAACCTATCAAAGAACTCAAACATACGATCTCCTCTTAAGGTTACCTTACAGCCAATTGGCATGCCAGCACGGAGTTTAAAGGCAGCCACTGATTTCTTGGCTCTGGCAATGGCGGGCTTTTGACCAGTGATGGTAGTGAGTTCTCTCACTGCAGCATCAAGAGTCTTAGGATCTTCCTTAGCCTCTCCAACGCCCATGTTGACAACGATCTTTACGAGCTTAGGTACTTCCATTGGGCTTTTATATCCGAACTTCTCTGTCATTGCAGGTACAACAGCCTGCAGATAGAGGTCTTTCAGACGTGGCATGGGAGCTAACCTCCTTTCCTAGCGCAAAATCAGTCAATAACTTTATTGCACTGTTTGCAGACGCGCACTTTACCGTCATTACGTTTTTCACGAGCGATGCGCGTTGGCTTCCCACAACTTGGGCAAACAATCATAACCTTACTGCTCTTCATAGGAGCAGGTATTTGTACGATGCCACCCTGTGGGTTATCGCGGTTTGGTCTCAAATGCTTTTTCATCATGTTAAGACCTTCCACAACAACTCGACCTTTTTTATCGTCAACGCGAAGTACCTTACCTTTTTTTCCTTTGTCATCACCAGAAATAATGGTAACGGTATCGCCTTTTTTGACATGGATCTTATTCATGTTCATGGGTAAGCTTTTTCCCCCCTTTGTTTGATAACGCCTTCCCCGGAAAGAAGTTTAGAGTACTTCCGGGGCTAGGGAGATGATGCGCATGTAATCTTTCTCGCGGAGCTCGCGGGCAATAGGTCCAAAGATACGAGTACCACGAGGGTTTTTCTGGGTATCGACAATTACTGCGGCGTTGTCATCAAAGCGGATATAGCTACCGTCTTTTCTTCTTACAGGTTGCTTGGTTCTAACAATAACCGCACGGACTACTTCGCCTTTTTTAACAGTACCGCCTGGTGCAGCTTCCTTCACAGTAGCTATAATCTCATCGCCTACATGTGCATAGCGACGAGTGCTACCACCAAGGACTCTAATGCAAAGCACCTTACGTGCACCTGTATTGTCGGCCACATTCAACATACTTTCCTGCTGAATCATCTCTACCCCTCCTCTCTACCTACGATTCGTCCATTACTTGGCTTTTTCTACGATCTCAATAACCTTCCAGCTCTTATCACGGCTCAGTGGACGACACTCTTCAATGAGCACTTTGTCGCCAACTTGGCATTCATTGTTCTCATCGTGAGCCTTATAGCGCTTGGTGGTTTTAACACGTTTTTTGTAGAGAGGATGTGAATATAGTCTGACGATCTCTACAACCACGGTCTTATCCATTTTATCGCTAACCACTACACCAACACGTGTCTTGTGGTTATTTACAGTGATGGTCTCGTTAGCCAATAGAACTCCCCTCCTTTGCTACCTGGGGCGTTATTTCTTAGCTGCTAGTTCTCTTTCCTTAATAACGGTCTTTACTCTAGCGATTGATTTACGGACTTCGGCAATTCTCTTGACGTTGTCAAGTTGGCCAGTAGCCAGTTGGAAACGCAGATTGAAAAGCTCCTCTTTGAGGTCGCCTAGCTGCTGTTTCAATTCTTTATCGCCAAGATCACGAACCTCTTTAGCTTTCATTTGCGTCACCTGCCTTTTCCTTTATAACAAACTTAGTTTTAATAGGCAGTTTATGGGCTGCCAATCTCATGGCTTCTCTAGCGATGTCCTCGCTAACGCCAGCAATTTCAAACATAACACGGCCGGGACGTACGACTGCTACCCAGAACTCAGGTGAGCCTTTTCCGCTACCCATACGCACTTCAGCAGGCTTCTTGGTAACAGGCTTATCGGGGAATATTTTAACCCAGACTTGACCGCCACGTTTAATAAATCTTGTCATGGCAACACGAGCGGCCTCTATCTGGCTTGCAGTGATCCATCCTGGTTCTAATGCCTGCAAACCGAACTCACCAGATGTTATCTGTGAGCCGCGGATGGCTTTGCCCTTCATACGGCCGCGCTGTACTTTGCGGTACTTGACGCGCTTTGGTATAAGCACTGCTTCTCGCCTCCTTGCGACTCCTTAATTTCTTTCGGGAAGCACTTCTCCTTTATAGATCCAAACCTTTACGCCAATCTTGCCGTAAGTTGTATAAGCTTCGGCAAATCCATAATCAATATCAGCGCGCAGGGTTTGCAGAGGAACTGAACCTTCTGGAGTCCATTCGGTTCTAGCAATTTCTGCACCGCCAAGGCGACCGGAGACAGCAATTTTAATGCCTTGTGCTCCCATTTTCATGGCCTTTTGTTTTGCCTGACGCATTGCACGGCGGAAGGCAATTCTTCTTTCTAACTGACTAGCAATACTCTCAGCAACAAGCTGTGCATCAAGATCAGGTTTTTTAACTTCGATGATATTGATGGAGATCTGTCTACTAGTCTTTTTCTCTAATTCTTTACGAAACTCGTCTACCATGGTACCACCTTTACCAATAACCATACCTGGTTTGGCAGTATGGATGGTGATTTTAACCATGTTAGCTGCTCTTTCCAGTTCGATGCGAGCGACTCCTGCGTTGAAGAACCTCTCCTTGACCAACTTACGGATCTTCAGATCTTCGTGGAGAAGTTTGGCATAGTCTTTTTCCGCATACCATCTGGCATCCCAATCTTTAATAATGCCTAGCCGCATTCCTAGTGGATGCGTTTTCTGACCCATTCCTCACCCCTCCTTTTTTTCACTTAATACAACAGTAATATGGCTTGTTCTCTTCATCAGAGTGTCTGCTTGGCCTCTTGAATGAAATCTTACTCTTTTAAGTGTAGGACCTTCATCAACATAGGCCTTACTTACAAATAACTCATCGCGATCCATATTAAAATTATTTTCTGCATTTGCTGCCGCAGAATCCAGAACCTTGCCAATATGGTAGCTAGCTCTTCTCGGAGTAAGTTTGAGAATCTTCTCTGCTTCTTCGAGACTCTTGCCTCTAATCAAGTCGATAACTTGACGAACCTTTCTTGGCGTCATCCGGATCATGCGGGCAGTAGCTTTAGCTTCATTCATGTGCTATCCCCCTCTCTTTATTTTTTGAGGGCCGACGCGCGTTCTGCCGTACCGCCATGACCACGGAATGTCCGTGTTGGGGCGAACTCGCCTAGCTTATGCCCGACCATGTCCTCAGTAATGTAGACCGGAACATGCTTGCGGCCGTCGTGCACTGCAAAAGTGTGGCCAACTAGCTCAGGATAGATTGTAGAGCTACGAGACCAAGTTTTTACTACCTTTTTCTCGCCTTTGGTGTTCATCTCCTGGACTCGCTGCAGCAATTTCTCTTCAATATATGGCTGCTTTTTACTGGATCTTCCCATGCTTGCCACAACCTCCCTTCGATTTAGAAGTATATAGACAACGCATCCTAGTGTCTTCTTCTAACAATCAAGCGATCAGACGGCTTCTTCTTCCTGGTGCGGTAACCCAATGAAGGTTTGCCCCAAGGAGTAAGTGGACCTGGGTGACCGATTGGTGCACGGCCTTCGCCACCGCCATGTGGATGGTCGACAGGGTTCATAGCTACGCCACGAACATGAGGACGTTTACCAACCCAACGGCTTCTACCTGCTTTACCAACGGTGATATTCTCATGCTCGAGATTACCAACCTGACCTATAGTTGCACGGCAGGTATCTAACACCATTCTCATCTCACCCGAAGGAAGACGTAATGTTGCATAACCGTTTTCTTTAGCCATTAGCTGAGCACCTGTGCCAGCTGAGCGAACCATTTGTCCGCCTTTACCTGGTTCTAGTTCAATGTTGTGAACGATGGTACCTACAGGAATATTAGCCAATGGTAATGCATTACCAGGTTTAATATCTGCACTAGGACCAGAAATTATAGTGTCGCCAACTTTAAGTCCTGCAGGTTGTAGTATATAGCGCTTCTCACCGTCTGCATAGTTTAGCAGTGCGATTCGAGCTGATCTATTTGGATCATACTCAACAGAAGCTACTTTAGCTGGAATGCCATCTTTATTCCGCTTAAAGTCAATAATGCGGTATTTGCGTTTGTGGCCTCCACCCTGATGCCTTGCCGTAATTCTACCTTCAGCATTACGTCCACCCTTAGACTTTAGTGGTGCTAAGAGCGACTTCTCCGGCTTATCAGTAGTAATCTCTGCAAAATCAGAAACTGACATAAAACGGCGGCTAGGGGAGGTAGGTTTGAATGACTTCACACCCACAGCAATAACCTCCTTTACCGGTACTTATCACATACCTTCGAGGATCTCAATTCTGTTACCTTCGGCTAATGTTACGATAGCTTTTTTCCAATCAGGGCGATAACCTTTGGTTCTACCCATGGTTCTTAGCTTCCCATGCATGTTCATTGTAGCTACCTTAACCACCTTGACATTAAAGATCTTTTCGACAGCGCGTTTGATTTCTGTTTTGGTAGCGCGATTGTCGACTACGAAAGTATATTTGTTTTGCTCCATTAGAGCAACTGTCTTTTCAGTAACAATTGGTTTTCTTATAATATCGTGTACAAATTCCATTAATCGAGCACCTCCTCGACCTTGGCTACTGCGTCCTTGGTCATGACGAGGATGTCATTTTTCAGTACCTCATAAGTATTGAGATCCTGAGCAGCAATTGTGCCGACAGAAGGAATATTACGAGCAGACTTGTACAAGAGAATGTCACTATCTCCTGTAACAATAAGAATCTTTTTGCCGGCTACAGAGAGATTCTTAAGCACTTCAACAACATGCTTGGTCTTGGGAGCATCTACCTGCCAATTTTCCAAGACGATAATACCCTGGTTTTGAGTTTTAGCTGAAAGAGCTGAACGTAAAGCAGCTCTTCTTGCTTTCTTAGGCATAGAATAGCTATAGTCTCTAGGCAAAGGTCCAAAAACTACGCCGCCGCCTTTCCATTGAGGGGCTCTGATTGAACCTTGACGAGCTCTACCAGTACCCTTTTGTCTCCAAGGTTTACGGCCGCCACCTCTTACCATTGTTCTCGTCTTGGTGGCAGCGGTCCCCACTCTTTGGCGAGCAAGGTACATTGTCACAGCTTCATGCATAAGGTGTGGATTAATTTCAGCTGCAAACACCCTATCACTTAGATCAAGCTGTCCTACTTGCTTACCTTCGATGTTAAAAACAGCCACTTGGGGCATTTTTGCTGCCTCCTTTCCTGTAACTAGTGAGATTAGGCTTTAACAGCCTTACGAACAGTTACCAGACTGCCTTTGATACCTGGTACAGAACCTCTAACAAGAAGAAGATTCTTGTCAGCATCAACTGCTACAACAACGAGATTTTGAATAGTAACCCTCTCATTACCATAGCGACCAGGCATCTTTCTTCCTTTGAAGATACGAGCTGGATCAATGGAGCCTAAAGAACCGACGCCTCTATGGTATTTAGAACCATGAGCTCTGGCGGCAATCTTAAAATTCCATTGTTTCACTGTACCACTAAATCCGTGTCCTTTGGAAGTACCAGTGACATCAACAATATCGCCCTCTTTGAAGAGGTCGGCCTTAATGACATCGCCTGCTTTTAACTCTTCGTTTTCATCGAGTTCAACTTCTCTCAGATAACGAGTTGGATTAGTGGATGCTTTTTTGTAGTGACCTTCAAGAGGTTTATTAACCTTTTTTTCATTAACTGCGCCAAATCCTATCTGCACAGCTTCGTAGCCATCAACCTCAGCAGTCTTTACTTGAATAACCTTACATGGACCAGCTTCGATAACAGTTACAGGAATAACTGTTCCGTCTTCAGCAAAAACTTGTGTCATACCTACTTTTCTGCCAAGAATTGCTTTGGGCATTATCTACACCTCCTTACTGCCTCTTATGCCAACTGCATGTGAGGAGAGTTGCCCCACCTGAATCCAGGAGGGAACCTTAGAGCTTAATCTCGATATCCACACCTGCAGGCAGGTCTAGTCTCATTAGAGCATCAACGGTTTTAGCGTTGGGCTCGAGAATGTCGATGAGTCTTTTATGTGTTCTCATCTCAAATTGCTCACGTGAATCTTTGTGAACGTGAACAGAACGTAGTATTGTATAGATATTTCTCTCTGTTGGGAGAGGAATTGGCCCAGCGACCTTAGCTCCAGTCTTCTCAGCTGTTTCGACAATCTTGCGAGCTGATTGGTCTAGAACTACATGGTCAAAAGCCTTGAGGCGAATACGTATCTTCTGTTTCATTTACTGTTCCCTCCTTTATTGACATTTGTCAAGGTCGCAAAAAAAGTGGGTAGCGGCGAAAGGCGGGCCTTAGCCGCTACCTCGACATGGGAACTAGGTTGTTACTTAATAATCTTACTAACAACACCAGCACCAACCGTATGACCACCTTCGCGGATAGCGAAGCGGAGGTTCTCTTCCATAGCAATAGGTGCAATGAGCTCAACAGTCATTGTAATATTATCGCCAGGCATAACCATTTCAACACCTTCAGGTAAGGTGATGCTGCCAGTTACGTCAGTAGTTCTGAAATAGAACTGTGGACGGTAACCAGAGAAGAAAGGCTTGTGACGGCCACCTTCTTCTTTTTTCAAAACGTAAACGTTGGCTTCAAACTTAGTATGAGGTGTGATAGAACCTGGCTTGGCAACAACCTGACCACGTTCAATATCCTTACGCTCAATACCACGAAGCAAGATACCAATGTTGTCACCAGCTTCAGCTGTATCCAAAATCTTACGGAACATCTCAACACCAGTTACAACAGAGTTCTTGGTTGCATGAATACCAACGATTTCTACAGGATCGCTGACCTTGATGGAACCACGTTCTACACGACCGGTAGCAACGGTACCACGACCAGTAATGGTGAATACGTCCTCAACAGGCATCAAGAAAGGTTTGTCAACCTCGCGCTCTGGTTGTGGAACATATTGGTCAACAGTTTCCATGAGCTTGCCAATGGCTTGATTCCATTTATCGTTGAGATCGCCACTCTCAAGTGCTTTAAGAGCTGAACCAATGATGATAGGTGTATCATCACCAGGGAACTCATATTGATCGAGAAGCTCACGAACTTCCATTTCAACAAGCTCGATAAGTTCAGGATCGTCGACCATGTCAGCTTTGTTAAGGAAAACAACGATAGCTGGAACACCAACCTGACGAGCGAGCAAGATGTGCTCTCTGGTCTGTGGCATTGGACCGTCAGCGGCGGAAACTACTAGGATAGCACCGTCCATCTGAGCAGCACCAGTAATCATGTTTTTAACATAGTCAGCGTGGCCCGGGCAGTCTACGTGAGCATAGTGACGGTTATCCGTCTCGTACTCAACGTGAGAAGTGTTAATAGTAATTCCACGCTCTTTCTCTTCAGGAGCAGCGTCAATCTCATCATATTTTTTAGCTTGAGCATAGCCCTTAGAAGAAAGATAATTTGTGATAGCAGCAGTAAGTGTTGTCTTACCATGGTCAACGTGACCAATGGTACCAATGTTAACGTGTGGCTTATTACGCTCAAATTTCGCCTTAGCCATTTTTATAGCCTCCTTTTTAGGTTTATTAACCCTTTTTAATAATAGCTTCAGCTATACTGGCTGGAACCTGTTCGTAGTGAGAGAATGTCATAACGTAGTTTGCACGTCCTTGTGTAATGGAACGAAGTTGGTTCACATAGCCAAACATCTCAGCAAGCGGAACAATTGCACGCACTTCTTGTGCGCCTGGGCGTTGGCTCATGCCCTCAATACGTCCACGCCTACTGTTTAAATCACCCATAACATCGCCTAAGAAATCATCTGGAGTAACTACTTCAACCTTCATAACAGGCTCAAGTAAAACTGGGCCAGCTTTGTTAGCTCCATCCTTAAAGCCCATGGAACCTGCAATCTTAAATGCCATTTCACTAGAGTCAACCTCATGGTAAGAACCATCTACAAGGCTAACAATGACATCGACTACTGGGAACCCAGCTAAGACACCAGAATTCATTGCTTCCTCAATACCAGCTTGAATTGGACCAACGTATTCTTTAGGTACGACGCCACCAACAATTTTATTTTCAAAAACAAATCCTTTGCCTGGCTCGTTTGGTTTCATCGCCAAAACACAATGACCGTATTGGCCACGACCACCAGACTGTCTAATAAACTTACCTTCAGCACGAACTGGTTTAGAAATTGTTTCTCTGTAAGCAACCTGTGGGTTACCAACATTAGCTCCAACCCTAAACTCTCTTAAAAGTCTGTCAACGATGATCTCCAAGTGGAGTTCACCCATACCAGCAATAATTGTCTGGCCAGTTTCTTCGTTTGTGCTGACACGGAAAGTTGGGTCTTCTTCCGCCAAGCGTTGAAGTGCTTGAGAAAGTTTATCTTGATCATTTTTTGTTTTTGGTTCAATGGCGATATCGATAACTGGTTCTGGGAAGGTCATAGACTCAAGTGCTATCGGCTTATTTTCACTACAGAGAGTGTCGCCTGTAGAAGTAAACTTGAGACCTACACCTGCAGCAATGTCGCCAGCATAAACCGTTTCCACTTCTTGTCTGTGGTTAGCGTGCATAAGCAAAATGCGACTAATGCGTTCTTTCTTACCCTTAGTTGAGTTAAGGACATAGGAACCAGCATCTAAAGTACCCGAGTAAACTCTAAAATAACAAAGTTTACCTATAAAAGGGTCCGTCATAATCTTAAAGGCCAAAGCCGCGAAAGGTTCATCTTCAGATGATTTCCTTGTAACTACATCCTCTGTTCCAGGTATAGTTCCTTTGACATCGTCTACATCCAAAGGTGATGGTAAGTAGTCGACAATGGAATCAAGTAATCTCTGTACGCCCTTATTTTTAAAGGCTGAACCACAGAGTACTGGAACAATAATGTTTTTACAAGTGGCTTTTCTAATAGCCGCTTTAATTTCTGATTCACTAATTTCTTCGCCCTCTAAATAGCGAGTCATCAGATCCTCATCGGTTTCTACAACAGCTTCAATCATCTCTTGCCTTTTCTCGGCGACTAAATCAACTAAATCATCTGGAATTGGATCTTCTTCAGACTTAGTTCCTAAATCGTCTATATAGATGATTGCTTTATTAGTAATAAGGTCTACCATGCCTTTGAAGTTATCTTCAGCACCGATAGGAATTTGAAGAGGTACTGGACGAGCAGCTAGTCTATCAGAAATCATATCTACTACTCTGAAAAAGTCCGCACCAGTTCGATCCATTTTGTTAATAAAGGCTATTCTAGGAACCTTATAATGATCTGCCTGTCTCCAGACAGTTTCTGATTGTGGTTCAACACCACCAACAGCACAGAAAACAGCCACAGCTCCATCGAGCACTCTAAGTGACCGTTCTACCTCAACAGTGAAATCAACGTGGCCGGGCGTATCGATAATATTGATTCTATGATTTTTCCATTGGCACGTTGTAGCTGCTGAAGTAATGGTAATGCCTCTCTCTTGTTCTTGCACCATCCAGTCCATAGTAGCGGCACCCTCATGGGTTTCGCCCATCTTATGAACTTTCCCTGTATAAAACAGAATTCTTTCTGTTGTCGTAGTTTTTCCTGCGTCAATATGGGCCATAATGCCGATATTGCGAGTTTTTTCGAGTGGGAACTCTCTAGGCACCCACTTTCCCCTCCTTACACTAGTGAGTCTCGCCAATAGCCAGGCCAGTCTATCGTCTGACGGTTACCATGCTCAAATAAGGGTGCGAATACCTGACCCCAGACCGACCCCCAAGCATTGATGCTTATAAATGGTCGGGAGACCGCCAGTGGTATGAGCAGGTGCCTCCTTATCCTGCCCTGACCCACGGCCGGGCAGTAGCCTACCAACGATAATGAGCAAAAGCTTTGTTGGCCTCGGCCATGCGGTGAGTATCTTCTTTTTTTCTAACTGAACCGCCAGTATTATTGGCAGCATCAATAATTTCGCCAGCCATCTTTGCAGCCATAGTATCCTCGCTGCGATCTCTGGAGTTCTGTATCATCCATCTCATAGCTAAAGCCATGCGACGATTGCTAGGAACTTCTACTGGTACCTGATAAGTGGCACCACCAACACGGCGAGCTTTGACTTCTACAACTGGCATTACATTATCAAGAGCTTTATTAAGTACCTCAATTGGATCCTGGCCATTTTTCTCGGCCACGATATCCAAGGCACCATAAATAATCGATTCTGCAGTACCTTTTTTACCATCAAGCATCAGTTTATTTATAAACTGGCTTAAAACGGGACTATGGTAAATTGGGTCTGGCAGAACGTATCTCTTAGGTACGTGTCCACGCCTTGGCATCTTATATTAACCTCCTTTTTGCGATTATTCTTTAGGCTTCTTAGCACCATATTTAGAACGTCCCTGACGGCGATCTTTTACACCAGCAGTATCCATTGTACCTCTGACAATATGATAACGGACGCCAGGCAAGTCTTTGACGCGGCCGCCTCTGATAAGTACTACGGAGTGCTCCTGCAGGTTGTGGCCTTCGCCAGGAATGTAGGAGGATACTTCAATACCATTGGTCAAGCGGACACGGGCGATCTTTCTTAAAGCGGAGTTTGGTTTCTTTGGTGTCATGGTAGACACCTTAGTGCAAACGCCTCTCTTTTGCGGAGAACCCTTGGGCATCTCTAGCTCCTTATCCTTCAAGGTATTCTGTACAAAGAGAAGAGCCGGAGAAGCGCTTTTCTTTTCCTTGGTCTGTCTACCTTTACGGATCAGCTGATTAATTGTTGGCATTCTGCCACCTCCTTCCGGTCTTACGCTCTAAGGATAGCCGCTGATGCGGCTCCTACATCTATGCCACATGCCTGGCCCAGCTGAGTTTTGCTGGAAACCACGACAAACTTGATGCTATGTTTTTCGCAGCTTCTTTTTAGTGACATAATCATTTGGGCATCGGCATCCTGGGCAACAAAAACTAGTGAAGCTTCTTCACTTTCAATTGCTTTTAGCACTTGCTTAGTGCCAATAGCTTTATTACTAGCCGCCTTTAGCTGGTCTAGAGGCATGCCAAAGCCTCCTCTCACCCAATTTATGGCGTACTCCAAAAGTATATCATTTAAATGGGGAAGGTGTCAATAAATTGACTTGACACCTTCCCGTAAACTACAACTAGTTTAGCATTACTTTTCTTGATCTTCAACAATAATATCTGTCAATCGGCAACGATCGATACCGGTACCTGCTGGAATTAGCTTACCGATAATGACGTTTTCTTTCAAACCAATTAAGCTATCAACTTTGCCTTTTATAGCGGCATCTGTTAACACTCTTGTAGTCTCTTGGAAAGAAGCTGCCGATAGAAAACTATCTGTAGCCAAAGATGCTTTAGTAATACCTAAGATTGTAGGTTTGTAGCTTGCGGGTACCTGTCCTTTAGCAATAACCTCGCGATTGATATCATCTAGATCGAAGATATCAATTAGTCCACCTGGTAATAGGCCTGTATCCCCAGCTTCAGCAACTTTAACCTTCCGCATCATCTGTCTTACCACGATTTCACAGTGTTTATCGTCAATCTCAACACCCTGTGAGCGGTAAACTTCTTGAACTTCCTGAACCAGATAGGACTGGATTTCACGGATACTCTTAATATGCAGAAGTTCGTGAGGATTAATTGGACCATCTGTTAATCTATCACCAGGCATTACATGCACACCATCAGTTACCTTCACCCTAGCACCAAACGGTGCTTGGTAGACTTTTTCGGTACCATCATTTTGAGTAATGATGATTTTGCGGTTTTTCTTGCTCTCTTCTACTCTAGCTATACCTTCGACTTCAGTAATTACTGCTTGGCCTTTTGGCTTTCTAGCCTCAAAAACCTCTTCGACACGTGGAAGACCTCTGGTAATATCGTCACCAGCGACACCACCTGTATGGAAGGTACGCATGGTAAGCTGAGTACCAGGTTCACCGATTGATTGAGCAGCAATAATACCAACAGCCTCGCCAATTTCTACTGGATTACCAGTAGCTAAGTTTCTACCATAGCATTTAATACATATGCCATGGCGGGAACGGCAACTGAGTACCGAGCGCATATAAACCGACTTAATACCTGCTTTAGCAATCGCCATTGCTTTAGCTTCATTTACTACCTCGTCTTTACGTACAATTAGTTCACCAGTTTCAGGATGATAAACATCTTCAAAAGCTAGTTTACCAATAATACGATCTTCGAGTGATTCGTAAACATCGCCATCTTCAACAATAGCGCTGATCCAAACACCTTCCTCACAACCACAGTCGTCTTCTCTAATGATAACGTCTTGGCAGACATCAACAAGGCGTCTAGTAAGATAACCAGAGTCTGCAGTTCTTAAGGCAGTATCTGCTAGACCTTTTCTGGCACCGTGGGTGGAGATAAAGTACTCCAAAACTGTAAGACCTTCACGGAAATTAGCTTTAATAGGTAACTCGATAACTTTACCAGTCGGGTCAGATACTAATCCTAACATACCAGCTAACTGTGCTAGCTGTGACATGTTACCTCTAGCACCAGAGGTAGCCATCATATAGACTGGATTCCATTTACCTAAATTAGCCTTCATTTTTTCTGTGATTTGGTCCTTAATCTCGGTCCAAATTACTGTTGTACGATGATATTTTTCGTTATCAGTAATTAAACCACGACGATGTTGTTGCTCAAGTTGTAAAACTTCGTTTTCAGCGTTAGCGATCAATTCAGGTTTTTGTGCTGGTACCTTAATATCGCTAACAGAAACAGTTGTGCCAGATAGGCAACCATAATGGTAACCTAAGGATTTAATTCTATCGAGAACCTCAGCAGTACGGTTAGCACCATACTTGCGGAAGCAAGCATTAACAATCTTCTGCAGGTCTTTTTTACCGATTTCTTGTTCATAGTAGTCTACATTCTCTGGTAAGACACTATTGAAGATCATTCTACCGAGGGTTGTTTCTCGAGGACCACCCTTACATTCTCTTACCTTAATTTTGGCATGCAGATCAATATCGCCTTCGTCGTAAGCCATCATAGCATCGTCGATATTGAGGAAAGCTTTACCCTCGCCCTTGCCACCTTCGCGAACTAAAGTGAGGTAGAAGCAACCAATAACCATATCTTGGGTAGGTACAGCTATTGGATTACCACTAGCAGGTGAGAGAATATTATGGGCAGAAAGCATTAGAATTCTAGCTTCAGCTTGAGCTTCAGCAGAAAGAGGTACGTGAACAGCCATTTGGTCACCATCAAAGTCGGCATTATAGGCTGTACAGACAAGAGGATGAAGTTTAATAGCTCTACCTTCAACTAGAACAGGTTCAAAAGCTTGAATTCCTAGTCTGTGAAGAGTTGGAGCACGGTTAAGGAGCACTGGATGTTCTTTAATTGCTTCTTCCAGCACATCCCAAACTTCATCATTAACTCTTTCTACCATCTTTTTGGCATTTTTAATATTATTTGCGTTATTTCTATCTACTAAAAGTTTCATGACAAAAGGCTTAAAAAGCTCTAATGCCATCTCTTTTGGTAAACCACATTGGTGCATCTTTAACTCTGGACCGACAACAATAACCGAACGGCCTGAGTAGTCTACACGTTTTCCAAGTAGGTTTTGGCGGAAACGGCCTTGTTTACCTTTAAGCATATCGCTCAAAGACTTCAAAGGACGATTGCCAGGACCTGTAACTGGACGACCTCTACGGCCATTATCAATGAGAGCGTCTACTGCTTCTTGCAGCATTCGTTTTTCATTGCGGACAATAATATCGGGGGCATCCAGTTCTAAAAGCTTTTTCAAACGATTATTACGATTAATAACACGTCTGTAAAGGTCATTAAGATCAGAGGTAGCGAAGCGTCCTCCATCAAGTTGGACCATAGGTCTTAGATCCGGTGGAATTACCGGGATAACATCCAGAATCATCCACTCGGGGCGGGTATTAGATTGTCTAAAAGACTCAATGATCTCTAACCGTCTGATAGCTTTAATCTTTCTCTGGCCAGAAGTGTCTTTAACTTCTTGCCTGAGTTCTTCGGCCTCTTTATCTAGGTCGATCTTTTCTAGCAGTTTTTTGACAGCCTCTGCTCCCATACTGCAGACGAAACTATCACCGTATTTCTCGCGCATAGCCCTTCTTTCGGGCTCGGATAACAATTGCTTCTCAGCGAGCGGTGTTTCCCCTGCATCGATTACTACATAGGAAGCAAAGTATAGAATTTTTTCTAAGTTCCTAGGAGATATATCAAGTATCAAGCCTAAACGGCTAGGAATACCTTTGAAATACCAGATATGGCTTACTGGGGCGGCCAGTTCAATATGCCCCATGCGTTCACGACGCACTTTTGACTTAGTTACTTCAACACCACAACGATCACAAACAATGCCTTTATATCTGACACGTTTATACTTACCGCAATGGCATTCCCAGTCGCGTACAGGTCCGAAGATACGTTCGCAGAATAAACCATCTTTTTCCGGCTTTAGTGTGCGGTAGTTGATGGTTTCTGGCTTCTTGACTTCTCCGCTGGACCAGGCCCGGATTTGATCCGGTGAAGCTAAGCCGATCTTGATCCGATCAAAGTTATTTACGTCCAACAAGAGTCAGTCCCTCCTTTTCTAGCAGGAAGTGAATCTAGATATCATCTAAGTCGTCGATATCATCAAAGTCATCTGAGGGCAGCTCCTCTAGATCATCTGATTCGATTTCCTCTATTAGATTGTCATCTACTTCGCCCTCATCAACAATATCTTCCTCTTCCTCATAGTCAGTCGCTAGTTCTTGTTCATCGGTTTCGGACTTGATATCTCTAGGCAGTTCGCCCTTTTCTCTGCCTTGCAGATCAATGCCTAGTTCTCTAGCCATCTCTGTTATATCTTCGTCTTCATCCTTGATCTCTATTTCTCGATCTTCGGCATAAACCTTAGCATCAAGACAGAGGGACTGCAACTCTTTAATGAGTACCTTAAATGATTCAGGCACACCTGGTTCAGGTACATTTTCACCTTTAACAATGGCTTCATAGGTCTTAACACGTCCTACAACGTCATCGGATTTTACTGTTAATAGTTCTTGTAATGTGTAAGCTGCACCATAAGCCTCTAAGGCCCAAACTTCCATTTCGCCAAATCTCTGGCCACCAAACTGGGCTTTACCACCTAGTGGTTGCTGAGTGACTAGAGAATATGGACCAGTCGAACGAGCGTGAATCTTATCGTCGACAAGGTGATGGAGCTTTAACATATAGATATAACCAACAGTGACTCTAGAGTGGAAAGATTGACCTGTACGACCATCGTATAAGGTTGTCTTGCCATCGGGATTAAAGCCAGCCTTCTCTAACATCTTTTCAATGTCTTCTTCCGTAGCACCATCAAATACAGGTGTAGCGACCTTCATACCTAGTGCTTTTGCAGCTAGACCTAAGTGAGTCTCTAAAACCTGACCGATGTTCATACGGCTTGGAACACCTAGAGGATTTAAAACAATCTCTACTGGGGTTCCATCAGGAAGAAATGGCATATCCTCGACAGGTAATATTCTGGAGACGACACCTTTATTACCGTGACGTCCAGCCATCTTATCACCAACTGAGATTTTACGTTTTTGAGCGATGTAAATACGTACAAGGGTATTTACCCCAGGGGAAAGATCATCACCATTATCACGTGAGAAGATCTTCACATCAACAACCACGCCACTTTCGCCGTGCGGTACGCGAAGTGAAGAATCCCTTACTTCTCTAGCCTTTTCACCAAAGATAGCTCTTAAAAGTCTTTCTTCGGCTGTTAGTTCAGTTTCGCCCTTAGGTGTAACCTTACCAACAAGGATATCTCCTGGGTGAACCTCTGCACCGATTCTGATAATTCCACTTTCATCAAGATCCTTAAGCAATTCATCATTGATGTTAGGAATATCACGAGTGATCTCTTCTGAACCTAGTTTAGTATCACGAGACTGGCACTCATATTCTTCGATATGAATAGAGGTAAATGCATCCTCTTCAACTAGCTTTTCACTAATTAAGATAGCATCTTCGTAGTTGTAACCTTCCCAAGGCATGAAGGCAACCAAGGTATTGCGTCCTAGTGCTAATTCGCCACGATCTGTAGCGGGACCATCGGCTAGCACAGTTCCTTTTTCTACCTTCATGTTCTTGCGTACAATTACTTTTTGATTAATACAAGTGCTTTGGTTGCTTCTTACAAACTTAGTGCATTTGTACTTATCTTGACCACCATCATTACGACGAACAATAATTTCTTTCGCTGTGGCTCTTTCCACAATGCCTGGATGTTTTGCTGCGATTACAGCTTGTGAGTCCACAGCTGCTCTGTATTCCATGCCTGTGCCCACAACTGGAGCATCAGTCTTTAGAAGTGGTACAGCTTGGCGTTGCATGTTAGAGCCCATGAGAGCACGGTTAGCATTATCATGTTCCAAGAAAGGAATTAAGGCTGTGGCCACCGAAACTAATTGTTTAGGTGAGATATCCATCATGTCTACTTTTAGTGGTGAAATACTTAAGATCTGATCTTTATATCTTGCACCGACACGATTGTTCAGGAAAGTACCATTTTCATCAAGAGGTTCGTTGGCTTGAGCAATAACATATTTATCTTCCTCGTCGGCGGTTAGATATTCAAACTCATCTAAAACTCTACCATCTACAACCTTACGATAAGGAGTTTCAATAAAGCCGAACTCATTGATGCGGCCAAAAGAACAAAGTGAACCAATCAAACCAATATTAGGTCCTTCTGGGGTTTCAATTGGGCACATGCGTCCATAGTGAGAATAGTGAACGTCACGCACTTCGAAACCAGCTCTTTCACGAGATAAGCCACCAGGACCTAGGGCTGATAACCTTCTCTTATGAGTAAGTTCACTTAGAGGGTTTGTCTGATCCATAAACTGAGAAAGTTGGCTTGATCCAAAGAACTCTTTAATAGCAGCTACCACTGGACGAATATTAATCAAGGCCTGTGGTGTAATAATATTAGCATCCTGGATAGTCATGCGTTCACGCACAACTCTTTCCATACGTGACAAACCAATACGGAATTGGTTTTGGAGTAATTCACCTACAGTTTTAAGTCTCCTATTTCCTAGGTGATCAATATCGTCTGTAGAGCCTACATTTTTAAACAATCCAAAGAAATAACTTACAGTAGCAATCATGTCATCAGCAACGATGTATTTGATGTCTAAATCAACGCTACCGTTACCAACAACTTTGACAGGACCTTGCTCAGTTTGAATCCAAGCTTCTTTAACTTTAGCTTTTTCTAATCTTTGCATTACATCGCGATCGATCTTGGAATTAGCATCAGCTAAAATTTCCCCAGTTGCTGGGTCAATAACCGGTTCAGCTAAAATCAAACCAAAAATTCTTTCGCGAAGACCAAGCTTTTTGTTGAGTTTATAACGGCCAACTGCAGCAAGATCATAGCGTTTAGGATCGAAAAACAAGGTGCTGAAAAGTGCTTTAGCACTTTCTACAGTGGGTGGTTCTCCAGGGCGCAACTTCTTATAAATCTCGATAAGTCCTGTTTCTACAGAATCGGTTGTATCTTTGTCGAGAGTGTTCTTTAGTTGTTGCGATTCACCCAAAAGAGTTAAAATCTCTTCGTCTGTACCATAGCCAAGAGCACGTACGAGTGCTGTTACGGGAATCTTCCTAGTGCGATCAACACGAACATAGACAATGTCGTTGGCGTCAGTTTCAAACTCCAGCCAAGCACCACGATTAGGAATAATACTAGCACTGTAAACATATTTGCCCGAAGCATCGAGGTCCTGTTTAAAATAAGCACCGGCTGAACGCACCAATTGGCTGACAACTACACGTTCAGCGCCATTGATGATAAATGTACCTTTTTCCGTCATTAAGGGGAAGTCTCCCATGAAAACTTCCTGTTCTTTTACTTCGCCGGTCTCCTTGTTAATGAGCCTCACGCGCACCTTAAGTGGTGCTGCATATGTGGCATCTCTTTCCCGGCATTCCTCTTCATCCATCTTGGGATCATCTAAAATATAGTCAACAAATTCTAGAGTGAGGTTACCGGTAAAATCCTGGATGGGAGATATGTCCCGGAAAGTCTCTAATAGTCCTTCTTTTAAGAACCTATCATAGGAAGCGGTCTGGATCTCGATGAGGTCAGGTAAATCCATAACCTCTCGTATCCTGCCGAAACTATGGCGCTCTTTTTCTGGACCCTTGGTGACTACAGCCACCTTATCCATTCGCTGATCACCCTTTCTCGGCAGACTATTCTCTGTATTTTCCAATAAAGCTAACAAGAGACAAAGATATCCCTGTTTGTTGCTGGCTGGCAACATCTAAGAGATTTCTTTCTCTCTACCTGCGTAATCTTAGAAAGGATATATGCGTCCATCCTCTCCATACATTGGCAGTTTATAATACTATCATAATGAGTATGTAGTGTCAAGTATATAAAATGGATAGTTTGGAAAATTCTGTGCTGCATTCTAACAAAGTTTATCTTAATCAATTCAATAATACCACGGATTTTATATTAATCTATATCTAACATTTAAGAATTCTATAAGATGTAAATTTTTATCAATAAGAACACTCATGTCAGAGGACACGAGTGTTCTTATTAGAAATTCATAAAAAATGGAGGTCGCCTTAGACCTCCATTTTGACTTTTTACTAAAATTACTTGAGTTCGACTTTAGCGCCGACTTCTTCGAGCTTAGCTTTCATTGCATCAGCTTCAGCCTTAGCAACGCCTTCTTTAACGGTCTTAGGAGCGCCATCTACAAGATCCTTAGCTTCTTTGAGGCCAAGACCTGTTAGTTCGCGAACAACCTTAATTACCTTAATCTTCTCAGCACCAGTTTCGGCAAGAATAACATCAAATTCGGTCTTCTCTTCTGCAGCAGCAGGAGCAGCAGCAGTAGGAGCAGCAGCCATTGCTACAGGAGCAGCAGCGCTAACACCAAATTTATCTTCTAAAGCCTTTACTAGTTCAGCCAACTCGAGAACAGTCATCTCTTCAATTTGCTTAAGGAATGCATCTTTATCAAAAGCCATTTTTATTTACCTCCCAGAATTATAATTTTTAAGCACTTTCTTTTTGATTACGCACAGCATCCAAGACATAGACCAGGTTGCGAATATTGCCCTGCAAACAGTTGACCAATCCAGCGAGTGGGCTTTGCAGTGCACGGAGAAGCATTGCCATGAGTTGCTCCTTGTTTGGGAGCTCTGCAAGAGCTTCTACTTGTTTAACATCGATAACTTCGGTACCTAAGATACCGCCTTTAATCTCCAGATTTTGATGATCCTTCGCAAATTCCTTAAGGATCTTTGCTGGAGCAACAGGATCTGCTAAACCATAAGCGATAGCAGTTGGTCCTGATAATACAGGATCAAGTCCTTCGATGTTGTGTCCCCTGGCTGCTAGATTAAGGAGTGTGTTCTTGACAACCACATACTCGACACCAGCTTCGCGCAGTTTCTTTCTGAGTTCCGTATCTTCTTTAACAGTAAGACCACGGTAATCCACAATAACTGCACCTTTGGCTTCAGCCAGCTTAGCACTTATTTCTTTAACAAGTGCGACATTTTCCGGCTTTGGCATGGTTTCACCTCCTTATATCTGCTCCCTGCCTAATAAAAAGCGAACCTATCATACAGACAGGTTCGCAACAGATCATAAGCATCATGCATAAGGATCTATTCTGAACTACCTCGGCAGGCGACAATACTTACCCTTATGAGTTATTAAACTCATACTCGGACCTGCTGTCTGTGGCAGAGAGGCTTCAAATTTAATTTTTTATTAATTCCTTTTAGGCCTTCACACTGTTAGCAATATCGGTTGAGCTAACTTTTACACCAGGACCCATTGTTGCAGCTAAGGTAATCTTTCTTAGATAGTTTCCTTTAGCTGTAGAGGGCTTGGCTTTAATGATAGCACCCATCAAAGCGATAAAGTTTTCTTCGAGCTTTTCAGCTCCAAAGGAAGCTTTACCAACAGGTACGTGAATAATAGCTGCTTTATCTACTCTAAACTCAACCTTACCAGCTTTAATGTCTTTGATAGCTTTAGCTACATCAAAGGTAACAGTGCCCGCTTTAGGGTTAGGCATTAAACCCTTAGGGCCCAGGATTTTACCTAAGCGACCAACAACACCCATCATATCAGGGGTTGCTACCGCAATATCAAAATCCAACCAACCACCTTGGATCTTTTCAGCAAGATCCTCAGCACCAACTACGTCGGCACCAGCGCCCTCAGCTTCAGTAGCTTTTTCGCCTTTAGCAAATACAGCTACTCTTAAGGTACGTCCTGTACCATGAGGTAGAACTACAGTTCCACGAACGTTTTGGTCTGCGTGGCGAGGATCAACGCCAAGACGAATATGAGCTTCAATGGTCTCATCGAACTTGGCATGAGCAGTCTTAACTACATTCTCAACTGCTTCTTTTACATCGTAAACCTCATCACGGTTATAAGCTTGTAAAGAAGTTTGATATCTTTTCCCTCTTTTTTTAGCCATAAAAAATTCCTCCTAGTGGTAATAGCGGAGTTACTCTCCTCCCACATTATTAGAGCATTACTCTTCTATAGTAATACCCATGCTACGAGCTGTACCAGCGATGACTCTCATCGCAGCTTCAACATCAGCAGCGTTAAGGTCAGGCAACTTCATCTCAGCAATCTCGCGTAGCTGCTTCTTGGTAACCTTACCTACCTTTTTAGTATTAGGAGTACCTGAAGCTAGGTCGATACCAGCGGCCTTTTTCAAAAGTACTGCAGCTGGTGGTGTTTTGGTAACAAAAGTAAAGGATCTGTCAGCGTAAATCGTGATCTCTACAGGGATAATCATGCCTGCTTCATGAGAAGTCCGAGCATTAAACTGTTTACAGAACTCCATAATAGCAACACCATGCTGACCAAGAGCAGGACCTACTGGAGGCGCAGGATTAGCTTTACCACCTGGAATCTGTAACTTTACCATACCAACTACTTTTTTGGCCATATTCTCACCTCCTAGACAGAGCACTAACTAAATAACTTTTTTGCCTAATCTAAATTAGGCAAATTGCATGATACTTTTTTTCATTCCGTCCCCAACTGGGCATAGCTGGGTTTAGCCAAACTATTCAAATCTTGTTATTTAACAAGGAAACGGAACCCAGCAGAGAAGGCCAAGTCAATAAGGCCAATGAACAATGCAACAATAAGGCTGAGCACTATCACAGCAATAGTGTAGTTGATCAATTCTTTCTTATTAGGCCAAATTACTTTACGTAACTCAGTCTTTACCTCACGAAAGAATTTACCAGCACCGGTATTGCTGGATTTCTTAACATTGGCTGCCAAAGCTATTCCCCCCTGTGCGGACGTTAACTATTTGGTCTCCTTATGTGCAGTCTGTTCACGACAAGCTGGGCAATACTTCTTTAACTCAAGCCTGTCGGGATTATGATTCTTATTTTTGGAAGTTCTATAGTTACGTCTTCCGCATTTTGTGCATTCCATATTAATGTCTACACGCATTAGAACACGGTTTACCTGGCATGCAGGTTCACCATTCACCTGCCTTTCCCAAGCGCAGTTTTAAGAGCTGTACTGTTAAACATTAGCATAGCCTGTATTCAATGTCAAGATTCTATATCGTTTGCAGTATTCCTGCAACAAAAAAACACCGCCAATGGCGGTGGTATAAGCTGGTTGCGGGGGCCGGACTTGAACCGACAACCTTCGGGTTATGAGCCCGACGAGCTGCCAATTGCTCCACCCCGCGATGTTTTGGAGCGGGAAACGGGGTTCGAACCCGCGACCCTCAGCTTGGAAGGCTGATGCTCTAGCCAACTGAGCTACTCCCGCATGGGAAGAAAAATGGTGGAGAGGACTGGATTCGAACCAGTGAAGGCAACGCCAGCAGATTTACAGTCTGCCCCCTTTGGCCAGCTCGGGAACCTCTCCATGGAGCCGGTGATGGGACTTGAACCCGCAACCTACTGATTACAAGTCAGTTGCTCTGCCAATTGAGCTACACCGGCTTATCAATTTTATCCTCACCGACAGTTGTCAACCAAGGTGATTTTCTGTCGACAATGTTTAGTATAGGTCATAAATAGAATCTCGTCAATAGTCTTATGCAAATAACTTAAGAAATATTATTTTGAGTTCAAATGGCTGTATCCGAACGAAATACGTTTTTTTAGTTTGATAAGTAAAAAAGGAAGCTAATGGCTCCCTCTTTTACCTATCTTGGCATTCACGCTTTTCCAGGTAACGTTCAAGCTTACGCTTAACTCTTTGTAATGCATTATCAATTGATTTTACATGACGCTCTAGTTCATCAGCAATTTCCTGATAAGACTTACCTTCTAAATAAAAGGTGAGTACCTGCCATTCTAAATCGCTTAAAAACTCGCCCATCTTTCTCTCAATAGCCATAAACTCTTCTTGACTAATTACAAGCTCTTCTGGATCACTTACCTTAGTTCCAGAAAGGATATCAAGTAAAGTACGATCTGATTCTTCGTCATAAATTGGTTTGTTAAGAGAAACATATGAATTAAGTGGAATATGTTTCTGCCTTGTTGCTGTTTTAATTGCTGTAATGATCTGGCGTGTGATACAGAGTTCCGCAAAGGCTCTGAACGAAGTAAGTTTTTCAGCCCTAAAATCTCTAATAGCTTTATAAAGGCCTATCATACCTTCTTGGATAATGTCCTCTCGATCTGCACCTATAAGAAAATACGAACGAGCTTTGGCTCTAACAAAGTTTTTATACTTGTTAATGAGGTACTCTAAAGCAACTTCGTTGCCACCTTTAGCAAACTCTACTATTTCCTCATCAGGCAAGCTCTCATATATCTCATAAGTTTTCTTCTGTATGGAAGAGGTCACCCACATCGCCTCCAACAAGGAGTTTTGTGGAACATAAGGCGATAAAAACTATTACATAAATAGTTATACGCCTGTCCCCATTCTGCTAACATTATACATTACTTATTTTGGCTGGGTCAAGCTATGCTAAATTTAGTATCTTTGCCGAACCGCCTCATATAGTATAACACCTGCAGCTACAGAGGCGTTAAGAGATGATATTTTACCTTTCATGGGAATACGTACTAAAAAATCACATTTATCGCGAACTAAGCGGCTTAGACCTTCCCCTTCACTACCGATTACAATCGCTAATCTTCCCCGTAAATCACATTCTGTGTGGGTCTTTTCAGCTTCATCAGCTGTACCTACTATCCAGATATTACCCTTTTTTAAGTATTCAATAGTCTGAGCAATATTAGCTACAGTCATAATCGGTATATATTCAACTGCTCCAGCTGATGCTTTTATAGCTCCTGCAGTCATGGTCGCTGCTCTTTTATCAGCGATAATTACAGCATCAACACCAGCAGCTTCAGCGGTGCGAATTATAGCACCTAAATTATGAGGATCTTGGATGTGATCTAAAATTACAACAAAAGGATCTTCCAAAGCGATAATCTCTTCTAATGTAGTTTGAGGAAGATCGGCAGTCTCAGCTAATACACCTTGGTGGTTTTCTGTTTCTACTTTACTTAAAATTACCTCATTAGCTACTCGTTCAAACGGTATTTCCCGCTCTTTGCATAATTTTACAATTTCATCTATAGTCCGACCTGTAGCTGAATGGCTTAACCAGACTTTAAGAGCCCTACCTGATTTTAAAGCTTCAACTACTGCATTTCTACCTTCAACATGTTGGGCCACTAATAGCCACCTCTTTCCCCTCTTGGTAGCAGATATGGAGCAATTCATTTAACCTAGTTTTTTCATCAGCTAAATAAAGATAACCCATAATTGCTTCAAAACCTGTGCTATACGAATATTCTTGGTGAGTAGAATTTTTTCTATAGGAACCACACGAATTGCGTCCACGGCGAAAGATATCTTGTTCTTTGGATGATAACTTTTCCCAAATACCTATAATTATTTGAGCTTGTGTTTTTGCTGAAACTAGAGGAACGGCTATTTTATGATAATCGCCAGCTCTTCGTAGACACTCTTGCATGAGGTGTTCTCTGACATAGGCTTCCCAAAGAGCATCACCTAGATAAGCCCAGGCTAGTGGCGAATAACTATCTACATCCATCAATCATCAACCTTCCATCTAGTTCCCTGTGGTGTATCTTCAAGGATGATACCTATCTCAGCCAAACGATCCCTGATACTATCCGCTAAAGCCCAGTTTTTATCCTTGCGAGCACCAAGACGTAGATCAATGAGGATCTTCATAACATCATCAATCAGTCCCGTTGCTTCTTCAGCTCTTATAATACCCAAAATTTGGCCTAAGATCTCTAAAAGATTGAGAGCTGCGCCCAAATTTTCATTGCCTTCTTGTAAGTATTGATTACCAATACGAGTTAAATCAAAGAGAACACCAATCGCTTGCGCTGTATTAAAATCGTCATCCATAGCAACACAAAATCTCTTTTCAATCTCAACCAGTTCATTAATCTGTTGCCACTCTTTCTTTCCGCTCTCTTTTTTCCAGGTATTATAGGCATTATTAAGGCGTTTCCAACCTTTGGAACTTTCTTTCAAACCTTCCCAAGTAAAATTAAGTGGTGAACGATAGTGGGTAGAAAGAATATAAAAACGAATCTCTTCTTTGCTACTTTCTCTTAATAGGTCATCTACTGTGACGAAATTGCCAAGAGATTTACTCATCTTTTCATTATCAATGGTAATTAGTCCGTTATGCACCCAAAAACGGACAAAATCAGTACCTGTGTAAGCTTCAGACTGAGCCACTTCATTTTCATGGTGAGGGAAAATTAGATCGAGGCCACCACCATGAAAATCAATGTTTTCACCTAACAGATCGAGTGACATTGCCGAACATTCAATATGCCAACCGGGTCTACCAGGTCCCCAAGGACTAGGCCAATTAATCTCACCAGCTTTAGCTTTTTTCCAAAGAGCGAAATCAGCAGGATCATGTTTTAATTCATCTACAGCTATTCTCGCTCCAGCTCTGAGTTCATCGACATTACGTCCAGAAAGTTTGCCATATTGTGGAAAACTCTCCACGCTAAAATAGACATCACCATTAGCTTCATATGCATGACCTTTATCAATAAGTCCCTGTACCATGGCAATGATCTTTTCAATATATTCACTTACGCGAGGATATAGGTCACAGCGTTTAACACCTAATTTATCCATGGAATCTAAATAGCGTTCTGAGTAATATTTGGATACTTCCAAGGCTGACCGCTTTTCTTTTAACGACCGAGCTATAATCTTATCGTCGACATCTGTGAAGTTTTGTACCATTTTCACCTGATGTCCTTGATAATTTAAATAGCGACGAATTACATCCCAGATAATACTTGGTCTGGCATGACCTAAATGAGCTTCATCATAGGGGGTTACACCACAAACATATATTTTAATAATATCTTGAGGAGTAAATTCTTCTTTTTTACGTGTCAATGTATTATATACAAGCATATCTCGACACAGCTTCTGGCTGTATCTACACCTCCCTCAAATTCTTAAGCAACTTAAGTTAAATATATTATGCCATAGCTTCTGCTAATAAAAAACAGTTTATATTGAAACAGTGGCCATAGCTAGTACAGCAATACCCTCTTTTCGGCCAACAAAACCAAGTTTTTCAGTCGTAGTTGCTTTTATACTAATCTTTTCTCTCTGTAAGTTTAGATCAAAAGCAATATTAGCTATCATCTGTTCTTTATAAGGAGCTATCTTGGGAGCTTCAGCTAAGATTGTCGCATCAATATTTTCGATCTGAGCCCCTTGCAAATCTAGTAAGTTTTTTACTCGTCTAAGTAGCTCTCGGCTAGAAATATCTTTGTAGGCGTTATCTGTATCAGGAAAGTGATCGCCAATATCCCCTAAGGCTAAAGAACCTAGAAGAGCATCCATTATAGCATGTAATACAACATCAGCATCGGAATGGCCTAGTAGTCCGTAGTTATATGGTATGGTTACACCACCTAAAACCAAATGCCTAGCGGAAGAAAATTGATGCACATCAAAACCTTGACCAACTCTAGTTCTCCTAGACATAGCTGTAACCAACTCCCAGTCCTGTTTTGTTGTGACCTTAAGGTTTTTATAGTCGCCTTCAACAATAACCTGCTCTTTAAAAAGTTGAGCATCATCAGTAACGGTAATATTGTTATCTTTTGCTGTTTGATGTTTAGTTAATATTTCCCTATAAATAAAACCTTGGGGTGTTTGTACTGCATATATCTTTTCCCTTGGCACAGTAGCTACAACCTGCTTAGCCTCGTCTACCTCTCTTAAGGAATCGACCATATTGACAGCACAAAAAACTGCAGTTTCTGGTTGGGTATTATCTATTACTCTCTTTATAACTTCTTCGGTAACAAACGGCCTCGCACCGTCGTGAATAAGTACTTTTGTGGGGCTAAGAGTTTTTAGAGCTAATAGTCCTTGATAAACCGATTCCTGTCTAGTCTTACCACCAGCTATAACAGTTACTACCTTGGTCAACTTATATTCGGCGACCATCTTTTTTACACTATTGATTTCTTTAGCTTGAGCAACTATAACAATCGCATCGATAGCTTCTATATTTTGAAATGTTTTTAAGGAATAAACCAGGATTGGTTGACCCGAAAGTGGTAACAGTACTTTATTTTTACCTAATCCTAAACGGGTGCCTTGACCAGCAGCTAGTACTATTACAACATTGTTCATGAATGAACCTCCTTCAAATCTTTACATTCCATCCGCTTAACTAAAGGATAACATTAATAGCTAGCTTTTGAGAGAATAAGATTGGAAAGGCCCGCCTTAAGGCGGGCCTAGATTACTTATTATGCATGGCTTTTAGGCTTGGCAAAGATCATTCGTCCTGCAGCAGTCTGCAATACACTAGTAACTAATACACCAACTTCTTCGCCAATAAAGCGTTTGCCACCATCAATAACTATCATAGTACCATCATCAAGATAACCGACACCCTGACCAGACTCTTTGCCATCTTTGATGACTTGTACATTCATTTCTTCACCTGGTAAGACTACTGGTTTTAAGGCATTAGCTAATTCGTTAATATTTAATACTGAAACCCCTTGCAATTCAGCTACTTTATTTAAGTTGTAATCGTTAGTTATAACTTTACCACCTAACTTTTTCGCTAAAAATACTAGTTTGGCATCAACTTCAATATCATCACTTTGGTCATCACCAATAATTTCCATCTGCATACCAAACTCTTTTTGCATTTTGTTCAAGATATCTAAGCCTCTACGTCCGCGATTACGTTTTAAAATATCAGAAGAATCTGCTATATGTTGTAACTCTTCTAAAACAAAACGTGGGACAATAAGTCGTCCCTCCATAAATCCTGTAGCGCAGATATCAGCTATACGTCCATCAATGATAACACTAGTATCCAATATTTTACATACAGGTTCTGATTTTCGTAAAGATGAACGCAATTCTCCAGATATCCATAATTCATCAGCTTTACTAGCAAATACATCCCCCAAAAGAATACCAAAGATAAAAGCTAAAAGAACTGTGAGTGGCTTAATTTGAAAAAAGCCACCTATTAGGAGTCCCACCACAAACCCCGCTATAAATCCCAATGCCATAGCTAGTAATTTTCTACCTGGTATCTTCTTTAGCCGGCTAGCAATCCAACCTATTATAAGTGCAAGAAAGGCCCCAACACCCATTCCTGCAGCCAGACCTAGAAGAAGATGCCCACGTTCCCACCCATAGTAGGCACCAGTAGCTATGCCTACGAGTATTGCCAATACTCTAAGTGCCACCCTTTCACCGCCTTTCAAGAGAACCTTCCCAGACTAATTCCCTTCATTACTTTCTTCGAGACATCTGATTATTAGGTCTCTCATCTCCTCTTCTTCAGTTTCGGTTGCTAAAGATAATTCGGAGACAACAATACGGATAGTCTGTTCTAGCATTTTTTTCTCACCAGTAGATAGGCCTTTTTCTTTATCGCGTGCATAAAGATTGCGTGCTACTTCGGCCACTTCAGTGATATCTCCGGTTTTTATTCTTTCCATATTAGCTCTGTACCGGCGATTCCAATTAGCTGACATACGGCTTTCATTTTGTTTTAATATATCTAAAACATCACAAGCCTGATCTTTATCAATAATCTTTCTCATACCTAATTCTTCAACATTATCAACAGGAATCATTAATTTTAATTCACCCACGGGCATGTACAAAATGTAGTATGATTTCTTCTCTCCTAAAATCTTTTCTTCTTTAATATTTTCTATAATACCTGCACCGTGTGTGGGATAAACAATTTTATCTCCAACGGAATACACCGTCAGCACCTCCTCACACGACACTTATGATAATCTAATTATAAAGCTTATTAACAATTTGGTCAAGAAATTTATTAATTTTAGCATATTTCTATTTAGGATGTCAAGGCTTTTTTATAGATTTTTTAGATTCCTTTTTTTTACCTGTCTAACCTGCCTTGACAGTTTCATAGCATCTTTCTTATAATCTGTTTAGAAATAGGCCTGCCAATGTAGACCTAAGGGAGATGATACCGTGGAAAGCTTTGACGGCTACAATTTCCAAGAACTGGTTGATAAATATCTCATCAGGCACCGTTCTGTTCTTGACATTATGACTAAACTCTCCGAGTCAACAGCTAGAACCAACCGCGCCCTGGCTAAATCAGTTACTATCTGTGGTTGTATAAAAATCAATGCGGAAAAGCAAGTTTTTCCAACTGACATCAACTACAGCGAGTTACGCGAGTATATGCAAAGCCATCTTGAGGGAGAACTTTGCGAATCCTGTCGTGAAGTTATTGAAAACGAAATAGGTAGAACAGTCTTTTATTTAGTTGCTCTTTGCGATGCTCTGGATCTAAATCTTAGTGATGTTATTGAGAAAGAAAAGAAAAAGCTCGATGCTCTAGGTATATTTAGTCTTACTTAAGAAAATCCCCGTGGAAAGACCACGGGGATTTTCTTTATATATGACGTTCTAAAAGTACATGGCCTTTAATGCGCCTAAGACCTTCTTGAATAGCCCTGGCCCTTACCTCTCCAATGCCCTCAATAGCATCGAGTTCTTCAATGGATGCACTAACAATAGCTGAACTTTGCTTGAATTGACTCACAATATTATCAATAACATTCTGAGGTAGACGTGGAATTTTGTTAAGTACACGGTAACCTTTAGGATAAACTATCTGTTCTAAGGAATTCATACTACCACTATATCCTAAAACTTTAGCGATAGCGCCTGGATCTAAAAGATCTTCTGCTGACCATTGACCAAGTTGTTGCCAAATCTCTTTACTTGTTTTTCCCTCGATAACTAAGTAATCTTCTATTACCAATAAATCTTCATTTTCAACATCAACCATAAGTTCTTCTAGTTGCATCTTCACAAGACGGCCTTCAATACCCAATTCGGTTACATAACGTTCAATCTCGTAAGCAATCCGGTGAACCATCTGGGCTTTCTGAATTACTGCTGCAACATCTAAAAGTGTTACTGCATCATCGAATTCAAGAGCCGTTAAGGTATTTAAAGCTTGAAGAAGTACTACTCGATATTTTTCTAATGTTTGTAAGGCTTGGTTAGCTTTAGCTAAAATTACGCCAACATCCTTGAGTATATATTTCCACTGGCTTCGATAAAGAGTAATTATATTCCTGCGTTGAGAAATGCTGATCACTAAAGCCCCTGTTTGTTTAGCTACTCTTTCAGCTGTTCTATGTCTGGTCCCTGTTTCTCCAGAGGAAATAGTTGGGTCAGGGTGAAGCTGTGTATTAGCATAAAGAATCTTTTTAGTATCTGAACTAAGTAAAATTGCACCATCCATTTTGGCTAGTTCGTAAAGAGCAGCTGGCGAAAATGTTGTATCGATAAAAAAGCCTCCATCAATTAAAGAGAGTACCTCTTCATTATCAGAGACGACAATCAACGCACCAGTACGAGCTCTTAGTATATTCTCTAGCCCATCATGTAGTTCCGAACCTGGAGCCACCTTGCCAATAACTTCAAGTATTTCATCGTCCCAGGGTAAGATTGGATTAGCCAAAAAATCACCCCCTCTTGCAATAATTCCAAGCTTCTATAATATGCTCTGCAGTTACTACTTCTAAAGATTCTCCTAGTTTTATCTGGAGTGATTTATCCAGAGCTCTAAGGTTAGCTTTAGGTATTAGGCAGTGCGTAAACCCCATTTGTACTGTTTCTAACAACCTTTTTTCTGGTTGGGTAACCGCACGCAGTTCACCAGTTAACCCAACTTCGCCAAAGAAGGTCCAATTATGTTTCAGAGGAATTTCACAAGCACTCGAAGCTACTGAAAGAGCAATCCCTAAGTCTGCTGCTGGCTCTGTGATAGTTAAACCACCAACAACATTTACATATACATCGCTGATACCTATTGGTAGCCCCAGTCTCTTCTCTAAAACTGCTAAAAGAATGGCTGTACGATTTTTATCAGTACCGGTAAATTGACGTCTTGGTGGTCCACCATAACCTTTTGTTACCAGAGCCTGCAATTCTACAAGTATAGGCCTGGTCCCCTCAAGAGTTGGTACAATGGCTGTACCTGGTTCACTAGTGTTTCTTTGCGATAAAAAGAGTCTGGCTGGATTTTTAACTTCTTCTAAACCAGTATTCTTCATTTCAAAGACACCTAGTTCGTCTGTAGCTCCAAAGCGGTTCTTCTCCCCAAATAAAAGTCTATACAGACTATGTTTATCTCCGGTGAAGCTAAGTACCGCATCGACCATGTGCATCAGTACTTGTGGTCCAGCTACAGTGCCAGTTTTTGTCACATGGCCAACAAGGAAAATAGGCAAAGCATTTTCTTTGGTTAGCCGCATTAGGTGAGCTGCCGATTCTCTGATTTGTGTAATACTACCTGGAGCCGCCTCTAAAGATGGCATATACGCTGTTTGAATTGAATCTACAATCACTAATGATGGGTCTAATTCGTCTATGGCCTGTTTCATGTTATGTATATTATTCTCAGCTAATAAGTAGATCTGGGGGCTAAGTGCACCTAAACGTTTAGCTCGCATCTTAATCTGTTGTAAAGATTCTTCACCACTAACATATAAAACTTTCCCCCAACGTTCCGAAAACTCCTTTGATAATTGGAGAAGAAGAGTCGATTTTCCTACCCCTGGTTCACCTGCTAAGAGAATTAGGGACCCTGGTACTATACCGCCACCTAACACCCTATCTAACTCACCTAGTCCAGTAAGATAGCGGTCTTCTTTTTCCGCTGCGACATCAATAATTGGAATGGGTGGCGAACTCTGTCCCAAGGAAAAACCAACTGGTTCTTTTCTTTCTTCTTTCATTTCTAATGTATTCCAAGAGCCACAAGCATTGCATTTCCCTTGCCATTTTGGGCTTTGGGCTCCACAGTTTTGGCAGACATAAAGGGTTTTAATCTTAGCCATTAGAATGTCTCCTTTTATTGTTAACTTCTATTTTATTTAGTTTTCATTGGGCCTAATACCTGCCAAAAACTACTTAATGTTCTTTTTGTAAGCAAAAAATGAACTAAACAGCACTAGTGTCTTTTAGCTACTAAACAAAACTGCCCCTTTATATACTTAGATTTAGAAAATTTACTCGGACTAAACTATCCAGAGCAATCAAAAGGTATTATATTGCTTTTACTCAAGTTTATAACCAAGTAAATATCTTTGGGGGCGATAAAAGAATGCTTCTCGAGCAATTCTTAGAATTTAACTACCTCGAAACAGCTAATTGATTGAACGTAGGGACAGATATCTTAAATAAAGAAAAAAATGTATTTCTTATACGAAAAGCAGAAAATGCTTTAGTTGCTGTTGGTACTAAGTTAGGTAAAATTGTAATCGTTGATCCAGATTATTAAAATGAGTTAACTCCAATAGCCGACCTTTTTTTGGCTGGGGAGTTCCAACAAATCCTCAACATTGATGTTCCTAATCTGGAAATGTTAATTTACTAAAATAAAGTCAACCTGAAGTTGATATCATAAAACTTATCATTGTTACTCATAATTACCAAAAAACGATAGTTTTGTATAAAAATAAAGCAGGTAATAACTAAGTTAGAACTAAAATTAAACCTAGGAAAAAGGAGGGGATTTATATGAAGTATAATCGTTTAGCTTTCCTTATTGGACTTGTCTTTCTCGTTTCAATTACTGTTTGTACAGCCAATTGGCCTCTCGCCAAAGGAACTTTCATTCAAGATTGGTTAGTAAAAGATTGGTCTTCAGAAATGCTCGCTAAAGAACTTAATTATTTAAAAGAAGCTGGTATAGAATTCTTACTTTTTGCGCCAACTGCATATGGACACAACGATGGACATTACTTATCTACTCTGTATCCAACAAAAATACCTAACTGGAAAGAATATTACCCTGGTAATGATGTCCTAGAAAAATTGCTTATTGCCCTAAAAAAAGCTGATATGAAAATTATCTTAGGTTTAAATATGAACGACTTGTGGTGGGGAAAGGGTATCAAAGATCCCGAATGGTTATATTCCGAAATCTCTTTAGGTAACACCTTAGCACAAGAAATCTATGAACTCTATTATCCTAAGTATAAAGACACCATAATTGGTTGGTATTTTGTTTGGGAAATCGACAACCTAATGGTAAGGGGAAAAGGAAAAGCTGACATTATTAGCCATGCCTTTAATATACAACTCGATTTTCTTACGAAACTAGACCCTAACCTCTTTTTAGTTTGGAGTCCTTACATGAATCCTCAATTAGCAACTAAAGAAGAATACCGTGATTTCTGGATTGAAGTCTTTGCTAAGACTCATTTTAGATCAGGAGATGTCTTTGCACCCATGGATTGCGTAGGAGGTGGAGGAACTACAATTGATACCTTCCCAGCCTGGTTTGCTGAATTTAGAAAAGCTGTTGATACCAAGCCTGGTCTTTTATTCTGGTCTAATGCAGAAAATTTCGTTCACACAGACTGGACATCAGCTACTATTAATCGTTTTGTTGAACAGCTAAAAAGAGCTGCTCCTTATGTAGATAACTTCATCACATTTGCCTATCCCCACTATTATAGCCCCAATATTATTGATTCTGGGTTCCATACTACTTACCTTGAATATGTGCAAACAGGAGATTACGAGAAAATTCCACCTACTCCACCTAAAGATCTCAGTATGGTTATTATTTCTCTAGACGAACTTTTTTTAAGATGGGATCCTGGTAGCGATAATATTGGTGTAGCTGGGTACATTATCTATCGTGATGGAAAACAAATTGGTAAAACTCAAGTATTAAAACAAGGGGACAGAGGGCTCTTTGTAAATGCATTTAAAGAAAGCAAACTCAGAATTGGAAAGACCTATAAATATTCTGTTTGTTCATATGACTTTGCTGGTAATATCTCCGACTTTAGCGAGGTTTTGGAATATACTCATGAATAAACCCTAGGTTCTGTATAAGTAATGAGGTAACTGTTTATAATATGAAAGAGACATAAGAGAAATAGATTTTTATTAATCTATAACTTTTAAGTCTCACACTCCACAGGTGCTTTGTTCACCTGTGGATTTCTATTAGTTTTAATATTAATTGAAAAAGAGAAAAACACTTGCCTAGCAATCTGCCTGGCAAGTGTTTTCTTTTATTGGCTTTTCGCTAAATTACTTGGCAGCAACTTTTTTAAAGACTATCTTATTATCTTTAGCATCTACTAGTACGTTGTCGCCTTCTTTGAAGGTACCAGAAAGAATTTCATCTGCAAGTGGATTTTCTATCAACCGTTGAATCGCTCTTCTTAAAGGTCGTGCACCAAAATCAGGATCGAAGCCTTCCTGAGTCAGCACATCTTTAGCTTCTGGTGTAGCTTCTAGATGCAGATCCTGTTCTAATAACCTCTTAGAAACTTCCTTAACCATCAGCTCGACAATTGAATTAATGTGTTCTTTGTTGAGAGCATGGAAGACAATAATTTCGTCTACGCGATTGAGAAACTCTGGTCTAAAAGACTTTTTAAGCTCATCAATGACTTTATCCTTCATTGATTCATAAGCACTAGTCTCTGAAGGTTTAAAGCCAAGTGCACCTTGGTTTTTAATGTCTCTAGCGCCTACGTTTGAAGTCATAATAATGATCGTATTGCGGAAATCAACTTTTCTACCTTTACTATCGGTTAAGTGACCATCTTCTAGGACCTGTAATAAGGCATTAAAGACATCTGGATGGGCTTTTTCAATTTCGTCAAATAAGACTACCGAATAGGGTTTGCGTCTAACTGCTTCAGTTAATTGGCCACCTTCATCATAACCAATATAGCCAGGAGGTGAACCTACTAGGCGGGAAACAGTATGGCGTTCTTGGTATTCAGACATATCAAGTCTAATCATAGCATCCTCGTCACCAAAGACTGCTTCTGCTAGAGCCCTAGCCAGTTCTGTTTTACCAACTCCTGTAGGACCTAAGAAGATAAAGGAACCAACAGGTCTTTTCGGATCTTTTAATCCAGAGCGAGCTCTCCTTACTGCTTTTGCCACTGCTTCTATGGCCTCATCTTGCCCAATAACCCTTTTATGCAGTTCAGCTTCTAACTCTAAAAGCTTTTTGCTCTCTGTTTCGGTAAGTTTATTCACAGGAATACCAGTCCAACTAGCTACAATTGAAGCTATATCTTCGGCTGTAACTTGGATATTAGAAAGACTTCTTTCCTTTTCAATATCCGACTGGTGTTCTTTGAGTTTTTTATCCAATTCTTGCTCTGTGTCTCTTAAAGATGCAGCCTTTTCAAACTCTTCGTTTTGAATCGCAGCTTCTTTTTCTCTTCTAACTTCGGCTAACTTATCTTCTATCTCTTTAACAGAAGGTGGTGTTACTAAAGCAGAAAGTCTAGTCTTCGATGAAGCCTCATCAATAAGATCGATAGCCTTGTCGGGTAAGAAACGATCGGAGATGTATCTAGAAGAAAGCTTTGCAGCCGCTTCTAAAGCTTCGTCAGTGATCTTTACTCTATGGTGAGCTTCGTAACGATCCCTTAGGCCCTGTAAGATTTTAATCGTATCTTCTACAGTAGGTTCGCCAACCATAATCGGTTGAAATCTACGCTCTAGGGCAGCATCTTTTTCGACATGTTTTCGGTATTCATCGATAGTTGTAGCACCAACAGTTTGTAGCTCGCCTCTTGCTAACGCAGGTTTAAGAATATTAGCAGCATCAATTGCACCTTCAGCGGCGCCAGCACCAACTATCGTGTGTAATTCATCAATAAAGAGAATAACATTACCAGCGGCTTTTATTTCGTCCATAACCTTTTTTAGTCTTTCTTCAAACTGACCTCTAAACTTAGAGCCAGCGACTAAGCCAGCCATGTCTAAAGCTACTACCCTTTTATCTTTTAAAATCTCTGGTACATCACCAGCAATTATCTTTTGAGCAAGACCTTCAACTACTGCGGTTTTGCCTACACCTGGTTCACCGATTAAAACAGGGTTATTTTTTGTGCGACGACTTAATACTTGGATTACTCTTTGAATCTCTTGTTCTCTGCCAATTATCGGATCAAGTTTGCTCTCCTCTGCCATCTCTGTAAGATCGCGCCCAAATGAATCTAGGGTTGGTGTATTTTTTGCTTTAGGCCTGCGTGTCTCTCTTTCCGAAGCTTCACCTTGACTTTTTAATTGAGCAATAACTTGTTCTCTAATTCGCTCAGGTTCCACACCAAAACTTCTCAAAACATTTATAGCGACACCTTCTCCTTCTCTTAAAAGACCTAGGAGAATATGCTCTGTATCTACATAAGGAAAACCGAGAACTCTAGCTTCTTCAAATGCTAAACTTAAAACAGTCTTAACTCTAGCTGTCATTGGTAACTGAGGTGTAGCAAAACCCTCTCCTGGTGGCATTATTTCTTCAATACGTTCTCTTAACGTTTCTAGATCAATACCAACATTAGATAAAGCACGACTAGCTCCACCGTCTTCTACCCTCATCAAACCTAAAAGGATATGCTCTGTACCAATTACATCATGCCCCATTGTAGCGGCTTCTTCTTGGGCAGTAGCTAACACTCGTTTAGCTTTTTCTGTAAATCTATCGACAAACATCAATTATCCCTCCTTAGCCAATTCTTCCCTGATTACGGTAGCTCTATAATAATCACGAACCTCTGTTTCTAAAGAATTACCCATAAACTTTTGTAGGTGAGCGGGTCTAGTTATTTGCATAAGCGCCTGAATTGTTGGTTTAAGATCTTTATCGATAAGGTCAAGATCAATACCAAGTCTCACATCGCTTAATAATGCTAACGCTTCATTTGTGCTAATTAATCTAGCTTCTTGTAAGACACCTAAAGAACGACGTACTTTATCTTCGATGGAATTTTTAGATTTACTTAAAAGAGCCTCTCTTATCTTGCGTTCCTCACCAATAATGTGTTTAACAGCTGTATCTAAATCCTTAACAATCTCATCTTCTGTACGGCCTAAGCTTCTCTGATTAGATACCTGGTAGAGATTACCAAGTGCCTCTGTACCTTCTCCGTATATACCTCTTACTACCATACCCAGCTGAGAGACTGCTCCAAATATTCTTGGTAGATTATTAGTTAAGGCTAGACCTGGTAGATGTAACATAGCTGAGACCCTCAAGCCAGTACCTAAATTAGTAGGCCAAGCTGTTAGGTAACCAAATTGCTCATCAAAAGCTATATCCAGTTTTTCTTCTAAACTATCATCAGCCTCGTTAGCTTTGGTTAGAGCGTTATCTAGATCCAGACCAGGCGCGATAGCTTGAATGCGTAGATGATCTTCTTCGTTGATCATTATGCTCAGCAGCTGGTCTTTCGATACAGCTACACCTCTTCCTGTCGGATCAGTAATTATTTGTGGACTTATTAGATGTCCTTCCATCATTAACTCTCGCTCAAGTGAACTAATCTCTTCTAGGTTAGTGAGATTATATTTGTCCTTAGATAAGGTTGCCATAATCTCTTGTCGGATCTTAATTTTTTCTGTAGCATTGGCGTGAGCTGGGAAAGGTCTGCTTTTTAAATTTCTTGCTAAACGTACCCGGCTAGACAAAACTACGTCTCCCTGTGGGCCACTTTCAATCATCCAAGGAGTAGCAGTATCTAAGATTCTTTTGTTAGTATTCACTGCTCTTCACCCCCTGATTGGGCTTCTAATTTTTTAATTTCGTCGCGGACTTTAGCAGCTTTTTCATATTCTTCTTTAGCTACTAATTCCTTTAAGTTATCTCTAAGCTTTTCGATCTCTCTTTTAATACTTAGAGTTCCTCCAGCTCTTTTCGGTACTTTACCTTTATGAATAACGTCACCTTGAATTCTTCTTAATATTGGTTTGAGTTCTTCTCTAAAAGTGACATAACAATCTGAACAACCAAATTCACCTTTTTGGCGGAAATCATCAAAGGTTAAACCACAAACTTCACATTTGGTTTGCATCATAGCAGGTTTTAATTCCATAGACCCTAGTAAAGTTTCAAAAAAGGAGCCTAAAGGGTTGCCCAGATTAAGAATCTGTAATTCTCCCGTCTCTTCGGCACATGTTTGACAAAGATGCTTCTCATCAAGGACTCCATTAATTGATTTTTTCAGATGCACAGTAGCTGGATTCACATGACAACGTTCACAAAGCATAACCTTTACCTCCTTAAATTTTGTATTACAACCAGGAGCGAGCGTAATAAAACTGCTCGCATGGTATCATCCAGGTTTTGTTCTTCCTGTCTTAAAACTATACCAATAAGCCTTGCTTCTTCCTCTAAAATTGCTTCTTCAGCAACTAAGATCTCTAGAATAGCTGAGGCTTCTTCAGGAGTTATTTCTGACATTAATTTTTGTTGAATTAACTCCCAGTGGGGATTAACCGCAAGCCTAACAATCCTTATAAACCCGCCACCACCTCTTCTGCTTTCGACAATATAACCTTTTTCGGGCGTAAAGCGAGTTTGTAAAACATAGTTTATCTGTGAAGGAACACAGCGAAAGGCCTCAGCTAGATCCCTACGTTGTAGCTCAATAAAATCATTTTCTGCTTCGTTAAGCAGTTCTTTTATATACTTTTCGATAAAATCACTTAAGCTGGCCACTTTTATCTCCTGACCTTTCCTGACCTTCTGACCAAATTATAACTCTTATAATAACCATTGGCAACCCCCTATAATAAAGTTTTTTATTTTTACTAATATATGCCGTCTTATCTTCTCTGACCTTTAAGAAATATTTTAACCAGCTTCATTTTTATTATTGCCAAAATAAGTTTCTGTTTGTTGCATATTTCCCGACCTTCACGGCATACTAGTTATTGATCACAATTTATATAGTGATCAATGAGAGTGAGCTGATTTATAACTGTACGTGATGTGCAGTTCTAAGTTGGCTCCTTTCATATTTAAACCAAACTAATTTAGCCCCGCTTGAATATCTTTTCAATTTGACTAAAGTGGACAGCTTCTAACTTCACAACATCGCGCTAGTCATATCCTCTAAACAAATCAAGTAACCTAATATTACTGATAAATACCTCTAGCAATGCTAGCTATGTACTAGGAAGCTTTGAATACCCTTGATACTTTCATAATGTATAACTCTGCTTGACGATTATTAATTCGCTTGCATTAAATAGAGAATGGTCCAGAAATATCAATTATATTTCTAAGGTAAAACGCAAAAGTTATGTCATATTACGCTAGTGAACCTCTATTGGTTTTATTACATAACTTGCATATACTATAATTAGTAAAGGGGGCCTTACTATGAATAATATAGCGGGAAATATTGGAATTAAAGTAAAAACTTTGCGTGAACAGAGCGGTTTTACACAAAGCAATATTGCGAACTACCTTAAAGTTGATCAGAGCTTTATCTCTATGGTTGAAAGTGGAAAACGAGCACTTACTTCGGATATGCTTGATAAACTGTCAGCTTTATTTGGAGTACAGATATCTGCATTCGTAGATGTGGATGTTACCGCGAAACCGTTGACTATTGCTCTTCGTACAAACGAAATCAACGAGGAAGACTTGGAGGTAATCGCTGCAATAAATAAGATAGCGTTGAATTGCAATTTTATTACTCAATTGCTCGAAGGTGGTCATGTTAATGGATAAACTAGAATTATGGAAAATGGCAGTTAGCTTGAGGAAACAACTTGGTGAAAACTCGACTTCCCCAATTGATATATTCACTTTAGCTTACTCCATTGACCTCCTTTCGATCGTTTATTATCCAATGGGCGAACATATAAGTGGTCTTTGCATAAAAGGTGACAGAAATAATGTTATTGCCATCAATTCGTCAATGACGCATGGTAGACAACGCTTTTCAATGGCTCATGAATTGTACCACCTAAATTTTGATAATGATCCACTGACAGTAATCTGTTCAAAAAAGATAGGCGAAGGGAGCGAAAAAGAGCTTCAAGCTGACCAGTTCGCTTCCTATCTACTTATGCCACCTAACGCGCTCTCCGAAATGATAAAACAAGTCAAGAAATCGATGTCAGACAGACTTACAATTAAGGATGTCGTGCGTCTTGAGCAGTATTTTGGTGTAAGCAGGCAGGCTATCCTTTTTAGACTGACTGAGGAAAATGAGCTTACTTTACAAGAAGCGCAATCTATGCGTCAAAATGTTATCTGGTCCGCTTTAAGCTTGGGATATGACGATGCGCTTTATAAACCTACCCCCGAGGATAAACGCTATAAGACTTATGGTTTTTATATTCAACAAGCTGAAAAAACACTGAAACAAGGGCTGATTTCCAGTGGAAAATATGAAGAACTGCTTTTGTCGGCGTATCGTTCCGATCTTGTCTACGGGAACGAAGCCGAAGGGGGCGAAGAACTTGACTGATTCGCTTTTCTTCGACACCGATTGCATCTTGGCATTTTTATGGTTGGAAACGAAAATCTCTTAGTTAAGCTTTATCCAGGCAAGATTGTTATTCCGAAGCCTGTATATGATGAATTTGGATTGAAACATGTAACTACTGGTGATATATTGCTTGAAGCATTGGGAAAAGGCTATATCACAGAGTCCCAGGGAAATACAATCTGGGCTTCAATGTTAGCTAAGCGACGCAAATTAGGTACTTCATCGTTTACAACATACATACAGTCTAAACAGAAATAATATTTAGCACAGACCCTATGTTCATACCGATTTTGGTATAACGCCTTGACAGATAAGCTGAGATAGCTGAAAATGACACAAATTAAAGGCTTTCGATGTCATAGTTAACATCGAAAGCCTTTTCGCTTTTAGCAAACATCCTTTACTACGACGTTGGTTGTGTTGTTGATTAAAGTATACGTCGTTTATAGCTGTTTGCTGTTTTTTGTTAATATTTAGTGCCAGTTTAAGCTAAAAATCAATCACATTACTTATTCAAAAATCAGATGAACAGGAGAGCGTCGCTCCTTACTCATTTGATAGATTTGCGACACCCACCCAATTACTTTTTCAGTATACTTCTAGCAGCTATTATTCCAGAACACGAGGCTTGCATAAGACCTCTAGTAATACCTGCGCCGTCTCCTATAGCATATAAGCCTTTGATAGCTGTCTCTAATTCTGTAGATACTTTGACTCTAGATGAATAGAATTTCACTTCAACACCGTAGAGCAAGGTGTTTCTTGAATAAACACCTGGTGCTACTTTATCTAAAGCTTGTAGCATTTCTAAGATGTCAACAAGATGTCTATAGGGAAAAACAAGTGAAAGATCACCAGGGGTAGCTTTAGTTAAGGTTTGTCGTACTAGACCTTTTTTAATTCTATCTGCTGTTGAACGGCGACCATCTAAGAGATCTCCTAACCTTTGTACAATAACTCCACCACCAAGAAGATTAGCTAGTGAACTAATATATTGTCCATATCTTGTCGGATCTTTAAATGGTTCTGTAAAAGTTTTGCTTACTAAAATAGAGAAATTGGTGTTTTCAGTTGTGCGATCGGAATGAGTATGGCCATTAACGGTAATTAATCCCGAATTATTTTCTGCTACTACTTCACCACCAGGACACATACAGAAGGTACGTACCTTATCCTCGAAAGTTCGCGAATAATAGATATACTTTGATTCAAAGAGGTGATCTGTCAGGTGTTCCATGACAACCTTAGGTAACTCTACCCTCACACCAATATCTACAGGATTGATTTGTCTATCCAAACCTAACCTACTAGCTTCATCAGTAAACCACTCATGCCCCTCACGCCCTGGAGCTACAATCACCCTAGGAGCATAAAAAGAACCTTCATCTGTCTCTACGCCAGTTACATCACCATTTTTCGTTAAGATTCTTTTGACAGCGAGTGACGTTTTGATCTCGACACCTTGGGCTATTAGTTGATCTTTCATAGCAATTAAAACTTCTTGGCTTCTACCTGTTCCCAAATGCCTTATCGGGCTATACTCCAGGTGGAGATCGGCCATAGTGGCATCACGGACAAATTTATCTAACAGTTTACTATCTGTTGTGTAGAGTTTCTCGGGTGCACCGAAGTTAAGATAGATCTGATCAACCTCATGAACTAATTTCTTTAACTCTTCTCGGTCTAAATATTCGTCGAGATGACCTCCAACTTCAGTGGACATGGTCAATTTGCCATCAGAGAATGCCCCAGCACCACCCCAGCCGCAGGTAATTGAGCAAGGTTTACACTGTACACATTGAACTTGTTTTTCTTTCATCGGGCAGCGCCTGCGGTCAATAGCTCTACCTTTTTCAATCAGTAGTACCTTGGCTTTACCTGCTAGTTCCAAAGCTGCAAATATACCAGCAGGTCCCCCTCCGACAATGATCACATCGTATTGCATTATAATTCCTCCTAGGTTTCTCCAAACAAAAGTTACAGATTAGCTCCTCTAGCTTTCAAGGTTTCTCTAACTTTAACACCATCAAGTTTTCTCACTGTAGTGTTTTCTTTTATCGCTAAAGCAGCTGCTACTCCTGCCGCTTGCCCCATAGCATGGCAATTAGGTTGGATTCTAATCGATGCTTCAGCATTAAATGAGGCTGAAATACAACGCCCTGCGACCAAAAGATTTTCTACCTCTAGAGGTACTAAAGCTCTATACGGGATCTCATGATATTCATTTTCGGGAATATGAGACTGAAACTTAACTCCTCCGCCTTTTTTGTGGCTGTGAACATCAATAGGATAACGATTCCTAGCAATGGCATCGGGAAATTTTTTAGCCTCATAATAGTCTGACTCTGTTAGGTAATACTCACCACGAACTCGTCTAGATTCTCTAATGCCAACCATAGATGCAACTGCACCTATATAACTATTCTCAAAACCGGGGAAAAACTTTTTCATGAAGTTTAGTAGTCTTTTAATCCTAACACGACCTTCAATTTGAGCATTAGTTAAGTGATCTATATTAGTTCCGTCAGTCTTATTACTTATGCGAGGACAATTAAATCCTAGCTCATTTGGTCTCCCTGGTACACCAAAAATTTGGAAATAATCTCCGTCATCCTCTTTTAAAACACCTTCAGCATATGCTTTTTCAAATAGAGGAGTTATAGAATATCTTTTGCCATTTACATGAGCGGTATGAAGGAATCTTATATCTTGCTTGTAACCATCAAGAGTACTTAGAAAATCGGCAAATTTATTAATATCAATATTAGCTACACTAAAACGTAAACTCATCGCTTGGTTTTTACCATCTTCATCTCCTGCTTCAATGGGAGCTCCTGCTAAATGGGCTACATCTCCATCACCAGAAGCATCAATAATAACTGTCCCTAAAAGGGCTAAACGGCCTGATTTATTCTCTACTATAATACCTTTAATCTGCTTACCTTCCATAATTGGTGCGGCAAAATGTGTGTGGTAGAGGAGTTCACCGTTTGCTTCTAGATACATCTCCTCTAAGGTAAATTTAAGCATCTCCCAATTAAAATAGCCTAAATTGTTGTAGATAGCTCCACAATCACCAGATTGGCTTAGACGTTCCATAACCTCTAGACCTATGCCAGTATTAAGTGGTTTTCCCTCAACATGATTACTCATTAAAGGGGTTACTAAAGATGCAGTAGCTGAGCCTCCTAAAAAACCATTATCTTCGACAATTAATGTTTTAGCTCCCTCTCTAGCTGCTGCAATACCAGCGATTGAACCTGCAGTACCACCACCTACAACAATAACATCCCAGTGGCTTTTTACAGGTATCTCTCTACCAGCTTCGAAGATGGTCTCCATAATTATTCCTCCCTATATACGCAGTTGCCATCTACCCAGACTTCCTTAACCCTGGTACGGGCATCAAACGGATCGCCTGACCAGACAACAAAGTCTGCTGATTTACCTACCTCAAGTGAACCAACCTCGTTATCAATACCCAATATTTTGGCTGGGTTAATCGTAATCATCTTCAGGGCTGCCTCTTCGTTTAAACCTTCACGAATCGCAGCAATAGCACACAATCTTAACTCTCTTGCTGGGATAACGGGGTGATCTGTCATAATTGCCGTTAGAATTCCAGCTTCATTCAGTTTGACTGTAGTGGCATAGTTTTTATAACGTAGTTCATATTTACTTCTGGTTGTGAGTGAAGGACCAACAATACAAGGTACTCCCGCTTCTTTAAGAGCCTCGACAATACGATCGCCCTCTGTACAATGCTCAATAACCAATTTAACATTAAATTCCTTAGCTATACGAACAGCAGTGAGGATATCATCAGCGCGATGAGCATGAGCTCTAAGAGGCACTTTACCTTCTAAGACCTTAGAAAGAGCCTCCATCCCTAGATCTCTTTCTTTATCTTGTTTTTTGTTATAATTATCAGCTTTCACCAAAGCACCTCTTAGTAGAGCTGCAATTCCCATACGGGTCATCGGCTTTTTCTTTTGGCTACCATATACTCTTTTGGGATTTTCACCAAAGGCAACCTTCATGCCAACAAATTCCTTGTAGAGCATCTTATCAGGAACTGATGGGCGGTTTTTAATCAGACAGATTTGACCACCTACCACATTACCACTACCAGGGGCGACACAAAAAGTTGTTAATCCACCCTTCAGCGATTCACTAAAGGCTGGATCTTCGTGGTAGATACCATCTATTGCTCTTACATCAGGAGTAATAGGTTCTGTCATCTCATTAACATCTTCGCCCTCATCTTGAATTGCTTCTTCATAAACACCAATATGGCAATGAGCATCAATAAACCCTGGAGTGATCACCATGCCACTATATGGATGTTCTCCTACTTCCACTTTTCCTACTTGAGTAATTTTTCCTTTATCAATGGTTATTACACCACAAGTATAATTTTCACCATTTGCGGTTAAAATTTTGGCTCCTTTAAATTCTTGCATATATTTAGCCTCCCTTGGCTTATATTTAAAGACTACAAACTGTTACTTTCTGTTTTTAATCCTTTAACCCTGCTTTTTCCCTTACATTAAAGGTTAGATACTTTTGAAAGATATTAACGAATTCACCTGCTATTGATAGATATTTCTTCTCAGATAAAATGAAAGTAGTTTTAGCTAAGCGTATAACCTAAGTATTATTCTTTTAGCCAGAAGAAGGCATTCCAGACACCTGGAGTGAGTTATATAATATGTTACCTAAGATCAAGGCCGAAAGCAAAAAGATGACTTTTAATTATAGATCACCGGCTTATGCCACTAATGGGGCGTATATACCTTAATAACTCAATACGGTGGTCAATTCTTTGATCTGGGAGGTTTTGCCAGCCTTTGGGATACTCCAGAAACCGTTGCTAGTTTAAAGAATATGTAGAGCTTTTTACTAAATACAAGCTTCCTCAGTCAGAACCTGACTAAGGAAGCAAAAAATATATTGGGTAATAGCTGGGCCTTGGCATGGCTACTTTTATGTAAACTCGTAGGTTATTTAACCATTTAATACGGAGAGGGAAATAACTAATTTTGCTGAATATCTATAAATAGTAAGCGATTGGGGGGGCTATTTTTGACTAGAAGAAATGCACTTATTGGAGTATTATTTATACTTTTATCAATCACGGTTTGGGCAGGACCTAAGATCGAAGTGTGGGAAGTAGGTTTTGCCAATGAAACTATTAATATCATTCGAGATCTTATCGCCAAAGATTTCACACCCAAGACTGGCATTGAAGTAACAGTTAGTGTTTATCCATGGGAGGGTATGTTTAACAAAGTACTTTTAGCGATGGCATCTAACTCTACCCCAGATATTATTGCTGGTGCTCCAGACCACTTGGTAGAATATGGGGTTAGAGGCGGGGTTTTGGATCTTAAAGAAAACTTTGGTGCAGCTAGGGTGCAAGCATTGGAAAAGAAGCTCTATCCTGGTACTACCAGAGCACTCAATTTTAGGGGTAATACTTTTGGCTTCGTCGAAAGTCCTGGTGTTATTACAGGCTATTACCGCACAGATATCTTAAAGGATCTGGGTATGGCAATTCCTAAAACCTGGAACGATCTACAAACTATACTTCCAAAACTAAGAGCCAAAAATATGAATGCTGGTTGGGGATTTGGTGGAATTAATGCTGGTCCTGAATGGGGTTCTTATCTGATGATGAGACAAAATAATGGCGGTTGGGTTGATGGCGAAAGCTATAAGAGCCGTCTTTTAGAGACTAATTCAGTACAAGGATTCAAAAACTATGTCGAACTCTTTACCAAACATGGCATGCCACAAGATGGTGTTCCTTTCCAGATGTTTAAGACTGGAGAATGGCCTATTTTAATGGAGAATAACACCTTCTATACTAATATCTCTTTAACTGCTCCTGAATTAAACGGCAAATGGCAAGTTGACCTTATTCCAGGAACATTATGTTCTGAAGGGTCTGTTAGTCATGAAAGCTTTATGGGCGGTTCTACACTTGGTATTGCCAAAAATACCAAAAATAAAGAAGCTGCTTTTAAATATCTCGAGTGGTATCTTTCCGATGATGTGCAAAGCAAGGTAGTTAAACTAGTACCCGAAAAAATTAGAGGTGCTATGTTGTTCTCTGGTAATATAGCTGCTACTAAATCTCTGCCTATTACCGAAAACGATAGACAAAAATTCTATGAACAGTTTAATGTTTCTAATGCCTTTAGCTACTTCCCAGGTGGAGCAGCAGTGCAAAGAGAACTGAACTTTGCAGTTCATAATGTTTTGCAAAAGAAGATAGCGCCAGAAGAAGCATTAAAGATTGCTGATAAAAATACGGTGCAAGAGCTTAGCAGAAAGCAAAAAGAATACCAGAGATATATAGAAAAACTCATTAAGAAATAAAACTAAGGCCTTCGGTTATTTACCGGAGGTCCTTACTTTTGGTTCAGTTGGCAAGAAGTAATAACGCTTACATATAACGAAACAAGCTTGTTTGTAGAATTTTAATGATTATTTACAAAAAGGTTGGTCTTAGAAAAAATGTTTTCCCTTTACCTATCCTGCCAAAGAAACTAGACACAAAACAAGTTTAGTATGACTCGTTTTTTACATCCCACAACGAGTGGCTTTTTTATCCTTTAACCCTGCTTTTTTCCCTTACATAAAAGGATGGATACTTTTATAAACAATTTTTAATTCACTAGCTATTGACAGATATTTCTTCTCAGATAAAATGAAAGTAGTTTTAGCTAAGCGGATAAACCTACTTTTTTTCTTTTATTCAAAAAGGCTTAGTAGTTATCTAAGCCGAAATTTAGGTATCAATTAATTTAATTATTATTTCTTAAGGAGGTAAGTTCCATGGTATCTTGGCGTAAAAGCTGTTTAATCCTTTTGGTTATCATAGTAATGTTCACAGTTATAGCTAGTGCAGCTCCTGTTCAGGTCTGGTCTCCCCAATCTGTAGAATGGAATAAAATCATCCAAGAACTTACAGATAGTGAATTTACCGCAAAAACTAAGATTGATGTCCAGATTCAAACTATTCCTTGGGCTGGTTTTGAACAAAAGTATCTTTTAGGTGCTGCCAGTGGCGATGTACCTGATGTAGGTATCACTGGTTCTTTAGGACCAGCTGATCTAGGTGTTCGAGGCGCTGCTGTTGATCTAGGTAAATATGGCAAAGATTATCAAGACCTTAAAAACCAAATGTATCCTGGTTTAATGCGTTCTTTTGATTATTTAGGTACCCAGTTTGGTCTACCTATGCAAATGGTTATCTACCCTATGATTTATCGTTCTGACATTATGAGCGATTTAGGTTTACCAGTTCCTAAAACCTGGGATGAACTATATCAAATTCTTCCTAAACTCCAAGCTAATAAGAAAAACTTCTATACCGCCTTTGCTTTCAAAGAAGGTCAAGCAGATGTAGTTTATGCTGATGTCTCTACCTTCATCTGGCAACACGGTGGTGATTGGTATACCTCTGATCGTCTTCGTTCTGGACTAGATACACCTCAGTCGATTAAAGGATTTACAGAGTTTGCTGAACTCTTTACTAAACGTGGTGTACCTAAAGCAGCCGAATCCTTTATGGGGTTTAAACAAGGGGAACTACCACTAATGCAAACTACTATGTGGCAGTACGCTAATATTGAAACTGCTGCCCCAGAACTAAAAGGCAAATGGAATCTCACTCTTATTCCTGGAACCAAACGTGCTGACGGTAGTGTGAATCATGCTGCTTATATTGGTGGAATGACCTTTGTTTTATTTAATAAGGGTAAACGTACTGACGATGGTTTTAAATGGCTTAAATGGTTCCTCTCTGCAGATATCCAGGCTAAACTTGCCCAAAGAATCACTAAAGAGATTCCCGGTAGCATCTTTATTCCAGCTAATATAAATGCTCTTCCCTCACTACCAATTCCTAAGGAGCATATTAATGTAGTTATGGACCAAGCTAAAGACAGTATTGCTCCAGCTTTTGCTTTAGCCCCTGAATCTGTAACCCAACGTTTTATAAATATTGCTGCCCAAGAAGCAGTTCTCATGGGTGTCAATCCAGAAACAGCTATCAAAAAAGCAGCCCGTGATATGAATGTAGAGCTAGAGAAAAAACAGAAAGAATATGCTCGCTTTATTACTAAACTCAAAAGATAAACTCTATTGACTTTTTCTAAAGAAGACCGTGTTTAGCCCACGGTCTTCTTATATTTTAACAAGGCTTTTTACCTAGTTATTTTTTGGTAAAGGGAAAACAGGTAGAAAAAGGGAATAAGTAAATATTAACCCACTTAAATTGAAAGCGGAGCGAGTTATGAAAATACTGGTTGTTAGTGATAAAGAAGTCCCTTCTTTAAGAGATGAGTTAGAGCACCCCGCCTTAAAAGGTCTTGATTTCATTATCTCCTGTGGTGATCTACGTGCTTCCTATCTCAATAAGTTAACAGAAAAAGCGAAAGTTCCTCTTTTTTATGTAGCTGGGAATCATGATACCCATTATCATCATGACAAGCCTAATGGCACCAATATTGATACGAAAATTGTTGAAATAAACGGCCTACGTATTATTGGTTTTCAAGGTAGTATGCGTTATAATAATAAACCACTTCAGTACACAGAAGCTCAAATGAAAAGACGTGTTTTTAGCATGAAGTATAAATTATTCTTCAATTCCAAGATTGATATTGTTGTTACTCATGCTCCCCCAGCAGGTATCTATTCTGCTGATGACCTCTGCCATCAAGGGTTTGTAGCTTATCGCCGATTTATTGAAAAATATAACCCCCAGTATTTTCTCCATGGTCATTTCCACATGGATTATAATCCAAGATTAAACCGCCGTGAAAATATCCTAGGGAAAACAAAAATAATTAACTGCATGGGTTACTATCTATTAGAAATGTAAACAAATGGAGGTGAAGAGGTCCAGCTCGCCTACGAGCCTAACCGTAACTATGGTACTTAACTTTGGTAAAAAGAATGTGGTGAAAAACTTCGCAGAAGAATATGCCAAAGAAAAAGTCGTGGCACGGCGCCATCTTGGTGTTTTAGATATTAACCTTGATAGGATTGTAGGGAGCGTTGGACGCTGGCGCGACTTTGATCGTAAGTTCCAGATTCAAACAACTCACAGTCCTATTAGGTTGCGTTCTATAGAAGCTGCTATGATTACCGGTAAAGAATTACCACCTATTGAAGTATATAAAATTAAAGACGATTACTACATTGTAGATGGTAATCACCGTGTAGCGGCTGCTAAACGACTTGGTTGGCGTAAAATCAAAGCTCGTGTTACAGAATATCTACCTTCAGCTGATACCCCCGAAGGGATATTAGTTAGAGAACAATCTTATTTCCAATTAAGGACCGGATTAGCTGATATTAAGCTAACTGAGATTGGTCACTACCAAACATTACTTAAAGAGATCGAAGAATACAGGAATTATTTAATGGAAAGATTTGGAACAGAGTATACTCTTAAACAAGCTGCTGAAGACTGGCAAGCAATGATCTATCTACCTCTAGCCCATACCATTGAAGCTGAAGCTCTTTTAGAAGAATTCCCTGGTCGAACAACAGCTGACCTTTTTTTATATATTCTAGAACATAAAAAAAGACTTGCTTCGAGTGAAGGTCGTGAATTAACTTTACAAGAAGCTCTCTGGGAATTTTGTTCTCCTACCACTAAATCTCTTACCCAAACTATTATGGACCTGTTTAATAAACTAGTAGTATCAAAACAAGAATGTATTAGTTGTGATCGTTGCATTAAAGTCTGTCCTGTAGGTGCGATTACCAAGCAAGATGGCATCTACCATGTGCTAGAACATTGTATTCGTTGCAATCGTTGCGTAGCTGAATGTCCTACCAAAGCTATCCAACCAGCCTCATTTAATGCAGGTCCTTCCATAATCCAAAAAGCAGGTGATAAAAATAAGGGAGTTAGCCCATCTAATTCAGAAGAGTAAACATACTGTTGTACTTACAGGAGCCGGTATTTCAACAGGTAGTGGCATTCCTGATTTTAGAGGGCCCACAGGTCTATGGAAACAAGTAGACCCCTTAGATGCTCTGTCTGTTGATGCTTTTTATCGAGATCCCAAACGATTTTACCAATTTTATTTTCATATGCTAAGTGAGTTTTCTCAAGCTAAACCTAACCCTGCTCACTTTGCTCTTGCGCAACTGGAAAAAAGAGGGTTTGTACAAACTGTCCATACACAAAACATTGATGAACTCCATCAAAGAGCTGGAACTAAAAATATTTTAGAGATCCATGGCACTAGTTTTAAAGGACGTTGTTTAAATTGTGGCCACCAGCAGTTACTTAAACCAATTTCATCTTTACCTTTATGCGAGCAATGTAAAGGCCTAGTTAGACCTATGGTGGTACTTTTTGGCGACCCGATGCCAGAAGATTACCTACTCGCAGAAGAAGAAGCCTATAATGCGGATTTAGCACTAGTGGTTGGTTCTAGTTTACAGGTGAGTCCAGCTTGTTATCTACCTTTACGAACCCAAGAGATGGCTATTATCAATCTAGAGCCTACTCCTTACGATGATAAAGCCAGCTTTGTGCTCCATCAAAAAGCAGAAGAAGCTTTACCGACATTAATGCAATTCCTTGATCTGGAAGCAGAATAAGGCAGGAACACCCAGAAATTTTTTCGAAATGTACTGATAGACCACAAGAGGGGAGTGTTTATCAGATGAAAAAGTTTCTGGGCATCTTTTTTTTCCTTTGTCTCTCCACTCTCCTTAGTAGACTCCCTTTCTTCTCCCCTCCTCCGAAGCTATCTTATGAATGGGAGGTAGCAACCGAAAAAGAAGATGGGCTTTTAACAGTACTGACCTATAATATACATCATGGCACAGATAATAACGATGTTCTACGTCTTCAAGAGATGGCTGCTTTAATGCATGATGCTGATATTGTCTTTCTTTCTGAGTTAGATCGTAATTTTGATAGCCGCTCTCACTTTTTAGACGAACTACTCATCTTCCAAAAAACATTAGGCCTAAAATATGTTTCTTTTGCCCCTACCCTAGAGCGAATCAAACTTTTTAAAGGATATTACGGGATTGCTATTCTTAGCCGTTATCCACTTGTTAAAACTGAAATTCATTACCTACCTACAGATAGTTTCAAAGAACCCAGGGCAGCTATCTCAGCTACAATATTGTGGCAGAACAAAGAAGTTAAGATTTGGGGAACTCACCTCTCTCCTTCACTAGAGCAACAAAAACAGATGGACTATCTAATCATCTCCGCTGCAGGCGCTGATCTTTTGCTAGGCGATCTAAACGCCAAACCAACAGATGTTTATAGGTTAAAAGCTCTACTTAACTTAGAAAGTGCTGATGATAAACCTACTTTCCCAGCTGAATTTCCTAATTCGCAAATTGATTATATTCTTTATAATAAAAGATTACAGTTATTGGATGTAGAGACCATATCAGTTACCTACTCCGATCATTTACCTGTAAAAGCTAGATTCAAATGGGCTCAGTAAAGGGGTGTCGCAAAACTACTAAAAATGTAGCGAGCAACACCCTTTTTTTACTTAACACTCTAGCTTTTGGTCTCTTAAGATAGTCAATAGGATTAAGATTTCCTTGCAGAGTTATTTTGGGGCATGACAAAAGAACCCTTTTACCGTCACGTTTATCATAATTTATATTATAGTAGAATTAAGCTATATTGTATTCAACAAATGTGATGTAATTCTATGAAAATCAACTGTAAACCACTGTTCAAACAATTGCTTGAACGGTATATGAGATGAAGATGTATCTTTTGAAAAGGAGGCTGTGTGATGAACAGCCGTATTATTTCTGATATTACTGATTTTATTTTCGTTGAAGACACTCCCTGTAAAGTTGACGCAATCTTTCTGCCAGGCGGGTCGCATCCAGATCAACCAGAATACGCAGCACAGCTATATCGTGAAGGCTTTGCACGCCTTCTAATCCCATCTGGTGGTGTTAGCGTTAAAAGGGACAAATGGCCAGGTGTGCGGTCGAAAGCGGATATTTATAACGAAGATTATCATTCTGACTGCGAATTTTTCACAGATGTACTTCACAAAAACGGCGTACCTGCATCAGCAATTATCGGAGAGGACAAATCTGGACATACGCGCGATAACGCATTCCTTTCCCGCAAAGTCACAGATTTGCATGGTATAGACATTAAAAGTGCCATTATTGTCTGCAAATCCTTTCATGCGCGCCGTTGCCTGATGCTGTATCAGCTTGCATTTCCGGACACAGAGGTTATTGTCTGCCCGGTGGTTTGCTACGGAATAACAAAAGATAACTGGCATACATTTGAATATGGAATTGATCGCGTGCTCGGCGAGCTCTCCCGTTGCGGCAATCAGTTTGTGGACGATATAAAACAGCGCCTGAAAAGTGGGGAAAGCATATAGAAAAACTAAATATACAAGTTAATTCAAACTTAGAGTTTATGAATGGAATTTTACTTACAAGCCGATATAATGAAATAACCTCTCCGTATAAAAAATAAGAACTCGCTATAACCAAAGGTTATAACGAGTTCTTTATCATTATTGTAAAAGTCAATGTCTTAACATCATCAGTTTTTTCTTTATTTTAACAATACCTCTGTTGAGCTTTTAAATTATTTTGTCTCGTAACTTACAGAATAGGTAAAGGAAGTTTCTTTATTTGCCTCAACTGGTACCTCAAAGACTACTGTGTTCGCAGATGTTCTCTTATAAGCCACCTTACTCTTAACTATGGCATTTTCCCATGGTAGATAAGCTGTTACATCAACAGTTACCTTTTCTTTTTTATTATTTTTTAAGGTAACTTTTTGTTCTTCAACTATTTTATTTCCAGAAGTTGAATAACCAATCTGTTCTCTACGGCCAGCAATATCTAAAGTCTCACCCAGATTTAGTACAAGTCGACCTGATTGAGGTTGACTAGATAGATATTGAGTGGAAGCTAGTATATCGCCATCAAAAATATTTAACTGGCCTGCAGGAAGAGTTTGCGAAATACCGTTGAGAGTAACTTCTACTTCTACACGGTTATTAATCATTTGATAACGTCGTTCCATTTGCAGATTATTTTCTTTTAATAGTGGTAAACGTGTTTTAGCTTCCGCCGGAATATCTATGCTACCTGGAATCTCGTATATAGCACTTTCAGCTTGTTGACTAACATCAAGACTCATTTCAGCAGATGCTTTCATCACATTAGCACTACGCCCATAGAGCATAGGTAATGAGTCGCCTTTGGCAATTAGCCTTACCGAAGCTGCTTCAAATGGTTTAGAAGTATTGTTTTCAATTTGATACTCCCCGACTAAGTTAGCTTTATTACCATCTAATTGTAGAGAATATAGTACATTCCAAGAAATACCCCTAGATAAATATCTAACATTTAACTTGTCAAGACTTTTATCGTTATTCTTCATTTTTAATTTTAACTTCTGGTTAAAATTAATCGGAGTTTCAGGGATAATTGAGGTTATCTGGTTACTATTGATAATCACAACTAGTTGACCATCCTCTGGATTAACTAAAACAACTTCTTGTCCCTTTTCTCTAAGTAGCCCTTGGAAAATGGCGCCATCAATTGTTTTAACCTTTACTATACGACCAGTTAATTGGCTTTTCTTCTCTTCAATCCTCGAAAGTATATCAATATTAGGATTTAGTATTGTCAACGAACCAAGATCAATATTTTCAGCTAATTGCCACTCGAAAGTAGCCTTTTGGCCTTGGGGGATGTTAGCTTGCCATGCCTCTCTCACAATTGCATAATCTGAATAGATATCTACCTGTGCTGCCAAAGCGCTTAGTGATAGGATTAGCCCTAAACTTAATGCAACAATTTTTTTCATTAGCATCTACCTCCACTTATTTATTAACCAATTGAAACTACTTTCCTCTCGGTTGTTTTTGTAAAAAATGAGGAGAATTGTCCCCTCGTCTAATTTAAGGTGTTTATGAACCCATTCTCTAGCTTCCTCATGCTTTTGGCTACATTTAAATGACTGTTATTTATCCAACAAATCTGTGAGCTCCTGTCTGCTTTTAAAAAAGTCCCTCTAAAAGCCACCTCAACAGGTGTTTACTAACATTTAGCGTTTTCTCTCCAAGATCACTTAAAGGATCCTTTTTCAAGACGTTTGTGCTGTAGCCTGAAATCTGTATTATCCCATTCAAAGATTTCCGCCTTGTTTTTCGTTCGGTTGCAAAATATATTTGTCCACTATTTTACACTCGCTAATTATTTTTACCCATTCATCCTTATTTCTAAAACCTATGGCTATTATCCCATGGCTTAATTGTATTAAAATATGAAAACTATTAACGCTTATGTTCATACTGCTTGATAGTTATGGTAGCATGTTAAAAAGCAGTTTTATTCTGATTTTGCAAACATAAGTCACCAGTGGTTGTCTTAATTATCTCACATTTAAATGGCTATTAAGTCACTCAAAATGCCCCATTAAGCACAAAGGAGCTAAATGCTTAATGAGGCATGCATTTGACTATCTAAAAAACCAGTTACTATTTTAATAGATCCCGTATTTTTAAATGTATTTCACTATCGTGTAACGACGTTATAAACGGCACTTTGTTAATGTAAGAAAGTAAACAAGAGATTTGATAACTTTTCATGAGGATATATTTTTGATCTTCAGTGATTGCAACTGAAGATGCTCCAAATTAGGCAACCAAGAACTTAAAAAGAGGGCACATTGCAAATGCCTTATTTTTTGTTATCGTTGACAATCTCAGCTATTTTAGCTTTTAATTTGGCCTCTGGCATTAGCTCATTATAACGACCACGGATTACACCTTCACGATCAATAAAGAAAGTAGCAGGTATACCTCTTAGTAGATAGCGTGAGAAAACTATACTTTTAGTATCATATACTAAAGGCATAGTATAAAAGTTTTTCTCATAAAAAGATTTAACAGTCTGAAGTGATTCACCTACATTGACTAGCAGGAAAACAAGATCGGAACCTTGCTCTTGATACTCGCGCCAAGTCTTCTCCATATAAGGCATCTCTGCTTTACACGGAGAGCACCAAGATGCCCAGAAATTAAGAACTATAGGTTTACCAAAAAAATCACTGAGAGAAACTTTTTTACCATTTTCATCTTCTAAAGTGAAATCTAGGGCAAGATTTCCAGTAAAGACACCTTTATTACGGACCGGCATTTCCTCTGCAGCATTAACTATATCCTCTTTATTACCATTTGCTCTAATAAGTAAAGTACCTACAACAACTAATGCTGTAATCAAACCTAAGAGCAACCATTTTTTCGCTTTCAATGGGCAAGTTGACACCAAACTATTCGCCTCCTAAAATTTATATACCCCAGTTGGGCAAGTAACTAACTAGCATTTGTAACCAACCAAAAACCATCATTACACCAAAAATGATTAATAAAAATCCCGCTGCCCTGCTTAGCCATATTGTCTTTTTAATAATACCAGACCATTTGCTTTGCAACCGATCCATAAAAAGGGCAGCGAGTAAAAATGGTACTGCTAAACCAAGGGCATATACAAGAAGTAAAAGTATTCCTTGTAGCAGAGAACCTGTAGTAGAAGCTAGGATTAAAATTGAACCTAGTATCGGCCCAATACAAGGTGTCCAACCACTACCAAAAGCTAAACCAAATAAGAAACTTTGTAGCAATCCTGTTCCTTCTCTACGTACTTGCATGCGTCGATCGAAGTTTAAAAATGGTATATTAATTATTTGAGCTAGATGCAAGCCAAAGACAATAATAATTAAACCGGCTATCTTTTGTAAGATGAACTGGTTAGCTAGTAGAAAACGTCCTAAGAGAGTAGCTGAGGCACCAAGAACAATAAAAATCACGGTAAAACCGAATACAAATCCTAGTGCATTTCGGGTCAATTTCTTTTCTCCATCACCGGCCATACCTGTTAAATAAGCTACATATACAGGAATCAAAGGTAAGACACAAGGTGAGAAAAATGATGCTAACCCAACAAGAAAAGCTAACCATAATGATACCGATGTTGGTTCCATTTTAAACCTCCTTAATCGTCTAGCTTAGTAAATACAGCATAAAGATTGTTTTCTATTGGCAATAGTAACCTTTTAGGTAATTTAGCCTTGGTTTCAGAATACAAAGGTTGATCTTGATAATAGGTCTGGGTTTCAATTAGCTTAATATCAATATTAGCTACCACAGTGAGTGTTCTTTGATAATAACAACCTTCATGGATTACATATTCATCTAAAGCTACAACAGGAAAAGAATCTTCTTCTTTTGATATACCTCGCATAGCTATAAAAGAAACGGTAAAGAACAGCAGAAAAACAAGCAAATATAATGTTTCCTTCTTACGGACAGTTATCACTAACATGATCTCACTCCCATTATACCCTATAGGGGTATTTTTGACACTACCTAATTTTTAGATCATTAGATTTCTATTCATAAGAAGGTAAAACTACACCCAAAACTTTTAAACCTTAAAACTGTCATCACTTATAAATTGATCCTTTTTTACTTGTTATGGTTAATTGGTATAACTAGGACTGGCACCAAAAGAATAATTGAATAGAAAAAGGGCCAGAGTTTTTACGCTCTAGCCCTCTTATTATAACTTATGAAAGTTTTGCGGCAGCATCCTTATCAACAAAGAATGTAACATCGCGATGGAGCTGTAGGAGGCTACCTGGAACCATAGTAGTAACAATACCATTGCTAGAACCATAAACGGCATCCTGCTTTGCTTTACCATTAGCTAGAAGAATGATCTTCTTACATTGTAGGATTGAGCCTACACCCATGGTTACAGCTTCCTTAGGTACATCATCGATGTTAGCGAAAAATCTAGAATTAGCTTCAATAGTAGAAGCTGCTAGTTTCACTACATGGCCTTTAGCTGGTAATTCTGGTGCTGGTTCATTAAATCCAATATGACCATTGGTGCCAATACCCAGAATCATCAGATCAATGCCACCGACTTTTTCAATAGTTTCTTCGTAACGACGGCACTCAGCTTCACGATCCTTAGCTACGCCACTGAGGAAATTAATATTTTCCTTCTTAATATTAACATTCTTAAAAAGGTTTGATTCCATAAAATAACGATAGCTCTGGTCGTGGTTACTATCTAGCCCACAATACTCGTCTAGGTTAAAGGTCTTTACTTGGCTAAAATCAAGACCTTCTTCCTTATGCATTCTTACTAATTCTTTATACATACCTATAGGAGTACTACCTGTTGGTAGTCCAAGAACGATATTAGGTTTGGCTTTTATTGCTTCAGCTACAAACTGAGCTGCCTTTAGGCTCATCTCGTCATAAGAATTGGTAATGACAAATTTCACCGCAACTCTCTCCTTTGCATTTTTCCGTTCCTAACATTATTCTCCAGCTATATAGCATTCCCTTCTAATAGGCCTAATTCTAACGTTACCAAAATTAATTTTGTCAACACAAAAATAGAAGGAAGAAAAATGCAAAGGTAGTAAAATTAGGTAACTAATTTATAGGTTTTTCCCTTTATTTATTATATTTCTTGATAAAGCGATTGTACTCGGCGAATTTCGTTTTTAAATCTGTATTCATATTACGAGCAGCTTCTAAGATTGCCTTTTCAGGATCTTGTTTTTGTACAACTACCTTGTTGATCGCAAATTCAATATGTCTTAAAACAATAGCTTCAGAAGCTATAGCAAAAGGAGGAGCTTTAGCAGTTTGAACTACACCTAAGAGAACTTTTTTCTGGTTGTCAGGTAAAGGTAAAGTGCTGTAAGCACCTGCTACTGTAGGTATGTGAATACTACCAGGAATTTTAGTCATTAGCGTTTTGGCATATTTATTTTGGAAGTCATGAGAGGTCATAAACTTGATAAATTCCCAGGCTTCTTTTTTATTTTTTGAACTCTTAAACATGGTAAAAGGAGTACCAGCAGCCCAAGAAGTACGATTTATTTCGTTGTTTTTTATAGTACCAGGGATCAAACCAATATCCCATTTATCCTTTAGCTCAGGCAGGCTAATGTTCATATTGGCATAAACCCAGAACGGAATACAAGTAACAGGTAATTCGCCTCTTCTAAATGACTCTAAATGCATCGGGACCTGCGGGATCTTATACTGAGTATAGAGGTTAGTATATTCTATAAAACCTTTGACAGAATTTGCTGTATCCCAGGCAGAACGAGTTCTATCTTCACTATAGAAATCACCACCATTTTGCCAAAGGAAAGCAGAAAAATCGCGGAAAGACCCTTCACCAATACCAGCAACTAATGCAAAATTCATCTGTTTGGCTTGTAGCTTTGGCAATATACTACGAACATCTTGCCAAGAGTCAGGTAGTTTAAGACCTAGTTCAGCCAGAAGATCTTTCCTATAGGCCATCATGGACATGTCCATCTGATAGGGAATGCCAAAAATAGCTCCCATAAATTCATAGGTATAAAATACGCCAGGAAAATGATTTTTCGTAACTTCAAGGAAATCCTGGCCAAACTCTTCTTTGAGATCAACCATAGCACCTCTTACACCTAACTCAGCTGCTAAAAGACCACTCATTAGAGCAGCATCTGGTGCATCACCGCTAGCAGCTGCTAACTGAAAACGTCTATCCGATTCAGCCCAAGGTAAGCTAGTTATATTAACTGTGATGCCTGTTTTAGGTGTAAATGACTCATTAATTATTTGGTTAATAATCTGTAAGCTTTCTATACTGGTTCCAACCATCCACACTTTAATCTCTTTAGCTAACCCCACTGAACAAAGAAGGAGAACAATTGAAAAGACTAGAAAAGTTTTTTTCACGTAACACCCCTCCAATTAGTGAATTAAGCTAATTTATACCTTACCTAAAAAGAGATCTATTCCTTTAGTAAAATAAAAAAAGCATTGCTAAACAAAGTCCTTTGCCTTGTAACAGTGCTTTTAGTTTTTCTACTAGGTATTAATTCATTATTTCCCTACTAACCCTATTAGTTAATCTGGTAGGTTTAACTTTCTTTTTACAAAGCATTCATTCTTTTGGACCAAATTTGAAGGTTACTTAAACCAAGTAGGACAACATAAACATAAGGAGAAGTTTAGATAATAAAGTCGGTAAAAAACGGAGGTATTCATTTTATGGCTAAAGTAAAATTAGGTATCGAAAACCTACTAGAAAACAGTCTCAACCTGTTATCTGGCAAAAAAGTTGGCCTCATTACTAGCCCTACTGGTCTAGACAGTCAGCTACGTTCCACAGTTGATCTGTTGTTTAGATCTGGTGTTCGTCTTACCGGTTTATATGGCCCAGAGCATGGGGTAAGGGGTAATGCCCAAGCTGGTGAAGAAGTAAGCTCTAGCATTGATGAAACCACAGGTTTACCGGTTTATTCTTTATATGGACCTACTAAAAAACCCACCCGAGAGATGCTTAAAGATGTTGATACTCTCATCTTTGATATGCAAGATGTAGGTAGCCGTTATTATACATTTAATTACACCATGGCCTATGCACAAGAGGCTGCTTCCGAATATGGTTTAGAATTTATTGTCCTAGATAGACCTAATCCCCTAGGTGGTATGAAAGTAGAAGGCAATTTAGTACAAGAGGGATATCGTTCTTTTGTTGGGGCTTATCCACTACCCAACCGCTATGGCCTCACAATAGGTGAACTTAGTCTCTATTTAGCTAAGTTTCTTGGTGTAGGTAAAGATCCTACCGTAATAAAGTTATCTGGTTGGGAACGACATATGTATTACGAAGAAACAGAACTTTTATGGGTTCCCCCTTCTCCTAATCTCCCTACGGTAGATTCAGCTGTTTTGTATCCAGGCACCTGCCTTTTTGAAGGTACTAATCTCTCCGAAGGCAGAGGAACAACTTGTCCATTTGAGATTATTGGTGCTCCTTGGTTAAATGCCTTTAAACTCGCCGATGAACTCAATGAAAAGAATTTACCAGGTGTATTATTCCGTCCTGTTTTCTTTGTACCAACCTTTTCTAAACATGAAAAGAAAGAATGTCAAGGTGTCCATGTTCATGTAACTAATCGTCAGGTTTTGGAACCACTTAGAGTAGCTTTATACCTCCTATCAGCCGTTTTTAAATATCAAGAGACTGAGTTCTTATCTAACAATAATCGCTATTTCTTTAATCTTTTAGCAGGTGACCCCGAGATTAAAGACCAGATCAAAGCTGGTATAAACCCTGATGAGATCATTGATAAAATGAATTCAGAAAACCATGACTTCCAGAAGAATGCCAAACAGATCATGCTATATTAGGAGGAACTTTGGATGAATAAGATTCCTTATTGCTCTCCTAATTCTTTGGGTGTTGATGAGAAAAAATTACAAAGAGCTCATCAGCTTGTCGCAGATGTTGTAGAAAAAGGAGAGACTCCTGGAGCCGTTTACCTCGTCTTATTTAGAAAACACATTATAGCTCATTATGCCTTAGGACTGCGTTCGCTTCAGCCAAGTAAAACCCCAGTAAAATTAGATACTATCTACGATTTAGCCTCTTTAAGTAAGTGTGTAGGTACTACTACGATGGCCTTAATACTTTTAGAACAGGGGTTAATCCGTTTAGATGACTCAGTAGCCTATTTTTTTCCAGATCTTGCCGAAAAGAAAGGACAAATAAGAATTAGACATCTACTAACCCATACCTCAGGACTACCTGCTTGGGCACCAATCTATAAACAGGCTACTTCTAGAGAAGATTGGTTGCAGGCTCTAAAAGAGATTCAACTAGAATATACGACTGGAACAAAGGTTATTTATAGCTGTCTTGGTTTCATTTTACTCGGTCTAATCTTAGAAAAAGTAGCTGGTGAAACCTTAGATGGTTTTCTCCAAAGGGAAGTTTTTACCCCTTTAGGTATGCAAGACACCAAGTATAATATTGGTGCTTCTGAAAGAGTTGCTCCCACGGAGTATTCTGAAGAACGAAATGGCTTCATTTTAGGTGAGGTCCACGACGAAAATGCGTTTTCTTTAGGTGGCGTTAGTGGTAACGCAGGTCTATTTTCTACTGCTAATGATTTAGCTAACTTTGCAGCAATGCTCTTAGCGGGGGGCTATTGGGAAGGAAAGCGGTATCTCTCCACAAGAACAATTGAGTTAATGCACCAGAACCACACCGCTTCACTAAATGATAACCACGGCTTAGGTTGGGCTTTAAAAGGAGAATATTCTAGTGGCGGTGATCTGCTTTCTTCCAGTAGCTTTGGCCATACTGGTTTTACTGGCACCTCTCTTTGGGTCGATCCTTCCTATGATCTAGCTATCATCCTACTTACAAACAGAGTCCATCCCACTAGAGAAGGTGGCAATGGTATTATTAGACTAAGAGCACTCTTAGCTAATGCTGTTGTGGCTTCTCTCCCTTAGAACGACTAATTTATTAACAAGAACCAATAACGTGTAAAGCTTAGATTAATTTTTGCATTTTAAAAGGCACCCTTTTTAATAAAGGGCGCCTTAATTTTATCTCCTATTTAAGTCTTTAATAGCCTCTGCCGCTTGGGCAACATCTTTGTCTCCTCTACCTGATAAATTAACCACGATTATTTGGTCTTTAGCTAAAGAGGGAGCTAACTTCATCGCATAAGCGACTGCATGAGAACTCTCTAGAGCGGGAATAATACCTTCTGTTCTACTTAGTTCCTGGAAAGCATCTAAGGCTTCCTTATCAGTAATTGCTACATAATTAGCACGACCAGTCTCTTTATAATAAGAGTGTTCAGGACCTACACCAGGATAGTCTAAACCAGCAGCAATTGAGTAGACAGGAAGTGGTTCTCCGTTTTCATCTTCTAAGGAGTAGCACTTAAAACCGTGGATCTGTCCTTTCTTGCCTTTTACTAAAGAGGCGGCGTGAAAGGGGGTATCGATTCCTTTCCCTCCTGGTTCAACACCTACCATCTTAACCTCTTGGTCTTTATAGAAAGGAGCAAAAAGTCCAATTGCATTACTGCCTCCACCTATACAAGCAACCAGGTAATTGGGAAGCCGGCCTTCTAAATCTAAAATCTGCTCTCTGGCTTCTTCGCCAATTACTGCTTGAAAATCTCTAACTATCATGGGATAAGGATGAGGTCCAACTGCAGAACCTAACATGTAATAAGTTGTTTTATAATTTTGGATTAGATCCTTTAGTGCTTCATCAACGGCATCTTTTAGTGTTTTAGTCCCAGTTGTTACCGGAACAACTTTGGCACCTAAAAGCTCCATACGAAAGACATTAAGAGCCTGACGTTTAGTATCTTCCTCACCCATATAGATGATGCATTCCATGCCAAACAAGGCGCAAGCTGTAGCTGTAGCAACACCATGTTGCCCAGCTCCTGTCTCTGCTATAATCCGCTTTTTACCTAATCTATTAGCTAAGAGTACCTGGCCTATAGCGTTATTAATCTTGTGAGCACCTGTATGATTCAGATCCTCTCGTTTTAAATAGATTTTTGCACCACCTAATTTTTTGGTTAATCTTTCCGCATAATAAAGAAGACTAGGACGACCTACATAGTTTTTTAAATAACTCCGAAACTCTTCTTTGAATTCGGGATCATCGCGATACTTGAGGTAAGACTCTGTTAGATCCTTTAGAACTACTTGCAATTCAGCGGGAACATAAGAGCCACCAAATTCGCCAAAAAAGCCATTTTTGTCTGGTAACGATTGACTCTGCACAAAAATCCCCCTAGCTCTGAGTCACAGAGCCCAATAAAAAATGCCTAGACCAGAGGCCTAGACAGAATAAACAACTCACTCATCTCATCTCGGCTCGGCTCGTCTTGACTCAGCTTATATTTTTTAGATCTCAAGATCTTTGTTTTCAAATTCTAGCTTTCCTCTCAAACTCCTGCTAGATAGTTTGTTATATGAAAAAGATGCAGCTTTTAGAATAAGATGTATTCGCTTGTTTCAAAATAGATATAGAGGTGATCTCATGCGTCGCCACCTACCTTTTGTATTGCTGATCTTGCTTTTCTTACTCATTATCTGGGATATTCCCTATGTACCAAAATATATTAATGAGCCCCATTTAGAAATTGATGAATTAGCTAACCAAAACCAGACTTCTCCTACACAAGCTACCAATAAACATCTTTCCAGCCTCTGCCCTTTTTGTGAAGGAGAACCAGTTATCAGACCTAATGAATCAGCTGATGATCTACCAGATATCTTGAATTTTTTAGCAGATCATGGTTACTATAAAGGCCCGCTAAATGTAGTCTATAATAAAGAGGCCGTAGATGCAGTAAAGTCTTTTCAACTTGATCAGAAACTTACCCCAGATGGTATCATCGGCGAGAAGACTTGGGAAGCTATAGCTCGCTCTGCTTCTTCGCCCTCTGCTTTAGTAGTAAAACCTGATACCAAAAATCTATCCATTTTTATAGACCTTTGGCAAAGGCAGTTGACTCTTTTTGCTGATGGTAAGCCTCTAAAAATTTACCCTATTGCTATAGGTAAAGGTCCTACACCCTCTCCAATTGGCCAGTGGAAAATAACGTCTAAACTTTATATGGGTGGTGCTTTCGGGCCTAGATTCTTGAGGCTCAGTGTCCCTTGGGGTAACTATGGTATCCATGGTACCAATAAGCCTTGGTCCATTGGCAGAGCTGAAAGTGCTGGTTGCATTCGCCTTCATAACAACGATATCCTCGAGCTCTTTAGTTGGGTTAGTACCGGTACTCCTGTGACAATCTATGATGGCCCCTATGCGTATGGTTATATGAGAAGACCTGTTTTACAAAATGGTTCCACAGGCTCTGCAGTTTACGAAGTACAAGTAGCATTAAAAGAGATGGGACTTATCACCTTTAACCCAGATGGTTTTTATGGAGCTGGCACTATGAAGGCCATACAAAAATTGCAGACAGCCAACGGACTGCCTGCAACTGGAACTGTATCTGGGAAAATCTACGATCTTTTAGGTCTCTATCTCTTTGATTAGTTAATGCTTAGTTTATAATTTTGGGGATCTGCAAGGGTTAGCAGATCTCCTTTTTTCGTGCCAATTAAATAAAGTTCGTGAAGTGGTCTAGTAGAGGCAATATAAAGAAGACGTTTTTCTTTCTCTTGGTAACTGTTAAAGTCCCAAACAATAGCTACATCGAATTCTAAACCTTTAGCTAAGAAAACAGGAATTATTAATAACCCTGTTAACAAGACTTGGTCATTTTCACCAATTTTATTGGCTACAACCTTACCTTTAAGCATTAAACTAAGTTCATTAGCTTGGCTGTAAGTTTTCGTAATAATTGCTACACTCTTTTTATTCTCTAGCGCCCGCTTTTTTAAAAGTGCAAGCAATTCATTCAATGGATCTGATGAAACAATTACTTCCGGTTTAGACCCTTTCCTTAAAACTGGTTCAATCTCTGTAGGGTTATCGGCAAAAGATCTCGCAAAGGCTGTTATCTCTTCTGTCGAGCGATATGACTTTTTAAGATCGATAACAGTGTTGTCTGATATACCTAATGCTTCGAGTACATATTTACGAGGATCTCCCTTCTCTAAAAGAGCTTGATTAGGATCTCCTAAAACTGTGAAAGTAGCATCTGTATAAGTTTGTGCTAATACTTTAAGTTCTACAGCCGAATAATCTTGTACTTCATCGATAACTAGATGCTTGATATTATTCTCAGGTGTATATGATTCTAGTCTTTGCCTTAAAAAAGCTAAGGCCATTAAATCTTCATGAGTAATAAAGCCATTTTTAAAATCAGCTAAGGTTTTTTGAGCAATTCCCTCAATATTTGCAGGTAGATCATTTGTAATTTTTCTTAAGAGATTTAGATTAGCGAATAATTCTAGGTAACTATCTAGTAAATTGAAGCTGATTAGTTTAGTCATTCTTGCTTTTAGATTAGCAGTTTCTTCAAGAGCTTTTCTATAAGCATATCTCTGAATTTCCCTATCAGATTTACCCTGCATAAAACCTTTTAATTCTATTTCCCTTATAATGGCTTGTTTACGTTTTTCTTCTAACGGTTCTAATAAAGCATTAAGTCTTCTAGCTAGTTTTTCTAAACGTTTCTTAAAAGGAAGGTAGTGATATTTATCTTTAACACAACTATAAAACTCTGCACCACTAAGAACAACTGCATTGTTATAAATAAAATCAGGTACAGATTGGTAACTGTTTTCTAGATAAGAAATATAGTTCTCTAAAAGGGTGAGAAACTGTGGTGATGATTTAAATCGCATAGCTTCGTTGCGAAGAGACCAAGCTGAATCTACTTGGTCGTTTAACAAGTACTCATATTGTTCGAAACTAGTCTCTATTTCGTATTCGGGTAGGTTGACAACTTTTTTCGCATATTCTTGTAGGGTAGCTTGGTTGACATTTTCCTCCCCTAAATCAGGCAAAACCTCAGAGATGTAATCACTGAAAATATCACTAGGTGAGTATATGACAATATTAGCAGCTTTTAGTTGCTCTCTTTTCCTATAGAGAAGATAAGCTATGCGGTGAAGAGCAATCGATGTTTTACCACTACCTCCTGCTCCCCAAACTAGAACTAACCTATGGTTTTCATCACGGATAGCTTTGTTTTGTTCTTTTTGAATGGTCATAACAATTTCGCGCATATGACCATCGCTATTTTGGCTTAATATCTCTTGAAGGATTTCGTCTTCAATATTGATACTGCTATCAAACATATAAAGCATTTGCCCTTTTTCGATGCGAAACTGTCTTTTTAAAGTAATTTCACCACTAACAGTACCAGCGTCACAATCATAGCTAGCTAATCCCAAAGGGTAATCATAAAAGAGACTGGCAATCGGCGTCCGCCAATCATAAATTAAATTTTTACCTGTCTCGGGATGATTAAAACCATTAATACCAATATATATTGGCTCAGGCGAATTATTTACCTTAAAATCAATGCGGGCGAAATAAGGAGAGCGCTTGAGTCTTTCAAGTCTCTCCTTCTCTATGCTATAAAACGCCAAACTATCTTCTTGACGCTTCAAATCTAAAAGTCCTTGAGCCAACTCATTAGCTTCGGTTGTATCTGTAATTGCCCGAGGCAAATCATCCCACATATACTTTCTAGCATGTAAAACTCTTTCTCTATGTTTCTTGATTACTGATTCAATTTTCTCTAGTGCATTATTAACCTGTTGTAGCACTTTACTAAGGTGTGTCTTTTCATAGTTAAAAGCATCCATCTTGCCCATCAACTCCTCGGTGAGCTGCTTTAATTAGTCTACATTTAATATATTATATCAGTTTTACTGTAATCTGTGTTACCAAGTATTCATTATTTTTCGTTCTTTCCTAACTTGTAAAACTTATTGCTACCCTCAAGTAGTTTTCTTGTTCAATTAGTATCTTTTAAGCTTTTGAGTAGTGAACTTAAAATAAAACAACCTGGCACCAAGACTACCAAGGCTCCAGCTACCACACCCGAATCATTAAAAACTACAGCTGCTAGAGCTGTTATAAGGGTAAGAAGTAACAACTTTCTGAGACCGACTGCTTGGCCTAAGTAGAGCTTTAAAGACTCTACTGGCCGGTAGACTAGCCACATTAAACCACCAATAAAAGCTAATAGGCCTCTAGTCCACAATGAATATTGCCATAGTTTCCAATTGGTGGCGAGTTTTCTCGCAATTACTTGAAAAAAAACAGCTGATCCTCCACCTTTAATCTCAAGCAAAGTGCGAATTAGATGGCTGTTACCTTTATAGTAGTCGAATAAAACCCAGACTAGAACCAAAAGCGGTAAAAGTAAAAGGTATGGAGTGAATAGTTTTTTCTTAGCGCCAATCTTTAACCAAGCCAAAAATGCGGTGATCATAGTCAAGCCACCACCAACATTAGCACCTAATAATGGATAGGCAACTAAAACTACTAATAAAGCTAACAAGATAACCCCTGCTTTTACTTGGCGAAACACAAAGCCTAGGAAATATACCCCTAAAAGAGCTAAGCCAGCTAGATAGCCCATATATTCGTTACCAATGCCATAAAAACGGGCCCCTGATTGGAAATCATAACCAAAGATACTTCTGGGGATTAGTTGCGCCCCTACCATTAAGTCTATAGTCAGAAGTAGTATCCCTAAAATAATCAAAATAGGCCACAGAAAACCTTGGTATTTGTTATTTTGCCTACCTAACACTACTGAAATAAGCATGGCTATGAATAGCAATACTACATAATATTTTACTGGTGCTGCACCAGGAAAAAGCAATAAAAAAGGTATAGCTGCTTCTGTGAACAATAAGCTTGGCAATATATTTGCTAATTGTTTATTAGGAAAGGCTACAATTGAGAGAAAGCTTAAGCCTATAGTTATAATGAGTAACAAAATATAGCTTTTAATAAACTGAGGTCGCAATTTCTTTAATATTGCCGACCTTTTTTCTTCTTCTATTAAACTAGTTATCTTGTTACTATTTCTAGGTACACTCTCTAAAACACTACCTCCTTGATGAAAGACAGTGTCGATCCCTGACCACTTTTCTAAGGTTGGTGCAATATCGGTCAAAGCAACTAGGCCCGCTTTGCGGGTCGTATTTGACCTGAGTAACGAACCTTCTTCCTTAGAATTCGCAATCGTGATAAAGCCTAACCCATAACCTTTTTCTTTCCACTCTTTGCTTGGTAAAGGGGCGAACAAAACAATATTATCGCTGGGGTTTAAATCTTGTTTTAATCGATGTAAGAGTTCTGCCATCTTTTGCCAAGCCCACCTACGGTTTCTTTCATAGGTCTCCTGGCTTTGATAAAACATTTCGGCTTCGATTCTGTCTAAATCGCCAACCTCTAACAAAACTACATCTGCAGAAGACAAAATTGCTAGGGCTAGAATTTTATCTAAATTAGCTTCGACGCCAAAGGGCCTATCTGGAGCAGATTGCAAAATAGCAGCATTTTCCCCCTCATAAATTAATCCTTGTCTATCGATTACGGCTAAGGCACCAGGGTTTAGATGTTCTAATTCGTTGCCTGCATTACCAATATAGGCCATAGTTTTCCCTTTTAGTTTAAGAATAGTAGCTAAAAATCCTGGATTAATTTCGTAATTTCTTTCACTGTTAATAGTTTTGAGAGCTTCAATATCAAGGTAGATTAACTCATCTGTGGGAGCCATTTGGCCTGTCCTTTGTCTGTAAGCGTCTACTACTTTCTCTTCGTTAATTAATTCCTCTCTTTTATATATCCCCATAGTTTCTGGTAAACCATACCCTCTAGCTCCAGCTCCCAAAGTAACATAAGCAGCGCCTAGATTTCCAGAAGATCCAGTTTGGACATTTAATAAAGCCACAGCTGAACTAGAGATAAAATCAGCGAGGCTTGGCTGTCTAAGGGCTTCATTAAAAGTGGTATAAGGAAGAGCAACCAAATAGGTTTTTGCACCTACTACACCTGTTAAGAGCAGTATTATTATTAGCAGGTATAGTCTTTTCAAGGTCCCACCTCCGCAGATTGGATAAGTTCCGTCCAGAGCCGCATAATATTAGACCAATCATAGGTAAGTGCCATCTCTCTTGCTTTTTGACCTAACTCCGCTCTTAGCGAATTCTCTTTAATTAACTTACCTATAGCTTCTTTTAATCGGTAGCCATCGCCCACAGGAATGAGCAAACCCGCTTCCCCTAAAACTCTTTTAATATCGCCTGTATCGGTAGCAACGATCGCTAACCCTGCACTCATCCCTTCGAGTAAAGCTAAAGGTAGCGCCTCAGTGTAACTTGGTAGTAACATAATACTCCACCTAGATAAAAGCTTTTCTGGTTGGGAAACTGCACCTAATAACTTAACGTTGGAGGGAAGTTGTCTTGTACCGTAACCATCTAGATCAGGACCTGCTAGTTCAAAAGTCCAATCAGTAAAATCTTTCGCTATGGCTAGGATTAGTTCGATCCCTTTTTCTTTTCTTAAACGCCCGAGAAAACCAATTACTTTTTCTCGGGCACCACTTGGGATAAATTTGGCTGTATCTACACCACTAGGAATTATATGTACTTTAGAAAAAAGCTCCTTGGCTTCTTTCGCTTGGCTCTCAGAAGCGACCACTACTCCTTGCAGATTCTTCTGGCGCTGTTTTTTAATTTTCAGAGTTAAATAACGTAAACTCTTCTTCCCATGTAGTGGGAAAAGGGCATTATAAAAGCAGACAAAAACTGGATTATCACCTGGATTAGCCACTAAAAAACTTTTTAATCCATGGTAACATATTAATCCCTCACCAAGTTCTCTTTGCTGCCAATAAGCTAAGAGGTCCGTTAGAGCGAGCTTATCATAAAGGGGCCAATGCTTATGAGGGACTGATAATGTCTCTAATTCTAGCCCCAATTGACACTCAGCCGACCAGACTTCCTGTTTAGACCCCTTCTTATTAAGTTCCAAGATTAAACGAGTTAAAACTCGCAGCATACCACCTTCAGCTGGCCTAGTAAGATGATAAATCATTGTTTGGCAAGTTCAAGAGAGCGTTTTCTTTTCTCGCCATCTGGATAATCTACAACATTTAACTTTTGAGGTAAGAGTTCTAGCAAAGTCATTTTATCTTGATGAGTGTAAGGACACCACTCTTCTACTCTCCCGTACAAATCACTGTCTGACTTTATCTCTTTAACTTCGCCAAAAACTTGCACACCTTCATAAAAACCAGGATCAAGACTCCACTTATCCTCAATTACTAATAAACAAGCCTCTGGGTTCTCACTAAGATTAATTAGTTTCTCGCCACCAAAACAATGCAGAAAAATACCCATCTCATTATTTAAAAATATTGATACAGGGCTCACTCTAAGTCCCGCTCTACCATGAGTAGCTAAAAAACCTGTGTTTTGATGTTTGAGGTATTCTAGAGCATCCTGAAGGACCTCTTCTCTATCTGTGTCCATAGTAACCATTTATATCGCCTCCTTCTTTGTAGTATGTAAAAAAAGCCTCGGTTTTAACCGAGGCTAACTTTCTTAGCCATTTATAATCTTATCCATAGCCAGTACCGTCTCTCCTAATAAAACTTCGGGATAGTGTCTGTAATTAGACAGTTCAGCTGTAAACCATCCCTTATAACCGATTTTGTGGAATGATTCCCTTACTTTAGGCCAATTCACATCGCCTTCCAATAAATTGCAGAAGCCATTAATATTACCTACACTACCTTTCCAGTCTTTAAGGTGAACCCTATATATTCGATCTCCTAAAATCTCGATCCAGTCATCTGGCCAACCATAAGCTAAGATATTGCCTACATCAAAATAACATTTAACACTAGGACTAGCAATTTCATCAACAAATCTGGACATATCTAGAGGACTTACTAAAAACTTATTCCAGACATTTTCTACCGCTAAAACTACTTCTTTTTCCTCTGCTACCCTAGCCATCTCTTTTAACACTTTGCTGGCGTTATAATAGGCATGATCATATCTTACTTCGTTTTCATGAATACCACCTGGAACCATTAAAATAGCATCAGTGCCAAAGATCTCGGTCAAGTCTAATAACTTTTCTAAGCGCTCTACAGCTGTATCAATAGTAGCAGCAGAAGAATCAGCGGCAATGTTAGGGAAGACACCCACAGGCAAAATACTAGCAATCTCTAATCCAGTATTCTTAATTTTATTAGCTAATTCTTCCATTGCTGTTAGTGGTTTATCTAATGAAATTGGTCCCTCTTGTAAAGAAACATTGATCTCAATACCTTGGAAACCTGCTTTTCGTGCTTCTTTACAGCCAGCTATAAAATCCCAACTATTAGGTAAAATCCATTGGTTGAAAGCTTTTTTCAAAGTAATCCCCCCTAGAATACAATTTTTCCAGTTACCAAACTATTCTGCTTGCCGTATAACATTCCTTCCCTTTAGCAACGGATTTGATGAGCATATTAGAACTTGTAGTTATGTATCCATGATCACTAATTCAGGAAATTGTTTTAAAAATAGAAGCCAAGATCTTAGCTTAAGCTTTCGATCTTGGCTTCTATTTTATATTCTTACATCTGCTACACTATTTACACCAGGAACTAAGGTAAGTTTCTTAACAACCTCCACAGGTAGAGGCTGATCTATAGCAAGAAGCATAACTGCATCTTGACCCTGTGCTTTCCTGCCTACATCCATAGCACCAATATTAATATTATAATCGCCTAAAAGCATACCTACCTTACCAATTATACCTGGTTGATCTTTATGTGGTACCACTAGCATGTTACCACCAAGTTCAATATCAACACGGAAACCATCAAGATTTAAGAGGCGTGGTCCTAATTCTGGCACAAAGGTAGCTCCTAAAATTCTCTCTTTCTTACCTTTACCACGGATAGCAATTAGATCGGCTGTACCATTTTGTACTTCCTTAACTTCTTTAATCTTGATCCCACGGGCTTTAGCTTCCATCATCGCATTAACTAAAGTAACTGGTTGATCTAACCCCCAAGATAAGAGACCTTTAACTAATGACGAGGTTAGTATGGAGGTATCATATTGAGAAAGTTTGCCCCGATAAATGATCTCGAGTTCTGTAGTATCCTTAGGGAAGAGTTGACTAAAGATACTTCCTAAAGCTTCCGCTGTACCTAGATAAGGAGCGACATTATTAAAGACCTCAGGTGGAACTGCTGGCATATTAACTGCATGAGCTACTGGTCCACCGTTTAAGAAGGTAACCACATCTTCAGCTACATCAATAGCTACATTGATCTGAGCTTCTACTGTAGAAGCACCTAAATGAGGTGTAGCAATAACTTGATCAAGTCCTAGAAGTGGTGAATCTGTGCAAGGCTCTTTCTCGAAAACGTCGAGCGCTGCTCCAGCTGCCTTACCTTCTTTAATAGCATCATATAAGGCTGCTTCGTCGATAATGCCACCTCTGGCAACGTTGATGAGATGAACACCTTTTTTCATCAAACCAAACTCTCTTGCTGAGATCATGTTTTTGGTTTGAGCATTAAGTGGTAGATGGAAAGTGATGAAATCACTTTCTGCGTATAATTCATCTAAATCAACTATTCTAATACCAAGAGCTTCACCTTGTTCTTTGGTAATAAAAGGATCGAAACCGACCACTTTCATGGATAAGCCTTGGGCCATAGCAGCAACTGTTCTACCGATTTTACCTAACCCTATTACACCGAGTACTTTTTTGCGTACCTCAACACCAGTATATTTCTTCCGATCCCATCTACCAGCTTTCAAAGAAGCATTAGCTTGAGGTAGATGGCGAGCTAATGCTAGAAGATGAGCTACGGTTAGTTCCGCTGCAGCAAAGGTGTTGCCAGCTGGTGAGTTGACCACAACGATCCCTCGGTTAGTAGCAACTGCTGTATCTACATTATCAACACCTACACCAGCACGACCAATGATCTTTAACCTAGTACCACTTTCAATTACTTTAGCTGTTACTTGAGTACCACTGCGAACAATTAAAGCATCAAAGTTTTTTATCTCTTCGCAGAGTTTATCTTCGGGTAAACCTACATTAACGACTACTTCTAAGCCGCCATCTTGGAGTATCTTTATACCTTCTTCAGCAACTGGGTCGGAGATGAGGACACGTTTTTTTTCTGTCATTATGCTCTCACTCCTTCATAGATAACTGCCATAGCAGCAGCGACTCCTTTACCCAGTTCAACAGGATAACCAACTTCTTTTAAGGAAAGTTCTAAAGCTGAGATGCAGCCGATTAAATCGCCTACATCCATATATCCCATATGGCCAATACGGATAATTTTGCCTTTTAGCTGGTCTTGACCGCCAGCTACTGCATAGCCATATTTCTTCTTCATAATCTGTCGTACTTTTTCTGTATCAACATTAGCGCTAAAGGAAGTTACAGTCTTAGAAGCATGTTCTTCGTCTGCTAAGAGGGTAAGTCCTAAAGCTTCTACAGCCCTACGGCAAGCGTTAGCTAGTAATGCATGTCTTGCAAAGACATTCTCCAAGCCTTCTTCTAGGATCATATCGCAAGCAGCATCTAAGGCATAGAATAGTGTAACGTTAGGTGTGTAAGGAGTACTCCATTTGCCTTGAGCTTTCTTGGCTTTTTTGAGGCTTAGATAGTAGTTAGTCGCTTCGTTTTTATCTATAACTGCCAGTGCTTTGGGACTTAAAGCAACAAAAGATAATCCTGGTGGTAGCATTAATGCTTTTTGGGAGCCTGTTACCATCATATCAACCTGCCAGGCATCTGTTTTAATATCCATACCACCCATACTAGATACAGCGTCCACTAGTAAGAGTGAATCATACTTTTGGCATAATGCGCCTAAAGAAGCGATATCGTTGGTAACACCTGTTGAAGTTTCATTATGAGTAGCACAGACTAGTTTAAACTTTTTCTCTGACATAACTTTTGTTACTTCAGCCAAGTCATAGGGTTTGCCCCACTCATACTCTAGTACTGTAACATCAGCGCCAAAGACTTGACTTAATTCAACAAATCTCTCACCAAATTTTCCTGTAACTATACAAAGAACAGGATCGCCTTTTTGTACAACACTGCCCACACTAGCTTCCATGGCAGCTGTACCAGAACCAGTGAGAATCAAAACTTCATTCTCGGTCTGGAATATTTTTTTCAATTTTTGAGCTACCTGCTCATAAAATTTAGCAAAATCACCACTTCTATGTCCGATAATAGGACGAAGCATAGCTGCATTTACCTGAGGAGGAACTTGACTAGGACCTGGAATCAACAATCTGTCTTTTACCAACATTGCTAATCTCTCCTTTTCTCTTCTCAGCTCCACTAGTCTTTGCGCGCTAAAGACAGAAGCTTGAAACTTTATATAAAAAACCCCTCGCCCTGACATAATTGTCAGGGACGAGAGGTTAATAATCTCGCGGTACCACCCTGTTTGGCTTAGAAAAGCCCACTTGGTTTGCTATAACGGGCTTACCCGGATGGTTTTGCCATCAGCTCACAGGTGGATTCCCCATTGCCGTCATCGGTTTTCACCAACCACCGACTCTCTAATCAGGGTCTTGGGTACTGCTCCTGCTTCATTGCCATTTTCTTGTTAAGAAAGAGTCTACCTTAAAATCCAGGTAAATAGCAAAAGCCATAATCAGCCATATTTAGTTATAATTGCATTTTTATGCCGTTTATGTCTCTAATGCTTTTTATATATCTGCCAAACTATTTATTTAGTCTTTCTAGCTTTTTTTGACGTCTTTCAAAGCTAACAAACTCACTAAAACCTGCTTTATGGAGTAGGGGAATCATTTTATTAAAGTCCTTACCTACATCTTCTGCAAAATGAGCATCTGAGGCTAAAGTAAGGGGAATATTGTGCTTTTTAATTAGACCTAAAATAAATTCCGAAGGATACATTTCTCCAATAGGTTTACGCCAACCTGCAGTGCTAGCTTCTAAAGCAACACCTGTTTTAGCAATTTCTTCAAAAATTTGATTAAGAAAATCACTGAGATCATTTTGAGGGTAAAAACCATAAATTTTAATTAGATCTGGATGAGGTAGGCTATCAAAAATACCACTGCGAGCAGCTTGCAAAAGTGTGTTAAAATATTGTTTCCAGAGCTCCTCTATATTACTCTTTTCCCAAATAGCTAGGTTTTCTTTGAGATCGAAACCAAATGAGCCTAACCAGTGAACTGAACCCAAGACATAGTCCCACTCATATTTAGCTACAAAATCTCTAATCAGCTCTTCGTTTTCAGGTATATAGTCGATCTCTATACCAATTTTTATCGGCCAACCTCTGCTTTTAGCTTCGTTTAGTAGATCCAGATATTCTTTAAGACTATCCACGTTGCGTTTGGCGGTCCATTCGTTATCTAAAAGATGTTTGGCTTCATGAAAGCGGTAACAGTGCTCGGAAATCCCGATCTCACTAATACCCCGCTCTTTGGCTGTTTTTAAAAACTTTTCCACATAACTTAGCTCTTTAGGTCCATTCTCTAAATGCATGTGGTAATCTACTAACATTAGAACCCACCTCTCAAAACATCACCGATTGTATCCCACCAATCATACATGTCTATATAGACCAGATCAAACAACATTAAACCATCACTAAGTTCTAAACAGGTTCTCATTGCTTCTTGTAAAACTTGAGGTTTTTGGTAATACTGCAATAAATAGAGACCTCCGTAAACATTAGTGGCTCCCATAACAGCTTCATTAACCATTTTAGCTGCGCCTTCGACTGAATACCAAGGTTTATATTCTAGAGATTGCCCAGCTTCTGTTCGCATGGAAAGATTAGCTTTAACTTTGTTTTCTAAATCCTTGATATAAACATCCTCGTAGTAGTTACCAGAGGTAAAATAATCGAGTATCTCTGCATATCCAGTTTCCGAATAACTTTCTATGGCCAAAGGAAAATCATATTTATAATTTTTGCTCGCCCAGTTTACACCTAAAGCATAGTATTCAGGGTACCAGGAACCGGCATAATCACCGAAAACTATCTCTGGACGTACATCTTTAATCCGATCACGGGCTTTAAGGAAAAACTCTTTAATTCCTAAGGCTCTAAAAAAGAACCAGTCTTTGGCCATTTCCCCATACTCTATATGTTTTTTGCCATCAACTAAACTAAGTTTGAGAATATCTTCGGGCCAGTTTTCAATCTCTTTACCTACAAAATCTTCAAAAGCCGCTTTTGTTTGGGGACTAAAATCGCTGTGAACATTATGATATCTAACGCGGTCTAAGACAATACCATCAACTTGGTAATGGGAAGCAATCTCTTCCATCAATGCCAATTCGTAGGCTTGTACCTGTGGTAATATGGGATTAACAAACGCATGTGGTGCATCTGCCCACTGGGTTATTGGTCTAATTTCAGGTTTGGTAACTAATTTAGCTCCGAGACTTCCTCGAAGAAACTCTTCTACATCACCTTGCCCGTAAATAACAGCGATGTCTTTTAAATCCAGTTCACCTTCTGTGATAATATCAACAACTTGATTGTCCTTAATTATTGCAGCTGTCCCTGCAATCTTCAGTTTATCAGCTAATTCATTTGTAATATAAGCTAGTTCATGAACGCGTGGATATTTATTATAACGACGAACTGGAACACTCTGACCATCTTTTTGCAAATAAAAAGCAAGATCATAAAGATGAGTTGCCCAGTGTTTTTTAGTATCAAATGCTAACCCTTTTTCTCCCTTACCTTCGACGAAAACATTTAGTGAAGCATGTACTTCTAAACCCATACTATGGGCTTCTGCTATCAGTACAGCTAAGGGATCGTGACCTGGATCTACATCACTACCTTTTTTCTGAAAAAAAGGAGCAATTCGGCTACGATAAAGTACTGACCCTTCTACAGGTTTTGTATCAAAGACTAAGGTTGTAATACCTGCTTGTTTGGCCTTACTAACTATTCTTTTAATCTCAGCTCTGCTGCCAATTCTATCGTAGTTGGCATCAGCATCAATCCATAAAAGGACTCTTCTCATATCGACAACCTCCAGTCAATCCAAACACCAAAGGTTAAGACTCCAATCTACCCAGAGTCCTATTTGGTGAGTATTCTATTAACAAAGAAGACTATCCTGCCCGATTCTTTTCTCTGTCATTTTCACTTAGTTGCAGGGATAGATTAGTAAGTGTGGAAAATCTTAGAAAAGTCTATGGAAGGAGAGAAGGCGCCTTAAACGCCGACTTATATGGAACCTCTTGTTAAGTTAATCAACTACACGCCCAATCCTGAAAGGATAATAGCCGCAGCCGCTAGACTCTGCTATTCAGATAAAAATGGCGAAGATCTTTTTGAAAACCTCACAGATAGTGAAGTAGAAAAACTTGTCCGGAAAATTATTAGTCTTGGGCATTATTCAGTTTTAGAACATGTAAGTTTTACTTTTGCTATCAGTGGTATATCTAGAGTTACCACCCATCAATTGGTAAGACATCGCGTTGGTTGTTCTTATTCGCAGAGAAGCCAACGCTATATAGAAGAAGACAACTTTAACTATATAATACCACCTAGTATCCAGGAAAGACCTGAACTCCTAAAAAAGTATGAAGAGACCATGAATCAATTAAACAGCCTTTATGAAGAGTTTGCTAAAGTTGTTCCCAAAGAAGATGCTCGTTTTTTGTTACCCCAGGCTATTGAAAGCAAAATAATGGTAACCTATAGTTTGCGAGCTCTTTTACACTTCCTGGAACTGCGTACCTGCAGACGTGCTCAATGGGAGATTCAAACTTTAGCTTGGAAAATGTTAAAAGAAGCTAAAAAAGTAGCCCCTCTACTCTTTGAAGATGCTGGTCCAGGTTGTTTAAGAGGTCCTTGCCCTGAAGGAAAACTAAGTTGTGGTGATCCCTACTTTTCTAATGGTATAGAGCTCTGATAAACTAAATAAATGAGCCAATAATAAGCAGTAGAGCTCCTAGTAAAAGGCAGATAATCCGTATTGGTTCTACCTCTTGTAGCTCTCTAAGTCCTAATGCTAAACCAATTAAGAGAGCTAAAGGCCCTAAAACACCCATCAAAGCACTAAGTTTCACAACGGTTTTAGCTTTACCACTTTGCCAGATAATAATGGCAAATATTATTTCTAATGTCCCTGTTATGAGTCTTAATAGAGCTGTTATCATGGCTGCCCAACTAAATAATAGCATTAAAAACACCTCAAAGACAATTTATGATTGTTTTAGGTGTATAATGTACCTAGGTAAAGTCAAAGATTAACAGATTGTCTATGTATTATTTATTAGGGACAATACAACTAATAAAGGCTCAAACAATTTCTAGTAAGCCCACTTTAGTGGCTAAAATTTGCTAAAAAAGGGAATTTAGATCCCTTTATTAAAAAAAGATAGGGCTTCCCACCCCAAAAGGTAGTGGACTTAGGCCCTAGCTATAAGGAGGAATTTAATAATGAGCGTCTTAGTACCAATGGTAGTAGAACAATCGTCTAGGGGCGAACGTGCTTATGATATCTATTCACGCTTGTTAGAAGACCGCATTATCTTCTTAGGTGGTCCTATCAACGATAGCGTAGCCAACCTTGTTGTGGCTCAGCTATTATTTCTCGAGAGTAAAGACCCTAAAGCTGATATCAGCCTTTACATTAATAGCCCTGGTGGCGAAATGTACTCAGGTTTAGCTATCTATGACACTATGCAATATATCCGTTGCGATGTTTCAACAATTTGTGTTGGTCTAGCTGCTAGTATGGCTGCTTTGCTTTTAACAGCAGGAGCCAAAGGCAAACGTTACGCTCTCCCTTATTCGAGAATTATGATTCACCAACCTTTAGGGGGAGCACAAGGTCAAGCTAGGGACATTGAAATTCAAGCTAAAGAGATTCTACGGTTAAAGAGTGCGGCTAACGATATCTTTGTCAAACATACTGGCCAAACTTATGAAACTATTGAGCGCGACACAGATCGTGATAACTTCATGAGTGCTGAAGAAGCCAAAAACTACGGCATCTTAGACGGTGTTTTAGTAGAAAGACCTAATGTCAAATAAATGTAAATTATTTTAAGCGCCTATTAACAGGCGCTTATTTTCTATCTATAATAGGTTTATTACTTGTGTGAGGTGTAGATATGACAGGAACCATAATAAACGCAGCGGTAGTTTTAGGCGGAGGTCTTTTAGGAGTATTAATTGGTAGTCGGTTCCAAGAAAAAACCAGTGAAACAGTTATGCAAGCTGTGTCCCTAGTTGTTATCTTTATTGGCATTGAAACTGCTAGCAAAGGTAATCATCTTGTGGCCATCCTTATAGGTTTAGTTATAGGCGGGATCATTGGAGAATTGTTAGGCCTCGAAACCCATCTAGGACACTTAGGGCAAGCTGTAGAGAAGAAACTTAATCTAGGTCGAGGTCGCTTTGCTCTAGGCTTTGTCACAACTACTATTCTTTTTTGTGTGGGACCTATGGCTATATTAGGGTCTATTCAAGATGGCTTAGGACAAGGCTATGAAATTTTACTTACAAAATCAACTCTTGATGGACTTTCTGCTATTGCCCTCAGTGCTTCTTTAGGTTTTGGGGTACCTTTTTCTGCTTTCTCTGTCTTTTTATATCAAGGAACACTCACGTTACTAGCTAGATTTGTTGGTCATCTAGCCACTCCTGAGATCTTAGCTACCATTTCTGGGGCTGGTGGCATATTAATAATAGGCATAGGGCTAAATATGTTAGGAATTACCAAAATAAGGGTAACTAATCTTTTACCAGGTTTAGTGATTGCACCAATTATTGTCTCTCTTATTTAGGCTAACAAAGGTCAGGGGGAAACACTGATGGAAGAGCGGCTAAAGCGTAGCCTTTACTCTTTTTCGGAGACTCTTATTCTTACCTTTTTATGCATGTTTTTTCTCGCTCAATCCTTTCGCATAGATGGTTATTCAATGGAACCAACACTTTATGGTGGGCAGCGTATTTTAGTAGAAAAAGTATCTTGCCACTTAGGTGGCCCCAGAAGGGGCGACATTATTGTCTTCCAGAATCCTGCTAATCCAAAGCAAAGTTTTGTTAAACGTGTTATTGGTATAGGTGGCGATGAGATAGTTATCCTTGATAGCAAAATATACTTAAATGGAGAATTACTGCAAGAACAGTATATTAATGAGCCAACTGAATTCCCCAAAGGAACCAGATATTTAGTCCCTCCTAACCACTACTTTGTCCTTGGTGATAATCGTAATCACTCTGCTGATAGTCGTTTCTTTGGTTCAATTTCCAAGAACTTCATCATAGGGCGTAGTTTGATCATCTACTGGCCATTTGACAATTTTCGTTGGCTGTTTTAGTTAGATTATATTTGTAAGTAAGATTAAGCTTTTCTTTCATCGATTTATGGTGATAGAATTTTTCTTCTTAAACTAAATGTCTTCAATACTTATATAAGTTTCGTCCCAGGTCTTATTGTTCTATCTCCGGCATAAATGGTTATTTCTAAATACGGTAATTATTTCTTTCTATACTAAAATAAATACAGATGTTAGAGTTACCTCTACTTTAGTTTGTTATAAAATTAGGGAAGCTAAATGGCTTCCCTAATTTATTTGGGTTCTGTAAAACCTAGAACCAGTGAACCCGCGTATTTTTTATTTACATAGTCAGCTACTTCTTTCGAATGATATGCTTGCACTAGTTCTTTTAACAATGGACTTCCAACATCCTTGGCTCGAACGGCAATAATATTTACATATAGGGAATCTTTATCTTCAGAGTAAATAGCATCTTTGAGTGGATCTAGCCCCGCTTGCATTGCGAAGGTAGTATTGATGGCAGCTATATCAACATCCTGAAGTACTCGTGGTATTTGTGCTGCCTCTAACTCCTTAAATTGCAAGTTCTTAGGATTAGAAACAATATCATAGACTGTGGCTTCTAAACCAACCCCTACTTTAAGTTTAATTAAGCCAGCTTTTTCAAATAGCATTAATACTCTACCTGCATTCGTTGGATCATTGGGTATAGCCACTATAGCTTTATTCTTTAGATCGTAAATCGATTTTACCTTCTTCGAATAGATACCGATTGGAAAAACAATCGTAGGAGCTAATTTGACTAAATCAAGATTCCGATCAGCAGCAAACTTTTTCAGATATGGTTCATGTTGAAAGCTGTTAGCATCGATAGAGCCATCAGCTAAAGCTAGGTTAGGCGTGACAAAATCTGAGAAAGTAACTATTTCTAGTTTGATCTCCTTCTTAGCTAACACATCTCTTACTACCTCCATAATCTCTTCATGAGGGCCTGGATTAACACCAATTTTAATAACTTTTTGTGTTGCAGTGGTTGCTAAGGAAAATAACAGGATTAAGAAAACCAGAGCGAAAATCTTCTTTTTCTTCATTATTACACTCTCCTTTAGCTCCTACCCTAATAAAAAAACTTCCCCTTAGAGGAAGTTAGCTTACTTCCTCTTATCTCTCGGATTATTTCCGCAGGAATTGGCACCTTGCATTTTAGCAGGTTGCCGGGCTTCATCGGGCCAGTCCCTCCACCTCTCTGGATAAGAGCATTATTTTATTGATAGTTATATTAGCAAGAAACCTAGCAAGCTGTCAAGTAAATTTTTTATAATAAGCAAATTAGCAAGGGATAGGCCAACTAGTTGTAGAAGGTTTTTTTTGTTAACAGATTTGTGAGGTGATTTTTGTGGCCTTCGCGAAAGAATATGATGTAGTCATCATCGGTGGTGGTGTAGTTGGTACTGCTATTGCTCGTAGCATAGCAAAGCTCAACCTAAGGTCAGCTTTACTAGAGAAAAATATGGAAATTGCTTTTGGTACAACCAAAGCCAACAGTGGTATTGTACACGCTGGTTTTCATAGCCAACCGGACACATTAAAAGCCAAACTCTGTGTAGAAGGCAATAAAATGTATCCTACTCTCTGCCAAGATCTTGATGTTCCCTTTTTACAAAACGGTCTTTTAATGGTCTCTTACCAAAAAAGTGATGAGGCTAACTTAAAAGAGTACCTGAGCCAAGGAGAAAAAAATGGTGTCCCTGACTTAAAAATTCTTGACCGCGATGAACTCTTAGCACTCGAACCAAATCTAGCTAATAATGTCTCAGCTGGACTTCTAGCTCCCAGTGGTGGTATTGTTTCACCTTTTGAGCTAGCCATTGCTCAAAGCGAAAATGCGCAAACGAACGGAGTCGACATAGTTTGCGATTGTTCTGTAAACGATCTTACTTCCACCAAAGATTCAGTAACCATCTCAACAACTAAAGGTCAGTTTCAAACCAAAATAATAATTAACGCTGCTGGTCTATTTGCTGACAACATTGCTCGTTTATTAGGTGATGATAGTTTTCGCATCAAACCACGTAAGGGTGAGGAATATCTCTTAGATAAGAGAGTGGGTAATCTGGTCAGTCGTACCATTTTCCCCTTACCTACCCCTAACTCTAAAGGAATCTTAGTCATTCCTACTGCTCATGGTAATCTCATGCTTGGCCCAACTGCTAACGAAATTACAGCTCGTGACGAATTCTCTACAACCGCTTTAGGTTGGGAGAAGATCTATAATTTCTGCCAAAAAATGGTTACAGGTATCGAAAAGAGAGATCTTATTGCTTCTTTTGCTGGAATTAGAGCTGCTAGCGATCGTGGTGATTTTATCATCGAGTTCTCGCCTAGTTGCGAAAGACTCATAAATGTAGCTGGCATTGAATCACCAGGACTTACTGCTGCTCCAGCTATAGGAGAAATGGTACTTAAAATGGTTAGAGAAAAACTAACTGCAGAAGGTATTACTGTTTTAGATAACCCCAACTTCAATCCAGTTTTACCGAAAAGATTACGGTTAAGTCAAATGAGTGGCACTGAATTAGATGCTGCTATTTCTAAAGATAAACGTTTTGCTCATGTAATCTGTCGCTGCGAATTGGTCTCTGAAGCAGAAATAGTAGAAGCAATTAAAAGAGGGGCTCGTACTTTAGATGGTGTGAAACTAAGGACTAGAGCTGGCATGGGTCGTTGCCAAGGTGGTTTTTGCACACCAAAAATATTAAAAATAATGTCTCGCGAATTAAATATTCCTGTCTCCGAGATCACTAAACGGGGTAACGGCTCTAAATTAATTCCCTACACCGCCAAGGAATTGCTCTAGCTATTCGAGGAAGGAGGTAACTACAATGTTAAAATGGCAAAAAGATCTAGTTATTATAGGTGGTGGACCTGCTGGATTAGCAGCGGCTGTTGCTGCTAGGGATGCCGGTGTAGAGAATCTTCTTATCCTCGAAAGGCATCATGAACTAGGTGGCATCCTTAATCAGTGTATTCATAATGGCTTTGGCCTTCACTATTTTAAAGAAGAATTGACTGGCCCTGAATATGCTGAACGTTTTATTAATGAGGTGCATCAAAAACAGATTCCCTACCTTACAGATGCTATGGTTATTGCCCTCTCTCCAGAAAAGAACGTGCAAGTAGCTTGTCCAGATTATGGTTTAATAGAAATCCAAGCTAAAGCTATTATTCTGGCTATGGGCTGCCGCGAAAGAACCCGAGGCGCTATTAATATTCCTGGTACTAGACCAGCCGGTGTATATACTGCTGGTATGGTGCAGAATTTAATTAATATCGAAGGCTATTTACCAGGAAAAGAAATCGTCATCGTTGGGTCTGGAGATATCGGCCTCATAATGGCTAGGCGTTTGACTTTAGAAGGTGCCAAAGTCAAAGCTGTGGTTGAGATTATGCCCTACCCTGGAGGGTTAACTCGTAATATTGTGCAATGCTTAGATGATTTTGGTGTTCCTCTTTATCTCAGTCATTCAATTGTGGAGATTAAAGGCAAAGATCGAGTGGAAGGAGTTTTAGTCGCCCCTCTCGATCAAAAAATGCAACCTAACTTAGAAAAAGCCTTCCCCTTAGACTGTGATACCTTAGTACTCTCGGTAGGTTTGATTCCTGAAAATGAGCTTTCCAGACAAGCTGGTATTCAAATAGATCCTGTTACTTCCGGCCCACAAGTTAACGAAGCCTTGGCTACAAGTGTTTCCGGTATCTTTTCTTGTGGTAATGTCCTCCAAGTACATGATCTTGTTGATAATGTAACTAGAGAAAGTCAAAAAGCTGGTAAAAACGCAGCTAAATACATCTTAGCTGGTGAAGAACCTAGGTGCGAAACAAAGGTTGTTGCCGGGGAAAATGTACGCTATGTTGTACCCCAAATCATTAGTAAGAGCCAAGATGTGGAGTTTTTCTTAAGAGCTGCCAAACCTCTTGGGAAATCGTCTTTAATAGTAGGCGCTAATATCGTAACCAAAAAATTAAGGGAAGCTAAACCAGGAGAGATGATCTCTATTAAAATTCCTGCCGAAAAACTCTCGAAAGTTGACGACAAGCTAGAATTTCGCCTAGTAGAGGAGGTGAGCTCCCTTGAGCTTAACTCGTAAGCTAACTTGTATCTCTTGCCCTGTAGGTTGTACATTGACACTTACCCTAGATGGTAAGGAGCTCACTAATATCAGTGGTAATCAGTGTCCAAGGGGTCTAAATTATGCTAAAGATGAGTTCTATAATCCTAAACGTATGCTTACCAGTACCATTAGGATAGAAGATGGTGTTATTCAACAACTACCTGTAAGGACTCAAGAACCGATACCTAAAGAAAAAATACCCCTGGCCATGAAGATATTAAAAGATTTAACCACTAGAGCTCCCGTTAATTTAGGGGAGATCATCGATGCTGATTTTGCTGATACCAAAGTAGCGCTAATTGCCACAAGATCAGTAAAAAAGAAAAGCTAGCTGAAAGGTCCCTTATTAGATCAAAAGCTAATACTCTTAACTAAATAGCCATTTTGAACTCTCTACTAACTTTTTATTTTCGGTTATAAGTTTTCAAAAAAAGGATGCCAAAGCTCTTTGCTTTGACATCCTTTTTAGTTGTATTAGAAGCTAATTCCCAAAGATAAATTACCACCAAATTGACTTATAGGTGTCGAGCCAGCGTTAATTCCTAAGACTAAGCCAGAATTACCTAGTTTAGTTTGGAAATCTACTTCCCAAGTAATATTAGAGTTCTTATCAATTGTTCTATACATAACACCCGCTTTAGCGACTAAAACATAGCGATCAGGATCAATGAACCTATAGGCCAGACCACCACCTACCTCGCCAAAGGTATCACTTTGACTAAAGGCGTTATAACGACCTATGGTAAAGAAACCAGCTCCATTATCCATAAAGATATCGCTACCTGCTGATAGGCTGGTGTACTTAGCTAAAGAGCCATATCCACCACCATAATTCGCACTATAGTTACTAAAGTTGCCCCTAAGAACCAAGTAACGATTAACAGGAAAACTAGCGCTAACACCTAATCTTAATTGCCCAGCAATAAAGTCGCCACCCACAAATCCTGTGATCCGCTTTTCTACGTTATTTAATAGCCAATAGGGAACAAGCTTCAATGATAGATCTTTTTTCTCCCGATCGACTACCTTTACTTGCTCTCGAGACGATAAGTTACCTGCACCACGTAGTTCTAGTGTGTGTATTCCTTCAAGTACGTTTTCTAATACCAAAGGTGTTTTCCCTTGTTTTACACCGTTAAGATATACCTCAGCCCCACTAGGATTAGAAGTTACAGATAAGGTGCCTACTTTACGTTCAAGCTTTTCATCTATAACTATACGTTCGTTGCTATAGATAGAAAAAGTCTTAATAATAGGTCTATAACCATCTTTGTTAATCTCGATAGTTACTGTGCCAGGGCCAGCTTCTGTGAAAGTTAATGGTGTCTTACCAACTACCTGACCATCAACTAACACTGTAGCTCTAGCAGGATCACTATAGAAAGTAATCACTCCAGGTGGTAGCTGCATTGTTGCTTTAACAACTTCTCTATTACCGGATTTGAAGAGAATATTAGAACTCCAATCTCGCCAACCAGGTTTAGTCATCTTCACGTCATGATAACCTGGTTCAACCCATACAGTACTTAAAGGTGTTTCTCCTATATAACTACCATCAAGATAAACTGAAGCACCTGGTGGATCTGATTGGAAATGTGCTTCAGCAGGTGAACCTGCAACATGGAAAAATACTGATGAGCTTAAGCCTGGAGTTACCCAAACAACTTGCTCATGAGCTGGATAACCTGGGACTAAGATCTCTACTCGATAGAGACCTTTAGATAATTGTAAAACAAGTGGTGCTTTACCTTTTTTAACACTGTTAACATAGATATCGCCAGGTTTATTCGAGCTAATCTGAAGTTCACCCATTTTTTCGGGGAGAACAGGTGCCAATTTCGACACTGTATTAGCCTTGACCGTTACTTTTTCTCTAACATCTTCCGATAAGGGCTCTTTGAAGGTAATTAAATAGGTACCTTCAGGAACATTACTCACCATGAGTGGTGTTTTGCCTAAGAGGAAATTATCTAGATAAACAGTTGCACCTCTTGGCATAGAGTCTATATCGATAGCACCAAAACCTGGTACTGTTTGCTTGCTAGCATAATCACCCGCTTTAATCTTGAGGTAGGGATCTTCACGGATAATTCTAGCTTGAGCTCTGTTTCCATTTACAGAGATCACTTCAATTTCACCAGTTTTTACTAAAGGCGATCTCATGTATTTAATAAAAGCAGGATCAACTTGTTCTTGCCTATAGGTGTGTAGAACCTGCCCTTTAAAAATACCTAATCCTCCACCACTTGTTAATTCAACACTCTGCCCACTCACTAGTAAAACTTTATGCTCTGCGGTCATAGCCACAGAAACTTTCTGCGCTAAACCATTAGCTAAACTCTTATCAATAGTTAGGGGGTTCCCGGTTAAAGCATACTCTACAGATTGACCACTTTTGATGTTCCAAAATGTAACCGAAGTCTGATAGCTTTTACCTAAAGGTTTAATGACTCCAATAACTACAGCATCGGCAGTGACTACATTAGGGACACCACCTACATAACGCTCTAAAAAGGCCCTTCGATCTCCTACCAAAGAATCCGTACTAGAGCTAGAGAGAACTTTAAACCCTTGGGAATTTAACGCAGTATATATAGCTCCGCTAATTTTTTCCGCTGCTACCCATTGATCTGTAGTAGCTGGTTTTATGCCAATTATGGCAACATCAATAGCTGCTGTAAAAACTCCCAAAGTTAAGATTAATAGTAATATAAAAAAGCATCTTAAGGCCTTAAACCCATTTATCACATCTTTCACTCCCCTTTTTGCAACCTGCAATTATTTCTTTTATTAACTAAAACTTACAATACACCTGCTATTTTCTAGGACAAATAGCAAAGTAAAACGTTACCAAAAAGAATGTAACCTAATATATTCTTTCGCTATAGCTTTTCCTGCTCAATTGATATAGTAGTCTTATTTACAAACTTCATACCTACCAATCTTTTAAAAAAGAGAGGGGTTAACCCCTCTCCTCTAGATCCATAAGTGCATAACTTATTATTCCTGACAGAGTTGTAGCTTTCCTAAAGGTTGTTGATACTGGCGTCCGTTTTTCATCAGCTTCTGCTTTTTTAGGTGGGGTAAAATAGCTAATACCATCTTTGACAGCACCAGAAATTAATTCCTCTAGCTGAATTAAGGCATATTTACGTGCTTTGTCTAAATGCCGTTCTTTAACAAGGGCTAAAAGTACTTCTGGGCACCGATTCCAGGTTGATGCCCACCAAACAGGTTCGACTTCTTTTAAGGGTAAATCCTTTTCTATACACTCTAATATCTTTTCCATACCGCAGTCTAAAACATAAGCGAATTCATTTTGTAATGCTTTATCCTCTAAACCGGCTAAAATATCATGACCAAAAGCTACAATAGTCGCTTGATAACTCAAACTATTGCCAACACTTATTGAACCATCAAATTTTTCTGCATATGGCCACCAGCCACTGGTATGCACACCAAATCGATTCATTATATGTTTAGCTACTTCAAGAGCTAACTCGTGATAAACTTTATCTCCAGTTACTTGATAGGTACGCATTAAAGATGCACCTGCATAAACGTCGCCATTTAAGACATCGTGTTCTTTAGCATCTGGCCTTTTATAGTAGACACCAGGAACCAAAGGGTGCTTCATCGCCAAAAGAAAGCGAGCTGTACCCAGGAGTACATCTTTGGCCTCTTTGGCATTCGCATAGCGATAAAGATAATAAAGAGCATCAGCAGAAGCTCCTACTTCTGCTATATCTTTAGTCTCTGGCTGGTTTGGCAGAATGTAAAAAGGTTGACCTAATGCTCCATCTGCATGCTGTCTTTTAAGAGCAGCTTTCACTAAATCACGAGCATATACCTCGTTTTTTTCATTGACTTGAAAATAACGGTGATCAACAACTAAACTTAGAGCAGCTTCTAAGGTTGTGCAAGCACTAGCCATCTCACCTAATTCACTATCTTTAATGTCAAAGCCATCATTAGTAGTAACAATTTGTTCTAGCAAATAATCTCTTAAGAGTGCATAAAGTTCTGCCGATAAGGATTTAATACTATTACGCCATTGTTCCATATTTTGCCGTAGCTAAAGCTACAGCTTCCCCCCTTTAGACTTTTATAATTTATCTTTACCTATAACGTCTACCCTGTTTATAATAAGGAATTTGTCCATAAGCTACTATTGATAAAGCTAGTAGAGTCGATAACCAGATCGGTAAACGCAAAAAACTTAATAGATAACCAATTATAATAATTATACCAGTAATTTTAAGTACCTCATTAGAAACGAATGTATTAAAGCGAGCAGTCTTTCTTCGTTTTTGCTTGCGCCATTTATTAAAATCAATTATTTTCACACTCATACCTCCTAGTCGACACTATTAGCCCTAGTGTTCTAAAATAGGATCCTAATTATCTTCTTTAAGTATTTTTTCGCTTTGATGCTTTTATTCCCTGCTCAATCAATTAGACTAATCTACTAATAACTTAAATCTTTTTTATGCCTTTATACCACCTGTTACTTTGGCGAAACCTTTTCAATATTTACCAGGTAGAGTATTATGAAAGTACTTGTCGAAATAGATAAGGTAATTTGTCTTCTTCTTACTATGCTTACATTTTGGCACTAAGCTTCCATTTTTGCTTAGTAATTAACTTTCTCATAGTGTTTGATAACTATATTGGAGGAGGTGTAATGGCTCTGGGTTTTACCTTAGCCTAACATCATGAAAGTAATGCGAGCTATTGAATTAGGAAAAACCTATCGTGACGGAGAAAAGGAAACTGAGGTTCTCCGCCAAATTAATTTAGAAATTGAAGCTGGCGAGTTTATTGCAATCGCCGGACCATCTGGCTCCGGTAAAAGTACTTTATTAGGGCTTTTAGCTGGTCTGGATAAACCAACACAGGGTAATGTATTTATTGGGGAACATGAAATCACTTCTTTAAGTGAAAATCGCTTGGCTAAAATAAGAGGCAAAATGTTGGGTTTTGTTTTTCAATCTTTTAACCTTATTCCAACCCTTACTGCTCTAGAAAATATCGAATTGCCACTCTTATTAAATGGTATTCATGATCATAGCAAAGCAAAAGAACTTTTAGATCTAGTTGGCCTTTCACATAGGCATAAACATTACCCTAGCCAACTCTCAGGTGGAGAACAACAGAGAGTAGCTGTTGCAAGAGCTCTTGTCTGCGATCCACCCATTATTCTTGCTGATGAACCCACAGGTAACTTAGATAGTAACAATAGTAAAGCTGTAATTGAATTGCTAAAAGGTTTATCGGAAAATAGGGGTAAAACTGTTGTTGTGGTAACTCATGATCTTGATTTTGCCGCCAAAGCAGAACGAATTATTCATATTAACGATGGACGAATCCAATAGGAGGGATACCCATGCAACTGTTTTCCTTTGCCTTGAAAACTATACCAGCTGAATTTAAAAGCAGTTGGCAAAGATCCCTACTTATTGTTCTCTGTCTTGCTGTAGGTATCGCTTCAGTTTCAGCAGTTAAAATTTATACTGATTCGGCTATGAACTATTTTACTAGTAATGTTAAGGATTATTATGGTGCCGATCTTACCATTTCGATGCCTGAAAAACTTACCGAAGAGCAATCTCAGTTTTTGGAGAATGAAGATCTCGGCATAGTTACAATTGTTGAAAACCATAATCAGATCGCTTTTAATCCCTTTAATAAACAAAAAAACATGGCCGTACAAGTCACAGTTATTGATCCCGAGGTTTACCCTCTCTATGGTAGCCTTAAAGTCGTCGATGATAGTGATGTCAAAGTTCTACTACAGGAAAAACAAGCAGCCATTATCTCTGCTTCTCTCCTAGAACAATTAGAACTCAGGCAAGATGGCTTAGTAATTATTGGTAATACCCCCTATGTAATTAAGGGTATTTTAGAAGCTAAAGCAGCTCAAGACGGTATAGTAGCTAGAGTCTATACAGCTACCAAGCCCACTTTATCCGGTGGCTCGCTCTCAACAACGCAAGCTTACCTTCGTCTTGATCCTAAACACAAGCTAAATGATATTAAAGCTCAAGCTGAAGTTATCTTTGGTAAGGATAAAGTATCTACCTACGAAGATGTTACTAGCCATGTTGGTACAACCTCGAAAGTGCTGGGCAATGTTGCTTTAATAGCTGCTCTAGCCTCTTTACTCTTAGGTGGACTTGGTGTTGCTAACGCTAGCCAAGTTATTGCTAGACAAAAATTAAAGCACAGCGCCATTATGAAATGTCTTGGTGGGAACACCAGACAAATTGTTACAATAATTATTATTCAAATTGCCACCATTGGTCTTGTTGGCATCTTAACAGGCTTTTTATTAGGTTGGGCTTTAACTGGTGTTTTCCCTGTATTACTAAAAGACATTATCTCGATATCTATTCCTATTAAACCTGACTTAAAGGTGTTTTTACAGATCTCTCTACTAGGACTCTTGGTTACTATCTTCTTCGCTCTTTTACCAGTAGTCAAGTTTGCCAGAATTAGGCCGTTGGCAGTCTATCGTGATGACAACCCCGAAAAGTTACTGCCTAAGCATTCCAAACTGCTTACAACTGGTGTAGTTTTAATCTTAACAGTGTTATTAGGTCTCTTTGTCGGCATCATTATCGACTTCCTGGCGGTAGGTGTTGGCTTTGCTTTGACAACACTTTTCTTAACAGCAATTATGCTTCTTATAATCAGATTACTATTAAAACTTGTTCTTAAACTACCTATCTATGTTTCTGTTACCGCCCGCATGGCCAGACGAAGCTTAGACAGACAGATAACTAGGGCTGCGGGAGCAATTCTTGCTTTAGCACTAGGGATTGGCTCAATCCTTTTAATCTCGTTTTTAGAAAAAGATGTACTCGTTTTTATGGGTAACATTCTCCAAAGCGAGAAAACACCTAATATCATTGCTCTACTCGATAATAAAGAAGGTGCCACCTCAGAACAAGTAACTGCTTTCTTAGAAGAAGATGCTAGGGTAGAAAATGTCAGCACCTTGAAAATGCTAACAGGTAGTATTGTTTCTGCGAACGATAAACCTTTTACCGGTGAAAATTTAAAAAATCCTAATATGGTAATGATGGCTAAAAACCTACTCATTGGCTCTGTAGATCCAGAGAGAATTCCGGTGGAATTAAATTATACCGAAGGTAATGCTTTAACAGCTGACCACGAAATGATCATGGAGGAGCATATTGCCACTTCCTTAGGTTTTAAAATTGGCGATCAGCTGGGTATTAATATTGGCGAAGAACTTTTAGAATTCGAATTAGTTGGCTTTTACAGTAACGCTAAAGTAGGTGTTAACTTTACAGCTTTAGCCTATGCTACCTCCACTGCTATGGGCGATGTAGATTCTCCTTTCAAGACAGAACTACTTCTAGCAAGAACCAAAACTGGTATCGCTGGTAAAGATGTTATCCAATCCTTACGAGCAGGCGTCCCTGATCTTCGCTTTGCCTTTGATATTGGCCAGATCTTTGACCTTTTTAATACTATCTTTGTAGCCATTACTCGCTTTATGCAGTTTTTAGGCCTCTTTGCCCTTATCGCTGGCTTGGTTATTTTAGCGGGTACCATGATTCTTAACAAATGGGAAAAACGTAAAGAAACTGCTTTAATTCGTTGTTTAGGTGGAACTACCAAGGACGTTATTAAAGTACAACTATGGGAAAATGGCATCTTAGGTGTCTTATCCGCAGTAATTGGCATTTGGCTCGCTAATCTTCTCAGTTGGGCCTTAGATTCAAGAGTCTTGAAACTAGCTTTTAATCATCGACCTTTAACTAATATCTCTGCCTTTAGCATTGTTCTTCTCGCAGTAATTGCAGTTGGCACAATATCTCTTTGGGATGTACTCACAGAAAGACCTTTAACTGTTTTACGCAATGAATAACCTTTTGGAAAAGGATTGCCATAATGCTTGGAGAAATTAAGAACAAAGCAATAGGGGGGTGCTGTTTTTTGGAAGGACCACGCGCAGTAAAAAAAGAAGAATTACAACAACTAACTGATTTAATTAACTATGTCTTTAGAACTAGTTCAGGTAGAGAAGCTGATATGCATATCAGTTTTCCTCTCTTTATCAGCGAAGAAAACCTTAATAACCTATTAGTTATGGTTGATAATGGTAAGCCTGTTAGCCATATGGGGCTTTGGATTAATGATTTCTCCTATTTTGGCCAGCCAATTAGAGTAGGATCGCTAGGCTCTGTCTGCACAGATCCCAACTACCGTAGACAAGGCTTAGCAACTAAGCTAATGGATGCAGTTTTAGATCACCTTGAAGCAGAAGGAGTTGATCTACTGCTTGTCTCTGGTGGTCGAGGACTTTATCAAAGAGCTCAATGTTTCAAAGCAGGTGAAGTAACTTGGTATAATATCTCTAAAAACAGTTCTTTACCAAGGTTTGAGATTGTTGTTAATCCACCTGTGGAGTATCTAGCTGAGCTTTGGAGTAGAGAACCAATGCACTCGCATAGGGAGCTAAATAACTTTAAAGCATTAGTTGAAGCTGCTCCTCTACCCCGTTGTATCCAACACCAATCAACAGTTTATCTAGCAAAAATTGGTAATGCTCCTTTAGCTTATATACAAGCACTCAACGCTCCTAACGGCGGTGTTCTATTCTATGAATGGGCTGGTGACAGGACCGTCCTTTTAGAAATAGCTAGTTATATTAGTAACTTACCGGAGACTCGTGAAGTTACTTGGCCTCTACCTAGCTGGGAAAAAGCTTTGCATAACCTAATGCCCAAGTTTGATGCTAAGGTAAATCGTACTGAAGAACTTTCAGGAACTTATCGTATAATTCGCTTTGCATCTTTTATAGAAAAGATCAGCAAATATCTCCAAGAGCACTATGGTACCAACGAGTTACAAGGTTTTGATGAAGGCGATATGCAAGTACTACATTATCTAGATGAAGAGCTTAAGCTCGATCGCAAAAATATGAGTGACCTGCTTTTTAGTGGCCTGTTACCTAAAAATATGCCTTCTAAAATGAAAAGCCTTTTTCTCGAAGTGGCACCATTACCTTTACCTTGGCCCATTGGTTTTGACTATATTTAAACTTTATTGCAATATAAAAAGGCCTTGTATATCTTTTCGATATACAGGGCCTTTTTCGTTAACTTAAATATTCACGCTTCGCTAAGCTAGTTTCTTGGCTGTTTCTTCTAGCTGTTTTACAATCTCAATTTTCTGGGGACACTTAGACTCACATTGATAACACTGGGCACAGCTCTCAGCAGCTTTACCTTTTTCCTTTAGACCTTTATATCCATTCTTAGCTGCATCAATTAAACCATAGACTCGATCGTAATTCATATAGGTAAAATTCACAGGGATATCTACACCATTGGGGCAGGGCATACAATAACCACAGCCAGTGCAGTAGAGCTCGGCTAAGCGTTTCTTTTCTTCTAATATATCGGCAAGCATATTCTTTTCCCGCGTACTCAAGGGTTCTTCTAAAGAAGCAATACGTATATTCTCTTCTAGCATCTCTAGGTTACTCATACCAGAAAGAGCTACATCGACAGAAGGATTAGATAAGACAAACCTTAGTGCCATCTCCGCACTACTTTTAGTACCAGTTGGAATCAAGCGACGAATCTCTTCGGAAGGTGCTCCTAATCTACCACCGCCAACTGGACCCATAACTGCTACACCAAGACCCTTTTCTTTTGCATAATTAATACCCTCTTCATTACTGCGATCGAGGAGATTATATTGTACTAACATAGTTTCGAAATTACCGGTATCAATAAGCATAATAAGGTTTTCTGGTGTATCATGAAACGAAAATGAGATATGGCGAATTAAACCTTCTTCTTTAGCTTTTCTAGCTTCTTCCATGGGACCACCGGGTACATCGATCATCTGGGTATATTTATCCCAGTTGATTGCCCACATATGGTAAAAATCTATATAATCTGTGTCGAGCTTGGAAAGAGAGGTTTCCAGGCGCTTACGCCAATTAGCTCCTGAGGCATCTTCGATAGGATTTTTGGTTGACACTATAACTTTATCTCTTTGACCTTTAATGGCTCTCCCAACAAAGACTTCACTCTGGCCATCAAGATAGTAAAGGGCTGTGTCAAGATAGTTTATTCCTCTTTTAATACCTTCTCTTAATAGCTCAACAGCTTGGTCTGGATCACTAGTTGGTAGCCGCATAGCTCCAAATCCTAACCGTGATACCTTAACACCTGTTTTGCCAAACTCTCTATATTGCACTATTTACCACCCCAGAATTATTTGATTTTAACAGCTGCACCTGTCTTTTGTGAATTGTAGATAGCATCTTGGATCTTAACTACTCTAAGAGCTTCTTCTGGTTTTACCAAAGGCTCTTTGCCTTCAATAACACAATTAACAAAATGCTCAATTTCAGCATTATAGTTATTACCGATTTTATCTCTACGTATAATTTGATTCATATTAATTCTGTCATGAGATTCGTTCACAATGGTTAAAGGTTTACCCCAGTGGAAGCGAGCACCTGCACCAGATCCATAAACTTCTGTACCAAAGATCTCATCATCCATTAGATTCATGGCCCAAGAAGTTTCTACAGACAAGGTAGCGCCATTTTTCATCTTAACAAAACCAAAAGCAGCATCTTCTACTTGATAATCTTTGGGATCATAGTCACGGAAGTTATTTAAACAACCTTTATCTGCTAATTTAGTATAGCTAGAACCAAGTACTGTATCAGGTTCTGGATGACCCATGAGATATAGGGTTAAATCAAGAGCATGGGTACCAATATCAACAAGAGGACCTCCACCTTGTTTTTCCATGTTAAGGAAATCGCCCCAAGCAGGAATACCTCTTCTACGGGTAGCAATGGCTTTAGCAAAATAGATATCGCCAAATTCACCGGCATCAATATGGCTCTTTAGGGCTTGTATATCTGGATCAAAACGCCATTGATAACCTACTGTAAGAATTTTGCCACTCTTTTTATAAGCTTTAACCATCTCTTCGGCTTCTTTAGCGTTTTTAGCCATTGGCTTCTCACAGATAACATTCTTCCCAGCATTTAATGCGGCAATAGTAGCTGGAGCATGAGCATAGTTAGGGGTGCAGACACTGATAATATCAATCTCTTTCATCTCTAACATTTCGTTGTAGTCTGTAAAGACCTTGGTTACACCTAATTCGTTAGCCTTCTTCTTAGCTCTTTCTTCGATAATATCGCAAAGTGCGACAATCTCTACTTTATCATTTAGACGTAAATAACCAGGAATATGGGCGCCTTTAGCGATCCCACCTACACCAATAATTCCAACCTTTAACTTATTAGCCACAGATATTGTCCCCTTTCTCGAACATCTCTTGTTTATTTACTCGCAAGAAGTGTTATTTCCTTTAGATATCACTTACTAAAAGTAATTTTATTCTACTAGATTTAAATAGCAAACTACAGCTAGGCGAGTATTTTAGTTTAACTCTAAATTAAACTACTCTAGCTCACTTAATTGCTTAGAAAGCCATATATCCTTTGAACCAGTTCTCCTACAGAAAAAGAAGGCACGTAGGGCCTTCTTTTTCTTAGCCTAGAGACTATCTACACTAATCTCATCAAAGCTAAGTGCGACATCGTCAAACCTCAATAATAACCCACCAACAGGAAACTCTTTTTCTGAATCTGATACTTTAAGCACTTCTTTGCCATCGACAAATACTTTAAAGGTAAAGTCATTTAATTCAATTTTAAAGGTATGTGTGCCTAAAGCCCCAAACGCAGGGCTATCGTTAGATCCTAATAAAGTACCCGACTCCCAGGTGCCAGTAAAACGGTGTATACCTATTCCTGTAGGCCAAAAGCTAAGCCAATAACTCTCAAATAAACTATTGTAACGAAATAGTATTCTTAAAGCTCCATTTTTACCCCATTCATTTATTTGGAAAGTGCCCGCAATTACACAGTTCTCAAATTCTTCGCCTAAAAGTTCCGCATCAAGAGAAAGTCCTAAAGTGTCATTATTAAGACACCCCTCGTAGACCTCAAGGGTCATACCTAACTTCCAATCATCCGTCTCTTCATCAAAAGTATCTTGAAAAAGGACCTTTGCCGAAACAGAAACACCTAATACCACCATCAGCAAAAGCACCAAGAGCCTTTTCATACTATTTCTCACCACTTTCTCGGTATATTTGACAAACCTCGTTAAACGACTCACGAAACACTCCATCGTAAGAGCCATCGCTCAGTAGATCGGTCCAGAAGTCTTCGTTTCTTTTATACCAAAGCACATGAGAGATAATAATAAAATCCATGTTAAACCCAGTTGCACCACTTTGCCTTAGGATCTCAGCTGCTTTCCTTTGTCTGATTGCTGGCAACTCGCCTCCGTAATCATCGAGTATTATTAAGTCGCCATCTACTTCCTTAAAAACATTTACTGCTTTTTTAGTATAGCTTGCTAACTCATCCCAAGTTTCATCCCGTATAAAGCCATACGTATCTAGACTAGCTAAGTTAAATTCTTTAACCCACCTTAAGCTAACTGCCCATGGCTGCATGAAGGTTACAGCTTTTTTAGCCTTAGTACTACTACCTAAAACTTCAATCCACTCTAAGGCTTCGGTTGTCTTAATTCTTGGATATTGTTCAGTCATAGAAGCTGCGGAGAATTCGTTAAACTCAAAGATACCAAAATAATTAGGTGCGTAGCGACTATCTATCTCGCGAACTATTTGGGCATATACTTTTTTTACCTCATCAAGTCTTAGATCGACCTTAGGTACAGGACCTGAATTTGGATAAATAAGCTCAGGCTTTTCCCTAGCTAGATAGTTATTTATTAGAGATAAAACAGGAATTATCTCAACAGCGAACTTTTCCCCAGCACTAAACCACTTATCAAATATTTCGATTGCTTTTTCTGGAGCTACCTGCCCTCCATAAAATACATATAGGGTATTAAACCCAGTAAGATCTTTTAAGGTCTTTACTACTTGCTCTGGTTCATGAACTAGAAATGGGCTATCAAACCAAGCATGATGCCCTACCATTAAATCAACAGTAAAAGCTAGACGGAAATCTTCTGCCACTGAACCACTTCCTAGACAGAACAAAATAAGCAGTAAGATAGATAAGCGTTTCATTCTAATCACATCCCTTAAAACGAAACTCTTTATAGATCTCCTTTACAGCTACCATTCCTTCTGCGTAAAAACCATCATAACTACCATCTGTTAAGAGATCTAACCAAAAATCCTCACCTTTTTGATCTCTAGCAACTGCAGCTGTAATAATTAAATCTAAATTGAGACCAGTAACGCCCTCTTCAATCATGATCTTGTAAGCAGTCTTTTGCCTAGCGCCAATGATTTTGCCACCAAAATCATCTAGAATGACTAAATCAGCATCGACCTCAGGATAATATTGCACACAATCTCTGATATAAGCTCGTAATTCAGACCACTCTTCTTGCCACAAAAAAGTATAGGTATCAACACTAACTCTTTCTATACCTTGAAGCCACTTTAGCTTAACTCCATAAGGTTGCATAAAGGTTAGGGCTGGTTTTCCTGATACAGCTTCACTAATATTTTGCCACCAATGCTTTAGTTCATCTGACTTATAGCGTTTATAACTATCTGAGGCCATAGCAATAGAATAGTCATTAAACTCCATGACACCAAATACTTTAGGCTTAAGTTCATTATCTATCGCTTGAGCTAAGTTATGGTAATAAGCTAAGACTTCAGGGTTCTTTATATCTACCATTGGCCCAATCCCAGCTTTATCAATAGTTCCACTGATCAATTCTGGTCTTGTTAAGCCTAAAAAACTATTCACCATGGAAAGTACGGGTATTATCTCTACTCCATCCTTTAATGCAGCATCTTGCCACCTTTTAAAAGCTTCAATAGTTTGTTTCTCTGGTAACTGACCCGCATAGATCACATAAAGCGTATTAGCATGGTAATTTCTCGCTAGTATCGGCACAATCTCTTCTGGGTAAGCTTGCCAATCGGCTGTACGAAAATAAACATCAGTACCTGCTAAAAGATCAACTGTAAATGCTAGAACAGGTTCTTTAGCCATTATCTTCCCCCCACTTATAAACACTAGAGCAATTAAAAGAATAATTCGTAGCTGTTTCATTTTTTAACCTCAAATTGTTGCAAAAATCTAGCAAACTCTTTTTCCTTTCGTCCTAGTTCGTTATTCATTTCAGAGGCAGCTTGTTTCAATGCCTTTTCTGAATCAATACCTTCAGCTACAGTCTGGTACACCAAAAAGTCCAGGTAGCGATGGGTGACAGTCTCTGGAGACAGGGCATAAGGTGGTGCTACACTCACCTTCGCTTGTCTTAAAAAGACCTCTCTGGCACTAGAGTCCATTGGTGTATTCTTTAGTGCATCCTCAACTGCAGAGAAAAAGATAAATTGAGGTAGTTTTTGCGATATTTCACTAGCGATTTGTTTCTGGACTTCAGGACTTAAAAACCACTTTACAAACTCCCATGTTGCTTTCTTATTCTTACTATCTTTGAAAATACCCAGGGTATTTCCCCCAATATAAGCAGCATGGTTAACTGTTCCATCTGCCATTTTAGTCCCTGGTGCTAGAGCCACAGACCATTTGCCTTTTAATTCAGGCATTGTTGTTAGAAAAGTGGGATAGTCAAAGGATGAGCCTGTCATTAGAGGAAGTTCACCTGATTTAAATCCCATGTTGCGCTGAGCATCTTTAGGTACATTCTGTTTCTTAAAAAAACTGACAAACTCTTTTAAACCCCTTAAAGCTTCAGGTGTATCCAAACCTGACTTTTTTCTATCGAGGGTATACCAATCTGCACCGTTTTGCCAAAGAAACATAGATAAATCGGCATATGGAGCGCCAGCTAAGCCAAAGGCAAAAGCAAAATTACGCCCTTTCGATTGTAATTTGGGTAATATCTGTTTTAGTTCATCCCAGGTGTCTGGAACCTTAAGTCCCATTTCGTTTATTATGTCTTGTCTATAATACATAGGGTAGATATTAAACTGGATTGGATAGCCAAACAACGCAGAGCGAAATTCTAGTGAACGTAATAGTCCTGGGAAACAATTTTGAGCAACGATATCTGCTTCTTTCCCAAAAGCTTCTCGGAGTTCTAGCATGGCACCCCTGACCCCTAAGTCAGCTGGACCTAAAGAACCCATGATGCCAATATCTGGTACACTGCCAGAAGCCGCCGCTAAAAGATATTTTTGTTCATAACTATCACCTGGCATGGTAGTAAACTCAACCTTGATCCCAGTTTTGGCAGTAAAATCTTTCTCTGTTACTGACTGAAAGACATTAACAATCTCTTGAATCCAAACAAGCCAAACTTTCACTGTTTCTGCTTGCGCCAGATTAGTTAACATTAAGCTAAGAATTAATAGAAATACCCACTTACGCATGAACTCTCCCCCCAGTTTTTTTATTAAAGAAGAGTCACCTTAACATTTTCAATTACTACACTAAGATCATCAGTTCTAATGCCAACACCCCCCTTTTTATAAATTTGTTCAGGATCTTTAACATCAAGGATTAAATTGCCATCGAAATAAACTCTAAAGCGATTACCGACAATTCGCATATTGATTTTGTGTTTCTTTTGTAACTCAAATGTTTCCCTTGCCTCACCAAGGAAAAACGTTCTGCGCCAATCACCTTCAAATCGATGGATAAATGACCGATCTACACATAAACTCAAGCCATAACCTTGCCATATTTTTTCATTACGCCAAAAAAACCGCAAAGCAGAAGCGTTAGTTCCCACAGATTGCACCTGAAATTCAGCTGTAAAATCATAATCAGACCAGTCTTTCTTAATCGATAAGGCATTACCAAAACTTCCGGTTCCCCTAGAAAATAACATCCTTTTTTGATTTAGTTGCCAGTTTTCTAGCTTAGCATCTGTATCATCTGTAAGTTGCCACAAGTGTGCCAGCAATTCATAAATAACTTTCTCTTCTGAGCCTCTTTGGCGAGAGAGTGTCTGTTTTAAATTTTTCCTTGCTTCATACAGTCGACCTCTAACTGTGCTTACTGGTATATGTAAAATTGCTGCTATTTCTTCATAGGAATATCCATCAATATAAAAAAGAACAATAACTTGTTTCAAGTGCGCTGGAAGACCTTCTAGCATAAACCTAATAGCTAATCTGTCTTCATCTACAGCAATAACATCTGCTTCTATTTCTTCTATGTTAGGTATTGTTCTGTGCCTCGTACTGGCCATATCTAGGACAACTCTAGAAGCTAAACGCCAAAGCCAAGTGTTAGCATGTTCTTTATCTTGTACACTACCCCAATACCGCCAGGCTCTAAGAAAGACTTCCTGAGCAGCATCTTCAGCTAAAGCCCAATCACCTAAGCGATTATAGCAGTAGCCCATTACCTTCCCTTGGTTATTCAGCAGCAGATCAATAAATGTCTCTAGATCAATTGCTCCCCTAATACCCATCTTTCAATCCCCTTTGTCTTTCTATAAGTAGAGACCGGTTAATCTATGTGAAAATCAAATCTATTTCAAAAATAGCTCGTCTCTTTATTTAAATTGCTTTTTGTAAACATCAATCCTGCACCTAATAATGCCACTAATCCTCTGTAAACAAAAAAAGGCCATAGATTTTTATCTATGGCCTTGGTTATTCGTGATTCTACCTTTGAAATTTCCGGTGTGTTTATCTCTGCTAAAGTCATTTATTCCTTAAATCCTGCGTCCCTATATAATTATGTCCAGTTAACATAGTAATAAGAGTATTCATAGACCAAACACTATGTTTCTCAAGAAAACCTTTTTCCTCAAAATCTCTAACTAATTCTCGTAGATCATAATCAACATACTGCTTTGAGGTTGTAATATGATTTTGATTGATATCTAAAACCATATACTGTGCTCTAGGATCACCGTTTAATGGCATTCCTACTGAACCAACACAGATAAATCTTTTTTTGTTAACAACTTCATCCATGAATAAATGGTGATGACCAAAGATAAAAACATCACAATCATTTAGATCTGCTGCTTGTGATAACACCTCTAGATTTGGCGTGTTTTTTTCTCTCTCTAATCTATCCAAAACCCGAAAAGCTTTTGTCTTATAAAGATCGTGTGAGACATGAATAGTTACATCCTCAATTTCCAACGAAACCGAAGAAGAAAGTTCTTTCAGATAGGGGAGATGTAATCTTCCTTATTCCCCGAAATAGCTACAATAGGATGTGAATTATAACTCATTAGCAGATCAATAACTTCATTTGATCCACTGCCTCCAAAAGCATAATCGCTACAAAAAATCACTTGATCTACATTTTGCCTTTGCAGGTGATCTAATACAGCGAATAAGGCAAATTGATTGCTATGAATATCTGCGAGCAATGCTAATCTCATATATATTTCCCCTCTGTTGTATTAAGTCTATTAAAGTTATACATTTTAATGCTTAGTAAGTAATTGGTTCGTGTTATTCAATAAGATTTTCTTCCCTCATTCTGTATAACGAATTACCTATTGATTTCTCAAGTTCTTCTTGAACTGAATAATATACTGCTATTTGCATTAGTGCAACCATTGCTTGTTTAATTTCACCTGCTAAAGCCTCTTTGCTTGGTTCGCCATATTTTAATCTCTTTATACCAGTATTTTCAAAATGGTTAACTTCACTTTTTTTGCTGCTTTTGAAACAAAATGATTATATCCATGCCACACCTTTCCTATTACACCTTCAGATAGTAGCTTTTGAATATCCGCATAGTAAATACCCGCAGATATTAAATCTACGGTTTTTATGATTCCGTCAGTATTTACTTTTCCCAGCTTTTCATATAGTCTCATGAGAAAGCCTCACTTAAAATATGCCACCCTAATATAATATTTGGTGGTATATTAGTAGAAACAATATAGTTAATTATTGCTCTTTAGCAAAAGTTAATCGCCACCACTTTGAATATTGGTGGATAACTATTGTTTTACATGGTGTAATTTTCCATGGGAGTGTTGTCTATGCGTGTTATCAGGTAATAAACAATACAATCAAACAAATCAAGCTGGTAGAAATTGAGCAATATCAAATGATCACTGAGTATGAAGAACTCTAGTGGCCCTGATTTAACTGCGAATAACTTATTTCGATGAGAAATTAGAGGTAGTGCAATAGTATAGTGAAAGAAGGTGTGATGATGAGTAAAGTAGGGGTAAAATTCTCCAAAGTAAAAGAGCCCTCAGCATTCTAGAAAGCTTAATCTCGAATGTTGTAGACAGGTTCTTAGCTCAAACAGGTTGTTTTCCTAATTTATCAAACAGCCTTTTTCAACTGCTACTTTAACTGCAATCGTTAATCCTTTCGCTATATCTTCTAAAGCCACACTAGGCATATGTCTTTTGTTAATTACTTGTTCAGGGATGAAAGGAACATGAATAAAACCACCTAGCATATTAGGCCTTTTGGTATTTATATAATGCAGGAGTCCATACATAACATGGTTGCAAACAAATGTACCTGCTGAATTTGAAATGGAAGCAGGCAGTTTTGCACTCTGAATCTCTTCTACCATATCTTTGATTGGCAGTCGTGCAAAGTAAGCAGTTGGCCCATCAATATCTATAGGTTCGTCACTAGGACTATTCCCGTCGTTATCTTTGATAGAAGCATCATTTAAATTAATTGCGACCCTCTCTACAGTTAGCTCGTAACGTCCCCCAGCTTGGCCTATACATAAAACCGCATCTGGATTTTCTTTCTCAATTACCTGTATTAACTTGTTAATTGACTTGCCAAAAACTGTTGGCAGTTGAGCCTTTTTTATCTCTGCCCCAGCTATACATAGATCTAACCTCTGTACTGCTTCCCAAGCAGGGTTTATTTCTTCTCCCCTAAAGGGTTCAAAACCTGTAACCAACACCTTCATTGTAAATCCCATCCTCTATATAACCCATAATTAGTTTTTAAGCAATCTTTCTCTATGTTCTTTTTAAAATTGATGCATTGGTGTCAAGGCTAGCTGGCACCAATGCATTTATTATTCACTAGATATCTAAACCCTCTTTAAGACTAGAAAGGTTAAGAAAGTCTATCAGATATTGTTTTTTTAATAAGTCTCCTGGAACAAACTTATCATATTTACCACCAGTTTGCAGATCCTCCGACATTGTAACCGAAGCTAAGTCTACATCGCCATACTTAATGTCCTTTAATTCGTTTAGAAGACTTGATTCGCTTATATCGTCTGTAAAGATACAAATAGGGACATTTTTCTCTATTAGTAACTTATTAGCGATCCCTTTTTCAGTTAGAAGGTGGCTTAGGGTTATAAGCTCGCAAGTACCTACAAAAGGAAATATTGCGTAAACTCCCTCTACTATCGGTATAGCAGGCTTAGTTGTGAGCTTGGAATTAAGGGCAATCTGGCGAATTTCCTTAAGTCTATTAGCTGCAGATTCTGAAAGATAACCGTACTCTTCTTTACTTTGTAGGATTTCTTTCATTTTTTTCATGATCTTGTTATGGACAGGAATTCCATTAAAGCCATACCATTGATTAGTCGATATACCGGAAATTTCTTTGACATAAATGATATTAGTCTTTTTATCGACCTCGAGTACTTCCCAAGACCTTCCTGCGAGGGCAAAGCGTTCACCTACCGGGAAAGCTTCTTGAATAGTACCGATTTCCTCGGAAGCAAATTTAACGCTGTACTCCTCAGGAGTCTCAAATACGCTGTAAAAATCGTAGTTATTAACTAAACTCTCCCCGTCTTCTCCTATTAATAGACCACCATTTTCACTTCGTTCAAGTTGCTTATTCCCTAACATATAGAGAAGTAGTGTTTTGTAGTCTTCTTGAGTGACTTCTTTAAACGGAGTGAGTGTTAAAAGATTCTGAGCAAGTAATGCTGGAGTCACTTCACCTGCAGATACCATATAACTCATAGTCTGGTGATATAAGACACTTAAGGGTAGCTTCTTTTGCCTGAGGGGTTCGACCCACTTTTCTCTGATATAGAGTTCGATAATAGCTATGCATTTTACAAATGACCAATTTATAGCTTGATAGAATTCTTTATTGATGTTTTTCACATCTTCTCTAAAAACAAACCACATTTCGCTAGGTTGACCACGCCTACCACTTCTACCTAGACGTTGAACAAAGCTAGATACAGAAATTGGACAGCCTGTTTGCACTATACGCTCTAAATATCCTAAATCGATGCCTAGCTCAAGAGTTAAGGTGGCCCCAGTAACAGTTTTACTCTCATCTGTTTTCATTTTGTTTTCCGTAAACTCACGTAGCGATGCTGAGATATTGCCATGGTGCACAAGATAGTTATCCGGTGTATGATTTTTTCTAGCGATGTTTTTTAAATGAGCTATATTTTCTTCTACTTCAGCTTTAGCATTAGAAAATAAGATGCACTTCTTCCCAAATGTGGCAGCATAAAGGTAATCGTAATAGGCATTCATCGACTTTTTATCTTCATCAGTTTTGTTGTCAAAGTTTACATAATAATGCTGCATCGATAACCTTAATTGCTTTTTGGGGCTTGGTACTTGAGGGGTAATACACTCTCTAGGAGTACCACTATTTAACCATTTTTCGGTATTCTCATACTCACCTAAAGTGGCAGAAAGCCCTATTCTTATTGGGATTACCCCGGTTAGCTTTTGAATGCGTTCTAAGATACATAGGAGTTGAACACCACGATCTTCGTTTACAAACGAATGGACTTCGTCAATAATAACGAAACGCAAATCAGTAAATAAACGAATAACCTCTGTTTTTCGTCTCATTAACATAGCCTCTAGAGATTCAGGTGTAGTTTGAATGATACCTTGAGGGTTTTTAAGAAGTTTATTCTTTTCGCTTAGACTAGCATCTCCATGCCATTTGGTTACCCTTATACCAGATTCCTCTAAAAGTCCTGATAAACGAAGGAATTGATCATTGATTAAAGCTTTTAGAGGGCTGATATATAAAACTCCTACTGATGCAGCTGGATTTTCGTAGAGTTTAGTGAGCACAGGTAAAAAAGCTGCTTCAGTTTTGCCACTAGCGGTCCCTGAAGCAAGGAGTAAATTTTTGTCGGTATTAAAGAGAACATCACAAGCTGCTACTTGAATTTCACGCAGGTTGTCCCATTTCTCCCTGTAGATATAGTCCTTTATAAAAGGTGCTAACCTTTCAAAAGCACTCATATTTCAAACTCCTCGAAGTCCTTATGAATTGCTTCCTCAGTTAAATTGTTTTTGGCAAACTCAAACCCTTGTGAGTTTAATATTTCAGTGATACTTAGCTTTGGATTCTGGTAGACAATATTCATTATCTCAATAAAGTCGCGTATAACCTCACGAGGGGTAATATTAGTATTGGCACCAATTCTACCAAATTCGATTTTAATAAAGTTAATCATATCATCTTGAGTTATTGTGGACTCATAACCAAATAACTCGCTATGGATTTTGGCCAACTTTTCTATTAAGACATACAGTTCTTCATAAGTAAGAGGCAACAATCTTATAATTGGCGCTAGCATATCTTTGGTAGTCTCTGTGGAAAAACGGCTTTCTTCTAAACGAGACTTTAGTGCTTCATAACTATAAACACCACGTCTTGGATCTTCAATACATTGCGGGGTCCCACCCATAATAATCCCTAGATATCGTGCTTTCCCTTGTAATGTGTCATTATACATAGTTAAGATTTTTTCGTAGTTATATTGCCTGGTTATACTATTAGGTATTTTATAGATATTTACTAGTTCGTCTATTAAAACTAGTAACCCACTATAGCCTGCTCTAACCAAAAATACTGCAAAAAGTTTTAAATATTCGTACCAGTTATCATCAGTGATGATTGTATTCACACCTAGTTCCTGCCTAGCATCGGTTTTAGTGGCATACTCTCCACGGAACCACTTAATAACCTTTGCTTTGGTTTCGTCATCATTATTTACATAGGAGTTATAGTAAATTGTTAAAAGCTTAGCAAATTCAAAGCCATGAACCATCTCTTGTAGATCATTAATTACAATAAATATCTTCTGTTCTACAAGTTTAACAATTCTATCGTCTGTTGGTGACAAACCACTTTCAGCTGCAACCTCTAACTGAACATTATTTAGCCATCTATCTAGAATTAAAGGCAGAGCTCCACCATCTGGTCTGGTTTTTGTCGACATGTTTTGGATAAGTTCCTTATAGGTGGCAAGGCCTTGCCCTTTCGTTCCTTGTAGACGCCTTTCCGGTGATAAATCAGCATCTACTACCACAAAATTACGATCCATCACATATGATCTAATTATTTGTAGTAAAAAACTTTTACCACTGCCATATTTACCAACAATAAATCGAAAAGAAGCTCCGCCATCTGCTATTATGTCCACATCATGTAAGAGGGCATCAATCTCAGCTTTCCTACCTACAGCAATATATGGTAACCCTATTCTTGGTACTACCCCACCTTTCAAGGAGTTAATTATTGCAGATGCTATGCGTTTTGGTACTGTACTCATAGATTTAATAGTCCTTTCAGTTGATCTAAGTAATCTTCAATAATAATAGGAACATCGCCATCAAGTTCAATCACCATATCGCCGATAGTATTAAACAATTTTTCATTGATACTATCGATCACTACTGAAAGCATCAGCCCATTTGTTCTTAGAAGGTTGTTTAGTTTCAGGAGATCGCTTTCTAATATTGCAAAAACAATTGCTGTTTCTATACTATCTAAAAATTTATTGTCCCTCTCTGGTTGTTGTTGTACCTCTTTTTTAACCTCACTTACTAATTCTAAAGTTGGTTCCAGTTCATCTTTTTCTATAAGGAGCTTGTCTTGAATTATCTCAGCAGCGAGTCTGATTTCGTTAAATTTAGAGGTATCGATCGTTATAGGTACCCGTGTGGAATCTTCCTCATTAGCTTTCTTCTTGTCTTTTTTTGCGAAATCTAGCATTGGCTTATTTTCAAGGTAATAACTGTTAACTACTTTTTTAATTAAGTCTGTATTAAGTTTTGTGGTTTTCCCTAAGGTTAAAGGATGTTTAAAGTTATATACATCACGCATAGTAGCATCGATCGTTTTAAGTAGTTCTCCTATGACTTTGTTTTTCTTCCCTGTTTTAGGGTAGTAGGTACATTGCCAATAACCAAAGCTAATTGAATAGCTTTCACAGGTATTAATTACCTTAATCCTATCTGTTTTGTCTTTTTTATAAAAGACAGCCCAACTAAACATATAATATGAGCTAGTATTTGCAATACCGAAAAACCTATTAAATAAAGGTCGCTTTCTATTTTTCTTATAATACCCCGTTAGCTCACTATAGACCTTATAAACTACAGCTTCAACATCATTACCATACTTTTTGTAAAATGCCGATTTAAGTAGATTGTAGTTAGAAAAGTAATTAAGGACTAGACAGATTTCCTTAGGAGAATAATCAGTGTAATTGTACAACTTCTCGAGTAAAAAACTTGGTTCTTCTTTATTAACAACCAATAGTAAAGCAGGATCTAGATCGTAATAAATAATATAATCTTTAAGCCAGATACCGAAGTAACGGTCAATTGTATAATCGAGTTCTCTATATTGGTTCCAAAAAGAGATAAGTTTATCAAAGCCCTCTTTGGGAGATTTAACACCAATGTTATTTAGAAGTTCGTAAATATACAAAAAGGCAAAGGCAATCTCTGTTTTCTCGCAAACACCTTTTCTAACCTTTGTTCGCCAGGAAAAATAACCTCTAAGTTGGGTATCGCTTAAAGCACGGTATGTAGGATAATAGCGATCACAGACACCTGTAAATTGGTAGTCATCCTCGTAATCTTCCATAAACTTTGCTTGTTCATAGAATAACTTGCCTTCGGTACCATTGGAATAAGACTCATTGACCTTTTTCTCAATATCACGCATTTCTTTTATTTTCCGAGAGGTACTTACTTTAATTTTATTAGCAGTTTTAAGAATGGGTTCTGGTTTATAGTTTGAGTTAGTATTTTCTTCAGCATTTTTGATAGCCGATACATTTACCTTAGCCAAAATTTCCTGTATTAGATTATTGATATCCATCTTAGCCATCTACACCACTCATCTCAAAGATCATATGATTTTAGCTTTCTAAACCCGGTGTGTTTTGAATAAAAAATCCTTGTAATAACCCTGTTAAAATTCATTATACCCTATAGTACTTAAAAAGTGTGAATAAAGAAATCTTCGACAAACCTCAAGTCTAGAACCCCTTTTTACCTCCTAAATTGGCCAACTTAAAGGAGCAGATTTTAATCTGCTCCTACTATATCTGCTAAGACTCCTCCTAAATACTCACCAAGCGCAGGAAAGTCCATTGCTTCAATATATATTTTTTCTAACTCCTCATGAGCTTGAAAAGCGTTACTTAAGGCTTTTATGCCTTCTTCTGTTGCTTGTTGAACTAAAGAAGCTAACTCGCTTTCTCTGTAGGTCCATTTAGCTTCGATATAGATCTGTTTACTCTGGATATAAAGGCCTTCTAATTTATGACCATCTAACGGATCCATTAAATATAATACATCCTCTCCCGAACCGAGGAAAAGAGCTGCTAAAGGATAAAGTAAAGTCTCTACATAAGAGGGAGATGCACCCACATACAAGGTTTCTTTAGCTATTAAAGGCATACATTTTAGGCCTTGTGGTGTATAAGCCGAAATAAATCTTTTTTCCCCCCGACCTAGATTAGGGTTGTTAGGGATGATACGGTTATACAGCTCGTGCCAAATCTTTTTAAATTGTACGAGATCCTGAACTGGATATTCTTTTTCTAATCTCTCTCTTATCTTTAAGGCTTTAGCTAAAGAAGCATAAGCTTGAGTGAAATAATCTGTGGTCTTTCGTTGGCATTTAACTATGCTTATTATGCGTTCCCTGAGTTTGTCTTTTTGCCAGAACTTGCCAAAATCAAGTATTTCGTCTCTAGCTCCTGGTAGCACTGGCTCTAGGACATGAGGGGCTGTAGCGTCGGTAATAAAATAACCTAGTAAAAAGTCTGCTACTGCATCCAAGGAATTGGGTGAAGAAGCACAATGAAAAAGCACAGGTTCTTTAGTAGCTTCTGCGACCTTTTTGAGAAAAGAGGATTTACCAGTACCAGGCCCTCCCTTAATTAAAATGCGACGTTTAGCCTCTGGGTAAAACTCTTCAGCATAAGAAACGAAGCCTCTTCCAGTGTTGCTTCCCCAAAAGAATCTATCCATTTACTCACCTCATAAGTAGCATATGCTACTTATGAGGATAAGAAACTTATAACTTTATTTTGTTTAGTGGTTAGCAGTGTGTTGGCTCTTGGCCAGTTTTTCTTTGTAAACTTGGTAATGAGATTTAAACACTAATGCTGTTAATCCTAATAAGAACACCAAAACCACTGTTGTTAACCAATTTTCCATGTGAGCATAACTAGCAAAATGTCCACCATGGTGATGTCCTACAGGAAAGAAGCAAGTAAAAACTAGATTCCATGCTGCATGAAAGCCAATACAGAGCCATTTTTTGAATGTTGTTAGATACAATAAACCCAGGAAGAAAGCTAACACAAAAAAGTTTACCCAACCAATTAAGGATACTCCAGGATTATCCCAAAGGAATTGAACTAAAACAAACACACTAGACGAAGCAAGTAAAGCTAGTGGTGTATTACCGAGCTCAACAATCTGTTCTAGGACAAAGCCTCTCGTAACCATTTCTTCGATGAAAGCTTCAGCTAGAAAAAAGATTATAGCTAAGCCCAATACTTTAAATAAACCAATTCCTAATAGTTCTTGATTAAAAGCTCTCGTACTGCCTCCTGTTATTATTTCAGTTAATACGACAACCATAGCGGAGGTCAGACCATAGAGTATACCTATACCAAGATTTTGCCAAAACTTTGGTTCGAACTCTAAATAATGCTGGAAATCCCAGTGATTTAATACAATTCCCAACCAAGCTTTAATAATAAAGGTCAATATCAAAGCTTGTAGTAACATCTTAACCCAATATATATCAAAAACTTCTATTTTACTGATGGTATTAGCTGTAACTATCATAAAAGGGATTACAAGTATAAGGTAAAGTAAGAGTGCCGCTTTATTACGCTCTTTTTGCTGACTTTCCATAACTTTCTCCTCCAATAAACTCATTTACTATGTATAAAAGCGGCGAGTTACGCCGCTTCATCTTTTGTATACATTTTATCTAACTCTAGCTTGAACTGCAACTAATTAAGTTGTTTTTTCCACTTAATGCTAGTTGTTATTGTAGCTTTCTCAGTAGTTTGAGACCAATTCTTTGTCTATCTTTATCGATCTCAATAACTTCTACTTCAACTACCTCACCTACAGCAATCTGTCTCATAGGATGTAGTTTAGTTCCTTGAGGTAACTGAGAAACGTGAATCAAGCCATCGCGTTTCACACCAATATCCACAAAAGCACCGAAATCAACCACATTGCGGACAGTACCTGTTAACACTTGGCCTGTTTTTAGGTCTTCAAATTTTAAGACGTCTTGTCTAAACACTGGTCCAGGTAGATCCTCTCTCGGATCTCGACCAGGTTTGCTTAATGAACTTAAAATATCTGTGACAGTTGGCAAACCAGCATCAAAGGTTTGAGCTAACTCTTCAGCTTTAACTTCGCCAAGTTTACTTTGTAACTCAGGAGTACCAACTTGACTTAGCTTAAAACCTAGATGAGAAACTATCTTTTCTGCTAGTGGATATGACTCTGGGTGAACTGCTGTATTATCTAGTACATTTTGGCCACTAGCTATGCGCAAGAAACCAGCAGATTGTTCGTAGGTTTTAGCACCAATCCCCTTAATCTTTAAAAGTTCTTTTCGGGAAGAAAACTTACCGTTTTCTTGGCGGAAAGAGATAATCCTTTGGGCTAAAGTTTTATTAATACCACTAACATACTGTAAGAGTGTCCACGAAGCAGTATTTAATTCTACACCAACATGGTTAACTGCACTTTCTACTACATAATCCAAAGCACTTGAAAGTTCTTTCTGGTTTACATCATGTTGATATTGACCAACACCAATGCTCTTTGGATCAATTTTAACTAGTTCTGCTAAGGGATCTTGAATTCTTCTGGCAATAGAAATTGCGCCCCTGATCGAAACATCTAAATCAGGAAATTCCTCTTTAGCAATTGTTGATGCCGAGTACACTGAAGCGCCAGCTTCACTTACTATGACAAAGGCTACATCTGTTTCTTTGGCAATCTCTGCTGCTAAAGCTTCAGTTTCTCTTGAGGCAGTGCCATTGCCTATAGCAATTAGATCAACCTTATGTTTAGTAATTAGTCTTTTCAAGGTTGTCTTGGCTTCTTCAAAGCGATTTTGTGGTACATGGGGATATATTACATCTGTAGCTAAAAGATCCCCTGATGTATTAACTACCGCAACTTTAGTTCCAGTTCTATAACCTGGGTCTAAGCCAATTACTACACGTTCTCTTACAGGCGCTTGTAACAGTAGATTACGAAGATTCTCTTGGAAAACGCTAATAGCCTGTTTATCCCCGCCTTCAGTCATCTCTCTACGCAGATCTCTTTCAATAGCTGGCGCTAGTAGTCTAGAGTAACTATCTGCTAAGGCTGTTTCTAACTCAGTAGTAAAGGCTGCTCCTTTTTTGAGCCAAAGTGCTTTTAATGATTGTAGAATATTATCGACATCAACTGTGATCTTAACAGTAAGAAAGCCTTCTTTTTCGCCCCGATTAATAGCTAAGATCTGGTGTGGAGCGACATTTTTTAATGGTGATTTAAACTGGAAATAGTTCTGATAGGTTTTGGCAGCTTCCTCATTTTCTTTATCAGCAACTACGCTAACTTCAAGATTACTGCTTCTTCTCGTAATACGACGCATCCATTCCCTGGTTTTAAAATCTTCAGAGACCATCTCTGCGACAATATCGCGAGCTCCACTTAGAGCCTCGTCAGTAGTTGGTACTTCTTCGGTAATAAAGTTATTAGCTAATAAAGCCGGGTCTTCTTTTTGTTCGATGATCGAGAGAGCTAGAGGTTCTAGCCCTTTTTCTTTAGCAATGGTTGCTCGTGTTCGGCGTTTAGGTCTATAGGGGAGATAAATATCTTCCACAGCTTGTAAAGTAGTAGCTTGTTTGATAGCTAATTCAATCTCTGGTGTAAGTTTTTCGCCAATTAGACGGATAACTTCTTCTTTTCTTGCTTCTAGAGAACGAAGATAGGTAACTCTTTCTGAGATATTTCTAATTACAGTTTCGTCTAGAGATCCTGTTTTTTCCTTACGATAACGGGCTATAAAAGGGATAGTCGCACCTTCGTCGAGTAAACTAACTGTAGCTTCAACCTGTTCTTGGCGAATACCCAATTCTTCAGCTACCATCCGTAAAATATCCATAAATAACTCACTCCTTTTCAGGGGAAAAAGGAGCCCAAGAGGCTCCCTAACGGCGTGTAGACTTGCGTGATTTAATGTTTCTCAGTATCTCACGGTGTTCAAGTACTAGTGCAGTACCTTTAGCAACTGAGAAAAGTGGATCTTCAGCAATAAACACTGGCAGGTTGGTCTCATGTTTTAGCAGTTTATCTATGTTTTTGATTTGGCCACCACCACCAGTTAATATAACACCATTTTCGTAGATATCTGAGGCAACTTCTGGCTTAGTTTCTTCTAAAGTGGAACGAACAGCACGAATAATCTCTGAAAGTGGCTCTGAGATAGCCTCGTGAATCTCACTAGTATGGACAATTAAGTTTACTGGTAGGCCTGTAACTAGGTTTCTGCCCCTAACTTCCATTTCTTCTTCTTTTTCAGGGAAAGCACAGCCTATCTTAATTTTTATTTCTTCAGCAGTTCGCTCACCAATAACAATACTGTAGGTTCTTCTTAGGTACATAATAATAGCCTTGTCCATCGCATTACCAGCCACGCGAATAGAACGTCCAGCTACAATACCACCTAGTGAAGTTACAGCGATCTCTGTTGTACCGCCACCAATATCGACTACCATATGGCCTGTAGGTTCTTCTACAGGAATACCTGCGCCTATTGCTGCAGCCATAGGCTCTTCCACTAAGTAAACCTCGCGAGCTCCTGCTTTAAAAGCTGCTTCTTCAACAGCTCTACGTTCTACTGAGGTTGCTCCCCGAGGAATTCCTACTACCAAACGGGGCTTGAAATTAAAAAGAGAAACTTTTACACATTTTCTAATAAAATAATCCAACATCTTTTCTGTAACTTCATAATCAGCAATAACACCATCTTGTAGGGGTTGAACAGCTATTATGTCACCTGGAGTTCTACCTATCATAGCTTTCGCTTCTTGACCAACTGCTAAGATCTCTTTGGTATCCTTACGAATAGCTACAACTGACGGCTCATTGAGAATTATTTCTCCTTTGCGGCAGACCAGCGTATTAGCTGTACCCAGATCTATGCCGATGTCTCTACCAAATTTCATAAGACTGGCACAGTATGTGCCTTCCCTCCTTCTTATTCCACTTGCCTACATCTAGTTCGAAACGTTGAAGATATATTGCAAAGGCCTAACCGCAACCTTGGCCTGGAAAACCTGGCAGAGCTGCCCCTGCCAGGTTTTTACATTTGCCGCGCGGCAACTTCCTTGGCATACCTAACTATATCCCATTCATCTAAAAAAACTTTATCCCCATCAACTAAAGCAGGTATTCCTCTTTGACCGGTATCCCGCAGTAGTGCTTTGCGATCTTTGGGTTCTCTTTCTACTCGAACTAATTTATATGCTACACCAATATCTCTTAGGTTGTCCTCTACCCACAAACATTTTGGACACCAACAAGCACAGTATAAGATTAGCACAAAGTATTCCTCCCTGTCATGAGAGTACTTTATGCCATATAAACACTATTTGACCTAACCTACAAGTATCTTTTCTTCTGCATAGCGGTATGTTTTACTAGCTACCTTACTACTTAAAGCAGTAGCAACAGTCATTGGTCCTACCCTACCAGCATACATCGTTATAATTAACATGAGCTTAGAGACCCAGCTAAGTTCTGGAGTAATACCGGTAGATAGTCCCACTGTACCAAAGGCTGATACCACCTCAAAAAATGTAGGTAAAAAGCCTTTATCAGGATCAGCAAAATTGAGGATAATAGTATCAGCAAAAATGAGCATCATGGCTAAAAATATAATACTAGTTGCTGAAATGATCGTTTCCTGAGCTACTCGTCTTTTTAATACCTCTGTTTCACTTCTACCTTTAATAAGATTAAAAGCTGTAGCTGCTACTACACCAAAAGTAGTGGTTTTAATACCACCACCTGTTGAGGCAGGTGAAGCACCAATAAACATTAAAACAATCGTTAAAAAGAGTGTGGGGATTCTTAAAAGACCAGTAGGTACACACTCAAACCCTGCAGTTCTAGTTGTTACACTAGAAAAGTAAGCAGATATTGCTTTACCTCCCAAACTTAAGGAACCAAGAGTCTGGGGATTACTATATTCGGTAAAGAAAATAAACACCCAGCCAATAAGTATTAAGGCTAACGTAACTCTAATTACCATCTGACTATGAAAGGTAAGCCGACGATTTTTACGAAAATGAGCAATATCAGTTATTACTCCAAAGCCTAAGCCACCTAAAATTATTAAGGAAGAGATGGCAAACAAGGTTATAAAGTCTTGACTAAAATTCTGCATACTGTTACCGAAGAGATCAAAGCCTGCATTACAAAATGCAGATACCGAGTGAAACATACCATAGTAAAGAGCTTTGCTGGTACCTAGTAATGGTTGCCATCGAAAAAAGAGAATTAACATGCCCATACCTTCGATAATAAAGGTTATCAACAAAATACGGCGCACTACATTTACAAGACCTGATAAAGTAAATTGGCCAAGTTCTTTTTGCATAACAACTCTTTCCCTAATACCTATACGGCGGCCAATAATCAAAGCTACTAATGTGGACATTGTCATTAAGCCTAGACCACCAAATTGAATTAAAAGCATAATAACAACCTGACCAAAAACAGTAAAGGCTTCGCTAGTATTTTCCACAATTAAACCTGTAACCGCTGTTGCTGAAGTTGCTGTAAAAAGACAATCAATCCAAGGTAAACTACCTTCTTTTGTAGTAGCTATAGGTAGATGTAATAGTAGGGTACCTATTATTATTACGACTAAATAACCTATCGCTAAGACCTGTGCTGGAAGCATCTTTTTTAGCGACTTTCTCAGATCAAACTTTTTCAAAATTTAGTACACCTCTCAGGTTTAGGACTTAAACTTCGCCAACTACTCTGATTTCAGGTTCTAAAATAACATTATATTTATCCTTGATAGTACTTTGCACAAAACCAATGAGATCTAGTACATCTTTGCAGGTAGCCCCTCCTACATTAACAATAAAACCAGCGTGTTTGGTAGAGACTTCGGCTCCACCGATTCTGTATCCTTTTAATCCAGCTTTTTCCACCAAAGGTCCTACATAATTATCAGGAGGACGTTTAAATACTGACCCCGCACATGGCATGTCAATAGGTTGTTTCTCACGTCTTCTTTCTGTAATATCCTGCATACGACTTAAAATTAATTCTGGATCATCTGGCTTTAAAAGAAATGTACCAGAAAGAGCAATCAACTCTTCTTCCATTAGACGTGAGTGTCTATACCCGAAATGCATCTCTTGATTTGTGTAGTTAATAATATTACCTAAACTGTCCATTACCTCTGCAGACTCAAGAACTTGGCAGATCTCCCCACCATAAGCTCCAGCATTCATCATAATGGCTCCTCCTACAGAACCAGGGATCCCGACAGCAAATTCTAACCCAGAAAGACTCGCTGCCTGAGCTCTGCGAGAAGCTGCTGTAAGAGTAGCGCCGGCACCTGCAATTAGTTTATTTCCTTCAATACAGATATCAGCAAAAGCTGGACCAATTTTAATTACAACACCCCTGATACCTTTATCGCTTACTAAAAGATTAGAACCAGCACCAACTACCATATAAGATACATCTGCATCTCTAATAATTCCTAATATCTCATGCAATTCCTCTATTGAATTAGGAAGAATCATGATATCTGCTGGGCCGCCTATCCGAAAGGTTGTGTGTTTTTGCATTGGCTCTTTCCACAACACACTACCGGATAACTTCTGAACCAGCATTTCATACAATTGACGCATTTTGTAGCCCCCTACTATATTCCTCACTCCAAACAGTGTAATCACAACACTCGGAGCAATACTGGTCTAAATCTAGACCCATTAAAAATTTATAAAGATTACAACGGTAAATTATTCTACCATCCTTGTCACTTGTTACTCTAGCATATTCACAGACTACCATTAAAAGATTCTCCTTTCTTTAGTTTAATCCTACTTTTAAGGATTTGGTATTGTCTAGTTTTAGATAGTTGGTGAATTAGGTCCTAGGCTTGGTTTACTTATAACTATCTTTCCCTTTTATAGCTAACTCTACTGGTTAAAAACTACCTCCTAGGCAAAAAAGAAAAGATCAGCTTAAAATATGCTACAATCTTAACAAGGGTTGCTGTCAATTTCTGAAGTGAGGTGTTATCTTTGCGAATTGCCCAAGTATGTTATTTAGCTGCTCCCGCTTTAGGCGGTGTTGAAAGACATGTGTTAGAACTAAGTAGAACTTTAATTAACAATGGTCATAAAGTGGAGATTCACACCTCGAATTTTTACGATCTTAAAGGAACAAGCCTACCGAAATTAGCTACTGACGAAATCCCTACTTATCGATACTCTAGTAAGTTTGTCAAAAAGACCACGTTATTTTCACAGCCCATCCATTTTCCCGGCTTATTCTGGGGGCTTGTAAAAAGTAACCCTGATCTAATTCATGTTCATTCAATGGCGTCGCTACATTTAGAACTTAGTTACTTATACTGTCGACTTTTCCATAAACCACTAGTAGTTACTGGCCACTATAGTGCAGCTGACTTACAAAGGCTATATACAAAACGAAAAAATGATCAAAAAACAAAACGCCTACGTTATTGGGAAACACGTCTCAAACAAATTATGAATTATACTACTTTAGTTGCTATAACTACAAAAGAAGCTCAAATGTACCAAGAACTATTTGATTTTAAAAAGGTGATTGTTATTCCTAATGGGGTTAATTTAGAGGAATTTAACCCCTATTTAAATAAAGAAAACTACCTCCTTTTTGTAGGTAGAATTGTACCCGAAAAACGTCTTGACTTTTTATTAGGTGCTTATAAAAAACTACTTAATAAACAACCTTTGATCATTGCTGGGTACGCACCTGATAAAGCTTACCTAGATTATTTAAAAGGTCTTGCTAGTACAGGAGTTAGTTTTGTTAGCCCAAGTAGAAACCAAATAGTTAGTTTGATAAATCAAGCTAAAACTTTAGTTTTACCTAGTAAAAATGAAGCTTTTGGTATTGTACTTCTAGAAGCAATGGCCTCAGGAGTACCTGTTTTAGCTAGTAACTCAGGTGGCTTCCCAGAAGTTTTGGGAGACGCTGGTCTCCTCTTCGACCCTGATTCGGAAGCAGACCTGGTAGAAAAAATCGAACTAATTCAGGATAAAGAGCTTTACCAAAAACTAGCTACTGCCGGATTAAAAAGAGTCGAAAGGTTTTCTTGGTCAACTATTGCTAAAGAATTAGAGGAGGTGTACCAGAGCCTTGTCTGATAAAATCACAGTTATTGTTACAGTCTACAATGAAAAAGATTCTATTGAAGCTTTAATTACTAGCCTCCTTAAGCAAAGTTACCTTCCTTCTGAAATTATTGTTACCGATGCAGGTTCAACCGATGGTACCTGGGAAATATTAGAAACTCTAGCTAAGTCTTACCCTTTAGTTAGGATTATCAATGTCCCTGGCAATCGCTCTAAGGGACGTAACGCTGCTATCTCAGCTGCCAAAACCAAATATATCGCTGTTACTGATGCTGGGTGTGTTGCTGATAGTTCCTGGCTATTATATCTTTATAAGGCTTTACAAAATGGTGCTGATGTTGCCTCAGGGTTTTATGAACCTCTAGTTAACACCCCGTGGGAAAAAGCCATTGCAGCAATGACTATCCCCTCTTTAAAAACAGTACATCCAGAATCTTTCCTGCCCTCAAGTCGTTCGGTAGCATTTACTAAATCAGCTTGGCAGAGGGTTGGTGGTTACCCTGAGGATTTAACCCACAATGAAGATACTCCCTTTGATCTAGCATTGAAAAAAGCTGGCTTTTCTTTCATCTTTGTTCCCCAAGCTATAGTCTTCTGGCAACCGAGACCCGATTTAAAAGCAGTTTACAAACAATTCTTTCATTATGCTTTAGGTGATGGCGAAGCACTGATCCAGCTTAAAGACTATCTCCTAATTTTTGCAAGATATCTGTTATTATGTATCTATCCTTGGGGTTTTTTATTAGCTTTAGTACTCTGGGGATCGCGATTAATTAGGGATTACCAAAAAACTCGTAACCTTTATTTTTTACCGCTACGTTTCGTAATAGATTTCGCTGATATGTTGGGCTTTATTGCTGGTAGGAAAGAAGCGTGGAAAAAATGGCGACAAAAATCCTTATCTTAAGTATTGGCCGTTATCCGCATATTGGTGGTAAATCAACGCATATTGATTTATTGAAACAACTATTACCATTAGCCGGTTTCGAGCCTACAGTTTTATCTTTATCATCTTTATCGCCATTGAAAAGGAATCTCGCTAATGCACCTAGGTTTTGGGGTAATATTACTGTAGATTTTGCTCTTAGACGCTACTTTCTAAAACAAATGCTAAATAAAATGTATCCCCTAGAGGAGTTTCCTCTAGTATTATTGCAAGATACACCTGCTTTCCCCCTCTGTGATAGGCCTTTTATCCTTACCTTACACGGTTCTGCACCTGACGAATACGCTAGTTTGGGTACCATTAAACCAGAATCTAGAGCCTATGAAAAACTTCTAGCTGAAGAGATCGCTGCTTTAAAAAGTGCTCAAGCAATTATTGCTGTGGATTCTAATTTAAAAAACCAAATTATTTCCCGAGCTTCTCTGCCTGAGAGCAAGGTTACTATTCTCCCTAATACTGTAGATACCACCTTGTTCAGACCAGGTACTAACAAAGAACAATTAAAAAAAGAACACGGTTTTTTACCCGAAGAAAGCTTGGCCATTATCCTTAGACGTTTAGTACCTAAAAATGGTGTCGGTTATGGTATCCAAGCTTTGGCTCTATTGGGTCGTCCTAACGTGAAATTAATTATTGCTGGAGATGGCCCAGAACGCCCTACTTTAAAAAAATTAACTAAAACCCTCGGCTTAGAAAAACAAGTTCTCTTTTTAGGCTCTGTTTCCAGAGAAAGAGCTACCCAACTACTTCAAATTGCTGATGTAGCTATAGTACCTTCTGTGCCTGATCATAATGTCATTGAAGCAACCTCTATAAGTGCTTTAGAAGCTATGGCTACAGGCTTACCTGTTATTGCTAGTTCTATTGGTGGATTAAGTGAGCTTTTTAGTTGTCAAGAGGGAATCTTAGTGCCACCTAGAAATCCTGAGGCCATAAAAACCGCTTGGGCATCGATTTTAGATGATCCTTCCCAAGCCCAATCTTTAGGCCAAAAAGCGCTAGCTAAAGTAAAGAAAGAATACGCCAACGAACCGTGGCTAAGTAAATACACGACTATAATAGGCAGGGTTCTAAAGGGGGACAAAATTGGCTTATGAAAATCGCAATATGGCTATCCTTAGCCCTCTTTTTGTACCCCTATCTCTTTTACCCATTACTGCTTAAACTCTTAGGTAAACCTAAGCCATTGCCTAATTGGCCTCTAAACTGGCCTCGTGTAACCTTACTAATTACTGCCTATAACGAAGAGCAATTTCTTAGAGAGAAGCTTGATAACACCTTAGCTCTTGATTATCCAGATTTAGAAATCATTATTGTCTCTGATGGCTCCACTGATAAGACTAATGCCATTCTCGTGGATTACCCCAAGCTTAAGACTATCGTGTTACCTAAAAGGCAAGGAAAACCTGCAGCTCTAAAAGCTGGTCTCGCTGAAGCAACAGGAGATATTATTTGTTTTTCCGATGTCTCGGCTCTTTTTAGAGTTGATAGTCTCAAATGGCTAGTAACTGCCCTTTTAGAGCCAAGCACTGGTGCAGCAGGAGGTATTCTCTCTTTGGTAGCTAGTAGTGACTCAACCTTAGGTGAATCTACTTATAGCGATTATGAAACTAAACTCAGAACTCTAGAGACTAACCTTGGGGGTACAATTGTAATTCCAGGAACTTTTTATGTTTTAAGAAAAGAAGATGTCACTTTGCCACCTCTCAACATAATAGCTGACGACTTCTATATCACCTGTTCGCTGCTACAAAAAAACAAGAAATTAGTACAGGTAAATAAAGCTATCGCCTATGAACAAGCTACCCACTCCACCTTTGAAGAATTTCATAGAAAATCACGTATCATAGCGGGAGGAATTCAAACACTAAGCAAGTTTCCTGGCTTGTTAGTTAGTAAGTGGGGTTTCTTTATAGTCTCGCATAAGATTCTGCGCTGGGCGGCAGCTTTAACTGGTTTAATCCATTTTGTTCTTTTAATAATTTCCAATCTGTACCCTTGGCTTATGACTGGGGAAATTATCTTAATAGCTTTAGCTTTACTAGGTATTCTTTGGGAAAAAATGTCTGAGAGTACGCCTCGGCCTTTAGCTCTATTAAGACATTTTTTAGTTGTTAATGTCGCTGTCTTCTGGGGCTTTGGGGGCTTGCTACTTGGGAGGCAAACAGTAAAATGGAAACGTTAATATGGTTTTTTGTTATTATTTTTTTAGTTGCTATCTGGGGATTCATTTCTGCTAATCGCCTCACCCTAAAGAGAATTCATATAAAAATAAAAGATTGGCCGGAAAAACGTTCTCGCATACTTTTATTATCAGATCTACACACTTCAGGTAGAGGCTTTCGTATCAAACAAGTTGTTAAATTAGCGCAAAGTACTGATTGTGATTTTATTTGTCTAACTGGTGATCTGATTGTTAGACGTATCAACCAAGAAAAAAGAGTAGCAGAAACAATTAAAAAGATTGCGAATGGTCGACCGACCTTCCTTGTTTGGGGGAATAACGATTATAACCACGAAATTGATCGCCAATACCTCTACGAACTCCTGGAAAAAGAAGGTATTGTCGTGTTATTAAATAGTAGAGTTAAATTAGGACAACTCACTATAGGTGGCCTAGGTGATCCTTTTTGGCTTAAAGCCGATCTAGATCTTGCCCTTTCGGAAAATGTTGATCTACTCCTATCCCACACACCTGATCCAATTTTTGAAGTTAATGGGAGAGCCAAACTAATGTTAGCAGGACACACTCATGCCGGACAGTTTTGTTGGTTCGATGGTTCACCTCTACTACCAGAGTTAAGAATAAAAAAAGCTTTCGCCTATGGATTAAGAAATTATAACAACACTATAATCTATACCACTTCTGGGATTGGCACTACCCGTTTACCATTAAGATATTTCTGCTACCCAGAGCTGGTACTACTGGAGGTAACCCCAGAATGACTCGTCTCTACTTACTATGCGGTTTACCTGCTTCTGGTAAAAGCAGTCTTTGCAGGTTAAGGCAGGGCCGAATTATTACCTCAGATATAATTCGTCTAGGTATTATTGGTAATCTCGGCGATTCTAAGCACGATGAATTTGTTTGGGAAATTGCTTTGAAAGCAACTGAATACTTTTTGCCCAAGCAAGATGTTTACTATGATGCCACTAATTCTAGTAAAAAAAGAAGGGCACCGTTTATTCAACTAGCCAAAGAAATGGGCAAAGAAGTGGTTTGTCTTTGGGTTGCCACACCAAAACAGTCCTGTCTACGGCAAAATACCAAAAGAGGTAACAACCTACCTGCTTGGGTCATTGAAAATGTGGCTAACTCATTTGAAGAACCTTCTTTTAGCGAAGGTTTTACCTGGATCGAAAGATGGGTAACTACCCCTAGTGGTTTTGTAGGGCAACACATCTATCCTGATTAAACTGCTAGGGAATAATTTACTTAGACCTTTCTCTTTCTGTTAAAATTAAAACCTTTATTTTAAGGGTGGTCCAATGACCACCCTTCATTTATTCCTAAGCCTGTCCAGGATATTTTTTTCGTACTTCTTCTAAAACTAGAGACATATTCTTTTCTTCTTCGCTACTTGTAACTAATACAATACCATCTTTTACAACAACCACAACATCCTTAACTCCTGATAGAACAACCAAACCTTCTTCAGCGTAGACTAAACTATTATCAGAGTTATACTTAACAAACTGGCCTTTTTCGCCAGCATGTTTTAAATACTTGCTCCAACTACCAATATCTTCCCAGGTAACTTGTAAAGGAACACAATATAACCTATCGGTATGTTCCATAACCCCTTTATCTAGGGAAACTGGCCTCAATTTAGCAAATAGTTGCCTATCTCTTTGCCTTACTGCCGCTAAATGATAGGGCAAATAGCGGCCTATTTCGGCTAAAAACTTTCTCGCTGGACCTAAATAGATACCACTATTAATCAAAAAACCTTTTTGCAGAAGTTTATCAGGATTATCAGGCTTTTCGATAAAGCACTCTACAGGTGAAACTACTGTATTCTCTGGATATGGTTTAATATAACCATATTGTTTAGAAGGAGTATCACTTTTAATTCCCAGGGCTGTAAGTGCACCTTTTTCTTTAACTAAGGAAATCGCCTCTGTTACCTTTTCCCAGGGTGAAATAAGATGATCTACAGGAAATACACCGATAAATGCATCTTTATCCAAACTATAAACAGTCTCTGCTCCCCAAGCCACAGCTGCTGCTGTGTTTTTTCGCAGTGGCTCCTTAATTAGATGGCAACCATATGTGGGTATATCTCGACTAGATATAATCCAAATTCTCTCCTTGGGAACCCAAGATTGCAATCTCTTTACAGTGAGTTCTAGCATAGTGTAAGACGCTATATTAACCGATTCTTTGGTCTTTGTTTGTTTACGACTTAAAGGCCAGAGTCTCTCGCCAAGACCCCCAGCCAAAACTAAAGCATGATCCATTAATTTCAACTCTTTCTGTAAATTAACTGATTACATTATAAACTTCAATTCTCAGATTGGAAAGCTAACAAATATTTGAAAGTACCATATCAAAGCCTCGCTTACCAATTAATATAACTCATAAACCTCACCTTGTTAAACTAAACTAGGTTTTGTTATAAAAAATCAGGCAGATAAACTGCCTGAATAATTATAAGAGAGTAAGTTCGGAAACCATCTCTAGTATATTAGAAGTAACATTCTCTTTCCCGCAAGCTAGACTTAAATCAACTGGTTCCAAATGACCGTTTTTATAAGCTACCATTAAATTGCTTTTACCTTCTGTTAACAACTTAACTGCTTGGCGACCAAAAGCTAAATCTTTAAATACTTCATGTGTAGTGGGGGTGCCACCTCTTTGTATATAACTTAGAACAATAGCTCTAGTTTTAGTATTAAGCTTGTCCTGGATATAATCTCGTAAACCTAAGCCTATCCCTGCTAACATTACATTACCAAACGCATCTGTACCGGCATCAATTTTTCGGTGAGCAAAACCTTTAACTCCTTCTGCTACAACTATAACATTGCTTTTAAAACCATTATCATGGCGCTTTTTTAAAGCTAGTAATAATTTTTCAATATCGAGAGGGGTTTCTGGTAATAAAATAAATTCTGCTCCAGCCGTTAATCCTGCTATTGCTGCTAACCAACCACTCTCTCTACCCATAACTTCGATAACAATGTCTTCATGATGAGAGTCGCAAGTAGCCCTCACATTACGAATAGCTTCCACTACATTATGCACAGCTGTATCAAAACCAACACAGTATTCTGTACCTGGTACATCGTTATCTATGGTTTGGGGAATACCTATAACTTTAAGATCAAGATCGTTGGCTATATTACTGGCAACAGTAAGAGTATCGTTGCCGCCAATTGCAACCAAACCATCGAGGTTCAAAGCTTTTACAGCGTATTCAATACGGTTTTTATCACCACTTTTTTTGTATGGATTAGTCCTCGATGTTCCTAAAATGGTTCCCGAGCGATCAACCTCTTTAATTGTTCTATCAAAAGAAAGTGGTTCGTAATCGCCATCAATTAGTCCTCGCCAGCCGTCCCTAAAGCCAACTACATCAATGTTCATTCTTCTTGCTCCCAAACAAAGCCCATGAAGTACTGCATTTATTCCTGAGGAGTCTCCTCCTCCAGTTAATACACCAATTTTGCGCACTGCCTTAGTGGGTAATAACCCCACCTGCACCTCCTTTTACAGATAACTGAGAATGCAGCAGTCTAATTAACTACTACATTTTATCGACATTCGATCCGAAGTCTTTTATTTCTCTTTTGGTTAGCCTTTTCCCTTTAGCAAAGCAGGTAATTTTTCCTAATTTGGAGAAAGTTCTGTGAAATCGTTGTCATTCGACCTGTCTAAATATTAAGGTTAAGTTAATTCTAGGTAATTATCCTTTCGAAGCAGGAATCTACTAAAGTAATGCGAAAGTATTATTACTAGTAATGATAGTATTCGTAAGGAAAAACTGCTAAACAAGAGAATTTTTATCTATATTATTAATATATTTGGGGTATTATATGACTAGTAGTATGTAAAGTTTGGCAATATAATCAAGGCATTTCTTATAAGGGGAGAAGAGATTTTGCCTTAAGGATTGCCAATTAATCAAGTATATAATAGGGGGTCATTTTATGAAGAAGAGTTGGTTATCTTTGGCAATTATTGCCACTCTAGTCCTTGCTATTGCAGGATTAGCAGTTGCTGCTGAAGTTTCTTTGAAAGTTCCTTATGTTAAAAAAGCTCCTAACCTTGATGGTAAATTAACCGATGAAGCTTGGACAACAGCAGCTCAAAAGGGTGGTAAAGGTATACTTGAATATCACCTAAATGGTAAACCTGCTCCTAAGGATCTCAGATCTGAGGTTCTAGTATGCTGGGACGACGACAACCTTTATGTCGCTTACAAAAACTTCCAAGACGAAAAGACCATTATTGCTGACATCACCAATGATGGTGGCGCAACCTGGACTGGCGATGATGACGTTGAATTTTTCATCCACACCATGTTCCCTGCTACTGCATGGAAGCAATTTGTTAGCAACCCTAATGGTATCCGTTCCGTCACAACAGATGGTTGGGAAGTAGCTGCAGAGATTTATAAAGATCACTGGATCGTTGAAGCTGCAATCTCATTTGATGTATTTGACGAATGGCCAGATAAGGGCGACGAGTGGGCAGCAAACTTCTCCCGTCACCTTGGTAATTACAATGGTGCAGGCGATGTCGAATGGCTAACCTGGAGCCCTCTTGTAAAATCCACATTCCTAGATGCTACCACACTTTGCCTATTGGAGTTTGTTAAATAAGCTAAAAGTTTAACTTGTTTTTCAACCTCTCCCCATATTAGTAAGCTTCTATAAGCTTACATTTACCTAAAAAAGTAGAGACATTTCCTTTATAGGAAATGTCTCTTTTTAGTTTTTATTCTAAGTTCTTACCTAGACCTTATTCTGTTTGGCATAACACATCACCAGATCAATTACCACCGAAAAAGCGCTGCCAAAAACTCTTTAACCTATTAGAAACCTCATCCAGAAGAGCTACTTTATCTTTTGCTGGTAGGTTATCTTTGTTGAAGGCATAATAACGAATGAGGGAATTGGGATCGCTACTTTGCTTACCTGTTTTGACATCAATACTAACAACAACTACATCGTCAGGTTTGGTAAATTGTTTTATTTCTTTGTTAGCAAGATAATCTTGAGCAAACTTTTTAAATACACTTGCAGCCTTCGAACTACCGATAGTAAGATCACCATATTGCATTGGTTCCGACTGTTTATCGTTACCAATCCAAACGGCGGTAGCAATCTCCGGGGTATAGCCTACGAACCAAGCATTAGTATAATTATCAGCAATACCGGTTTTCCCAGCTGCAGGTCGGTTTAACTTAGCTGATTTACCAGTACCATAATCAACAACATTTCTTAGCATGTCGGTAATGACATACGCTTGTTCTGGGCTGACTACTCTTTTTTGGGTGTCTTTAGCTCTATAACGAACGTGACCTTTTAGATCCTGTATCTCTTTTACACAATAGGGCTTTCTATAAATACCACCATTAGCGAATGTTGCATAAGCTCCTGCCATTTCAATTGGTGTAACTCCGTCTGTAACACCACCTAAAGCTAAGGCTAGGTTACGATCTCTATCTTTTGTTAGAGAGTGAATTCCTAGACCATTAGCTAAGGAAATAACGTTATCAATCCCCGCGTCAGCTAACACTCTAATTGCTGCCATATTTCTTGACCGCTCCAAAGCATACCCCATAGCAATATCACCTAAGAACTTTTGATCGTAATTATTGGGTTCCCAACCATCTTCAAAGCTGAGTGGAGTATCAGAAACCAAAGTAGCTGGCGAACGGCCTTTTTGTAGGGCTGCTAAATAAATAATTGGTTTTAGGGTAGAGCCTGGTTGTCTACGAGCCATAGTTGCTCTGTTAAAGTAATCTTCTCCTCTACCACCAACCATAGCTAAAATGCCTCCACTTTCTATGTCAAGTGCCACTAAAGCTGCTTGTGGTTGAGTTAGGCCAGAAGAATCTACATACCCTTTAGGTAAATTATCTCCTATAGTCTTTTCCGCAATTTTTTGGGCTTTTAAATCTAATGTAGTATAGATCTTATATCCTTGCGTCTTTAATGTCTCTACATCAAAACCTAAAGCCGTAAGTTCTTTCATTGTTTCTGAAATAAAGTATTGAGCTACATTGTTGTTTTTGCGAGGCTTAGGAATTGCGATCTTTTCTTCTGCGGCTTTTTTGGCTTCTTCTAAACTAATATAGCCTGCTTCCACCATAGCATCTAAAACAATTTGCCTTCTTTTATAGGCATTTTCCATATTAATTGCTGGCGAATAGAACCCTGGTCCATTAATAATACCTGCTAATAATGCTGACTCTGCTAAATTAAGTTTATCTACAGGTTTACTAAAGAAGTATTCGCTGGCTGTCGATACCCCATAAAGATTTGGTCCCAGATAGATCAAGTTTAAATAATATTCTAAGATCTCTTCTTTTGTGTAGCGCATCTCTACCATCAGAGCTAAGACTGCTTCTTTTAACTTACGTATTACAGTCTTATCATGACTAAGGAACATATTTTTGACTAACTGCTGAGTAATAGTACTGCCCCCTTGGGCAAAGCGACGCTCTTTAATATCTACAATTAAAGCACGACCTAGACTTTTAAAATTGATACCTTTATGCTGCCAAAAAGCTTTATCCTCAATGGCAACAACAGCCTTTTGCAGGCTTTGTGGTATTCTTTCTAATGGTACGTACTCTCTGTTTTCTTGGTAAAGATAACTAATTACTTCACCATTTCTGTCGTATATTACACTACGATTTTTAAAATTAAATTCTAAATCTCTACCATAAGCTTCTCTAGCTAAAAGCATAGTGCCTATTAAAGCTGCAAGCATGCCTACTCCTAAAAATATTATAAATCCAATAAAAAGCCATCTTTTTAATAGCTTCACTTAAAAAATCACCTTCTTCTCATCAAAGCATTCGTCATCAATCAAAATAAGATTCTGCACAAGTCAAGCTACTACCTGCAGGATATCTTTACCGTAGCTGCAAGAAGGTAATACCGAGCTAAAACCGAACTAAACATCATAATGATATGATAAGAGGTGGGTATTGTGAGAAAGATCTGGTTATTGATAGTATTCCTTATGATTTCAATATCTACTGTAGCTAAGCCAAGCATTGGTCTTGTAGGTGATGAAGATTTTGTTATAGCAGAGTGGTTTGCCAATGCTAATGTACCTTACCTCTCTTTATCTCTTTCCGATTTAGAAACCAGTATACTGGAAAAATTAGACCTTATTATTATTAATAGTGCTCCTCAATTTACTAAAGAACAATTAAGTGATTTAAAGAGATATCTCCGCACTGGTGGTAAAGTATGTGTTTTGGCAGGTGTTCTGGCCAACGATCTCCTAGATGGTAAACTCATAGATGGTAGTATTGCCTTCACACTAGGTATAACAGCTCTTACACAACTAGATAACGCCTATCTGGTGCTTGACGAAACAACTATTAACTTACCAACAGCTTACAGTTTAACTCCAAGACGTGGTACCGAGCTAGGTTATTATACAACTGGAGATATCGGCGCCCTAATAACCAATAATTCACTATTATTAGGTATACCCTCTTTAAGCGAAGAGCTTTTAGGTTCAAATGCTCTCTGTAATTTCTTCTTAAGCTCCATAAAAAGTTTTCTCCTCGATGAATCATTGCTAGATACTGCTAAAAATCGCCTGGACCCCCAAAAACTATCGGGGGCTGACTTAGAAATGTATAAAAAAGCCAATGAGTTACAAAAGAAGTTAAAAACAATGAGCTTAAGCGAAGCTTTTGATGCTTTTGACCAATCACTTAAACTCTATACTGATTCTTATTTAAAAACTCTACCTTCAAGAACAATTGAAACCAGAGCAGTTTGGTACCGGCCTCCGACAAACAAATTCTCTATCTTAGAAGATCTAGATACCATGCAAAAATTAGGTATAAACCTTATCTTTGTTGAAACTTGGTGGGAAGGTGGGCTACTTTACCCCAATGGACCTGTTTCTCAGCGTCCAGAATTTTTAGGTTGGGATCCCTTAGCTTGTATAATCACTGAAGCCCATAAGCGAGACATTGAAGTGCATGCTTGGTTAGAAGTTTTCTTCTCCGGTTATAAAAAGCCTGGCGAAATACTTACAAAACATCCTGATTGGGCTGCAGTGGGTTTAGATGGCAATATACCTGTTAAAGCCGAAGACGATAAATACTTTATTGATCCTGCCCATAAAGAAGCAAGATCCTTCCTCCTCGGTATGTTTGTGGAAATGGTTAAAGAATACGAATTAGATGGTCTACATCTAGATTACATTCGTTACCCTCTTGGGGCGCCAATCCCCTATGGCTTTTCCCTTAATACCCAAGAGTTGTTCCAAAAAACTACTGGCTTAGAATTTCCTTGGTCCCCATCTCATCCTAATTGGGCAGCTTTTAATCGGTTTAAAGAAGAACAAGTCACTTCTTTTGTCGCCGAACTAAGAGAAGTTGTTCTTCGTGTTCGCCCTCTAGAAATATCAGCAGCTGTATTTCCTGGTAACGATGCTTTAGTTAATAAAAATCAAAACTGGTCAGATTGGATCCAAAATAACTATTTAGACTTTATTTGCTTAATGCTTTATAGCCGTAATACAACAACAGTCGAATATTGGCTTCAAGAATCAATTAACCAAATCGATAATAAAATCCCTTATTATCCAGCTCTAGCTGCTATTAGTATCCCCGAAGGCGAGCTACTTTTGGAACAGACACTGTTAATTCAGAAATATTACCTTCCTGGTGTAGCCTTCTTTGCTTGGAATCACTTTAACGATGAGCTTATTAAATATCTAGAAACAGGACCCTTTCGTGAAAAGGCTAAGCGCAAACAATAAGGGGCAGGGATTAAATCCCTGTCCCTCCCTTTTTTATACAGTTAATAAGGCACTCTTTAGGTCTTCTGCTTATAATGTAACTTCCCGATCTCTAATAAAATTTAATTATTAGCCTTTTCTCTCTCTAAATCAGCTTCCACCATCTCTGTAATGATCTGTTTTAGAGTAGTTTTAGCTTCCCAACCTAAATCTTTTTTGGCTAAAGAGCTATCTCCACATAACTCTGGTACATCTGCTGGTCTTAAGAAACTAGCACTGGTTTTTACATACTTTTGATAATCTAAATTCACCACATTAAATGCTTGTTGAACTAAATAGCGAACAGAATGGGTTTCCCCTGAAGCAATAACATAATCTTTAGGTTTATTGGCTTGCAACATCAGCCACATAGCTTCTACATATTCAGGTGCATAACCCCAATCACGGCATGCTTCTAAATTACCTAGTATCAACTCTTTCTGCTTACCTAAAGCAATTCTTGCTACAGCTTTACTTATTTTTCTTGTCACAAATTCTTCACCACGACGTGGTGATTCATGGTTAAAAAGAATGCCAGCACAAGCAAACATATTATATGATTCTCTATAATTGAGGGTCATGTAATGAGCATATGCTTTAGCTGCTGCATAGGGGCTTCTTGGATGAAAAAGGGTCGTCTCTTTTTGAGGAGTTTCCTGGCTAAGCCCAAAAAGCTCGGAAGTTGAAGCTTGATAGAACTTAATACGAGGATTAAACTGATAGGTTGCTTCTAGCATTCTAGCTGCTCCTAATCCCGTTACATCGCCGGTTAATACCGGTTGATTCCAGGAAGTGGCTACAAAAGATTGAGCAGCTAAGTTATACACTTCGTCAGGATTAGCTTTTTTTAAGGCCAAACTCAAAGAACCACCATCTAAAAGATCACCCTCAATTAACTCTATCTTATCTAGTATTTGTTCTATACGCCAATAATTAGCAGTACTTGAACGTCTAACTAGTCCATATACTTGGTAACCTTTTTTTAAAAGAAACTCAGCTAAATAACTACCATCTTGTCCAGTAATTCCTGTGATTAATGCGCGCATTTTGCTCACCTCGTTTAAAGGGCCCGCAGCTATGCAGGCCCAGCTAGTTATCTATTTATGCGCCAGTTGTTATAAACCCTTTCGATTATCTTAGTTTCTTCACCTTTTACTACTTTTACCGTGATATATCGAGAAGCGGGAGTTATTAGAACATCCTTAGTATAATAACCTGCTTTAGATTCTTTTAGTTTAATACCGTTAAGATAAACCTCGGCGTCTTTTTCTGCGTAGATTTCAACCTTAGTAGTAAATTCCTCTCTCTGTAACTTATCTTCTGAGACATCGGTTATTAGGAGAGCCTTAGGGCCTTTTTCCATATTAACGATCTCTCTTAGTAGTTTTTCTCTAGCACTTAACATCTCTAGAGGATCTTTTGTATATCTGGTTAAAGATGGCATTACCGATAAGGCGATTTCTTTAGCTCTTTCATCACCATTAATCGGTACACCTAACTCTGCGGCCAATTTTTTATATTTAGCCACATGGAGTAAAAAATACTCATAATCTTCTATGCCTTCGCGCATAGCCTCATAACGTAATGCTGGCACAAAATTATTTTCGGTTGGATAAACAATCCACCCATCACCTGGAGCATAACCTACTTCAAAGGCTCTCCACCAATTATAACCCCAATGCAAATAACCACCAGCATCATAAATGAAGTTGGCCCAATGGAGCATTCTAGTCTTATAAAGCGGATAGTCTAAAAGCCTGTTAGGATAACTCCCTTGTGGTAACCAGCAGGTATAAAACCAAAGTTCTGTTTTCCCCTCAGCTTGTTCTTTCATTAATCTAGTTTTATTTTGATCAAAGTAATCTAACTGCGGAATAATAACATCGAGATCTTCAGTTAAATGAGTGTAGTGAACTGCTTCCATAAGTTTTAAATCAGGAGCACCTTTTTTTATCTCTTTGGCTAGAGTCAACCAAGATTGATAATTAGCAGGTGTTGGCTCATCAGCTACATGCAAATATGCAGCTTCTAACCAGCCTTTTGTTCGCAAATGTTCTTGAATCAAATGAACATAATCTGCTAAGGGGACTACCTTGGTAGTTTTTAACGAAGGATCATACGCACTACGTTGCCAATAACCAAAGTTACTACTCCAATCACCAGTCCTGCCACCTATATGACTCAGTTCAATATATTTAAATCCATGGCGGAAAAAGATCTCTACCCACTGATCAAACTTACTAAATTCACCGATTAATTCACCTTGTTCGTTGTAGTTTAGATCGACCATACCAAGTGGAGTCCAAACCATATTCTGCCTGTGCTCTGACATTACCTTGGCATAATAATCTATGATATTCCAGAACTCCTCTGAGTACTTAGTTACATTATTATACTGCACAATATAATCTGGTTGGAACCATATTGTTACCTTCAAGTTAGTTTCATCTGGTAGATCAAGAGGGAGTACCTCAATCTCTACTGGTACTTCGCGGCTAGCGCTAATGGTTTTTAACAAAATATGGCCTTCATAAACACCTGCTTTTGTGCCTTTCGGTATGAAAAACTTTAAATAAACTGCTTTTGTGTAATCCTTAGGCACATTAGAAACTCTGGTTTCAGTAAGTATATCTGGCATCTCGGCTGGCGCTTGGCGAATCATCTCATTAACTGGTGTTTCCGTGGAATTCTTGGTCATTAACCAAGTATCGAGAAAATTATAATCGAATTGATCTTTGCTAATTATAGCCTCGCTATCTTTTAACTTAAGATCAGAAAAATTCAATTCTAAAGCTAAGATATCTTCCGCTGATCTAATAGCTAATTGGGTTGAAGCATATTGATTACGTCCAGTAAGAGCTTTTACAGTTTGGCTTTTACCTTCCGGTTTGTCATCAGAAAACACATATTCTGTTGAATGAGTAGCCCAGATAGTGGCATTTTTTAAAATATCTGGATTATCTTTTGGTGCAAATTGACCCATAAGTGCTACCAACTCCCTCGGTGAAAGCTCCGGTTTATTTTTATCTTGAGAACAAAGAACCTGAGCCCAATTTGTATCAACGAAGTCCAGTTCTAACCACCCAGCTATTTCTCTGGGAGCAGCTTTCCAACTACTATCAGTAGCCCAGAGTACCTCATCATTCAAATTAAGTATTTTAATAAATAAGGGCTGTATTTCCTGATTAGGTTCTGCTTCTATCTTAATAGCTAAAATATTCTTTCCTTTTTTTAGATAATCTGCCAATTCATAACTACCTAATATTTCATCAGCACGAATATACCCCAATTCTTCACCATTTAAATAAACTGTTGTTAGTTGTCCAGCAATAATCCGTGCCAAAGCAGATTCTGGTATTTCGTCGACTTCTAATACAGCCCTAAAAAAGCGAGCCTCTCCTTTCGATCCTGGTGGATCAGGATACCAGATCCAGTTGACATCAGTAATTGAAGCAGCCAACATTACTGTAGCCAATACTGCTATTATTAACAAAACTTTCCACCACTTACCCACATTGTTTCCCCCTTTATACAATCTGGACATATTTAAAAACTTCGAATACTAGAAAAATACTCCTGCTTATTTTTAATGATCTCTCAACTATAATATTTTTTCTGGTACCCATGAGAGATTGGGGTTTAATTGTTTTTTTAGGTTCTAAATAGTAAAAAGCACGTAATTAATAAAGGTTGCCCTTATTTCTAAGGACAACCTTTTTATTAGTATCTATTTGGTTATGCTCTAATAGCTAGATAATGTTCTCAATTCTTACTTGGCATTGGGACTTTTTACCGAAATTTCACTACACCAAACCCATTCTGCTTTAGGTGTTACACTAACCTTTACATAGCGTCCTTTAGCATTTACCGTAACCTTTACCCAATCGGTTATGGTAGGTTCTTTTTCAGGAATATCTAGAACCACTGCTTTATACCAGCTTTTTTTGTCGTCGGAAACTGATACAGCTATCTTAGTTGGGAAATCAATGTTGTATAATGTTTGGTGAAATTGAGCACTTACTTCACCAATATCTTCACTTGCACCAAGATCAATAATATAACTTATTTCGCCAGAGCCCTCTACTTTACCACCTAACCAGATAGAAGCATCTTGCCAATTATTACTTCCACCAACACCATCTGTAAGTATAGTACCCTTGGGATCTGATGCTTGCCCATGCCTTTCAATGTTTAGCACTTCATACTTTTTACCCTTTGCTAATTCAACACCAGGTTTAGTTGTCTTAACTTCGCTCTCAGCCTTAGCCTGATCCAAAGCTGCTTCAACTTTAACTTCACTGGTTCTAGTATCAACTTTTTTAGTTTTAGTCATAAATAATGGTACAGCAATTAACGCAGCAATCAAAACAACAACAATTAATGTTTTTTCCATTTATCTGTCTCCCCTTTTCAAATAATTAATTAACCCCATAAACAACACCGCTATATAACTATAAACTTTTCTTTTACACCTTGCCAAATAGTAATTTATCCAATATACCACAAAAAGACTATTGGGATTTATATAATAACCTTCTTCAGCATATACAAGTTTTAGTTATATAGTAGCTTTAGTTAAGTTTAACTAAGCTTCTAATAATGGATTACCTTCTCTCCCCCTTATTATGTTCTTTTATATAGTTATATAACGCAGTAAAAAACCCTCTTAATTTATGATGCTTTTCTTAATTAAATTGCGTATGCTATATTAGAACCTTTATCGTCTTTGTCCTATTACTTTGGCTTTTTATCCCTATTATGCCAGAGATATAACTTTAATACTTTTCATTGATTAAATTGGCAAGAAACTTTAAATTATTACTTTATAAAAGCAGGAATTAGATCACGAATAACAAATATTATTATTGAGCACTTGTTATATAACTATGATGGCTTATTGTTATAGTACAATCATTCAACCAACGAAACAAACAGTTAATATTATGTATGCTCATTCAAAAAATAATTAAGGGGGATCCAAAATGCAGGGGAAAACAAAGTTTTTAGTACTATTTGTCTTAGTTGCTTTGCTAGCATCAGGGTGTTTATTTGGCAAAAAAGGTAGTCCTTTAGTTGTAAAATTGGCCCTAGAAGATGGTTCGCCAATATCTAGCCTTAAATTAACTTTAAAAAACAGTAGTAAAACATACGAAGGAGTAACTAATGTAGAAGGTAAAGTCACTTTTAATAATCTTAATGAAGATCAATATACTTTAGAAGGTGTTATAGCTCTATATGATGGAACTGAAATGCCCATCTCCGAAAAAGTGACTGTTGACGCCAAAAATACCGCTGAAAAAGTTATCCAAGTAAAGAATATTGGTAAAATCGATGTTTCTTTAGTTGAAGAGGTTTCAGGTAAACCAATTGATGGTATAGTTCGTGTTAAATCCGGGGAACAAGAGACTTCCATTACCTTAGGCGCAACGGGGAAAAAAGGCTTTTATGCAAAATTAGGGACTTTCACCTTAATTGGTAAAAAAGGTCTTTTAGAATCTGACCCAATCGAAGTAACTTTAACCAGCGCAAAAGTTGAACAAATAATTAAGCTTGATTATGATGGTAATCCAGAACTAGCAAAAGGTAAAAAATACGAATTGATTGGCGAAGTACACTCTAGTAGCGTTGATAACCAAAACACAATACTTACTGACGGTAACTATGAAATATCAGCTTGGAATGATAAATCTTGGCTGGGACTTAAAAATGTAAACCCAGCTGCCAGTAAAGATGTCGTTTATATCGTTGATCTAGAAAAATCTAATTTTATTAATGAAGTATCTGGCTATTTCGTCCAAACATCATATGGAATAGACTTCCCTGTCAAAATAAGTGTCTCTGTCTCTGAAGACAAAACTACCTGGACTTCCCCTGTGGAAAAATCTTTCCCAGAAAAACCTGAAACACCAGAAGTAACAGAATGGGCAGTTGTTAATTTAACAGAACCAGCTAAAGGTCGTTATGTTAAGATGGTAATTACTGCAAAAGCTGAATGGATATTCTGTAAAGAGATCTCCATTAAAAGGCCTCTCGAGTAAGGTACTTTCCTTACTTTATAATTGAAATCTATATTGGATATTCTAAAATAGAAGGAATCCTTCAGTGTCTAAACACTGAGGGATTCCTTCTATTTTTACCATAGCTAATTCTGTTTAAATGAGCTACCACTTTTAACCTAATCTTATATTACGTAACGAACTAACTGCCTCACAATTAGTTCTTGGTTGGCACATAATGAAAACGAAAGGTTGCTTTCTTGTTCTCTTTCAAGGGCACAGTAAAGATCAAATGTTGGTTAGGCTTAGCTTGATTGTATTCCCTACTTACATAACCTGGCTGAATAACTGGTAAAGAGTCTAAATCATGCTCTAAAGCTAAAAACCTACAGCTACCAATGTGTTGAAGAATTATTCTGTTTGGTTCTTTTTTAACTACTGTAAAACGAGGATTCAAACAGAAGTAAAGCTTCAAGTCATGTTCTTTAGCGTCTACAACTGTATATTTATCTTCAATAACACAATTACCCTGATTGAGAGTAACTTTACGTGTCGCTTCAACTCCGCCTAATGCTAGTTCGCCTATGATCTGCCCATCTTCAATTCGACCGCTACCGTCTATAGCCATATCATAGCTAAAACTCGAAGTATAAATACCTTGATGGGTATCGTCTACAGAAAAGGTACTATGAGAAGACTCATCTTTCATGATATATCTCTCAAAATCGCTCTCGTTGTAGCGATAAGTTCCCGGATCTGTGAGTACTTCAATGCCTCCTAAATAAAGAACAAGACCCAACTGATCACAATGGCTATGAGGATGACCTCCTCTAGAGTTTGGCATATACATACCAAATTCGCCAGCTCTTAAAAATGCATAGTCTTTAGACTCTTTAATAACATAATGTCCCGTCCTAGGAAATTCAAATTGATTAGTTATGTTACTTGACTGTGTAAAGAGTTGAATCTCGCCAAGATAAAATAAGGCATCGGGATCTGGAGAAGTAATACTACGTACTTTAACACCTATAGAAGCTGCTAACTGGTAGAGATACTCGGTCTCCCAAAAATCTGTTGGACGCGCAATCATAATTTCGTTCGAATTATCACCAATAATTGGTAATTTACCGTCAGGTGTCTCGATCGCGTTAAAATAGTGTAAACTTCGTTCTACTGCTTTTAGGATAAATTCCGGTATAGCATAACCATGGTTTTTCAAAGAAATACCTAAGATCAAGAGTGCTTCGACACACAACCTATGGTAACTCACACTCTGCTCTATAAAACCACCATCTGGAAAAATAAGTTGATCCACTACTTCTTGAAGCTTATTAAGCCAAGGTTCTGCTTTATCATATTTGCCAAAATGCAGGTGACAAAGAACAATAGTAGTCAAGGAAACTAATTTATGATTATTACGTGGATTAGGATACTCTTCCTCTAACAGAGCTTGTTGTTTACTAATATAATTATCTACTTTAATATAGAAATCGGAGTCTAACAAGTTGCTATCTTTACACAGATCAAGCCAGGCAAACCAATTAATCATTCTCTGACAGATATGCACATGCCCAACCCAACTGACTCCAATCCAATCATCAGTTTTGGCCAGCCACTTTTCTATATACTCTTTCCCTACTTTAACATATTTTTCATCCTTGGTTAATACATAGCTTTTGCCCAATGAAATGAGAAAGTTATGTTTCATATACTCCCAAGTAAATTTAACATCTCCAGGAGCAGAACCAGCGTGAAACCAATACTCTTTGTAGTGTTTGCGAGGCCATTTTTCCTTAGTTGTAGGATCGATATCGTCTAGCAAATCAGCTACAGAACTCTCGATACCAAAAATGTCAACTTTACCTTCGAGAAAAAGATTGGCTTCTCTCATTACCTGCCAAACATAATCATTATAATTGCAGCAGAAATCATCTCTAAAGGTTTTACCTAATGGGTTTTTATACACTCTTAACAAGATCATCACCCCTGCGCTTCTTTTCTTCACACACTGGATGAAAACCTTGTCATTAATTCAAATTTTTAAATCTCTTGCCACTTGAGAATAATCAGCTTAAAATACATATATTAGTATTTCTAACTAGGAGATTTTCTGTAATGTTAAATACACCACCGATTTTTGCCTTACTAGCTTTTTTAGTAACCTTTTTGTTGATGATGTTAAGACCATTTAAAATAACAGAAGGTACTGCTGGGTTAGTTGGTGCTTTGCTCATGTTTTTGCTTGGGTTTATTAGATTTGTTGATATCAAGATTATATTAGATCAAACTGGTAACCTGCTTATCATGTTATTTTCGATGATGGTCATTTCGCTGATCGTAGAAGAAGCTGGCTTCTTTCGCTGGTTTGCTAGCTTAGCTGCCAACAAAGCGCAAGGAAATGGTAAAAAACTTTTTCTTAACACGTTCCTTTTAGGACTAGCTGTTACCACAGTCATCTCTAACGATGCTACAGCTTTAATTATCACACCTATTGTCTGGGAGTATACTCACTTACTTAATCTCGATCCTTTACCATTCCTTTTAACCTGTACTTTCATAGCTGACACTGCTTCACTATCATTACCTGTAAGTAATCTTACCAATATCCTCGTTTATGAAAGCATGGGGCTTAAATTTTGGGACTATATCATTTTAATGTTTTTTCCAAATTTAGTTGCTTCTATGATAAACTATCTTGTCTTTGCCTGGCTTTTTAGGAAAAGAATTCCTCATTATATTGATCAATCTTTACTGATCAAAGAACCAATTGCTAATCCCCGCTATTTTAAATTAGCAACCTGGGGGCTTTTAACTATAACTCTGGGCTATGTTATAGGTTCTGCATTTGGCCTACCTTTGTGGGTGATTGCTTTTTTAGGAGCTATATATATGTGCTTAATAGCCTACTATACCAATAAAACTAGTTTAAAAACGATCCTCCCCCAGGTATCTTGGTCGGTTTTGCTTTTTGTTACAGGCATGTTCTTAGTAGTTAAAGGATTAGAAAATTCTGGTCTAATGACTTCTTTTAGCACAGCAATTGCTAATCTTACGGGTAAGGGGTTATTTAACTCAATCTTGACAGTTACCTTTGGTACAGCTCTTGGTGCCAATGTAGTAAATAATGTTCCTATGGACATGCTAATGGTTTCCGGTTTACAAAAGGTCAAACCTTTTATTGAGCCAAAAATATTTGCTGTTTTACCTTATAGTGTAATAATGGGAGCAGGTTTGGGCCCTAATTTTACTGTTATTGGTTCCTTAGCTACTATGTTATGGCTAAATCTTGTCCGAAAGAAAGGCTATGAAATCACTGCTCTTCAATATTCCTTTTTTGGTTTATTAACAGCACCTCTCATGATTTTTGGAGCTTCTTTAGCTCTATACCTGATCTACAATTGGCTCTACATTTAACTACGATTATAAAAAAACATTTAAAGAGCAGTTTCTTAAAAGAAACTGCTCTTACCATAATTATTATCTATTTAATCATGGGTTACTACATACCGAAACCATTACCCATTGTAGCAATCACCAAAAGAATGAGAATCAAGAATAAACCAAAAGCGCCTTGCTCATTACCTTTAACATCAGGCATTTATTAATCCTCCCTTCCACTTGGGTTCGCTATAAATGTATGGTCTCTCTATTATCTTGGGTACAGTCTTCTAAGACTATTTGGAGAAGTATTGTTTTTCAGCTTTGGATAACTAAGTCGTAAATGACAAAAGAAGAGATGGGGATAAACCCATCTCTTTCTAATGTTAAAATTTAATACTTGTGGAGATGGCAGCGCCAATCTCGTCACCAGAGCCAAAAGGACGCTTATATCCTTCGCAATTAACTTCCCAGAAAAGCAGTTTGAGACCAGTTCCAAGGTTATAACCAAATTGCTTAAATCTACTATCATACGTTAAAGAAGCTTTCAAAGGTAAGACCCAAAGGAGAGTCATATCTGTCCCTGCTGTAACATTTAACCAGGCACTATTATCTTCTAACTTAGTATGTTTGAGTTCGCTATTAACACTTAGCCAATTTAATAGATCGTAACGAACTCCTAGTTTAGTAGTGAGTGGTAACTTTTGTATTACTTCTCCTGCTACAGGGGTTCCTCTAGTATTAATATCTTCCCATGTCTGCATATTGTTTAATTCTTCGCCTAGATAGTGTTTAAAGTTAGACCATTTAACCACACCATTTAATCCATCTACTGAAGCTGCCAAGTAAAGTTTCTTATTAGGCCTAACTAATAGACCTAAGTCCAGAGCTGAACCTTTTACGGTTTGGGAGATAAATAAATCTCCTGTAATCTCCCGTTCAATTTTAGCCTCGTTTTCTGTGTAAATAGGTGTAAAATTGATTTCTGTATCAGCGACCATATATAATCCTGCTGGAATGTAGTGATAGCCGATACCTAGAGCTAAATCTTCTAAGGGCAATAACTTAGACAAAAAGGGAATTCTAAAAGCTACTTGAGCTTTGGCATCGCCCATAAAGGCTGCTCTTAGTTGTGGATCAAGGCTATAGGTGCGATTTAATTGGTTACCTTTTAGAAGCAATTCGACAAAATCCCTGGATAAATAACCTGAAGCTTCGCCAATAACTCTACCACTAAACCCTAGAATACCCAATTGGAAGCGTGAACCGGCGTTTAAAACCGGAGTTAGCTTAATCCCATCTGGGCCTATTAAATTTAAAATCTCGTTTTTTAAATTTTCGTCTAAATTAGTAAAGTATCTATTTATATTGCTCGAACCAAAGGTGTCGTTCCCTGCCGATAGGTTCACGCCTCCATCGATACCAAAGATCCCTTTTCGTGTAGCTAAAACACTCGAGTGAAGACTTTTCACTCCCGAATCAGTAACAGTTCCTGTAGTACTATTAAAAGCAGAGAGAACAAAGTGACTATCTACAGGAATACTAGTAGGAGACTCTGCTAAAGCTAACTGACTCAAAACAACACAGGCCAATAGAACCAGCCATAATTGTCTTTTCATATCTTTCTCACACCCCTACCTTCACTTGGGTCTTAACAACGAGAAGCGCCCGGATCTTTATAGTGTTACTTGGCGCAAAAAATGCTCCGTTTGCAGGTACTTCAATATAAATAGTCGGTTTTATTAGAAAAGATGGAGCGTTAACTAAACTATCTATATGAGTTTTACTGAGTTCTAGAAAAACTTCACTCTTTACAGGAGCTATTGCTAACCCATTACCATCAGTTGTAGCGGCTACAACTTGCCCTGTTAAGGTAGTGATGAGGTTATTCCTATCATCGGCAAGATCTAAAGATATATTGGTTCCGATTGGTAAACCGTTATCTACCTCAGCTATTAGTTTTACATTACCAACAGCATTTTTGATTAACTCTTTGGCTTTAGATTCCAAAATAACAGCTTCTAGTTGTTCGGTTGGAGTGTAGGCTATGGATTGGTTACCATCTAATTTTACGGGTACAAAGATATCTGCTTGGTAACCAATTGAGTTATTGGTGGTAATAACAATATCACCAGCACCTTTAAGAGAACCAGTGATTTTACTACTTCTTACATTGCCAGCTATTATATCGTTAAGTAGAATCTTAACATCACTTTGATTAAAAGTAAGTTTGTCACCAGAAGGTGTTACTTCTAAGCTAGCAACTTTGACTTCATAACTGGAATCATCATTTTTTACTACCAACAACTTAAAGTTGCTATAATCTAAGCTTCCCATCGTCTGATTAATTGTAAGACTTAACTCTGCACCATCCAAACGCACCTTATTCAATGGTTCTTGTAGTTCTAGTACTGGTAGTTCAAAACTATAATTATCTCCCAAAGCAATCTCCGGTGAGGTAAGCGTAGCTGATGCTAGATCTATTCCTGTAATATCCACTATCGCTGTGAATTGGTCAGGAAGGATAATATTTACAGCTGGGTCACTAGTAACTGTAACATTAGCTGTCATAACCGCATTATTATCTAGTTCTTGATTAGCTAGACTAAAAGTATTAGTGCCTATTTTATCTAATTGTTGGCTGCCAATTTTAAGACTATCTACAGTAGCTGTAAGTCCTCCTGGTAGATTAATACCAATAGCTAGTTGACCAGCAGCTAATTGAAACTTAGTTACATTATATTCGCTTTGATCAAAGGTAAGTGTTTCCTCTACAGTAGAGTTAATATTGATGTCATACCCTTTAACACTACTTAATGAGGATATCTCTACGCTTAAGTTTTCTAAACCAACATTAGCTACTCCAGAACCATTTACTTGGTAGTTTTTAATCACAACATCAAGAACATTACCTAGTTGATTTCCGTCGAGAGGTACATTAACTATTTGGCTTGTTCCTGGAGCCAATCCATCATAAGTAAAATCCATGGTGACGCCATTAGAAAACCGTAAAGCAGCAGTAAAGCTAATTGAAGAGGTACTCGATATACCATTGGTTGCAGATAAGCTAACTAAGCCACTTTTAACAATAACTTCCTCAAACTCATTTATATTTATTGTTTTAACGAATTGCTCAGAACTACTGCTACCCATTAAAGGAATCATGAAACCAATGTTTTCTTCAACAACTTTACCCAAATTAATCACAGGAAAGTTTTCTGTAACAGTCTTTTGAATATCATTAATTGTTAAGCCAGCTAAGCCTAAATCAACTGTACCTGCCTGTGTCTGGGAAATAAAGAATTTATTGCCATCGTTTTGAATCTCGTTACTTGTTAAAATATCTGCTGCTGTTGTTTGGCTGACAGTTAAAGGAATCTGGTAATCTGCCTCCCAACTAAGGGTTTTTTTGCTTAAATTAAGACAGCCTGACAATACCACAATTAGCACCAGAAAGAGCCCTAATTGTGCTCTTTTCATCCTAGCACTTCCTTTCTTCTTTTGCCCTCTTATAACCCAAATATAAGCCCATCAAGCATAATTTCTCCATCTAGATTAAGTATCTATTTCGTTATTGACATTTTAGTTCCTACTTTAGCCATACCACTTTTTTACTTTCCCTAAGCATTATTGAAGTGTTTTTTTCTATAAAATGATGCTTAGCTATTACCTTTTTTACTAGTTTGGCTTAAGAGAGGGCTCTTTGATCTACTGATAACATTAGCTGTTAGCTTTCATTAATTTTAAAAAATTAAGTGGCAGCGATGCTACCACTTAATTAAACCTACATTCTTTATTTTATCAGATCGAAAGCGTAAAGACATTCGTCAAAAGCCCCAATAAAGATTAACTTTTGATCTGTCTTAGGTCCTGCTAGCAAATAACGCTTGCTCACTTCAATAATTCGGTAGGTTAGGGTTTCAAGATTAATTATTGCTATTGATCTTCTTAAGAGATTGACAATAAGTCGGCCTTCTCTATACAGAGGTTGACTATTAAATATCTCTTGGCCTAGATTAATTTGCCAAACTTCTTTACCCGTGGTCAATTCCAAACAATAAACCTTGCCTGGTATCTCTGTAACATAGACATATTCACCTTGAATACAAGGAGTACAATAGTTAGATATTATTTGTTTTGTCCAAAGTATGTCCCCTGTTCGCTTATTTAAAGCCCATATTCCACCTATTTCTTTTAAAAGCCCAGAGGTGAATACTATAATATCTCCACTTATTTGAGGATTGCCTGTGGAAGCCGAAAAATAATAATTGTCGGTAACTTTTATTTCCCAAAGTTTGGTACCTGAATGAGAAAATGCATGGAAGTACCCATCCCAAGCCCCAAAATAAACGCCCTCTTCATCAACTGCTGGTTTCACATTAACTAAACCTTCGATAGGTACCCGCCAAAGCAATTGACCATCTTTTAGATTAAGAGCAGAAAAAGCACGAGCTTCCCCGAAATAGACTTGGTTTTGCCAAATAGCTGGACTGGAGGATAGGGCTCGTTCTGTGTTGTGTTGCCAAAGGAGCTTCCGATCAACAATTCTTAGAGCATAAATCGCTCCAATTCCAGAGGTAAACACAACCGCAGGCTCATTTTCAATAGTAGTTAACAGTGGCTCTCCCACTAGCATTGCGCCTGTTTCATAGATCCAACGAACTCTACCGTTTTGCTTATCAACACAATGAAGGGCCCCATCTACAGAACTAACAAAGACTTCACTTTCACCTACTAGGGGAGCAGCCAAAATTGCTCCACCTGTGCGATAACGCCACTTATACTTCTCTGGGCCTTTAGGAATCGTAAAAGCTTTAAGTGTACGCTCTGTTAGACTTACCTCACTCCAAAAGACCAGTTCTTCACCTAAAGCTTTTTTGTAAACTTTTATAGTGTCATCTTTCACGTCACAGATAAGATACTGTTTCGACATCACCGCAGGAGCCATAAAACACGGAACATTATCAAAACTCCAATTGACGGCTGCATGACCATGCCCTGCAAGATGTAACGCTAAATTTCTACCTGTGCAAGCAGCAAAAACTCGCTCCCAATTATCAGTAAACTCGTTAGGATAAGCAAGAGGATGATGACTAATCACAACTAAAGGCCTTTCTGGTGCTAAAGACTCCACATCCTGTTGTAACCAATCGAGTTCGACTCTCTCGATATGTCCATATGCCTGCCCATAGATTGTGGTATCTAGGACAATAAAATGAATGCCTTTATGGTCAAAAGAGTAATAGGGACGACCAAAGTTTTTTGTATAACTTTGATAGAGATCTTCTGTCCAACGGCTTTCATGGTTGCCAATTGCTGGATAGATTGGTATTGGTGACTTAGCGATCACTTTTTTTAATATCTCAAACTCCCAATCCATACCAGTTTCTACCATATCCCCGCCTAAAATTACAAATTCGGGTGTAGGATTTAATGAAGCAGCTTCTAACAATATCTCTTCCAAAGCTTCTGTTCCTGGTTGGTAGCGACCTGTATGAGCGTCAGCGGCAAAAATAAATCTGTATTGAGCCATTATAATCACTCACTTTCACAAGATACAGCAAGAAACCTACGTTTATCAACAAAGAAAAATAATCAACTACCCTCATGTTGCAATTAAAACGATTAGCGTACTCTCCGCCTTGTTCTATAATTTGTAATATTTTAGTACGCAGTTTTTTTCGGATGACAAAATCTATAGCAACTCGACAGGTATCTTGCCAGTCGCTTTAACCTGACCTGATAATACTCTCGCTAACGCTATTAATGAAGCTTGGCGATAAGAGTAAGTACAAACAAAACTATCTGCTGTGGGGAAGCTACTGTAATCGTATGGATTTCTTAGAGCAGCAACAATAAACGTTTTCTTTAAACTACCTAATGCTGTTCCTAATAGTTGCTGTTCTGGGGTTAAGTGTGCGTTGTAAGAGCAAAAGATAATTAAATCAAAATCCTTAGCTTTCTCTATTAAAGCTTTTCTTTGGCTTTCCTCCGGTTTTAAAGAGTAATAAACTTCCGAGCACTCTATACCATAGTCACGCAAAAAAGGTGCTAAGGTTTCACTCTTTTGCACATCCTCCACTTGAACTAACCCAGCTATCTCAGGAAACAAAATTAATGTTTTTCTATCCTTATCTGGTAAGATTGGTAAATTGTTGTTTTTAAGAACTGTGACTGATTTATGTGCTGCTTCCAATGCTAGCTGCCAATTTTGATGCCACAAAATATAAGGGTATTTATTAAGCCCTTTTTTTAATTTGGCAATTCGAGCCAAAGCATCATCTAGTCGTGATTTTGAAATCCTACCACTTTCAAAAGCTTTAAGTAAGGCATTATAAGCTTCTATTTGAGCTTCCCTGGTATGACAAACTAAAACAATATCCGCACCAGCTTCTACAGCCATAACTGCAGCTTCTCCAATACCAAAGTGCTTAGCGATAGCTCCCATCTCTAGATCATCAGTAATTACCACACCCTCAAAACCCAGTTCTTCTTTGAGTAAGCCTGTTAATACAGGTTGGGAAAGGGTTGCTGGCAAACCAGGTGTCGAATCAAAAGCTGGAAAAGTGACATGAGCAGTCATTATCGCGCCAACATTAGCAGCAATAGCTTCAATAAAAGGCTTTAATTCCACTTCTTCTAACCGTTCTTTGCCATGTGCTACAGTGGGTAGATCAATATGAGAGTCAATAGAAATATCACCTTTTCCAGGAAAATGCTTAGCGGTTGCCCAAGCCCAATTCTGATGTCCTTCAATAAAAGCTCGGCCTAAAATAGCTACCTGATTTGGATCCTCGCCAAAAGAACGCACACCAATACCTGGGTTATGGGGATTATTATTAACATCTAATACTGGAGCTAGATTCAAATTAATACCTAAGTATTTAAGCTCAGCTCCTGTAGCCTCACCAACCATCTTAGTTAGGTGGACATCATTAGCTGCTCCCAAAGCCATGTTGCCAGGGAAAATTGTGGCTTGAGTAAAGCGAATTACTACGCCGCCTTCTTGGTCTGCAGCAATTAAAAGTGGTTCCCTAGCAATTGATTGTAATTTAGTCGTCAAACGTCTAACTTGATCCAGTGATTCTACATTACGAGCAAAAAGGATCACACCACCAAGATGACACTCCCTAAGTAAACTTTCAGTATCTGCATCAACCTTAGTACCGTGAAAACCTACCATCAAAAGCTGGCCAACTTTTTCTCGGAGCAACACTCTTAATTCCCCTTCCTAGGAAAGAAGCAGGCCTTAGCCTGCTTCTTTCTACTTTAATTGCAAATTGTGTCTAGATATAAAGTAGTCTAGAAGCACTTTAGCTTTTTTCTCGGAATTTACCAAGGGATGGTTAACCAGTGCTAATAAAGCTCTATTATAGCTAGCAGTTACTGCAGCTTCTACAGTTAATTGTTCATAAGCTTTTACATGCTGCATTAGGCCTCTAAAAGATAGATCAACATGCCCGGCAGCAAGGGGATGCGCACCCGAACTATTTACCACGCAAGGTATTTCGATTGCCGCATCGTCGGCTAAATCTTTCAATGCACCGTTATTAAGTGTGTTAACGATATGAACTTCGTTCTTATCGTTATAAATAGCTGCAATTAAAGACAGGGCTACATGGCTGTAATAAGCTCCGCCTCTTTTAGAAAGAGCAGCTGGTTTTTCATACTGGTTAGGATCACGGTAATATTTTAGAAGTTCCTCTTCAACCTCCATAACTACTTGAGCTCTAGTCTTTTTCTGATTCTTTAGTTCCTCTAGCATCTCTTCTTGGAGGTAATAATATTTAAGGTAACCATTTGGCAAAGTGCTTAAGGCATGGTAAAAGGTTGGGTCATAATCTAGATCAGGAATGTTAGTAGCTGTATAGGGGCTAAACTTTTCCAAAATCTCTTTGGTTCTATCTTCACCCCTAATAATAATCTTTCGTACCCACCCTAAATGATTTAAACCTACATAATCCATTTGGACATCTCTAACTGGAACACCTACCTGATGAGCTACGTTCATTTGCATACCAACAGGTCCATTACAAAGACCAATTGTCTTTTCCCAGCCATAACGTAGCAGGGCTTCTGTAACTATTCCAGAGGGATTAGTGAAGTTAATCAACCAAGCATTGGGACATAATGTTTTCATGTCTTTAGCATAATCTAAAAGTACAGGAATTGTCCGCATAGCTTTAGCAAAGCCAGCAGCACCCGTTGTCTCTTGGCCAATAACCCCATGTTCGACACAAAATTTAGTATCGTCATGGCGTGCTTGCTGGTGACCAACTCTGATCTGAGTTACAACAAAATCAGCATCCTTCAAAGCTGCTTCTTTATCCAAGGTATAGGAAAGTTTAATCTCTGGAGCTAGATGGGCCATCATCCTTTGAGCAAACTCACCTACATCATTAAGTCTTTCTGCATCTATATCTAAAAGGACTACTTCTTTAATAGGAATCTCTTTTTTCTTTTCTGCTAAGCCACTTAATAGTTCTGGTGAATAAGTGCTACCTCCACCAATGACACATAATTTCATATTTTACCTGGCAACCCAGGTTTTGCACCTCCTTAAATTACTCTTTCTTAAAAGTCGCTTGTAGATTAGCAATTATTTGGTTAGTAATAGGTATACCCACAAGATCATAAGCATAGAAAATGGCTCCAAAAGCAGGTTCCAATGTGGGTACAATCACCTCGTTGTTGGGATGGTGAGCTTTGATGTTAGCTCGGAAAGCATCCAGCATAGCTGGGTTATCTCCTTTTTGAGCTACACTACCCCCAATAACCACCTTAACATATTCATCTGGGGTGTAGAGTTTGTCAATGGCTACATTTACAGTCAAAGCCATCTCTTCGCCAACTTCACGTAACAAAGCAAGAGCCACAGCATCACCAAGATTAGCAGCTTTAAACACAAGCGGTGTTAACTTCGAAAAGCTAATACTCTTCCTCTGCCCATGATAGAAAAACTCCACAATATCAATCAAGCGATCGACACCAATCTCTTCGCAGAATAAATCATAGAGGATGGTTTTAGGGCCACGGTCTTCATAGCCTCGTACCGCTCTTTGAAAAGCTGCTACACCAATATAAGATGCTCCAGCCTTATCGCCAAAGAGATCGCCCAAACCACCAACTTGTAGCCTGTCACCCTTTCTGTTAAATCCGATGCAATTCGTACCAGTGCCACATACTACACCAATACCAATTCCATCAAGGGTACCAACCTTAAGAATAATTACTGCATCATTTTCTAGAGCCATTTTAGGAGCTGGGTTAATTGGTGTTAATAGTTCTTTCACATATTCAAAGTCTTTATCTCTATCAGCCCCAGCCATTCCGTAAAAAGCAGCTTGGACCTGGTCTCTTTTGATCCCAGCAGCGGCTATTGCCCCTTCTATAGCTTTATTGACCTCAACTCTCGCTGGCTCAATACCATGCACTTGGAAGTTACCTGTTCCTGATGTGAAGGTACTTACAATATGACCTTCATAATCAGCGATCATGGCCAGTGTCTTGGTCGCTCCAGCGTCAATTCCTAGTACATAGCTCATTTGTACACCTCCCTCTATTCCTTCGAGTTGTTCTCTTTACCTAAATATAAATCCTGCTCAAAAACTCCTCGCTAGGAGATTATATGCAAAAGCCAAGTAAACCCTGACTTAATTAGGTTTTACTTGGCCACAAAAGCTATTTTAGGCCTTTGGCTTCAGAAATAATTAACGCATTAATAACCCAGATATCTTTATCAGCTGCAAGGGTAATATTTAAGCTATTTCCTTTGACTTCGATCTCGGTATATTTAACTTTCATAAATAAAGCTGGTAAACTCCACTTTTCTAAGTAAGGCTCGTCATTAATCCAAAGGTTCATAGAAGGTCTATTCAATATATCATTGAAAATAAATGTTAAGCGATATTTACCTGGTTTTAGTTTAATCTGGAAAACACCTTCATCTTCGCTCCCTACCATATCTCTAGCTTGATCCCCTGGTAAGGTTTGGGTACGCCTGGCAATTAATCTATCGGTCTCTAGCCAACCATAACCTTTAGTAGCATCAAACTTTGTTTTATTAGTAATTTGTGTATAACCTTTTGCTAGTTCCGAATCCGTTGTCCCAAAATCGAAAGCGTAGAATATTTTGCCAGCAATATCTAAATCCATAGTGTTGTAATTATACGCACCGTCAAGCAATTCGCCTGCTAAAGCTAAGCTTGAAATAGCTATTAGCAAGATTATAGCACCCAATTTTTTCATTTTTACTCCCCCCAAATGCCTTTATTTCATACTTCTACTGCTTTAAAAAGATACCTTTATTTCTGCCTTTTACTTCATTAGTAGATTATGGTAATTATCAAAATATATTTGTTAGGAGGTTAGTTATGTTACTAGTTCTTTCTTTGTTATTATGTGTTGGTTTAAGTTATGGAAGCGAAGCTTATGTAATTGAAGAATATATAGCCAACCTAAAAGCAGAGCCTAAATCCTCGGCAGAAACTGTAACCCAAGCACAACGTTTGGATCCTGTCGTAATTTTAAAAGACGGTGATTGGTGCTTGGTAGCTCTACCGCGCCAGCAAAATTACCAAGGCTATATTGAAAAAAAGAAGTTAGTAAATTGGGAGCACCCACGAGGCAAAGCTTATGTAGTATCTGTAAAGAACCTGGCACTTCGAGATAAACCTAAGGGAAAGCTAATCCTGTCACTGCCTTTTGCCGCACCTGTAACTGTTATTGGCGAATCAGGCGATTATTTCAACATAGATACATACAAAGGGCTCCTCTATGCTAAAAAAGGCGAACTTCGTCCCCTTAATGGGACCCCTATTAAAGCCAGTGTATTGCTTTCCACTGCGAAAGAATTTTTAAGGGTACCCTATCTTTGGGGAGGTGTTGGCCCTAATGGTTTTGACTGCTCTGGTTTTACTTGGGCTGTAACTGCGAGTTTCGGTTGGTATATACCACGTGATGCTAAACCACAATATTTGTATGAGCAGTTTATCGCCATTGATAGGAATAAACTACTACCAGGTGATTTAGTCTTCTTTACCACCTACAAAGAAGGGCCTAGTCATGTCGGTATCTATGTAGGTAATGGGCAATTTATTAATGCAGCTAGCTCAACCGGAATTACCATTGCTTCTTTAGACTCCCCCTACTATAAGGAGCGTTATTTAGGTGCTAGAAGAATGCCTTTTGTTATTCAATAACAAGTGGCAGGATTGCTAGTAGGTTAGAGGGAATATTCCTCTAGTGGTATAAAATAGAGAATGGGTTTGCCAATTAATTGCGTAATAATGAAGTTAATTCAATCAAAAGCAACACCCTTCTCTAAAGTACTTTGGGCCTAAAAACAAAAGGAGGTTGCACAATGATTAAACCAATTATGGGTAGCTGGTTTGAGTTCCAACATCATAACAAACCAGAAGGTAAGTATTGGAATTCCACTTGTGCTCAATTCACTGCAGCTGATTGGGATGCTAAAGTAAAAGAAGTAGCTGAATTGGGAATGGAATATCTGGTCTTAATGCATGTCGCATTAGATTTTAAAGCTTATTTCAAGACAGATATTTTTCCTCATGCAGATATTGCCTGCTATGATCCTGTTGACGCTGTTTTGACAGCTGGCGACAAGTATGGGGTTAAATTCTTTATTGGTAATGATTTCTTTGGCAAATGGGATAGCCCCCATATCATTCATGACTCTGATTCAAGGAGACTAAGACTACGTGCTATTGGTGAGCTATATGCTAAATATGGGCATCACAAGAGCTTTTATGGCTGGTATTGGCCCAATGAAGCATATATTAACAAGCATTTTAGCGAGGACTTCATTAATTATGTCAACGAGTGTTCAGCTGAAGCTCGCCGCTTTATGCCCTATGGCAAAATTATGATTGCTCCCTACGGAACACGCGTAGCAGTTCCTGATGATCAATATGTTAAACAATTAGAAGCAATGGATGTAGACATTATCGCTTATCAAGATGAAATTGGTGTACAAAAAACTAAAGTAAGCGAAAGTGCAGCTTTTTATGAAGGTCTACGTAAAGCTCACGATAAAGTTCCTCAGGTAAAATTGTGGGCTGACATTGAGATCTTTGAATTTGAAGGAACTGTTTATAGAAGTGCTTTAATCCCAGCTGAATTCAGTAGGGTTATCAAACAATTTGAAGCTGTATCCCCTTATGTTGACAATATACTTGTCTACCAATATCAAGGGATGATGTCTAAGCCTAACCAAAAAGCTTATGCTGGACATGAAAATGCAGCTAAACTCTACACAGATTACAAAGAATGGTTGCAAGCAAATCATCCTGATATGTTAAAAAAACTTTAAGTTAAATAGCTCTACCAATGGTAGGGCTATTTCTACAATTTTAAGAGGTGTAAGTATGAAAATTAAAAAGTTAATTTTTCCTCTACTCCTTATCTCCTCTCTAACGGCGCTCTCTGTAGAGGCCAAGATTACCGGTGCTTTTTTTCAGTTGCATGGTGGTTTAATTAATAAACCCCGCTCTTACTGGGAAAACGAATTAGATCTAATGCAACAAGCTGGTATGGATACTGTTATTATTCAATTCTCAGCTACTGATTCTTCTCGTTTTTTCGGTGGTTCTGAATTACTTGCCTATCGCTTTACAGGACCATTTGCAGCGGGAAAACATGAATTAGTCATTGAAAAAGGTCCTATTGTTATTTACGAAATCGAAACCACGGTTCCTTTTAGCTATGAATTAGCAGGTACGGAACCTATCATGCTCTTTGGTGATGATGGAGAAAAACTCCGCGATGGAACTCATACGCTCGATTCTGCAGTTGTTTGGGGTGCAGATGCCTCAGAACCTATTATTATTTCTCTCGAACTTGAAGAACCTACTGAATCTATTTCTATACTTGCTGGTGCTCTCTCTACAAACCAGCCTCTACCCGAAGCTAAACAAGTTACCTTGGCTGATCAACCTGCCACTGCTACCCCTCAAGATGACTACACGTATCTACTAGAAGAAGCCGAAAAAAGAAATATGCATGTTTGGCTTGGACTAAAGCTTAGCGATAATTGGTGGAGTGGCAAACTGGACTTGCAAAAAGATTGTGCAGAAAATTTGGCCCTAGCCAATGAGTTACAACAATATTATGGTTCTTATGCAAGTTTTGCTGGTTGGTATATTCCTCATGAATTATATCCTTCTGGTGCACTACCAAAAAGCTACATGAACTTTTTCAAAGATCTCACCATTGGGTTACAGAAAACTGGTAAACCAGTCTCTATTGCTCCTTACTTTGGTGCTAATATGTCTCCACGTGACCATGGCCGTTACTGGGAACGCTTTTTTAAAGAAGTTCCTCTTGATGTCTTAATGTTGCAAGACGGTATTGGTTGCCATAGACTGCCAGTAGACCAAATCCCTGTTTATTACAAAGAAGTATATGCTATCTGCAAGAAATACAACGTTCAGTTCTGGTCTGATTTAGAGGTTTTTGATCAACTACCTGGAGAAGGATTTTCTGCTGATACTGCCGACTTTAGTCGTGTGAAGCAACAGGTCTTAACACAAACCCCCACAGTTGATAAAATAGTTATTTTTGATTGGCCTCACTATATGAGCCCTACTAAAGGTGCTAAAGCCAAAAAGCTTTACGATAGTTATGTTAAGTGGCTACAAGAACCATCTTTATAACATTTGATACAATCCGCCCTATAGAGTGGACTCAAGCAGTCCATCCTATAGGGCTTTCTTTATAAAACAACTTAGTAAGTCCGCAATTGAAGTCAAAAAATAGAACCAACTTCTACCAAGGTTCTTTAATAAGAACGTTGAGTGGTGGCATAAGCAAAGGCAAGCAAATGCAAATTTTGCTCTACAGCTTTTAGTCCCATTTTCACCATCGATTTGGAGACTACACGCTTAAATAGCACCTCGAAAGCTTCTGTCGGATGGCTTGCCAACCACATGGGGATTTGCTATAAACTGATCGATTTTAATCCAATGGTCCTGCCAATAGCATCATCGTTTGGGCAATGCTGATATCTCTAAGCCCTTCCCAAAATCACTAACTCCTTTTATATAGCCCATGCTTTAGCACATATAGCCGAAGTTTAATCTTTAAATAAACATCTTCTTAATTTAGACTTGGAAAACTCATTTATAATCAAATATTCATTTTCCACACATCTGTGGGTATAATTCGTTCTGAACTGTAAAAGGTCGTTACAAGCATTTTTAAGTCATATAATGATACATGAGTTGACCGTTGTTAAAGAAAGGTGATTGCAATGATAATCTAGAGGGGACCTAACGATTCTTGTTATCTAAAGAAACTAAACATCACATTATTGTTTAAACACTGGCTATTTCGCTAAAGCACTTCATATTTATCAATATCACTTTAATATCTTAAGACATTGAAGAACAATACTGCCATATCGAAAAACAACCAGCCCTTAGACTTTTAAGTTACTGTGATACTAATGTTTCATACTTTAGTCTTGTTTTGAAAGATTTAAACTAAAAAAATGTTGCAGAAGAAGCCTAGCCAAATATAGAGGTGTAAGTATGAAAAGTAATAAATTGATTTTCCTTTTATTGATTATCTCGTTAACTTCACTAGCCATAGAAGCTAATATTACTGGCGCTTTTTTTCAGCTTAATACTGGTTTAATTAATAAACCACGCTCTTACTGGTCCCATGAATTAGATCTAATGCAACAAGCAGGTATGGATACAATTATTATCCAATACTCTGCTAATGATTCTTCTCGTTTATTTAAAAGTCCCGATGAACAAACTTACCAATTTGAAGGACCTTTTGCAGCTGGAAAATATGAGCTTGTTATTGAAAAAGGACCAATTATTGTTTATGATATTCAAACCTCAGCTCCTTTTAATTATGAAATAAGTGGTTCAGAACCACTTATGTTCTTTGGAGATGATGGTCATAAACTAGCTGATGGAATCAACTCTATTCTTTCAGCAATTGTCTGGGACGCTAATGCTACAGAACCTATCATTATTTCTATTGAACTAGAAGAACCTAGCCCATCTATTTCCCTCCTTGCTGGTGCTATCCCAGATCGCCAACCTCTACCTGAAGCTAAACAAGTAACCTTAGCCAAACAACCTGCCACTATGGCTCCTCAAGATGATTACTCTTATATACTAGAGGAAGCTGAGAAACGCAATATGCAAGTTTGGCTAGGACTTAAGCAAAGCGAAGGCTGGACCAATGATGATCTTGATCTGAAAAAGTACTGTGCTGACAACCTTAAATTAGCTGCCGAGTTGCAAAAATCGTATGGGACTTATCCTAGTTTTATTGGCTGGTATATCTCGGAGGAACTGTGTTCGTCTGAGCTTCTACCAGAAAATTATTTAAACTATTTCAAAGAACTCACTCTTGAACTACACAAAACAGGCAAGTCCGTCTCTATTGCACCTTATTTTCAAGATAAAATATCTACTTGTAAGCAAGATCAATACTTGGAAAACTTCATCAAAGAAGTTCCTATGGATGTGTTAATACTTCAAGACGGTGTTGGTTTCCAAAGACCTCTCGAAGAGCTCCCCAGTTACTATCAAGAGGTCTCTAATATCTGCCAAAAATACCAGGTTAAATTCTGGTCTGATTTGCAGGTCTTTGAACAAGTGCCTGCAACCAGATTTCTTGCTGACACCGCTGATTTTAATCGTGTGAAGAAACAAATAGTTACTCAAGCTCCTTATGTAGATAAAATAGTTGTTTTTGATTGGCCACATTATATGAATCCAGCTAAAAGTCGTAATGCTAAAGCTTTATATGAGAACTATGTAGAATGGTTGCAAGAGCAATCTCTCTAACTAGTCAATATTAATAATTAGAAAACCTTATAAGGTGGATCTAAAATCCGCCCTATAAGGTTTTCTTTTTAATTCAATTAATATTGTCACAACGAAAGTCAAGAAAATAAGATCTCTTTCTGCGATAATGATATCCAGGAGGTGATAATCATGAGTAATTTAACCAACACACCAAATCGTGAAATAACTGAAGCTGTAATGCGAATGAATAATTATATCGCTGAACATATTAAAAAACCCATTACACAGCAAGATTTAGCTAAAGTAGCTAATTATTCCCCTTATTACAGCACCAGAATATTCAAAGAGGTAACTGGAAAAAGTCCCTTTGAATATATCCGTAAACTACGTCTCTCCCAAGCTGCAATTAAGCTACACGAGGAAAATGTTCGTGTTCTTGATGTAGCTCTTGAATTTGTTTTTAATTCACATGAAGGCTTTACTAGAGCCTTTGCTAAAGAATTTGGTGTGACACCGAAGCATTACGCAAAAACTCTCCAACCGTTGAATCTTTTTATGCCTTTCAATGATTATGACCTTCAAAAAATACAGAAAAAGGTCGATAACAATATGAGTGAACCAGCCAATACAATTTTTGTTCAGATCATGGAACGCCCAGCCCGAAAACTTATTTTAAAACGCGCTAAAAATGCTACTGAATACTTTAGTTTCTGTGAAGAAGTAGGATGTAGTATATGGGAAATACTCTGTGGTATCAAAGAAGCTCTTTTCGAACCTATTGGTATGTGGATGCCAAATAACTTACGACCAGAAGGAACATCTCTTTATACCCAAGGCGTTGAAGTCCCCATCGATTACACTGGTGCTATACCAACTGGATTCGAAACTTTAATTCTTCCTCCTTGTAAGATGCTTATTATGCAAGGTCAACCTTACGATGATGAAAACTTTGCTGAAGCTATCGCTTTTTTTTGGCAACAAACTGCTAACTTTAATCCAGAAATTTATGGTTATGAATGGGCTAATGAAGAGGCCCCCAGATTTCAACTCGCACCAATGGGATACCGGGGGTATATTGAAGGACGACCTGTAAAGAAAGTAACTAAAGATTAATTTGCCAATCTCCAAAGATCAACTCTTGAATAATACTCTAAATTAGTTTCACTTAGTAAATCAAGAAGATGATCTCTGAAACTTGAGAACATCTTCTTGTTCTTTTCTCAGATCATCTTTTAGTTATTTAAAACTCATATTCAACTCCCCCACTAAAATATGTTCTTGCTGTATTATGTTTTTGTTAATGGCTAGCAGATAGAACAATTTCGCTCCAAAGCTGAATTGGATCTGCCAGAAATCTAATTTGCTAAACTCCATGGGTCCCTATAAAGATCGGTGACCAATAGGTAGTAGCATTACTCGTCATATTTATCTTTCTGGCTCACTACCAAAAAGCTACCTGACCTTTTTCAAAGATCTCTTCATTGGATTACAAGAAACTGGTAAAGCTCCTTGCTTGGTGCTAATATCTCTACGTGGTCATGGCCATTATTGAGAACGCTTTTTAAAGAAGTTCCCCTTGGCTCTGGAAATAAAATGAACCATTTAGCTTTTTTGCCTCCCTTATTTAGATAAAAGGCTTGATAAAGGAGTCATCTTAATGTCTGTAAATACTTATGATGATGATGCTGCGCTAGTAATAGAATTTCAAACTGGCGACAGACAGCAGTCGTTCACTCAACTGATGGATAAGCATATAACCTGGATATATGGTCTTTGCCGTCGTATCTCGAGTAGTGATGCTGAGGACCTATGTCAAGACATATTCATGCAGGTCTATCTAGATTTACCCCGGCTACGCTGTCCCCAAGTGTTTGTCGCTTGGCTACACAAAATAGCATGGCGGCAATTGCAAAAGTACAGCAGTAGAGAGCGTGAGCATCAACCTTTAGATGATTTTCTTGCTTCAGTAACTCCATGGAATGCCGTCCTTGACAATTTACTCATTTCCGATGCTATTAGTAGTTTATCAGTTAAGCATAAACAGGTGGTAGTTCTGTCGTTAGTCTATGGCTATACTGAGTCAGAAGTAGCTTCGATACTGGATATTCAGCTAGGTACAGTAAAGAGTCGGCTCCATAGTTCAAGAAAACATCTACAAGCCTTTTTAATGAGGTCAGAAAGGAAGATGGACATGGGAGTTAAGGAACGCATAATTCAGGAGATCACCAAGCGGATTAGAGAATTCAATGATACCTGTCTTCAACCCGTAGAAGAAAAGCCGGAGATACTTGATAGGGAAGTTGAGTGGTGGCATAAGCAAAGACAAGCGGATGCAGAGAATAACGCTAGACTTTATGGAATATCGTTACATGGTACCGGGATGAGAATGACCAGGGAAAGAATTATGTCTGAGTCATCGTCTTTCAAAGGCATACCGAATATTGATCGTGGTATTCCAGATAATGCAGAACTAATGGATATACGTGATATCTCAAGACGTTTATTAGTCTCGCCATTTACCATCCTGAAATGGATTAGACAAGGTATGCCTTGTGTAGATTACTACCCAACTCGTCGTTTTGATCTTAATCTGATCATAAAGTGGTTAACAGATAACGCAATAGATTTGCCCCATGAAGTCACACTCAGCGAGCTAGATGATTTACTACGGTTTGTACTCAAGGAGGTTCAGACAGGGGATGTCAGCATAGATGATGCTACTGAGATCCTCAGAAGCTGGCTATTTTAGAGTGAACTTAACAGCACACTAAGACAACCTAGCTGCGTTACCAAACACATTTCATGGGTAACATTTTTGAGATACTCAAAAAAAGCGGATCAATTTATATGACAAGTGTACACAATTAGAAAAACCCGCCATCTATCGCAGACGGCGGGTAAATTTATTTTGGAAAAGTAAATCTGATTACTATTTTTCCAAATCCTTATAAGCTGGGTCTTTAAGGCACAATAGGCTTGACAAACTGCCAACAATCCCTGTAATTAGGAACATAACTGCCATCCCAGAGCCTTTCTCCGAGCCTACTAACAGAGACAAAAATTTCTGGACAGGCGATGGAATCTGCATAAAAGGCTCGAAGACATGATCCGCAAGGAATCCGCCAAGAAACAAACCCAAAGGTATCGTTGAATACTGTAATGTGTCGCGAGTTGAAAATACTCGTCCCTGCATTTCTATTGGCACACTTGCACGCATGATTGCCATCAGGTTTGCATTTAAAAATGGTAAGGGCAGGTTCCCTGCAAATGCAGCAAATATCCATATTGGAACAGTACAGCCGATAGCCCAGGTAAGATTACAAATTGCGAATGAAACCGCACAAGATATCAAAACGACTTGCACACGATTTTTTGGAGGCTTAAACACAGTAACCAATATGCTTCCAACAAGTGTCCCTATACCAAGTGCAGTTGATATCAACCCGAGTGCTACTTGATTGCTTCCTGTCCTAGCAAGAATTAACGCAGGCATAAGATTAAAGCCAGTCATGTAGGCAATGAGATTAATAAAAGAGAAGAACGCAATAAGATGTAAAAGCCCTCTGCGCTTTCTCAAAAATCGCACGCCATCCAAACAGTTTTGGAAAAAGGATTGCTTTACTAGTTCAATCTGATGTGCTGCTTCTGGTAGCTTTACAAAAAACAACAATGTCAAAAAAGCCACAGCAAATGTGGAGATATCAACGATCAAGACTGTTTTCAGCCCGCCAAAAGCGAGAACTGAGGTTGCCAACGCAGGAGTCAAGATTGATACGAGAGAGTTTGAAAACGCATGCAATCCTCCAGCACGGACATCATGTTCCTTTGGCACAAGCAAACTTGTTGCCACATAAACAGCAGGGCTTTGAAAAGCGTTCATAAAACTGATGAGAAAGTTCACAAAATATAGATGCCAGGTGTGCAATTTGCCTGTACTGTAAAGGGTCAACACCAAAACTGTGCCCATTGCAGCTACAAGGTCACTTGTAAGCATAATACGCTTTTTGTTCCACCTATCAGCCAGGGTTCCCGCAATAAAGCAAAACAAAATCGATGGTAGGTAGGTAAAAAACGAAAGTAGAGAAATACTAATTGCAGTCCCTTTTTGCTGGTAAACCCAAATAATGAGTGCAAAACTCGTCATTGAGCTACCCAGCGACGAAATCATTTGACTACCCCATAGTATCAGAAAATCTTGCATACTGTGAATCCATAATATTTTTTCCATGGCTTTGCTCCTTACAAAGTAGATTTTTGTAAATAGCGCAAAGCCTGATCTGGACGGCTTATTTCCTACATCGAGCCGCTCCGCACAATCACCGTCCTATATCAGACAATGCACGGAGCAATGACAATGCAAAGCTTAAATATCATAGTAAAATACCTCCAAAATTATTTTACTATAATTTACAGAAAAGTTCTATTATCATTTCAAATAAAAAACCGTTCGCAAACCCCCACAGTTGATACGATTGTTGCCATTAATTGGCTAAACTATATGACCCTGCTTAAGCGCTAAAGTGGCTTCCCATAGATCATCCTATAGGCTTTTTAACTAATAAAGACAAGGCTATTTCATATAAAACGCAAAAAGAGATGACCTGCTCATTATAAGGTCATCTCTTTATTGTCTGATGTAATTACTTTCTATACCAAACCTTGACATAATCATAAGATGCTTGGGTTTGGTTTGTTCTTAAGGAGATGTATTGACCATCTACGATAGGATCATTATCAACATACTCGATCACTTTAACGCCGTTATGGAATATGGTAAAAGCACCAGTTTTGGTATTATATTCGACACGAATTATTGATGTTTCTCCAACTATGGCCTGGAAACCTGGAGTAAATGCAACCCGAGTAATCCCACCAGCTTCACAGCGGTACAACTTTATTTCTGTCAGATCTTGGAACATAAGGTAACTACTACCACGTTGTGGTGCTTCTGCATCACTTACCATAAAATGAAGTCCGGCGGCAGGTGCCCATTGGCCACCTTTAACATCATAAGTAATTTTATACTCGTATATCCAGACTCCGTCGCCATATTGGTCTAGTTCTAACCAAATGTTTGTGTTATCGCTACCAAGATCATAGTTAACCATAAATTCGCCGTCTATTTCCCATTCTCCAACAAAAGGTGTCCAATCATTCTTCTTGGAATCAGTTTTGTTAAAATTCGCCTCAAACTTTAGAGTATCTGCCGCTAAAGCCATCACAGTAAGCATCATCAAAGTCAAGAATATTACAAAAACCTTTTTCAAGAAAAGCCCCCCCTTTTTTCTGGAAATGAAGAAAAACGATTCCTTTTTTTGCAAAACGATCTTACTTTAATAGTTCAGCTATATTTTGTTATAGCCTCCTGAGTCTTCGCATTAATTTGCAATACCTCTTTCATATTGAGTGAAAACCTAGCACAATCTTTTTTTTATTAATGGAACGTCCAGTGTAGAACTTATTTTAAATGTAAAACATATACTTCATATTTTGCAAAGAAACAGATTGTCATTTTAGGAAAACATTTGCTGTATCAAAGAAAATCTTTGAATCTATTAGAATGTGAATACCAACAACGCCTAGAAGCAATTTTCCCTTATAACAAGCAGCTTGGATACTTAATCTTAACAGGGAATTATAGGCAAAGGTGGAAAATTAATCCCTGTTAGCAATAATCAAATAAAAAGAAGATGTTCTCCCAACAATGAGAAAGCATCTTCTTTCTTTTTGTCTAAGCTATATTAAAATTCGTACTCGATTCCTACACCTAGGTAAGTTCCAGCTGAATTGCGATCTTGGAAAAAGTTAGCAGATAAGCCAACTTCGCTACGGAACTTAATTGGTGCCGCTAGAAATTTGCTTTTCCATGCTACTTTTGTTCCAATAAAGATCTGGGACCAATAGGTAGTAGCGTTATCCATCTTATTTGTAGAAGGATTATATAATGAGCTAAGGCTAAAACCTACACCAGCGCCAGTGTATCTTTCCACAATATCTTTTTGGCCTAGATCATATAAAAATCTGCTACCTAACATTAGATTGTAATAGTCATCGGATAGGTAACCAGAAGTAACGATTTCTGGGTTTATATTCATTCTGCTAGGAACTAAAAAGAGAATACCTGTTGAATCCCTCGCGAGAGAAAAACCGAAACCTACATTTTGTTTAGCTGCAACTGGCCATATTAAAAGTAGAAACAAGACCACAATAGCTATTTTTCTCATAGATATTACCTCCTAAAAGCTATAGGAGCTACCGAAACCAACAAATGCTCCACCATTTAGCTTGCCAGTTTTGGTACCACTATTAAGTCCGAAACCTACTTCCAAACCAAATCTAAAACCTTCGACAAATGTTGGAACTTTTATTCCTACCTGGGCTTGGCCACCATAACGAATATTACCGCTCCAGTCCTGCCAAACACCCATACCAGCACCTAAATAACGCTTAATGTTGTAAACGGTTCCCATATCACGGCTAAGCTTTAAGCCTAAGCTAAAACTGCTCGTCTGTACAGATTCTAAAGAAAACAAAATCTGGGGATTCCAGCTTCCTTTTGTTGGTATATCAAAAGTTATACCACTTAAGCCTGTATTTGGTATTGTATTAAAGTAGCCAAAACCAAAACTTTGGGCTGCCAAAACCATACTACTCAAAAGTAAGCAGATTAAAGTTATTTTCAAATACCTCATTTACTCACCTCATAACTTAAAATCGATAGTTTTTGCTTTGTAAATCCAGTAAATCGTTTCTTTCTAAGACTTTGAATTTCGCCTTTAGATACTAATTCCCTGCTGTTAAATTTAACTACGCGCTTCATTAAGAATTTAGAACTAATACCCCAAAATCTTATCTTCTAACATTACAACCCAAATCAAATTAATTTCCTTATCCTTTTTTTGGAGGGCTTGAAATTTTTCTCCAGAAATAAAAAGGTAGGCTACAACAAAATGTTATGTGAGGTGTAGATGGTGAACTATAAAAAATACTCTTTTAGGGCAATTATTAGCATACTCCCCTTATTATTATGTGTATCTTCGTTAAGTGATAGCTATCCCAAGCCACAGATCTCTGGTTTTCATCACTGCGCTTTAATCTATGAAACTATAACTAGAGATAGTTATAGTTTACGGCCATATATTGTACGTATAGTAGATAATAAACCAACTAATGATTGGCTCTTTGATGCTTTCCTCTATCTTACCCAACGTACATCCTCAGGTAAACGTACCGAATATGGGGCTACAGATATCACTGATTGGCAAGAACTAATTGATAGACTCTTTAAAAATGGTGATTTAGAAGCTCTAGATGATGCCATAAGTGATATTGCAGAAGAGTTGGGTGTTGATGGCCCTCCCGAGAAAAGAAAGATTATTATCTGCATCCCTTGGCTTAGCCCCGAATGCCATACTTTTGGCGATGTAGATGATGATGGTAAAACTGAAAACCTGGCTCACGCTGAAGATCAAAAGAAAATTGTAGCTTGGTTTATTAAACAAATAAGTAATAACTGGCAGAAAGCTAACTATAAGCATTTAGAGTTATGGGGCTTTTATTGGATGCGTGAGGATATCGTAAATGATGCCCAGACTGTACGCTTAGCTGCTGATGTGGTCCATTCTGCGGGGTATAATCTACTCTGGATTCCTTATAACAATGCTCTTGGTTGGGATAAATGGCAAGATTGCAATATCGATGTCGCCATCTTGCAACCAAACTATGCCTTTGGAACTTCTCTTGATGGAGGACATATTAGGAGAAACCGACTGCTAGAAACAGCATCGCGCGCTAAACAAAGTGGTACTGGTGTGGAAATCGAGATTAGAGGTTATGGAGAACATCCTCTTTCCAATCAAGTTTTCTTAGAATACCTCCGTGATGGCTATCTATATGGTTATCAACAAGGTACAACTGCTTATTATTTAGGAAGTGACTTTATTCACCTAGCGTACAACTCTACGAATCCTCAATTACTAAAATTGTATCATACTCTCTGCGATTATATTTTAGGCTTGGAAATACCAGAGCCTTCTGTAATTGCAACCTGGAACTACCAAAAAAAATCCCATGGTATAGTTGCTGAAACTGTTTTAGATTCACCTACTTATATATCAAAACTTGATGTCTCGTTGGACTTAAAAGATAACTCTTATAGTTCTTTACAAGCGGAGATTCAACCAGAGCCTAATAGCTCCTGGGTACCTTCTGGCTGGGCAATTGCCATGCCCAATTCTTCGACAACTAGTGTAGAGAACTGGACAACTATCGCTGTACAGGCTCACGCTTCAGCAATTAGAGTTACCGCAAACTCGTTAAATAATAAGGACTTTGAAATAAAAAATATCTTTCTCGATACAAAAAGTCCTACCATATTACCACACAAAGCTCTTAATGCTGCTTATAACACAATTCCTGCTAGAGAACCCGGAAAATACCCCGATGCTCAATACAAGTTAACCGATGGTAAGAAAAGTAGCAGTGGCTTTACCTCTGGACTAGATGTTGGTTGGTATTTAGGTTCAGGTTCGGTGGCGATTAATTTTGATCTAAAAGAAGCATATCCTATTGAAAAAGTTGTTGTTTACACCGAAGGTGGTTCTTACGCTGGCATTAATTGGCCTCAAAAAATAGCAGCCTATGTTAGTAATTCACCGAATCAATATAAGCTAGATGGTCTAGGTTCCTTACCAAAAGATCTCAACTTTTTAAACTCTAGTAATGTGCAGGTGCTTCGTAGTAGATCACCTATTGATCTCGATGGTTTAATTGAGTTTACTAGCCACAATCCACTTGAAGGTCGTTATCTCACTCTCTGTTTGGAACCTAACGGTTGGCTCATGCTTTCTGAAGTATCTATCTATGTAAGCGGTCAAAAAAGGCCCTTAACTAAAATTCCTTACTCGACTAAACCTCTACCCACAACCGAAAATAAAAGTTCTTACCCAGATAATGGTATCAAACTAACTGATGGAGTAATCGCTGAGGTTTTCTCACCCGACCTATTAACTGGCTGGGACAAGGAACAAAAGCGAGAATTTATTATTGATCTAAGCGAACCAACCGAATTTAACAAGGTGACTGTCTGGTCATTAGATGGAGGTTTGTATGGTATTTGGGGTCCTGAAAGTGTTGTTATCTCTGTCTCTCAAGATAACAAATTCTGGCGCAAAGTTGGGCAAGCCCATAATACCAAGCCCCCACAAAGGGACCTAGAACCTGCTCCCTATACCTTTACCTCGCAAAATAATCTCCTGTATCGCTACGTTAAAGTTACAGTTTCTAAAGGTAAGGGTTGGTCAATGCTTAGCGAAATCCAAATTGATTAAATTAATTTGTTGTATAAAGCCCATTAGATTCCTTCTAATGGGCTTTATTACTGATAGTTAATTTTCTGCCCTACTCATTCGTAGGCACCATAAACAAATCTATAAGCTAGTTAGAATAGAGCTTACAGCTGCTATTTTTTATTGGGATATATTTGATAAATAAATGAGAACTGTTAGCTCTCATTTAACTTTATCTTTTTTAGCTAGTTCGGTTAGAAAGCGATTATATTCTTTTTTTCTACGTGCCATTTCTGAATTCATTTCTTTGGCTGCTTCTAAAATTGCTTCCCGGGGATTTTCTTTCTGTAAGATAGACTTTTGTATAGCTATGTGTACATAACGATATTGAACCAAAGCGTTTACTGCATATGGTACAGGTATGCAAGCTTCGATTTGTCTAAAATAGACATCACGTACTTCTTTTGGCAAATTAACTTTTTGCATAGCTTTTTTGTTTGCTGGTAGCCATAACCATCCATTCATCTTCGCTAGAATAGTGTTAGAAACTTCAGCTAATACATCTTCTGAAAGAAACCACTTAAGGAATTTCCAAGCGTCTTCTTTTCTTTTAGAAGACGCAGATATCCCTAGTAAAACACTACCTGCAGAAGAACCATAATACAATTGACCGTCTCTTTGTATACCAGGAACAACATCGACTCGCCATTTCCCGGCAATACTTGGTGCCGCTACAGATAATGTGGGATATGCCCATAATCCATCAACATAGTTAAGTTGATCTCCTCTGATAAAGGGCTCAGGCCCTGCTAATTGAAGAGGTAATTTATGTTTTGTAAAGAGTTCTACATACTCGATAAATCCATTTACGGATTCTGGTTTATCTAAAGCACTAGTAAACCCATCGGCACCAAAAAACTGCCCCCCATTTTGGGTTATTACTGTATAAGCAGCCCATAACTCATCAAAGTTCATAAAAGCAAAAGTTTTTCCTTTGGCCAATGCTTTTGGTTGGTAACTTCTAAGTTCCTCCCATGTTTTAGGGATTGCCATACCCATCTCATTAAGTAAGTCATTACGATATACACCCACTAATGCAGCTACATCAACTGGTAAAGCAAACCTTCTTGCTTCAAAAGAAAAAGGCCCCATAACAGAAGAAAATAGCTCTTTCTCTAAAGAAGCATATTCAGTAGGCTTAAATGCTGCTAAATCAATTAAGCCTCCTCTTAAAGCAAAATCAGCAATTTCTGAACCTAGACTAAATATGTCAGGTGTATCGCCACTAGCTAATGCCATCAACGATTTAGCATAATAATCGCCCCAAGCTATTGGCATAATTTTAGCTTCAATACCAGTTTCAGGGGTAAATTGAGAGTCTATTAATCCCTGGGCGATCTTAGCCATTTCAATACCCCAGCCTACCATCCAAAACTCAATACCTTTGCCTAAAGTTATAATACTGAGCACAAGTACTACAAAAATCGTCAAAGCAATTTTTTTAGACATAAACCTCACCTTTTCTATTTATTACCACTAAATTAGTGGCAAATTATTTTAATAGAAGATAGCGGGATCACATTGTGTCTAACTGTATTCTGTGCAATTTGGCTTTTATTTTTTCTCTGGCTTTAATAATTTTGCTACTTAGTATATCCTCCAAAGAGTAAATATATCTGAAACCGTTTTCTTTAGAGTGTATATAGTTTATCATTTTCAAAACTAAAGTGCAACCTCTTTTCTTTCTTTTCAGAATAATCGTTTATCTTTGTAGCTATGTTCACAAAGTATGACCTTAAACTAATTTTTACGTCTTACAACCAAAAAGAGTGCTGCAGTAGGCACTTACTGTTGACAACCTCTAAAATATTTGCTAGTCTATCTTTACTATAGAACCGCTGGTAAGAATACTCTAGGAAGTATAGCCAATATCCGAGCCTACAGCTTGGATTAGTGGTTCTTTATCTTTTTTCGATGACCTTAAACTGTCATTCGGAACACCAGAAAATGAGCAGAGTAGGATTTTGCGCGTTACAGCTTTAGTTGTAGTGCCTTCTGAACGGGGAGTTGTCAGAAGGACGAAAAGCCATCCAAGGCTTACGGTGCAAAGTTCGCATCCCGCTGCTACATGAGAAGAGATATGGTTTTACTATGCCTCCTGTTATGTAGCTGTACTGCATAACAGGAGGTGTTTTTTTATGTATTCGAATTAGATATCTAATTTAATCAACCAGTTTTCCAGAACAAAAAAGAATAAAGGGTGGTTAAATTGGCTAAATCTTCTTTGCATGTGCGCCGCATCACAATATCTGCGGTATTTCTAAGCCTTTCGCTCATACTCAAAACAACATTTTCTTTTTACTTACCTATGTTTGGACAAAACGGAATCAGCATCGGTATCTCTGGAATTTTTTCAATGATGCCTTCTATTTTATTTGGCCCTTTTTATGGAGCCATTGTCTCTGGACTCTCCGATCTGATCGGTTTCCTTCTAAAACCAACAGGTCCCTATATACCACTACTGACAATAATAGCCGCTATGGGTGGTTTTATTAGGGGTATTCTATGGTTAGTACTACGAAACAGAGACAGCCAGAAAATGCGAATAGTAGTAGCTGTGTTCTCGTTATTGATGCTGGTACTTGGTATCTTAAACTTTGCCTTTCTCTCAGCGGATGGTGTTAATAATTCTTTTTACGATAACGTGCAAATTGACAATATTAATACCGACAATATGCATCTTATCAGTAAGATGCTCATAACGAGAACGATCAACACAAAAAATCCCTCTAAGAACTTGGCAGCATATATTATTTCTGTAACAGCAGGTCTTTTGGGAAGCGCTATCTTTGGTATCGTCCTACTGGTCGCAGATATTTTTATATCGAAGAAAATACTCCAGGATATGCACAAGGGACATATGATGCAATTGCTTATTGCTATGATTGTTTCTGGTCTAATTGTTACAACGCTCAACACTGTGTTATTGCGCGAAACTGTCTTTGCTTCCTGGAAAGTTTTGCCATTCGCTATTGTCTGGGTACCTCGCGTTATTGAGGAGATACTTGGCAACACAATCAAAGCATACTTTATAGCCATGTTATTGGGCATTTTTAATCAGCAGCATACCTTACAGAAATTGGTGATTTAAGTTTACTTGGCAAAAAAAGTGCTTATGGTGATATAAAAGGACAATTATGCATTCAACTAAATAAGTGCTTCATTCGCATTCGCGAACTGTTCTAAATATCAAACTCATATCAATCATCCTCTAAACAGACATATCAATATAGCAATGATAAACACGCCCTCTACATGGTTTTAACCCCCATATTGGACTATCACACTACCAAGTTAACCGACATGCATAGCGTACTACCATAAAAAGAAAAAGCCCCTCAGGGTTTCCTGAGGGGCTTAAAATTAAATCCGGCAACGACCTACTCTCCCACAGCGTCTCCACTGCAGTACCATC